>BNJT01000392.1_pt1 | contig 455437 bp, 725 predicted proteins | sample 8540491 | NCBI WGS metagenome assembly BNJT01 (sample SAMD00202455, study PRJDB9452) | human saliva metagenome | host: Homo sapiens
GGATGGCTACGACATAACGCCATACCGACCAAACGAAGTCACACAACAAGCGTCTCCGCATCCCGCCAGTTGCCAAACCCCGCCGTCCGGCACGGTAGATACCGCGCCACACCGCCGTACACACCCATTCCCTCGTCCAGCAAAACACAACGCCCCGCCACAACTTCCCAGCCGCACAAAGCCGCCAGCCATCCGCCCCGCCGTCCTGGCCTCAAACCCACTTAGCAATCGGCCAAGGCCTGCCCCGTGGCTTTAAGCAGGCCTCTTTCAGCGTCCACAGCATAGCGGTCGAATCTGAATGTGTTGCAGCCATTGCGCTTCGTCTTCATGCAGCACCCAATCCGGCCAGGCATCGAAACGGCGTTCGCGCAGCTCTTCCAAATCCACGCCCACGGGAAATCGGCAGACGGCACGGCCAGCACCGCATGGCCGCCGCTGTGGCTGAGGTTGAAGAGGCCGTCTGAAAATGACCCGCCTGCTGTTGAGAAACCGGCTGACCGCCAGCCGGTTTCAGGCGGCGCGCGCGGGATGGCAACAGACGGATATTGGTCGACCACCAGCCATTCGGGACGCCCAATATTCGGCACAGTCGGCGCAAAATGATAGAGCAGATGCTGTATTCGTCGGGGATGGGCGGGCAGGCATTTCCGGGTTTTCAAACATAATGTTAAAATTGGCGAAACTGCTGGATTATAGTAGGCGAAAACACACCACATTCGGGGCGGCTCAAGATGGATTTGTTTTTCCAACTGATAAAGGAGCAAAATATAAAAATCGCGATGCTGGCAGCCGCGATTGTAGCTGCTTTATCAGCCGCATGTAACAGCATCCGCGCGCCGGCAACGGCGGTACAGATTCACCCACACCGAAAACCTGCACTACCGGCGGCAATACGAAACCACCGGCCACATGTGCCAATCCGCTGCAAGACGACAATCCGAACCGCGGCACTGCAGCGGTATACTGCCGCAACGGCTATGCCATGCTGGCTTCCGATGAAGCCAACGCCTGCTGAATCCGAGCCGTGCCGGCTGGCAGCGTGGTGTTCGCCAGGCCGCCAACGCCACCGGAAAATCTCTAGACGAAACTGCCTGCGAATGTTTCTCATCAACGCTGCACACAAATTCCAAGCGACTGTCCAAAGCCGCAATGCCAACCGCGTCAACAATTTGCCAGCCATTACAACCGCAAAACTCTGCGCGGCGGTTAGCATGATCAGAAGTCGGTACTTTCCATGCCCGCGTCGTGATGCGCGGCGACATCGCCCGCCAACGCATGGCCTGCTTCATCAGCCGCCGGAAACTGCTTCCTGCATTTTTCAGGTAGCCTTTTGTTAAAATCCCATTTTCCACCGCTTCGCCCCTTATCTGTTCTCGCCGTCATTCCGCCACCGGTTGCCACTCTCGGCACGCTGCCGCAGGTGGTTTCAGTACCGCGGCATTGCGGTGGCTCGCCCGTTTTGCGGTGGACGATGGCTCGGGCGAAGACTGCCGCGCCGGTTTGGAGACCTTGCGTGAAGAAGACGTTCAGGCGTTTTCCGCCCGTGAACGGCGGTAAAGGCAGTGCGATGAAATGGGTTTCAAATTATGGCGGAGCAAGGTTTGCGCCATTACTTTGCAGAGATTGATGCTGACGCGCAGCACAGCTTTGCCGACATCCTGCGCTTTATCGAAACCGCGCAGTCGCAGCCGCAGGCCGTGGTGTGCGTTACCGGTGTACGGCGGCGACGTACCCAAATCGCGGCTCTGCTTACCGCAAAATCATTTTGAACGTACTGCACACTTGGTCGTCGACATCAAAGACGGCATGTGCGGCTTCCGCGTTTATCCGCTGGATGCCATCCTGCTCTATCCAATACGGCGGTGCCGTATCGAGAGCGCATGGATTTCGACAACGAAACCTCATCCGCCCGCATTGGGCGGCACGCTCATCTGGCTGGACACGCCCGCGCCACGAAGCAGGCGGGTGTCGCACTTCAACCTGCGCCGCGACAACCTGCTCATCAGCAAATGCACGCTCAGCCTGTTTTGCGGCATGTGATTTGCCTTGCCGCCTTACCGCCTGTCTGTATGGCCTCAAACGGTACCAACTGAACAGGCGCATTGGTCGGCACAGCGCGAACGCGGCCACCGCCTCTTCCCTCAAGATTACCGAATGGCTGGGTGCGCTACTCGCGCCCTGTGGCCGGGGTGCGCGGCATTGCCGCACCTCGTTGCCGCCTACTTTTTATCTCACCTTGCCGCCCAACGCCGCAGCGTACGCCAATATCAAAGCTACCTGAAAGCAGTTTTCTGTGAGTTGGCTAGACACTGCCCTCAAGGAATAGAATTGAAGAATTTTTGAGAATACCGTAAGCAGATAATTCACGGCAGGCAGAGATTAACTCAAATTATCACTTGCCGCAAAGGATGTTACAGATATCAAAAACTTCGCTTGCAGGTAGAATCATGGTTTCCAATGCGCCGATGGGTAGTATCAGCCATAAGGGAGAAACGACTGTCGGCCATGATAGATAGAGCCAAGAGACCGGCGGAGAGAATGCCGGTGCGCCAGTATTTCGCCCGGTGGTAAATGCCTGCGCTCTCGCGCGAGGCGTTTTCCTGGCGGATGCGCCGCTGGACAAAGCCGTCCGCTAGTGCGGGGACGGCAAGATAGAGGGCGAACATGGCAAAGAATACGGCATTACCCAACCGCAACGAGATGATGCGCAGGGCTTGGTCGAAGCGTTCGAGATGGCAGGCGGTTGGGTTCGAGGAAGCGTTCTTTAATGCTGTAACCGGGATCGTCCGCCTCTGCCGACAGCAGGTAGTTAATGGGTATCCAGTCGTAAAGAACGGTGGAGAGTGTCTGATAGGTGGCTCGGCTGACAGTCAGGTTGAAGCCGGTTTCGCTGCTTTCGGCGTGTCCGCCGCTCGGTTGCGTCCATTGCTGCCACAGGCTGCGGCTGCCCATACGGGTGGTGGCGGCGAGTTCCCTCGCTCCAACAGGTCGTTTTGGTGGAAGTAGCTTTGCAGCAGGATTGAACTGCCGAACAGTATCAGTACCGCCCAGCAGAGAATTTTCAACCATCGAACCGGGCGGTTAAAAGCGTAGCAGCAGGGATTCGGCCATAAAGTCCTGTGCGGGTTTTTTTAGCCATAGTGTCGTCCTTCGACAAACAGTTCTTCTTCGTCGTTGGCGGTTTGCTGGCTCAGGCGCACAGTTTCCCGCATCCGTTCCGCCATTTTGACAAGGTTGTCAGGGTACGTCGTTGTCCGGATCGGGCAGCGGGAGCAGCAGGCGCAGTTTGTACAGGTTGCCGCCTTCCAAAAGGGCGAAAGCCTGGCCTTTGGGCAGCGAGGTCAAATCAGCGGGCATCAAGGTGGGCACGGTTTCGCTACTCAGGCGGTCTTCGTTGCTGCTGGTAAAGTCTTCGTAGCCCTTCCGGGCTGGCGATGTCGCCCGCACCGGAAACCAGCGTACCGAGTTACCACCCGCACGTCCGGTAACTGGGAAGTCAGCATCTTGGCGGTGGATTCCAGTTTGACGCGCAGCATAATCATGGTGTTGAAGTTGCCGCCCATCTGTTCGGCTTTGGCTTTGGAGCCGATTTTGGCTTCCACGTCCGACCAGGTCTGGGTGTAGGCGGTAACCTGGTAGCCTGCGCCGCCGGCCTTATTGAGCATGGGAATGAACTCGTTGCCGATCAGTTCGTTGAACTCGTCGGCATGGATGGCAACCTTGCGTTTGCTGGTGGCACCGGACTGGCCGTAGCCATGCCCGTGCTTGTAAATTTGCCCGGCCAGAGACGTGAGGTCGGCAAACATGGCGTTACCGACGGCAGCCGCCACTTCGGCATCGGTCGAGCGCATCGAGGCCGACATACACTACTGCGTTCTGCTCCATCACTTTGCGCCAGTCCATAATCGGGCGAGTATCGTCCAGGTTTTCAAAGTCGGGGCTGATCAGCTCGACCACTTTGCCGCTGGTCAGTTTTTCCAGCAGCGGATACAGCGAACTGACCAGTTTTTCAAAATAGCTGCGTTCGTTGCCCAAGATGCCCGCCACCGCATCGCTCAGGGCATTGTTCAGATTTTTGCGTTTAAAAACTGCGACAGTTTGACCGCTTCTATGCTGCGGCCGGTCTTGCCGACCTGCTGCATCTCTGCTTTCGACAACTCGAAATCTTCAAACTCCGTTTCCCAGCCGGGGCATTTCCTTCTCCAATATCGACGCGAAATACTGCGCCGCCAAATCGTCCACATTGACCGCGCAGCGGTAAATCAGAATGTAGCTCGGCTTGATGGACAATGCCTCCATCATCTTGCCCAGCACGTTGACAAAGCGCCAGACGAAAACTCGCGGAAAAGCTGCCGACTGCCCTTCGTCGGGCAGGGTTGTTGGCGATACGGGTGGCCACCGGTGATGCGGGTAAAGTCGCCGATCGGGTTGTAGCGGCAGGACTGCTCGGGAAAGCCCAGATGGAACATATAAAACGGTCGTCCCACCTTGTGGGCGGCGGCATACATGGCCAGCATCAGATCGGCGTCGCCCTTCGGGTCAAAGGTAATGACCGTATCGCCGCGCATGATGTCCTGATTGATCAGAATCTCCGCCAAACGGGTTTTTGCCGACACGGGTCGTGCCCAGCACGATGGTGTGCTCCGACCCGCTCGCCCAGCGGAAACCAAATGTCCGATTCAGCGGCTCCACCCGTGCAGTTCCGGTTTGCCGCCCACCGGCGGCAGCGGCGCGACAGGGATTCCACCATGCCTGCGCCGAGGTTTTGCGGGTCAGCCACGAGCGGCCGGGCGTATTGGTTTCCTCTGTCGTAGCCCAACGGTACAAGCGCCCCGGTTCGAGCAGTTTTTCGTTTTCAGGCAGCCTCGCCATCAGAAGCCGCTGGTGTGGGTCTGCGTCCATTTGAAAAGCCTTTGCCTAGAAACAGTGCCTTGTCTGACACCGGTATCTGTGCCGGTGTCATCGCATAAAACGGCAGCCTGCTCAGGTTGCGGCGGTAGCAGCGGATGCGCAGCCCCTGCTTAGCGCGCAGGGCGGACAAAGCCAGCGAGCACCGGTGCGCTGACCGCGACGGCGGCGGGCGGCACAGGCAGGAACACCGTACCCAGCGCTGCCGACGGGTGAGGAAACGGACGAGACCAGTTCGTGCGGTTTGCGGTATACGTTTTCCGGCGGACGGATGGTAATGCCCATATCAGGGCCTCCTTCGCGGTGTCCGAAGGCAGACCCCGCGTCGAGCAGGTCGCCTCGGCGATAGTGATGTCGGGTTGTTCGGCGGACGGCTGTCAGCGCGGATAATGTGGTAGAGGTTTTCTCGGGTATCAGATAGCAGTAGAACAGCCGTTTTTTGCTGGCCTTGGCGGCTTCGACATTAAACAGCGCGGTGCGTTTGCTGCTTGTGCAGTTTTTAGGCTGACAAAACCGCGCTGCGCCCGCAGCCCCGGGCAGTTCTCGTCGTTTTTGTTGAACACGCCGCCCGCGTAGTCGCGGAAGATGGCGGGGAAACCAGCAGCATGCCCTGCGCAACGAAATGCACCGGTGCGCCGCTTTGGTTGACGGCGATGCTGCCGTCGGCCAGTCCACTGCCAGCCACATCCAGAAATGGCGGCTGTCCTGCTGCTGGCGCACACGCGCCTCCTCAAAGCGTCGGCCGCTGCGGGTTGTGCTCGGCCGCTGCCGAAGCGGACGTTTGCGGTTCGGCTGCTGGTCGAAGGATTTTCAGGCCGCCTGTCCGTATTTTCAGACGGCCTTTCGGCTTTGCACGGCATCCTCTGCGGCAAACGGCAGCGGTACGGCGGCATCAGGACTCTGTACCTTGACCGGACGGGGCGAGCGCGGCGGTTTTGCGGTGCGCTCCGCTTGAGTTTCAGCCATTCCGGCAGCGGCATCCTGATGCGGCGGCAAGGTGTCCGCGCCGTCTTCAAACAGCTTTTGCAGCACTTTCAGACCGGTCGCGCTGTTGGTTTTGCGGTTTTTCGGTTTGGGAGAAGAGCGGTTTGCGCCCCAGTTTCCTGCTTTTCAGGCTGCCTTTTTGGGTGTGTTTTCAGACGGTTTTGTGTATTTTCAGACGACCTTTCAGACTGTCCTGCCGCTGCCTGCTGTGCATCGGCGATTTCGTTTTCTGCCCCAGTTTCTTCATCGTTGTCAAAGCAGCCCGTGTTTGGCCAGCAGCGCGTCAATGCCGCCGGAAGTATCGGCGGGGCTGCTTGCATTTTCAGGCTGCCCTGCGAGCGGTTTTTCAGACGGCCTCTGTATGTTTCAGGCTGCCTTTTGGGTGTGTTTTTCAGACGGTTTTTGTGTATTTTCAGACGACCTTTCAGACTGTCCTGCCGCTGCCTGCCTGTGCATCGGCGATTTCGTTTTTCTGCCCCAGTTTCTTCATCGTTGTCAAAGCAGCCCGTGTTTGGCCAGCAGCGCGTCAATGCCGCCGGAAGTATCGGCGGGGCTGCTTGCATTTTCAGGCTGCCCTGCGGGCGGTTTTTCAGACGGCCTCTGTATGTTTTCAGGCTGCCTTGGTGCTCTCGGTATTCAGACAAGTCTTCGGCGGCAGCGCATAAAGCGTGCCTACCTGCGGTACGGACGCTGCCTCAGTTTCGTTTCCACTGCGGTTTTCTGTTTCAGTATCCCGACGCTTGCGCGGCGGGGCGGAATAGTCGGTGGAATGCCGGATTCCGCCGGCTGCGGGCGTTTTCTGCCTCAGTTTCCCGCTCGGCGCTGTTGCTGCTGTGGCCGCTGCGCGGTACTTTGGTCGCCGCTGATGTTCAGGCTGCCTGAAAATTCGGCGGGATAGCTGCCGTCGGGATACAGGGTTTTCCAGTTTGAAGGCCAGCATGGTGAAACGCTGGCTGCGCGTTTCGCCGTCGCTGCGCGTAAAGGCAATATCAACGGCGGTAACGGCGCGGCGTTCATCGGCGGATTGGGCAGCACCGCGCCGTATTTCCAGCAGGGTGTCGAATACGCGCTGGTTGTCGGACGGAAAGGACGGCGCGGCGGGATGCTTGGTCTGTTTCAGAAATTCGCGGATGTGGTCGGGGACATTTTTGGACACCATGTACACCGTGCCGCCCTGTCGGAACAGATCGCCGCCGGCGGAGGACGCGGTGCTGAACCAGCGGCCGCGTTCGGCCAACATTTCGACCGGGGTTTCCATCACGGTTTTCGACCAGCGGCGTGCGTCTGGCGGTGGCGAAACGCTGGCGGGAACCGCTTTTTCAGGTCTCGGGCGGTAGAGGCCATGTCCGCCTTGCGGACGATGTCGGCAAACGGGCTGCCTTCGTGCTGTCCGCCCAGATACTGCCTCGCGCAGGCAGCAGCTTGGTCGCCGCCGCCAGCCAGCGGCGCACGGGGGCGGGAACGACGGCGGCAAAAACGTCCACGCCAACTCCGCGTGCAGGGGCGTGGGGCACTTTATGTTCGGGAAAGAAACGCGGTACCATTGGCCGCCGTTCTGCGCCATATTGCCCGCGTCCGGCAGCTACAGGCTGCCCTGCGCATCTTCGGCATGCTCGAACAGTTCCACGGTTACGCCGGTCAGGGTTTTGCCGATGTCGTGCAAGAGCGCGGCGGTCAGGATGCCGAAAGCCACGGCGCGCCCAGACGGGCGATGTCTTCGGTTTTCGCGCCGGGCGGCCAGCTGCGGGCGGCTGCGGCGGTCAGCGCGAGTACCGCCACATCGAGCGTGTGGCGCACCAGCCCGCCGTCGCCCGCGTGGTGGTGCGATTCGGAAGCGGGCAGCCGCTGCACGAAGGCAATGTAGGGCGTACAGCGTCGGCGGCGCGTCGCGCTGCCAATTTTCATCGGACGGCCCGAGATTGGTCTTGATGTTGGCCAATACCGGTTCGAGGTCGAGCAAACGGACAAGCTCCTCCGCTTCCAGCACGCGGAACCGGCCGTTTGCCGTATCGGGCAGGCGTTCGCGGGTCGGGCTGGCAGCAGGCGGGTGTTTTTCGGGATGGTAAAAGAGATAGAGCAGTATCAGGATGACGGCGGCGGCGATGACCGCATACCACGTCAGCGACATAAGGCGCTCCCTGTTGCAGCGGCCAAGAGCCAGGATGCTGCCTCAGCTTCATCGGCATGGGAGACGGACAACTGCACCAGTTCGGACACGGCGGTGCAGGTGCAGAAGGCGGAAAAAGATTCGTGCAGGCTGTTCCAGTGTCTCGGTGCGTCCGGCGGTCGTGCCGCAGGCATGCCAGAAGAAGCCGTCGAGACCGGCAGCCGCGCGCCTGTGCCAGTGTCCGGTCGCTGCTGTCGGCGGGCAGCGCGTCCAGCAGGGCGGCGGTACTGCGCGGCCAGCGCCGCTGCTGGACAATTCGTCTAGGGTCAGTTGCTCCACAGCCGCTGCGCCGGGCGATATGGTGAGGCCAGCACCGCCGGCCACAGCGGCGAAACGCCGTGCAGACGCTCGATGCGGCGGTGCGGTAGCATAAAGTGTTCGGGCTGCATGGCGTTTCGGCTCCGTCGGACAGATGCCCCAAGTATTTCGGACGCGCGCGAAGCAAGCAACAAAGTGAAAAACGGGTTTCTTGCGTTGTCGTGCTTTTTCAGGCTGCCTGTGCTTCGGTTTCTGGGCTTTTATTCGGCATGACAAGCCGTTTGGCCGTAAACAAACCTTTTGAGATTTTCCCTAAAACATCACTTAGCCTTAAATCTTTTCCCTTTGCCTTTGGGGCTGTTGTAAAAGCGGGGGCGTGCTTCGCACCCCGCTTTTTGGCTTTTTGGATAATCGCCCTTACCTTTGCTTTGTTATTTGAAACAAGGAATTACCGATTCGAAAAACCCTGCTGCCCGATAGCCGAACTGCACACTATGCAGAAAACAGATGCGTCTTGTCAAGCAACAGGAAATCGGACTTTTTCTTTGTTGCATGACTTTTCAGGATTTTTACCAGCAATGCCGGCTGGGTGCGGCGGTTGGATGCCCGCGAATCGCCAACCGAGGCGGCCGGGTAAGGATGAGGGGCATCTCGGACCGAAAGCCTGTCAGACAATACGTCCGGTAGCGTATTTTTCCGAGTTCGGACAGTCCCGCATATCTGTGCCGCAGTATCGCGAAGTATTGCGCAGCGGCGCCATCGCACCGCGCCGCCGACTGTCCGACCCGAGTATGCCCGCCGGCGCGAAACCATGAAAGACGCCGCCCATGCCAACGAACCCGCTTCCCTCGGCCTGCTGTTGCGGGACGAGGGCACAGCTCTGACTTGGGCGTGGCGGCGTTTCATTCCACCTCGAACGGCGCACAAGCCGGTGGTGGATTTTTGAACTGGGTGTTTCCCTATGCTGCATCGGTCGAAAGCGTCCGACATCCATTTCCGCGATCAGAAAACGAGCTGCATGGTTGAGACTGCGCCAGTGCGATATGGCTTTATCCGACCGTTGGCTGTTCAGCCGTGCCGCTTCGCAGGCGGTGAGACGAAAAATCCGCGCCGAAATGCCGCATCGGCAGCGGCGACCGCGAGTCGCCGCAGGACGGATCGTTCTGGCTGCTGGATCAGTCCAGCCAAACAATGGTGGACGTGCGGGTCAGCATTCTGCCCAACCGTTACGGCCGAGCACGGTGTGCCGTATCCTGAATCAGGAAAACGCGCATTTCGGGCTGGATGCCGTCCATATGCCCGATGCCGTGCACCGTGCGCTGGAACAGGTTTTTGTCCATGAACGAGGGGCTGATTCTGTGCTGCGGTCCGACCGGATCGGGCAAATCGCACACGCTCAACGCCTGTCTCAACCACGTCGACCGTCCCGACATCCACGTCTGCACCGCCGGGCCCGGTGGAATATCCGGTTAAAGGCGCGAACCAAATCAGCATTCATCCGGTTTTATCGCCCGTTTTCCGAAAGTTATCCGCAGCTTTATGCGCCGCGACCCCGATGTGATTCTGGTCGGCGAAGTGCGCGACGGCGAAACCGCCGAAATGGCGGTCAATGCCGCCAATACCGGCCATCTGGTGCTGACCACCATTCATGCCAACGATGCGCCGCTGTCGCTGTACCGGCTGATGGGGCTGGGCGTGGAAGGCTATATGCTTGCCGATGTGCTGCTCGCCTTTTTCTCGCAGCGGCTGTAACCGGCTGTGTCGCACTGTCGCGAAGCAATTACGCTTTCCGAGGCGGAACAACCACCGTCCGCTTTTTCAGGCTGCCTGCTACCGCCACAATCCAAACGGATGCGACAACTGCCGCTCGGGCTATGCGGGGCGGATTCCGGTCATCGAGTTCGCCCTCAATTCGCCGCAGGTGCGCCAAGCCCTGCTGGCACACGACATGGCGGCGGTACGCGAAGCCCTGTACGCGCAGCGCCGCAATACCCGCACGCTGACCGAAGCTGCGCTGGAAATGTCGGCGCAGGGGCTGGTTGATTTTGACGATGCCTGCGCCATCGGCAGCATGGTAGTGGATAAGCTGTTATCAGGAGAACAACCGTGAACCGCCGCCGTTTTTCTGACTGCATTTGCCGCATTGTCCGCCTCGCTGGCAGCGCGGGCGAACAACCCGTTTGCCCTGCCGGAAAACAGCGGGGCGTTACCCGAACAGTCCGCCAAGCCGGATATTGTCAAACCCTATCTGGCGGTCGGCCCCTATGCCGACGACCAGTCTCGCGTGTTCATGTTTATGAGCTACGAATGCCTTACTGCGAACAGGCGTGGTATGGCATGGGCAGAATGGGGCGCACGCTGCCCGAGCCGTTCCGCTTCGTGTATGTGCCGGTTATACCGGCAAGCAGGCGGCTGGATGCGGCGGCCACCGGTTTCTACATCGTGCGCAGTCTGGCACCGCAGCGGATTGCCGAGTACCAGCGGCTGGCTTTCGAAGCGGCCAAAACGGCACGCAGCAGTGCCGATTTTGCCGCCGTGCTGCACCGCATGGGGTTTTCCCACGGCCAAATCGCCGCAGCAGTCGCCGACAGACGGACGCAGCAGCGGATGGCGCGGGCGATACTGCTGGTGCGCCGCTACCGGGTTACCGCCACGCCGTTTTTCGCCGTCGGCGGACGCTACACCACCCATGCCGGCTTTACCGGCGGCGACTACCGCGTGCTGGTACAGCTGATGAACGGGCTGGTATCCGATGCCTTGCAGAATGCGCGCCGTTAGGTATCTGCCCGTACTGCCCGCAGTTGCGGCGGCGGTTTTGGCTGTGGGCGGCACCGCTGCCGCCCTTGTGTCCGCTGCCGGCGGACGAAACTTTGCGCTACGACAGCGCGGACATCCGCCATCCGGCAGCGGCGGCCCGCGCTTTCACCCTCGGCACGGGACGGCAGCCGCAGTGTTTCAGCAGCCTGAAACCCGTCGCACGGGACGGCTGGACGGTATATGCGGCACAGATGCTGCGCCCCCATGCCTACCGCACGTTTGATGCGTGGCGTAAGGCGTATGCGGTTTTACTGCTGCTGTTTTCAGGCTGCCTTATCCGATGGCTGAGGGTAACAGACAAGAAAGGGAAATATGGCCAAAACAATTCTGACGGCGGTGCTTTCAGGCTGCCTGATGGCGGCGTGCACGAACACACCGTCGCCCGAACCGCCGCTTGCACGGCGCACCGAAATCGTGGTGCTGAAACGCACCGGATACAGTGATGCCGCTATTTTGGACGAAGAGGAAGGCAGCTATTTCTGGCTGCCGCAGGCGGTCAGCCCTGCGGGCATTGCCTTGTCTTTTCAGACGGCCTCAGGAGAGCACAAGGTGCTGCACACGGTGTACTTCCGCACCGATTCGGCCGCTTTGTCCGCGTATGAAAAACAGGCACTGCGGCGTGCCACCCCGATGCTGCGGCAGCAGGGCGTAACTCTTTCCGGCTATGCCGACCCGCGTGCCAGAGTGGAATACAACAACCGACTGGCTGCACGCCGCGCCGAGAGCGTGGCGCGTTATCTGGACGGATTGGGCGTGGCGGTCAACCGCCGCTGCATTTTCGGCGAAACCCGTCTGCCCGACAGCGATTTATGCGAATGGAGAACACAATGAGCGACAACAACGTGCCGTCGTTTTTCCCGAATACGTCGATACCCTGCCCCAGTTTCTGTTTTTAGAATCGGACGATATTTCGGTGTTTATCGTCGGCTTGATGATTGGGGTGGTGCTGCAATACGCGCTGCGCACGGCGTTTGGCATGCTGGCGGGAATTGCGCTGGGAGTATGGATGTCCTACCAGTACGTCAAATTCAAGCGCAACACCCTGCCGGGTACCATGATGCACATGCTGTATGCGCTGACGGGTTTGTTCGTGCTGAACAAACGCTTTGCCAACGGGCTGGTTAAAAGGGTGGACAACTGATGCAGTGGCCGACATTCAAAAACCACCTTCCGCAAGGCTCTGGAAAACAACACGATACTCGGGCTGATTGCCATCGGTCTGCTGATTATGAACATCGTGCAGGCGGTCAGTCTGTCGCGAATGCGCGAACGGGTGGTGCTGAAACCGCCCAGCGAACTGCCCGAGCAGGCGGTTATCGGCTGGGACAGCGCATCGCAGAACTATCTCAACTCGTTTGCCGCCTACATTGTCGGCACCATGTCCTCTGCCACGCCCGGGACGGTCGATTTTATCAGCCGCAATATGGAGCCGCTGTTTGATCCGAAGATATGGCGGCTGGTCAAGCCGCAGCTGTTGGCCATCAAAAGCAATCCGAACTATATCGGCGTCAATCCGGTCAGCAATTTCACACCGGAGGGTGGCATCATTTTCGAAGCCAAAAGCCGCAAAATCTTTATTCCGGGCAAGCTGGTTTCATCCGCATACAGCAAAGGCGGCACTGACCCTAGCTGGGACAGGTGGCGGTTACCTACGAGTTGCGAGATGGAAGTGGTCGCCGGCCTGCCGCGTGTGACTTCGTGGTACGTCTATCCGGGCGAGCCGCACACCTTTGCCTGGGCAGACCGCTATCCCGACAAGGCGGAAAAGGAAGCGGCAGACCGCAAAGCACAGATTCAGGTGGTGCCCCAGGTACCGGAAAGCGAGATTACTTTCCCGCAGGCACCGTCTGCTACGGCGGCTGCTTCTGTGCCGTCCGCACCGCAGGGCAGCCTGAAAACCCGCCAACGCCTTTCGGGAAAAACAGCGGTGCGGAGCAGCCGCCACCAGCCGCATCCGTACCTGCTCCCGCCGTGCTGCCGCCTGCCGCTTCCGGCGTGCAGCCAGCCGCCCCGAGCGACAACCCCGATGTTTGCAGGAGCCGTTTTATGAACCCACGTTTATCCCGCCTCGGCCTTGCGTGCCTCCTGCTGTGTGCGGCTGCCGCCCATGCTGATGAGGCCGTGCGGGCTTTCGGACTATGCCCGCCGCCGCGTCGTACAGTAACCGCCCCTGTCGGCGGCACACCTTCTGCCGCTGCGGTGGCAGCATTCAGGAAGGACCGATACGCGGCGTACACGCCATCGTGTCTTCCTACGGCGAAAACCACCGCGTGCCGGTGTCGCGCCGCCATCCGAACATCATCAACACGCCTTTTACCCGTGCGCACGCCGTCGGCTGAAAACCCATTACGACCTCGGTTCCAACGGCTCGGCGATTCTGGTTACCCGAAAACCGACAAACCGTTTTTCGTGTCGATTACCGATGCCGACAACCCGACCGGCATGCCCATCTCGCTGACGCTGGTACCCACCGCCAAGCTGGATTCTGCAGACCATTACCGTATCGCTCGGCGGCAGGCAGGGCGCGGGGCGGCGGCACCGTCGGGCGGTTTTCCGCAGCAGCTGGGCCGCCGTTATCCGCGACATCGTGATGCTGAAAACGGCCGGATACAGCGTGCGTCCGCTGCGCCGCAGCTTTGCGATGGCTTCCGGCATGAGCGTCTCGCCCGTAGAACGTTACAGCGGCAACGAGTTTGATATTTTCCGCTACCGCCTGAAAAACACACTGTCCGCACCCAAACGCTGGCCGAAGAAATGTTCGGCGCGGACGCACGGGTGGTGGCGGTGGCCTTCATCCGAAAAATCCAGGTGCGGCCGGGCGAAAGCACCGACGTGCTGATTATGGTCGGCGGGGAGCGTTAGCATGGGGCTGAAAGAGAAACTTGGCGCAACGGCGGCGGCAAACAGAAGCGCAATATGGTTTTGGGCGGCGTGGCAGCGTTTCTGACGCTGGCCACCATTGCCGCGATGATTACCGACAGCGTGCGCGGCACGCGCTCCGGCCGCCGCAAAACCGAAGTCGAACAGGTGGTTACCCCCAACCAGCGCAATCTGACGCAGGAAGGGCTGGCGGCGGAAATCTATGCGCTGCGCAACCAAGTCCAGCAGATGCAGCAGCAGATGGGTGCAAAAGGCAGCCTGAAAAGGGCGGCGGCCTGACCGAAGAGCAGGTACGGCAGATTGTTGCCGAAAACCGTAATGCCGGTTTGGAGCCATGCCGCTTCTGCTATCGGCAACGGCTTCGTCCCGCCCGGCACGCTGCCGGACGATAAGGGCGCACCGCTCGCCCCCGGCGCGGGCGGCTCGGCGCAGCCTGCCGCGTCTGCGGAGGAAGAAGACAGCAGCCCCTATCAAAACCATACCAGCAACAGCAGCAAAAACAGCGGCAGCAAGGATAAAGACGGCAGTCCGGCTGTGGGCAAGGAAAGCGGCGCGGCGAACGACACCCGTAGTTATCTTCCCGCCGGTTCGCAACTGTCGGTCATCGCCGTCTCCGGCATCAACGCGCCCACCGGCGACGGTAACGGCGAAGCGGGCAGTTCGGGCGAAAACGCCATGCCCATCCTGTTGCGTGAAAGGTTTGGGGCGGATGGCCAACGGCTTCAAAAAGCGATTTGTCCGACTGTGTGATTATCGCCAACGCCTACGGCCAGTTGGCCGACGAGCGCCGGCTATGTGCGTACCAAATCAATTACCTGCATCCGTTCCGACGGCAAGGCAGTCGAAGCAACGCTCAAAGGCACGCTGATCGGCGAAGACGGCAAGCCCGGCTGGCACGGGCGGCTGGTTTCGCGCGACGGCAAGGCCATCGCCCAGATGGTCAAAATCGGCATGATCAACACGGCCGGACAAATCGGCATAGCCGCAGCCGGCAGCGGGCGCATCGGCCACCGCGACGGCGGCGGCAGCAGCATCAATATCGGCACCGGCGGCACCCCGCTCGGGCAGGCGGCCACCACGGCGGCGAGCCAATGGCGAACGACATTTTCGGGCGGGTGGCGTCGATTTACGAAAAATATGCGCAGCAGTCTTTCCCGGTAATCGAAATCCAACCGCTGCGCACCGGCGATATTCTGATCCAGTCCGGTATCTCACTGGAATATGCAAAGGACAAACGATGACCAAGAACACCGTTTTCAAGCGTGCTAGCCGCGCTGCTGCTGGCCGGCTGCGCCGCTTCGATGAATACCGGCTCGGGCAAACTGGGATGCGGTCGCGCCAAACAGGGAGCCTGCATGAACATGGCGCAGGCATGGGACGCATCCGACGACTACCGCCCGGGCGAATATCCGCAGCGGGTGGCTTGGGCAGCAGCAAAATCACGCCCTTTCTGCCCGAGCCGATACCCAATGCCGCCACCGTGTACGAACCCAAACCGCTGCTGATGCCCGCGCAGGTGTTGCGGGTGTGGGTAAACGCCTATGAAGACAGCAGCGGCAGCCTGGTCTATCCGACCCGCGTCTTCTCCGAAGTCACGCCGCGCCGCTGGAATGTCGGCTATTCGGCCATGCGAGGCGATTGAGTCGTCGCGCACCGTTACCCCGCTGGTTGCTCCGGCGGCAGATGGAACAGCACAGCGTGCCGGCGGGCAGGGTGCGGCAGTTTCCGAAGGCAGTGCTGTTGCGACAACGGAAGAAAACGACAGCGTCGAAACCGCGCCGCAGGCACGGCACGACAATGCGCAGCGGCCGTCTGAAAAACAACAACTACGCAGGACTCCGGGCGGCAGTCCGGCACAAAGGCAGCCTGAAAGCCTGCCCGCCGGCGCACTGCCCGCGCCTTTGCAGTAAACCGCTTTCCCATATCCCCGTTGCGAGAGGAATACATTGTGAGAAAACTTCAAAATATTTCATCCAAACTGTCGCGCCTGAACACGCGCTATCTGATGCTGCCTCTGCTAGGTCTGCTTTCCGCTCCCGCCTTTGCCGGATCGGACACTACCTTCCAAAGCATGGTGGACTGGATACAGGACAAACTGACCGGCTCGATGGGGTGCTGATTGCCCTAGTCGCACTGGTGATTGCCATCATCAGCTCGGCGATGGGTCAGTTTAGAGCCTTTATGGCGGTGCTGGTGGTCGTCGTTGCCGCCACGCTGGGTACCGCCATCATCATCGGCTTGTTTACCGCCACAGTCTGAAGCAAGATATTTTTCAGGCTGCCTGATGAAACTCTTTCTCTGCGAAAAACCCTCGCAAGCCAAAGACATCGGCAAGGTGCTGGGCGTGCTTGGCGGACGGAACGACGGTTATTTCCGCAAGGGCGACACCGCCGTTACTTGGGCGTTCGGCCATATCCTGAGCCAGATGCCGCCCTGCCGCCTACGGCGGGCAATACGCCGATTTCGGCAACATTGCCGCACTGCCGGTGATTCCCGAAACCTGGCAGTGATGGAAGTGTCCAAAGGCGCGGCCAAGCAGTTTAAGGTCATCCAAAAACTACTGGCCGAGGCGGACGAGGTGGTCATCGCCACCGATGCCGACCGCGAGGCGAAGTCATCGCGCGGAGATACTGGACTACTGTAGCTACCGCAAAAAGTTTCCCGCTTCTGGACCAGCGGACTGGATGCGGCTTCGGTCAAAAAGCCCTGGCCAACATCCCTGCCCGGCAGCAAAACCGAAGGACTGTATCTGGCCGGACTGGCACGCGGCCGCGCCGACTGGCTGGTCGGCATGAACCTGTCCGTGCCTACACCGCCGCCTATGCCGAAGGCTACGGCAGGAGCACTCACTGTCGGTCGGTCGCATCCAAACGCCGACGCTGGCACTGGTGGTGCGGCGCGATGCCGCCATTGACAACTTCAAACCCTATGCTTACTACACGCTCTCTGCGGTTTTCAGGCTGCCTCAGGCAGCTTTACCGCCCTGTGGCAGATACCGGGCAGCCTGAAAAATTCAGACGGCCTGTGCACCGATAAAAGCCCCCTGCTGAGACGCTGGCGGCGCACTGGACGGCAGCAGCGGCACCGTCCGCACCGCCGCCACACGAGTGCAAACACACGCCCGCGCCGCTGCCGTACAGCCCTGTCTGCTTTTGCAGAAAGAAGCGGGCAACCGCTTCGGCATGAGTCCCGACGAAGTGCTGAAAACCGCCCAGTCGCTCTACGAGAAACACAAAATCACTTCCTACCCGCGCACACCGTGCCGCTACCTGCCTAAGTCACAGCAGGCCGAAGTGCCGCAGGGTCTCGCCGCATTATTGGCGCTCGATCCGTCGCTGGCCACCGTGTTGCAGGAGGCCGACGCACAACGCCGTCTCGGGTGTGGAACGACGCGCGAGGTCAACAAACACTCGCACCACGCCATTATTCCAACCACCGTCGCCAATGCCGATTTGTCGGCACTCTCAAAAAGCCGAACGCGATCTCTACCTGATGATACGCAGCCGCTACATCGCCCAGTTCTACCCCGACTACGAATATGAGGGCTACCGTTATCGAAACCGAATGCTGCGGCCACCTGTTTCCGCACCGTCGTACTGCCGTCCCGCCAAAGCCGGATGGAACTCCTGTTGGGCGATGCGGACGAAGAAACCGAAGGCAGCCTGAAAGACGGAGACGAAGAACAGGACAGCGGTCAAACCCTGCCGCCGGTCGAGCCGGAGATGCCGTACAGGCAGCCGCAGCAAGGCACAGCAGAAGCAGACTGCCCCGCCGCCGCGCTTTACCGAGAACTAGTCTGCTGGACGAAATGCAGACCCTGTCGGATGAAAACCGTAAACGACGAGCAAATCAAAAGGTGCTGCGCCGCACTCGAAGGACTGGGCACCGAAGCCACCCGCGCCGCAATTATCAAACGGCTGTTTGAGATGGGTTATCTGGAAAGAAAAAGCGCAAAGTCTATGCCACCGAAAAAGGCCGCCGGCTAATTGCCCGCATTCCCAAAACCATCGCCGATCCGGTTACCACCGCCAAATGGGAGATGGCTCCTGAGCGCCATTGAAAGCAGGCAAAAATCAGCCTGGAAGAATTTACCGCCTACCAGGAAGGCATGATCCGCACGCTGGTGGCCCGAAGCACAGGCAGATGCCAGAAACAGGCAGCCTGAAAGAAGAAAAAGCCGTCTGAAAAGGTTCTCAGACGGCCTGTTGCAAGCTGATTGGCATCAATATCAAGAGAAAGAACAGATCATGGACAAACGGTTTTCCAAAGAATACCAAGCAACCTGTGGCGGAGGTGGAAATATCGCCCTGTTCCGTTACAACACCAACATACCCATCATCATTGACAGCGGGTATTACCGGAAATTGCGCCACGCGGCATGACAGAAAACCCAAATTGTGGCTGTCAGCGGTTTACTGGACAGTTATCAATGTTTATTCGCGCATTTTTGAACCAGGTTTTGAATCTGTGGGCATTTTGTGTCCTTCATCTGTGTGGTCGCCTATGCGTACGGGCAAATTGGATTTGGCTTATCTGACCCCACAAGCAATACACAGTTTTCTGAGCTTAGTCGCATTGATAGCAGTAATGTATGGCATCTTCATTATTACATTTCGCCGAAATTTTGCAGGGACAGTTCAAAAAGATTCCGGCCATGATTAACCGCAGACAGTTTCTATCCGCCCTTACCGTATCGGCGGCCGGCATCCTGTTTCCCGACGAAGCGTTTGCGCTGGCCGACAACAGCGGTTTCTGGCAGCGCGACCGCCTGCTGGAAATGCGCCAGTGCCGACACGGGCGAAACGGCGCAGCATCCGCTTCTATGCCGCCGACAGGGGCTATCTGAAAGACGGCTATCTGGCCGCCCGCTGGTTTCTGCGCGATGCCAGAGACGGCAACGCAGTCGCCAATATCGATGCGGGACTGCTCAACCTTTTGTACGGTTTGCAGGAATGGGCGCGGATTGCCGGCAAATCCGACCCGCTGATTACCGTCAACAGTGCCTACCGCACCGCGCGGCGCAACGCGACGATTGAAGGTGCTGCACGCAACTCGATGCACATCCACGGTAGCGCCGTCGATCTGACCATGCGCGGTATCAGCCTGCGGCAGCTGGCCGATATGGCCGCGCATTTCAAAGCGGGCGGCATCGGCATCTATGACAGCTTTATCCATCTGGATACCGGCAGGGTCAGGAATTGGCGGGGGTAGCCTGCGTTTAAAAATCCTCCCTTTTCTGCGGGTCATCCGCCGCCATTTTGGTAATCAAGCTCTGCCTGACTTTTCATTTTCAGTACCTCAATACAGCTGCGTTCAACATCGGCGTAGTGAGAACAACGTAGCCGCCTTTGCCGAAAGTAACCAGCCATTCCCGCAGGCCTGTTTCATCAACAGGTCTGCCGGACGAAGGCATGGCGGTAAGGCTGTCAGACCGCTCCGGATTGCCGCAAGCACACGCCTGCCTACATCAGACGGGTTTTGATCCGCATAAAAACGGTAAAAGCGCAGAAGATCGTTCTGCGCCTGTCTGGAAAATCTCAATATCAAACGGTTTTTACAGGTGGCATGGCTCGGGTTGCGCCTCAGGGTTGGTTTCAATGCACCAATCCATGCCGAAAAATCCCGCATGGTCATGTGCAGACGGGTTTCGTCCAAATCGCGTTTCGCTTCCAAAGCCTCACGTATCATCGTGTGCGTCTGCCATCAGATAAGGTTTCGGTACGGCATTCATAACTCTCTCCTTGCAGCAGGTGCTGCATTTTTACATACTGGGACATTGTAACGGTATTTTGCTTCGCGCATAAACCCTTGTCTTGACAAGAGCGCAAACGCAGGCTAACATCGCGAAACCCCCGATTCTTACAAATCGGAATTTTTCCGGTTTTCTTATCCGCTGTCTCCCGAAACGGAGACGGCTTTATGTCTATCTTCTCAACTGCCGGGGCACTCTGGGACAGAATTTCTCCTCAGAACCATCAACCGTGACGGCGAGGCCGAGCACGGTATTGAACTTTTCCGTTGCTTCCACCCGCTACAAACGCCAAAAAACCGCCGACGGCGGCAGCCGTTACGAACCGGTTGGCCCCGCCGAATGGATCGAATGCGAATACTGGAACCGTCAGGCACCGCATTTGGAAAAGGTGCTGACCAAAGGTATGCCGGTAGTCGTGGAAGGCGAGGAACCGATCGAGTTCTACGAAAAAGACGGTCGAAATCAAAGTACGCAAGCTGCGTGTCGAAAACATCTATCTGAATCTGGCATCCGAGCGCATCGACAACATCGTGCTCAAACCGCCGCGTGCCGCCGAAAGTGCGGATGGCGGCGAAAATCCGTTCTGATCGGCGGCAGTATGGGTATTTTTGAGAAAAACGCCGCACGCGATTTTGGGCTGGGAATATGTCAGCCTGAGTACCGGCAACGACGACGAAGGCATTTTTCTACCGCGAAAAAGACAATGCCATCGGTTTCCGGCGTGCATGCTTTCGCGCCGCTGGCCCGGCTGGGACGACAAAACCCCGGTGCGGCGGCGACGCTGCTGAACGAAGCTATCCCGGCGGCACGATTATGCAGTTCGTCCAGTTTGCCTCGCCTATCTCGAACCGGTGCTGGGCGCATATCTGCCCCGCGCGACGGCATATCCGGCGATTCGGCGGTTCAGACGGCGCAGCGCGGTGTCGGGCGGCGGGCGGAGTTTCTGGCTTTTGGGTGCACGGCACAAGCTGACCGCATCGTCCAATACCCGCCTGCTCGACAGCTACCGCCTGTGGACATTTAAAGTGCCGTTGAAGGTGCAAAATCCGTTTACCGGCAACGAAAAGGAAATGTCGGCGTTCCGGCGCGAATGCGATGCCTTCGTCAAGCTGCGCGACACTGCCATTTCGCAACTGGAAGTGATGGGCATCAAGACCGAACCGCTGTCCACATCGGCACTGATGGGCATACTCGCGCCGTTATTTCTCGGTGTACGAACCTGGGATTTCGGCGTGGAAGAAACCCGCCCGCTGAACGAGCAGCTGTTTCCCGTCGGTTCGCGGATGAACTGGGACAACCGCCACCACGACCTGATCCATTTCTCCGGATTTTCCGATTCGAGGGAAAGGCAGTATGTCGGCATGCTGGTGACCGACCGCTATCGGGCCAGGAACAGCCCCTTCCATTTCGTGCCGCATGATCGAACTCTGGGCAACCCGCCCGGCAACGGGCCGCAGATTCCATGCCCTATGCGCTGTGCACCACCATCCACTTCCCCGACCAGGGCGTAAAGGCGGCCAAAGTGCGTGCTTCGCAGGCTCAGGTGGAAAAATCCTCCAATGCGCTGATGCTCAAATGGTCGCCGCGCCTGCGCAAAAACGCGATGGTTTCGAGCAGCTGGCACAGTTGGCCGTAGAGGGCGGCAACTTCGTTGAGGCCACCACCACGCTGTGTCTGTTTAATGCTTCTGCAGCGGAAATCCGCAGTGCCCAGGCTTCGATTGCCTCGTATTACAAGCGTTTTCGGCTTTTGTGATGCGTACGGAGAAATACATCCCTGAAGTTTCCTTCTTCAACCAGCTTCCGCTTAACGCATCGGCGGAAAGCATCCGCAACACCCACCGTTTCAAAAACGATGGGCGGCAAACATGCCGCACACCTGCTGCCGGTAACCGGAGAATGGCGGGGTTTCGGCAGTGAAATGCTGCTGACCACCCGTCTGGGCCGTCCTTTCCATTACGCGCTGATGGACAGCCGCAACCTCAACTACAACTGGATTTGGACGGGCGCGTCCGGCACGGGCAAATCGTTTTGCGCGTAGCGGCTGACCCAGGACGAACTGTCGCTGGGCACCAAAATCTGGACCATCGACACCGGCGCGTCCTGTCTGGCTGCCGCACAGGTGTCCGGTGCGCAGATTCTCGACTTCCATTTCGACTCCCAAGTCTGTCTCAATCCGTTTACCCGCATCGACAACATCGACGAAGAAATCGAACTGATCATCCCGATTATCGGCAAGATGAGCGGTACCGAACGAGGGTTTGAACGATACCCAGCGCGCGCTGGTCGAGGAAGCGGTCAAATCCGTCTAGTTCCGACAAGGGCAAACCAGGCCGAAAATCACCGACATCATCCGCTTTTTCAACAATCAGACCGGTTCGATGATGCGCGAGCAGCACGAACTGGCGGTACTGCTGTCGCCCTTCGGCTCCACCGGCTCGATGGGACGCTGGTTCAGGGGCGAGAACAATTTCCGCACCGAAGCGGACTGGACGGTACTGGAACTCTCCGGCCTGACCGGCAACAAGCACCTGTGCGACGTGGTGCTGATGACCATCTCCACCACCATCGCCCAAGAGATGTTCGTTACCGCCGGCACTGCCGCAAGATGCTGATTATCGAAGAGGGGAGACCGGATTACCGATGCTTCGTTTGCCGACTTTACCGCCAAACTGGCCTCGAAAGTCCGTAAGGAGACCGGATCGGTCGGTGTAGTGGTGCAGACGTTTGCCCAAGTGTACAGCACGCCGCACGGCTCGGCGATTATGGCTTCCTGCCACACCAAGTTCCATATGCAGCAGACACCGGAAGCCATTGAAGAAGGCATTGAGAAAGGCTGGATCAAAACCGATGCCTATACCGAAAAAACTGATGCGCGAAGTGCAGACCGCCAAAAGGCCAGTACAGCGAAATCCTGATCCGCAGCGGCGGCGGCGCCGGCATCGCCCGCCTGGTGGAAACGCCGTTCAACCGCGTGCTGTTCGGTACCGAGGGCGAACTCTTTAAAGACTGTAGCGGCGCGTACGTGCCGGCGAACAGATACCCATCTGGTCGAAGCCGAAGCCCCTGCGGCTGTAGTGGCAACGGCACGCTGTAAGGCAGCCTGAAACCCCTGTCAAACAAGGAATCCGTTATGAATGAACCCGAACAACGCCCCCGCCGCCGCGCAGCCTGCCGCCCCCGTTTCAACCCCGCGCCCGCTTCCGGCACGGGCAGCGGCTTTTCTGACCGGCACCCTGTTGCTGCTGTCGCCGCTGATGGGCGGTTACAGCTTCTACCGCAGCCTGTACCCCACCCATGCGAACCAAATCACGGTGGTCGATTCCGATCGGCTGGCCGCCGCCCTACATCCAAGAGGCACTGGCCGACACCCGCTCAGGCAGCGATCCGGCGGCGGTGCAGCAGCGGCTGCAAGGCCGTCTGAACGGCTTACAGGGAAAACTCGATGCAATGGCCGCCGAGGGCGGCTGATTGTGCGCAAATCGGCGGTGCTGACCTATCCCTGAAAGCGCGGATGCGACGGCGCAGGTGGCCGCAGAACTGGGCATTACCCTGACCCCGGAGCATACGGCGGCACGGCCGCTGCCCGCAGGCAGCGGGGCGGTTTCCCGCTGCCCTGCCGCGAGGCAGCCTGAAAAACGGACCGAGGACACTCCCCAACAGAACCGGCTGCCTCCGCACTGGGCGGTTCGCTGGACTGATGAGCAGCAAGAAACCGCTGCCGCCGCTGCGTACCCGCCTGCTGGTCATGCTTGCAGGTGCAGCCGTTACCGCAACGGCCTGGCAGGCGCGCCCGCTGTTGCAGGAGCGATGGGCGCTGATGTACGAGAAAAACAGGCAGGCTGCCTGCCATGGCAGTTCTACTGGTTTGACAAAAACAGCCCAAGCCGGTGCTGCGGCGCGGCGACCTGATTCTGTTTCCGGCACGCGGCATGGAACCGGTGATTGCCGACGGCCACCCCATCGGCAAAACGGTGGCGGGACTGCCCGGCGACGAAGTGCGCACTGTGCGGGGGCAGGTCTATATCAACGGCAGGCTGCTGGCCGACGTTTCCTACAGTGCGGCCAAACTGGGCAAACCGATCGATTACTGGGACAAGACATACAGATTGGAGAAGGATGAGATTTTTGTATTCGGCAGCGAACCGCGCTCTTGGGATTCGCGCTATTGGGGACCGTATCCGGCTGCGCTGGTTCGCGGTACGCCTGCATCTGCTGTTTTAGCGCAACTGCCGCCGCAGACGATTTTGACCTGCGGCAAAGCCTCGATCCGACAGCAGGCGCAAGCCCGGGCGCTGTCCGGCGAGATGGGGCTGGTTTTGAACAGGCAGCCTGAAAAACGCCGGCGGCGCATCGGGGGCAGACCACCAAATGCTGCTGCCGCAGGGGCAGAATCCGATGTCCGCACAACTGGCACAGGCCGATACCGTGGTGTTCGTTTCCCGCGCCATGCCCGAGGCGGAACTGCTGAAACTGCTTGCGCAGGGCGCGGGACGCAAAGGCACGGTGTTCCTGTATCGCGGCTGGGGCAGCGGCGGTGCGGACAGCGCGTTCGCCTATGCCGAAGCACTGCTGCGCAAACTGCCGCCTGCGGCGCAGCGCAACCCGCCGCAGATTATGGTGCTGCCCGTCGCCTTCCGCCGCTACCGGATTGCCTACGCCCCGGCGGTACTGCACCGCGACGGTGGCAAATGGTATCTGGTTCAAGGCGCCAGCACGCTGGACAACGCTGTGACAGCGGTAAAAAGGCGCGAGTTTAACCGCCGCCTGAGCCGCCAGTGGCGGATATCCGAACCCGACCAGACCGAAATCATCAAAGCGGCGGCTCGCGCGTTTCGACTGGCAAGGCGCGGCCAAACAGGCGGCGCAGTCTGCCGCGCAGCGGTTGGAAGGCGTAACCGATTTGCCTTTGGCGCGGGAAGTCTCCAACCGCCTTTACACCCCGTATTCGGTTACCGGCTTTGACATCCGCGACCCGCAAAGCGGCCGAGTGCTCTATCCGCGCGGCAGCCGCTTCAATGTGCTGGCACTTGACCCGCAGGGCAACCGCTCGCTGGTGGTGGTGGACGGGCGCGACGGGCGGCAGGTGCGTTACGCGCAGCGCATCGTACGCGAGCGTCCGCAGACGGTGGTGCTGTGCACCCGTTTGGGCAGGCTGGCCGGAGCCGTGCCGTCTGCCTTCCCGCTCAACCCGACCCTAATCAGACGGCTCGGACTGCGCAGCGTTCCCAGCTATCTGCAACAGCAGGGGACGGAATGGCGCATCGTGTCCGCTCCGCCTGCCGATTGAGGAGCAACCATGAATGTTTCCGTCAAAACCGCCGCCGCTCTGACCGCCGCCGCATTGCTGTTTTCCAGACGGCCTCGCACGCTGCCGGTGAATCCGGCAGCCTTACCGGCCTGACCTGTTCGCGTGCCGGTTATAACACCGCTGATGAATTTCAACTACGACTCGGCATTTCCGCTGCGCATCGCGGCAGCGACACCGTGATGGGCAGCGACGTACCCGCCCCACCGACGGCCACCAGAAAAAAAATCTGCAAATGCGGCAAAGAACCCTATGTCATTTACGGCTATACGCGCGGCATGTGGCTGCCGACCCGTTTTGTCGAAGTGGTGCGCGAAGCCTCCTGCTCGCCGGTGTACGGCGAATCGGTCAAACCGTTACTGCAACAGATAGCGCGGGTATCCGGCATCGGCCAACTCCACCCGACCACCCTCATGACGGCAGGAGAAGCCGCCAAGCCTCACGAAACCTCCTTCCGTCATGTCCACAGCTGGTCGTTTCCGTTCAATCCGTACAACTGGAATCCGCGCTGTTTCCACAAAGGCGATAATTTGGAAACCTCAATATCGCAAATCTCATGGTCGAAAAAAGACCCGGTACTGATGAACCTGCTCTATCCCGAGTGGGCGGCACTGGGCACGATCGCCAACCAGCCGCTGTTCGATTTGGCGGCACACAGCGCATCCTGCGTGGCCAATACCACCGGCATCGGCTGGGGCCGGTTGACGACACCGCCTACTGGCTGGGCGGCTGCATGGGCAACAACCTGCCTGCCGCCGGTTCGATGTCGGTCCCGCCAAGAACAGCATCATCGGCACTTCCACCATTCTCAACCGCTCGCTGATGATGTCCAACCGCACCAGCGGCTATGCCCTCGGTTTCGACGGTGGGCGACAAAGCCCTGTGTTCGCCGGTGCCCGTACCGTATCCGAGCAAATCGGAATTCAAAGCGTCGATGCTGTTTCTATCCCGAATCGGGGCAAAGCACCGGCGGGCAAGGCGGCATGAACGGACAAAGCGGTCCGTACTGGGATGTTAAGCGGCGAAGTGGCCGATTTCGCCAATATCGGCAGTCGCGGCGCACACCGCCTGGGCGCGAGCAATTTTGCCTGGGCAATGGGGCGCAGCGATCAGGCTCTGAACGAAAAACGATTCGGACGCGGTTTTACCTGCTGTGGCGCTGGGTGGACTGCTGCGAATTCAACTGGAGAAACCACGATGAAAAACGATGAAAAACTACTGCCGCTCTGCCTGTTGCCGGCGCTCTGTATGCCGGCAGCGGCAGACGACCAAGAACGCGCTTTCGGCAAAGGCGGCCTGAACGGCACACGCAGCGGCGGCGCGCCAAACAAACCGGCATCAAAACAGCAGATCTGGCAGAACGACCAAAGCTATGCCCCTGGCTTTGGCCAAGCGTGCGGAAAACGGCGATACCACGGCTGCGCTCGAACTGAAAAACGCCGCCAACAGCGGCAACCGTTGGGCGGCGGTGCAGTACGGTTATCTCGCGCACACCGGTACCGCCTGCCCGGCCTCTCCGGCAGAGCGGATACCGCCACCGCCGCCAAAAGCCTACCGTATCGCCTTGAAAGACGGCAGCGGCAACTATCTGGCCGCCTACAACCTCGGACTGATGTACTACTACGGCAGCGGCATGAAAGCCAACGGCGCGGAAGCCCTGCGCCTGTTTAAGACGGCTGCCGAAAATTACCGCAGCAAAGTGGCCTCGCGCGTGTTCTGGCCGGCGGAAGTCTATGTCGCGCAGATATTGGAAGGCGGCTACGGCGTGACGAAAACGAAACGAGCCGCAGCCGAGTATTGGGAACGCGCCGCCAAGGCCAATGCGCCGGAAGGGCTGTACGGCTACGGGATGTTCATCCTCAACGGACGCGGCGGTCTGCAAAATCCCTACCGCGCCTACCCGTTGCTGTTGCAGGGCGGGCCAACCGCTGGCACACCGGCGCGATGGTGGCGCTGGCACAGTACCGCGAGAAAAGGCGACAAGCTGCGCGATGCCGATCCGGTCGATGCCGCCAAGTGGTGGATGCTGGCGGCCACCGCCGACAAAACGCTATACCCGCCATGCCGAAAAGGCGCTGGCCGCACTGCCTGCCGCCAAACAGCAGCAGGTACGGTCGCAGGTGCGTTCGTGGCTGACCACCCATACCACCGTCCCCAAAACGGTTTGACTGGAAAACCGGTCAACGACGCCTGCCGCCGCGCTGAGAAGGGAGAGCAAGCATGAAACGGATACCGTATTTGCGCACCGCCCTTCTGTCTGTCGGCCCGCCTGCCTGATGTTGGCCGCCGGATCGGCATCGGCCGATGCCTACCGCAAAGCCAGACCGCAGGGCTGGCTGTGGTATGAGGACGATGCGCCCAAACCCGCCGCCAAACCGCAACCGAAGCAGCCGCCCAGCGCAAGCCGCCCCTGCCTGCGCCTGCAGCGGCACCCGCTGTTCAGGCTGCCCCGAACCGTTTTTCGGCGGCATGGGTGCGCGCCCAGCTGCCGGTGCTGCTCGACCGTGCGATGACCAATCCCACCGACGAAAACGTACGCGCCTACAAATACATGTCGCGTCTGATGGTGGACATGTCGATGAACTTTGCCGATGCCTCCGAGCGCGTGGTGCGCAACGACCCGATGTTGACGAATCGGTACGCTTTCCGATTGCCCTCGATGGCGCGGGCGCAGGCTTTGTCGCAAATTTCCCAAGCCAAGGAAGGCATTATCGGGACCTGTCCGGCAAGGCCGGATTGTGGCTGTTTTTCGATTCCAAATGCCGCTTCTGCCACAGCCAGTACGCCGTGGTGCAGATGCTGGCGAAAAAATACGGCTTGCAGGTGCGCTATATCAGCACCGACGGAGGCGTTATCGGCGGCATGACGGCCGACCAGCTGCGTTTCGATCCGGGCGGCAGCCGCGCCTCACGCTGGGCATCAAGCTGACGCCGGCAGTGGTGCTGGCCGCGCCGCCCGAGCAGATGGCGATTGTCGCCCACGGCGCGATGTCGCAGTCGGAGTTGGAAGACAAAAATCGTGCTGGCCGCCATCGATATGAAGCTGGCCTCCCCCGAACTGACCGACTTGGCCAGGCTGCAAGAGCGCGGCGTGCTGACCCCGCAGGACATCGCCAAAGCCCGCAGCCAAATCCGCAACCCCTGAAAAACCCCGACGAGCTGGTCAGAATGCTCAACGGACTGATTCGCAACCGGATGTAAAGGAAAACGCATGAATACCCGACGCCAAACATTTTCAGGCAGCCTGAAAGCCCGCGTGCTGCCCCTCCGTGCTGGCCGCCTCGCTGTGGGCGGCATCCGCCGCCGCTTCTGCCGCCGGTTCGCGACATCGGCAAAGGCATGGATGCGATGTGGAACAGCACCGCGCCCGCAGCGGCAGGCGTGAATGGCACTCACGGCGGCACGCTCGGCGGATCTGTCGCTGCGCACGCCGGTGCGCAGCTTCAACGTGATGGCCTTCGACCCGCCGCGTTTTTCGGCAGGGCTGCGGCGGCATCGATGCCTATTTCGGCAGCTTCTCGATGATTTCCGAAAAACCTGAAAGACCTGATTCGCGCCATTATCGCCAACGGCACGGGATACGCGGCCAAACTCGCCTTGGACAACCTCTGCCCGCCCTGCCAAAACATTATGTCCGGCTTACAGGACTGGACGACCAAAATCAACAGTGCGGCCCGAAATACCCGCCAGTTGGGCACGGCGGTCGTCGACTATCTGCGCGGCAGCCGCAACCCTTCCGCCTCCGCCGATGACGGCAAGGCGAACGAAGAAGCGGTTTTCCGCCGCCGCATCCGGCGCGGCCAAAGACTTTGCCGAAGCCAACGACAGCCGCAGCTACAAGGGCAGAAACGCCAATCGCGCAGACGATGCCGCCGACCAGTCCACCGACTACGGCAACAACATGATGAACACTTTGGTTTCCGCCGGCGTGTTCGACGGCGGTGCGCAGCCGGTTATCGACACCCGCCCTACGGCGGCGACCGGGGCTTTTCTGAAATGGCGATGAGCCTGTACGGCACGCAGATTCTACTGACCGGCGCAGATGCTCCTCCTCCGCGTCCGGCGGAAAGTTCGTCAAAGGCTCGCAGGAAAAACCGACAAAGACCTCGCCCCGATTTGGACGTTTGCCGATGTGGTCAACGGCGCGCCGAGCAATGCCGCGCTGGCACAGTACCGCTGTAAAGACTTCAACGCCGCCAAGGCAGACAGCTGCCAGCAGGTGTCCACCGCCGATTCTTCCTTCCCGGGCACCTACCGCTATGTTCTCAACCCGCTGATCGGCAAAACAAACCGCCTACGGCGACAGCAATGCGATGGGCGACTCGGTAGCGACGCAGATCCAGCCCGGCTCGCTGATGCGCCTACTTCGCCACAACGACGGGCAGACGCTGACACCCGAACAGCAGGCATTTTTGGACAAACTGCCCAAAGAAGCGGCTGACGTGCTCAGTCAGGCGGCAAGGGCAGGCAGCCGGACTGCCGTTCAGGCTGCCGACGCGGCGGCCAGACTCTACGGCGAACAGATGGCGGCCGAACTGGTCGGTGCGATGAACAAAACCGTGTCCGTCGCCTACTCCGCCAACATCACCGGCAGCGGCAAGAAAAATCGTCGCCATGTCGCCGGCGCAGAAACAGCAGTTGGACAAACTGGAAGCCGAAGCGGCCCGCTATGGAGAAAAGCAGCTACCGTGCCGCCGCCCAACAGAACTTCGTTACCCTGGTTGCCGGCGCGGTGGCGCTGACCGGCAACAACAGCGGCCTGAAAGCGCAGTAAGGTCGTCTGAAAAACGTTTTGACGCACAGGCAGCCTGAAAACGGTTTTCAGTCTGCCCGAACAGGAGAAAACCATGTCCGTCCCGTTCAGAAAACCCGCCCTTTTCAGACTGCTCCTGCGGTCTTGCCGACAAAAGCGGGCGCGTCTGTGGCTGATGATGATGATGCTGGCTGTCGCTGCCGTCGCGCGTGCCGACGCACTGCCCGAAAGCGTTGATACCGATGCGCCTTCGGACATCATGACGCTGTGGGTGGTCGGCGATGTCGATGTGATTGCCAAGGGGCTGAACGCGGTGGCGATGTTCTTCAACGGCATGGGCAGCGGTTCGCCGCTGGTCGGCCTGCTGGTACTGGGTTCGGTGCTTGCCCTGTGCGCAATGCTGGGACAGTTCATTACCCGCCGCACCATGCAGCCGGGCAACAACTTCCTGACGATTGTGTTGGTGGCGGCTATGTTTATCCCGAAAACCCCCGTTTGGATCGCCTCCTACTACGATGCGGGCGGCGGCAACAGCGGCGGTGCGGTCGGTTTCCGCAAAATCGACCATGTGCCGGTAGGCGTGGCCTATCCGCTGGCACTGTTCTCCTACGTTTCCAAAAAAATGACCGACATCTACGACACCGGTATGCAGGTACTGCCCGATTCCTCGCTGACCGGTCCGTCCACCGCCGCGCCGCAGGGCGGCATCCTGACCCACGGTGCGGAAGGTTATTTCAGCCCGCTCAAAACCGTGCTGCGCCTGCGCAACCAGTTCTCCGGTCCGGACAACACCCTGCTTTTTGGCCAACCTGGCCCAATGCCCTCGCAGGGTGTGCAACTGGTCCGACTCGCTGGGGCGATGCCGACAAGGGCGGCATCTTCAACGTACTGGCACGCGGGCGGCAGAGCGGGGTAACCAACATCGCCCTGCCCGGCGAAAAAGAAGGCGAACCGCCGGTAATCGGCAGGGTGGGCTGCGCACAAGCGGGCAAAAATCATCTCGCTGATGATGCTCAAAACAGGTGGCCAATTTCCCCGGGCAAGGAGTATTCACCCACTGCGGTGGCCGCATCCAACAGCCGCAACCTTTCCGGCGTAAAAGGCGGTACCACCGATTTGGCACAACGCTATAAGTCTGTCCAAGAGGAACTGGACCAGCTTCCCTCCGCAATGGCACTGGCAGCAGGCGGCAACGCTTCCCGCAGCACGGCGGCAATGGGCGTGAACGACCCCGATGTCCCTGCTGAAAATGGTGCGCAGCGAAATCGAAAAAGGCGAGTTGCAACCGTCGGCGCTGGCACAGGCGTTTACCGCATACAACGCGGTCAATGCCGCTGAAATCGAAGCCAATATGGTGTTCTCGCATATCGTGCAGCAGTGTTTGGGCGGAAACGATGCCAACTGCGCACGGCAGGCGTATATGATGACCGAAGCCCGCAACCGCGCCGCTGTGGATGCCGCCGGCGAAGCCTCGCTCTACCAGAATTTTATGGGACACGGTATGAACATCCTGATGTTCATCTACATCGTGATGTCGCCGATTGTGATTTTTGTCGTGCTGGTTATGGGTTGGGGCGGCATCCGGGTGCTGGGCAGCTACCTGCTGTTTGCCGCATGGGTCAATTCTTGGCTGCCGCTCAACAGCGCGATTGCCTACTACATGCTGCAAAGCTACAACAACCGGATGCGCGAACTGATTATGACCATTTCCGCTTCCGACAATCCCTTTGCAGGTGTATTCGCCTGCCGTTATCCAAAACATCTTCGACGGTACGCAGGACATGCTCGCCCTCAGCCTCGACCATGATGGCCTCGACACCGCTGATTATGCTGTCGCTGCTCTCCGGTTCGGTTTACGGGCTGGTACAGCTGGCACAGCGATGCGAGAATATGGTGGGCAAGGATTATGTGGACGAGAACCAAAGCCACCCGCCGCTCGATCAGTCGGAAGTTATCGGCATGAGCCGCATGATTGTCAACAGTTCGACCGGTGGCACTCCGAGTATGCAGAATTTTAACGCAAAAATATCATGAATAACGCCGATGCTACCAATCCAGCCGCCATTAGCTTGCAAACGAGCCAGCAGTCCATTGACAGTGCACGAATCGCCGCTGCGGCCAAAGTGCAGATGATGGAAGGGGCTATGGAAACTAGAACGCTGGCACAAATAGATAGCGATGGCAAAGTAACGCAGACGGGGATTGTTTATGCGCAGACTGTGGATGGAAAAGATGTAGCACGGCTTGCACATACTGGAGAACATGCTGTATCAGCCAATGAAAAATTTGCTTTGGGCATTAGCGGCGATAAGGTTGTAGTATTGGTTCAAAAGGGTGAAATTAGTGATACTGTTACCTACAGGATTCTCATGGCAATAGCCATGACCTTACTCGAGGAACCAGTATCGGTAATACTGAAAGTATTCAAACCTCTTTCGGTACCATGAATTCGCACCAACTCAGCAGTTCCATCAGCCAAAGTCTGTCAGACGCTCGCGAGCAGTCACACAGCATTGAACAGGCAACCAGCGAAAGCGTCAGCCACGGTTTTAGCACCAGTATCAACCGTACCGGTTTTGCTTCTTTGGTATCTAATGATGCGGTACTGGCTCAACAGCAATTGTTGGCAGGCGCGACCGCAGCCAGACAATACGATGCTGCTGCCGGTTCGGCCTTGCAAGCTGCCAGCGGCAGCAGCAGCGCATATTTCAATACCCTGACCGACTTGTCCACAGGTTCGGCAAGCGAGCGCGCCGCTGCATTGGCATCCATCCAAGGATTAGCCGCTGCCAATCCTGCCGGACATGCACAAGCCTATGCCAACATGGCTCGGGGAGCCCTGGCCGTGCAAGAACAAAGCCATACCATGCGCACCGACAATCAGGCAGCGATTGATCAACAGATTTCTGCCAATCAGACCGGAACGGTTGGCAGTTTCCAAAACCCACTAGATAACAAAAGATCAGTTGGAAGCAGCAAATCCACAGGGACGTGCTTTCTCGTCTTTCGGTGATCCGAGAAACAACAACACACTTAACGACCAAAACCAAAAGGAAGGATTAACGCCTGCCGAACGCCAGAAGATTCTGGAATATAACCATGACAAAGTGGCGGAAATGACCGAGTTCAACAACAACGTCATGAAAGAAATAAATGACCGTCCCTGCTCTACAGAAATTCTTCGACTACACTCAGGCCGATGCATGGAAAGCATGGCGTGACGCAGGAGAGCAATTGGACAAAGGCGATTACGGCGGTGCAGCCCTCGGATATTTGACCAGTGGTTTTAGAAGCAGCTTCATTGGGTACAGGACGCTTGTTCCGAGACATCACAGGGAACACAGGATACCAGCCCGACTGGTTTATCCGACACAAATGACCCCCGAACTCAATGCTAAAAATCAGACAGATGGAAGCCAATCAGAAAATGATGAGTGGTTTCAATATGTCCGACACAACCAAAACTATAGACGGCAAACCGATTGAGGAAATTATCGGCAGAAATCCCGCAATTCCCAGAAACTGGTTCTGTACCAGTAACAGCCAATACCACCGACAACAACAGTACTGGAGTAACACTGCCGACTGACCGGTCAGGTTTGATCCACTTGCCGAGAAATGAGGCTTTTGTCGGAGAGAAAATAAATGGTATCAACACCCACAAAGGCACATTGGTCGTTGCACATGCCTATGGAAAAACTGTTTGACAACAACAATCAGGACGTGCGGTTTAGTGCGATTCAATGACCGGTACCATGCAGAAAAAGGCCAAACAGCCTGCACACTAAGGGTTTGGCGGTTGATATGGTTCTTGATCAAGAAGGAAAGTCCGTGGAGGCTTTAAGTACACGTCATCCTAACTGGGAACAGGCAGAATCACGAATCCATCAATTCATGCATGATAACGGCTTACAAAAGAAAGACTATTTTGTCGATTACGAATGGAAAGGTAAAAACGGAGCAACAGGAGATCATATTCTACTTCCAATTTAACAAACCAGGCAGCCGCTAATCATTTTGTTACTTTAGCAGAATCTGGTCAGATAAAAGGATTAGAAGCAGGTACAGCCCCTACAAATTCGCAAACATCCCTCCCTACTTTTAGCAGCCGTTCTTTTACACCTGAAAAAGCCGCTGAAATAGCCCGTGTTGCTAAAAACATTGGTGTAAACCCAAATGATTTGGCGGCTGTAATTTCTTTTGAAACCGGTGGCACATTTAGTACAAATGCAAGAAATCCATACTCATCTGGAACTGGGCTGATTCAATTCATGGATTACACCGACGGCAAGAAAGATGGGCGATACTGGGGAATGACCCGTGATGAATTTGGGAAATTATCTTTTGAACACCAGATGGGGTATGTAGAAAAATATTTTGCGGATCGGGGATTCAGTTCTGACAAACCGCAAAATATCGCTAATCTTTATACGGTTGTTTCTGGATATGGGTACAAAAATAGGTTCGGAAGCTTATGCCAAAAATAAAGTTTTGGGATACGAACAAGAATGGGGTAATTGAAAAAGGGGAAATGGTTGAAGCAGCCGCATTCAAAGCTCATCGACGTATTTATTTTTAAGTCAAAGGAATGTAAGTATGAAATATAAAAACTCTGCTATTTTTTGCTTTTAACCATCCCTGCTATGACTTGGGCTGAAAAACTATCAGTCATATTGAGCAGGCGGACAGTTATGAGCGCAGTTACAATAAGTCTAAACTTGAAATGAACAATATTTATCGAGAAATGCAAAATCCATGCCCATGTCTGAAATCAGTAGATTTAATTCGGTACAAGCAAAATGGGTGGCTTATCGTAATGCCAATTGATCAATACTATGGGCGGCATATAGCTAGTCAGATGGAGGCTCTTGAAAAACATGAATATCGCTAGAATTAAAGAAATGCATAAAATATTAGACAGTTATAAGTAATATTGAATATCATAAAAAGCATTCCCTGTTATGAAGGGAATGCTTTAAATAATGATTTTTACAAATTACTAAATACGGCAGCCAACACCAATGCTGTCAGTAATGCGTAACGAAGCCTTTTTTGTTTTAGCAGAGAGCTGCTAGCTAGACTTCGTCAGTATCATTTCTGATTTTCTTGCGCCGACGCGCCCCACAAAAATATGGTCTTCATCATAAAGCATTAGGGAATTTTCTCACTTCTCGAGTTAATCAATAAAAAGGGTTATAGAATAAAGGATAACCAAATGTCAAAATTCAAGCTGTTTTTAGGCTATTTTGCCATATTTTTCAGTATTAGCCCTCTGCCTTTGCCGACAAGGTTTCAGACTGCCTCAAAAGGACGCTCCAAATCGACCGCCTGCCAGGCAATGATTGCGAACATGGGTACACCACCAAACCATCGAACGGATTGTCTCCAAGAGGGGTAGAACCGGCTTTGCTCAAAGCCTTGATCGCCTACGAAAGCCATTTGACGACCATAAGGCGGTTTCGCCGAAACAGGCTTCCGGTCTGACTCGGGTAATGCCGACAACGCTGGGACTGAACATCGATCCTGCAAAACTGTTTCTGCCGGAAGTTTCGTCCGTACAGGTGCACGTTATCTGCGGCGGATGTATGGTCAGTTGGCGGACGGATTTGGCTCTGGCCGCCTACAACGCCGGTCCCGGCAGGGTAATCAAAGCGGGATACCGCGTCCCGCCAATTGCTGGACCCAGAGTTATGTGTCCAATGTGTCGGCACTATTTCGGAATTCAAAAACAAAGAAAAGGAATAATCCGCCTGCAAACCAAACCGGCAGAAAAACTGTTGCGGTTTCTGGCAATACCCGAAACCCGCATCAAACAAACGGTTTCCCAAGCATTCCGACCCCTACCAGTCCCATACTTCCAATCTGTACTGAGCCGGCTGCGGCTGACATGTTTGCAACTGATTTTAGACTGCATGATGGCGGGATTTCCGCCTTTTCTTTAATTTTTATAAGGAAAGCATATGTTAAAGTCTAACATTTCAAAACAGCTGCATCAACACATCAACGGTTTTCTGGATCACTGCCGTTCCCGCTGTTTTTCGGAAGGAACCATCGAGGGCTACCGCAGCAACCTGCGGCAGTTTGCCCGCACGACTTGACGACTATGCGGCCAGACACAAGGTTGCGGATTTTCAGACGGCCTGCACCGAAATTATTATGATGGAAACCATTACCATGAAACAGGCGGACAATCCCGAATTGAAAGCAACTACCATACGCCGCTATATTTGCGCCTGGCGCAGTTTTATCGCGTATCTGGTCAAAATTGATGTACTCGGATTTGTCTTACGACCGTTTCCGTTTTGATCTGCCGAAGCTGCCGGAGGCACTCGCCCAAATCGGTGGATATGCCAGTATTGGACAAACTGCTCGACAGTCCGCCGTGTCTCGCCGAAAACAGCCCCACTGGATGTATCTGCGCAATTTGTGTATTTTTGAACTGATGGCCTATTCGGGCTTACGCATCTCCGAAGTCAGCGGTTTGCTGATGACCGACGTTTATTTTTCCGAGCGTCAGATACGGGTAACCGGCAAGGGCAGCACCCGCCTTGTACCGATAACCGACACTGTATCCAGCGCATCCGCGCCTATCTGAAAGAGCGTTCTGCGGCGGCGGTCAACATCCGAACCAATCATTTGTTCGTCGGTACGTGGCGGTACAATGCTGCGCCCGTGCAGTATCCGTCTGTCCCTGCATAAAACGGTGGCCTCCTGTTTTAGGGCGAAGAGGTGCACATCACACCACACAGCCTCAGACATTCCTGCGCCACCCATTTTGTTCTGAAAACCCATAACCTGCGTTTCGTGCAGATTCTGCTCGGGCATAAAAAGCATTGCCACCACGCAGATTTACACCCATCTGGACAACGGTTTTGTCCGGGAAATGTTTTCACCAACACCACGGTACCGTCAGGGCCGGATATGAAAGTACCACTGTGAAAACAACTGCTTTTTGCATTGCTGCCCGCCGCTCTGTTGGCTGCGTGTTCGACCAATCCCGACGGCAGCGTCAACTGGTCGGACAATCCGCTGAACAAGGTGGCAAACCCAGAGTTGATAACGGCGTTCAGAAGCTGAACCGCAATACCGACAAGGTTATTACAAAAACTGGCGGCGGCGACCGTTTCGGCAATCATTGCGTTACTTGCGATGACAAAAGGGTGTCGCACAAGCAAATGCTCGAATGGGGCTACATCCGCCGCAATCCCGACTATCGAAATACTCTTCCCAACGTTATGTCTTCACTTCGCGCAACTGCGACAAAACGCGCCAGTCGCTGTGCTTCCGCCCCAGCAAGGATATTGCCGAACGGCCGTAGGCATCCCGCGTTATTTTCAGGCTGCCTGAATATTCGGGCAGTCTGAATTTACTAACAACTGTGGCAGCATTATGCTTTTTGATACGGTGTATTTCCCGTCCGCAACCAGCTTGCAGATGCGTTTGACCGTTGCCTCGCTGCATTCCAAAATCTTAGCGGTGCGGCTGATGGACAAACCCTGCCTGCGACAGCTAACAACATCGTCAATCCGCTTCTGGCTGACTCTGCGACCGAACTGTTTCCCTTCGGATTTTGCCCGGCTGATGCCCGCCGCCTGACGGCTGCGGCGCATTTCGTAATCGTCGCTGGCCGATTTCAAAAGGATTTTCAGCAGCAGGGTCTTGGATAGATTTGAACACAATCGATTTCGTGCTGTCTTCCGCCAGCTCGACGGTACAGCAGATCAATACTTCCGGCAACAGCAGGCGTGCACCACGGTTGTTGATTTGGGCAATCGGTGCCTCGGCTTCGGCCAGCGACGGTCTGCTCAATCTTTTCCATGCTCTCGGCAATCACGATTTCGCCGGCTTGCGGGTCTTTAATCATCTCCAAAAGCTGCGGTCGGTCGGCATGGCGGCCGCTGGCTTTTCGGCATAAATCTTGGCTACGCCGAGCCGCGCGACTCTGCCCACTGCTTCAACCCGAGTTGGCGGGACAAATCCTGTCTTCGGTTGAAACACGGCAATAAATACGGGCGATTTTGTTTGTTCGGACATTTCGGATTTTGTCCCCCAAAAAGTAATATCGGCTACCGTTCCTTAAAAAGCTTGGCGCGCTCCGGAGCAATGGAGGCAATCATCTCTGCATCATTCGAACTATTGATCAGTTCATCTACGCCTAAGACCAAATACCGTATTTCCCAAAAATCCCGTGGCGGGTTTGTTTTTCCGGCGACCCAAACCCCCAAGAAAAAGCAATCACGACGGCGTTTGCAATAAGCAAAATTTTAGATGATTTGCCCATTCGAAATGCCCCCACTTTTTATCCGTTTTAAAGCTGGCTTACTAAGGTATGCTTTGTAAGCCGGTATGGAAAAACTGGGATACAAAAGTTATTAAATTTGCTTAATGAGCCTAGCTTAACAAGTTGGCATAAATAAGCTGGTTTATCATTTCTCATCCTTATGGTGCTGCTCACATAAAACTCGATCAGATGAATCAGTGCCGCTTTTTAGTCATGCCTCTTGTTTCAAGCTGTCACTAAAAACGTCCCATGTCCAACAGGCAAAAGTCTCAATCCACCTTCATCAAAACACGCTGAACCCGTTTTTCTGAACTTTTGCCGTCTCAGTACTGTGATCGGTATTTGAGTTACCCATAATGCCTTTCACAACGCGGGACGCAGTTTTTATGATGACGCCCGTGCGCGGTTTGCCGAGCACCTGCTTTATACGCACATGGTCGCCGAATTGAATTTCTGCATTTTCATTTGACCTCTTTCCATTTTCAATAACTCCATGCAACCTTTCGCTTTGGCATCGGCATACTCTTTAAAGCCCCGCCGTTTGGCTTGCGAGATACTCGTCTTCGCCGATGGAGCAGCAGACAGGATTGGAACCGTCGGCGCGGTGGAGGAACGAGTTAGGGTTTTCGTTTGCCGGATGAGCAATCTGCGCCAAGTTGTATCCGTAAAACACGGCGAATTCGGGCGGGAACTGGATACCTTCAGTAGCCAGCCACAGGCACAGCACTAGAACGATAAAACGGTGCGGCTTTTCTGCTTGATGGTGGAAGTATGAATGCCAGGCTGAGGATGCGAGTGCAACAACAACCAAAAAGAAACGTAATGGGTTAGTGTGTGAATACAGCGGTTGAGTTTTCGTAAAATTCCAAAAGATTTTTGAATGACAGACGAGAAAGCATCTATTGTTTTTGGTCGGCCATTTTGAACGTTCATGCCCGTCCTCCGCTTCGGTGACCCGCCAAGTTCGTCGGCGCAGTACAGCGACAACAGTTGAGCAAAGGCGGGATTGCGGCGGAAGTCTTCGCTGCCGACGCTGCCGACGGTCAGAATATCTATCAGGCTTTTCAATGTCGGAACGGATAACCGCCCCTACGGAGGTGCTTTGTCCGACGACGGCAACTCCTTCAAAATCTGTCCGGTAAAATGCGATGGTGTCAGACAAATGGGCGACGATGGCGTCGGGTCGATTTCTGATGTTTTTCTCTTTTTGTATTCTGATCTGCTGCTTTCTGAATCAGCGTGAAATGTCGGTTTGGGGTTTGTTTTCGTCAGACGCTGCCGCATCCGGCCGATGGCGCAGCGGTTGCCGTGTATGCGGTAGTAGTTTTGTTGAGGCTTGGGTGTCAAATGGCTGTTGAATAAATATTACTAAATTTTTAGTAATAAATGCAAACTATTTTTACAATGACCAAATGGGGAAAAAGCCGTCTGAAATTTCAGACGGCCTCTTCTAACAGAAAAGAAACGTTTCCGCAGAAACGCCCTCCCATGTTGAAAAATCAACAACCATTGCCCAACAAATCTGCCAGATAAGCGGCATTTCGTTGGATACCGGCCGGTAGCTGTCGGCATCCAGCGCCAGTAGGTGCTGCCGCTCCAATCATTGACAAACTCGATGTCGGAACAGAACGTATCGATGTATCTCGCCACAGCGATTTTTCAACTCTTCACGGCGTATTTTGCCTTCGTAGCCGGACGAACCGATGCTGATGGAGATGGAAACACTGCCGAAGGTTTCGGGATATTGCGAATAGGCGGCCAGCGCATCAGCCAGTACTTGTGCATTGATGACAATACGTGCATCCGGTACCGGTAGGTCGTATTCGTCGTTGCAGTAAAACGCCCCATTCGTCTTTGCGTTCTGCCGGCAAGTCCAGCAACAGGCAGATTTTCCCGTGTCTGCAGCTCGCAGAATGGGGCAAAAACCGAAAAGGGTTTTTCAGGGATGGTGTAATCGTTCATGGGTGTTCTCCAAAAAAATGCGGGAGAACATCCTTGCGGGTGAGCTCCCGCTTTAGGGGTTAAAAAACAGATTAGCGACGGCGTTTAATCGTCTTCATCGTCGTATATCCAGTAAAATGCTCACGGGCGAATGCCTTGAAATCATCATCCGGACAGGGTTCGTCATACAGGCAGCCGTCTTTGCCGTAAAACGTACCGGCAAATCCGCCGCCTTCATCGATATAGCGCACTTCCAACTGCAATTCGGGAAATGCTTCGACAATAGCAGCGAACACCGGCTCCGGCGGACTCCATGCCGTATCAAACTCAACATAGATTTCCGTATCGGAAAATATGCCGATATGCTGGTGGTAGGCATTCCACTGGTTCCCCAGTGGCGGATGCTCCATTCATGCGGGTCGGACAGCCGTACAACTCGATGTTGTGGCGGATTTGCTCGCCGTAGTCAAGTTGATGCCGCATTGGGCAGCCAAATCGGGCTGTTGTCTGAACAAAGGCTTCCACGTCGGATACCTTGTCTTTCTTCCAGTTGATTTGTCCACCCGCGTGTTTCACAAGGTTGTCATACAGTGCCTTGTATAGTCAATTAAAATCAAAATAGGACAGTAACGCATCGTCACATCGGGCGTAATCAGACAAAACGGTTCGTAGATGCCGCTAATATTCGCCCACCCGCTTCTCAATCGGGTTGAGCTCCAGGTGAATAAGGTGCAAGAGGCAATACCTTATGTCCCAATTTTTCCGCCATTTCCCGTAAGACACCTATACGGTGAAATCGTGCATTATCTAAAATAATCACCGATTTTTGAGTCAATGCGGGCAGTAGGCATTGCTGAAACCACGCTTCAAAAAAGACTCCGGTCATCGTATTTTGATAAACCATCGGAGCAATCAGCCGGTTGCCGACTTGTGCGGACACCAGAGATAAGCGTCAGTATCTTTTTCCACTTATCTGCGCTTTCACTATTTGCCCTTTCGGGCTGCGGGCATAGGGACGGAACAGGTAGCGGTCAAATCCTGTTTCATCCAAATAAACACGTTGGTAGTCGGAAAATTCGGCCAGTTGTGTCAAATAATGCGTTACTTTGGCCGGGTCTTGTTCTTTGTAAGTGGTGGTCTTTTTGCGCGTCATCCCCATCTGTTTGAGTGCATAGCAAACGGCGGCTGGCGTACAATCAAAAATGTTTGGCGATTTCATGCAGATAGGCATCCGGGTGTTGCCCAACGCTATTGAGCCAGTTTTTGCTCTATCCAATTTGACGGCATTTAGACCGGTAACTTGATGTTTTAGGCTGCCTGTTTGCTTTTTAAAGGCGAATCCACAGGTAAAGCGTGTTTTGCCCTGACAAGTTAAACGTTGCTGCGGTTTGGCTGATGTTTTTGCATTGTTCGTAATAGTTTAAAGCTTTGTTTCTTAAGTCCGCAGAGTATGCCATGGTTAGACCTTCAAAGTTGAGTATTGTACTATTTTATTTTTAATTGACTATATTTGGCTTGCAATACGGCAGGGGTCGTTCTTATCGATGGCAATCCACTTCTGCATCGACGAGGTCAGCGAGCCGGCTTCGATGTCCAGTGATTGAGGGCATCGGAATCAGACCGTTGAAATCGACCACCAGTCCGACGTTTTCGTCGTTGCTGCTGTCCGGTGTGCCCGGAGCAAACAGCACGGCTTTTCAGTTTGGCCAGCGATTCGGCGTTGCCGCTGATGCTGACCTGGTTGGTTACATGGTTAGGCATAGTTAAAAACTCCCAAACGGCAGGAGCTGCCGCCCCCATAAGGGCAGAAGCCCCGCAGGGTTGGCAAAAAGGGATAAATTCCCCGGTTGGTAAAAATGCCGCCGCCGGACGAATCCGGCGCACCGTTTCAGGCGGCTGGTGCTTTATCGGAACGGCCTGCTATTTCAGGCTGCCCAAATGGCTGCGGACGGTATCGCACGCCCAGTTGTAAACGACCTCCCAGCAGACTTTGTCCGGCTGTTCCAGCACCACATCGGCGTTGTGGCCGAAGTCGTGCAGGTTGAGACCTTGCCGCCCATCCAGTCAAAAATGCTTTGACGGTGGCGGCCGTACAGCCAGCGGGTGTCGTTTTCGGTCAGCTTGGCCAACACGGTCGGCAGGCTGCCCGCATCGTATTCCACGTCTTGTAGCAGATAGAGGATGTCGGCTGTGCCGGACGGCAGTGCGGTGTTTTCAGGGCTGCCTTGCGGCAGGCGGGATAACCACCGCCGCCGTGTAGCAGTTGCTGCTGCGGCAGGGCGTGTTTTCAAAGACGTTTTCCCGACGGATGTATTCCGCCACGGGCTCGACCATTTGAATCAGGGATTTGGCATAGCCCGCTCTCTGCTCCAAAAAACGGCCGACTGCGCTTTGCGCGGTTTCCTGCGGATGTTGCGAGCGGAAAAACCGTTTGGCCGTTCAACGCCAAAGCGGCTTCTTCCGCCGTTTCAAAACAGTCTTTGAACCAGACGATATAGGTGTTGGATAAAACTTTCGCATGGCAGACTCCTAATAAAAACAGCGGGCTGCCATGCGCGGGGGCACGGACACCCCGCTCGGGTTGAGAAAAAGCCGTGATCGCACGAATGTGGCTGATGCTGTTTAACGGCTGCATCAAGGCAGTAAAACGACTGCCAACGTGTGAAACAGGTTTTATGAAAAGCCGCAGAGCGGCAGGGTTAACGGATAGTCAGCACCTCGCCGTATTCCGGCGCACCTTCGGTCAGGTTGACGGCGCGGATACTCGGCACAAAAACGGTCGAGCGCGGTAGTGGTTACCACCAGCCGGTCTTGCGCGTCATACTCCTCGGCTGTGGTTACCACCTCTGGTTTTGTACGTTGAGCCTTTGACCAGCAACCTGCGGCCGTTGGCAGCGGTAACGATGCCGCTAACCTGTCCGGCAGCCAGAGCCAGCGCGGAATGCCACTGCCCCAGCGCACACAGCGGGCGGCGTTTTTCCTGCACCAGATGCGCACCGAACCAGTGCCCGAAGTGCGGCCACAGGGGTTTGGCCGTGCAGCGCGGGCAGCTCTTCGGCCAGCTCGTCGGCGGAAACCCTCAAAGCACAGGGGCTTGAACGGTTTGGCGGCGGCGGGCGGCACTCATAGCAGCAGTCCGCTTCGCTGACGATGGCTTCGGCCTGCTCAAAAGCCAGCAGAGTTTGGGTTTGCTGCCGCACCAGTTTTTGCCGATTTGGCTGCGGTTGGACGCTTTGATACCCATGATGACTACCTGACGGTAGAGTATCCACCCCCTGCTTTGAATACCCGTATATCGGTAAAGCAGGAGGCGATTTCACGGCAGAAGCCTTCAGTCATTGCCTGAGCGGGCACAATCAGCACCAGAATGCCGCCGGTTTGAAGCACACCTGCGGTTTTTGGCGAAAAACACCTCTTCCAGCCGTTGTGCCTTTGCGGCTGTCCAACTGGTCTTTGGCGGCAAAGCCGTAGGGCGGGTTGAGAAACAGCAGCCCGACGGTTTTCGCCTGCAAGATGCAGTTTTCAATGTCGGCGCGGACAAAGGTTCCAAACGCTGCGCGGCAGCGGCAGCACGCTGTCTGTCCAGCTCAATGCCGAAGGTGCGGCAGCGGCTGCCGCAGGCGGTCAGATGGCCGGCCAGCGTTTGCAGTGCCAGACCTTCGCCGCAGCAGGGGTCAAAATACGCACTTCGCTGCCGCCGATGTCCAAGCGGTCGGCAATGCCGGCCAACGTGGCTTCGTCAGTAGGGAAGTAGCCGTTTTTGATGTGATTGCGGGCCACACGGTCAAAACATCAGATGGTTTTGTTGGGGTTGGGATTGGGTAAGCATATCGGCCTCCGTAAAAAGAGGCCGCCCCGCAGGGACAAGCCCCTGTTGGGTTGGAAAGAGAAAGTGAAAAGAGTTGAACAACGCCGTGACCCACGAATGGGCATGATACTGTTTAACGGCTGCATCAAGACAGTAAAACGACTGCCGACGTGTGAAGCAGATTTTTCAGGCTGCCTGAACGCATTAGGCAGCCTGAAAAAAATTCCCTGCTTGCCGAGCCGTATCCTTGCGGACACGGTTCGGGGCAGGTGCAAAGCCTCAGTCCGCCGCAGCGGTCTGGCTTTTTCAATCAGGCGTTTGGCCAGCTCAACTTCGACGGAATCGCCGGACTGGTTAAGAATGTCCAGCCTCGAATCCGGCATATCGCCGGAAGTGGATTGGGTTACGGCGATTTTCTTGCCCATCAGTTCGAGACAAATGTGCTGCGCCGAATCCTTGTAGCCAGCGAAATACCCACGTCTTCCGTTTGGCCGGATGCGCCACGAGCGGCGGGCGGCCTGCATCAGGGTGTAGACGTTAGTAGCCGGTCTGCATAAAGTAGATGGTGGGAAACGCCAAAAGATCGAGACCGGTTTTAACCAGCTCGGGGTTGCAGATGATGACTTGGCAGCCTCCTTCCAAAACAGTCGGTTACCCAGTCTTCGCGCTCGTCGGCCTTGACCGTGGCTTTCATCACGGCGGCTTTGATGCCGTGCCGCTGCAAAAAGCTGTTTCAGACGGCCTGTGGTGTCACGGGTGTCGGAATACACGGTATAGACCAGACAGCGTCTGCCGCGTTTCAGGCTGCCCTGCACCACTTCCAGCAGGTCGGCTTCTTTGGGCGAAACGTCTTGCGGCCCGTACTGCGCCGGCGTGTAAAACAGGGTTTTCGCTTGCGCTTCCAGTACACCGTTTCTTCCTGATGGCAGCAGTCCGGCCAAGCCAGCAGGGCGTTCATCACCACGCCGGTGAGCGAGTTGTCGCGCTTGCTTAAAGCCACTTTCAGGTAGCCTTTGAGCACGCGCTCCATCTGTTGATACACCGCTTTTTGCGCGTCGTCCATGTTCACCGGCCGGAAGATTTCCCGATAGCCCGGTAGCACGCCTTCGCCCAAATCGCGCAGTTTCAGAAACACCGTCAGCGGCAGCACGTAGCGCATGATGCCCAGCGGCGAGAAGCCCGGCGCTTTGGCGGTGCGCACTTGGTTGCGGGTGGCTTTGGAACCGTTGAACGCTCCTTCGCTGTACTCGCTGCCCAAATGGCTGCGCGTGATGTCTTTCAACACCCCGTGCTTGCGCATAAATGCCATGCCTGCCGTGCCGAGCGTGCCGGCCTTTGTTGTAGCCGAAGCCGTCGGCCAGCATGGACTGCGGATCAAGCCGCCACAGCAGGTAAAACAGGTCGTCCGCGTAGCCGCCCATCAGCGTGCCGGTCAGACACAGCACTTTGCGTGCGCAGCGTGCCAGCACGCCCATCGCCTGCCCTTGGGCAGTGCCGTAGTTTTTGTACTCGTGCCCCTCGTCCACCACCATCAGCCCGAAAAATGCTTGGGCAGATAGCGTTTGACGAACTCGGTCGGTTGGTAACCGCCTTGTCCCAGTGTGAACTCGGATTTTTCCCAGAGCGCGATCCAGCCGCGCCGCCTGACGGTCGCCAAACACAAACTCGCCGTTCTCGTCCATCAGGTTGGAAAAATGCCTGCACGTTGTTTTCAAGATTTCGGCCAGATAGCTTTCGCCGTAGGTCTGCACCAGTTTGGCGGCGGTTTTCGGAGCCGATGGTCGGCAGTGCCGAAATGGCTTGGATGACCCGCTCGTACACCGTGGTTTGGCTGCCGTTCTGTTCCTTGCGGCACAGCGTCCACAGCGGTTCGCCGCACTCGCGCGATGTCAAACCCTTACCGCGTTTGGCGCGGCAGAACAGAACGGGTTTTTCGACAGCGCGTCGTTCAGGCTTTGCGTGTCTTCATACGGCTGGTTTGCCGCATCAGTGATTTCGCCGCCGCATTTCGGACAGCAGAACAGCTTGCGCCGGATGCCGTCTTCGCTGCGGTAGCGCACCGCGTATGCTGGCCGCCAGTGGTAGCCCATGCGCATCCGCACCCGTCCGAGTACGAAAAACTCGGGTACCATAGGGGTTTCGCGGCAGTGGCGGCGGATATGCAGCAGCTTGGCCAGCGTGTCGGTGCCGTTGAGCACCCACACCCTCGCTTCCGGCACGGTTTTGAGGATTTCGCGCCGCCATTTTGTACACCAGATGGGGCGGACTCAATACCAGCGTGCGCGTGCAGCCCTGATGGTGCATCGCCGCAGCGGCGGCAATTGACATCATGGTCTTGCCCGTGCCCATTTCCGCATTGATGACTGCAGCGGGGCGGTCTTCGCGCAGCAAGAGTTGCAATACCGCCCGCACCACTTCGCGCTGGGCGGCAAACAGCGGTACCGTGCCAGCGCATCCAGCACGCGCTCGGTTTCGGGATACGTCTGCCCCTGATACAGCGGCTGGTTCTGCTCGGTTACCGCCTGAAACAGGCTGCCGCCGAAATCGACCAAAAACTGCGACAGCGGCATTTCGCTGCCGGATGCTGCCTCAGGGTTTTCAGGCTGCCCAGCCTCGTGCATGGCAGGCAGTGAGACGGGGTTTTCGTTGTCGTGATACATAGGGTTCTCCTAAAAAACGGGAACCCTGCCCATAAGGGATGGATTCCCTTATGGGGTTGGAAAAACGCTGCAAGCAGCGCTTGGATAAAAACCGTGTACCCGCGAACGGGTGTGATGCTGTTTAACGGCTGCATCAAGACAGTGAAACGACTGCCGACGTGTGAAACAGGTTTTTCAGGCCGCCTCATTCATGCAGGCCGTCTGAAAAACCTCGCTTGCGCAGGTTTGGTAAAAAGCCGCAGGGCGGCGGGGTTGGTAACTTACCGGTATTCCCGGATGAACTCGTTGAAAAAAAGTTACGGAAGGCGATCGCTTCACCGATGGTTTTAAAGTAATCGGACACACGACCGTAGGGTTGGAGAAATTCCGGCTCGTCTTCGTGGTAACAGTTTCGGTCGACATAGAATCCGGCACCCGAACACATAATGCGCAGGTCGGAAACACAGAGACCGGTCATCACTTCGAGGTCGTACTGCGGTCGGGAAGCGGCAAGGCCGTCCGTACCGCCGTATTCGGCTTCGATGTCGAGGCAGCAGACTTTGCGGTAGAGGGTTTGGGAAAGTTTGAGAGACATAGCAATACTCCTGAAAAAACAGGGATACCTGCCCCTATGGGGCGGATACTCCCAAAGGGTCGGGAAAAATCAGCGCGCGTAACCGCTGCGTTCGCAGAACAGCGTGCTGCTGCCGTCTGCACTGCGGCCTGCGGTCAGCCCGCACAGCCAGCCGCGACGGATCATCACAAGCGCGTACAGCGACAACAGCAGTCTGCTGCGGCTGCGGAACTCGCACATGCTGTGCAGCACGCCTGCGTGCCGGTCGAAGTCTTCGTAACGGCGGCTTTCAATGCGGAACAGGCGTTCGGCGGCAGCGGCAAAACGGTGGGTTAAAGTAAAAGAAGGCATGGCAATACTCCTAAAAAACAGGGGACTGCCGCCCGATGGGGAAGCGCGTCCCCAAAGGGTTGAAGAAAAAATCAGCGTTGCTAGGATGTCTCGTTCAGTGCCAGCACCACAGTCAGCAGAACCGACAGCAGCAACAGGCACAACGACAGCGTGCGGTGGAAGTCCGGTCCCCACAGGGCAAAGGACATGCCGTAAAAACAGCGCGGTCATCAGCGAGAAGCCAATCATAAGGGCAGATACCGCAGCAGGGTGCGGCGGCAGAACAGTTTGCGGAACATAAAACATCTCCTGAAAAACGGGGATGCGTGTCCCGCAGGAAAACGTATCCCCACGGGGATTGGAAAAATGCCTGTACAGGCGGACGGATAAAAGCCGTGTACCCGCGAACGGGTGTGATGCTGTTTTAACGGCTGCATCAAGACGAGTGAAACGACTGCCGACGTGTGAAACAGGTTTTTCAGGCTGCCTTACAGATTCAGCCGTCTGAAAAACCTGCTTACCGAGTTTGAACAATCAAACCGCCTTATCCTCATCCGGATAAAGCGTCTGATAGAGTTCGTTCAGTTTGTCGGTATCGATGTGGTAGCTGACACCACCGCTGGGCGTATAGAGGTTTTTCGGATACGAAGTCGGCAACAGGGCGGTCTTCAATCCAAAACAACTTGCTTCGCCGTTGATGTTGTCTGAAATACGGAACAGCGGCCATTTTTCGCGAATGGCAGCAGCCAGCTGGTCGGCAACCACAGCTTGCGCGACATTGCCCAAAGGTGGCAAGTTTTTCATAGTTGTACCATCTGGCGGCATTCCAGATTTCCTTGTCCAGGCTGCCGGACTTGTCCGGCCGCAGTCTGCCCAGTAGGGCGCACCACAGCGGGAAGTCTTCGCAAGTATGCTCGGTAAAGGCTGCATCAATCGTCATTTCGGTATCTCCGTAAAACGGGGATACTCGCCCCGGCGGGGAGGGTATCCCCGTCAGGGTTGGAAAAAAACTGCGTCAGGCTTCTACAATCCGTTCGATACGACCATACACATGGGCGCGGACTGCCGTTTTATCGGTTGCCCACATTTCGTACCAGCTGCCGTACTGCTTGACCAGAAAAAGTTTCAGCACAGCGGAAAAGTCAAACGCCCAGCCGCCGACCGGTATCGCCCTTTTGAAAAAGAGTTGTTGTTGACACCGTGCGTCAGCGCGTTTTTGTCTTCCCTGATCCAGCGGAATGCTCCGGTTGATTTTGTCCATCAGGCCGGCGGCATAATGTGGCCGGTTGCTGCTCCACTGCGGTAGAACTGAATGGGTAGCAGGTTACTAAGGGTTTGGGTGGGTTCATGGTGTATCTCCATAAAACGGGGATACTCCTCCCATAGGGGAAACGTATCCCCACGGGGTTGGAAAAATGCCTGTGCAGGCGGTTGGGCAAAAGCCGTGTGCCTACGGATAGGCATGATGCTGTTTAACGGCTGCATCAAGACAGTAAAACGACTGCCGGCGTGTGAAACAAATCGAGTTTTTCAGGCTGCCTCGTACAGTAAGGCAGCCTGAAAAACCCACCTTGCGGCGGGTTCGGGAAAAACCGCAAAGCGGCGGGTTGGTGTTTACGCGTTCAGACGGCCGGAACGCAGTCCCTCGGAAACCAATACATCGAAATCCTCGGGAATACGAACATGCGCGGCTTTGCAGGTTGAACAGCGCGGCATCCCCGCCGTTTTCGCGGTAGCAGCGGATACTTTCCCCGCTCGACCAGGGCAGCCGACAGGGTAGGGGCTGCCACTGCGGCAGCAGCGGTACGTCGGACAACTGCTCCACCGCCTGCCACACCGCTTTGTCCAAATCGACAGCGGTATCCGTCTGCATAATCCACGCGCTGCGGTTGTCGCGGTCTGGTTCTTCCAGCACGTCGGCATACAGGAACATATGCGTCAGCACGCCGAAATTGTGCGTGGCGTATTTGCTGATGCGTTTGCCCATGCCGTACACCTGCTGCGCGGTGGTACGCGGTGGATGCAGCTGTGCGTCGTCAGGCAGCCTGAAACCGACTTGGCGGATGCCGCCCTGCTCGGGCGGGGCGGTCAGTGCTGCCATAAACGACAGCACATTGGCATCGCGCCCGTGCAGGGAAGCGAACATTAGCCGTCCCTGATGGATAAAAAACGCATCGGCGAACAGGTCATGCGAAGAAGTGCGGTACAGCATTACGGGTGCTCCTTATGCCAAGACTGCGTGGACGCGTGGAAACGGTAGCCCTGCTGTTTGACGGCTTCGCGCAACTGCCGGAACAGGTTGCGATCGTCCATCGACGGATCAAGCCGGATAACTTCCGCCTTGCCGGACAACATGCCTTCCAGTTTTTCCATCGAGTCGGCCAAGTCGTCTTCTTCCTGTACCGGCACAGTATCCGGCGCATGAGATGTGCGGGCGGGTTCGGCTGCATCGGCAGGCGCGGAGGCAGCAGGAGCTGCCGGTTTGACGGGCGGAGGAGTCTCCTCTTCCTGCTCGGCGGCGATGCCGGCCATTTGCAGAGATTCGGACACTTCCGCCACATGGTTCTGCGCCATAATCTGCAACTGTTCCCAGTCTAGATCGGCGCACAAGCTGACCCAGATGCGGCCTTTGGCAAAGTTGGATTGGTTGTAAACACGGGTGAGATAGAACAGACCGTCATAAGAACCTTTCGGGAAACTGGGTCCAGTACGCGGTGTTTTGATTTGAAACGCGCCGATCTGCGTTTGCAGTTCGCCGACAGTAAAAATACCACGGCTGCCGTTGCGTTCGATGACAGTGAGTTTGCCGGGAATGGCGATAGACATAATGTGCCTCCCTGAGGGCACACCCGCAGGGGACGCGCCCCATAGGGTTGGAAAAGAAAGATTGAAACAAGGTAAAGCCGTGGCTGCACGGATGCGGCTGATGCTGTTTAACGGCTGCATCAGGACAGAAACGGTCTGCCTGCCGGTGAAAACTTACCTGAACGCCCCTGCAAAGCCAAGCCGCTCAGGTAAGGCTGCCTGAAAGCAGGCAGCCGCTGAAAATACAGGGCAGTCCGCACCGCCATAGCGGAGCAGGGCATACCCAAAAATCTGAAATAGAGACTTTCCACTATTCACAAAAATGTGGATAAGTCTGTCTGTAAAATTCAAAGTCCCTGATTGTTAAAGAACAAATTGCGATGCCTAAAAACTGTGCATCCTAATCGCTTGCCGATGCCCGCCCAAAGGGGACGGGCATCTGTAAGCAATCACAAACAATAATAGTTGTAAGCCTGCGGTTAAGGCGGAACCGCAACCCGTACTGCCGGAGAAACAAGGAGAGTTCGACCGATGATACTGACCGCAGCATAGTGCGTCAGAACCACGCTGTGGTCAGTATCATCAGGGATAAAGAAGCCGGATACGGCGGGATGGGAAATAAAAGGGGAAAGGGTTCTGAAAAGAAGCCTGCGCCGCAGAAGCGGCGGTACGGATACAGGCAACCGTACAAGGGGATGGATTTTCCGGGAAAGGCTGCAAAGCAACTTTTTCCGGGAAAACCCACCGAAGCGGGTTTTCGTTAAATAAGACGGTTACTGGTTTTAGACTTTGAGGTTGTAACGTTTTTCTCAAATCGTCACGCTCTTTATCACTCATTTCCCGCCAAGCCTTGCGACCGGCGATCACGAAGAAAGCGACTGCACCAAAACCAATCATAAAAAGTGATGGCGATAGATATCGGGCTAAACAGCATTTTTTTGTATCCTTTTCATGATGAAAGCGACTATCCAAAGTATAGCACAAAAAGAATAGGCTGAATACGAACAAAACCAACGTCGGCCAAAAAGGCCAGCCGTATTTAGTCAGTGCGAACCAAACTTGCGTTACACAAAAACACGCCGAACAAATCCAGCTTGACAGCCAGAGCATCGACTTGTTTCTCGGATAACCGGCCTTTGTCAGAAAAAGACAAAATGCCTGCTTCAAGCCACCGATAGGAGTTAAGGAAAAAGTTCAGGTTCATAACCACTCCAAAAGTTGAAAAAGCCGGAGCAGCAGAACCCGGAACTGGGACTGTTGCCCTCAGTGGGAGAAAAAGGAAAGAAAGCGGGTGCTTTCTTTCCTGTGCAGTCAGACTGCGGGTTTAAGCGGCAACTGCATCAGCAGGCACTTCCGAAGAAGATCTGCATCAGGCTGGCCGTCCTGCGACTTGTACCAGAGTTCGCGGTTGACTTTGACGAATTTGAATTTCAGTAACCGCGCGTCAATCGACGGTGTGGTTACTTTAATCTCTTCGCCTTTGTCGTTTTTAGCCGACGTTTCAAAGCAGACAGGTTTCAGGTCGGAGACCCGGAACCCTACAAACACAGTGGGTCTGCGTTTGTAATCTTTGTCCAAGAGCGCTGGAAATTCATCCAGCATACGGGCAAAAATCTCTTTGGCTTCGCCGCCGACAATGCGGACATCAAAACGCGATTTCTCATCGGCATCTCCGTGGAGGGCTTGGATAGTGCAGGCAAAGTACTCGGAACCCCGTTTCCCTTTGGACTGAACAATGCGGACACGGTTCAGGTAGCCGACACCGTCGGCGGTCAGGTTGAAGTAGGCGGGTACTTGTTGGGTTTGATTTGCAGACATGGTATATCTCCATAAAAACAGGGGATATACCTTTTCCCAAAGGGGACGGATATATCCCCAAAGGGTTAGATAAAGAAAAAGCCTTAAAAGGCGGGTTCGATAAAAAGCCGTAGTTTGACGAATCAAACCGTACAGATCGAGCGGCAGCTGTACCTTTGCTTTTTGGATGAAAGCAACAAAACATATGAAACGATTTTATGTTTTCACAGTATAAAAAATTTGTCAAGGATTTTTTCGTATTCCTTTAAATTGGTTTTGCCTGTCATGTATCGCTTTGGAAACCTGTGACCACTGGTCACAAACCTGCTACCCAAAAAATCTGTGTAGCTTCTACACAACCCTAATCCTGAGCCAACATCCCCACCGGAATTTTTTGCGACTGAGCCATCCGCACCATTTCGTCCGCCAATGCATAAGCCGCTTTCAGTTTTTCCTGCAGGCGCCGCCCTTCCGAGTGGTAAAGCTTCGTGGCCAGATGCACCCGCATATGCAGCAGCTTTTCATCGTAAGACGCATTGGCTGCGTCCAAATGAGCGGCAACCAGATCTCAATCTGATGATGTCTCTGCGCTGTTTGCCTTCGTATTCCGCCCAGCAAACGCTCGGCACATTGAAATCCCGCAACGGATACGACGGTACGACGCGTCCGGTCCGCACGGGAATCGTGCGGTAGATCAGCCGCCGCACCAGTCCCATTTTTGCGCGACTGTTCCACAAACTGCCTGGCATCCCTAACCAACTGCAACACCGCTTCTTCTGTTTCCCGGATTTCAGCCCGAACCGCCTCAATCCCCCTTACCCTTAAAAGGCTTTTGTCGCACACAGATTGTTTACGGTCGGAAAACAAGTCGCCCATAGCAGCCAAACCTCCCCTTTATTCCGCATCAGAGTGCTCAGTCAAACCGAGTGCCGATGCTTTTTCATACAGTTCGTTCAAACGACCTGCTTCGATTTTGTGTGCAACATACACATAAGCCGGTGTGGCTTCGTACAACAGGACTTCTTTGGAAAGTGGAAACAGACCGCCGGCGGCAATACCTTCTGCCAGCTTGGCCGCCAAAGCATCGTTTTCCAGCAGGGTTCGGCGGGTTACCTGGCGGATTTGGCGGATACGCATTGCCGACAGGTAAATCCCTTGCAGCAGTACCCGCATCCCGCGTCCGCTGTTGTGGATTACATCGTTACTGGCATGATTGGTCATGATTCCCTTCATTCCCATCGTCATGGCCACGCGCACCAGATAATCGTAGGACAGCAGCAGTTGCAGCAGCCTGAAACCATAGCCGCGCAAAGAAGCCACCGTAATCAGCAGCGGATTGTTATTGGCAACCACGCTGATGTGGATACCGCTGCTGCCATAGGACTCCAACTGCTGCTGCAAACGGTCGGTATCTGCCGTAAGCTGTGCCGACACCGCTTCCATTTCTCCCTCCAAGCGCAACAGTTCCGCATGGGCAAACGGATTGTCCGCTTTGGCCGAACGAGCCAACTCCCCACACAAACCCATCGCATAGCGGATGCCGGGCCAGCGCGGCCCTTTCGGATCATTGCGTCCTTCCCACATCCGCACCGCATGTTTGGTGTGCAGTTCGAAGGCATCTTCACTACCGCCCAACTGACCGACACCTTCGAATGCGCGGTCTTCCGACGGATAAATCTCGTAACCGTCCAAATCTATTGCGGCAAGCGAACGCGACCGTGCCCGCCCGCCACGGATACGCTGCCGCATAATATGCTGCTTCAACAGCAGTTCATGAGCCGCCAATACTTCCAAGGCTTCCGCATCAGGGTGGCCATCCGTCACGCCTGACAAACCGGACAAACGTTTGCGTTCCGATTCCCAGTCGTAGCCGTCTGAAAACACCGACTGCTCCGATACCGGAAACACCGCATCAAAGGCTTGCGCCACATGGACGGATTTCGGTTTGATTACCAATTTCTGCTTGGTTTGAGCCATTTCGTACTCCCTGTTGTTTTGTTTGTCATGTGTTGCATTGGAAAATCTGTAAAGAGTGTTTACAACTTGTGTGGACTCCACACAAACCTTGCGCACCCAAAAATCTGTAAAGAGTGTTTACAACATTGTGTAGCCCCTACACACTCTTCTGCCGTTTCAAATTCTGCCGCATCTCTTCCATCGCTTTGTCCCGTGCCGCATCGCTTTCGGCCGTTCTCCGCCCTTCGTGTTTCGGGGCGGACTGTTGCGTTTGGTTTGCATACGCTGCCGCCCAGGCGGCTTGGCGTTCGCGGTTTTGTTTCGCCAGCGGCGCGGTAATGCAGATCAGTTCTCCTGCCGCCTCCTTGCGGCACAGTACGATCAGCAGCCCGAGCGGGCTGGTTACGGGTTTCGTCTGCCCGGCGATTTCGTCGAGAATCTCCCTGCAAACGCTCTGCCGCAGTTTCCGGCAGCAGTTTGTCGAATATTTGGCGGGCGTTGTTTTGCAGCGACCGGCCGAAGGTTTTGGGATAGGCCAGCCCGTCATGGCGAGACGGGGTTGGAGAAAAAAATCCGTCATTCCCCACCACCACATCCCGTGTGGTTTCAGTCTGCCCGTGTTCCGTCTGCGAACGGGGGTTGTAGTTGTTCCCAATAGGGAACTGCTTGTAATCTAAAAACCTTAACAATTTCCCCTTTTTGTCGGGCGTGTATTTTTCCGATTGGTCGGGTGTGTATTCACCCTTTTGTGTGGTGTGTATTTTCCCTTTTTGTCGGCTGTGTATTTTCCCTTTTGTTAGGTATGCTCTCCGAAAAGTGCACTGCTGTATTCGCCCTTTTGTCGGGTGTGCTCTCCTGAAAAGCGACTACTGTATTTTCCCTTTTGTCGGGTGTGCAGTCCGCAAAGGTATCGTCCGGTAAAACAGCGGTATTTCCACCATCGGACCGCCGTCGATACCGCTTTTAGGCTGCCTTTTCCAGAAAACGGCTGCTGCGGTTTTGCAGAGCCTGCCAGATGGCGCGACCGTTAATCAGGGTGAAAATACGCCGTGAGGCATAGAAGTGTTTTTCGACGATAAACTGCCGCGCTTTGAGTTTGTTGCGGGCGGTCAGTTGGGTTTTGTAGGGCAGGGACAGGTATTTTTTCCATGCGGGAATGCTGAAGCTGACAAACCAGCGTTCTCGGTCGTTACTGCTGCTTTGGCGATGCACTGCTGCAGCATAAACGACAGCATCAGTGCGGAGTGGATGCAGCCGGTCAGTTCAGCTAGGTCGCGGTGGTAGGCGATGCGTTCTTTGAAATAGCGCAGGAAAAACAGGTCAGATTCATGCAGTGTAGGTGCGAGGCGCGCCTTCGGTAGCAGGTACGCCGTTGGCGGTACACACCGCGCGTGCCAGCCTTTCTAAATTGAGGCGCAGTTCCAGCCTGCTTTTGGCAAAACCGAGGCGGAGGTAGCGGGTTTCAATCAGACCGCGTTCCAGCAGCTTTTTTCTTGCAGGTACCCCTGTTCGCGTTCGGACAGACCGGTTTCTTCAAACATCTGCGCCACCGATTTGAATATCCATCCTTGTGCCGCCGCCGTATCGCGTCCGTGGCGCGTCCAACTAAACCAGCTGGGACAGAAATACCGCCGCTTTAACCGATCCGGCAACGACAATCAGGCATTTGTAAACGGCAATGGTGCGCCCACCCTGCAACGCTTGCTTGCAGAGCATGATGTCGCGGTTGAATTCCTTGGGGCGGGCAGCTTCATGGTTTGTTCCGCCCCTTTCAGACGGCCAAAGCCTGCATATAGGCAGTGGTCAGTTCGGCCAGCCGGTTCAGGCTGTACCGGCAGCGGCGCATACGCGGAAAACCGCCGTAGCCGTATTCCAGCACGCCGATGCCGCACAATGCTTCGCCCGCCCGCCGCTGTTCGGCTTTACTGAGAAAGCTGCGTTCGCTGACGTTTTTCTCGGGCAGCAGCACCCAGTCGCTCCACGCTTCGCGGTCGTTCAAGCTGCGGTGCGGCGTTTCCGACTGGATAACGGCCAGATACAGCGCAGCCTTAAACGACAGACCAAAATGCAGCAGGGTGCGCAGGTGCAGACGATTGAGCGATACGGGCGGCGAGGCAATTTCGGTTAGAAGCAGCGATGCTTTGCCGCGTACCATCTTTTTCCAAACGCTTGCCATCAAGGCGGTAGAGCGATACGCCGGTGTCGCGCCGGTTTTCCAGCACGCCGGCGGTCAGCAGGGTGTCGCGCACCGCATACCAGCTACCGCGCCCCAAACCGGTCTGTTTGTGTACGATGCCTTCGTTCAAGGCCGCCCATTCGTCGCGGCCGTACAGCCCGACGTAGCAGCTGAGGGAAATAACCGGCAGTAACCGAATTCAGTGCTTGGGCGAACTGGGTAACGTACACCACAGGCTCGTCCCAGAGTGCGGCCAAATAGGGCAGTATCGCTCCCTGCGCAGGTGTCGGGTACGACCATATCGGCAGCGTGCAGTAAAGCGGCATCGGGTCTCATGCTTCTTCTCCCGCGCAGCAGACGGTGCAGTACAACTGGCCGAGGCTGTATTGCGGATACTGCTGTGCAAGTTTTTCATAACGGAGAAAGGTATCCGCCTCATCAGCACTTTGCCGCCAGCTGTCCAAAACCGACAGCCGCTCTTCCAGCGGCAATGCCGGAATACGGCCTTTACCCGCCGGCAGCTTCATTTCCTGACGCATCAGCCGGATTTCCTGCGGCGACACTTCGCAGCAAAGCAGCAGAATCATGCGGTTGCTGCCGCCGTGGCGAATCAACCAGCTGCAGCGTTGCAGGTGCAGGTTGCGCCGCCCGAATCGGCTGTCATGCCGTCCACGGCTGTCTGCAAATCGCCCAATGAAACGCGAACTTCCACCGCAGCAGCCAGCCGCCGTCAGTTGGTGCAACTCTTCCGGTGTCATGGCGCAAGCGGGCGAACAGAGCGGCGTAGCGGTGCAGCATGGTGGCGTTGGCCGCTGCTTCGCGCCGGCTTTTGGGCAGAACCAGCAGCGAGCCGACTACAGCCAAAAGCTGCTGGTGGACAGCGGTTCGACCGCCCGTTCCGATACGGTAGTATTCCCTTATCCACGGCTGTCCTCCCTCGCTGCGGTGGATGTGGCGGAGCATTGCCAGAATGTCTTCTACCAGCTGCGTGTAGGGGCGTGTCGGTAGTCTGCCAGCGCAGCACCTGGTCCAGCAGGTGGTGCCGCTCGCCGATGCCCATCGTGTTGTATTCGTCGAGTGTGTCGGGGTCTTGGTAGGCCAGCCGCAGAGGAGAATCCGTCGGCAGTTGCAGCAGCGGGTTGCTGCCGCCCAAATCAGGATTGTTGAGCAGAGCTTCCTGCATGGAAACGCGGCTCAGATAGGCGAACACGTCGCCCGCGTCTTCATGCAGGTTGTCGATGACGTATAACGCCGGAGGATTGGTCGGACGGATATGGTGGAAATCGGGGTATTCGAGATAGAAGCCGTAGCGGAAAGCCGGATGGCTGCGGAAGCAGTGTGCCAGATGCACCTGTTGCAGCATGGCGCGTACCGCTGTATGCAGCCTGCGGACGGCTTCTGTCGCGTGAAAGGGCGATAGGAAGGTCTGCTGGCGCAGTTTCATGTGATGTGCTGGTTGCGGCAGCGGGTCGACCGCCGCCGCAACAGTGGTATCGGCATGACCGTGGTCTGTCGTGGCTGGCAGCTGTGAGCCGTTGTCCGGTTGATTGCCGTGGCAGCTTCCGACGTTCCGGCTGCATTTGGCCAGGTTTGGAAGTATCGGGCAGGTTTTCAGGCTGTCGGTCTGCTGTTGCAGTTCCTTGTCCGGATACGGATGCTGTTGCAGTTGATTCTGCGCTGTTGTGCGCTTCCTTCTTCGGCAGGATGTCTCCGAAGGTTTCGGTAAAAACGCTGTTGCAGAAATTTACCCAACGCAGGAACGTTCAATTCCGAGTCGTCGGGATGTGCTTCTGACCATGCGGACAGGCTGCTGCGCCAGAAACCGGCAGTCGGGTTTCCGCACCGACCGCTTTCAATTCAGTATCAAGCTGGTTGAATAGCTTGCGAATGTCCAAGCATTTGGGGTTGATAAATGCAGGCTTTAACCCACCCAGCGGATGCAGGTTATCGGCTGCAAAGAACATTAATCCCAATTGGGCGTGCGACATCGACAGCCCATGAGTCAGAAAATAGTGTCTCCACCCCGCAGACTCAGTTTCTTCTCGCTTTGGCTTTTGGAACATCTCACGAATAGCCGCATAGGCCTGCGCCTTATCCCCAGAAACACATCTCCGCACGCTGCTCGTTTTCAATCAGATGGGCGATTTGGATGTCGGCTTCCGAAGTGTATTCAGTATAGATGGCGGGAATTTCGGCAAACCGCGTATCGCCGGTTTCAGCCAGCAATTCCTGCATGATTTTTGAGTCGCGTATTGCCGCCCTGTGACAGCAGAAAGCGGCTGCTGCCCGGACGGCGGGTAATGTGTACCGGCTGCTGTACGCCGCTTTCGCGGATGGATTCTCGATTTGGCGGTACAGTTCCGGATCGTGGCGAGTGCGCGGGTTTTTATCGAAAAAATCGATTTCTGCTACTGACACATTGATAAACAGACCGGGGAGTAGTCTTCCCCTGCGGCCGATGTCCATCGATGTCTGTGCAGGTTGCGGTATCAGCAGGCTGCCAGCGACCGCTTCCGGTGTCAGTTGGATTTTGGGTTTAGTGTGGATAGAGTTGCTCATTGCTGCCCCTCCCGCACTGTTTCAGGCTGCTCCGTACCTTCTTCTGGCAACAGGTTTTCCAAATGGTCGCCGAACATATGGCAGGTAATGTGCTCCTCCTTGATTTTCGGGAACAGTTCCTGAACCAGCGCAATCATCAGCTGGCGGGCGGAGTCGGATTTGCCCGCATGGATATGCTCGTGGCAGTGCACTGAATCCGCAGCGTCGCCGCCTCCCTTGTAGGCTTTGGCATGGGGATTTCCAGAGACAGCAGCTGCTTCTTGCCGTCCAGACCGCTGTTGAAATACGCTCTGATGCTCTCGGTAATCATCCGTGCATCTTTGGTACGGTCTTTACCGTAAATCAGCGCGCGCAGCGGCGGCACAGGCAGGTTCATCGCCGCACCGTGGGCAAGGCGCTCCAACGCCTCCTGCGTACCAGAGATAAACTCCCGCGCACTCAGCGTTTCAGGCATGATCGGCGAAATCAGCATATTGGCCGCAAAGCAGGCAGCATCCTGAATCACGCCCACCGCACCTTTGGTGTCGATTATTACGGCATCGTAGTTTTCGGAAATATAGGGATGGATGAGTTTGTTGCGCAGCAGAAATGCGCGGTCGGGACGGTCGTAAACCTTGCTCTGCACATCGTCGCGGATGTTGTTGGACATCACAATGTCGAGATTCGGATAAACCGTATTGGAGATGGTGGAACGGATGGACGCTTCGTCGTTTTTGCCCAACAGCAATTCGACTGTACCGTCGGGGGCGCGGCGGTGCAGCGGATAATATTTGCTCAAAGATGCCCTGCGTATCGGTATCGACCATCAACACCCTGAAACCCATATCCGCCAGCACCGCAGCCAAAGCCGCCGTCAGCGTTGTTTTACCCGTCCCGCCTTTTGTTGAGACAACTGTCAAAATAACCATAAGAATATCCCTTTTTATCAAAAAGCATATTCTCTTGAAGGCCTTAAAAGCAATCGCACCGTATCTAGTTTGAACTCACAGAAAACCTGTTTTCAGACGGCCTTTCATCAAATATCGGAGTTGCCGTCGGCTCGGAGAGGCGCGGCGGTAAAGGCGGGATAAGGCGTTCGGGTGGACGCGTCGTGCGGCTGCGGCAGTGATTTCGCCCGTCAGTTCGGCCAAAATGGTTTTCGCCAACTGCCCAGCCCACGCACCATTGGTCAGAAGCTGTTGATGCATACCACGCCCCTGCACGAGAAACTTTGTGTTCGTATAAGGCAATCAGGCTGCCCATGTGTTGCGCGGGGTCGATTTTGTCGAGCAGCGGGATGCTGGTCGGGCGGTTGCCGCTGCAGATGTTTCGTGCGTGCACGAAGGTTTTTCGATTTTCTGGCACGTCCATGCCCTCTGCGCTTGCAATTCCGCGCGTACTTCTTCCGCCGTTTTGCCGCGCATAAAGGCTTCGGCCAGGCGGAAAGCCGTTGGTTCAGCAGGTTTCGTGATGCCGCAGGTTGCTGCGTCCAGGCGCAACGTCAGATCTATGTACGCCGTGGGTGCGCCCTTGGTGCAGCAGTTGGAAGAAGGCGTGCGCTGGCCGTTGATGCCGGTTTCGCCCCAGATGATGGGCGGTATCCGTACCGACGGGGTGCCGTCGCCAGGCCGTCTGCTCTGCCGTTGCTTTCCATGTCGAGCTGCTGAATGAATCTGCAGGTGGGGCAGGTGTTGGTCAAGGGGCGATGACGTGGCTGCCGCTTCGCCAAAAATAGTTGATGTACCAAATGCCCGATCAGCGCCCAGAGAGCAGGACGGGCTGTTTTTGTCCCGGCGGTGCGCTGATGAAGTGCCGATCCATCAGGTGCGCGCCTTCGAGCATTTCGATGAAGTTTTCTTCGCCCAGTAAAATCAGCTGATGGACAGGCCGATGGCCGACCAGAGCTGTACCAGCCGCCCACCCAGTCCCCAAAATTCAAACTATGGCCGTGTCTGATGCCGAAGGCGGATACGGCTTCTTTGTTGGTGGAAACGGCAACGAAGTGTTTGGCGATATCTTCGCGTCCGGTTCGCGCAAAACCAGTGGCGGGCGGTGTGGGCGTTGGTCGAGGGTTTCCTGGAGTGGTGAAGGTTTTGGATGCGATGATGAACAGGGTGGTTTCGGGGCGGACTTGTTCCACGTCGTGCAGCAGTTGCGTGCCGTCCACGTTGGAAACGAAGTGCATGTTCAGACGCGGGTGGCCGAAGTCGCAGCGCGGTACACATCATCAGCGGACCTTAAATCGGAACCGCCGATGCCGATATTGACGATCGTCGGTGATGACTTGCCGGTATAGCCCAGCTCAATCGCCGCTGCGGACGGCACGCGCAACGCCCCATATGCGGCGCACGAGATTGACTTTTGGGCATCGACGTTTTCGCCGTCCACATAAATCGGCGTGTCGGCGCGGTTGCGCAGGGGCGATGCAGGCGGCGCGGTTTTCGGTGTTGTTGATTTTCTCCGGCAAACATGGCCGATTGTTCCGGGCAGACCCGGCTTTTCGCGTGCCAACTCGAACAGGGCCGTTCAAAGTTTGGTCGGTGATGCGGTTTTTGGCGTAGTCGAGTTCGCTTGCCGCCGACTTCGAGCCAGTAGCGGCGGGCGCGGTCGGGGTCTTTGGCGAAAAAGGTCGCGCATGTGCACGCTTTTCATTCTCTTCAGTAATGCGGCTACAGTTACGCCATGCGGGCAGTTCCGGAGCAGGTGTTTCTGATGTTCCTTGAGTGTGGGCGAGTGCGGGTGTTTTCAGACGGCCTGTGCCGTTTATTCTTTGGTGGTTTCAACATGCAGCCTGCGCAGACTGCGTTTGCCCTTTTTCCAGTTGCAGGCTGGCGGTTTCGCCCCAGCCGCAGCGAGGCCGATGGCCGAAAATGTCGATGACGGCCAGTTGCAGCAGGCGGGAAACCATGGGGTGTATGGCCGCTGTCTTCGTGCGAAAATCACGTTTAACACGCAGTCGGCCAGGATGCGCCAGCGGCGAGCCGCCGCGTGTGATGGCGATACACCGCGCACCGTTTTCCGGCCGTGCTCGCGACCGCGTCGAGCAGTTCGATGGACGCGCCGGAATTGGACACCACCACCACCACGTCCTGCATCGCTCAGCACAGATGCCGCCATCAGTGGATGTGCGGTTTCAGGAATAGGCCACGTGGACATGCTGAAAGCGGAAGAATTTGTGCTGCGCGTCCTGCGCCATGATATGCCCGGAATTGCTCACGCCGTAAAAACCTCGATGCGGCGGGCATGGGTCAGCATGGCGATGGCGTGTCCAGCCGGCTTCGTGCGGAAGCGGCGCGCGCCCGAGCAAATGCGGCGGCGGTGTTGCCCAACACTTTTTCCATCACGCCGCCCATATCGTCGTCGGCATTCAGTTCTTCGTGGACAAACGGCATGCCCTTCGCTGCGATCCGGCGCGATAGGGCGAGTTTGAATTCGGGCAGGCCTTTTGCAGCCACGTGCGGCAGAAACGGATGACGGTGGGCTGGCTAACGGTGGCGCGTTCTGGCAATTTTCGCCACGGCGGCATGGACGAAAACCATTTGGCTCGGCCAAGGCGCATTCCGGCCACTTTGCGTTCCACGTAGCTGGACAAGTCGTTCAAGGCTATGGCTGATTTTATCCAACATATTTCTCTCCTTATTTTGCTGATTTTCAGACGTGGCCTCGGTCATGCATGGGAGGCCGATACTGAAACCCTGAGTCTGCTCGTTTCCTTACGACCGAGTTTCGCCCGCCAGCCGCCGCCGCGCTGGCTGTGCGAAATTCTGCCCTGCACGATGTAAGAAACAGGGATTTCCTGCGCAAATAGGCGGAAAAACGGCCTTTAGTCTCGGCAAACCGGCGGCGGAAGGGCGAGGTTTTGAAGCCACGGGCCGAAAACGCGGAAACGACGCCGCCGCACGGATACGCATCTGCTGCTACGCGCGTGCTCCAGAGTCAGGTGCCCAGTCGAAACGCCGCCGTACCCAGCGCGGCTGAGGAAAATATCCAACGCGCGCGGTACTTCGCACAGCGGCGGAATCGTCGCGCAAGGCGGAAGAGCGGTGACTTTCGCGGCGGTTTTGCGGCCCGCCGCTCCGTTTCCCGGCCTCAGGGCTTCGTGTGTATCAGTTCCAAACCCATGCCGCTGATCAGGCGTCCCGCCGACGCATGGCCGAACTTCTTCCGCGCATAACGCCACACTTCGGCTTCTTCCCCGTTACCCGGCGCAGCGGCGTGGCCGCCCTCCCCGCCAGCCCGGGGATACTAGCCGCCGCGCCCGTCGGAATCAGCCCGCTGACACAGCCCCGTGCCCGCAACCCAAAACCGCTTTGGGCGCATCTTTGTCGCCGGCGCGCGCCGCCGACCTGCTTACTTCAGATGGTCGTCAGGCAGCGAGGGTGCAACGGCCAGCCTGCGCAGTAAAGTCGATTTCATCAGCGCAGTGTCCAGGCCCAAGCGCACGGCGGGTGTCGCGGATGGAAAAATTCCAAATGATGATTGGTCCTGTCCTGCACATGGTCGCTCGGTAACGCTGGCAATCGCCACCGCCGCATGCTTCACCTCGGTCGTGCCGATGCGGACAAGGTACTCGCCACCCGCATCGACGATGCCCTGCATCATCTTTGCAGGCCAGCACTTGCACCTGCTCCGAAATGCTGCGGCGCGCGGTTTCCCGGTGCGAAACGCGCGTTCGTGCCGCTGACGATAGTCGGCGGTCGCGCGGCAGAGGCCGTCTGAAGAAAATCAGTCCGCATAATACTACACGCATTCTCCGGCCATCTGCAGCGCTGCCGACGGGATGGGTTTCGGGTTCGCCGATTGCGCGTTCGTAAACCGCTCTCCGCACGCCTATGGCCGGGTAAGAGGTGCGTGCGCAGGCGATTTCCGCCGCCGTCGGAGGGCTGATGCGCGTAGTAGGGACGCGCAGGCCTCGATGTATAATATCAGAGGCTGCGCGTATCGGGCGACATGGCCGCGGCCAACTGCGGCGACTGCGGAAAGCAGCGAGGCGGTATGGCCGTCCGGCACCCATGCCCAACACCAGCACGTCAGGGCGGCGGTAAGCTGCGCGGATGCCGCGCGCGCACGGTGCGTTCGGAGGGCCGCAAATTCGCTGCATCGCTCGATCGGGAATCGCCGGTGCGGCGGCGGCGGCACGGTTTTGCGGCAGGTTTGCCGCACCAGCGCGGTGGTATTGCTGTCGGCGTGGACGGTCGACGCGACGCGTTCGATCCGCCAGCGGCGTATCGCCCACCTTGCCCCGCAGTCCAAATCCGACTCCCGCGACGGGGCGTGGAAGGAAGCAACGGGCGAACGTCACGCGGCGACACGGCCAATACCGCCTCGCCGCGTTGAAATCGAGCGTTCGGCGCAAACTCGTGCGCCGCTTCCGCTCAAGGCCCGGGCGGCCTGTTGCGCGTGAAGGGAAAGGAAATGGAGAATCGGCATGGTCGCCCATGGTGTTCCTGTGCGACGAAAGCTCAGGCCGTCTGCTGAAACTGGTTTTCCTGCAAAAGCAGAAGCACCGCGATTGGTGCTCGGTCCTACGCGGTGCCTTCAGTCGGCCTGAGGGAAAACACTAATATATTGGTGGCGGCATCGCTTTCGGTCAGCCATACGCCGTTGTCTGGCCAGGGTGAGAATTTGTGGCCGGCGGTACATGCGCTGCGGCGTGCCGACGTGCGCAAAACGACGGGTTTGCCGTGGCGCGCGCCGACCTTGGACCGCAGTTTCTTCGGCAGCGAAGGTGGACGTAGTGGCGGCTCGCACCGTGCGAGTCTGCCCGCCGTATGGACGAAAAGCGATTCCGCCATTGCTGCCGTGGAAAAGCACGGCGGGCGGTTCGGCTGGCTTTGCGCGCTCGACGGCACCTGTTGCGTGGAATGTCCCTGCGCGGCACGGATGCGGCTGCCGTCTTCGGAAACGGTGAACCGTTTTTGTCGTTGCTTTCACTGACTTCCATCAGCACTTCGCGCGTGATGCAAAGGCGGTGCGGGTTGTGGAGATTGGCTTTTTCGCCAACAGCCTGCCGGCGTCCGCCCAACCGTATCGAGTGTCAGGCCGATTTGTAAGGACGGTGGCGCAAAAATCAGGCTGAAAGAAATTTTGCTGACCGAGTTTACGCTGCCTGCTCGAATTTAATTCGTTGTTTTGCATTATTTTGTCCCATGCACACCGTTTTCAGACGGCCCTCGGGAGCAGCAAAGCCGCCGCCACCCCTGCCACCCGCCGACAAAGGGAGGAATGGTTACATATCACGAGTGCGACGGACCACACGGCGATCGACTCGCCAACGCCGCGGCATTCACAGCGACCGAGCTTGCACATGATAGAGTCACAATCAGTGCTGCCGCCGCGGCCAATATCACCGTACATCAATCTCGCCAGCTGCGGTGCGCGGAAGCTGAAGAGTTCTGGCGTGCGCGGCGCCCGCAGCAAGGCGGTCGGCAATGTAAAAGCTTTGCATAGACTGCATACACAGTTCGAAAGCGAATGACAGCATTTTCATGCCGACGCTGCTTTTGCATCCAACAACCGATAACGAGGCCAAATCCACGCCGCAACCGCGCCAGCTTCTAACGCGCAGCATGACGGCAGGTTTCCAACCTATGACGAAATTTTGATTTGATCCATACGGTTCTCTGCATCTGTTTTCGAGACGGCCTGATGGATTGAAACAGGCCGTCCGGAGCGCTCAGTCCCTGCTCTTCCAGCCACAAATCGCCAGTTTTCGGTCAGCCTGGCGCGGGTGGCTTTCACCCGTGGCTGCCGGCGGGACATAAGGTGCGGCGGCACGCGATGCCGCCCACCGTTCCAACACGGGTGTCAGCCATGCCCAGGCGCAGCGCGGCTTCGAGTCGTCGTGCGGTTGAACAGGTCTTCAGACGCGCGATCTATCACTTCGCGCAACCGCAGGAGTTCGCCAGGCTTCGGCACGGCGGGCCTGCGCGTGCCTGCGCCAAATCCATAACACCATTTCGCCGGGTACGGTACACGGTCGCCGCCGACAGCCTTGACGGCCAGCTGCGTCACGCGTTTTCACGCAGTTTCCTGCGGCTGCAGGCGAGGACGACGCGGTTCGGCACGGCGGCATGGAGTTTGCCGCCGTCGGCTGCGGTTTGAGGTTTCTGCGCGTTTTCTTTGCCATGTCCTGCCACGCCAATGTCGTTTTGCCGGTGCGGTAAAACGGCACGCCTCGCCCAGCGCAGCTGTACCGATTTCGGCTTTTGATGACGTAGGTTTCGGTGCGGCTGCCGGCGGGACTTTGTGTTCCTGCGCGAAGTTGTTCAGGCTTACTGACGCGTATGTGACCGCGTATGGCCTGTTTGTCCGTCGATGTCTCGTTCAGCGGTTTGAGCGAGTGGGATTGACACGGTGAGAGTTTTCGCCTCGTGAACGTCGCTCGCCGGTCGTCAGTATGATACTCAGCGTTTCATACTCTTGGCGGTAAAACGCAGCATTTGCTGACGAGCTTCGGTTTCTGCACCTCATGTCCTGGCGCGAACGCGCGCCAGTGTAAACAAATGCGACTCGCGCTCTTCCACGCCAGCGTTTCAGCGTATTGGCGTCAATCTGCTCTGGATTGGATGCCAATCCTTGTTCCACTAGGGGTTCGAACAGGCTGTTGCCGAGCGCAGCGGCGACAGGTTTTGCAGCAGGCTTCTTTGCCTGGAAGTGGTGAGTCGATGCGGTAGATTTGGTTTTCTTGAAATGGTACCGCCACGTCTTCGTTGATTTTGCGGCGGCAGGAAGCCAAATCCGCGCCGAGCGGTTTTCCAGCACGATGCGGACTTTGGGCGCGTTTCAGGCTCGCGGCGGCCAGCTCTTTCGCAGGCGGGGCGAAAAATTTGGGCGCGGTGGAAAGGCATGGGCGGCTTCGCGGCGTCGGTGTCGAGGCGATTTGGTTCACTTTCGCGCGTAAAGCCAGCGCGGAAAAATCGACCGCCGCCTACGTCCAGCGACGTGGATAGTCTAGCCGTTGTTCAAACTGCGCCCATGCCGCGTCTTCGATGTTTTTGATGTGGATTTTGCTGTCGCGCACTCTTGGCCAAAAATTCTTTCGTCGGCTGAATTTGCTGCGGCTCACGCCCAAGATGCGCCCTGCGGATGCAGCTGGTCCTACTCGCATGCGCCTGATAAGCAGGGCGGCACGCGGTTTTTGCGTGCATGTGCCAAATCGCCGGTTGCGCCGAGATAGGGACCAAATCGAAATTCTGTCTGCGGTTTCATCCTTATATTGATGCGGAAAAGGCCGTCCTGAAAACGTGCCGCACGGTAAAAACAGCCAGCAAATGCTACACGCGGCTACATGTTGTCTGCCGACCCGCCGTACAACGGATGATTTGTTTACGGCGGCACAGCTCTGGACGCACGAGTCGGCGGTATAATATGTTGCCACCACTACAACAAGGCCGAAGACACCACGAAGCGCTATCCACCCGCAACTTGCCGCCGTTACCGAGCGGCATCATCGAACGCAGCCGCGCCGCACCCGACAAACCCACTTTAAACCGCATCCAAAGCCTCACGAACGGCAGCGCGTGGGCGCGCGACCGCTTGGGCTGTTCCACGGCGCATCGGCTATGCGTCGATGCCCAAAACCGTCAAAATCCAAATGCGGCAGCCAAGCTGGTGCAATGCGAACTTGGGCATCCTCTGGTACCACAACGACATGGTTTCCACGCACACCAATAGTTCAAGATTCCCCGACGTTCTTCAGGACGAAGCGCAAAAACACGGCGCGACAGCACAAGTGGCCGAAGCGGCACTTCCACCAGTATGCGACAGCATTACCCAAGGCGAGGAATGGAGCTTTCCTCTGTTTCGGCGCGAGCGTGATTGCGGTAGTACCGCCGCTCGGCCTGTCGCACCAAATGTTTGACCCAGCGCGCGCTGCTGATGGGCGCGTGTGTGGCTAAGGGCGTCCCCGGCCTGATGATGGGGCGCGTTGGGCTGCGGCCACCTGCCACAATCTTCGTGCCCGCGGGCCCGATGACCAGCAGCATAGGCAACAGGAAAAGCCCGCCGCCAGCGTTTCGCCGAAGGTCGGAGCGTGATAACGAAGCGAAATGGGCTCGTACGAGCCTGCGCGGCACCTGTCGTTTACGGTACGGCGCCAATTCCAATCAGATGATGATGGAAGCCGATGGGCGTGCTACCCTGCCTGCCGCCGCCTCAGCTACACACGCCGATGCGCGTTTCGGCCTTGCGCCGCAATGCGCGCATGCCTTTCAGACGGCATCAAAAACTGCAGCATCGGGCCTATAGGCGAAATGCGTCGGAAAATCGTTTGTCAACGCAATCATCGGCCCTGATGGCCACGGGCGTAGCTGGACCAACCACTCACGGCGCATTTGCGGCCGCGTAGGCGCGGCAGGCATCGCATCCCCTGAGCTGACGACTTCGAGCGACATCTCCCGCCATCGTCCCGCTGCTCATCCGCGCTTTACCCCAACGGCCAGGCGGATCGTGAACCATTTTGCCGCGGCGGGCGGGCTGCCCTTCCGTCATCCGCGAACTGCTGGACGCGGGTTTTGCTGCACGACGGCGTGGACACGGTGGTCGGCTGGCTGCATGAGGGGCTTTGCCACACAGGAGCCGTTTTAATCGAAGGCCGTCTGAAATGGCGGGACGACGCGATAGCCGAAAGCTTCGCGACACCGAAGTCCTGCGCATGTCCACGCCGCGCCTTCTCGCCCGACGGCGGCCTGCGCGTAATGAGAAAGGCAACATCGGGCGCGGCGTGTAATAAAAGTCTCCCGCCGTGAAAGACCACTGCCCGCATCATCGAAGCCCCCGCCATCGTGTTCGACGACCAAAAGAAGCGCTGGCCGCCTTCGAACGCGGCCGAGCTGGAACGCGAGTTCCGTCTGCGTCGTCCGCTTCCCATGCCCGCGCGCCAGCGGCATGCCTGAACCAGCACAAACTCACGCTGCACCCTGGCCGTCACCTGCAAAGACAGGGTCGCAAGTCCTAGCGCTGGTAACCGACGGGCGCATGTCAGGCGCGTCCGGGCGAAAGTCGCCGCCATCCACATGTCGCTGAGAGCCCTGCTCGCGGCGGCGGCATAGGCAAAATCCACTACCGGCGACATCATCCGTCTCTTAACACACACCGGCGAGACTGACCGCGCTGGTGATCGAAGCCGAAATGGAACGGGCGCGACCGCCACCCACAATTTGAGCGGCAACCGGCGCGGCATCTGGCGCGCGAATCCTCGCCGGCGGTTTCCGCAGCATCCTGCGGCAGCGCGGAGCGGGCAATGAGCTTGGGCGATTTCGGCTGAACGATTTCAGACGGCCTGCCGCAGCGCGAGGAGGCTGTCTGGCTGTCACCCCGCACCTTAGCAAGCCGAAACAAACACATCCGGCACAAACTATGGGCGGCGCCAGAACATGCCTCAGCAGAGCGCAGGCGCGTCCTGAAAACGCATCTGCCGCCCGCACCACTGATAAGGAAAACGAAATGACATGATACCGCGCGAAATCCTGACCGCGCTCGGCCCCGTCGTCCCATGGTCATCGCCATCGACGACCCGCAAACCGCAGTCGGACTGGCGAGCTACGCTGGACGGCGGCATCCGCGTACTCGAAATCACCTTGCGCGCGCGCCGCCGCCATAGAAGCCATCCGCCGCATCAAACGCGAGTACCGGTCACGTCAATGGCGTCGCGGCGCGCACAACTCATCAACGCCGCCCAACTCAAAGCCGTAACCGAAGCGGGCGCGATGTTCGCACATCAGCCCCGGCATCAATACGCCCTTCGCCCAAGCGGCGGCAGCGGTAAACATCCCCGTCATCCCCGGCGTTTTCCGGCGCGGGCGAACTCATGCTGGCACTCGAATACGGCTTCCGACACCGTCAAACCCTTTCGACGTAGAAGCCGTCCGGCGCTGTCAAAATTGCCTGTAGCTGCACGGCCCCTTCCCCAAGTGCGCGCTACTCGCGCCGGCGGCATGGTCCCGCCGCCGCACCCGACCATCTGGCGCAGCCGAACGTGCTCTGCGGTCGGCGGTGGTTCGTGGCTCACCCCCGCGCAGCAACTGGTCGCCGACTGCGCGCGCCACTACCGAACTTCGGCCGAACATCCGCCTGACTGAAACCCGCACACCCCACCGATAAGGGAGTAGAAACACGCATGACCTGCCTGCTCTTTCCTGCTGCCGGCCACCGCACTCGCCGCCTGCTCAAAAGCCTCGCAAATTCGGCCACGGGCGGCAGGCGTCTGAAACCACCGGCAACCTGATTATCGGCTACATTTGACCGCCGTGGGCATCGAACCGTTGTTGGCCGCCGCATCCGACTACCGCGCGCCGAAATCCTGTACCGCGCTACACAATTATCCAACGCCGTCGCCGTCAAACCGCCGAAAGCAAACACCGACCCGCAACAGGCCGTGCGCCATTTCAAAACAGCGTTACGCGGCGTATGTGTCGGTGGGAACCCGGCGCGTCGTGCAGCTGCACTGCGGCGTAAGAACAGGCCAAAAGTCTGGAAAACCCGTTCGGATTGTTCAGACGGCCTTGTTTCGCGGTTAACAAACCATTTTCCGTAGCGTTTTACTCCGTGGCTTCGGGGAGCAGGCGCGCTGCGGACGTTTTGGCTCCTCATGTTTGATCAGAGCTGCCGGTCTTCTGGCGCTTGTCCATCTGCACATCGATGGCGGCATGCACATCCGGCTCGATGGTTTCAACGTGCAGGTCTTTGCCGGACAAACGCACCACCCCGGCCTTGTGCTCAAATTTGTCTCTTACCGGAAAGGGTTACTGTTACGGAAATCAGGTTGCCCGCATGGCGGTTGGTGCGCGTCCAGCTTGCCGGGCTTACATTGTTTCGATGGCTTCGGTTTACACTCGAAATCTCAAACCGGTGATTTTCAAGTTCATGGTCCCACTCCTCACGGTGGGTTGGCAAGGCCGTCACGAAAACCCGTCTCGGATTGTTCAGACGGCATGAAAACGAGATCACTGCGTTGGTGTGCCGGCGCGATGTTGAGGCTTTCCGCGTGTTCGCCACGGGCGCGGCGGGCGATGCCTATGCTGCCGTCGTCAGCGCATGCGCAGCGCTTTCATCGAGAAATGCGGCTTTGTGTTTGTCTTCGTTTCTATCAGTTGAGGCCAGCATGGCTGACCGCGCGCTTGGCTCGTCCCTCCTGGCCGTCTTCGGCGTTGACTGCCCGACTGAAGAAGTAGCGGCCAGCGCAAACGATCCCGGCGCGGGCGAAGACAAATGTGTCTGTTGGCGGCGCGAAACGGCACTTTCCGGCCAGCCCCAATTCTGGCGGCGGCATCCTTCATCAGCATGGGCACCAAGCCGGTCGCCGAAGATGAAAAAGTCTTCCTGCCGCGCGACGATTGTATTCAGCCAGGCGGACCGACGGTGTTTTTCCACAGCTCGAGGCTGCCGGATTTTCTGCGCCGCGCCTCCTGTGTATCGCGCTCAAAACTTCGTCTATGCCTTCGTCTTTCAAATGCGTCGCCCAATTCTTCGTTCATTGCCAGCTGCGGGCCAGGCTCTGCTCGTTGCCCGCCACTTCCCACCGCCCGTCTTCGCCCTCGCGCACCCCAAACATCAACGGGCTGGATGAAGGCCGTCCGTCTTACCGGTAAGGGCGAAACCGTAAGGCGGGATAAGGGTTCAGCCCGGCAGTCAGCTCGAGTGCGGCTTCGATGATGTCGGCGGTGTGGTCTCCGGCAGGGCTTTTGTTTAATCCAGTTTTGCGTTTTGCTGCGGCTGAGGTCGTCGAGGAAGCGGCTGACGATTTGTCCTGCGCACTGCCGCGCGGGCTGGCGGGCGGGCGCTGCGGTTGCAGCATCAGGGGATTCGCGCACCCACCGCGCCGCGCACGCCGGGCGGGTCGAAGTTTGCGTCGGTCGAGCGCGTCCCGCATATCGTCTGTCGTCAGCATCCATTCCAGCACGGGGTGTTGTCGATGATTTCTTCGAGTTGTCGGTCAGGTAGCCTTGTTCGTCCGAGCGAGTCGAGTGAGGTACGTGTACGCGGGCGGCTTCTGTTCGCTCAACGGGTGTTCGCACACTTTGGTTGTGCAGGTAGCGCGTGAAATCTTCTTCGTCTCTGGCGATGGTCGCCTAAACGTCTTCGGCATCTTCGCCGCCGACGGTTGCTGGTGCCACGACATACGGTGAGCAGACGGGTCGGTTCACGAAACGCGAGCATCGTCTCCGCCGGTTCCGCGCCGCTTCAACAGCACGGATTGTCACTGAAAAGCGAGTCAGTCCACTCTGCGCTCCAGCTCGAGGCCGAGACATCTGCTAAGACGCTGCAAAAGATTGCTGCAGAGCCTGGTTGCAGGCTGCTGGAGTTTTGCGTCGAGTTTCAATCCGAGTAATGTCATGTTGTTTCTGTGTATTTGCTTTGTGTTATTTGGTCAATTAGGCCGTCTAGAGATATGATTGTTCGCGCCTCTCGCATCTTTTCAGACGTGGCTTGTCAGTAATTGAAAGTCTTTCGCCGAGGTAAACGGCACGAGACCTGCTCGTTGTTTTTACCAATTCTTCGGGCTTGCCCGAGGCTTTTCAGCACCGCTGCCGTCAGCTGATGATGTATGCCCGGTCGCAGATGCCCGAGGGCTCGCGCACGTTGTGGTCGGTAATCAGTACGCCAGATGCCGCGCGATCTGAGTGGTGCGGCGATTTTCTGGATGTCTGGGCGGCGGCAATCGGGTCTACCGCCCTGCAAACTGGTCTAGTCCAACAGAGGATGGAAGCCGCGCGCATGCGCCGACTGGCTTACGCGGGCGAATTTCCACCCGCCGCCGTTCGCCGCCGGACGGGCGACGGCGCGGGGTTGTCCCTGGGCAGGTACTGATGTTGAGGTCGGCCAGCTTGAGGCGTTCCAGTTCGCCGTCGATTGCGTTTTGTCTTTGATGCTGATTTGCGAGGATGCGCCGGATGTTCTGCTCTGCACCGTCCATTTTGCCGGAAAATCGACGCTTCCTGCGGCCGGTAGCCCGCCCAGCCTGGCGCGTTCAGTGTATCGGCGCCGTGGCGGCAGCTCCTGCCCGTCAGGCGCATACGTGCGCGCGTTGTCGGCGGCAATCAGGCCGACTCATCATGTCAAAAGCTGGTGGTTTTGCCCGCCCCGATGCGTTCCGAGCAGGCTGACGGCGGCCTCGCAAAACTTTTCGATGTCGAGCGTAGATACTTTTCACCACCTGGCGTTTTTGTGTTTTACCGTTTGCAAGCGCTGACAAGGCACGGGCTGCAGTCTTTTCCGGAACTCAGCGTTGTGTTTTGGAAAATGACCTCTGTACACACACACGTCGTGGCACTGTTTTCTCAGGCCGTCTGCAAACCACGCAAAACCGCATCGCTGCGGCTGCGGAACGCCGCGCTGCCGGACGAAAGGATGTGTTTATGGACATCAGCCGGCGCGGCTTTCTGTTTTGTGCCGCAGGCGGGCCCGCTGCTCAACGGCTGCGGGCAGGAAAGCCGCCCGTTCCGCCCTTGCCGCGCGGCAGCCGCGTAACTGGGCGGCGGCGATTCGCGGCGGCGGCAGGTTTTCAGCGCGTCTGCCAGCGGGGATTATCCGCGCCGCCTTGCCGCCGGCATCACGCTGGTGGCAGATTAACGGCGGTGCTTGTCGGGCGACACGTCCGCACAGGCCCCGCGCCCGCCCGCGGGCTGATGCAGCCGACGGCCCGGCCTTGCCCTGGTGTGCATCGGCGGCAACGATTTCCCGCGTCTACGCATCGGCGAGGACGGAGGCCCGCGCCAACACTCTACGAGCGCATCCACCGCAAACCCTTCCAGACGGCCTCCGCGCCCGCCGTTTTGGTGGCGGAGCCGCATTTCTACATCGGCGCGCTGGTCGCAGTTTGAGCGACAGCCATCCGCTGTACGGCGATCTGGCGAGTCACCACCGCGTGCCGCTGCTGGACGGCGCGTGGTCAGGAACTAATCCTCGGGCAAAGGGAGCTGCGTTCCGAGCCAAATCCACGCCAACGACAGTGCCACGCGCGCTTTGCCGAAAAGCTGGTAGATGCACCGGCGAGTTCTTTCAGCCGTAAACCGCTATGTTCCAATCTATAGTGGATTAAAATGGTGGGTCTCCGCCATCGCCATTCCCGCACTGCGTCGGAATGGCGATCGTGGCATCCCTATTTGGATTTACCATATCTTTTTCATTAGCCATGGATTCTAGAGCATGAAATGACGGTGTGGCCGTGCTCCGCCTTGTCCCGATTTAGATTTAATCCGGTGTGTCAACGAAAGAGGCCGTCCGAAAACCTGCGGCGGTTTTTCCGGCGGCGGCGCTTTCGATTCGCTACTCTAGCCAAGCCTGTTCTAGCGGTGCAGAGCGCCATATTGTCGCGGCAGGGATGAGTTCGTCTTCGTGGGCGTAGCCTCATCGGCGATGCGCTCGGACCCAGACGGGTTTTGCAGGATTTTGGCGGTTTCGCCGCTGCTGTGACTGGTGAGGCCGCGGGCGGCGATTTTCTTTGCCGTCGGTACGTCGAGGATGGCGACGAGTTCGCCGCGGTGGAAAGTGTCCGTCCCGCGCGGATGGTGCCGACGCGGGCGGCAGGCTACAGCGGCGTGTTGTCGGTCGGGGCTTTACCGCGCCGCTGTCGACGGTCAGGCTGCCGGCGGTTTGGACGTCTCGAGCAGCCATTGCTTCAGGGCGGCGACGCGGCTGTGCGCCGCCTGGTAAAGTGTGCCGGCGTTTCGCCTTGTTTGAGGCGGACGAGGATCGCCGGGTCTAGCCGCCCCATGCCGACGACGGTGGCGGCTCTCCGCTGAGTGCCGGCGCGTCTGGCGGCGGTGACTTTGTGGTGTACATGCTCGCCGGTGCCGACGCTGCTGCCTGCACCGCCCGCCATGCTTTCGAGGTCGGATGGTCGGCGGCTGCGATGGTCGGAATCAGTCGGCTGTGCGGATTTTACGCCAGGTCGCTGTATCGTACAGGCCTTTTGGTCGGTCAGAAGGATCGAAGGTGACAGTCAGCTTCGATGAGGGTTGGTTACGAGCGCGCCGAGGGTGTCACGTTGTCGCCGAGGTTTGATTTCGTCGCGTGCGCACCGGTGTCGCTCGCTGATAACAGGGACGATGCAGCACCGGACAACAGGGTCAGGCAAAGGGTGCTGCGGGCGTTGAGGAGCAGTGTGCGGCTGCTCAGGTCGTCGGATAAGTGGAGCGAGCAGGATTTGGGCGGTACGCGGATGCTCGCGTGGTGCGAACGCGGCGCTGTCGCGTGAAACGAGCGATGCCGGTCGTGCCGACTGGCGGCGGCGGCTTGCAGCTCGTTGATGGCGGTAGCGTTTGCTCCAGCCCAGCGGCTTGATGCCTTCGGCGATGGCGCCGCTGGAAACGAGGACGTTTTGCACGCCTTGTTTGCCCAGTTCGGCGCGATTTGCGCCGCCCATGGCAGTCGAGTGCGGCTTGGTCTCATGCCTTTGCCGCCCGCGGTAACGCGAGGCTGGTTGAGCTTTGACGACGAGGAGTCCGACTTGGGACAGGTTTGTTGATGCTCATGGTTTCTCCTTTTATATCAATTCTGTTGTTTATGTCGGGTTATTGCTTGTCGCGCAGGCTGCAGAAATACCGCCAGACAAAGCGGGGAAGGCGGCCGCGTGGAAGAGGCAGACGGTTACGGCGTAAAACTCCCAATCCTGCGGATGGACGCTTCCCGCGCGGCTTTCCAGCACGGTAAAGCGAGCGCGGCGAAGCTCGTGGGCGGTTTCTGCGGCCAGTTCGATTAGCGGTGGCCGATGTGTTTGCGCGCCATCGGTTTTGACGGCGAACAGGCGGGTGGTCAGGAACGGCAGGCTGGCGTGGCGATGACGGCCAACAGCAGCAGTGCAGGCATGGGTGCGGTCATGGTGCTGTGCTTGCATGGTGAAGATGGTTTCAGTTGACCACTTTATGGTTCTGCATCATGTCGGAGGCACAGTCTGACGTGTTTTCGCGGACGGTGCGGCTTTTTCAGACGGCCACGGCGTTATTTCAGGCAGGCTTCCGTCGTTTCGCGTCCCACCAATTGTCAATATGGCACTGCACCTTTGCCGAGTAACGGATGCCTTCCATTTGGTCAAAAGCGCCCTATTCAGATTATGCGTGCTCGGTCGGTACCGAGCCTGCGAAACTTTCGCGGAGTCATGGAAAGAGACAGCCAACCCCTCGGGCACCCCGCCGATGGCCAAGAAATTCTCCCCAGGCTGACTTTGCAATATGTCGTGGTTTTTATCGGCCCTCTCTTGATGAAGTATCCGAAGGCTGCCGCCACGTCCAGCGCATCGAGTGCGGTACGCGCAACGCAGTGCATATGAAAACACAAAACTAATAAGGTCATTATCTTCTTCCGAATGGTGTCCGGCACTGCCAGGGAGCCGTCTGAAAAGGCAAACGTCCTGAAAACGGAGTGCAGGTGTAGTCAATTCAAATGAAAACCGTCCATATCGATATTGACTTACGCAAAGCGTTTTCACCGGGCGGGAATGGCCGTGGGTATTTCTTATTCCAATTTGCCATACTCGCCGGAGGCTCGGCCTTCAGACGGCCTCACTTCGTTATTTTACCCGCAAAATCCGCGGTTTCGCGACGTTAGCGTTAGTACGCCGTCCGGCTTCAGGCAAACGGCGGCACGGCATAACTCCGCCTGCCGCAGCAGTCTCGCGGGTTTCATATGCGGGCAGGCCCATCACGCCGGTGAAACTACCCGACAGTTCGGCAAGCTGACAAATGCCGCTCGAAACCGTATGCCGGTGGGCGCGCCTGCCTTGTCCAGCGGTTCGCGGCTGCGGATGTAGGCTGCGGTTTCTCGGCTTCGTCCGCAGCGGTTTGAAGGCAACGTGGTTGGTATTCAGTGCATGAAAGATGCGGCGTGGTGGTGCGGGCAGACGGCGGTATACACCTGTGGCTGCCGGCCAGCAGGGCGAGCAACACTTTCGCGCTTGCGTGTTCGCGATTCGAAGCTTCGCCTGTATCTTGCCGTCGGAGAGCTGACGGTGGTGCGGTACCGTAATGACGGTGCGGCAGGTTCAGATTTCCCCGCCGCCTCGCCAAACGCTGGCGCGCGGCGGTGTTTTCGGCGGCCAACCGTTGCACACACTGGCGATACAGCGGTATCTTCTTGCGGCAACGGGGTTTTCGTCTATCCTGTCAGCGGCAATGCGTCTGGCCACGGTAGCCTGATTTTGCAGGATTTCGGCGGCGGCGCGGGCTGGCGGACGCGAGATAAAAGCAGCGGCGCGGTCATTTTTGCGCTTGTCGCTTTCACAGAGGCGCGTCTGCAGGGCATCCAGCCGGACGGGTCGGCAGGATGCGTTTGCAGTGCCTAAAAGACAGCCGGTGCTGGCACGCGGTAACGAGACCGCTGAGCTTTGCGTGCAGCGCTCGGTCAGGGCGTGGATGCAGACGGCGGCACATTCCTGAGCGCGCTCAGTGTAAACGGGACGGTCATCGCTTCGGCCTGCAGGCGGTTGGGCGCGGCGGGCGGCTTTCGGCGTGACGGCTACCGGCACCATAGCGTCGATGTGCTGCCTGGATTTAATCAGGGCATTGTGTCGCGGAAGCGGGTGGCGATGGGGCCGGGCTCGAGTCAGGCTGACCACGTGGCCAGATGTCGCCGTGCTGTGCAGATTCGTGGCGCAGTGTCGCATGCCTTCAGCGAATTTTAGCGGTGCTGTTGTACGCACCGCGCTGGCAGGCATGGCGGCAAAATGCGCAGTACTGCTGTTGACCAAGATGGCCGCTGGTGCTGCCAAATGCTGAAAACGCGCTGGCGGCATTGAGACACCCCACGCGCCGCCGGAAAACGTTGGTTTCAAACTGTTCGCGCAGGGCTCGGCGCGGAACGTCGCTTCCACCGCGCCGACACTGCCACGTAGCGCCCGCATTGGAAAAGAATGCTGCGTCGAGGCACGTGCCGCCCGTTTGTGGCCCAAAATGCCGTCGAAGGCGGTCATGATACTGCCGCCGTCGTCCACATCCAATTGGAGGGCATGCACGAAGGCCTTCCCGGCGCAAACGTTTCGGCATCTTCCGCACGGCGGCAGGACGCGAACACCTGCACAAATCCCATTTGCCGCAGGCTGGCGGTTTCATAACCCATGCCGCTGGAACAACCGGTGATGGCAGGGATATAGATGGTGCACGGAGTGGTTTGCCCTCTCTGACGCTAACGCGCTTCTCTCTAAAGTTTCGGCCGCATAACTTTGCATTATAGAAAGAATTTCTACAAGAATCTTTACAGAAATGGCTCTATTACAATATCGACCCGCTGCGAGGCGACAGACTACGGTGACTGCCTGCACTCGTTTCCATCGCGAAAATGCGGATTCTACCTCCCTCGGACATACTGCAAACGCTGACAGGAATACATGGGCGTGGCTCCGGCATTACCAAACGGGGTGATGTGGTTTGCACACCCGCTTCCAATACCGGCCAAACCAAGACGCACTGAACCGTGACAGAGTCAGCGCAGGCAAAACGTTACTACACAAACCCAATACAACCGTCGTGCAGAGCGGTGGCGAAACTCTACGGCAAACCGTGCCACTGCCGTATTCAATGCAGCCATGTAGTCGCAACCGCCTGAGCAAAGAGCTAAGGCCGTTTGAAGAGCGCGCGCTTTCTACCGGTTTTCAGAACCGGACTTCAGGCTGTATCCGCTCACGGATGCTGCGCACCTGTAATTCTTGTTTTCGGCAGGATCGTGTTTAAGCAACACCGCCGCGCAGGCCGCCCTTCGTCGGTAACGCAGTCTTCCCGGCCATCGGCATCACGCACATAGATTCCCTCTGTTTATTTGTGCTGACATTTCCAGCTTGGCTTCAAGCTACGGCAGCGCAGACCGTCAGCTGCTGGGATAGAGCCATGGAAGTCGAGTTTTCCACCACTGGGCACAGGAGGCTTGCTCCATCTGTCTCGCATTCTAGTGCGGTGCAAAATTCGCCCTCAAATTCAGACACACCGCAGCAGGTGCCCAGCTCAAACAGGGGAAAATCCGGCTCGTGGCGGTTGGTTTCGCGCCATGCCCATTCGGCTGCCAGTGCCAGCTGCCACAGGAAGGATGCCATGCCGTAATGGAACAACGGTGTATCAGGCTGGCTGCATGCCGCTGTGCGCTGCCGCTTTGTTTCAGCCAGCGAAAGGCGCAAACCATTCCTGCGGCGTGCTGATGGGCAAAACCGGCGGCTTCGAGGCTTTGGCGCTTCCGCACCATCGCGCCCAAACCAAAGCCTGCAGGGCTGGCTGGAAAAATGCGGGTCGTGCTGCGGCGATGGCGGGTAAGTTCGGTGAGGGTGTGTAGCGAGTTGCATGGGGCTACCTGATGGATGCGGGTTAAGACTACTTCTTTTCTCATGCGCACGTGCTCACGCCGTAGGGAAGTATAGTAGGCTAAAAATCACTTCATGCAACAACGTTGTGCCAACACCCTGTACCCATGCAGACCGATTTTCCTCTATCAAAAATCGTAGATTCCGGAAATCCATGCCCAGATATATTGCCTGCCTGCCTTTACAGTTTCGGCCGCCCTGCTCCCATCACTCTTTTCAATCTGAATTCACCACATATTCTCAGCTGGATGCAGCTATATCACCAACTCCAACGTACAGAAACTTCGCGCGCTGAAACCCACCGTCAGAAAAAGCAGCCTGCACCCATAACCTTAGCGAGAGCATCATGTCCTTCCACAGCCACGCGAACTCAACCACACGCCCACAGCACCAACACCCGTACGTCCTGCGCGCATCGTTGTCGCTGACTGTGATTGCCGCTTTGCATGCTGCGGAAGCGGCGGCAGGCTGGCTCAGCGGCAGCCCTCGCGCTCTTGTCGGACCGCGGGGCACTATGTTTTCCGGATGCCGCCTCGCTCGCCCTCGCCCTGTTCGTCAAACGGGCGGTGGTGCGCCGCCAACTCGCAGAAAAGCCTACGGCTACCAGCGCGTGAAATCTTGGCCGCCGCGGCTTAACGGCCTCACGCTGCCGGTAGTAATGGCAGCATGGATGGTCGACAGCCGTTATCCGCGCCTTCAAACCGCGTGCCCGTGGCGGGCGGCGCGATGCCGACGTGTGGCCGTACTCCTGGGCTCTTGGTAAACCCTGTTGCATGTCAGCGCGGTGTGCGCTGCGCGGCGAGGAAGCGTTGACAACCTGAACATGTCGCCGGTGCGTTTTGCGTGTGCCGTGGCAGGCGTTTGCTCGGCTCTCGTTTGCCGCGGTTGCAGCCAAAGCTCCGGCTGAGTTCAGTTTTACGGCTGGAACTGGGCGGACTTGGCGTGACCAGCGCGGCGGTGGCAGCGATTGGCAAAAAGCGGCTGGGGCGTACTTTCAGGCAGCGCCTGCACATCTTGATGGAAAGGTTGCGCTCGAAGCACATGGATTTGGTGAAAATTGCCGAAGACATCTGCGAAAATCAGCGGCATATTGGGCGTTCGCGACTTGCACGCCTGGACGATTACCAGCACACGCCATGTCCTGCGCCATGTGATCATTTTGGACAGCGGCCTGACCGTGCTGCGGAGGCGAGACGCTTGCTGAAAAGTCCAAACAGGTGCAGGACGTGGTGCGGGCGCACGGCATCGGCCACGCTGCACGTGCAAACCGAACCGGCAGACTCGATGCGGCATGCGTTCCGGGCGGCCGCGAACAAGCTTTCTGCGCGGATGCTGCAGGCTCGCGGCTACGACTGACATGTGGCAAACGCTTACAGCCGAATCCGGTCGGACAGGCCGTCTGAAAACCGTTTGTACGTTTTTCAGACGGCCTCCAAACAAAAGCAGGTGCCTTATTTAAAACTTCCAATCCAGTTTCAGGCTGACCGTACGCGGTTCGCCATAAAGTTGTTCATACCCGCGTGCGGTTGGCATTGTTCTCAAAAATAAGTACGGTCGGCGAGGTTGGTACCGATGATGTTGAGTTGGCATGCGGGCCGAATTCATATTGCATCGAAGCCATCAATCAGGCCATATCCGCCCTGTTTGACGTTATAGAGGCTTTTGGTTTTGCTTTGTGCGATACGCCGCCCCCACGGTCAGCGCTGGTGCGGGGATGCGGTAGGAGGTCCCCAGCCGGAACTATCTGTACGGGGGTATGGCCGCTGAAATTGAAGGCACGTCGGCACGTTTGGTATTGGCTATTTGCCGGGCGTTTACTTCATCTTCGTTTTTAAATTTTGCTTTTGTTGTATGTATAACCGGCAAAATTTTCCAATTGTCGGTCATCTCGCCTCCAATTCAAACTCAAAACCTTGCTGCGGACGCTGCCCGCCGGACGGGCGATAGTCTGCCATTGCCCTGGCTGTTGTCGCCGCGGACGTAGCCGAAATCGACAATCGTGCGGTTTTTCTGATCAAGGACGAAAATTGCCAGCGAACTGTTCAGACGGCCTTTTCAGCTGCCTTTCCAGCCGATTTCGTAGTTGGTGCCGGTAAGCGGCGGCGAGGAGCTGTTTGCCGCTGACGTCCACTTCCATCCTGTTGTTTGGTACGCGGTGTAGCTGGCATAAAGGCTTTGCGCTGCGGGTGAAGTCATAGGTGATGCGGCATAAGGTGAATTTGTGCCCCTTCATGCGCGCGTGTAGTGGTCGGCATCAGCAGCCAGCGAGAGCTGGTGGAAGGCGGATGCGGGGTCGCGTTGCGCACGCTCATATCTTTCGATTGTGAGGACTTGTAGCGGGTGTAATGCATGCCGCCTAAAAGATGCAGTCTGTCGGTGGCGTTGAAGCGGTGCTGACCGTAACGGCATGGGTTTCGCTTTTTGTTGATGTAGCGGAATAGTTGTATGCGGCCTTGGCTACTGAAGGGTCGGTCTGCCCGGCGACGGCCACGGTGGCGTTTTTCACAACCCCCTGCGTTTGAACCAAACGTTGCCCCTGGTCAGTCTGTATTTTATCCCAATCCGGTTCGGCCAGTTCGTTGCCTGTCATGCCGAGCGAGCGACATTTGAAAGGTATGGCTTCACATACGCCCGCCCCTGATTGGAAGTTTTGACACGGTGGTTTCGATCGAAGATTTCAAACAGTCTGACTGGATATTTTCATTATTATAGGTACAGCCGGTGTAGAAATCGTGGCTGCGGCCAGGAGGCTGTATTTACCCGGAAAGGTCGAGTTTGAAACCGTATTGGACATCTTTCTTTCATGCCGCATGAGTGCTGGCATTAAATTGAATATGTCGGTATCGCGCTTTCTTTTGGCCAAATTGCAATTGAACATGCCATAAGCGTAGCTGTAATCGACAATACCCATTTTGCTCAGTTCTTCGGCGATGTAACTGTCTTCGGTATACCATGCGCCCAGGGTTTGCAGCTTCGGCTTTGGCTTTAGCCGCTTCATAGGCATTACGGTCGAATTGTGTGGCGCGGTATTGCGTTTTGGCCTGTTCGTATGCCTCTGTCTTTCGCGCCTCTTCGACCAGTATCCGTCTGACTTCGTCATCAGGCGTGTCATACGGTACGATGGTGCCGTTAGGCAGGATGGCTCCCGTGGCGGGGCTGCCCGCTATGCCGGCAGTGTGTTCGTTGCGCAGGAAAAACTGTCCGACTTTTGGCATCCGAACGGTTTTTGTATAGGACACTTCGGCATTGAGCCGCCAACCATTGTCGAAATCGTATTTAAAACTGGAAAGATTGGTTTTATCAGTACGCAAACGCGACCAATCCATACCAGGTAGGTGTTTCGCGCAGCCTGACGGGATTATATGCAGTTGTTTTCCGGAAAACGCTGTATGCCTTAGAGCTGCATGGCAGCATCACTCCTGCAAAATCAGGAACTTCTTTGCTTTTTCTGATGGCCGCCGCCGAAAGTGAGAATGCCGTGATCGCCGATATCGGTTTCTACAATGCCGTAGAGCATATTCTTTTGCCCCACATTTTGTCTTTGAACGATTTATGGTCGTCGTATACGCCGGACTCAATCGGCCACGCACGCTCTGTTCTTTTGTTAAGACTGCCGGAAACGTCAAGCATCAGACGTTTGCTGCCTCGCTGGTCGGTGGATCTCCCCGTATGTTTAAAGGCAGAAGTCCTTACCGTTTTCTAATGAGGTTGATGGTGCCGCCCGGTTCAGAGTTGGACTGCGTCGGCCGGTTGCACCGCGCACAACTTCGATATGGTCGTAAACCGATAAGTCGGTACTGGGAGAAACATCAATTTCTTGCGGTATAGCCGGAGCGTCCGGCCACATTGGTGGTGATGCTGTCTTCGCCGATTTGATCCACATAAAAACCGCGTGATAAAAACCGTGTCTGCTAAAGCCCGAATCACGTACAACGTTTACTCCCGTGGTATTTCATCGCCTCTTCAAGTGTATGGATGGCTTTGTCGTCAAGTTGCTGGCGGCGTAATGACGCTCACAGACTGCGGGGTGTCTTTGCCTGAAATTCCTCAGGCCCGTGGCGGTGGACATGCTGCCCTATCGGTGTAGGATTTTACTTTGTCTCGTTTTTGTCGTTCCGCCGCGTGGCAGTAACGTTACGCTTTCGAGTGACCCGCCTCCGATACGGGGTGGCTCTGCTCGTATCGTGGCAAAAAGTATTTTTCGATAACAGGCTAACAACATAATCGGTAATATTTTTGCTTCAAATTCGGAGTCATTTTTCTGCTCTAAACAAATTAAGTTATTTAACGTTAAGAAGATATACAACATCATGTTAAAAAATTAAAATTTAATTACTCAAAATAATAATAGATTTTAATTTTTATTTGAGAATGTAAATTTAATAGATACCGATTTAAATAATAAGAACCATTTTTATTTTATTCAATTATTTTAATTGCCTGAATATTAAATTAAAAATATAAAATTCCGATGCAAAAAGCCTTTACCGAGAGTAAAGGCCGTCTCGAAAAAGTACGGGGATTTGTGTCTAATCTCATGAAAGGCAAAAGGCTGAGTAATGCCTTATCGATTTCTCCGGCGCGTTTGATGTTTCCAAACGGCTTTACAAAGAAAGTGCCGTCCGCATCAGTAAGAGATAGATATTAGGCCGTCTGAAAAATAGGAGGCTATCGGATTTCCTGCCCGCCGTCCATACTAAATCGCAGATGCCGTCCGTCGGGGCGAGGCGGTCGGGCGGCGAGCAGGATGCGCGCACTCGGTTTTAGTTGCCGCTGTCGCAGGCGGCTGAAAGTTGCGCTAGAAGGTTTTCCAGTTGCGGCCAAGGAAGCATGGTTTCGCTGGCGGTCAGGATGCGGGAGTGTCCGTCGGAACGGCGTTGTCGCCGATAATCAGCTCTTCGTACAGCTTTTCGCCCGGACGCAGGCCGGTAATGCGGATTTCGATGTCGCCTTTTGGGATTGGCCGCGTCTTTCACATCCAAGCCGCTCAGCCGTATCATCTGCCGCGCCAGGTCGATGATTTTCACCGATTCGCCCATGTCCAAAAACAAATACGTCGCCGCCTTTTGCCCATCGCGCCCGCCTGTATCACCAGCTGGGCGGCTTCGGGGATAGTCATAAAGTAGCGGGTGATGTCGGGATGGGTAAGCCGTAACGGTCCGCCGGCGGCGATTTGCTGCTCGAGGCGGGGACGACCGGACCGACGAACCCAATACGTTGCCGAAGCGCACCTATGCAGAAGCGGGTTTGGCAGCCCGTTTCCGCCGCCAGGCCTGCAAGACGAGTTCGGCTGCGCGTTTGCTCGCGCCCATGGTGTTGGTGGGACGCACGGCTTTGTCGGTGGAAATTAAGACGAAGGTCGCCACGCCGACTCTTGTGCCGCTCGGGCGCAGGCCAGTGTGCCGAACACGTTGTTGCGTATGCCTTCTATGGTGTTGAGCGCGACCAGGGGACGTGGTTTTGTAGGCGGCGGCATGGTAGATGGTTTCTACGCCGAACGCCCGCATGACGTTTTTCAGACGGCCTTTGTCCTGCACAGAACTAGCGGCAAAATTTCAATATTGCCGCCCTGCCGCCGTGTCAATCCTGCAATTCTCGTTCGATGGTGTAGAGCGAATATTTCGGACAGTTCGGGCAACACCAGCTTCGCCGGACGGCGACCGACTATCTGGCGCACAGTTCCGAACCGATAGAGCCGCCCGCGCCCGTTACCATCACTGTTTTGCCTTCGATGTCGCGCCATCAGTTTCGGCCATCGGCTCCCGACCGGCTCGCGTCCCAACAGGTCGGCCACCGGATATTTCAGCAGGCCGATGTGGATGCGGCCATCACAAATCGTCTCATGCCCGGAATCGCCAGCACTTCGCGAGGGGTAAGCCTCAAGGCTTGCAGGATTTCCCGCCGCCTTTCCGCACCCGCGTGGGCATGGCCAACAGGATTTTCTTCACGCCGTAGCGCGCGCAATCAAATCGGCGGTTTCCGACTGCCTGAACACGGGCAGATCGCCGACGATGGTATGTTTCGCGGGCGCGGATTGTCGTCTAGGCACGGCGCGGTATTCGTTCTACCCGCTTCATCGCTTCAATCAGTGCCTTCTGACTGTCCCCGCACCGTACACGATGACGGGCGCGGCGGCATTGCGTTCGCTGCGTTCGGTCAAAATCAGCCGCAACAGCAGGCGCGAACCAGCAATCAGCACCACCATCAAAAAGAAGAACACCACCGGCAAGGCCAGGCGCAACTGTTTTTCAAACAACAAGACGCTGAAAAACAGCAGCATGGATGCGACTGCCGAACAGCGCAACCGCCAAAATCCGCAGGCTGATGTGGCGCGTTACGGCACGGCTACAGACAACCGCACAAGACAGCAAGACCGTAAACACCGTTGTGGCCGCTAAAGCCTGCCAGTTGGCAGGTCGTACCATTCGTGGTCGTAATCGGCTTTTCAGGCTTTGGGTCAAAACCAGAGGCGCAAGAAAATCAACACTGTGTCGTGGATGACGAACAGGATGGATACGGCGCGGCAGGGTGAGCAGGGTTTCGAGCATCATGAATGGGCAATCGGCTGCCGCGTACGTTAAAACGGCAGGCCGTCTGAAAACGGTAAAAGGCCCGCTATTATAAAGCCGTCAGTACCAACCGTCGGTTTTTGCCGCCGTAGAATGCGGCAGGATGGGCGGTTTGTGCAACAGGCCGTCTGACCGGTTCAGGTGAAATCAAGCCAGACAGGACGGTTCGACTGCCTCGCCGCATGGTTTTCTGGATGTAAAAGAAGGTGTAAGCAAAAGATGACCGGGCAAACCGTCCGAGCTCCTAAGAAGAAGGTCGGTTGAGGCGGGGAAACGAAAAGTGCGGATAAAAAGAATGATGGTAAGTAAAACCGTTGCAGGGAATAAGCTTCACCGGTAGTCGGCAAAAACAAAAGGCCGTCTGAAAACTTTCAGACGGCTGATGTTATCTAAACAAGACGGTAGTTTTAGCCGCCGAAAACCGAATACGGTTTTAGTAGCCTGCCATGCGAAGCAGCTACGCACCCGCCGGTAAAGATTAAGTCAGACAAGGTACGGATCAGCGCAGAGTTTCCAGCAAGTCTTGTGTGCAGGGAAGTTTTCGCTGCGGGCATACCACAAACCGGTTGAGATGCTGGCGGCAGCTGGATCGTACCAATCGGCAGCAAGCTGGTGGCAATCATGCCGACCAAACCACCGTTCAGCAGCCAGAAACCCCAAAGTCATCAGTTTGTCGTTGAAATGTTCTTCCGGTTTCAAGTACAGGGCAACCAGCAATACGAAGCCCAGAGCCAAGAAGCCGTACACACCAAACAAGGCCGCGTGTGCGTGAACTGCAGTAGTGTTCAAACCTTTGATGTAGCGCGAAATCGGTGGGTTGATCAAGAAGCCGAACACACCGGCACCGATCATGTTCCAGAAGGCTACGGCAACGAAGCACATCAACGGCCAACGCAGACGTTTCGCCCATGGAGCGGCATTTTGGTAAGACCAGTGTTCGTATGTTTCTACGACCCAACAGAATCAGCGGCACAACTCCAAAGCGGAGAAGCAGGCACCGATAGCCATAGAAGCCGAAGTCGAACCGAGAAGTACAAGTGGTGCAGTACGTACCGGGGATACCGTCAACATAAAGATGGCAGCAGCCAGCAGCGGCAGCAGTATTGTGGCGGACAAAGCCCATGTTGTAGAAGATAAAGGCGAAGGATGCGGTTGCAAACACTTCAAAAGAAACCTTCTACCCACAGGTGAACCACCCACCAACGCCAGTATTCCATTACCGCACTCGGAGAATGCTCGCCGTAGAACAGGCCGGGCGCATAGAATACACCCACACCGAACATGGAAGCCAGCAAAATGGCCAACAGGTTTTTATCGGTATTTTTCTTTAAATGCGTAAAGGTGCAGCGAACCATCAGGAACAGCCACGGCAACAGGCCGACCATCAGCAGCAATTGCCAGAAACGGCCCCAGTCCAGGAACTCATAACCCTTGGTGGCCAGAACCAGAAGTTCATAGCCGCAGGCATGCTGTCGCTCAAGGCAAGGAAGTTGCCGCCGTAGAACCCAATGCCACGATAAACAGCGCATACAGCGGAAGTTCACACCTGCACGTTTGGAATTTCGGATCTTTACCGCCGTTGATAATCGGAGCCAGAACAGACCCGCAGTCAGGAAGCCTGTGGCAATCCAGAAAATTGCTGACTGGATGCTGCCAAGTACGTGCCAAGGCATAAGGCAGCCAATCAGAGAAGTTAATGCCGTAGAAATGCTGGCCTTCAGTGGTGTAGTGAGCAGTCAAACCGCCCAGCAGCACCTAGCCTACAAACAGGGCGACAGTCAGAATACATATTTGCCCAAAGCTTTCTGCGACGGAGTCAGCTGGATTTTTAGACAGCGGATCTTCTGTAGGGAGGTTGCCTCTTCATGTTTGGTCAGGAAAGAGTAACCCCACAACAATAGGCCGATACCGCTCAGCAGCAAAACGATACTGGTAAACACGACCGCTATAGTTTTCAGTGAGTCGGCACGTTGTTGATTAACGGCTCGTGCGGCCAGTTGTTGGTGTAGAAGTAAACTCTTTATCCGGGCGGTTGGTCGATGCAGACCAAGCTGTCCAGAAGAAGAAGTTAGTTAATTTTACGCGCCTCTTCGCTTGGCAGCATGTATTGTTTTTCATTGCAAAAGTTATCACGCGTTTGAACCATGTCGGGATCATTGCCGTACAACTTGATGTAATACGGCGCAACCGCCTCAATGGCTTTTTGACGGGTTTCGCTGATGACAACCGTTCCGTCTTCTTTCACTCTGGACTGGTTACGGTATTCGTCAGCCAATTGCGTACGCAAAGTCGCCTGTTGCGCAACATCCAATTGTTCATAGTTTTTGCCGGAATTGAGCCTGTGCGGTGAAGTCCAGCAGGCAGCAATTCCGCGGTGCAGCCAGTCGGCAGTCCAGTCCGGAGCCTGATAAGCACCGTGACCCAAATATAGAGCCGACCTCCATACCGCCGGTAGACTGCAGCCGATTGGCGGCTAAAATATCGTCATAGTCATCAATACCTGACCGGACGCCGTTACAACTTTTTCGGGATATGGCGGAGCTTTTTTATAAACCTCCGAACCCATATAACCCAGGATGGTAAAGCAGACTGCCAGCACTGCAAACAGCAGATACCAGAGCTTCTTATATTGTCCCATAATAAAACTCCTTGGGTGGTTGTGTTAAAATTCATGAAATATGAATGTTAAAAATTGTAGCACGACTAACACGGGAAATAAAGCAATCTGCCTAGAAACATCTGTGGCAGTTGACCAACATCATACAAAGCAGAGAACAATGTAGAATTCGTGCACAATTCTAAATATAAGCGCAAAATAAATCGATTTCTTATATTTTAAGCTCGTTATATTATGTTGAAACATGTAAAACTAACGAAATAAAATGTTAATGCCGCCTATTTTGATTTATATCAAATAAATGTTAAGATAGGTAATCCATAATGCCATTACTTAATTTGTAAACGTAACCCAGTAAAAGGAAAGTACCTTATGAAACGCCAAACTTTAGCTGCTCTGATTACTTCAGCATTTGTTTTTAGCTGGCCTGTAACGGTCAACAACAAGCAGCACAAAAACCTGCTGCAAAAACTCCGGTTGCAGCTTCTTCTACCAGCTACTTCGGGTGCAGCTTCTCAAACTGCCGAAGCCGATGTTCCGGTTGATCAGCCTGCCTGTTATCGATGCGGTCGTGACTCACGCTCCGGAGTTCCACCAGCAGTTAACCGCGATCACGCCGCTTTGGTTAAAGTAAAAATGGAGACCATCGAAAAACCATGAAAAATGGCTGATGGCGTTGATTACACTTACTGGACATTCAACGGTGACGTTCCAGGTCAAATGATTCGTGTACGCGAAGGCGATACCGTGAAGTAGAATTCTCCAACAACCCAAATTCTACTGCTTACCGCATAGCGTCGATTTCCATAGCTTCTGCCAGCCCCTGGCGGTGGCGCTGCCAGCATTTACTGCACCTGGCCGCACTTCTACTTCCGTTGGAAGCACTGCGAATCCGGCCTGCACACTATCACTGCGCTGTTGCCCCAGTAGGCATGCACATCGGTAACGGTATGTATGGTTTGGTCTTGGTTGAGCCTAAAGAAGGCCTGCCGAAAGTAGACAAAGAGTTCTACATCGTTCAAGGCGACTTCTACACCAAAGGCAAATACGGCGAGCCTGGTTTGCAACCTTTTGACATGGATAAAGCCATCCGTGAAGATGCAGATTACGTAGTATTTAACGGTCACGTTGGTGCTGATTGCCGGCGATAACGCGCTAAAAGCCAAAGTAGGTGAAACCGTACGTATGTACGTAGGTAACGGTGGTCCGAACTTGGTGTCTTCTTTCCACGTTATTGGCGAAATCTTTGACAAAGTATATGTCGAAGGTGGCAAACTGGTTAGACGAAAAACGTACACAGCACCCTGAGTTCACTGCAGGTGGCGCAGCTACTATCGAATTCAAAGTTGACATTCCCTGGCAGCTTTACCATCGTTGACCACTCTATCTTCGTGCATTTAACAAAGGTGCTTTGGGTCAGTTGGTTGTAGAAGGTGAAGATCATCCGGAAGTGATGACCAAACGACTGAGCGATGAGAGCCCTGTAAAAGGTACTGGCGCAGCAGCAGGTGCAGCTTCTGATTGCTTCTGGTGGCTTGCAGCTCTGCAGCCTCAACTCTGCGCACCAGCCTCCTCAGCCTCAGGTTCTTCCAATCCTTATGGCGGTGAAGAGGTCGTACTGAATTAATGTTGGTTTTTACTAGAACCAGTTATCAGGCATCTATATTCTTGGATGAGAGGCCGTCTGAAGAACGATTCATATGATTCAGACAAAGCGAAATTCAGGTAGTATAGATGCCTTTTCAATCATTCTAAGTATATGAGATAAAAACAATTTATTGCAAGATTAGTGCAGCTAAAAATAATACAAATACTAATTTAATTGAGGGCAAAAATGAAATCTACCTTATTAACCCTCATTGTCGGCTGTTTATTCCTTTCTGCTTGTAACGATCAGTCAAAACCAGCACCCAGCAGACAACTGCAGAAACTCCAAAAAGTACACAGACGCATCTGCCGTTACTGCAACAGCCTGCCGTTGCACCTACACAAGCAAGTGAGACCCCAAGTTGATGAGAGACTAAAGGCGGGAAAGACATTTACGATAAACGATGCAAAGCCTGTCATGGTGCAGACGGAATGGGGGCAAACGACTCACTGCCTCCGCTTATAGATCAGACTATTTTTCGGAAGATAAAATGCAAATTGGTAGCCTCTATCGCCAAGGCATACGCGGACAAATTACCGTCAACGCGGAAAAACATCACGACGGCATCATGCCCGCCCTGCCTACTGAAAGACGAAGAGCTTGCGCGGTTTCTACCTATGTATTAAATAGTGTTTTGACAACAAAGGTGGGGAAATTACTGTTGAAGAAATTGCCGCCTTCCGCAGGGAAATAATCTTTCTCTCTCGACAGGACACATGTAAATCATCCAACATGCGAAATTATGAAAACTCTACTATACACTATTACTTAAACGCAGCATTATCTTCAGCAGCGAGTGGCAGACATTAGCGGCGGCAACTAGCACGCACTTTAGCGGCCGCTGATGGTCTACTAACTAGTGTCTTCTTCAAATTGACAAACTACCTGTAACCAATGCTACAATTCTTTTGAATTCGTAAAGAAAAATCCACAGTGGCAACGCGGAAAAGCTCAGCAGCAAACAGGGTGACAAACATTATCTCTCACACTGGATTTAAAAGATGGTAACTGGTTTTTGTTCTCCCAAAAAGAAGACTTGAACAAACCAGTTGTATTTATTTTCATGGTTTTGCAGCCAATGCTTATTGTACTGCCCAAGGTAGCACCTACCACTATCAACCAGTGGGAATATGCCGGACAAGCATCGAACTCAAGCCAAATGGAGCTAACGAAAAAGCTTATAAGACACCATCCTTAACTGGTATGCACAAGGCAGTCGACTAAGGTTTTGCGTGATGTAGGTCCCGCATGAAACCCAATTATTGGGGGCATCTACGATATGCACGGCCCTAATTTGGAATGGACTGGAAGATTTCAACAGCAGTCTGTTAAACTCCGGAGAGTGTAGATAGTGCCATGTTCTGTAGTAGGGTGCAGCAGCAGGAGCTACTGATCCTACAAACTACGCAGCATTCCTACGCTATGGTTTCCGTACGAGCCTACAGTCAAAAATTTTCGGTGCATAACCTAGGCTTTCGCTGCTGTCAGCAATAAAATTAGCGACTGAAGGCCGTCTGAGAAATATTCCACTAAAAAGCATTAGTTTCTTCGAAATACTCTTACTGAAATTTAGGAATAGAAAATAAAAGGGGATGATTATAGTGGATTAAATTTTATCTTAATCAATGCCGAGATAATTCCCCCTATTCCTTCATTTCACAGAAAGTCTAGAGCTGCCTTAGATAACTATGGCGAGCCTAACTAAAAACCGAATAGCTAACTTACTACTCGGCTTTCATTTTTATTTCAATATTTATTGAACTTTGATTTTCTACATCACGCACCAGCTGGCAAGTCCAGTTTCATCAGTGCGTCGGTGAGTTTTTGTCAGTCAGTCCACGATATCCATTAGGCGCAAGTGGGTGCGTGGTTCCAATTGTTCACGAGAAGTTTTATTCACGTGTGGAGACATGCAGAATGTTGAGAACGCTCGATTTTAGTCGGCAACGAGATCAGGGACCTTTACAGCGGCACCAGTACGTTTTGCAGTTTCAACGATTTCTATGAGCAGAACGGTCGATCAGGCTGTAATCATAAGCTTTCAGGCGGATACGGATTTTTGGTTTTGCCGTTTATCGATATCCTTCAATTAAGCGATGATGAAGAAACCACACCCGCACCTACGGTACGGCCACCTTCACGAATCGCCGAGCGCAGACCTTCTTCCATAGCGATCGGTTGCAATCAGTTCTACAGTGATCGCTACGTTCTCACCAGGCATAACCATTTCTACACCTTCTTCCAAGTAACTCGCGCCGGTTGCGTCGGTAGTACGGAGTAGAAATTGAGGGCGGTAGTTAGCAGAGCGAATTATGACGACCACCCTCTTCTTTGCTCAATACTACACTTCTGCCTTGAATTTGGTGTGCGGAGTGATGGTACGCAGTTTTAGCCAATACTTGACCAGTTCCACTTCTTCACGTTTTGGTACCGCGCAGCAATACGCCTACGTTGTCACCTGCTTGACCTTCGTCCAGCAGTTTGCAGACATTTGTTCAACACCGGTACAAGTGGTTTTTGGGTTTCTTTCAGAGCCTACGATTTCGATCCGTCACCAGCGTGGATGACACGCGCTCTACAGTAGGTTACTACGGTACCACGACCGGAGATGGAGAATACGTGCTTCGATGAGCAGCAGGAGACGGTTTGTCCACGGCACGCTCAGGGTCGGGATGCCAGCTGTCAATGCGGCAGCCAGTTCGAAGATTTTTCTTCGTAAAGCGGCGTCGCCTTCAAAGGCTTTCAGTGCAGAACCTTGTACGATCGGACAGTCGTCGCCTGTAGTCGTGAGCTTGACGGCAAGTCACGGTTTCCATTTCAACCAGTTCAACAGCTCTGCATCGTCAACCATGTCGCATTTGTTCCTGCGAACGCGATGATGTAAAAGGTACGCCTACTTGGCGGGCCAACAGGATGTGTTCGCGGGTTTTGCAGCATAGGACCGTCAGCAGCAGAACATACCAAGGGTGCGCCGTCCATTTGTGCGGCACCAGTAATCAATGTAACACGTGAGTCGGCGTGGCTGGGCAGTCTACGTGTGCGTAGTGGCGGTTTTCAGTTTCGTATTCTACGTGCGAGGTATTAATGGTAATACCGCGGGCTTTTCTTCGGGAGCGTTGTCGATTTGGTCGTGAGCTTTTGCAGCACCACCGAATTTTTAGCCAAAGCAGTAGTCAAAGCGGCAGTCAGAGTGGTTTTACCATGGTCAACGTGACCGATGGTGCCAACGTTTACGATGCGGTTTTGCTACGTTCAAATTTTTCGCCAGCCATGAGCTAATTCCTTACACGTAAAGATCGATTAAAGAACAGAGCCGTCTGAAAATCATTTCAGCCTTTCAGGCGACCTATTTTTGCCTGATTAGCCTTTACGGGCTTCAGTTGCAGCAGCAGCTACGTGGGCGGGAGCTTCAGAATGTTTCTTGAACTCCTATAGAGTAAGTAGCGCGACCTTGGAGTTTACCAGACACGCAGGTCGGTAGCATAACCGAACATTTCTGCCAGAGTACTTCGGCACGGACTTTTTACCGCCGATACCGTCATCATCCATACACCAATACAACGCCACGACGACGGTTCAAGTCGCCCATTACGTCACCCATGTATTCTTCGGGGTTTCCACTTCAACTGCCATGATTGGCTCAAGCAGAGCGGGATTGGCTTTACGCATACCTTCTGCTGAAGGCTTGAGAAGCTGAGCCAATTCGAAGGCTGAGTTGAGAGGAGTCAACGTCGATGTGAAGAACCGAGAGATCAAACGTACGCGTACGTCAACTACAGGGTAGCCTGCAACGATACCGTTAGGCAGGGGTATCGCGGATACCTTATCGACAGACGGAATGAATTCGCGAGGAATCACACCACCTTTAATTTCGTCGATAAATTCGTAACCTGCACCACCCGGTTCCATAGGTTCCATTTTGATCACAACGCTGACCGTATTGACCTTTCACCAGATTGTTTGGCGTGTTTGTATTCAGCTTCGACTTCTTTGCGAATGGTTTTCGCGGTAAGCCACTTGAAGCGCATCCGATGTTTGCTTCACGCCGAGATTCTCGTTTCATACGGTCAACAATAATCTCCAAAGTGCAGCTCACCCATACCAGAAATAATGGTTTGACCAGATTCTTCGTCTGTACGAACACGGAAAAGAAGGGTACTTCTAGCCAGACGGTTCAGGGCGATACCCATTTTTCTTGGTCGGCTTTTGGTTTTCGGCTCAACGGCAATATGGATTACCAGCTCAGGGAATTCCATGCGTTCCAAGATAATTGGTGCACTTTTCCGCACTACAAGGTTTCACCTGTAGTAACGTCTTTCAGACCGATAGCGGCTGCGATGTCACCAGCGCGCACTTCTTCAATTTTCAGTACGGTCTGCAGCAGTCATTTTGTACCAGCATACGATACGTTCGACGGTGCCTTTACAGGTTCAATGCGGTATCACCCGGTTCACGACGCCAGGTAAACGCGGATGAAAGTCAGCTGACCAGCGTATTTGTCGTTCAACATTTTGAACGCCAGATGCGAAATTTCTTCGTCGTCTGGCTGGCGGCTGTCGAAGCTTCTTCAGTATTAGGGTTAACACCTGGAACCGGAGGAATATCGGTGGGAGCCCGGCAGCAATTCTACAACTACGTCAACATACGTTGAGACACCTTTGTTTTTAAATGCAGAACCAGCGCTTACATAGGTTTAGTTTCGCCTGCCAGTGTACGTTGACGCAAACCGCCGATTTCTTCCTCCAGTCAGCTCATCGCCGCCCAAGTATTTGTCCATCAAATTCTTGTCTGGCTTCTGCTGCGGCTTCAATCAGTGTTTTGACGCCATTCTTCAGCAGTTTCAACCAACTCCAGCAGGAATATCGCCATAGGTAAAGGTCATTACCCTTTGTCAGCTTCGTTCCAGATGTACGATTTCATTTTTCAACAGGTCAACAACGCCACTGGGCTATCTTCTGCACCAGCCAGGGATTACGATAAATAAGGGTTTTGCGCGCAAAACGGGTTTCATTTGCTCGACAACGCGGAAGAGTTGGCACCCGCTGACGGTCCATTTGTCGAACGCCAAGCGCGGTACTTGGTATTTGGCTAGCTTGACGCCATACGGTTTCAGGTGTGCCATGGCTGAACACCGCCACGCGCAGTAAACCATTACCGCACCGATCCAGCCCCACGCATAGGCGCTCCACCTCTACGGTAAAAGTCAACGTGTCCCGGTGTGTCGATGATGTTGAAGCGGTGTTCGGGGTGTTTACGCCCATGACCGAAGTAGGAAGTTACAGCAGAGTAATGCGGTAATACCACGCTCTTGCTCTTATTCCATGTATCGGTGGTAGCGCGCTGCATCAACTCAGCTCCAATTTTGTGGGTCAAACCGGTATGGGAACAAAACTACGTTCTGTAGTAGTGGTTTTACCCGCGTCGATATGAGGCAAATACCGATGTTGCGGTACAGGCTGATCAGGGTCTTACGAGCCATTTTTTGATGCTTTCCAAAATTGAAACTGGAAGTGAGAGTGCTTTGTTAGCTTCAGCCATGCGGTATACTTCTTCACGTCCAACGCACCACCGCGACCTTCGGACGCATCAATCAATTCACGCAAAACACGCGGGTCCATGGATTCTCACCCACGTTTGCAGGCGCATCGCGAACTGCGCATTGCAAAGAGCCAGACGGCGTGAAGGACGAACCTCAACAGGAACTGGCCGTTTTGCACCACCTACACGGCTTTTCACTCTTCCACGATAGGTTTCGTTTTGCAATGGCTTCCGTTGAATACTTCGATGCTGCTTTTGCGGTTTTTCAGTTTTGCTCCAATGCACCGTAAACGTGCGCTCGGCAACGGATTTTTACCGTCAATCATCAATACGTTCATGAATTTAGTCAGCTCGACGCTGCCGAATTTGCAGGATCAGGCAACACATCGCGCGAGGACCTCACGTCTTGGCGTTTTAATTTCCTTTTAATCCCATTCAGATCGGGTCAGTTCCTCAGATACCCGAGGCATTCACCTCGGTGAGTTGTTCAACTTGGGCGGTAGGCGTGCCTATTTCAAAGTCCCTGTAATTATTTAGGACGCTTCAGCGCCATTTAGAACAGGCTTGTTTGGTCTTTTCACTGCGGTATCAAGGAACCCGCGTGCCGGTGTGGTAACGCACACCCAGCAAGTCTCTTTTCGACCGCTGCCGAATCGACGACACTGTGCTCGCACGGGTTACTAGCCTTCACCCGCCGATGTAGAAATCGCTTCAAAGCCGTTGGTCAGGCAGACTTCATACTTTTACGCACTGCGTGCGTTAGGTTTTAGGGGTAGTCGTGTATACACGGGTGCACACCGCGTTTTTGGGGCGGCTTTCAGTGCAGGCACTTTTATTTACGTACACAGGCTTTTTGACGGCCTTTTGCGTACCAATTGGTTGATAGTTGGCATGTTTTCTCAGTCCTGTTGGTTAAATGCTTTCCGACACCATGTCGGCAGTGGAATTATATTATCCTGGGCAATCTTCGGTCAAGAAATCAACGCCATAAAGCGCATCTTTGGGTAGGATATTGACTGGATTTGATGCTAAAGGCCGTCATTTCGGACGACGCCCCACAACAACACCCGATCAATCAAAAATCTTGGATGCTTACATCAAAGCTTCCTCTTTGTGACGGCGTAATACTAGCAGGAATTTCAAATCATCCAACCTCCCTGATCAGAAGAGTCAGGGCCATAAAATTCATATTTCTAACATCTCTGACCTGACGTAATCCACCAGCGATATTGAAAAATCACGCCCTCTTCGACATTTTCGCACTGCCATACCATCTCCGGACGCGACCACGGACACCTGATTGAATTTCTCTACGCACTGTACGATTCGTTGCAGGAATTGCTGGCATAGTGAGTTATTCTCCTTCAATCCTGTTGCAATAATGGTTATGCGGGATCGCATCCTCAGGCATATTTTCATCTTCTGTGCGTACTTTCGCTCAGAGTCAGGATTGCGTCTGTCATCTATGACGCGCATAATCTCGCGATGCTCAGACATCTTCAAACCGACGGAGCAGTAGTAATATTAGCAAAACGCCGCGTGCACCCAGTCCAAACACATTATCAAGCGGACTGAAATAAGCCTTCCGTAGCCAAACGTGACGATCCACTGCACGTTGAGGCCTGAACCCATCATAGCCATACCGGTAATACTCATAACGTAACGTCAGCGAAATCCAAGTTGATAAAGCCCAGGGGCGAGTTACCACTTCTGAAAATACTACGGCACGGCATGCAATACATTATCAGCCGCGCCACACGCCTCCGTACTGCTAACATCCTCACCTAAAGCCGTCATAAGTCTATCATTTAGGAATCACGATCAAAGAATCACGTACCGATGCTCAATTCCTTGCTGAGCGGTATGAATGCGCTTCTAGCTCAAAGGACGTGTAACAACTGCCGATCAAAAGTACCCCATCTCTTTGCTAATTTCAACAACAACCGGAGCAGCACCTGTACCGAGTACCGCCACCATGCCTGTTGTAATAAACAACATATTGGCACCGCGAGACCCTTCGGTACGCCTCCCTCTCCTCAAAGCGCAGCTTCTCATGACTTCCGGATTGGCTCGCTCCTAACCCTGGTCAGATTGGTACCCAATTGTATGCGTTTGGGCGCATCACTCTTTTCCAGCCTGCGCATCAGTATTACTGCTGATAAAACTCCACACCTTGGATAGTGTTTTTAATCATATTGATTGCATGGCATTACATCGCCACCTCAATACCGATCACCTTAGTACTGCGGGGCTTGCGCTGAATCTACTACGTCGTAGACGATCCATTAAAACTACTCCCTTCATGCCCTGCATGCAATACAACTGACAGATACAGCGAATGATAAGCGGTTATATAAAGAAGCTACGAATCTGTAAAAACCTTCAATAAACTTTTACTCACATTCTATGGGCACTTAAAAACTATTTTACCATCAGTCTTTCAGTTTCCCCAAAACCCGTCTTTATGTTCATGATATACAACTCCCGTTTTAACGTTTGGTGCCTTCAGTATCACCACGGGCGGCATACAGCAGAGCCCTATTACTGGCATTTCGGGATTGCAGACCCTTTCCGATACCCCAGGCATTTCCGGCGGAACGCCGGTTCGGTGGCAAACGGGCGAAAATATCTTCTGGCCAAATCAACGTACCGTTCAACATAGACGCACCGCCCGTCAATACGATTCCTGATGTCAGCATCATCTTCGGAGAAACCCTTCCTGTGTAATTCAGCACGGGCATACTCAAAATTTCTTCCACGCGGACCGATTACGCTGGCCGGCACTTTTTGTGAAATCTGTCTCGGTTGAGCTCCCTACGCTTGCAGCACTTCAACGCATTTCGTCCCTCATATCCTTCACAGTCGGCAGATCAGGATGAAGCCGCACGCGTGATGGATTTTTAATATGTTTCGGCTGCTGCGCAAGGCGTACGCAGCGTCGAAGCACGTCACTAATCAAATCGCCGGCAACGGGTATTACTGCGGTATGACGGATGGCACCATTGGTATAAACCGCGATATCGGTCGGTACCGCCACCAATATCAATCACACAAACACCCCCAAATCCTTTTCATCATCAGTTACTGACCTTGCCCGCTAGCCAAAGGCTTTAGCAACGCAGGTGATCCATCTACCAAACCCACCCAGCGGGTAATACATTTTTGAGATATTCTGCAATGCGGTAACCGCGCCGGTAATAATGTGTACGGTATGTCAACCGCACACCGCTCATTTCCGATCGGCTCGCGCCGGGCTGGTTATCGTATATGTTCCTGAACCACGCAGTGTACAGATGCTGTGATCCGGCGGAATATTGACTGCTTTTCGCGTTCGATGGCACGGTCGATATCTCGCCTGACTGACTTCGCCGTCTTTGATTTTAACCACGCCAAGGTGAGGCTTCGGATGCGGGTTGCCCGCAATTCCCGTCAGTCCACCTGCCAACCTTGCAATCAGCCCATCAGTTTCAGCCTCGCGGACCCGCGTGTGATGGCCTGTGCGGCTTCATCGATATTCGATTTACCATCCCGCCCTTCAAACCGCGTGAGAGGTGCCCTGCCCGATACCGACGATATGGATTTGATTGTCTTCCTGCGCCCCGCCGATTAGGGCGATCACTTTGCAGGTGCCGATATCCAGGGCACTGAGTGTGAGTGTTACCTTTAACCATAATCTTCCAGTGTCACTAAATTTTTCAGTTGTTTTCAGACTGGCCTCTCCAAGCCGCCACTGAGTTATCTGTTTGTTGTGCTTCTCAGAGCGGACCAAAACCGTCCTTATAGCGCATATCGACATAATGAGACCATCTGCCTGCCGAGGTTTTGAGCAATGTCTGGCCAGACGCCGGACAAAACGCTTCCAGCCGTTCGACAACGCTAACCCGCTGCATTTTACCGTAGATGCCGTTGGATAGCACGATTTCCATGCCGAACAGGGTGTGCAGGTAAAGTGGCGACGGACGGCTTTTCTTTTGCCAGCTCGTTTGGAACGTGGAGGCAGTCACCATAGCCTTCCCGCACCATCCTGCCCTTTGAGTTGCGGCAAAACCACTTCCTCCATCCAGCCCGATTGGCAAAACGGTACTCGCTGTCTACCAGACCGCCATCCTCGCCCAATACGCGACAGTCGCGCTCACTCAATCGGTTTCCACCGTATCAGGCAGACGGCGGCGGACCTGGCTTTGGCTATCCACGGCATTTGCGGCAAACGCAGCTGAGCACCGTTCAAATCGGCTTTCACAAGACATTACCCCGTATACAGCGCGCGGCAATGTTCTGCAATTCTTCCCCATCAGTAGTATTTACCAATCTCCGTTGATATTAACCTGCTTGACGGAAATATGACCCGAGATAGTATGCAGCCATACGCCTGCGAACCAAGCGGCATGACCGATCAGCATATAAAGCCATCCGCTGACACGGCACGTGGCTGGGCATTTATTCCCACATAAGCCGTTTTTCAGAATCTCAACGCACAACTGTGCAAATCCCAACCCTGCCGCGCGCAGCTGGGCACCAGGCTGTGGGAGGTCATGCCCGGCAGCGTATTGGCTTCAATAAATACAAACAGCCCGCATCGTCTTTCAGAAAATCAATCCGCCCCCAACCCCTGCCGCCGATGGCATGGAATGCGCAGACGGTCAAATCGCGCATCGTTTCCCGTCTTCCTCAACTCAAATCAGACGGGCGAGATAAACCGTATCATCGCGGTCGCACCTTGGCCTCTTTGTCGTAAAACTCCGTGCTTAGGAATAATCGCACGCTGGGCAGGCGCGGTAGTTCAATATGCCACGCAAGTGTATTCGCCGCCGCCGATAAAGGCAGCGCAATAATCTACACGCGAAACTGCTTCAGTTCGTGATACCTCTCAGACGGCCTGCTTCTTTTACTTTTCCACCCGCCGACACTGCGCCTCATTTTGCAGAGCGGCCGGGACATCAGCAGCGGGCTGCCGTTCTACCAGCTCAAATCGCTATCGTCACCAGCACGGCATAATCCGGCACGGGTATGCGCCCAAACCTTTCCGCAGCAGCTTGCGCGTATTTATCCATACCGATGGAAGAAGCCAGTACGCCGCAACCAGTGTAGCGGATACCGAGTGCCTCAACGCACCCTGCGATGCCGTCTTCGCCCAGGAGCACGCCATGCAGAATATTAAACGCACAATCAAAACCCTGTGGCTCAGTTCACCCAACAGCGTTTCTTTCCGGGTCGAACATGGGCATCCACCACCTTTGCTGCCAAATGCCTCCAATACTGCCGCCCGCTGGCGAAACCCTCGCGCTCACGGAAACCACCGCCCATCAATACGGCTGCTACCGCAAAATCCTCGCATAACTTCGCTACTTCATCCTGCGAGGCCGTCTGACAACCGGTTTCAGACGGCATCTTGATGACATTTTCAGACGGCCTCATGCCATCCGGTAAGTGGGCATTTCGTGTTACCGTTCTGCCGGGACCGTTCCGCAAAGCGGCGGGCGCTTTGATGCTGCTGCCCGCACCCATATTCAGCAGACGTCGCCGTCGCGCAAGACATCCAATCAACCTGGCAGGCAATTCGTTCACGTCAGCGCAATAAAGCGGATCGACCTTCCCGTAGAGCGCGGACGTTACGCGCCAGCACGCAGCTCATCCTGCGGCGGCGGGTCTTCCCCTGCGCATAAGCATCGGTCCAGCACCAACACATCAGCCGTGTTCAACACGCTTGCGAGAATCATCCAGCAAATCCGCGTGCGGGTATGGCGCGTGCGGCTGGAAGGCCCGGCACCAAGCGTTTGTCCGGATGTGCACCCCCGCGAGCCGGCAAAGTAGCCGCCATTTCCACCGGATGATGGCCGTAGTCGTCCACCGCAAAAGCGCTTGCCGCCCTGAGGCGGCTCGATTTCGCCACAAGCTTTGGAGACGGCGGTAAAACACCGGCAAAGTCCTTCAAACCGCGGCGGACGGCTTCCCTCATCTGACACCACACACTCCAAGGCCACACCGATGGCGGCCAGTGCATTTCAACACATTGTTGGCGGTAGGCGAAGATTTGAGGAACAGCGTGGGGCAATACGCGGCTCGCGGCGCTTTCAACCCGCGCCTTGGACGGTAAACTTCATCTGCGTGCCGATGCTTTCCCGCATCCGTGGCGTAAAATGTCGGCACTGTCGTCCAGCCCGTAAGTCGCATGGGTTTGCTGATTCTCGGCAGGATGGCGCGGACATGCTCGCTATCGATACACAAAAATGCTTTACCGTAGAATGGCATGCGGTGAATAAAATCCACGAAGGCCTGATGAAGTTTTTCCGACGCTGGCTGGTAAGTATCCATATGGTCTTGTCGATATTGGTTACTACCGACATCAGGCTGTGAGGTATAGGAACGATGCGTCGGATTCGTCGGCCTCGGCAACGATGTAGCTGCCTTTTTGCCCAAACGGGCATTGGTGCCCGCCGCAGTAAGTTTGCCGCCGATCACGAAAGTGGGGGTCAGCCCGCGGCAGCCAAAATGAGGCGGTCAGGCTGGTGGTGGTGGTTTTGCCGTGCATGCCCACGATGGCGATGCCGTCTTTTCAGGGCGCATCATTTCCGCCAGCATCAGCGCGCCAGGGAATGACGGGAATCTGCTGCGCTACCGCCGCCGTTACTTCGGATGCTCTTTTTTCACCTGCAGTGGAGTAACCACCACGTCCGCACCCTGAACGTGTTCGGTCACCGACGGCCGGGGTAAACCTGTCGCCCTTGGCGGAGGCCAAATGACGGATACCGCGCTTTGCGTAGATCCGAACCGGAAACGGTAGCCTTGATTGTGCAGCACTTCGGCAATACGCGCTACGAACCGCCGATGCCGACAAAATGGATGTAGTTTTGACTCTGCTTTTTCGTGAAGTGTGTTTCGCAAAATACTTTTTGACGGCGAATCGGATTGGAAGCCGGTTCGAGGAAGCAGTGCCGCAGCGGCGCAACGTCGATTCACTATTTTTCAGACGGCCTGAAAACGTTTGCGCGCCAGCGTTTCCAGCTAAGCCCCGCAAGCGCGGCAAAAGGAAGGATTGATGAGGTTTTTACCCGCCTGATGTCATGTTGTTTAAAGTAAAAACAGGTTTGCATACCGATGTGCGGGATATTTTCAGACGGCCTCGCATCAGGGTCTGAGGCCGTCTGAAACCGGAAGGACGCATTTCGTTTTTCAGACGGCCTTTGCCGCCGACGCCCGCCGCTTCGGCCACCCGTCGGCACTGCCAGGCGTAGCCAGCATTCGTGCGTTTTTCCTGCCCAGCAGGCATTTTTTCACGGTTCAGCCCGCCAGTCGATTTCCGCCAGCTTTTCCGCAGTCAGCTGGGTTTGCGGCAGCAGCAGGCCTGCTTCGGCCTGCACCGCCAGCGCGCATTGGCGGTTTGGTGGTCGTCCACGGCATAAGGGTACGGCACCAGCAGCGCGCCCACGCCCGCCGCCGTCAGCTCGGCAATCGTCAGTGCGCCTGCGCGGCAGACTACCAAATCGGCATCGCGGTAGGCCGAAACCATATCGTCGATAAATTCGCGGCACTCCGCTACGCCGTGTTCGCGTAGGGCCGTCTGAAGCGCGTCAATTTGCCGCGCCCGGATTGGTGGCGCACATCCGGCGTATTTCAGCCGGCTTAATGCGGCCATCGCCACCGGCACGGTTTCATTCAATACCTGCGCCCCAAGCTGCCGCCGACCACCAAAATTTTCAGACGGCCTTCACGCCCGGCAAAGCGTTCGGCAGGCGCAGGCAGATTGGCAATATCGGCGCGGACGGGATTACCGACCAATCCGTCTTCAACTCCGAAAGCATGTGGGAATGCATACAGCACACGGCGGGCGATTTTCCGCCAACATCCGGTTGAGACAGCCCGGCCGGCGTTTTGTTCATGCGAATCTGCAACCGGCACCGCACAATTTCGCCGCCACACCGCCGGGAAGTAACAAAACCGCCGAAGCCGATGACGCGGGCGACCGGTGTTCCTGATAATTCGTTGTGCTTCGCGGATGGTTTTGAAAAGTGTAAACGGCGGCATCAGTTTTGCGCTTGATACCGTTGCCGCGCATGCCTTTAATCGCCAGTTTTTCCAGCAAGATGTCGTGCTGCGGCACAATCCAGCTCTTCCATCGAACCTTCGCTGCCCAGCCGAAATCACACTGCACCCGCCCCGCCTTTAAGGCTTCCGGCCACCGCCAAAGCAGGAAAATAGTAGCCGCCCGTGCCTCCGGCCATCACGCATAAAGGTTTTACCGCCCATTCTTTATCCCTCCACTTTATAACCGCGCATTTTGCGGCGGTTTTTGCGTAATCCAGCGCAACAGCAAGGCCATGCTGACGCATCACCACCGCCGCCGAACCGCCGTCGGAGAGCCAAGGGCAGCGTCAGCGCCCTTGGTCGGCAGCGAGCCGATGTTCACGCCGATATGGAAAAACTCTGCCGCCCAGCCACAGTACGATGCCACAAGCGACGAACGAACTGAAAAACAACTCCAAATGCGCGCCTGTTTGCCGATGGAAGAAATGCCCGCCACACCAGCCAGCCGTGGCAAAAAGACGAGCATGCACGCCTGAAAAACCCCATTCCTCGCTCGATAGCGGCGAAGATGAAGTCAGTGTGCGCCTCCGCTTCGGTCAGAGGCTAAAAAGCCGCTTGTCGATACTGCCCCCAACCCCGTGCCGAACCACTGGCCGCGCGCGAGCGCCATCGAGAATGGGTTAATTGGTACCCCGCGCCGTGCGGGTCTTGAAATAGCTCGAGAAAGGGAAACCACACGCGCCATGCGGTGAGGGTTCAATCAATACAGCCCCAATGATTACAGCCGTACCTATAACAACCGCCACCGAAAAACCATTTTTCGGCGGAAATCGACTAAAAACAACAAACCCAAACCAATCAGCGAGGGCCACCACCATCGCACCCCAAATCCGGCTCAGCTAAGATCAAAGCCATGACCGATACCGATGGCAACACTCAGAAAACCATACTTTTCAGATTTTCAATACTTCGGCGCGTCAGATTAAAATGCGGCCAAATAAAGGATGATTGCCAACGCGTGTTTTTCGCTCGGCTGATAACTGAACAAACCCAAGTCTATCCACCACGTTTTGCCCATTAATCTCGACCGACAATCAAAACCAACAACAGCATGAAATATTGGACAGCAACAACCACAGCGACGTTTTGCGCCAAACCGAGCATTTGACGCAGAAAGCCAATACGGCGAACACCAGCCCCCCGGCAACAAACTGCGCCTGTTTTTCCACCACCTGCCACTGGTGCCGCCGTTGTAGCCCGCCCAGGCGACGGATGCCGAATCACACCATCAAAAGGCCGAACGGCACCAACAGCACCAGCATCCACGGCAAGGTTGGTCAGGCTTCAGGCCGTTTTCAATGCTTTTGCGGTCAAGTAATTTGGATTCGCTAATCATCGTTGTCCTAATATTTTTCAGACGGCCTCATGAAAAGCGCTTAAACGCTTCGATAAACACTTCCGAGACGGTGTGCATAGCCTTTGAACATATCGAAGCTCGCGCAGGCGGCTGAAACGCATATGATATCGCCCGCTTCGGCTTGGGCGTATGCCGTCTGAACCGCTTCTTCCAAAGTGGCGCAATCGGTCGTCTTCAGACCGCAGCCGTCCAAATCGCGGCGGATTTGCGGCGCATCGACACCGATCAGGAACACGCCTTTTGCCTTGCCGGCAAGCGCATCGCGCAGGGCGTGAAGTCCTGCCCTTTGCCCATGCCGCCCAAAATGACGAAGAGCGGATTTTTGCAAACCGGCAATCGCGGCGGCGGTCGCGCCGACGTTCGATGCCTTTGCTGTCGTCGATGAACACCACGCCATTTTTCTCGCCGATTTTCCACGCGGTGCGGCAGACTTGGAAGGTTTTGATATGTTCGAGCAATGCTTCGCGCAGCAAAGCGCGGCTTCGCACTAGCGACGGCAGCCATGACGTTGGCGGCGTTGTGCGAGACCTTACAGCAGGATGTCTTGCGTGAGCGAAATCAAATCTTCATTGCCTCGTTTCAGAAGCCTGTCTCACGTTCCAGCAAAAATCAGCTTCGTGTTCCAACGAAAAACCATTTCACCTCGCGCCCGGCGGCGCTTCGCAGCGCGGCAGAACACGTCGTCTGAATTCAAAACCACCACGCCATCGCCACGGAAAATCTTGGCTTTGGTATGCCGCGTAGTCGAAGCGAGGTCGTCATGGCGGTCGAGATGGTCTTCGGAGATGTTTCAGCACCGTCGCCGCAGTCGGGCGCAGGCTTTTCGGTATTTTTCAGTTGGAAGCTGGAAGCTCCAACACCCACACATCCGCCTTTTTGCCTTGCGCTGCAATTCCGCCTCCAAAACCGGCGTGCCGGATATTGCCCGCGATGACGGTATCCAGCCCGCACTTGATGCAGAGATAGCCGACCAGGCTCGTTACCGTCGTTTTGCCGTTGCTGCCGGTAATCGCAATCACCTTGTCGCCGCGGCGGTTCATAATATCCGCCAGCAATTCGATGTCGCCCAACACACGTCCGCCGTTTTGCTTGAACGCCTCGATATCCAGCTGACGCTCGCTGATGCCGGGACTGAGCGCCAGAATATCGAAACCGTTGTCCAGCGCATCCTTCAGACGACCCGTGTAAAACACCAGCCCGTCAAACATCTTGCCGATTTGCGACGCGCTCCGGTTTCAGCTCCGCATCATACGCGGCAACCTCCGCGCCGTTTTTGCGCAGATAGGCAATCATGGAAATACCCGTACCGCCGAGTCCGGCAACGAGGATTTTTGTTTTGGAAAGTCATTTTGGTTTTGTCCTAAAACAAAGTCATATTGGGCAGGAAGATGTCCGCTCCTGCCCAAGCCCGCTTTCAGACGGCATCGCAGAGCTGTTCAATAACCCGCCTTCAGGCGTTGGTAATTGTCGCAGCCGTTTTGGTTTCCGTTTTGACAAGCCTTGCCAAACCATTCTTGAGCGAGCGCAAGGTCTTGACGGACTCCTTCGCCTTTGTAGTACATCAGACCCAAATTATATTGGGCTTCTGCATCCCCTTGTTCTGCCGCCTTGCGATACCACTGCACTGCCTGTGTATAGTCTTGACGGACTCCTTGCCCATTGTAATACATCACACCCAAATTATATTGGGCTTCTGCATCCCCTTGTTCTGCCACCTTGCGATACCACTGCACCGCCTGTGCATAGTCTTGACGGACTCCCTAGCCCTTGTGCATACATCGCACCCAAATTATTTTTGGGCATTGCATCCCTTGTTCCGCCGCCTTACGAGTCCACAGCTCTGCCTGTGCATCGTCTTGACGGACGCCCTCGCCCCTTTGTAATACATCACACCCAAATTTAATTGGGCTTGGGCATTCCCTTGTTCTGCAGCCTTGCGAAACCACTGCACCGCCTGTGCATCGTCTTGACGGACTCCTTGCCCGTTGGCATACATCGTACCCAAATTATTTTTGGGCACTGTCATCCCTTGTTCTGCAGCCTTGCGATACCACTGCACTGCCTGTGCATCGTCTTGACGGACTCCTTGCCCGTTGTCATACATCAACCCAAATACAGATTGGGCTTTAGCATTCCTCGCTCCACGCAGCTTGAAGCGTTTTTCTGAAAATCCGGCATATTATCCGCCCACACTGCTTGGTTCAAGCCCAAGGCAATCAGGGCGGCGGCAAGCTCATTGACTGTCTGCTTCATGTTTTCTCTCCTATTTCGGTGAGGGCGGTTTTTCAGCCGCCGTTAAGAAAAATAGGGATTCAGCGGGCTGAGGCCTGCGGGTTTATCCGTTAAAAATGCCGTCTGAAAGGTGTTCAGACGCGCCAGGTTCAGCAGATTTTTAAGGGTACTCAAGCCGATTAACACCAAGAACAATGGTGATAATCCAGAAGCGGACGACGACCTGGGTTTCTTTCCAGCCTTTTTGTTCGTAGTGGTGGTGGATGGGCGCCATCAGGAAGATGCGTTTTTGGTTTTCTTATACCAGCCGACCTGAAGCATGACGGATACGGCTTCGACGACAAATAATCCGCCCATAATCACTGAAAAACAAATTCTTGGCGGACGATGACGGCAACGGTACCGAGCGCGGCACCCAATGCCAGCGCGCCGACGTCGCCCATAAAGACTTGCGCGGGATAGGCGTTGAACCACAAAAATCCGAGACACGCGCCGCACTGGCGGTACAGAAAAATCACGACTTCGTTCGCGCCTGCGACATAAAGGCGAGTTGCAGGTATTGGGCGAATTGCGAGTGTCCGCTGGCGTAGGCGAAGATGGCGAGGCCGGCGGCAACGAGTACGACGGGGAAGGCGGCCCAGGCCGTCAAGGCCATCGGTGAGGTTCACGGCGTTGGAGTGCCGACGATAGTCAGATAACTCAGCACCATAAAGCCGACCACGCCAAGCGGCAGGGCAACCTGCTTTGAAGAAGGGACGATCAGGATATTGTTGGTCGAATTTTCGGCGAAGGAAAAACAGGGCCAGTCCGGCAATCACGGCCACACTCGACTGCCACACCATTTTGAATTTGGCGGACACGCCGTTGGGGATCTTATAGACGACTTTGCGCCAGTCGTCGTAAAAACCGAGTGCGCCGGTGGCGAGCAATACGCCCAAGAGAATCCAGATATACGGGTTCGCTCGGTTGCCCCACAACAGCGTGGACACGGTGATGGCGGTCAGAATCAGCGAACCGCCCATGGTCGGCGTGCCGTTTTTGATAAGGTGGGTTTGCGGCCCGTCGGTACGGACAGCCTGGCCGACTTTGAGTTCGGTCGGTTTGCGTATGGTCCCCAGGCCGAACAATATAGAAAACGCCAACGCGGTCAGCGCAGCCATCACGGCGCGGAATGTGGTGTATTGAAACAGGTTCAGCGCGGACAAAGAGCCGCTGAAACGGGCAAACCATAAAAACATCTGTAACTTCTAGATTTATTGTGTGTTAAACATCACATTTCAAAATATATCCTTTTCAGACGGCTACCATTGATGAGGCCGTCTGAGAAATCAATCAATCCCCTCACGGGTGCGGAAATAATCCTTAAGCAGCAGGAAAAACAGGCTGAAGCAAACCACGCGCACAGGTGGCGACATCCAGCCAAGACAGCCCGCCCAACCACGGGAAGGCCAAATATTTTACCGTATTGACGGCGACATACAGCATACAGCAAATCAAACACAACCAACGCGCCCAATTTTTGCCGCGCCACAACCCGACTGCCGTTACTACCATCATCAAGGACAACACAAACGGTTGGAAGGCCATCACCAGCCACCAGCCTATGCCGCTTGCGGCCTCTCACGGCTTGCGGTCAAACACTTCGACAGCATGCCACACCGCCATTACCGCCCCGCCGACCATAAAACCGCCACCGTCATCATCGTCCAAACGATAAACTGCAACAGCAAAGGCCGCCTTGTTTCCTGCTTCATTTGTCAGACGGCCTCTTACCGTTCCAGCACGCAAATCGGATAATTCCCCAGATTCCTGCCGCCGCCCAAATCTAGAGCAGAGGTCTTCATAAAAAAATACGCCTGCGTCCGCATTCCGGCATAAAACGTGCCAATCAGCGCAGCAATCAGCAATAAGGCTTTAAAAACGTCGGCTTTTTCATTTTCAGACGGCCTCTTCATCCGTCAACGCCTCAACCACTTCTTCCATCTTCGCAAAAGCGCGAACCTTTCACCAACACGGTGGCGCGTTCAGGCAAATCAGTGGCTCAACACTTGAATCAACGGGTCTTTGGCGGCAAACCACAAACCGTCCGCGCCAAACGTTTCTGCTGCTTCGACGCTGTTGTCGCCGACAAAATAAAGCCGCTTCGATGCCTTGGTCGCGGGCGTACGCGCCGACTTCGGCGTGCATGGCGGCAGCTTCGTCCTCGCCCAGTTCGCCCATATCGCCCATCACGAAAAATACGCGGCGCAGGCATACGCGCCAACACGTCAATCGCAGCTTTCATGCTGTCGGGGTTCGCGTTGTACGTATCGTCAATCAGGGTCGTGCCTTTGATGCCGGACTTGACGTTCGAGACGACCTTTGATATTGCTGAAGCCTTTCAAACCTTCCGCCACATCGTTTCAAACTCAAACCGAGCCGCCAAAGCCAACGCGGCGGCAGCGGCGGCGTTGTGGATATTGCGGCGGTGAGATCAGGCAGCACACGGCTGCGCGCTCATTGCCACACCGCAAATCAAATTCGCGACAAAGGTTTCAACACGATATTTTTCCGCGTGAACATCGCCGCTATCGACACCGAAAGTCTGTTGTTGATGGCTTTTGGGAGGCCGTCTGAAACACGGCGGCATGTTCGTCTTCACACGGAATCAAAAGCCAATCCGTCTTCGCCCAAACCTTGATAAATCTCGCTTTTCGCCTTGGCAATATCAGCGTGCCGTCAAAAACCAGCAGCCGACATGGGCGCGCAGGGCGTTGTTGACCAAGGCAGCATCGGGTTTGGCAATTTGCGTCAAAACCGCCAGTTCGCCGAAATGGTTCATGCCCATTTCGATCACGGCATAGCGGTGTTTTTCGTTTAATTTCAACAAAGTCAGCGGCAGCCCGATATGGTTGTTGAAGTTGCCTGCCGTCGCCAAAAACGGCATCATCGCCGAAACAGCGGCGCAATACCGCAGCCAACATTTCCTTCACCGTCGTCTTGCCGCCTGAGCCGGTAATGCCGAACACAAACGGATTCACATTATCACGCCACTCCTTCGCCAGCGTTTGCAATGCGGCAAGCGTGTCATCGACTTTCAACGCGCCATCCAAAGCAGCGCAATCTTCGCGCGAAACCACAACCGCCGCCGCACCCGCAGCCAATACGTCTTCAACAAAATCATGCGCGTCAAACCGCTCGCCTGCCAAAGCAAAAAACACATCGCCCCGCACGGATGTCGCGGCTGTCGGTTACGATGCGCGACACGGGTTTATTTTTCAGACGGCATTGGAAGGTTGAGGGTTGGCAGATGAAAATTAGGTCTAGTGGTTTCATGGTTTTCTTTCGTTTGTTTTTCAGACAGTTTTTGACACTCAGCTACCGATTTTTCCGTACTCCTGATAATCGGAGAAAACACAATACGATGGTTTTTACCGTTTTTACGGTAAGGATGGCGAGAGGCTGTAATGACCGTCTTTCCGCTTCATAGCGCATTTCCTGAGTTTGTCCGGCAAATACTTTTTGCAGGTATTCGCGCTCCTTCAAATTCGGAGAATAGACATAGTCCATTTTCTTGACTATCACTTTCTCACCATTTCGATCCATGACAAAATTATCATTACCTTCTACATTTTTGATTGGCAGCAGGTACAGCTTCATTTTTGACTGGCGGCAGGTACAGCTTCGCCACCCACGTTAAAGGCGGGAATCGGCTGAAAAAGCCAGATAAACCGGTTTGTTGTCGATCTTATCCTGCACGATAATCATGGCAGATTTGAACGACAAATCATCTTTAGCCATCAAATCAAGGATTTCTGACGATTTTTAATATACGCCAAATCGAAAACGGTAATCGGCCAATGCATCTGAGTTTGAGCAGGATTGTCTTTGACGATGCGCTCTGACGATTGGGTTAAGATGTCGCGTTTTTGCCGAATAGTCAGGTAATTTGCCGCCGAACAGCAACGCCGCCAAAATAGGAAATACCGCCAACAGCAGATATACGGTTTTTCCCTGCCGCCACGGACTTCTTCTTCCTGCCCGCGCTCGGCAATACGGGTCAGATTCAACATGATGTTCAGCATCAACGTACCGCCCATCACAGCCAAAAATCCCCAAAAATACTCATCAGGAAAAATTTCTGTAATGTGTTCACGGAACACCTTGAGTCCGAAAGACTTGGATCAATATCAACGCGAACACCCCAATACACCAGCAGTGTCACCGCTACCATACCGATGATGTTCGTTGCCTTGACCAATTTTTGCGTTCATCTCTTCACTCTTTTTTCAGACGACCTATTTATCCTGATTAATCAATGGATACGGATTAATCGCACCGCTTGGGCAGATACACGCCGTAATGCAAATGGGCCAGCGTAGTTTTGGCGTTGCCGGTTTTGCCGACATAGCCGATGACCTGTCCCTTCTTTCACACGTTCATACAAGCGGACGCTGGCAGAATTTGTTGAGGTGGGCATAGTAATGCCATGCGCCCGGCCCTTGGATGCCGATGACTTTACCACCCAATCGGTTACGCCCGATTTTGGTTACGATACCGGGCGTTGTGCTGCGTATCGGCGTGTTTTTCTTGGCGAAAATATCCACGCCTTCATGTCTGCGCCCCTGACTGCGCGCTGCGCCCCAAGTATCGTCAAAACGCTTGCCTTTAACAGGATTGGGCAGGCTTTGCGCCGCCGGCGGTTCTTTCGCCCTCAGTTCGGCAATTTCGGCGTTCGGGCGCGGCAGTTGTTTGGTGGTACAGCCTGCAAATAAAATCATGACTGCACTGATTAAAAGGGTTTTTGTCCGGCATTTTCAGCATCAAATCAGTCTCCCTCGTTTTTCAGACGACCTTTGAGATTTGAAATCAGGGTCGTCCGAAACAACTGTGATGGGTTTAATGGCTGACGTGCCGTAATGCGTGGGTTGTGTTGCTTTTATTTTTGTGGGGATAAACGTTTTTCAGACGACCTTAAAGGCTGCCGGGCCGTCTGAAAATTGATTACATTGTTGTCAAATTTATAGTGGAATCGATAAGTCGAATACGCAGTACAGCAAAACCTCTCTACCCTACGGTGACTCCACTCTGTCTGTATACACTCAAAAATTACTCTTCAATATCGACATATCCTAAAATCGATCGGTGCCTGCTCCACATTTCCCACTGCCTCATCATCATCTTTTACCATCAGTAGGAAGGCATTTTTCAGTATAACCAATGTCTGATAGCCGAAGCCCATGAGGCTTAAGTAATGCATCGTAAGCCTCTAAGACATAGTTACTATCATTGAACATTGCAAACATTTCCATCTCTTCACTCTCAAAAAGATCTTCCAATTCACCCTTGATCATCTGGCACGGGAATACCTTCGTGAGCGCAAAAATTCTGCTAATGTACGTTTGCATACTTCGTCATCAATTCCTGTCGCATCTATTTCAATGCCTAGCTTTTGTATAGGATAAAACTTCCCTAATTTTAAATGCGGTTCTTTCCACTCCATATACTCCATAAATTGATGATCAGCATAATGCCATTCACCTGATTCGTGATACCAACCTAAATGCTTAAATAACCAATGACATACCAAATCCTCATTTTTCAGCCGGAGGAGCTTTGGGTAAATCTTCACGAGTTAAGTAAGGGACGGCTGCAAGCAAGGCATTGAATAAAGGGTATAACGTTGCATATTTTTACCTATTAAAAGAGAGATGGAGTAATGTGTAATTTCCTATTTGCCAATGACCTTAAGGAATTATCTGGAAAATATTTTTACCTGAGTTCTGCCAATGCTTTTTCTGCGATTTCAAAATCGGAGAAATGATGCTTCACGCCTTGTACATCCTGATAGTTTTCATGCCCTTTTCCGGCAATCAGGATGATGTCGTTTACGACGGCGCGTTCGACTGCGTAACGGATGGCGGCGGCACGGTCGGCTTCGACGCATTCGGGCGCGGGCACGGCAGGCAGGATGTCGTTGATGATGTCTTGCGGATTTTCCAAACGCGGGTTGTCGCTGGTTACGACAACTTTATCCGCGCCCTGTACGGCTGCTGCGCCCATCAGCGGGCGTTTGCCGCGGTCGCGGTTGCCACCGCAGCCGAATACGCACCACAAAGCCGCTCCTGCGGTTTGATTTCCTGCAAGGTGAGAGTGCTTTTTCCAATGCGTCGGGCGTGTGCGCTAATCGACGACGACCAAGGGCTTGCCGCTGTTCATGATGCAGTCCATGCGACCTGAGGCGGGACGGATTTTTGCCAGCACATCCAATACTTTATCAAGCGAATAACCGTTGGCACAAAGCAAGGCGATGCAGGCAGCGAGGTTTTGCGCGTTGAACCGTCCGAGCAGGCGGGTGCGGCAACGGCCTTCGCCCCACGAGGGGTTTGGAATACGGCTTCCATGCCCGTCTGAAGAGGCGGTGAAATGAACAATGCGGATGTCGGCGTGTTCGCTGGAAGCCGTAGCTGTAAACGGTCAAATCGGGACGAGTCTTTTTCAGACGACCTGCGAGTTCTGCGCCGTATTCGTCATCCACGTTGATAATGGCGTGTTTCAAGCCGTGCCAGTAAAACAGGCGCGACTATGATGGCGCCATAGGCTTCCATCGTGCCGTGATGGTCGAGGTGGTCGCGGGTGAGGTTGGTGAAAATTGCGCTGCGGAATGGCACGCCGTTGACGCGCGATTGGTCAAGGCCGTGGCTGGAGACTTCCATCGCGGCGGCTGTTGCGCCCTGTTGACGGAAACGGTAGAGCAGGGTCTGGACATCGACGGGGGCGGGGGTGGTATGCGTGGTTTCTTCAATGCGCCCCAAAAGCCGTTGCCGACCGTGCCGATAATGGCGGTTTTCGCCCAACAAATCGGCGGCTTGCGCCAGCCATTGTGTGATGGAGGTTTTGCCGTTGGTGCCGGTTACGCCCCAGACTTTGAGGTCGTCTGAAACGTTGCCGTAAACTTGCGCCGCCAACATGCCGGCACGGTGTTTCAAATCTTTGATGCCTTGATTGGGGACTTTCCATTCGGGATTCCACGCAAATTTGCCGTCGTCGTCCCAAAAACAAAAAGCCGCGCCGTTGGCAATGGCTGCAGGGGATATAACTGCGGTAATCCGTATATTCGCCCTGACAGGCAACGAAAAATATCACCTTGTTTAATTTGACGGCTGTCTGAATGCAACAAACGCCCTGCTGCGTTTGCACACAGCAGAGGCGGAATGTTGGTTTTCAGCTAAAGGGGTTAACTTGCTGAACATAAAAATAATCTCGTTGATACTCGGATTAAGACGGTGTTTTGACGGCTGCAACATTGGTCAGAGGCTTGGTGGGGAAACGCCCAAGATATTCAGGCTGCCACCCATGACTTGTTTGAAGACCGGACCCTGCCACTGACGCCGCCGTAGTAACCGTTCGCAGTCGGTTGCGTCGATGGTTACCGCCACAATCACACGGGGATTTTGGCAGGGCGACTCGATGAAAAGTTGCGACATCGTTTTGTTATCAACGTAACGTCCGTTGACCAACTTACGCGCCGTACCGGTTTTCGCGCCGACGTCGAAACCATCTACCGCACCTGCTGTACCCGTACCGCCAGGCTCGGTTACAGAAACCATCAAATCACGAACTTCACGCGCGGTCGAAGCTTTAATGACGCGTTTGCCTTTTGGCGCAACCGCCTGTTTCTCAAAGCTGACCGGCAACAATTCACCGTCGTGTGTCAACATGGTATAAGCACGCGCCAATTGCAGCAGGCTCAATTGCAAGCCGTAACCGAAAGACATGGTTGCCTGTTCAATCGGCTGCCATCTGCGCCAGCTTCTCAAAAGACCGGTAGTCTCACCTGGGAAACCGGAGTGCATCCGCACGCCCACACCCAAATCATGATAAAAATCATACATTTCTTTGGGTGTGAATTTTGCAGACAGTTTGCTGGTACCGACGTTGGAAGATTTTTGCATAATGCCGCGCACATCCAAAAGTAGGATACACATGGGTATCGCGTACGGTAGCGGGACCGATTTTATAAGGCATGGTGTTAAAACGATCAGCCACACTGACTTTGCCGGAATCCAATGCTTTGGCAATCGTAAACGGCTTCATGGCAGAACCCGCTCAATCATATCGGTAACGGCTCGATTGCGGCGCTGTTCGCTATCGGCGCTGCCCGGTTGGTTGGGATCGTAGGCGGGGCTATTGACCAAAGCCAAGATTTCGCCGGTTTGCGCATCCAATACTACCACCGTACCTGCTTTGGCTTTGTGATAAGCCACTGCTTTATTCAGCTCATCATAGGCAAGTGTTTGAATACGTTGATCCAAAAGACAAAACCATGTCCTGCCCGTTTTTCGGATCGCTGTTGCGCGGAGAATCAAACTATCGACGATATTGCCTTTATTGTCGCGCAAAACCACTTTCGCACCGTCCGCACCATGCAGACTGTCTTCTCGCGACAATTCCAAGCCTTCCTGTCCTTTGCCGTCGATATTGGTGAAACCGATAACGTGTGCGAACAGGTTGCCCATCGGATAATGGCGTTTCAGCTCTTTTTGGAATGCCAAGCCTTTAATGCCCAAAGCTTTAATTTCTTCCCGCTTTTTCTTGGCTGAGTTGACGCTTCAGATAAATAAAATCTTTATCTTTTTTCGCCAATTTTTCCTGCAATGCCTCAACAGGCAGCTCAACAATAGCCGCCAACTTAGCCATCTGTTCGGCAGTCGGCATTTCTTCCATACCGGAAGGCATGGCATACAAAAGATTCAGTCGGTGCACTCAACGCCAAAGTCGCGCCGTTACGGTCCGTAATCATGCCGCGCGACATCAGGTAAAGTCAGGGTACGGACAAAACGCTGATCGCCCTGATTTTTCAAAAATTCATGCTGCGTGGTTTTGCAAATAGATGCCGCGAGCCAGCAGTCCGACAAACGCAGCCGCAATCAGCCACAACACCAAAGAAATCCGCCCATCACTAGTGATGGGTTTTTAGCTTTTGGCTGTCTTGGGCAGCATGCTCGGTTTATATTCGTTTTTAATCAACATGTAACTACTTCCGACTGCTTTTTATTCTATTTCGATAACTTTGGTATCCGCCGCGCTCGGCTGTACCAATTTTCCTTTTTCAGTAGCCTTCCGAATCGGCTGGTGATTGGACAACTCGGCCTGTTTTTAATTGCAGGCGCGAATACTCCTGCTCCAATTCTCTCTGCTGCTTTTCTGCCGCACTCAGTTCCGCATGCCGCTGGCGTGCCAAATTTTTGCTGGGTAACCACGGCAAAGCCGGAACCAACCGCCACCGTCAACAAAAATAATATTAATGTAATTCATTTAAAAATCTGTTTTTCAGACGGCCTGGCCGTCCTCCGAAAATATACCGTCAGTCCGCTCTGCAATACGCAACACTGCCGAACGCGCACGCGGGTTTGCAGCCACCTCATCCGCCGAGGCCTTGATTGCCTTGCCTATGCTTTTCAACGGCGGCTGCGGCAAATCCGGCCTCGCGCGGCAGCCCATTTCGGCAACGGCGCATGCGTGGAATAGCGTTTGACAAACTGTTTGACAATCCTGTCTTCCAACAGAATGGAAGGCAATCACCGCCAATCTGCCGCCGCTTTTCAGACGGCCTGCCGCCTGAGGCAGCACCGCCGCTATTTCTTCAAGCTCACGGTTGATGAAAATCCGAATGGCTTGAAACGTCCGCGTCGCCGGGTCTTGACCGCGCTCGCGAGTACGGACGTTTGCGCCGCAATGTGCGCCAGCTTGCCGGTTGTATCGATGGGGCTATCTGCCCGCTGTGCAACAATGGCACGCGCAATCTGGCGACTAAACCGCTCTTCACCATAATTTTTGATTACCTCGTGAATTTCATCCTCATCCGCAGACATCAACCATTCGAGGCAGACATCCCCCTCGTTGTGTCCATACGCATATCCAAAAGGCGCATTGAAGCGGAAACTGAAACCGCGCGAACCGTCGTCTATTTGCGGCGAGGAAATACCCAAATCAAACAAAGCACCATCGATTTGGCCGATCAACCCATCTAAGGCCGTCTGAAAGAGGAAAAACCGTCGTGTACCACGCTGACCCTACCATCCCGAGCCGCCAATTCGTCGCGCAACGGCAATCGCTTGAGGGTCTTTATCGAAAACGACCAAGCGGCCCTTTTCTCCCAATCTGGACAAAATCAGGCGCGAATGACCGCCACGACCGAACGTGCCATCCACATATACGCCGTCTGAAACGACATTCAAACCGTCCACCGCTTCATGAAGCAGGACGGTAACATGTTGAAAATTCCTGTCTGCTCATAGCTGAAATCCGGCCTGGCCCAATTCGGATGCCAATTCTTTCGGGATCGATATCCAATGCGGCTTCGTCTTTGAGATGGTATTTCTCCCTATCCCACAATTCGAGACGGTTCATACAGGTGAGTGAAACCTCTTTATCCAGCCGAACCTTGCGGCGCAAGCCAGCCAGCAGGAGAATACGGCCTGCCGCATCCATTTTCCAGAACTTCGGCATTGTTCAGCAACAAATCGCGCCAAGCCGACAGCACGGGATTGCCTGCCGCATTGACCGCCATCAGCCTGGCTGCCTCCTGCTCCCACACACTTTCCGGATACAGCAGCAAACGTTCGCGGTTTTCCAGAGTTGCCACCAAGGCAGGCGTATACCGGCGCAACAACAGATCGCGGAATTTGGCCGGAACAGCTAAACGCCCCTTACTATCGATGTTTTAAATCACGAGATGCCGCCGAACATAATAAATACGCTCTAAACTCCGTTTTTCAGGAAATTGACACACTTTGCACCACTTTTCCCCCACATAAGACGAAACTATACCGGCACGCGGTCAAGCCGGTTTGCCGGAAAAATAAATGAGAGTAACAGACACTTAAAAACCAAAATTCAAGACAAATATGCATGTATCACCAGCTCTAGGGCATTACATTACCAGCCTTCTCACTATAAAATACACAGACTTAACATTACCAATCCCGCTCCCTGCATCTTCATAGGGCCGTATACTTACTTACTCAACCATTCCAAAATGTCATTTTATTTTTACACAACTTAACTATGAACACCTTCGTTTGCCCACCCCAAACCCTCAAGCCAAACAGTCCTCTGAAAAACTAGAGCAAATAATCTGTAACGGAAATCAAAACCTCAGGCGGCTGGCTGCCTTTTTCCCCGATTCATGGAACTGGCTCTATACGCCCCTCGCTGGCTATTACGCAGCGGCGCAGCACAGATAGCGCGGAAGGCGACTTCGTTACCGCACCATCATCAGCCACTGTTCGGACAAGCCCTCGCCCGGCAAATCGAGCTTTCTTCTGCCGCAAACTGCGGGCATTGTTTACAATTTGGTGCAGGAACGGGAGAATTAGCCGCCACCCTGCTGAACAGCCTGTCAAAGCGACAATCTGAAAAGCGTACTGCATCATCGAACTTTCCGCCGAGCTGGCCGAACGGCAACTCGCATGCATTAAACAAACCGCCCCGGAAGCAGCACACAAAGTCCGCCACCTGTCCGCCCTTCCCGACTCTTTCGACGGCATCATCATCGGTAACGAAGTATTGGATGCCATGCCATGTGAACTGGTCCGACGCAGCGAAGGCCGATTCTTGCAAATCGGCGTCGGGATAGAAAAATGGAGAGCTTTCCCTCATTCCGCACCCTGAGCGACACGTCCCTCATAGATGCCGCACATGGCTATTTTCCCGATACCGAACCTTACACCCAGCGAGACGCATCCGGCACAGTATCGCCTTTATACGCACCTTGGCCGACAAACTGCAACGCGGCGCCGTCATCATGATTGATTACGGCTTCGACGCTGCCGAGTACCTACCATCCGCAACGGCATATGGGCGCATTGATCGGCCACTACCGCCACCACACCGTCCGGCCCCTTCTTCAATATCGGTCTGACTGACGCCTGACCGCGCACGTCAACTTTACCGACATCGCCCAGCCGGAACCGATGGCGGCCTGGATTTCTGATCGGCTACGCCACACGGGCCATTTCCTACTGAATTTAGGCATTACCGAACTGAGTTCCGCCCGACATCGCCCACGACTCACCCCGCCTATATTCAGACGGCCTCCGCCTGCACAAACTGCTGATGCCGCACGAAATGGGCGAATTATTCAAAGTCATCGCGTTCGGCAGAAACATAAGCATAGACTGGCAAGGCTTTGCGCGGCGAGCATCTGCCACAAGCTATAAATACTTTTTTTAGCCGTAAAATCATATGGAAAGAAAAACTTCGACAGACCTGTTGCCAGTTCCCGCAAAATCCGTATAATCGCAGCTTCACTTCACGGCGAATTAGCTCAGTCGGTTAGAGCAGAGGAATCATAATCCTTGTGTCCGGGGTTCGAGTCCCTGATTCGCCACCAAATTCCGGGGGTATAGCTCAGTTGGTAGAGGCGCTTGCATGCATGAGAGGTCAGCAGTTCGATCCCGCTTACCTCCACCATAATTTCAGACGGCCTAATCAACTAGATTAGGCCGTTTTGTTTTACCGATACTTTGCACAAATCCGCGTACAACGAATAAAGCGCATTTCCAAAACCAAAGCTCAACCCCACAACCATCAGGCCGTCTGAAAGAATTTCCATGCGCCCGAACCGCAAACTCCCCTCCTCTTCGCCCTCCTACTCCGGCTGTTCGCTGTTCGGCCTGTCGTCCTGCGCCCAGCAAGCGTTTTATTATCCCGACCACGCCGACTACGGCACACCTGCCCCAAAGCCGGATTGCAACATGAAGGCATATTCTTTCAAAGCGAAGACGGCACCCGCCTGCGGCTGGTTCATCCCGGCACAAAACGCAGGCGGACTGATACCGCGCGCGCCACCATCATCCATTTCCACGGCAACGCCCAAAACCTTTCCGCCCACAAAGAAGCCGTACAATGGCTGCCTGCGCACGGTTACAACGTCTTCCTCTTCGACTATCGGGGCTACAGGCTTTCGAAGGCCGAGTAAGATCAGACCGGGACTGTTTGCCGACAGCAATGCCGCCTGAATTATGTCCGCAGCCGCCCGGATGTGGACATAAACCGCCCTACTCATCTTCGGCCAAAGCTTGGGCGGCACCAATGCGATTGCGGCAGTCGGGGCGGGCAACCAGGCCGGCATACGCGCCGTCGCCATGGAATCGACCTCCTCATCCTACTCCGATATTGCCAACGACAAATTCAGCGGCGGCGGCCTGCTGGTTCTGCAACACTTACAGCTCCCGCCGCTTCATCAGTAAATCAGCCCGATTCCCCTGCTGCTGATTCACGGAACCGCCGACCAAGTGATTCCGGACAAACACTCCCAAACACTGTCTCGACTTGGCCCGGCAGAACCGAAACAGCTGGTACTCATCCCCAACGGCACACACCTCGGCCTGCAAGGCAAATCAGGGATACGAACAACTGCTGTTAAATTTCTTCCAACCGGCACAGCGAATAATTTTGAGGCCGTCTGAAAATCAGTTTTCGACAGTTTGATTTACTCTCATGTGTTTTTATAGTTTGATATTTCCGATTAATTTATATAAAGTAGAAATTATCCCTTATTTTAAGTTTATAAAAATCTAATGAAGTACAAATCCTTATTATTCACACCTATGTTTCTTTTCACATTAGTTGCTTTAGCCAATCGAATTAAACCTATCCCAGAAAAGGAAAAATTTTGCAAAACTGTTCTACAAGGCACTGGCCTTTAATGAGTATTTAGAAGAGAAATGTGGTTACGGTGGCGATGTCTATGTTAAAAGCCTTGCACTTTATTATGGGGTGAGGTTGCTACAAGGATATCCCACAAATATTCCATAATTCGTTAAAAATGAAGCGATAATGGACGGTGAAATTCGTTACTTAAAAATATGGCAAAGATCAGTTCTGTAAAGAAAACAGAAAAGGGGGCTGAAGAAGCTGCCCAAATCGTTGACCAATTAATGTCTGAATTTTATCCTCCTGCCGATATGCTTACCGAAGAACAGCGTCAACAGCGTGCAAAAGAAACTAATGAAATGATTAAAGCTCTAAATCTTGACTTAAATAAATAAAGAACAGCATAAAATGTCCCAAACAAGTCAGTTTATACACATCGTATATTACTATTTATCTTAAAATGCCCGCCCTAAATGCCACCGCCCGATAAACATGGGCGGGCAGTACGGTTTCATCACCGGCCAAATCGGCGAAGCGTACGCGCAACGCGCAAAAATACGGTGGAAACTGCGCGCGGAAAGCGATAACTTTTCCAGCATACCCGCCAACACCGCCTTCGCTTCCGGGCTGATTAAATCAGGCTTGTCCAAATCCGTCGGCAGCAATTTGCTGTTGAGCTTCCCCACCTGATCTCGCCTGCTGTCTGTCCCGTGCCTGCAACACCCTCCGCAAAACATCGGCACTGCTCTCGCCGGGTTTCATATCCGACAGTTCGGCAGCCGATAACACGGGTATTTCCACAATCAAATCAATCCTATCCAGCAAAGGTCCGGAAATTTTCCCGCGATACCGCGAAATGCTGTCGGGCGTACAACGGCAGGGCTTGGTCGGATGGCCGAGATAGCCGCACGGACAGGGGTTCATCGCCGCCACCAATTGAAATTCGGCTGGAAACACCGCCTGCCGCGCCGCACGCGAAATATGGATTTCACCCGTTTCCAAAGGTTCGCGCAACGCCTCCAACACCTTGCGGTCAAACTCCGGCAACTCATCAAGAAACAAAATTCCCTTATGCGCCAATGAGATCTCACCAGGCCGAAGATTATTGCTGTTGCCGCCGCCCACCAAAGCCACCGTACTTGCACTGTGATGGGGGCTTCTAAACGGCCTCTTGGCCGACTGCCCTTCACCCTGCTGGGACAACAGCGACTGTAAGGCCCACACCGCCACCAACTCTTCATCATTCAAGGGCGGCATAATGCCAGGCAGCCGCTGTGCCAGCATCGACTTGCCCGTTCCCGGCGGCCCCGTCATCAAAAGGCGTGGCCGCCGAGCCGCCGCAATTTCTAATGCCATCCGCGCCGTATGCTGCCCGCTGACATCGGCCAAATCGGGTTGTGCGGCATTTTCAGACGGCCTCAAAGACACCGCAGACTCGGCAGGCGGCAGCATTTCGATACCGTTCAAATGCGCGGCCACCTGTCCCTAACGATACGGCCCAGAACGCACCGACACCCTTCAAAGCCGCCGCCTGCGCCGCATTTTTCCGCCGGCAATACGAAGGCGCGCCCGCCCTCATTCCCTGCCAAGCTACAGCCAACGCACCGCGCACCGGCTGAAGCAGGCCGGACAACGCCAATTCGCCGGCAAATTCGTATCCGTCCAACTTATCCGCCGCCACCTGCCCCGAAGCCGCCAAAATACCGACCGCTATCGGCAAACTCGAAACGGCCCGACTCTTTGGGCAAAATCGGTAGGAGCCAGATTGACGGTGATTTTTGGCCGGAAAATCAAACCCGCTCTGAATAATCGCCGCCCGCACACGGTCGCGGCTTTCCTTTACCTCGGTATCCGGCAGGCCGACGATATTGAATGCGGGCAAACCGTTGGCCAAATGGGTTTCCACCTCCACCAAAGGCGCGTCCATGCCGTACAAAGCCCGGCTGTTTACAAGGGAAAAAGTCACTAAATCCACATCCTGAAATCCGCAAACGCGGCGCACATGGCGGGATTATAGAGAAATCAATAAGAAACCGATACAAAACGCGAAACCGAACCGGCACGGCGGGCAAGCCTGCATCCCGCTACGGTAAAGTTTCCGCAACTGGGAAAAATGACGGATACAGGCCGTCTGAATATTTGCTAGAATACGTCCCGCCGTTTTTCAGACGGCCCGTACATCAACAAAAAGGTAGTTTATGAAAAACAGAGAAACCATACGGCAAAGGCTTTACCGGCTTCATTATCGGCCTCCTCCTGGCCACACTGATTATCGGCGGCCTGGTTTACGTGCTGGAAAATAACCGCAAACGCGACTTCAAAGACCCAATTGTCGAAAAAGAACTTCCCCTCCCGAAGTCCTGACACCGAAACAACCCGCACCGCCGCCTGCCGCACCGCCGCAGCAGGAGCCCGCGTCCCAAGAAAAATCGAACCGATTGAGCCGGTACAGAACCGCCTGAAACCGTCAATCCGCCCGAAGAGCCGAAACAAACCCAGGTCGACGAACCGGAAGAACCGGAAGACAAACCCGCGCCCCCGCCGCCAACGGAACGCAAACACAAAGTCGACAACCGCAAACAGGCGGATAAAGACAAAAACGACAAACTTACCCCCGAGCAAATATTGAACGGCCAGGCGGGTAAAAGACAACGCGAAGCCGAACGCCGCAAAGCACAGGCAGCACTGAGCGGACGGGCAGGAAAACCCGCCCCGTCCGAAAGCGGTAAAGGCGGCAGCCAATCCGTCATCGTCCAGGCGAGGCGCATACGGCAGCCGCGACAAAGCCGAAACCCAGCGTGCCAGATTGGCTGCGGCAGGCGTTCAGGCCGAGATTGCCGAAGCTTCCGTACAAGGCAAAACCATGTACCGCGTCAAACCGCCCGCTGGACAAGCCCAAAGCGGTAGACGCACGCGACAAACTGCAAAACAACGGGATAGACAGCTTCGTCCGTCCTGCCCGATAACCCCGTTTACCAAGGAAACACCATCGTGAAAACAAAACATACCCTGTTGGCCGGCGTACTGGCCTTAGCCTTCACCGCCTCTGCACAGGCCGAACTGGTTGAAGGCAAGGACTACACCGTCCTCAGCAAACCCTTGTCCCAACTCCAAAGCGGCAAAATCGAAGTAACCGAATTTTTCGGCTATTTCTGCGTCCACTGACCACCTCGAACCCGTCATGCAGAAACACAGCAAGAAATGGGCTTCCGACACCTATCTGCGCCCGCTGCACGTCGTTTGGCAACCCGAAATGATGGGCTTGGCACGCGTAGCGGCTGCCGTAAACAGCAGCAACATGAAATATCAGGCCAACCTGCCGATATTCCGCGCCTTCTACGAAGAAAAATCAACATGGCCCGACAGCGCAACCTTCAAAAATGGGCGGCGGCGCAAACTTCTTTCGACGGCGCGAAACTGATTTACCGCCTATGATTCTTTCGGCAACCAGGCACAAGCCAAACAAATGGCCGACCCTGACCGTCAGAAATGAATATAGGAACACCCACCATCATCGTCGGCGGCAAATACATGATGCGTTTTTTCCGGCGGCGACTGGAACGTCTCCATGAACAAAGTGGACGAAATGATTGCCAAAGTACGCCAAGAACGCGGCATGAAAGCACCGGCAGCCAAAGCCGCCATCGGCAACACCGGTGCCGCCATCGCCAAAGCGGCCAACAAATAAACCGCTTTTCTTGCTTTTCCATACAAACAGGCCGTCTGAAAACATTTTCAGACGGCCTGTTTCATATCAATCATTCGGTGGCAATCATCAAAAAGCAGCTGATAACCCATTCCATCACCAAACTATGCTACCCACGCCTCCAAACAGGGATCAACTGCAACACAGCAATTACTCCCGCCGCCTCTCCGAGCCATGACAAACCTTCAATGAAAGCTTTTTATTATCACTTCTGTTCCACGCATGCCCCATCACTTGTTGGCCTAAAAATTGAATAAAACAAGAACAATCGATAATCCTATTATGCTTGGACAGGAAAAAGCCTATCGTTATAACCAAGAAAATGTTCCATAAGAATAAGAAAAATTGATAACTTGAAATAAAGCTTTGAATAGCCAAAATGGTACAAACGGAACGCTCAAAACCAAATAAACCACTCTAAAGCAGCAAAAAGTGTCAAAATAACAAAAAACAACGATGCTACTTTAAAAAGAATAGATTTCTGATCTGATAATTTATGAAACCCTAATAGGATCTATTACCGTGAAACCAAGTATATATAAAATTTCATTATTATTTTTAATTTTATTAAAAATGAATTTTCATATTGCTTAAATAATACAAAGCTAGAAAGATACTTAAAAATACATTAATAATAAATAAAAACAAACTGATTAAAAAGAGTAAACTGTAAAGGAGTCACTGGTTATTCTTGGAAATGAAGAGATTGTTTACAAAGAGTAACAATCAATTAATTTTAAAAAGATAATTAAAATTGAAATTTATTACTTTTGGTAAATATTAAAAATTAAGCACAATTACAGCAATAAAGATATAAAAATTTAAATTTAAAATCTTTTGTGTAACGTTATGAAAAACATCCTTCACTATAAACTCCTTATACTGACAACAGGTTTACTTGTTTTTCACTACATCTGAAAATTGAAATAACAAGCACGACACAGCTGTACATGCCCGCCCTACGCAAAGGCCGTCTGAAAAACAGCGGCGGCAAAACCGTACCCCTGTTTTCAGACGGCCTTAAACTACCACATCAGCGTTTCTGCATCTCCGCACGCCTTACTTCAAACCTGCCGTTTTCCACCGCGTCGATTAAATCGGCGGCACGCTTATCTTGAGGATATTTTTCGCATAAGCGCGCAACTCTTTCAACGATTCGGTTTTTCCCTTGTGCCAGCAAAGCCATGCCCAAACCCTAAACGGGCGTGGTCGCTGCCGCCTTTCACCGCCTCACTCAATACATCGACAGCCGCATCCGTTTGGCCTACCGAGGCAGGGAAACCGCCATATTCGCCCTGTATGCCCGCACGCTGTTTCTGAGGCAACGCGGCCAGCAGCAGCCGATAATGTTGGTCGGCCTTGGCAGCCGCACCGGGCACATCCAGATTGTGGGCAATCCAACCAACCGCGCGATGCTGTGCAGCACGGAACGGTATCGCTCAGGCTGTTTTTCTGTCACGATTTTTGTTCAATCAGGCCGCTGTAAAGGCGGGCCAATGTAACCACATCTTTTTCGGCACGCTTCCTATCGGCCTCATTATCAAATTTAGGCGGATACTCCCCGCATGGTCGGCCAAATCCTCACGGATTTTATCCGCCGCATCACCATCGAAACCCTGATCGTGCAATACGCTTTTAACCACGTCATACTTCGGATAAGGTTTGGCAAACACAGCTGCACAGGCCAGCAGCGAGGTTGCAGCCAAGGCGGTTTTCATCTCGAACTCCATTTTGATCAATGTGGGAAAAAGCCGCATTGTGGCAGTACGGACTGCCGTTTGCAAATCCTGCGCGTGCGACGAAAAATTATAGGCGATGAAACGGAAATATATTCAAAGGTTTGCACAAAAAGATAAAAACAATAACAAAAATCAAAAGCAAAAATCTTGTCTAGGCCGTAAAAGCCGTGATAATGCCGCCTTTTGGTTTGTTCAAACAGAAAGCACGAAAAATGGCGTTAATCATGCAGAAATACGGCGGCACTTTCGGTAGGCTCCGCCGAGCGCATCAAGAATGTGGCCAAACGTGTCGCCCAAACCCGCGCCGAAGGCCACGACGTAGTGGTCGTGGTATCGGCCATGAGTGGCGAAACCAACCGCTTGGTGGCACTGGCGCATGAGATGCAGGAATTCCCGACCCACGCGAAATGGATGTGGTGCTGGCCACCGGCGAACAGGTAACCATCGGCCTTTTGGCCATGGCCTTGAAAAACATCGGCGTGGATGCGAAAAAGCTACACCGGCTGGCAGGTCGCCGTCCAAACCGACAACGCGCACACCAAAGCACGCATCGACCATATCGACGGCGATAAAATCCATGCCGACCTCAAAGCAGGGCAAAATAGTGATTGTCGCCGGTTTCCAAGCATTACCGCCGACGGAGACATTTCCACACTGGGTCGCGGCGGTTCCGATACTTCCGCCGTTGCCCTGGCCGCCGCGCTGAAAGCCGACGAATGCCAGATTTATACCGATGTGGACGGCGTGTACACCACCGACCCCGCGTCGTCCCCGAAGCGCGCCGCATGAGCACCATTTCGTTTGAAGAAATGCTGGAGCTGGCCAGCCTCGGCTCGAAAGTCTTACAAATCCGTTCGGTGGAATTCGCCGGAAAATACCAAGTCCGCCTGCGCGTCTTGGGCAGCCTGCAGGAAGGCGGCGAGGCACCCTGATTACCTTTGAAGAGGATGAGAATATGGAAAAAGCCGTTGTAAAAGGCATCGCATTCGATAAAAACCAAGCCCGCATCAACGTGCGCGGCGTATCCGACAAACCGGGCATCGCCTATCAAATCTTAGGCGCGATTGCCGATGCCAACATCGAAGTGGACATGATTATCCAGAATGTCGGCGCGGAAGGTACCACAGACTTCTCATTCACCGTGCCGCGCGGCGACTACAGAACAAACGCTGGACTTAATGAACGGCTCAAAAGACAGCTTGGGCGCGGCGGAAGTAAACGGCGACGACACCGTTTGCAAAGTATCCATCGTCGGCGTGGTATGCGCTCAGCATTCCGGCGTGGCGGCAACCATGTTCCGCTCACTGGCCGAAGAAGGCATCAACATCCAGATGATTTCACTTCCGAAATCAAAGTTTCCGTGTTGATTGACGAAAAATACATGGAACTGGCTACCCGCGTATTGCACAAAGCCTTCGGTTTGGAACAGGCTTAAACCGCCGAATCAAACAAAAAGGCCGTCTGAAAAACCATTTTCAGACGGCCTTTTTTCTCATACCAAGAACTTTTCAACCGCTAACGCTTTAAGGCCGAGGTCAGCACCCGCCGGCAATCGCGCGATACCCAGCCATTCCTGAGAGACGGCCTTTCCTTCAGAAACACTACGGCAAACAAAGCCACCGCAAAACGATACTGAACTTATCCACCGGTGCCAGCCTTTCGACGCTTCGCCCATTTGCAAGGCTTTGAAGTCGAGCCAGCCATGATGCGCCCGTCGCCAAGCCCGACAGAATCAGAAACGTCCAGTTTTTCGCACTAAAGTCGCCTACGCCCCTGCCATTTGCCCGCATAGCTCAAAAGCCGCCAACGCCGCAATGATGACCAGCGTGCGGATAAAGGTGGCGAAATCGGAATCGATGCCCTGCAATCCCGCTTTGGCGAAAATCGCCGTCAGCGCGGCAAAAAAAGGCCGATGCCAACGCCCAATAAAACCAAGTATGTCCCATCAAACTGCCTCTTTCAGACGGCCTCTGCCGCACAACGGCTTACAAGCCGTTCGTTTTCAACCATTTTGCAAATCTTCCGCACTGATGCCGCCGTTGTCTTCAAAGTCCAATTTATTCTGCTGCCTGCCTTTGGCGTATTTGGCCAACACGGGCGTGCTCTGAAAGGTTGTAACGCTGTTTGAACGCCGCCCACTCGTCCTTCTGCCCGCGCAGGCGGTGGACATTGACGGAACCAAATCTTGCCGTCCAATTTGTGTTGGGCGATATGGCGTTTGAACAATGGTTCGAAAAGCGGCGCAGTCGCCGCAGCTCTACAGTGGTAGTAAACGTAGAGGTCTCGCCTGCCGCCACACCGCCGCTCAAAAATCTGCCGAAGTCAGACTGCCGAGGTGGAAATAAATGTCGCTGTAGAGTATCCTGATAGTTTTTAGTATTTTCCGCCGCCAGCTTGGCGGCAACTTGCGCTTCGTTGAGTTGCGCCTGCCATTTCCGTTGCTCCCGCAGGCGGCCAAAAAGCAAAAACGGCGGTGGTTAAAGCGATGGTTTCAGCGATTTTTCATGTCGTTCTCCTTTCGTTGCTTGGAAAACCTATTTTTAATCCCAGTGCCTCCTGCCGACAATCGCAGGGCTTGATTTTTGACGATGAGGCCGTCTGAAAACGTTCAGACGGCCTCATATTTAGTTTGCCTATTCGGCAGCCGGTGCGGCAGTTTCCGGCACTTTTTCCGTTTCGGCCTTCCCGTCGTGTTTGGGTGCGGGTTCGAGAACAGGGTTTGACCTCGAGGCGGCGGCAAGGAAAGGTCTTTCCAGCAGGCGGCGGTATTCCTCGGAACAGCTGAGGCAATACACGGCCCTGCCTCCTTCAAATCGTTTACCCTCGTTTGCGGGCAGATAAAACTGGTCGGAATATTCAGCACACTGTTGCGCAGGCCGGATTCAGGGCAGGTCGCGCAGGTTGAGGCTGACGAAATACATATTCGCATGAGTTTGGCGTTTCCGCTGTTTTTGGCCTCTTCGTTCCATTGGTCCACCAACATGCGGAAACGGCGCAGTGTTTCTGCGAGAAACGGTCGATGGGGATGTCGATGACGGCATTGGTAACCGCACGCAGGCCGGGCACATTGGCCGAGCGGTCGATATCGTTAACCGGATTGTTTTGCGCGTTCACGATTGATGATGACGATATGCCGCGCCCGGTTTGCGCATATCTGTTCGCCGAGCGAATCGCCGTAAAGTTCGGACATATCGAGCAGGCTGCGCAGGCCGAGGTTGTCGGTCAAACCGCCGTCGAGCAAGTGGATGTGCAGTGGAGTCATTGCTGTTCTGATAAGCCGCCACGCCCTGCCCCAACATTTCAAACGGGTTTGCGGCTGCAGCGTCGGCGGAAAATGTATCCACTACCGCGCGACTCGATTTTTCCGGCGGGCGGGCAGCCGCAGTTACCGCCGTTGTTGTTCAGCGTCAGCGGGTGCGAACACCAGCGGGCACGGCACTGGAGGCGGCCACGGCACGGGACGATTTTTCAAATCCGAAAGGTCTCAAACGCATCATATCGAAATATTCCTGCGTGAACTCGAACGGTTGCCAGCGACATATCCGTGGCGGTAATCACCGCAAACGGCCCTTTGCGGTGCGAAGCCATCGCCGAAAGTAGCGTTTTTAAACAGAGTGCTCTCAAACTGCTCCTGCAACAGGTCGCCCCTTAGCGAACTCAGGCGATGTCAGGCGCAGCACATCTGCCAGCGAAAAACCTGTTTCGATACCTGCCGCTGGAAATTCTGCTTCAAAAACGGTATCGGTTCGAACGACGGAATCGTTTCCTTCCCTGCAGCGAAAAATAAGCCGCCAACACCGAACCGCCCGACACGCCGTACACCAAATCCACCGCTTCCACAGGCTTTTTCTCCCGTCCGCCGCTGTAAATTTTCTGCTTGTCCAGCTCTTCCAGCACACCGTAGCCCCAAAGCCGCCGCGCTCGTACCGCCACCGGAGAACATCAGCACCACCAGCATATCATCGTCTTGGGGTTTGCCCGCCTCGGCATCAAACGGTAACCTTGCAGAACGATCCACCTTATCAATGGTCGCCACCGGCTGATACTGAAATTGGGCGCAGGCCGACAAACCGGACAAAGCCGCCAGCAATACCGCCTTTTTCAGACGCGTCCGAAAAACGTCCAGCCATAAAAACATCCTCCCATCCTTTTCAGACGGCCTCTTAATCCGCTCGAGGCCGTCTGAGATACAAAAGCTTCAATAAAGTCAAAAACGCAGCGTGCATTACTGCGCCTTATCGCCGATTTTTGCTTTCCCGACCCTGCAATAATTTCAGGATATTCTGCTTATGGCGGAACAACACCAACACAGCCACCGCCGCCGTTACCGCCACCCACGACCCGTGCGGCATAAAACCACGCCGCCGGCACACTGATTACGGTCGCCACCAAAGCCGCCAGCGACGAAACGCTGAAACCGAACGCCATCACCAGCCACACCAAGGCACACACCAAAGCCGTCGGCCACGACAAAGCCAGCAACACACCCAAAGGCCGTCGCCACACCCCTTTGCCGCCCTTAAAGCCGAAAAACAACGGCCACATATGCCCGACCAAAGCCGCCAGCGCAGTCAGCCCGACCGCCGTATCACTCAAACCCAAAACACCCTGCAAACCCTTGGCCAGCAGTACGGCAAACAAACCTTTCAACGCATCGCCCAACAAAGTCAGCACCGCCGCCTTTTTCCTGCCGCTCCTCACACATTGGTCGCCCCCGGGTTTCCCGAACCGTAAGTACGCGGATCAGCCATCCCGTAACACTTCTGACACAATCACCGCAAACGACAGCGAACCAATCAAATAAGCGGCAGCCACCACCAAAATCAGACATCATCAATCCATCTTGTTTTAGAATGCGGCGCATTCTATCCGACACGGAGCCACGCGAAAATGGACAAAAATCTTCCTACACGGCCTCCGAGCAGACACCCTGATCGGCGTTTACGAATGGGAACGCAAACAACCGCAAACCCTGCTGATCGACCTCGACATCGGCCTTCCCCGCGCCGCGCCGACGATGACGACATCGGCAGCACCGTCCACTACGCAGAAGTCTGCGAAGCCGTCCGCAACAGCCTGGAAACCCGCCGCTTCCATCTGCTCGAAACCCCTGGCCGAACACATTGCCTCACTGATTCTGAACGACTTTCCCGCAGCATGGGTGAAAGTACGGCTGGTCAAACCCGGCATCCTGCCCGACGTGCGCGAAGTAGGCGTGGAAATCGAACGGGGACAGCCTGTCGAATAAAAACACCCTGCAAAATAGCAGAAGCGCCGTCTGAAAAACAGATTTTCAGACGGCCATCCTTTATCTTCTACCTTCAAACCACTTGGAAACAGGAATGCTAACAATCCCAACTCAGTCAATCGCAATGGACACCTAGACTGAGCCTGCCATCCAAACATCGTCTCGAACGCGGTTGATTTTTATCGCGTAGCCATCAAACAGTTTAGCCTCTTCCTGCTTCTGTCGGCTTGGCATTTCTAATTTGGCGGTCGTTTAGGGCATTTTTGGGGTATGTTTTCGTATTTTCAGATGTCCCCAATATACCCCCAGTTTCTCGCTTTACTCAATTACACGGCAATGGGCGGATTGGACAATCAGGAAGGGGTAAGCAGGATAGCAATCGAGCCGCAAGCCCTGTGGTTATTAGATTTGGTTTATGGCATTAGACTTTATTGAGACAAAATAACTGCTTGAAAGCGGTTATATATAGTGTGGTGCTGCCCAGGGTCGGACTCCAGACACAGACACACCTTGCGGCAGGAGATTTTTGAGTCTCCTGTGTCTACTAATTTCACCACCTGGGCAGGTAGGGAAGCCGCCATTATAGCGTGAAAATCATACTTGTAAAGCGAATTTTTGCACAATAATATTTATTCCATTGAAAATAAAAGAAATTAAGCAAAAGAACATAGAAACTTTTCCCCACGTCAAATTTACTGCCTTTTTCCCCGCATCTTCTTTATTCCACTGACTGTTAAAACAGGGTAATATTCGATATCTGTCTTCTTAATCGAACAAAGGAGTTACTCATGAAATACCGTCCTTTAGCCCTACACGGCTCGCGCTCGCCGCCTGTTCTCAGGAAGCCGCTCAGAATAACAGCGGGCAACAGCCTGCTTCGCCGACCACGTCTTCCACCGGCGAACCTGCCGCATCCGCCGCTTCAAGCACATCTGCGATCGCGCCCAAACACGGTGGAATTTTTCGGCACCGACATGAGGAAAGACGATATCGGCGGTGATTTCACGCTGACTTTCGGGCGACGGCAAGCCGTTTGCCATCAGCAGCCTGAAAGGGAAAGTCGTTCTGCTGACTTTCGGTTATACCAACTGTCCGGATGTCTGCCCTGCCAGCCTGCTGACTTACAGCGAGGTGATCGATCAGCTGGGTGAGCAAGCCAAAGATGTGTCCGTCGTATTCGTCAGCGTCGATCCTGAACGCGACACGCCTGAAGTAATTGACAAATATGTGAAAACTTTCAATCAAAAACTTTATCGGCCTGACTGCGACGGGTGATCAAAGCATTCCGGTCGTCAAACAGCAATACCGCGTGGTGTCGTCCAAATCGCAGGAGCAGTCGTGCCGACATTTATTTGATCGACCATACTGCCGGCACTTATGTTTTGGATAAAGAAGGCAATACCGTTTTGATGGAGAAATTACAGTACTGCCTTCAACCGAGATCGCCGCCGACGTCAAAAACTGCTGCAATCCTAACCAGTTGCGCCGTCTGGAAACGCCTGCCGTGTTGTTGCAGGCACAGCATTTTCAGACGGCCTTATCCACAGAGAACACACCATGTCCGAGCAAAATCCGACTATCGCCTTGTCAAAAGGGCGCATTTTCGATGAAACCCTGCCGCTGCTCGCTGGCGGCGGGCGATTGAACCGGTTGAAGACCCCGAACAATCGCGCGAAAGCTGATTATCGGCACCAACCATGCCGACATCCGTTTGGTCATCGTCCGCGCCAGCGACGTTCCGACTTATGTCCGATACGGTGCTGCCGATTTCGGCATTGCCGTACCGCGACGTGTTGATTGAAAACGGCGGCGAGGGGCTGTACCAGCCTTTAGATTTGCACATCGCCAAATGCCGCATGATGGTGGCCGTTCCCAAGGCTTTCGATTACGCCGCCGCATCACAGCCCGGCTGCCGCCTGCGCATCGCCACCAAATACCCCCGATATTGCGGCGGAGCACTTTTGCCGCCAAAGGCGTTCATCGTGGATATTATCAAGCTGTACGGCTCGATGGAACTTGCACCGCTGGTCGGCCTGTCAGATGCCATTGTCGACTTTGGTCTCCACCGGCAACACGCTAAAGCCAACCGTCTCGAAGCGGTGGAACATATTTGCGACATTTCCAGCCGCCTGGTGGTCAATAAGGCGGCATTGAAAGTGAAACACGCGCGGCTGCAACCGATTATCGAAGCATTTGCCGCCGCATCGGACAATAGGCGGCACTTCCCGCGCCGCATCCTTTAGAAAGGAAGCAATATGGCACATCTGCTGATTGATACCGTAAAAACCGATGCCGGAAAAATACCTGCCCTTCGGCAGGGCATGATGTCCGGTTGTTTGCCGACAAGAAAACCGTCCGTCCGTTCCGCAAGCTGGCCGCCTCTGCCGACGGAACCTGCCCTGAATGCGGAGGCAACGCCGCATTGCACTCTGATCATCCCGCCCAAAGACAAATTTACCCGTACCATACTGAAAACAGTCAAAGTCATTTTGGCAGGGCCATCCCGAAGCCAAAAATCGCCGTCATCAGCCCGCGCGGAAAACTACAGAAAAACTGGAGCGTTTGCAGCAAAAATATCCGGCGGCACAGATTATCAGCAGTTCCAAACTGGGCAAAAAGTCCGCAGCTTCCTGTATCACGGCGAGAGGCCGTCTGAGAGGCCGTCTGAAAACTCGCCGCAGCCGCTTTCCGCAGAAGAAGAAAAACGAATTGATCAAACGCGTGGCCGAAGAAATAGAAATCACCGTCGGCCTCACCCTTCCGCCGCACACGGAAGAGACCGCACTGCCCGGATTGTCCGACACCCTGCGGCAAATCAGGAGAAACCCTACCGAAGAAGAAAAACGCGCTGCTGCACCTGCTGACACAGCAACACGGCAGTGAGGGCCCAACAATATTTAGACGCACTGCTGGAGCAAAACCTGATTAAAATCGATGCGGCGGAAAAACGTCCGTTACTGCTGACTTTCAGACGGCCCCTATCATCAACAGGCCGTCTGAAAAAACAAACCGCAGCCGCACAAACATCTTTCCACCACTACCCAATCCATTAAAAATGAAATTCTTCCAACATCCCGTTTGGGCGATGGCCTTCCGCCCGCTCTATTCGCTGACCGCCGTTTACGGCGCGCTTCCGTCCTACTCTGGAGCTTCGGCTATCAAGGCACGCCGCAGCTGCCCGGATTCCTTTGGCACGCCCACGAAATGATTTGGGGCTACGCGGGCGGCGTGGTCGTCGCCTTCCTGCTGACCGCCGTCGCCACTTGGACGGGCAAGCCGCCCGTGAGCGGACAAAGGCTAGCCCCTGCTGGTCGGCCTCTGGCTGCTGGCGCGCCTGTTCGCCTTCGTTCCGAATGCGGCCCTGCTCTCCGGCGTGGCCGGAACGGCCTTCTACTGGCTGGCGGCCTTCTATATGGGCCAGTCGGTTTTTGCCGCCGAAAGCAAGCGCAATTATATCGCCGTATACGCCCTCATCCTGATGGGCATCACGCTGGCCGTCTTCCACACGCGCGCTATCAGTCGGCAACACCGCATCGCTGCAAGACAACCTGTTTGCCGGACTGGTCATGGTGGCCGGCTTTATCGGCCTGATCGGCTCACGCATCATCGGCTTCTTCACATCCCGTCGTTTAGGCACGCCGCAACCGGCCCTCGCCGCAATGGGCGTTGATGACGCCGCTGGTCTTGCCGATGCTGATGGCGGCTTTGATGACACTGCGCCTCGCCCCGCCGTTGGCGGCATTGTGCAGGCATCGCCCTGCGGCCTGCTCGGACTGATTCAAACCGTGCGCTGGTGGGCGAAAGGCACGGCCAAAGAGCCGCTGTTGTGGACGCTGCACATCGGCTACGCCGCCACAGCCATAGGCTTGATTATCGCGGGCTTCGGCCAATGGATACCGAAACTGATGAGCCCCGGCGTACACTTCATCGCCGTCGGCGGCATCGGCCTGCTGACCGTCAGCATGATGACCCGAACCGCCCTCGGCCACACCGTACCGCCAGCTCTACCCCGCGCCGAAACTGATGCCCACCGCCTTCTGCCTGATGATTGGCGCACTGTTTTTCCGCACGCTGGCCGCAGTCATGCTGACCGTACATCCGACTGCCTACCTGCACAGCCTGCGCTGTTCGGGCGTATTGTTCGCCGCCTCGCTGCTGCTGTACGCATGGCGTTACATCCCGTGGCTGACGCGTCCGCGCTTGACGGCAAACCTGGATAAGCGTTAGGGCCTGAAGAGGCCGTCTGAAAAATGTTTTGCTTTTGCGTAAGCCGACGTTTTTCAGACGGCCTCTCCGTTTTCTGTCGGATTCGATGAACGCATCAAAGCGGATAAACACTTTGTTTGACAAGGCAACATCCGTCCGCCATAAACACAAAAAGGCCGTCTGAAAAACACGCAACCCGAAGCTCGGGCGGTTTTCAGACGGCCTCAAACCCTCATATTCAATCGTACCGGAATAGCGCAACCATCCGCCGCGCACCTTCCACGCATTCCTCCACGCCCGCCACCAGGGCGATGCGCACATAACCTTTGCCCGGATTGCCGTTCGGCGTATCCCGCGCCAAGAAGCGTCCCGGCAGCACCTGCATCGCCGCCTCACGCCACAGTTTTTGCGCAAACGCCAAATCGTCCCCGTCCGGCACTTTCAGCCAGATATAAAACGAAGCATCCGGCATTTTTCACGTCGAACACCTGCTGCAACACAGGCACCACCTGCTCGAATTTGGCCTGATAAAGGCGGCGGTTTTCCGCCACATGGGCTTCATCGTCCCATGCGGCAATGCTGGCGCGCTGCACCGGAACACTCATCGCGCTGCCGTGGTAAGTACGGTAGAGCAGGAAGGATTGCAGCAGTTCGGCATCACCCGCCACAAAGCCGGAACGCAGGCCGGGCACGTTGGAACGTTTCGACAGGCTGGTAAACATCACTATCCTCTATGCAGTGCGCCTCAGCATTTCAGCCGCCTGCAAAGCCCCCAGCGGTTTGCGGTCGTCGAAATAAATTTCGGAATAGCATTCGTCTGAAGCGATGACAAAGCCGAATCGGTCTTGCAACGCAAAACAACTCGCGCCAGTCGTCAAGATTCATCACGCTGCTGCTCGCGATTGTCGGGCTGAGCAGACCAAAAAGCAGCTTCACGCACGGCCAAACGTCGTCGGGAACGCAACGCCAGTCGGGCAGGTGGCGCGGCGGGCTGCTGTTGGCAAAGCAGACTTCGCCGCCACCCAACAGGGCGGCACCTTCGTAAATCTGATAAAACGGATTCGGACAAACCACCACGCCGGTATCGTCCGCAACAGGGTCGAGTACCACTTGGGCGAAGGAAAACAATGCCCTCGCGGCTGCCCAACACGGGCAGGATTTCGCTTTCCGCATCCAACTGCAGGGCCGTCATAGCGGCGTGCCAGCCAACGGGCGCATGCTTGGCGCAATTCGGGCAGGCCCGCGGTCAGCGGATATTTGCGAAACTCCCGCCCGCCGCCTGCAGGGCATCGGTAATCACAGCGGGCGTGGGATGTTTCGGCTCGCCGATCTGCAACATAATCGGTACCAGGCCGTCGGGCGGATTGATGCCTTTGCAAAGCCTCGCGCAAACGGGCGAAGGGATAGGGTTTGAGTTGTTTCAACAGGGAATTCATAATCATCAAAATGGCTGGTTGTAATCCGGCGGGATTCTAACAGGAGAAAGGCCGTCTGAAAAACTGTTTTTCAGACGGCCTCAATCGGTTATTGCCTCAGGCTACGCTAAAAGCCTGCATCGGCAATGGCTTTTTCACGGCATCCACATCCAAACCTTCGCCATGGGTAATCACTACCACGCCGGTTTCAAAATTCGCGTTCACCATGCGGACATTCAGCACGGCTTCGGCTTGTGCAATCAGTTTGCAGGAATCTTCCTTGCTGCTCATCCCGGTTACATCCAATTTCATTTGCGGCATATTTTTACCTCTTTAAAAGATATCCAATAAAAATGAGTAATCCATCAGCTTTCCCGACATCATTGTTATTGTCTCGGAAAAATTTGAGTGCTGCGGTGTAATTTGTATTCCTGTCACTCACAGCTTGGCAGATGCGCTTGGAAAGCATGTCTTTGATTTTGCCTTTAATTGCAGGCTTTTGTCTATTTTGTTTAAACATATTTCATGCAGACAGGCACAATATTCCACGTTCAAAAACATATAAGGCATTATTTGTCATAAATAATATTTGATTTCTGAATCAGCCGAAGATATAATATTTTTTCATAACCATACGAATCTTTACCGCACTTGCCGAAATCCGCTTGGCAAACCGGCAGGCAAACCGTCCGGCGATACGCCACCCTCTCAAGCAATTTTCTGTACAATGCGGCACCGTTTCCCAAACAATCCCATTAAACACATCATGACCGGTATCTTTTCCAAACTCGAAGCTTTCTGGTGCCGCCCGCCCGTATATTGGCTGCTGATTCCCCTGCTGGCCGCCGCCACGCCGCTCACTTTCGCCCCTACTACCATTTCTGGCTGATGCCTTTGTTGTTCGCGGCCTTCATCCGCCTGCTGGAGCTCCGTCCCGACGTTCGAACCCGCAGTGCCTACCTGTTTGGCCTGGTTGCTCACACCGTTCAGTTTTATTGGATACACACCGCCCTGCACGACGTTTCCGGCCTGCCCAATCTCTACGCCTCCCCTCACCATGCTGCTGCCGGCCTCATCTGGCATTGTTCCCCGCCACCGCCGTTTGGCTCTGAGAACCGCATCCGTTTAAAACTGTTGGCTGCATACCGGCCTTGCACTGCCGGTTTTTGGACATTGGCGGAATTTGCCCGCGAACGTTTGCTGACCGGATTCGGCTGGGGGCATTGGGTTATTCCCAAATTGCCGACCACGCCCCACTGGCCGGTTTCGCTCCTTTGGGCGGCATTCATTTGGTTACATTCGCCACCGCGTTACTCGGCGCATGGCTGGTTTTACTGGTAGACAACAAAGGCCGTCTGAAAAAAACGCTTGGCCCTTGCCTGCGCCGTTGCGGCATTATTATTCGGCGGCCATATCGCCAAGCAAACCGATTTCACCCAACCCACAGGACAAACCGCCACCGTCGCCCTGGCTCAAGGCAATATCGAACAACACTTTGTAAATTCCCGCAACGACCAAGTCCTGCCGACTTTGGATCGTTATTTCCGACAAATCGCCGCCACGCATGCCGACATCGTCATCCTGCCCGAAACAGCATTCCCCGTGATGCTGCAAGAACTGCCTGACCACATCATTGCAGAATTTGCCGAACAGGCTCGTCAAAACGGCAGTGCCTTAGCTGTCGGCACCATGCAATACACGGCTGACGGTATGAATTATCAAAATGCCGTCGTCAATCTGACCGATTACCGCATAGGAGCGGCCAATATTCCGTTTTACGCCAAAAACCACTTGGTTCCTTTCGGCGAATACAAACCCTGCCGTCCTTAACCGCCCGCTCTATCAAAATGATGGATATGCCCTTGTCTGATATTCTGCACGGCGGAGAGGCGCAAAAACCGTTTCCCATGAAAAACCAACAGGTAGCATTCAATATTTGTTATGAAGACGGTTTCGGCGACGATTTAATCGCCTCCGCCAAACAATCCACCCTGCTCGCCAACGCCAGCAACCTGGCTTGGTACGGCGATTCAATGCCATGTTCCAACATCTGCAGCAATCGCAAGCGCGCGCATTGGAACTGGGCCGTTACATGGCCAGAGCCACCAATACCGGCGCGACTGCCATCGTAGACAACAAAGGACGCATCGTTGCCATGGCGCCCACCAATACCGCAACCGTATTGAAAAGGAAGAAATTCAAGGCTATCAGGGAGAAACCCCTTATATGCGTTTGGGCGGTTCTTTGCCGTTCATCGGCCTATTGTCCGTATTCGCGGCGGTTTTTCTGGCTGTCGGACTCAAACGAAGCAGATAAAGAAAGCCTTAAAATGAAGCAGATAAAAATACCGGAAACCGCTTGATGGTTCCGGTATTTTTTATAGTCGTTACAAAAACTTTGCCTCAACAGTTTTTATAGCACACTGAAATTTTAGGCATGCACACATTTTTCAAATGTGTACCAAGTCTACAAAGGAGAAATAGAGGAGAAACTAGTTAAGCCGCAACCAGCGACTTAACGAAGCGGATTATGAGCAAAAACCATCTGCCGTCAAATTTTCTGAGCGCCTATAAAAATAATCTGCTCTTTTAGCCACACTCCGCCATATTCTTTTCTGTTCGTTTTGCAACAAATAATCAAAACGGAGTATTCCAAAATAAGCACGCCGCCCGATATCAAGTATAAAAAGCGATTGCGACTTCATTTCTAAAATCGTTTCAAACGGAAATCCACCTTATTTCCCATGAGCCCCTGTTCAGACGACCTCATGCCGCCTAAAAACCGATTAGCCATTCTTTCTTTGGAAATCAGCCATAAATTCCACCAGCGCGGCCACACCTTCTATCGGCATGGCGTTATAAATGCTAGCGCGCATACCGCCCAACGTTTTATAGCCTTTCAGCTGGCGCAATCCGCACAATGCCGCCTCCTGCGCGAAACGTTCGTCCAATCCCGCATCTCCCGTACTGAAGATAACGTTCATCTGCGAACGTGCGTCCGGATGTATTGCATTTCGATAAAACCGCCGCTGCCGTCTATCGCACGGTACAACATATCGGCCTTGCGGCGGTTGATAAACGCCATTTGCCCAACGCCGCCCTGAGTCTGCAACCAGCGCAGTACCAATCCCGCAATATAGATCGGATGGGTCGCTGGCGTGTTGCACATACCTTGCTTTTCAACATGTGCCTTGTAATTCCACACCGCCGGTACCGAATCCGGACAGCGTTCCAGCAAATCCTCGCGAATGATGACGATGGATTACGCCTGCCGGACCGAGATTTTTTGCGCACCCGCGATAAATCACGCCGAAATCGGCGACATCAATCAGTCGGGACAGGATTTCGGAAGACATATCGCATATCAAAGGAGGAAGGCCGTCTGAAAGCTTGGGCATCTGCCTGTATTGCAGGCCGTGTACGGTTTCGTTGGCGACAAAATGGACAAAAAGCTGAATCCTTTGCTTATATCCCACTCGCTTACGGGCGGCAGGTCGCAGTAATCATATTGCGTACCGCCGTACGCAGCCAAATGGATTTCCGCCGCCGTGGATTTTTCCATCTGCCGGTGCGCGGTTTGCGACCAATTCCCAGTAACCACCGAATCTATCCGTTTGAAACCGTGGGAGAAGTTCATTGCCACCTGACTGAATTGCGACTCGCCCTCTTGCAGGAACAATATTTTGTAATGGTCCGGCATATTTAAAAGCAGGCGCAAATCCTGTTCGGCATGATAAAGGATACTTTGAAACTCGGCGGAACGATGGCTCATACTCATCACCGGGATGCCGGTACCGTTGTAATCGAGCATTTCCTGTTGTGCGGTATGCAATACGGCAGCCGGCAGCACAGCGGGACCGGCGGAAAAATTGTAGACGGTATTCATGTTCGGACTCTCTATTCTGACTTTCCGTTTACGGGATGGCGTTTCCGCCGCCTGTGAGACCATATTGAAACTATGCTTTCAGACGGCCTCGTAAAAGCGCCTGATTTTATGCCCGGCAAACAGTTTCGGCAAGAAACCCGACCACCGCGCAAAAATCAAGGCCGTCTGAAACCGCTGAAATTTAACCGCTTTTTCTTTTCTGTCCAAACACGATATAATCCGCAGAATTTTTCAAGTCAAACTGAGAAATGGCCATCGGGCCATTTTTATTTTCTCCGGAAGGAAAAATGGACATTCAACAAAATATTGGACAAAACCCTGCCGGGTTTGGGTTACGAACTGGTGGATTTCAGGCTGACGGCACAAGGCATCTTGCGGGTCTTTATTGACAAGGAAGGCGGAATTACCGTCGAAGACTGCGCCACAGTCAGCAACCACCTCAGCCGCCTGTTTATGGTGGAAGACGTGAGACTACAAAAACCTCGAAATCTCAGCCCGGGCTCGACCGCCCGCTGAAAAAGCGGCAGATTTCGTCCGCTTTGCCGGACAGCAGGCAAAAATCAAAACCCGCCTGCCGATAGACGGACAGAAAAACTTTATCAGCGTACGTATCGAGGCGTGTGAGAAACGATATCGTTACACTCTCTTTCGACGACAAGACCGCCTCCATCGAGATCAACAATATCGACAAAGCCCGCTTAAAACCGGAATTTAAATTTTAATAACACGATTAATCGGAAACATTTTTAGGAGATAAAACGATGAGTCGCGAAATGCTGCAACTGGCCGAAGCATTGGCCAGCGAAAAGAATGTAACACCGACGTAGTGTTTGACGCACTGAATTCGCCCTATCCACGGCTGCAAAGAAAAAAAGCCGGTAGGGAACACATGGACGTGCGCGTCGAAATCGACCGGAATACCGGCGAACACTGCACCTTCCGCCGCTGGCTGATTGTGGCCGATGAGGATTACACCTATCCCGATGTGGAAAAACCAGTGAGGAAATCCGAAGAAATCCCCCGGCACCACCATCCAAATCGGTGAATACTACGAAGAGCAAATCGAAAACGAAGGCTTTTGGCCGCCAAGCCGCAATGACGGCCAAGCAGATTATCCTGCAACGCATCCGCGATGCCGAACGCGAAAAAGTCCTAAACGACTTCCTCGCCACCCGGGAAGACATCGTTATCGGAACAGTGAAAAGGGTCGAACGCCACGGCATCATCGTGGAACTCGTTCCGGGCAAACTGGACGCGCTCATCCCGCGCGACCAATCCATTCCGCGCGAAAAATTTCCCGCAGCGGCGACCGCATCCGCGCCCTGTTTTTGCGTGTTGAAGAAATCAGCCAATCCGGACGCAAACAAGTCATCCTCAGCCGTACCTCGCGCGAATTCCTGGCCAAACTGTTTGAACAGGAAGTACCGGAAATTGCAGACGGCCTGCTGGAAATCCCGCGAAGCCGCACGCGATCCCGGCCATCGCGCCAAAATCGCCGTCAAAGCTAACGACCAGCGCATCGATCCCCAGGGAACCTGTATCGGCGTACGCGGCAGCCGCGTCAATGCCGTTACCAACGAAATCGGCGGCGAACGCATTGACGTAGTACTGTGGTCGCCGGATACGGCACAATTCGTCATCAACGCACTGTCGCCCTGCAGAAGTCAGCCGCATTGTGATTGATGAGGGACCATCATACAGTCGATGTCATCGTTGCCGAAGACCAATTGGCATTGGCCATCGGTAGGGGCGGACAAAAACGTCCGCCTGGCCGCCGACCTCACCGGCTGGCAGCTCAACATCATGACCGTTACTGAAGCCGAAGAGCGTCAGCTGCCGCCGAAGATGCCGCGCTGCTCAGCCTGTTTACCGAACACCTGGATGTCGATGAAGAAACGGTAGATGTTTTGGTACAGGAAGGCTTTTGCCTCATTGGAGAAATCGCCTATGTGCCGTCTGAAGAATTGGAGAAATCGGTTTCGATGCCGCCACCGTCGATACATTGCGCAACCGCGCCGCGACGCCATCCTTACCCAGGCGATGGCGCGAAGAAGAAAACTGGAAGAAATCGCCGAAGACCTCCGCACACTGGACGGTATAGACGAAGACCTGCTGCGCGACCTGGCACAGGCCGGCATCACAACACGCGACGGTCTGGCAGAACTGTCGATAGACGGATTGCGTGAAATTACCGGCGTAGAACCCGGCGAAGCAGAAAAATCATTCTTGCCGCCCGGGCACACTGGTTTGAAACAGACGAACAATAAGGAGGGCTGTCGTACGAGTAACAGCACAGTAGAACAATTTGCAGCCGAATCGAAAAATGTCGGTGGAGCGGATGCTGGAGCACCTGAAGAAGCACGGCATCAACAAAAACAGCGGCAGCGACATGCTGACCGATGCCGACAAAAAGCACAATTAAGCGCGCAAACCGTCGGCACCATCCGCATCAACCGCACCAAGGTCAGAAAAACCACGGTTGACGGCGTAGCGGTCGAACGCCGACGCAGCCGGAAAGTAGTCGTCCCTTCCGCCGACGAACAACTCGCTGCTGCCAAAGCCGCGCAGGAAAAAAAGCGGCGCAAGAAGCCGCTGCCGCAGCCGAAGCCGAGGCGGCTAAAGCGGCAGCTGAAGCCGAAGCTGCCAAAGTACGCGCCGCAGCCGAACAGCGTAAAGCTCAAGAGGCTGAAAAAGCGGCAACAGCGGACCTTCAGACGGCCTCACCCGAACCAGTAAGAGCCGAAAGAAGAAAAAACCGAACAGGAAACCAAACCGGCCAAAAAGGCCGGGAGAAAAAGCCAAAAACCCCACCGCAACCGGTAGAAGTCGTCAATGCCGCCGAAGCCGAGCGCCGTGCCGAAGAAGAACGCCGCGCCCAAGCCTTCCGCGAACACCAGGCTGCGCTGCTGAGAGAAAAACAGGAGCGCCAAGAACGCCAGGAACGGCGTGAAGCCGCCAAAAACAGGCGGCGGAAGAAGCGCGTGCAAGCAAAGCCGGCGAACAGCGCACCGCCAAACCGAGCGAGAAAAACCCCTGTCGACATCGGCAAACAAACCGGCTTCCGCACATGCTGCGGCATCAGAGCCCAATCCGAGCAGCGGCAGCCGTAAAAAAGACGAACGCCGCAATCATCACGATGATGAAGGTCAAAGCCGCAATGCCAAAGGCAAAGGAGGCAAAGGCGGACGCGACCGCAATGCGCGCGGCAGCGGTGATGAAGACGCGTGCGCGGCGGCAAAAAGGCAAAAACTCAAACTCGAGCCGAACCAACACGCCTTCCAAGCACCTACCGAACCCGTCGTTCACGAAGTCTTGGTTCCGGAAACCATCACTGTCGCCGATTTGGCACACAAAATGGCCGTCAAAGGCGTGGAAGTGGTCAAAGCCCTGATGAAAAATGGGCATGATGGTAACCATCAACCAATCCATAGACCAGGATACCGCCCTGATTGTGGTGGAAGAACTCAGCCACATCAGCAAACCCGCCGCTGCCGACGACCCTGAAGCCTTCTTGGACGAAGGAGGGAACTCATCGAAGCAGAAGCCCTGCCCCGTCCGCCCGTCGTTACCGTGATGGGCCACGTCGACCACGGTAAAACCTCGCTGCTCGACTACATCCGCCGCGCCAAAGTGGTTCAAGGCGAAGCGGGCGGCATTACCCAGCACATCGGCGCATACCACGTTCAAACCCCGCGCGGCGTAGTTACCTTCTTGGATACCCCGGGTCACGAAGCGTTTACCGCCATGCGTGCACGCGGTGCAAAAGCCACCGACATCGTGATTCTGGTGGTTGCCGCCGACGACGGCGTGATGCCGCAAACCGTAGAGGCCATTGCCCACGCCAAAGCGGCAGGCGTGCCGATTGTGGTTGCAGTGGAACAAAATCGATAAGGAAGCCGCCAACCGGAACGCATCCGTCAAGAGCTGACCCAACACGAAGTCATTCCCGACGACTGGGGCGGCACTACGCAATTTATCGATGTGTCGGCCAAAAAGGCATCAATATCGATGCATTGCTCGAAGCCGTCTTGCTTGAAGCCGAAGTATTGGAACTGACTGCACCGGTGGAAGCACCTGCCAAAGGCATCATCGTCGAAGCCCGTCTGGACAAAAGGGCGCGGCGCGGTAACCACTTTGTTGGTACAAAGCGGCACATTGAAAAAGGCGACATGCTGCTGGCCGGAACAGCCTTCGGCAAAATCCGCGCCATGATGGACGAAAACGGCAAAGCCATTACCGAAGCCGGTCCGTCCATCCCGGTGGAAATCCTCGGTTTGTCGGATGTACCCAATGCCGGCGAAGACGCCATCGTGTTGGCCGACGAGAAAAAAAGCACGCGAAATCGCCCTCTTCCGCCAAGGCAAATTCCGCGACGTGCGCCTGGCCAAACAACAGGCCGCCAAGCTGGAAAACATGTTCAGCAACATGGGCGAAGGCAAATGCGCAGAACCTGTCGGTCATCATCAAGGCCGACGTACAGGGCTCCTACGAAGCACTTGCGGGCAGCCTGCAAAAATTGTCTACCGACGAAGTACGCGTGCAAGTCCTGCACAGCGGCGTGGGCGGCATTACCGAAAGCGACGTCAATTTGGCGATTGCTTCGGGCGCGTTCATCATCGGCTTCAACGTGCGCGCAGATGCATCCGCCCGCAAACTGGCCGAAAATGAGAGACGTGGAAATCCGCTACTACAACATCATCTATGATGCCATCGACGATGTGAAAGCGGCCATGAGCGGCATGCTGTCTCCTGAAGAAAAAGAGCAAGTTACCGGTACGGTGGAAATCCGCCAAGTCATCAGCGTATCGAAAGTCGGCAACATCGCCGGCTGTATGGTTACCGACGGCGTGGTCAAACGCGATTCCCCATATCCGCCCTCATCCGCAACAACGTGAGTTGTCCACAGCGGCGAACTGTCCTCGCTCAAACGCTATAAAGACGACGTCAAAAAGAAGTCCGCATGGGCTTCGAGATGCGCCCTGATGATCAAAGGCTACAACGACATCATGGAAGGCGACGTGCTCGAATGCTTTGACATCGTCGAAGTTGCCCGTTCGCTGTAAACACACATGACCAAAAGGCCGTCTGAAAACTTTTCAGACGGCCTTTATATCCGACAAACATTTTTCAATGATGTAAAAAGCGAAACGAATAGCGATTATTCCCCTTCTTCCTCATCCCTCGTTACAGGCTTGAACAATCTTGCCGCCAGCAAAACCGAGTTCGTACAAAATAACCAGCGGAACAGCCATCAAAACTCGCGACAGCACATCCGGCGGAGTGATAACCGCCGCCACGACAAACGCGCCCACAATCACATAAGGCCGCGCACTTTTCAGTTGCGCCAACGACACCCACGCCCATCCTGTGCAGCAGCACCACGACAATCGGCACTTCAAACGTCGCACCGAAAGCCACAAACATGCCAATACAAACGACAGATATTTGTCGATATCGGTCGCCATGCTGACCCCTGCGGGGTAACGCTTGTTAAAAACTGAAACACAGATCAGGGAAAACGGCAAAATAAGCCAAGGCCATGCCGCGGGCGAAACAGAATCAGGCTGGACAACACCAGCGGCACAATCAGAGCGTTTTTCGTTTTGATACAGCGCGGAGCGACGAAAGCCCAAATCTGATACAGCGTATGCGGCAGCGTGGCCAAAAACGCCGTCATCAGGGCGACTTTAATCGGCACGAAAAACGGCGCAATCACATCGGTGGCAATCATCTGCGTCCCCTGAGGCAGAGACGCCATCAGCGGCTGGGCGACAAACGTATAAAGCGGCTGGGCAAACGGGATGACGGCAAAAAGCGGCCAGCATCACCAGCATAATCCACACCAAACGCCGGCGCAGTTCGACCAAATGTTCAATCAGGGTTTGGGTTTGCTCTGTCATCTCAATCTCGCCGACATTACGGTGAATCCGCTTTAAAAGCAAGACGGCGTTACACCGCCCCTGTCCGGATTGGAGCTTAATCACTATAAAATCGAAAATATGGGGAATATGGAAAACATCGGAAAGCGAAGCCGACCGACTCCGCTTATCTTTTCAGACGGCCTTGGCGGCGGACGCGGAGTTGCGGCCTCGGATGAAAGCGCGGGCGCAAATCGCGGCGGCGGCCCATTGCCCTGACGGCGCAGGGTAACCATATGGAAAGGGACGGCATCATCGTACCGCGCCCGCCGGCGTGCAGGCCGTCGTCCGTCCCTATGCCGAAATCGGCAGGCGTGCGCTGCGGCGGCAGCCTCTCCCAAGCGGGAAGTTCGGTATCTATGTCCTCCGCCTGATTTTGCAATGCATGGCGTGCATCATGCCAACCTTCCTGCGCTTCACGGACGTACCGCCTGAAAATCCTCTTTGACTTCGGACAGCCCTTCGGCATCCATTTTGGCGGCTGAGTTCGTTTTTCACGCCGCTGACGAAACGCTGCAAACGCCCCAGCCACAATCCAGTCGCACGCGCCACCTTCGGCAGCCGCTCCGGCCCCAGCACCACTGAGCGCAACAACGCCGGTCAGCAGCATCTCGCTGAAACCGAGGTCGAACATGGCTTAGGCTTGCTTATCGTCTTTTGTCGGCCTCGGCCTGCTTCTCGGCCGGGCGGGCATCTGCCTCTTCAGTCCCCTCGTTCAGGCCTTTTTTGAAGTCGTGCACCGCACCGCCCAAATCTTTGCCGATGTTGCGTAATTTTTTGGTACCGAACACCAACACTACAATCAGCAACACAATCAGCCAATGAGAAATTCCGCTCAAACCCATTTTAAAATCCTTACGTTAAATCTATTCAATGCGGAAACCCGCTTTCAGACGGCCTGATATTCAAAACCGGCGTACCCATGATATGCACATGGAGGTGGAACACTTCCCGACCGCCGCCGCTGCCGGTATTGATTTGGGTTTTAAACCCGTTACGCAGGCCGTGTTCTGCGGCCAACTGCGGCACTTTCAGCATCATTTTGCCCAGCAGGGCCCCGTGTTGCGGCCCGGCGTGTGCCAGCGAATCGAAATGTTCTTTCGGAATCAGCAGCAAATGGACGGGCGCGGCGGGGCGTATGTCTTTGAAGCAGAGCATCTCGTCGTCTTCGTCACACCACCGAAGCGGGGATTTGTTTGTCTGCGATTTTGCAGAAGATGCAGTCGGTCATCATGAATTCTCCGGTAAGCCGCCCTTGCGGTATTTCCGCTTGGGGGCAAAGAGGTCGGATTGTAATACAAAAACACCGTCCGCGCCTTTCAGACGGCCTGATATCAGCCCTGAGTGCGCGCGGCCTTTTTCCGCCAGCCCGACAAACCTGTTGCCGCGCGCCAGCTCGCGAATCACATCTTCCGCCCGCAAGCCGTGATGCGCCAGCAGCACCATGCAGTGAAACCACAAATCGGCGGTTTCGTAAACAAGGTGTTCGCCGCCGCCGTCTTTTCTCGAGGCCATCAGCACTTCGCCGGCCTCCTCGATTACTACTTTTCAAGATTTTGTCGCCGCCTTTGGCAAGCAGTCCGGCCACATATGATTCGTCCGGATTGCCGCCCTTGCGCGAATCGATCACATTTTTGAATTTCAGACAATATCCTGTCGTCCATCATCCTTCTCCCAATGAATTGCCGCAGACGGAGGCCGTCTGAAAACCGCCTTTCCGTTTCAGACGGCCTGCAACTTTAAGGTGTTGTGCCGTAGATGGCCTTTTCGTCCTTCAGCACCGCATCAACCGCCTGCCAGCCGCCGTCTGCCTGCCAAACGCGGTAGAAGCAGCTTTTCCCGCCCCGTATGGCAGAGCAATGCCGCCCTGCTGTTCAATCTGCATCACCAGCGCGTCGCCGTCGCAATCGAGCCGCAGTTCGTACACTTTCTGCACATGCCCCTGACTCCTCGCCCTTCATCCACTGTTTCTGCCGGGAACGGCTGTAATAATGGGCAAAACCGGTTTCCACCGTTTTTTGCAGCGCCTCGGCATTCATCCATGCCACCATCAGCACGCGGCCGCTGTTCTTGTCTTGCGCGATGGCGCACAACAAGCCTTTGTCGTCGAATTTCACCGCGCCCAGCAATTCTTCATACATGCCGTTTCGTCCTTTACCCTTCCGTTGTTCAGACGGCCTGCTATTTTTTTCGCCGCCGTGTCGATAATGCAGGAACCGGCGATTTGCTTGTTGGGCAGGCCGACTATCTGTTTTTCATCCGCAGGCGCACCGCCATAACATGAAATCGCGCTGAGCGAAATTTTTGGCGAACCATCGATGATTTTGTCGCTGTAAATCATATAGGCGAAGGCTTTGCGCTGGCATCGTAATACCGCATGATTTGCATGCTCTTAAAGGCAAAGCTCGCACTGCGCTTGAACACCTGCTGCGGCTTGGCCACCGCCTGTTCGTTGAACTCGATCGCATTGCCGGTCTGCACGCATGACACCGATGCGTCGCTGGCATCCTCTTCAAATTCACCGCCTCTTTCAAGCCACCCTTTTTCGCATACGATAGATAACAGGTAATACCCTTCACATCGGCATCATCAAACCTTCTATTTCGATACGGTCAGTTTTTACCCAGCACGCGGAATACGGTGCTGGCATTGCCGATTTTGTCGGCTTCGGAATCGCAGGCGGCCAGGGGCCGAAACGGCCAGACCCAAACAAACGGCTTTGATGATGTGCATGGATTTTTCCTTAATTGATGTGTGTAGGCACGCTATTTTTGCCACACGGCGGCGCGGTTTTTAAAATCAACGTTGCAAAAACCGCGCCTTCCGCATGAAAAACACAAACGGCGGCGGAGCAAAGCGCCTCCAACCGCCGTATAATGCCCATCCCCACCGCAGCCCTTGCAAAAGGCCGTCTGAAAAATGAAACGCAAAATATCTACCCTGCTCTACCTGATTACATTCTTGCTGACCTTATTCCGCAGTTTATTGCAGCCATCAGGCCGCCCAACCCGCACACCTGCCGCCGGAAGCTTCAGACGGCCTGTCCGCCGCATGGTGGCTGGAACGCAGGATGTACGCCGTATTGTCCGCCTGGGCGGCAGGCACTAGCCGCCACGGTGCTGCTGCGGCAAAAACCCGTTCGAACGGGTGGCTTTGGCGGTATTGTTTTTCTGCCTTTACGGCTTGGTTGCGGCATTCGTCTAACCAAAACGCATCGCAGGCAAACCCGGCCCGCCCTGCGGCATCTCCCGCGCCATATCGCGGATTATCGTAAGTGAAAACGGAAACGCCCCTCCTCGCCGTAGTGAATTAAATTTAAACCGATACGGCGTTGCCTCGCCTTACCATACTATCCGTAACGTCTGCGGCTTCGTCTCCTGTCCTGGTTCAAATTTAATCCACTATACCAGGACACCCTCCAAGTAATCCACCATCAAACAAAAAGGCCGTCTGAAAACCTGGCAGCAGGTTTTTCAGACGGCCTGATTGCTTATCCGACTTACACGCCGCGCAACAGTTCGTTCACGCTGGTTTTGGCACGGGTTTGCGCGTCCACTTTTCACGATAACCGCGCAATACAGGCTGTGGCTGCCGTCTTTGGAAGGCATACTGCCGGACACGACAACCGAACCTGCCGGTACGCGGCCTTGGTAGATTTTCGCCGGTAGTACGGTCGAAGATTTTGGTGGATTGTCCGATGAACACGCCCATGGAAATCACGCTGCCTTCTTCGACAATCACGCCCTCAACGATTTCGGAACGCGCGCCGATGAAGCAGTTGTCTTCAATAATGGTCGGGCTGGCTTGCAGGGTTCGAGTACGCCGCCGATGCCGACGCCGCCGCTCAAGTGGACGTTTTTACCGATTTGGGCGCAAGAGCCGACGGTCGCCCAGGTATCGACCATCGCGCCTTCGTCCACATACGCGCCGATATTGACGTAAGACGGCATCAAAACGGTGTTTTTGCCGATGAAGCTGCCGCGGCGCGCCACGGCACCAGGTACGGCGCGGAAGCCTGCGGCGCGGAATTCTTCTTCGCTCCAGTCTGAAAAATTTGGTCGGCACTTTGTCGAAGTATTTGTTTACGCCGTCGTTTTGCACTTCGTTGTCTTGGATGCGGAAGGAAAGCAGCACGGCTTTTTCGCCCATTCGTTGACTTTCCATTGCCCCACGCCCGGGCGTTCGGCGACGCGCAGGCTGCCGGAATCGAGTTGGCGCAGGGTTTCAACACGGCTTCTTTGACTTCGGGGTAACGGTGGCCGGTGTGATGTCGGCGCGGTTTTCAAAGGCGGTTTCGATGATGTTTTGCAATGACATGTTTTTTCCTTTCGGGTGTGAAATGGGATTTCAGTGCGAGGCCGTCTGAAAGCGCGGGTTTTGATGCTTTCAGACGGCCTTTTTTCATGGTGCGCTGCTTACAGGCCGGACAGGGCGGCGGTGTCGTGCGCGATCATCAGTTCTTCGTTGGTCGGCACCACGACGACGGCAGGCGTTTGGCCTTTCGGGCTGATGATGCTGCTTCTTTGCCGAAGCGTACGTCCACATTGGCCTGCTCGTCGAGTTTCAAGCCCAGGAAGGCCAAATGGGCGACGGTTTGAGCGCGGACGGTATCGGAGTTTTCACCGATGCCGCCGGTGAACACCAGCGTCGATGCCGCCGGCGGCCACAGCCATGGCGGCAATGTATTTGGCCAGGCGGTAGGTGGTAACGGCTGGCCAATTTCGCGCTTTCATGGCCTTCGGCTGCGGCTTCTTCCACGATGCGGCAGTCGTTGGACAGCTCGGAGATGCCCAGCAGGCCGGATTTTTGTTCAAGAGGTCGCTGACTTCTTCCACGCTCATGCCCGCATTGGCAGCCAAGAACGGGTAAATGCCGGCATCGACGTCGCCGCTGCGCGTACCCATCACCAAGCCTTCCAGCGGGGTGAAGCCCATGCTGGTATCTTGGGATTCGCCGTTTTTCACGGCGGTGATGGATCGCGCCGTTGCCCAAGTGGGCGATGACCAGGCGGCAGTCTTTTCACGTCTTTGCCGATGATGCGGGCAGCTTCGGGGCGACGAAGCGGAAGCTGGTGCCGTGGAAACCGTAGCGGCGGAAGGCGTATTTTTGATACAGGGCGCGCGGTACGGCGTAGGTGTAGGCGTGTTCCGGCATGGTTTGGTGGAAGGCGGTGTCGAACACGGCGACGTTGGGCAGGCCGGCAAAATGGCTTGTGCGGCGCGGATGCCGGTCAGGTTGGCCGGATTGTGCAGCGGGGCGAGCGGGATGCAGGCTTCCAGTTGGGCGATGACTTCGTCGTTAATCAGGACGGACGCGCTGTATTTTTCGCCGCCGTGCACGACGCGGTGGCCGACGGCTTTCACATCGGCATCCAGGCCGTATTTTTCAGTTCGTCCAAAAAGTGCGCCGACTGCACCGGTGTGGTCGTGGCGGTCGGCCAGTTCCACGCGGTGTTTCTGACCGTCTTTTTGAAAGTGATGTAGGCATCGGGGGTGGTCAGTTTTTCACCCAGGCAGCTCAGCAGCACTTCGCCGTTGTCGTTGTCGAGCACTGCGCCTTTCAAAGACGAGCTGCCGCAGTTCAATACTAAAATCAGGTTTTTGGACATTGTATTTTTCCTTCTTGTCGGTAAATGGGAAACTTATGTTTCAGACGGCGTGCATTATACAGACAGTCTGACGGGATATGTGGAAACTTCGGCGCGGATTCGGTACCGGCTGCGGTTGCGCGGCGATGTTTGTGAGCCGTCTGAAAACATATCGGTCGGGAATATGTTTTCAGACGGCCTTTTCTGCGTGCGGCGGCATCTGCCCGGCAAACGCTATTTGTCTTCCGGCTTGGCCTGTTCTTGTTCCGGCGTTTCCGCATCCGCAGCTTCTGCAATTTCAGTTTCGGCTTCGGCCTTATCTTCACCGCCGCTTCGCTTGCGGCGTTTTCAGACGGCCTTACCGCTTCTTCCGCCGCTTCGGTTTTGCAAACCGGTTTGGCTTGCCGGTTCGACGGTTTCGGCTTGATTTGCTCCGCCGCGCTTTGCTGTCCGTCCGACTCTGCGGCGGGCAGCACCGATCCGGCCAGATAGCCCAGCGTATCGGCTTTATCGCTGCGCTTGGCCAGTTGTTCTTGCAGCGCTTCTTTTGCCCATCAGGGTTTGCGCGCCGTTGCTCAGGTGGCGGATGACGTTTTTGGTAGCTGCGTGGTTCAACGCGTCCACCGCTTCTGCGGTGTCGGCAAAATGTTGGTCCACGCGACTGCGGTAGTCGTCCAGTTCCTGTTTCAAGGCTTCCCGCTCGCTTGCCTGCCGCGACTGTTTGCCGCGCAGGAACAGCCACGCCAGCAGGAAGCCGGCAGCCAAACCTACTGCGTTGCGGCCAAAAACCAACATGGAAACGGTAGGTGCATTCATTTCGTTTGTCCTTTCGGGTTGTTTGGAAAGTTTTCACCGACAACAGGCCGTCTGAAAATACACTAAACAGTTCGTCTTGCTTTCAGACGGCCTCCGGTTGTCATTCTCTCTTACGGATGGGCGGCAATAAAGGCGGCCACTTGTTCCTGACCGGTCAGCGCGCCGCACACTGCTTCTTTGCGGATGCGTTTGGCCAGTCCGGCCAAAACTTTGCCCGGCCCGCATTCGGCGGATTCGGTGATGCCTTCATCAACCAGGCTGTTTACGGTTTCCGTCCAACGTACGGGGCTGTAGAGCTGGCGGACCAGTGCGTCTTTGATTTGCACGGATTGTCGTAGGAGGCGACGTCGGCGCGTTGTGGATAACGCGGATTTTCGGTGTGGCGATGTTGATGTTTTGCAGTGCCTCGGCCAATTTGTCGGCGGCAGGCTTCATCAGGCTGCAATGCGAAGGAACGGATCAGGCAACGGCAGGGCGCGTTTCGCACCTGCTTCTTTTGGCAGCGGTCATGGCACGCTCGACGGCGGCGGTATGGCCGGCAATCACAACCTGCCCTGGCGAATTGAAGCTTTACCGCTTCCACCACTTCGCCCTGCGCGACGGCGGCACACAGTTCTTTAACCTGCCCGTCCTCCAAACCCAAAATCGCCGCCATCGCGCCGACGCCTTGCGGCACGGCATTCTGCATCAATTCCGCACGCAGGCGGACGAGTTTGACCGCATCGGCAAAGGCCAGTGCTTCGGCAGCCACCAGCGCGCTGTATTCGCCCAAGCTGTGTCCGGCCACGACTTGCGGCAGTTTGCCGCCGCCTTCGAGGTAGGCGCGGTATGTGGCGACGCCGGCAGCCAGCATCAGGGGTTGGGTATTGACGGTTTGGCCGATTAAATCGCTGTCTTCGCCGTTCATCATCGCCCACAGGTCTTGGCCGAGGGCGGCGGATGCTTCGTCAAAAGTATTTTTAACCACGCTTACGCCGTCGAAGCTGTCCATCATGTGCAGGCTCTGCGAGCCTTGGCCGGGGAAGAAAAATGCAAAAGACATGGGATTCCTTTTCTCATGCTCAGGCCGGGATAACAATGGATACACCGTTATGGCCGCCTGTGTGTCTGTCGGTTGAAAAAAATTGCCGCCGCAAAATGACAAACCGCCATCTGCGGCAAAAAGCGGGATGGCGGAAAGTGTAACAGAAAGAGATACGCTGTTCTATGCCGCCGCATTCGGCGGCAGGCCGTCTGAAAAACAAAGAGGTACATTTTTCAGACGGCCTGAAGGTTTCACAAGGCTTTATTCGGCAATCTGGATGTCGATGTCGGTCAGCAGCCATTGGCCGTTGCTGTGGCGTTTCAGACGGCCTTTTCAGTACGTCGCCTTCTTGCGGCACGTAAAATTGGTTGAGGTGCTGGCCCAGGCGAACACCGGAACGGCTCAGCTCGCTGGACAACATGCCGAAACCGCCGTTTTTTTCTTAATGTCCCAAGCACTGACTTTGATGCGTACGATGTCGCCTTCTTTTACTGTTGCACCGCTTTCGGCAAACGGCTCAGCCACCTGCATCCCCACCGGTGCGGGAGACAGCGCGCAAGGGCGGTTTTGGTCGTCCATGCCGGCGATATAGGTGATTTCATCGCCGACTTTCGGTTCGCGGTAACCTACCGAGCAGGTCTGCCGCCAGAAGCAACAGGCGGGCGGTCGTGTCGTCTTTATCGCGGACAACGCCTAACTGTTTGTCTTGAAACCAAGAAATGATAATACCGTAATGTTGGATTGCTTGCATGATGATACCCCCGTAATGAATAGTGGATTATTATTCCTGCACCGTTTGTCTCAAACAACCGTTCGGCAGATGTGCGCATTATACTCATCCACCGAACGGTTGCAATAAATCTTTTACGAATTTGTGTTAAATTTCCCCAATCAGTATCTTAACAATACCGCCCCCAAGTAAAACCGCCGCTCTATGCCTTCCAGCAGCAATATCTGTCCGCGCTTGATGCGGCTGCTTTTGATGCCTTCGTCCAATGCCAACGGAACGGATGCGCTAAAGCTATTGCCGTGGTTTTGCACAGTCAGGATGACTTTGTCCAAGCTCAGGCCCAGATGTTTGGCGGTGCTGTCGATGATGCGCTTGTTTGCCTGATGCGGCACAAGCCAGTCGATTTGTTCTGCGTGGTAGCCTCGCTTCTTCCAATACTTCTTCCGCCACTTTGGCGAGGGTTTTAACGGCAAATTTGAATACGCCCGGCCCGTCCATTTCCACATACGGGTTGCCGCAAATCTGTCCGCCGGCCATCTGCGCAGGCACTTTCAGCAAGTCCAAATAGCCGCCGTCAGCTTGCAGTTTGCCGTGGATGATGCCTTCTTCGTCAGACGCGCCCAAAACGACCGCACCCGCACCGTCTCCGAACAGCACGCAGGTTGTGCGGTCTTTCCAGTCCAAAATATGGCTGAATGTTTCCGCGCCGATAACCAGCACTTTCTTGGCCATACCGCTTTTGATGTAGGCATTGGCGGTGACGATGGCATACATAAATCCGGCGCAAACCGCCTGAACGTCAAATGCCGCGCAACCGGCAATGCCGAGTTTGTTCTGCACGATGGTGGCCGTAGACGGAAACTGCATATCGGGGGTTGCCGTAGCCAAAACAATCAGGTCGATTTCTTCCGCCGCCACGCCCGCATCGGCCAACGCACGCTGTGCGGCAATCACGGCCAAATCGCTGGTTCTTTTCGTTTTCGGCGGCCAAGTGGCGGAATTTGATGCCGGTACGGCTGACAATCCATTCGTCCGATGTATCGACAAACTCGGCGAGATCATCATTGCTGACACGCTTTTTCAGGCAGATAGCTGCCGGAACCGGAGGATTTTTGCATATTGCATGGCGCGTCCCTTTCTAACTTATTTGTAATGGCTGGATAAAAAGATTAGGCATTGTAGGGAATGTCTGCCGTTTTTTCTCATCGTGCAACAGGCCGTCTGAAAGGATTTCCGGTTTCAGACGGCCTGTTGCACGGCATATTTCGAAACCATGCCGAAGGGTTTAATCAATGTTGATGACTGCCTGTTCCACTTCCAGTTTTTGTCTGCCAAATGCGCCAGTTGGTCAGCCACGCCTTGCTGGATGCGGGTCAGGCTGTCGGCCTCGGCTTCATGAAAGGCTTCTTCCAATGCACACTGAAGCCGACCGCATCGGTACCGCCGTGGCTTTTTAATCACCACACCGCGCAGGCCGAGGAATATGGCGCCGTTGAATTTGCGCGGATCCAGTTTGTTTTTGAAACCTTTCAAGGCTCGGCATGGCGGCAGCGCACCCAATTTGGTCAGCAGATTGGTTTGAAATTCTGCTTGATTGCCGAACCCATAAAAACGCACCGCGCCTTCTATGGTTTTCAATACGATGTTGCCGACAAAGCCGTCGGCCACCACGACATCCACATCGCCGCTGAAAATGCTGCCGCCCTCAACATTGCCGACAAAGTTCAGCTTGCTGCCGCTGAGGAGTTTGAGAAACTTGTTTGACGGTATCCGTGCCTTTGATGATCTTCGGTACCGACATTCAGCAAACCGACACGCGGCGCGCCCGCATTCGGATACAGTGCGTGCACCAATTCGCTGCCGATAACGGCAAACTGCACCAATTGCTCGGGTGTGCAGTCCACGTTTGCGCCCAAATCAAGCACCAGCGTCATGTGGCCGTTTTGAGGGGATGAATTTGGCAATTGCCGGCCTCTCGATGCCTTGTATGGTTTTCAACACAAAGCGTGCGGTTGCCATCAACGCACCCGTATTGCCCGCAGACACCGCTGCCATGCCAAACCTTCCTTCACTTGATTCACAGCTATCCGCATGGAGGAATCTTTTTGTTTTTCAGGGCAGACTGGGGCTGCTCATCCATCTCGACCACTTGTGCGGCATGGACGATTTGAATGCGGTCCATCGGTGCATTGGCAGCTTCCAATGCCTGCCGAACCTGCACCTCGTCGCCCACCATCAGTAAGCGGACATCGGCCTGCTGGCGTAAAACAACAATGCTCCGGGGATGGTAACCGCCAAACCGGCATCGCCGCCCATTGCATCTACAGCCAAGGTAATCATAATTGCTCCATTCGCTAAAAATATCGGTTGGCCATCCGGCAGATTATGATTCTGAAATCGATAAAGCATCAATCGAATCAACCCGCAAAAAGCCGCTCCGTATTTTTCAGACGGCCTTATCGTTCCGCACTGCTTTCCGCAGCCAGCATATTATGCGCAGTAATATCGTCGGCGTCCCACGGATAGTTAATCCACCAATCTTTGACGGTAATACCGCTGTAATAATGAATGCCTTGAGGCAGGATGCCTTTTTCTCTTGATTTTTCGTGCAGCACGGCTACGCCGATTTCGGCAAATTTTTTTCCTTTTGCAGCTCATTCAGCACGAATTCCAAGGTTACGCGGGAATCATCTACCTCGTCCACCACCAAGATATTTTTGCCAACCAGGCTTTCCGGAATAGGATCCAGCCACTGGATTTTCTTGATTTCGTCATTGGTCTGGTAACCGAAATCATTGGCATAGTAGGCTGTAGTAACCGCATAAATCGGAATATTCAAAAAGCAGCGCAGAATACGCGCGGAATAAATCCCCGCCGCCAATGGCAATCATTGCATCATATTTCACACCGCCCGATTGAATTTTTACCTGCCAATTCTTTTTAATACCCGATGTATATCATCATAGGTATACCAAATTTTTAACCATAATCGTACATCCGCTGTTTTAACAGAAACAAAAACGGAAACCCGCAGACGGATTTCCGTTTTACATCCGCCTCGGGCTTATTCGCCTTTGGCTTTCATCACTTTGCGGCCACGGTACATACCGTTGGGCGAAATGTGATGCGGACGATGAACTTCACCGGTTGCGCTGTCCACAGACAGGGCAGGTGCAGTCAAAGCATCGTGCGAACGGTGCATACCGCGTTTAGAAGAGATTTTTGTTTTGTTGAACGGCCATTTCAAACTCCCTAAAAAAATATTTACAAAAAGTTATTTACTGCTTTTCAGTCCTGCCAATACCGCAAACGGATTGGTTTTATCTCGATTGACTGCCGCCATATTTTTCCCCGGCACAGTGCTCATGCCGCGGCGAGTATGGCATCGCCATCAAAATTTGATCTTCCACCAACGTCCGAACCGACAATTCGCTATCCATCGGCATACCTTCCAATCCCTCATCGGAAAGCATGGCTTCATCCAACTTGGATTCATCGGCAAACAGAACAATACGCGCACCCTCATCCAAATCAAAACTCATGGGCTGCATGCACCGTTGACAAAGTAAATGCAGACATCCCTGCACTTTCAAATCCAAAAACGGGCGCTGGAAGCGATCAATCCCGCCCTGCAAAAACTACATGCAGCGGGCTGTCTTTATTCGCAAAATATTCGTGCGACCATACCCGTTCGTCCAGCTCATGCAAAAACACTTCGCCTTGCAGGCTCTGCTTTTCGCCGGCAAACTCACCGGGGGCAATCAAATCAGGCTCTAACATAAACTGTGCATGATATAATTCCAACAATAGAACGTCAATGTTTTTACACAAAATGAAAACCACACTCCCCCTTATCTTGGGATCAGGTTCAATATTCCGGCAACAGCAACTGGCACGGCTCGGTTTGCATTTTCAGACGGCCTCACCTGATTTCGACGAAACGCCCCATTCCGGTGAAACAGGCGGGGACACGGCTTTTACGCCCTTGCCATCGGTAAAAAGCACAGTCACTGAAAACACGTTTCCCTGCCGCATTGATTATAGGTGCCGACCAAGTCGCATGGTGTGAAGGCCGGCAACTCGGCAAGCCGATGAGCGTAGCAAATGCACAACAAATGCTACAGGAATTAAGTGGCAAACAGATCACATTTTACAGTGCCGTCTGCCTGCTCAACACATTTTCAGACGGCCTGCATCATCATGTAGACAAAAACCATCGTTACCATGCGGGAATTGACTTCGGAACAGATTGCAGCATATTTAAGACCGAACCCGATGCCATATATTGTGCCGGCGCAGCCAAAAGTGAGAGCTTGGGAGCCGCCTTACTGGAAAAAGTTGAAACCTGCGACCCCAAATGCACTGATCGGCCTGCCTATTTTCCGTTTAATCGACTTTTTACAAGCCGAGGGTGTAGATATTCTTTAACCCTATTACTGCCCATCAAGCTAAACCCTAATTTTTCATCATCTCAAAAATATGCCTGCAATCCTTTACCTTATCCCCACACCTCTCGGCACACCCGACACGCCTTGCCTATTACCCCACGAGCAACAGCAAATCGTGGGACTGACCGATTTTTGTGGTTGAAGCCGAGAAAACTGCCCGAGCGCACCTCAAGCATCTAGGAATCACCACCCCATCCGCGAACTCAACCTACAAACACTCAATGAGACACCGACCGTACAAAATTACCCGAGCTGCTCCGACCTTTGCAAGAAGGCCGAAGCATGGGGAGCTACTCAGCGAAGCAGGTTGCCCTGCCGTAGCGAGACCCAGGGGCCGACTTGGTTGCACTTGCCCACCAATCCGGTTTTGAAGTACGCCCGTTAATCGGACCATCAGTATTATGCTTGCTCTGATGGCATCTGGTACAAACGGCCAAAATTTCACATTCAAAGGGTATCTCCCATCCGACAAAAACCGAACGCATCCAATCTCTTAAACTACTCGAACAACAATCGAAACAGCAAAATTCAACCATCTTATTCATAGAAACACCATACGAAACAATGCATTACTATCTGACGCAATCAACATCCTGCATCCACGAACCCGCTTATGCATCGCCTGTGATTTAACACTACCCACCCAACAAATTATCAGCCAAACCATTGATATCTGGCACACTTTATCTCCGTTACCCGATTTAAAAACGTCCGACAATTTTTGTTTTACATGCTTAAAACGCGCTTGTCAGTCTAAAAATATCAGACTATAATCCGCGTCTTAATCATTTCGGAATGTAGCGCAGCCCGGTAGCGCACTTCGTTCGGGACGAAGGGGTCGGAGGTTCGAATCCTCTCATTCCGACCAAACTCAATAGAAAAAAAGCAGCTTTAAAAGCTGCTTTTTTTCTATTAGAGATGATGGACGCATCACTGTCATAAAATCGGCTAATTTCAATACAAAATAGCCGACAGCATAAACTAAAAACGAAGAAGCACTGCGTCTTAACAACAATTACATCTATTCATGATTCTTTCAGACGGCCAAAATAAAATCAATCTTGGCCGTCTGAAAATCTTATAAACAGTCTTCTGCATGCTATTTATAAACTTATCAAATAGATAAGCGACATCATGCGGTCGGGACTTGCTTCAAGTGTCCTTGAAAACTAAATACCGGCTGCCCTTCAACTCAATCCCCTGCAAAGAACCATCAAATAAGGAACGGTGGGTAATTGTTACTGTATCAGGAAGAGTCTCTGCATCCACCTCAAAACCATGATTTTGACTGGTAATCATTACTTTTTCCAGCCAATAAATCCTGTACAGGATGATTGGCTCCATGATCTTGAACGGCATCTTGCAGATTTTCCCTCCCAAAGCCAAACCAAGTAACTGATGCCCCAGGCAGATGCAAATAACGGTTTTTTTACTATTCAAAAGCTTCTGGACAGCTGTAATCGCATAATCGCAGCTTTGCGGATCCCGGGACCATTTGATAAGAAAATACCACCGGGATTCATCGCCAAGACTTCTTCTGCCGGAGTTTGCGCCGGCACAACCGTCAATCGACACCCCCTAGCAGCAAGCATACGCAAAATATTGGTTTTTACACCATAATCATAAGCCACAACATGATAGGGCTGATACTCAGGAGTTACAAAACCCTGACCAAGCACCCACTCACCTTCCGTCCACTCATAAGGTTGCGTACAGCTTACTTCTTTAGCCAAATCTTTACCTACCATGCTACCGAAAGCATTGATTAACTCTCTTGCTTTCTCTTCCGTAGCATCTTCACCTGTCAAAATCGCACCAGCTTGCGCACCTTTGATTCTTAATATTTTGAGTTAAACGGCGGGTATCAATATCTGCAATCGCAACCGTCTTATTCCGAGTTAAATACTCTTGCAAACTCTCTTTTGAACGAAAACTGCTTTCCAAAAAGGGCAATTCACGAATAATCAATCCCGCCGCATACACTTGTTTACCCTCGACATCTTCAGGATTAACTCCTGTATTTCCAATGTGGGGATAAGTCAAAGTTACAATCTGCCGGCAATATGACGGATCCGTCAATATCTCCTGATATCCAGTCATTGATGTATTAAATACAACCTCCCCAGACGTAACACCCTTATAACCGATTGACTTCCCTCGGAATAAGCTACCATCCGCAAGCACAAGAAGAGCTGGAATTTCCATAAAACATCCTATCTGTCATTTTATCAGCAAAAACACGCATATGCCACTGTTGTAGCATATTGCGTGCTCAGTCTAATAAAGCCATACAAAAATTTGAGATACGTGGGCGATTCTAAAGTCACTAAACCATCTAATTCAAGTTTACTACCCAGCACTCACAACAAGAAAATAAACCTTCTTTCGAAAAGAATATTTTTCAAACCCTTAATACCTCATTTAAAGTAACGTAACGTACAACTCGCCACTTTTTAAAAATCTTTTTAGATGATATCAGCAATATGTTTTTGCAGCACGTTTAGCATCTAACAGAATCAAGCCTAACTACCACTTTCATTAGCAATCAGAGCCAAAACCGCATCCGACCAGCTTGGTTCAATAAAAATATAACCACTTTTACCCTTAACCATCACTTGATCCAAATCGCTACAATTAAGCTCATGTGCAGCATGGCTACCTAATGCCAATAAAGTTGCAGACATTGCCCTACACGGTCAGCATCCAATCCTTGAGGAATTAAAGTTGCAATTGGTAATCCATCACTGGATATTACAGCTGAAGCAATAATATCTGCCGATGTCGCATTTAAATCGCTCAACACAGAAATTAAAAAGTTGTTCACGCATATCTTAAACCCAATAAAATCAATATATTATTAAATATTCGCTATTTAAACTTGTTACAATCAGTCATCTCTTCACGCTGTATTACCCAGCTTGATATTTTTGATAAATCCCAAGTCCTATAAAATTAGGCATACCGATTACAAAAGCACTTTAATCAATGAAACAAAAGCCTCTTTATTTAAATCAGGCACACCGGCTACCACTAATACTAACTTGACTTTTCCCGCATATAATGGGAAAAAAGTAAGTTCTGTTTGACCTGAAGGATCACAAATTCCCCAAGCATTGTGATGAATATTTAAGTTATTCTTCACTAATAACTGATGTTTTTCGCCCTAACGCTGCAACCTCACTAGACATTAAACCCACTTCTTCAGCTGTTTCGTGGTGAAAGCCCGCATTCGCAAAATAGAGTCCATTACCATCAGCCAATAGTGCCCTTCCTGTACTGGACAATTGCGCTAATAATTCAGGTAACTGTTCGTCTGTCATACTGGACTCTTTAACAGATGGAGATTCATCACCATATAAAAACTCTAGTCTTTGTAACCGATACAACAAATTTAATGCTGAATCCGCATCGTTTGTTTGAGCCCAGGCAAGCAAATTTTCAGTACTGGCTGTTTCATTATATGAAGCTCGTAATAATCCATGTAACAACGTTCTACTGGCACTTGGAATATTGCTAGATACAGCATAGTAAGCACCAGCAGGGGTAACATGTGGGTATAAATTTGATTGTAAAAGAAAGTGTTGAATCCATCTTATGCCTCTAACCCAGGATCTATTGAGAATAACATCGCACTAACCAATTGTTTCACATCTTCTTCTTGGCGCGCATCCACTTCAAAAACAGGAACATTAAAAATTATGTTGGGCCAAATATTTTTTGATAAACATCAATACCTGGCAATGACCGGACGTCCATCTTGGTCACACCTACTACCAATGGTGCTGTTTTTAATAAATCTTTTGAATGCGTCTAGAAAAAGTTAAATCTTTTAAAGGATTAGCCCGAGTATTGTCCAATAACAGAATTAACCCCATGCTTCCTTTGCTTAAAATTTCCCACATAAAAATTAAATCGTTCTTGCCCTGGGTGCCATATAAATGAACTTTAGTATCCCCATCTAACCGAATAACGCCATAATCCATTGCAACTGTCGTATGTCCCTTACGGACCAAAGTCATATCGGATGCCCGTGCATCCGTTTTTACTAGGAGGATCATCAGACAAAGCAGCAATTGCTGTAGTTTTACCAACGCCAACAGGCCCAGTAAATATGATTTTTATTTTCCTTCATTATATTTAATCCTTATTTGCCACCTGATAATTTTTCGCATCAATCTCTGGAGCAATCCACGAGGCTGATTTTGAGACGGTGTTACAGCAGTTAGCGCATCTTTAGACATTTTTATTATCAGGAACATGAGTATTAACATTTACAGTATCAGTCGTTAATTCTCTATTTCCTTGAACAGAAAAATTCATTATCTGTTGCTAAATATCCTGTAACATATGTAGCTGCCAAATAATTCAAAAATATCTGCCATATCTAGCGGCATTACTTTATATAAAATATTTAAGTTAACTGATGTTTTGGTCAAAAATGCAGACAGTCGCATAGACTCAGGAACTGGAGCTAACCGAGTTAAATTAGGCAACGTTTTAAAGTAAATACTGTTTGCAGGTCATCGGAAATACCAATCTGCCTTGGGCAGTCCATATTGCCATCTGCCACAAACAAGACATAATGGTAACTTTAGCCTTCTCTTTCCACTGAGGATTATCAGGAACTGTTTTACAAATAACCGCAAGATGATCATCACGGCACATTTTTCCAGCTCTTCTGCACTAACGGTTAAGAGTACACGTTGAATACTCAGGGAATACAATGAGGACTGGTTTACCATCAACCAATACTGCCGTATCTTGCTGTCGCTCACTAGACGCCCTTAATGCACCCTAATAAACCACGCTGAGGATTAAAAACGGCGAATTGTTGTCTTTTTATCATTATACCCATAGGTGCCTGACACTTTTTCTGGCTGCTGCGAATTAATCACTTCCTGCTGTTTTGGTTCTAACAACATTACCACCCTGAGCCAAACTTCTCAGAATCGGAAATAATGTGTCAAATTTTTACAGGTTTAGGTAGATAAGGAGCAGTTACAATCGGCTCATTAACTGAAAATACAACTACAGGTATATCTGGATGATTTTTCTTTTGCCTCATGCCAAGCCAACATCCCCTTGCTACCATCAACGTCAACTAATACCATGTCCGCTTTTAACAGTAGAGCTTGCATCCACAATTTCATAATTAGTTGTGTTATGCATTTTAAATGCCATTCTAAAAACAACATGTTGCTGCTCACCCATTTCCTGCAGACTAACCCGTACTGTCTTTACTTTCGGTATTAAATTATCCATTATTCTGCACTCTTTTATTTGTTTGAATTACGATGAATGCGCTGCTGTAACTGACTAATTGCCAAAACAACTTCCTCTGGCAGATTAGCTTCCCTTTCTCGCAGCAATCTTAGGAACTGTCTAATCTTACCCAATCCTCTGATCGTTCATATAAATCAAACAACATTATGTACAACTGAGATTCTTGAGGATATTGCAGAACAGCCTGCTCCAATGTAGATATTGCTTGTTCAAGCTGGCCATACATTAACAAAGACTCAACTTCTTTCAATGCCAGCTCAGCAGGGAGAAGTGCTTTCATTTAGAATAGAATCATTCCTCTGAACCAACTCTCGATACTTAATTTTTGCCTGACGCGATGCAGCTTGCAAATATCCCTGCTTCAATCCAATTTCACGAATTTGTTGCTCAGTCGGTGCTTTCTCTAAATTATCGAGACACCTCATGCTGACCCAAACTGTAACCCCAACCCTAACATACGTTCTTTTTACCTGACGTCCGTTAGAACCCAAGGAGTAATACAGTTTCCACAAATGAGCGCAAATTCATTAACATCAGAATTCTGATAGTCTAATTTTTAAGGCATCAATAATTAACCCTGCAGGTTTCTCTGCTTTTTGAATTGCTTTATTGTATTGCTGCAAAGGCGGTTTCGTAATCAACCTGATTTTTATTAATTTTTGCTGATTTTTCAGGCTTCACAAAACCAATAACCGCACTCATTTCCTCCTCAGTCATATCGCCAACTTCAGCCTTACCAATAATCAACGGACTCCGCTTAGTTAAGCGTCTAACTTCACGACCATCATTATTAACTGTAACTTCTACAGTCGAGGACACATTGTATGAACTGCCATCGGAATCAGAAACATCAAGGGCCTGTCTGCTCACCTATCTGGCGAGCCACCTCCTGCATACCCCAATTCAACTTCGATTCTGCCAACACACGCAAGCCCAAGTGGTTGGAATCAAGACTCAAACCAGCTTTTAATATATTCAGCCAAAGCCGTTTGCGGTAGAACTGAAACATGCCGCTCCAAGGTTGAAGACAACAAGTCGACATCCCCGATATTTAAACAAAAGGCCAGCTAACTCGCTAACCAATTTTTTCAGGCGCATCGGATTTTAGATTGTTCAAATAACTTGCCAAAGAAGCTGCTGCCTTATCCTCATAACCGAACTGCTTATAGACTTAGGGTATTCGGTAAGAGGATCCACTTCCTGAGCAGATACTGAAGCAGTAGACAAAATCAGTGTTATTGGTATCCCACTCCCAACTCTGATCCGCATCGGAAACTGAGGTATTCACCTGACTGACCCAAACATCTGAATCAGCCTGTTCCTCAGTATCATCGTTATTATTCGCCCGCCTAGTTGATGACTGGTTATTTTTGACTGATGCTTTCTCTTTACTACGCTGTTTCAGCATAATAAAGATTAGTACAACAACTGCGAGCACTCCCAATATAAGCGCGTAATCCAAGAATATCTCCCAACATATGGCATATTCGAAAACAACCCTTGCAACCTTAAAAATACAAACTAGATATGTTACGGATTGTTAATCCCTTAGCCTGTCATAATAGCATGACTTACAAAAACCGAACCTTTATTTCAACGTTTTACTTAATTAAACACGCCGCTTATCTATCAAAGCAACCGATTGATTCAATATGTCAGTCTGCGAAAACAAATTCATCACGCCTAATGACTTGAATCTATAACCTTTTCCAACCAATAGCGCGGCATCCCTTACAAAAGTAGCCGGATTGCACTGAAACATACACTATCCGTTGCAACCTCCGTGCCTGCGTAAGCATTTCAATCACGGCATGAGCACCGGCACGCGGCGGATCAATAACACTTTATCCACATTACACCAATCATCCAATGCGCTGTGATTCACTTTGAACAAATCCGCCACCCTGAAATCGGCATATCGCTCGACAATGATTAGCCATGGCATTCTGTTTTGGCCCGATTCACTAAATCAGGCAACCCTCAACTCCCAATACTTGGGCACCGCTACGGGCAATCGGCAAAGTGAAGTTACCCAAACCACAAAACAAATCGGCAAGCCTCTCTCCCGGCGACGGCTGAAGCAAATCCATTGCCCTTTTCACCATCAAATTATTCAATTTCGCATTGACCTGAGTGAACCCGCCTACTTCAAACGACATTTTCAAATTAAAATCAGGAAGCTTGTAAATCAGCCCGCCCTCTTCCAGCACAATGCCTGGCGCATCCCGTTTTTACTTCTCCAACTCCACAACCATGCCTCCCCGAATGCCTCAACCAATGCCTGCAAACATTTCATTTCTTTTTCAGACGGCCTGCGGAGCTCAGTCAGGCACAGGGCCATTTTCCCTTCCGCCACAGCAAACTCTATACCTTCCAAATTCCCTGAAAATGGCTGCAAGCCCATATGCAGCTTAGGCAAAGCCGTCGAAAGATGTTGAGGTAAAACGACACACTGTTTCAAAAGCAACAATACGATTACTCTTTTTCGAACGGAATCCCTATTTTCAGACGGCCTTCTTCGTCTACTTGAACGCCCAACCTGCCGCGTTCACGATAATGCCAGCAGACCGTAAATCGGTGCCAAAAATCTGATCGGGCGATATCTTGCCGAGCCGCGCACATTGCTCTTCCACCACCCTCTGCTTAAACGACACCTGCGCCGAAAATTCAATATGCTGCATGGAGCAGCCGCCACACCTCCCCATAATCCGGGCATGGTGCATCCTGCCTATATCCCGACGGACGCAAAATTTCCACAGCATCTGCCACATCGAAACGCTTGTCTGTCTGAACAACACGGCAAGCAATCCGCTCCCCAGGAGCGCGTTGTGAACGAACACAGCCTTCCCCGACCGTCTGACAATGCCGCGCCCTTCATGATCCAAACCAACCACATCGGCCTCAAACACCTCACCCTTTTTCACCTTGTGAATCAGCCTGCTTTTTCATCACTATTGCCATAATGCCACGCTCGCACACCAAAAACGAACAAAAACGACATTTTCCCACAAATTACCGACAGTTGCGGTATGATGCCGCACCCTCACAAACACTGTCAGCAAACAACATCATGAAAAAAATTAGGATTCAGCCTATTTCTACTGGCGGTAGATTTCCGGCCTTAGCCAACACATCCGTTCCCGATGTCGCGCCTGTTTCACAAGGCCACCACGTCGTTATCAATATCCCTCAGCAACGCCTTTTCCTCTACACAGACGGCAAATTGGCGAAAATTTATCCTGTCGCAGTGGGTAAAGCGATGACGCAAACCAACCTCGGTTCGCACAAAATCGGCGCCAAAGCCTTCAACCCCCACCTGGCACATCCCGAAATCGATTCAAAAAGAACTGAACAACGGCGTAACCACCATCCCGCCCGGACCGAAAAATCCGCTCAGCCCTGTATTTGTCCGCCTGGGCGATCCCAAACTCGGCCTCGGCATCCACGGTACAAACGCCCCGGCAAGCGTCCCCGGCGTACGCAGCCCACGGCTGCGTGCGGATGAAAATCCCCGACGCCCTCAATTTGCCAAAACCATTACCACGGGCTCGCCGGTAGATGTCATTTATCAAATGGCCGCCCTCAATGTAGAACAGTGCCAGCAACCTCTGGCTGGCCGCCTACCGCGATCCTTATAACAAGAAAAACCTGAATACGGTAGCCTTGCGCAAAAGCATCAACGCATGGGCGCAGGCCAACGGCAAAACCGTATCGGACAAACGCATAAATGCCATATGAAAGGCGCGGACCGGCACGCTGAACTGTCTGACCTGCGGCGCGGAAAGGCAAAATCAGCGGCAATCTGACCTCGCTGGCATGGACTTCCGGCTCAGGCAGTCTAAGCAAACCGAAAGCGGCTGCACCGAGACCGCAAACTCCTCCGCCTGCCGGACAAATCCTGCCTGAAGGCAGCGAAATCGAAAATCGATGCCGACATCCCGCAGAACGGCACTCCGCATCTTCCGTCGGCAACATGCCGCAATATGACGGCAACACAGCCAACGATAACGGAAGCTAACGACAACCTGTTTCTAAGCATCCGAAGGCCGTCTGAAAGATTCCGCACCATTTTAAAAAGCGGAATCTTTCAGACAACCTCTAAAATACAGCCTGGCGATAAAATCCGAAACCAAACGGCAGAACGACATCTGGAGTAACCGCCCTCAACCTTTCACGACCCCCAATAAACCACATGCCCCGCCTCAACATCTCCCCGCCCGAATCCATCCTCTATCAAACCGGCCTCAGCGTACAAATCGGCGATTTGAATTACGGCAACCACCTCTCCAACGATGCCGTCTTACGCATGGTTCACGAAGTGCGCATCCGCTGGTTGGCGGAGCATGGATACAGCGAATTCGACATCGACGGCTGCGGCCTGATCGCGACCGGTGCCGCCATCCAATATCGGGCACAGGCCATGCACGGCGACCAACTGCAAATCAACCTCGGCATCGGTAGAAATCAGTGCAGGCGGTTTCCGCTGCGATGCTTCCCTGCTCCGCCTGCGCGACCAGACACTGATCGCCACCGTCCAATGCCATCTGGCCGCTTTCGACTACACCGCGCAACGCGTCCGCAGACTGCCTGAAAAATTTTGCCGCCATACTGCACGGCAAAGAATAAAAAGGCCGTCTGAAAATAGAAATACCTTTCAGACGGCCTCAATCCGTCCCCGGCCTTGCCCTGCCCTTTCCGACCGGCAACGCCAAACGACGGCATCTTAAAAACCGCTTGCGTAAAGTGCCGAAAAAGCACGCAACAGGCGTTTCACATCCCAAATGCCGCCGCACCTCAAAATCCGCACAATGAAATAAAATACACGGCCTCACTGCCCTGCCGCACGACACACCGCATCACATAAGAATACATCATGAACAACACTCCCGCCCCGTTTGATCGGCGAAATCATCCGCCGCGAACGCCATCTGGCCAAATACGCCAACACCATGGACAGCCTGTTCTGCATCCGTTTACAAAACAAGGTATCGGCATAGACGCGCTTTTTGTCGCTCATCCCATTTGTCGGCGACATCGCCGGCCTGCTGCTGACGCTCAAAGCCTTCCGCATGGGCGAGGGAACTGGGCGTACCGGAAGAAAAATGCAGTAGGCGGTTTATCTTGCTTTGGCCGATATGCTGCTGGGCATGATTCCGGTTGTCGGCACGCTGATCGACATCTTTTGCAACCGACCTTCCGCACAATGAAAATCGTCAACGAGCATGTCCGCAGCGAATACAGCATAGACACCAGCCTGCATCTGGAACGCCCGTTCATGCACGCGGGGCTGGAAAAGAAACAGGCACAGTCTGCCTTTTGGCGCAAACCTGCCGCCGCTTGGCTTTATCTGCACCTGCCCGATTTCTTCGGCCTCGTCATGCTGGTTTTGATGACTTGGGGAACCATAGCGTTGGCCAAATGGACTTGGAGCGGCCTTTTCCTGGCTGTTCGCCACTGTTTCCGCTTGGTTTTTAAAGTCCGTGCCGTTGCACTGGCACTACAGAGGCCGTCTGAAAAACAGTTTTCAGACGGCCTCTTTAGATTTTTCACCGACCCTAGCCTAAGCCTCGCTGCCGCCCACGGTCAGGCCGGCATCAATCCTCAAGTAGGCTGGCCGACGCCGACCGGCACGCTCTGCCCGTCTTTGCCGCACACGCCCACGCCTTTGTCCAGCGCGCTGTCGTTGCCTATCATGGAAACGTGTTTCAACACTTCCGGGCCGTTGCCGACTATGGTCGCGCCTTTGACGGGGTATTGCAGCCTGCCGTTTTTCCACCCACCACGCTTCGGACGCGCTGAACACGAATTTGCCGCTGGTAATATCCACCTGCCCGCCGCCGAAATTGACGGCGTAAATGCCTTTTGTCGAGCGAGGCGATGATTTCTTCGGGGTCGTGGCCGCCGTTTTTCCATAAAGGTGTTGGTCATGCGCGGCATGGGGGCGGAGGCGTAGCTTTCGCGGCGGCTAGTTGCCGGTGGATTGCACGCCCATCAGTCGGGCGTTGGTTTCGTCCTGCATATAGCCGGCCAAAAATACCATCCTCAATCAATACGGTGCGTACCGGTTTCATTGCCTTCGTCGTCGATATTGAGCGAACCGCGACGATCGGCGATGTCGCCCTGGTCAACGACGGTAACGCCTTTGGCAGCCACCCGCTGTCCGATTTTTCCGGAAAACGCGCTGGTTTGCTTTGCGGTTGAAATCGCCTTCCAGACCATGCCCGACGGCTTCGTGCAGCAATACGCCCGGCCAACCGCTGCCCAAAAACGACTTTCATCAACCCTGCCGGCGCGGGGCGCGCTTCGAGATTGACCAATGCCTGCTGCACGGCGGCATTTACATATTCCGTTACTAACTTGTCGCTGAAATAAGACAGGGTCGAAACGTCCGCCGCCGCCCGCGCTGCCCATCTCGCGCCGCTCCCCTGCTTGGCGATGACGGTAATGCTCAGGCGCACCAAAGGGCGGATATCGGCGGCGTGGCGACGTCCAAACGGGCGATGTACATCAGGTCGTATTCGCAGGTCAGCCCCGCCATCACCTGCACGATGCGCGGATCAGCCGCCTTAGCCAACTCTTCCACGCGGTGAAGCAGGGCGACTTTGGCGGCGGAATCCAGGCTGTGTATCGGATTGGCGGTTTGGTGCACCGCTTTGCCGTATTTTTCAGACGGCGTTCTGATGTGCGCCTCACGTCCTACGCGCCGATGACGCGCACGGTTTCAGCGGAACGGCGGATGCTGTCGGCGTTCAGGCTGTCGGCATAGGCAAAGGCGGTTTTCTCGCCCGACACCGCGCGCACGCCCACGCCCTGGTCGATTTGGAAACTGCCCGATTTGACCATGCCTTCTTCCAAATGCCAGCTTTCGAAAGCGGTGCGTTGGCAGTAGATGTCGGCATAATCGACGTGGTGCGTGCCGATGGCGGACAGGCTGCGGGAAAGGTCTTCGGGCGACAGGCCGTTGGCGGCGAGCAGGTCGCGGCGGACGGTTTGTGAAATATCGTTGTGCATTTTTGATAACGGTTTGCGGTACGAAAGAGACGGATTATACGCGAAACGGCTTTTTCCCGATACGCGGATACTGCCCCCCATTGTGATTTCATTAAATTTTATTCTCTTTAAAAATCATATTATTATATATATATCAAAAATATTCTTAAAATAAGCCTTGATAATTATTATCATTACTCTATAATACCCATACCGACTAAGTGGTCGGGTCATTAAACACCTGCATTTCAGTTATCCCAATCAATCCGTTTCATGGAGACTTCATATACGATATAGGCCTTTTTCATCGATACTCAAAAACCGAACCAACGCACGAACCCGCAGCCCGAAACTGCGGGTTCAGTGACGTGAAAGCCGTCTGAAAAACATTTTCAGACGGCCTTTCAGCTAAAATACGCGCCATTAAAGGACAAAAAGCCATGATGACGCCCGAAACCCAGAAACAGCTCAAAATCACCGACGTTTCCGCTAAGAAACTCGACAAACTCAACCTCCATACCGCATGGGATTTGGTTTTGCATTTGCCGCTGCGTTACGAGGATGAGACGCACATCATGCCGATTAAGGATGCGCCGATCGGCGTGCCGTGTCAGGTCGAGGTGAAGTCATCCATCAGGAAGTAACGTTCAAACCGCGCAAGCAGCTGATTGTCCAAATTGCCGACGATTCCGGCAGCGTCCTTTTTTCTGCGCTTCATCCACTTTTACGCCAGCAACCAGAAACAGATGGCGGTCGGCAAACGCATCCGCGCCGTGGGCGAAATCAAACACGGGTTTTCACGGCGACGAGATGATTCATCCCAAAAATCCGCGATGCCGAGAGCAGTGGTTTGGCAGAAAGCCTCACGCCGATTTATCCGACCGTAAACGGTTTAAATCAACCCACTTTGCGCCGTATTATTCAGACGGCCTTGACGTCACGCCGCTGCACGACACCCTTGCCCGATGCTTTATTGGGTCGTTTGAAACTGCCGCACCTCGCCGAAAGCCTGCGCCTTTTGCATCTCGCCGCCGCCGAGTTTTCACCATCCACCAGCTTTCCGACGGCGCGTTGCCAGCATGGCAGCGGCTCAAATTCGACGAACTTTTGGCGCAACAGCTTTCCATGCGGCTGGCGCGGCAGAAGCGCGTCAGCGGTACGGCGGCGGCATTGGGCGGCGACGGTACGTTGACTAATGCACTGCGCCACGCTTTGCCGTTTGCCCCTAACCGATGCTCAAGAAAGAGTCGTGTCCGAAATCCGCCGCGACATGGCGCAAACTCATCCCATGCACCGCCTGTTGCAAGGCGATGTCGGCAGTGGCAAAAACCATCGTCGCCGCCTTGTCCGCGCTGACCGCCATCGAATCGGGCGCGCAGGCGGCTGTAATGGCGCCGACCGAAATCCTTGCCGAACAGCATTTCATCAAGTTCAAACAATGGCTTGAGCCGTTGGGCCTTGAAGTCGTCTGGCTCTCCGGCAGCCAGCGCAAAAAAGCCAAAGACGAAGCCAAAGCCAAACTTGCCGACGGCACCGTCAAAATCGCTGTCGGCACGCACGCCCTGTTTTCAGACGACGTCGAGTTTCAAAAATCTGGGCTTGGTGATTGTGGACGAACAACACCGCTTCGGCGTCGCCCAACGCCTCGCCCTCAAAAACAAAGGGCGCGACGTCCACCAACTGATGATGTCCGCCACGCCTATCCCGCGCACGCTCGCCATGAGTTTCTTCGCCGACTTGGACGTGTCCGTCATCGATGAATTGCCGCCCGGGCGCACCCCGATTAAAACCCGCCTCGTCAACAACGTCCGCCGCGCCGAAGTCGAAGGCTTCGTCCTCAACATCTGCCGCAAAGGGCAGCAGGCATACTGGGTCTGCCCGCTGATTGAAGAAAGCGAAACCCTGCAACTGCAAACCGCCACCGAAACCCTAGCCCAGCTTCAGGCGGCCTTGCCCGAACTTAACATCGGCTTGGTACACGGGCGCATGAAAGCCGCCGAAAAAGCCGAAGTCATGGCTCAGTTTGCCGCAGGCCGTCTGAACGTCTTGGTCGCCACCACCGTCATCGAAGTTGGCGTAGATGTGCCCAACGCCGCCCTGATGGTAATCGAACACGCCGAGCGCATGGGCTTGGCGCAGCTGCACCAATTACGCGGACGGGTAGGGCGCGGCGCGGCAGAAAGCGTGTGCGTCCTCCTGTTTGCCGAACCTTTAAGCGAGCTTGCCAAAGCGCGGCTGAAAGTCATCTACGAACACACCGACGGCTTTGAAATCGCCCGCCAAGACCTCAATATCCGCGGTCCCGGCGAATTTCTCGGCGCGCCAAAGCGGCGTCCCCATGCTGCGCTTTCGCCAACCTCGAAGAAGACCTGCACCTCTTGGAACAGGCACGCGAAATCGCCCCGATGCTGATTGAACAAAACCCCGAAATCGTCGAACGCGCATCTGGCAAGGTGGCTTTTGCCAGCAGGGAAAGGGTATTTGGGCGTGTGAGGCCGTCTGAAAACATAATTATTCTATTTTTCAACAACATAAAATTCAATCATGCCGATTTGCATCGAATACATAGCCGTCCGGCATGACTGATGCCGTGCATCCGTCCCCGTGCTATAAAGGCCGTCTGAAAGCGGCAAACTTTCGAACGGCGCTTTATATGCCTCATCCTTACAACAATTTTTTCAATCGGCAATATCGAAAAATATTGGAAATAATCCGCTTCCAAACCCCAGCGTCGGGCTCGTTTTTCAACAACACGTCGGGTTGGTCCGGGTCTTGCCAGCGCAGGCGTTTTGCGCTGTTTGTCCATCACCACCTTGTAGGCGTATTGCGGCGTGATTTTTCCAGCTCCCGCCGCATGTCGCCGGCGATTCCGGCATGGTCGATAACCATGCCCATTTCAGTGTTCAAACGGGCGGAACGGGGGTCGAAGTTGAGCGAACCGATAAACACCGCTTGCCGTCCACTACAAAGGTTTTGGCGTGCAGGCTGGTGGCCGAACTGCCGGTCAGCCCTTTGTCCCTAATCTTGGGCGGGGCGAAATCCGGTTTGACTTCATACAGTTCGACGCCCGCATTCAGCAGGTCTTTGCGGTAACGCGCATAGCCCGAATGCACGGCAGCGCCATCGGTGGCGCGCAGGGAGTTGGTTAAAACCGTTACCTTCACATTATTGGCCGTCAAATCGCGCAAGGCCGCCATCCCCATTTGCTGGGTACAAAATAAGGCGACACGATAAAAGACATCTTTTCCGGCTTGCCCAAAGCCTCGAGCAGACTGTCGGCAATCGCGGGAAGCTCCTTATCGCGCGCCAGCCCTTTGGCGGGATCGTCACTGATGAGGCGCGCATCGGCGTACTGCCACGGCACATTGCCTTCGGATATGGCGGCGGCCAACGGCGAAGCGGCAAGCTCGTCGAGGTAGCTGGCACGGATTTCCGCATCGTCGCGGCGGGAGCGGTGCAGTTTCAGACGGCCTTTTCGGCATCGGCACGCGGCGCAATGCTGAAAAACGGATAGCCGGAGCCGCTGGCCCCAATAACGGTCGAAATCGCGCGAAACGTCTTCCGCCACCTCGCCTTTGGCCAGCACGTCCAAATCAGCAAAACCGATGTCGGTGGTTACATTGAAATATTCGTCGCCGATATTGCGGTACGCCGACAATGGTGTATTGATTGTCGGTACCGTCAGCGATTTATTGTGCATCCTGCGGTTGAGGCGGGGAAATCGGTCAGATAGCCCAATGCGCGGACTTTGCGGTGGGGAAACGGATTGAACAGGCGGATTTCGATGTTGTCTTCGGCATCCAATGCCGCCAGCACGTCATCCATACCGCGCGTATTATTGTCGTCGAGCAGCAGGCGCACGCGGACGCCCCTTTGGGCGGCACGTTGCAGCATTGGAACAGCATTTTTGCCCGATACATCGTCATGCCAGATGTAATAGGCAATATCGAGCGAACGGTCGGCATGTTCAATCAGCATGGCACGGGCGACAAAAAGCATCACGCGGATCTGCCAGCAAATAAACACCGCTCTGCCCCGCCTGTTTTTCAGACGGCCTCTCGGACGGCAGCGCGGCTTCCAAACGAGGTGCGCTGTCCGTATCGATATGGCCGGAAACAGTGCGGTCGGCCAAATCCGGCAAACCCGCACAGGCAGACAGCAGCAACGCCGCGGCAGCCGTCAAGCATCCGGACGGCAAACGCCGCGCCGGTATTTTTCCATATTCGGTTCAAAAATCTCGCCTTAATTTTTACAGAATTCGTTTTCAGACGGCCTACTTTTTAAGGAAAGCGCGTTTCACAATCAGCCACCAGTCTTTTCTTACCCAACACCTACCGCTGCTCGAAAAACGTTGTAACGGCAGCCGTCGAGCTTCTGCAAAATAATCTGCCCGCCGACCACAATCATCCGCAACTCGAAAACCAATCCGCCCTTTCAGGTCCGACCCAAAGGCGCACCGGCCTTGAGCATCTTAAAACGCCCGTCCGCATTGATACGCCATCAGCCGCTGAAAGGCAAAATCCGCCCCTACCTTCCGCAATCTCGCGCTTCGGTAACGCCGAATTTGGCCAAATCGTCCTGCGGGATATAGATCCTGCCCTTGCGCCAATCCACCGCCACATCCTGCCAAAAATTAATCAGCTGCAACGCCGTACAAATACCATCGCTCCGCGCCAGGCTGCGGGTATCCGTTTCACCGTAAAGCTGCAACAAAAATCCGCCCCACTGGATTGGCCGAACGGCGGCAATAATCCGCCAACTCGGCAAAAATTCTGATAACGCGTTTTCACCACATCCTGGGCAAAAAGCCGACAACAAATCGTAAAACGGCTGCAAATCCAAACCGAACGGCAACACCGCCTCTCATACAAACGGCGCATCAAAGGCTGTCTGCGGCACCCGCCCGCTCCAATAAGGTCAAGCTCCGCGCGCAAAGCCGCCAAAAGCCGCCAAACGCACATCATTGTCCGCATCGCCCTCGTCGGCAACATCGTCCGCATAACGGGCAAAACGCATAAACCGCATGAACCGGCTTGCGGAGGCGGCACGGCAGCATAATCGAGCCGACCGGAAAATTTTCATAATGATTGACAGACATGTGTATCCTAATAAACCAAACCGCACCTTTCAGACGGCCTGTCAAACGGCGCAACATTCTAAAACAAAAGCCTTCCCCCATGAAAACCGAAGCGGTACGTCAAATCCGCTATAATGCCCTGCCCCCTTTTCAGACGGTCTCAAGGCCGTCTGAAAAACCACACAGCAAACCATTCCTTCAAAAACAACAAACCCGCCGGAAAGAAATACCCATGCCGTGGAACATACCAATCTTGCTCACCTGGATGCGCGTTCTGCTGATTCCCGTCTTCACTCTGCTGTTCTACCTGCCACAAGGCTGGCTAGCCCCCCAAACCGTCAACTGGACGTACGTATTCATCTTCGCCGCCGCCGCCGTAACCGACTGGTTTGACGGCTTTTCTCGCCCGCCGCTGGAAACAAACTTCCGACTTCGGCGCCTTTCTCGACCCCGTTGCCGACAAACTCATGGTGGCCGTCGCCCTCATCCTGCTGGTCAGCCTGCACCGGACCCACGCCATCTTCGCCATGATCATCATCGTACCGCGAAATCACCATCTCCGCACTGCGCGAATGGATGGCGCAAATGGGCAAACGCGGCAGCGTGGCCGTCGCCCAAATCGGTAAATTGAAAACCACCGCCCAAATGGCCGCCATCATGCTGCTGCTGGCAGGGCATGAACGACTATCACGGCCTGAATTTTTATTTTTATCGGCAACATATTGATGACACTCGCCGCCGTCCCTAACCATTTGGTCGATGTTTTACTACTTAAAAATGGCTTGGCGCGAGTTTAAATAAATTCCGACACAACGCTTGACAGCCTTAAAGAAGCCGCTATAATGGCGGCTTCTTTGCTTCCGGCAAAGACTTTCGAAATGCGGGAATAGCTCAGTTGGTAGAGCGCAACCTTGCCAAGGTTGAGGTCGCGAGTTCGAGACTCGTTTCCCGCTCCACAGTTTGAAAAATCCGGTTTACGCGGGAATAGCTCAGTTGGTAGAGCGCAACCTTGCCAAGGTTGAGGTCGCGAGTTCGAGACTCGTTTCCCGCTCCAAAAACCGTATTTTTTTAATTATGCGGGAATAGCTCAGTTGGTAGAGCGCAACCTTGCCAAGGTTGAGGTCGCGAGTTCGAGACTCGTTTCCCGCTCCATTTAAGATTAAGTTGTTTTCAAAACAACTTTTTTTCTTTATGGCGGGATAGCAAAGTGGTTATGCAGCGGATTGCAAATCCGTCTACGCCGGTTCGATTCCGACTCCCGCCTCCAACAGACAACAGCCTTCACGGCGGGGTGGCAGAGCGTTTATGCGATAGAGTGCAACCTCTATACAGGCCGGTTAAAGTCCGTGCCCCTGCTCTCCAAAAAGTTTATCTTTACCCTTCCGGGAAAAGATAAAGCCCGGGTGGTGAAATTGGTAGACACAACGGACTTAAAATCCGTCGTCCCTAATACGGACGTACCGGTTCGATTCCGGTCCCAGGCACCACTAACAAGCTGTCATCATTCAATATCCCTCCCCTTTTTCCACTTCTAAATTTTTTTAGCTGACTGCTTTGCGCCATAGCTTATATTTAAGCTGCAAAATCATTTGATTATCGGTTTCCATCCTTATCCCGATTGCCATTTTTCAGACGGCCTCAAACAAGCAGACAACAGATTTTTCCACCTATCCCAAAACAAACAACTCCCGCCCATACTGTTTCAACCACAGCTTGGCTGCCTGCGTGTGCGGCGTATGCCGATTGACCAAACTCAAAAAAATCGCGGCTGTGGTTCGGATGCGGAAGATGACAAAGCTCATGCACGCAAAACATAATCCACCACAAAATCAGGCGCGCCGACCAGCCGCCAGTTGAGGCGTATCCCCGTGGTGCGGCGGCAAATACCCCAGAAAGTTTTTGGCATTCGACAAAGCCACTGCCGCAGGTTGGAATTCCAAACGGCCCGCATGGCCAACCAGGCGCGGCAACAATGTCTCGGCAGCACGCCGCCGCCACTCTTTCCGCAACAACTCCTTCTGCTCCTCCGCTCCGGCTTCCGCCACACTGACACGCGAAGGCAGCAACAATACGCCCCTCATGCCCGCCCGACACCAAATCCAACTGCTCCCCATGCAGCCAAAGTTTAGACGGCAGGCTTTCTTCAACCGGCAATACAGTACCGCGCAACAACACCGACAACAGTAAATCTTCCCGCTCCGACAGCCACGCCGACAACTGCCTCCGCCCCAACCAAGGCGGTATCGTTGCACTAACCGCATCTGCCGCCATTGGACGCAGGATGATATTTTTCCTGGCGTTGCGCTTGATGCGGACGGTAATCCGACGCCCATCAGATAAAGAATGAACAATGGTATCCATATTGCCCTGAAAGCAAGAAAGGCCGTCTGAAAAACGGGAAATCCGTTTTCAGACGGCCTCTGATTAAACTTTACTCTTCTTCTGCGTCGGTTTCTTCCGCACCTTTTTCCGCGAAATGACCCAAGAGCCAAATCAGCGCGCCGCCGCCCGTAATCCCGGCCTTAATCCACATAGCCGTGTCTTCACCCCATGTATAAATCCATGCTAATACTTTAGGCACGGCATTCATATAGTTCAAACCAAACGCTAAAAGACCCAGAATAAACAGCGTGCTGCCAAAACTTTTCATCAATCTTCCCTTTCAGTGGGAATCAAGGTTGTGAGATAAAATGTAAAGAATGGTTATTATAACAGCACGAGGTTTGCCCGAAAATCATCATTTCGTTTAAAAAGCCGTCTGAAATCGGGTGATGTTTTCAGACGGCCTCTTTTACTTGATTAGATTTTTAGGCGAAGAAAAAGCCAAGCTTTAAAACTTGGCTTTTTCTAAATTAGCTCCCCGACCTGAGGCTCGAACCAGGGACCTGCGGATTAACAGTCCGTCGCTCTACCGACTGAGCTATCGGGAAGAGACGCCCATTCTATTCCGAACCCGAAACTTTGTCAACGGATTTTATCCGAACACAGACCATCCTGATTTTTTATGATTGTTTATTATGAACATTTTGTTTATTAAAATTTAGAAAAAGCCGTCTGAAAATTGATGGTTTCAGACGGCCTTCAGAAGCAACGGGCAATGGGAGACAGCTTATTCTTCTTCAGGAATTTTGCTGATTTTTCACCCGTTCGATGCGCTGGCCTGCTTTTTCCAATACTTCGAAACGCCAGCCGTGAAAATCGACGCTTTCGCCGATTTCGGGCAGGTTTTCCAGTTCTTCCATAATCAGGCCGGCTACGGTGTGGAAGGCGGCATCTTCTTCCTGCGGCGGCAGGTTGAGCTGGGGGGCGAGTTCGACATATTCGAGCGCACCGTCTACGGTGAAGCTGTCGGCTGGCCGTCGGCCTGCAAAACAGGTTCTTCGGCGCGTTCGAACTCTTCCGGAAATTCGCCGGCGATGGTTTCAAAGCAGGTCTTTCATGGTAACCATGCCGAGCACGGCGCCGAACTCATCTACAACCAACGAGTAATCCGCGCTTTGTTGGCGGAACAGTTCGATGGCATTCAAAGGCGGTGGTGCTGTCGGGCAATATCAACGGCTGGCGTAAGGCCGTCTGAATATTGAGTTCGCCATCGGCAAAGCAGTTGGTTAAGCAAGTCTTTTTGTTGATATGGCCCAATGGTTCGTCCACGCCGGCCTTGCCGACGACGAGCAGGCGGGAGTAAGGCGTGCTTTGCAACTGGCGGCGTTGTTCTTCTTTGCTTTGCGAAATGTCGAGCCGTTCGATGTCGCGGCGGGGAATCATCACGCCGAGTATCGGGCGTTCGGCCAAGGTCAGAACGCTGCGTATCATCGGATTTTTCGTTTTCTTCGAAATGTTCGCTGTTTTTCCGCTTCTTCGCCCGCGTTGGCCAGGATGCTTTCGCGTATGCCCATCATGCCGAGGACGTTTTTCTGCGGTGCGCTGCCGCCAGGAGCTGCCGATGTAGTCTTTTTCTTGGTGTTCTTCATCGATACCTGGTTGAAGATTTCAATCAGGACGGAGAAACCGATGGCGGCGTAGAGATAGCCTTTGAGGATTTGAAGTGGAAGGCTTCCGCAATCAGGCTGAAGCCTATCATCGAGCAGGAAGCCCAAGCAGAGCATGACGACGGTGGGATGGCGGTCCACAAAATCAGTCAGGGCTTTGCTGGCCCATATCATCACGGTCATGGCGACGACGACGTACCGCCATGGCGACGACGATGTGTTCAACCATGGCCACGGCGGTAATGACGGAATCGATGGAGAAAACGGCATCGAGAATCAGAATTTGGGCAACGACGCTCCAAAAAGGGGCATGCTTTTTTCTGCGTATCCGCTACGGCGAAGTGGTTGGCCCCTTCGAGGCGTTCGTGCAGTTCGGTGGTGGCTTTATAGAGCAGGAAGAGTCCGCCTGCGAGCATAATCAGGTCTTTGCCTGAAACGCTGAGGCTGCCGAGGTTGAGGAAGGGCTTGGTCAGCGTCATGATGTGTGCCATGAAGCCGAGCATGATGATGCGGATTAAGACGGCAAGCGAGAGGCCGGTCAGTCGGGCGCGATCGCGGGATTTGGGTTTGACTTTGTTGGCAAGGATTGCCACGAAAAACCAGATTGTCTATGCCGAGCACCACTTCCAAGAGTAATAAAGTGGCAAAACCGATCCAAGTTTGCGGTTCGGCCAACCAGCTGAAGTCCATTGCGTCGTTAATCCTTTCGGGTAGGGTGAGGCCGTCTGAAAAACGGAAGGGTCTTCCATGTTTGTTTTGTGTGCGACTACCGGAATTCGAAAGGCGGCAGTTTAAGCAGCTTGGTCGGGGAATGCAAGCAACACGGCGGATTGGCACGCTTTCGCCACAAGGCGGCCCGATGCGACAACATTGTAGCGGAGCAGGCCTATCCGCCGATAAGCCTGCCTGATGGCCACGAACCCGCGCTTTTTCGGATGAGGCAAAGTTGCGTTGACAGCGATGGTTTTCAGACGGCCTTTCGCCTTATCCGACTAGGCGGCGGCAACAGTAAAGCGTTCAAACAAATGCGCTTTGTTTTCCACATCGTCAGCGATGGCAATCGCTAAATCCGCCACGCTGATGCCTGCCGGAATTTCACCGTCCATCAGCAAATCGTCTTTGCCCAAGCGGTATTTGCCGGTCTTGTCTTCGCTGAAACCGCCGGTAACACCCAGTCGTGCAGGAGGGGAAACGAAAGACCAGTTCACGTCGCGGCGTGGCAGGAGTTCTACCAAAAGATGGCGTGTGGCATTGGCGCCGTCGAAAATTTCTTTCGGGAAGTCAGGCGTATCGATAACTTGCAAACCGGGTGCCACATACAGGCTGCCTGCGCCGCCGACGATTAAGAGATATGGCACTTGCGCTGCTTTTGCCGCTTCGACAATATTGTTTGCGCCGCGTGTAAAATCCGCGCCGATATTGGGATTGGTCCAGCCCGGGTTGAACGCGCTGACCACGGCATCAAAGCCTGCCAGTTTGTCGGCAAAATCTGCTGCGTTGACATCTGCGGAGACAGCGGCAACATTTTGCGCTTGGAACACTTTGTCTGTGTTGCGGGCGAAAGCGGTCACTTCATGACCGCGACCTGCCAATTCTTGAACGACTGCGTTGCCGACATAACCTGTTGCACCGATAACTGCGATTTTCATATTTGACTCCTTGTGGGGATGTGATTGATTAGATGAATGCATTGTAAGGCCGTCTGAAATGCTTGATAATCCCTGATTTACTGTTATGATTGTGAAGTTTAACTAAATAATGGATAGGAATAGGCCGTCTGAAACGGGGGCATTTGGACTTCATTAAAAACCAAACTTTCAGACGGCCTCATCATAGAAAGAATGCAAGACATCAAACCCCTGCTCGTTTTTCGCCGCCGTCCTCGAACACGGCAGCATGAACGCCGCCGCTGCCGTGCTGGGCATGACCCCGTCTGCCGTCAGCCAACATGTCGGGCGGCTGGAACGTCAATACGGTGTAAAACTGCTTAACCGCAGCACACGGAGGATGGCACCCACCGAGGCGGGGCGCGCGCTGGCCGCTTCCTGCACCCGCCTGCTGGCCTGTGCCGGACGATGCGTTTGCCATGCTGGAAAATGCGAAAACCGAAATCGGCGGCGAAATCAAAATCGCCCTGCCCTCCGGCATCGCCGCCCATCCCGCACTGCATAACAGCCTGCTGCGTTTGAAGGCGGAACATCCCGCCATCAGGCCGCTGCTTGTATTCGGCGATTCGCTGCTGGATTTGCAGCGCGATACGGTGGACATCGCCCTGCGCGGCGGAGAACATGCTTTGGACGATGAAAATCTGGTCGCCCGTTTCCTTACCCGCCAACAATGGCGGATTTGCGCGTCTCCCGCCTATTTGGCGGCACACCTGTTGAAAAGCCGCAGGATTTGGCCGCGCTGGACTGGCTGTATTACGCACCGGCCAACCCTGCCCATGCATCGCGGCACAGTTTTTTACACTGCATATCGGGCGGGGCCTGCATTGCAGCCAGCTGGGCGCATTGACCGAACTGGTCAAAGCAGGATTGGGCGTGGCAATTTTTCCTCGATGGCGACGTAGCATCCGACTTGGCTTCAGGCCGTCTGAAAGCCGTACTGCCAGACGGCGGCTGCCGAAATAGACGTATATGCGGTAACGCCCTATCGCGTACAATCGGCAACGACGAGACGGTTTTGCGGATTCTGCTGGAAGAATTCAGCAGGTTTGAGGCTGTTTGACTCCAATTTGAAGCGCAGTCCATCCAACTTCACAACATTCATTTTTACAAATCTGAAAGACAGCGGGTTTGACAATAAACCACGTTCATTTTTCAGCATATCTTGCATAAAAAGCCGACACATAAAAAAACAACCGCACTTTTTCCAAATGCGGTTGTTTTTCTCTATGGAAGAACGGTTATTCTACGCCAACCATAACGGAAGTGGCTTTAATGATTGCGTAAGCTTCTTTGCCTACAGCCAAATCCAATTCTTTAACGGACTCAATCGAGATGGTTGAAGAAATCACATTGCCACCACCGATATCAAGGTGAATGATGGCGTTTACAGAACCGGTTTCGATTGAAACGACTTTTACCTTTTCAATTGATTTCTTGCGCTGATTTTTCATACATATTTCCTTATAATAATTTTAAAACAGGGGAAAAGAGGCAGCATTCTACATAAACCAATTCAAAAACATTCATACTTAATAAGTAGGATGAACTTTCTTCTTAAAATCTAACTACAATATTCTCTTTAAAAATCTATACTTTACTTAACGAGTCGAATAACCGGGGCGATGCGGATAGAATCATTGCCGCCGCAAAATTACAACGTCCCTTATACTACTTTATATCAAATCTATTCTACAAACACCCTCTACTTACTATAGACAGTAACCGTTTCCAGACAAAGATGAGGCCGTCTGAAAACGGATTACCGATTTCTCAGACGGCCTCCCCATACAAAAACCGCACCGTATTGCCAATCAATTATTTGCAATACGGTGCAGCTACGAAACCTGATTATTTCAATTTGGTTTCTTTATAGATAACGTGTTTGCGGGCAGCGGGATCAAATTTTTGATTTCCAGTTTGCCCGGCATAGTGCGTTTGTTTTTTTGGTAGTGGTGTAGAAATGACCAGTACCCGCACTCGATTCCAGTTTGATTTTTATCGCGCATTGCAGTAATTCCTTAAATCGGCTGTTTCAAATCAGGCTTCGCCGCGTGCACGCAAATCGGCCAAAACGACATCGATGCCCCAATTTGTCGATGGTGCGCAATGCGGCATTGGATACGCGCAGGCGAACCCAGCGGTTTTTCACTCTCAACCCAAAAACGGCGTGTTTGCAAGTTAGGCAAAAACGACGTTTGGTTTTATTATTGGCGTGCGACACGTTATTGCCACTCATCGGGCGTTTTTCCGGTCACTTTACAAACTCGTGCCATGGTTTTAACTCCAAACTTCTGAAAAAGTAAAAACGCGGTTTATACCACAAACCAGCCTTCTCTATCAAGCAGGCTTTTTGTTCCGTTTATCCGTTTTTTCCATCATGCCGCCGAATCTGTGGCTTTTTACCCAATGCCTTTCCGGTTTCCGCTTATTTTTCCGCCGGCGGGCTCAGTGCAGATGCAGCCCCGTTCGGACACAGACAAGTATCCGCCCTCTTTCCCGTGCCAGTCGGGCAAAACGTAGCGGCTGACGGTCCAGTGCCGAAAGTGTGGCTGTGGACGGCGGGGCGGTGTGTATGGCCGTGGATGAGGATTTCCGTTTGCGGGTATTGCTTTAAGGCCGTCTGAACGCCGTATTCGGAAACGTCGGAAATCGGACTCAGGCCGATTTCGCGTTTGCGCGTTGCTGGCGGCGCGCATATCGGCGGCGATTTTTGCGGCGCCATTTTTGCGGCAGGGGCAAGCAGGATTTTTTCAGCCACGGCAGGCGGATGATGCGGCGGAAACGTTGGTAGGCGGCATCGTCGGTGCACATTTCGTCGCCGTGGGAAATGAGGTAATGCTGGCCGTACAGATTCAGCGTCCGGACTTCGGGCAGAAGGGTCATGCCTGCGGCGGCGGCATAATGCGCGCCAAGCAGGAAGTCGCGGTTGCCGCAGATGAAGTAAACGGGCGCATGGGCGGAAAAAAATCGCGCAGGGCTTCGGCAACCTGCACGGCGGCATGGTCGGGCATGTCGTCCCCCAACCAGACTTCGAACAGGTCGCCGAGGATATACAGGGCATCCACTTTGCCCCGCCAGTCTTTTCAAGGCCTGTAAAAACAAGCGGTTTAGGTCGGGCGTGTCGTCGGAGAGGTGGAGGTCGGCGATAAAGACGGTTTGGCGCATGATGGGGAAGATTTGTGTGTTTGGGCGGATTATAGTGAATTAAATTTAAACCAGTACAGCGTTGGCTCGCCTTGCCGTACTATCTGTACTGTCTGCGGCTCGCCGCCTTGTCCCTGATTTAAATTTAATCCACTATATAACCGCGTCGGCGGACGGCATGTGATGGCGGCAACGGTATGAGGCCGTCTGGAAACGGGGGTTCAAAAGCTTAGCAGGCGAATGTGGTTCAGGAAACCGCGGACGGCATTCTCACAGCAGAAGTCGCGTTCGCAATGTGCCGACAGCCATTCGTTCAATTGGCGGCGGTCGATTTTTCCCGCTTCGCTAATCGGCAGTTCGCGGGTGATACCGATGCGTTGCGGCATTTGGTAGCGCGCCAGCCGTCCGGCCAGCCATAGGCGCAATGCTGCCGCGTCGAGTCCTTTTTCCGCTTCGGCAAACAGTGCCAGCGCCTGCCCGTATTCGGCGTGTTCGATAACCAACACGGTACGCCTGCCTGACTTTCGGATGTTGTTCGGTCATGCGGCAGACATCTTGCGGATAGACGTTTTTCCCCGCCGCAAACGGCCATATCGTCCGCACGCCCTTGCAGGAAGATGTCGCCGTCGGCATCGGCTTTTGCCAGGGTCGCCGGTGCAGACATCGTGGTTGCGGCTTTGCGCCGACCAGCCCGTTTTCAGCCACAGGCTGCCGGTTTCGCCGATGCCGCAGGGGCTGCCGTCGGCGCGGCGGATTTCGACGGTAACGCCGGGAAACGGTAAAGTACGGATGCTGTCGGGTTTTGGCCGCCAGCTGTTCCGGAGCGGCCATCAGGGCGAAGCCCTGTCTCCGTAGTGCCGAACAGGTTGTACAGCACGTTCCCCCATTGCCCGAGCGTGCGGCGCGCGGCTTCGGTAAAAGCATCGCACTGCCGGTCAGGACGGTTTTTCAGACGGCCTTTTTGCGGCATGGCATCCAGCAGCCGATAAAGCATGGTCGGCACGAGTACGGCTATTTCCGCCTGTTCGCGCGTTATCAGTTCGGCGGCACGGCGGGCGTCAAAACGTTCGGTCAGCAGCATGGTGCGGCGCAGGGCAAGGCTGAAATACAGCGCGGCGATGCCGTAGCCGTGATAGAACGGCGGGGCGATGTAAACATTTTGCCTTTGGTGGAGCCGCAGCGTTTTTCAGCAACACCAGCATCGGCAGGACGCTGATGCGCGCGCTGAGTTTTTCCGCCGCACGATGCGGCTGTTGCCGCCCGTCCCGCCCGTCAGCACCAGCATTTCGCCCGCAGTGCGCCGAGGAAGCGGCTTCGGCGTTTCCATGCGTTGCGCGGCGGCGGCCAGTTCGCCGAACGATACGGTATCAAATGGCAGGCCACCAACTTTGGCGGACAGGCCGTCGTCGGTCAGCAGCGGTCCGGGATCGTATTGCCGAAGCAGCGTGTGCAGCTGTTCGGTGCTCATGTCGGCATTGAACAGGAGTACGGGCATTCCGCCCGCCGACAGCGCACTCAAGACGGCAACGGATTCGGGCGTGTTGCGGCAGAGGACGTACCGATTTTTCCGCCGTTGCCGCCAAGCCGGGTATTCGGACAATGCGGAGAGCGTAGCGGCGGCTGTCGAGTACAGGGTTTTGCCAGTCCGTACGGCTGTCGTTGCCGCAGACGGTAAGTCTGAAAAGGATGCAGCCGGGCGGCCTGATAAAGCAGGGCTTGGAGATTGAAGCCGTGCCGCAGCATACCGAAGGCGAGCGCGCTCAGGTTGCGCGGATGCAGGAATCCTGCCTGATAAAGCAGCTTGAGGCCGTCTGAAAAAGGTTTGAAGGGTACGGACACTGCGGTCGCCTTTTAATGTGAAAAATCGGAATATAACGGTATCGCCGAAAAACCGCCATGTTTGGGTGTTACGGCTTTTGCGGCGGTTCGGCGCATACGGACAAAAAGGCCGTCTGAAAACGGCAATACGGTTTTCAGACGGCCTTCCCTGCCGTTTGGCCGGACGGGTCAGTCGAAGAGGTCGCCCACTTTGTCCCAGAAGGATTTTTTTGCGCGGCGTTTGACTGCGTTCCATGCCGGTGGAGATTTTTCAAATTCTTCCAACAGCTCTTTTCTGGCGGTCGGTCAGATTGACCCGGCGTTTCCACCAGGACGTGGCAGTATAAATCGCCGGTCGCGCTGGAGCCTCAGCGATTTGATGCCTTTGCCTTTCACGCGCATGCGGCGTAGGTTTGCGTTTCTTTTCGGGATGTTCAGTTTTCACCTTCCCGTCCAAAGTCGGCACTTCCACTTCGCCGCCCAATGCCGCGACGGTAAAGCTGATCGGCAGTTCGCAATGCAGGTCGAGGCCGTTGCGCTCGAAAAATTTTGTGCGCCTTCACATGCACGGAAATATACAAATCGCCCGCCGGCGCTCGTTGCGGTGGGTTCGCCCTCGCCGCTCAGACGGATGCGCTGGCCGTCGTCGATACCGGTACGGAATATCCACTTCCACCGTTTTGCCGGCCTTCACCCTGCCCCTCGCCGCGGCATTTCAGGCACGGGTCTTTGATTTCCTTGCCCGAACCGTGACAGACGTGACAGGTTTGCTGCATTTGAAAAATCGCCTGGCGGATGTGTACCGTACCCGAACCCCGGCAGGTGGAACAGGTGGTGGCGGAGGTACCGGGCTTGGCACCGCTGCCGTGGCACACGTCGCATTCTTCGTAAGTCGGGATGGTCAGGCTTTCTTACGCCCCTAGCGGCTTCCTCAAGGCTGATTTCCACCGAATACCGCAAATCCGCACCTTGGTAATTCTGCTGCCGCGCACCGCCCCGCCGCCGAACATCTGGCTGAAAATATCGCTGAAATCGAAACCCTGCGCGCCGCCGAAACCGCCGAAGCCGCCCGCGCCCGCACCTGCGCCCTGTTCGAACGCGGCATGGCCGTATTGGTCGTACATCGCCCGTTTTTGTTTGTCGGACAGGGGTGTCGTAGGCCTTCTGAACCTCTTTAAATTTTTCCTCAGCTTCCTTATTGCCCTGATTGCGGTCGGGATGGTATTTCATGGCCAGCTTGCGATGTGCTTTTGATTTCGTCCTCACTCGCAGTTCTGGATACGCCCAGTAGTGGTGTAAAAATCTTGATCGCTCATGGTAGTGTTCTTGTCTGAATAAATAAACGAATGCCGCGCCAAATAGGGGCGGTACGTCTGAGAATAAAGAGGCCGTCTGAAAAATTATTGCCGCTCAAACAAGTGCGGCGGATCAGACGGCCTTAATATATCTGTCTAACGCGGAGGTTTGTCTTCCGGCAATAGTTTTTCAGACGGCCTTCCGTTGCCGTCCACCGTACTGTATTCGCCCTCGATGACATCATCGCCGTCACGGCTGCGGTAGCCGCGCACGCCGGAAGAATAGGCCGTAAACGACATATGTTCTGCGCCATCTCCGCCGCCCGTCCGCCCTTAAACGGCAGCGTAGCAAAACGGTACGCCGCCGTGGACACAAAGCCGGGACTGAGCAGCAAAAGCCCGGCCACGGCATAACGCACCGGCCACAGCATCTGATAGGCCGACACCTTCCCGCCGCCGCGTGCCGCCGAAGCCGCAAGCAGGACGCCCGACAAACCCATGCGGCGCAGCATAAACACACCGGCCATCGCGCTGAGCACCATCAGCACGAAAGTCATGCCGCCGCCTATCCTCCCAGCCATCCAAAAGACGGACATCACCTCCAACACGCCAAAGCCCAACAAACCGAAACCGAAATAACGCATAACCGTATCCTTTCCTCTACAACCGTAACCCGCAATCCATCCTGCGCGAGACGGCAAAATACAGCCTGCCGCCCGCAATTTCAACGCGGCGGGGCACCCGTTTCGGGGTAAAAAGTAAAGCCGCACCGCACGGTCCGCACAGCCCGAACGGCGCGCATCCCGCCGCCGTCGGCAAAGCGCGTTTTCCCCGCCCCGCCCGTCAGGCCGTCTGAAAACGCCGCACCGCCCGCACCGTGCTTTCCCGATTCACGACACCCGCCGCTTTTGCTATCCTTACCCCCATGAAAAACACTATTCACCCCGCTCAAAACCCTCTCCCTGCGCCGCCGCCGTCTCCCCTGCTGGCCGCCTGCGCCTCTTCCAACCCCTCCGGCACGCCCGACGACTACTACCGCGTCCAAAGCGGCGACACCCTGAACCGCATCGCCATGCGTTTCAACCAAACACCCGCCGTCCTGGCCAAATGGAACAACCTGTCCGACCGTCGAAAAATCTCCGTCGGCCAACTGCTGCGCGTGCGCCAAAACGCCGGCGGCAAAGGCGGCGCGGGCACCTGAGGCGAACAGACCGTTCCGCACAAACGGCTGCAATTCAACCTGCCGTCCGACAACGCCGTCCTGACACGCTACGACGGGTACGAAACAAAGGCATCGATTTCGACGGCAAAGCGGGCGACCCGGTAAAAGCCGCGGTACGACAGGGAAAATCATGTATGCCGGCAACGGCGTGCGCACTACGGCAACCTCATCCTCATCAGCCACACGCCCGGCACGCTGACCGCCTACGCCCACAACGACAAACTGCTGGTTTAAAAAGGCCAGACCGTGCGGGCGGGCGACACCATCGCCACCATGGGCAGCAGCGATGCCGACCGCGTCAAACTCCACTTTGAAGTGCGGATTAACGGCAAAGCGGTCAATCCCGAACCGCTGCTACCCGCCCTGCCGCTTACCGCACCGTCCGTTTCTGTACTCGCACCTGCTCCGGTAACACCCGCTCCAGTAACACCCGCTCCAGTAACACCCGCACCGGCAACGCCCGCCGTTGAAACCGATCCGGCTGCCGCCGAAACAGTTTCCGACTAATCATACAAGGCCGTCTGAAAACTTTCAGACGGCCTTGCCGCACCTTAATGTGCCGTATATGCCGTCTGCGTCAAATCGGCTAAAAATAACGCTTTTACCTGAAAGGAAAACGAAATGCGCTACTTCGCCCTCTTTACCGTCATGGCCGTATTGACCGGCTGCTCTTGGGAAACCTATAAAAACAGCCAAGGCCAAACCGCCCTGCGCCAAAAATACCCGACCGGTACCGCCGTCAGCTACGAAGACGGCACCTCCCCGCAACATGCGCAACAACCAATACCGCCCCGAACAGCATGCCATCCCTGCCTGCCCGCTCCGCCGAAGATCAGGAAGTGCGCGGCACGCATTGGGAAAAATCCAGCCCAAATAAGCTGAAGGCCGTCTGAAAACGCAAGGCACGCGCCAAACGCCTTTTCAGACGGCCTTTTTCCCATTTTTAAAAACCGCACTCCCCGCCGAAAGAAACCCATGTCCGCCACACCCCTCAACATCGTCATCCTCGCTGCCGGCAAAGGCACGCGCATGTATTCCAAAATGCCCAAAGTGCTGCACCGAATCGGCGGCAAGCCCATGGTCGAGCGCGTTATCGACACCGCCGCCGCGCTGAATCCGCAAAACATCTGCGTCGTCATCGGACACGGCAAAGACCAAGTTTTGGACACCGTCAAACGCGACGTCGTCTGGGTCGAACAAACCGAACAGCTCGGCACCGGCCACGCCGTCAAAAACCGCCCTGCCGCACCTTGCCGCCGAAGGCCGCACGCTGGTGTTGTACGGCGACGTTCCCCTGATTGACACCGCCACCCTCGAAAACCCTGCTCGAAGCCGCCGGCAGCGAAGTCGGCCTGTTGATCGACGTTCCCGCCGACCCGACAGGCTTGGGCCGCATCATCCGCGACAGCCAAGGCAGCGTAACCGCCATCGTCGAAGAAAAAGACGCCGACGCCGCCCAAAAAGCCGTCCGCGAAATCAACACAGGCATCCTCGTCCTGCCCAACGCCAAACTCGAAAACTGGCTGAACAGCCTCTCCAGCAACAACGCCCAAGGCGAATACTACCTGACCGACCTCATCGCCAAAGCCGTTGCCGACGGCATCAAAAGTCCATCCCGTCCAAGTGCGCGCCTCCCCACCTCGCCGCCGGCGTGAACAACAAACTCCAGCTCGCCGAACTCGAACGCATCTTCCAAAACGAACAGGCGCAAGAATTGCTCAAAGCAGGCGTTACCCTGCGCGACCCTGCCCGCTTCGACTTAAGGGGTCATCTGAAACACGGACAAGACGTCGTGATTGACGTCAACGTCGTCCTCGAAGGCGACATCGAAAATCGGCGACAACGTCGAAATCGGCGCAAACTGCGTCATCAAAAATGCCAAAATCGGCGCAAACAGCAAAATCGCCCCCTTCTCCCACCTCGAAGACTGCGAAAGTCGGACAAAACAACCAAATCGGCCCCTACGCCCGCCTGCGTCCGCAAGCCCGCCTTTCAGACGACGTACACGTCGGCAACTTCGTCGAAATCAAAAAAACGCCGCCATCGGCAAAGGCACCAAAGCCAACCACCTCACCCTACATCGGCGACGCCGAAGTCGGCAGCAAAACCAACTTCGGCGCAGGCACAATCATTGCCAACTACGACGGTGTGAACAAACACAAAACCGTCATCGGCGACGAAGTCCGCATCGGTTCAAACTGCGTCCCTAGTCGCGCCCCGTCACCCTCGGCAACAAAGTAACCACAGGCGCAGGCAGCGCGATTACCCGCAACGTCGAAGACAACAAACTCGCCCTCGCCCGCGCCCGCCAAACCGTCATCGAAGGCTGGGTGCGCCCGGAAAAAGGCGATAAGAAATAAGGTTCAGTAGGTTTCTATCTTTTTCAGACGGCCTTCAAAACCAAAAAGGCCGTCTGAAAAGCCAAATCACGCCGTTCGGATGATGTAAAACGGCTTTTTACCGCTGCCGCGCCGGGGAGCCGGAACGGCAGTTATTTCGTTAATCTTTTGATACTAAGGAACTTATATGTGCGGTATCGTCGGCGCCATCCGCGCCAATCACAATGTAGTCGATTTTCTGACTGACGGTCTCAAACGCCTTGAATATCGGGGCTACGACTCGTCGGGTATCGCCGTGAATACAGACGGCAAAATCAAGCGCGTGCGCCGTGTCGTACGCGTGCAACTGATGGAAGACGCCGCGCGCGAAAAAGGCGTGTTCGGACACATCGGCATCGGCCATACCCGCTGGGCGACCCACGGCGGCGTAACCGAACCCAATGCCCACCCCCACATCTCCGGCGGCATGATTGCCGTCGTCCACAACGGCATCATCGAAAACTTCGAAGCCGAACGCGAACGCCTCCAATCCTTGGGTTACACCTTCGAATCGCAAACCGACACCGAAGTCATCGCCCACAGCGTCAATCACGAATACACCCAAAACGGCGGCAAACTGTTTGAAGCCGTCCGCGCTGCCACCGCCCGTTTCCACGGCGCGTACGCCATTGCCGTGATGGCACAGGACAAACCTGAAGAAATGGTCGTTGCGCGCATGGGCTGCCCGCTGCTGGTGGCATTGGGCGATCAAGAAACCTTCATCGCCTCCGACGTATCCGCCGTCATCGCCTTTTACCCGCCGTATCGCCTATTTGGAAGACGGCGACATTGCCCTTCTAAGCGCGAACGGCATCGACAAACTGATCGACAAAACCGGTGCTGAAACCCAACGCACCGTCAAAGTATCCGAACTGTCGCTCGCTTCGCTGGAATTGGGTCCATACAGCCACTTCATGCAGAAAGAAATCCACGAACAACCGCGCGCCATCGCCGATACCGCCGAAGTTTTCCTTGACGGCGGCTTCGAACCCGAAAAACTTCGGAGCAAACGCACGCGAAGTGTTCGACAGTATCCGCAGCATCAAAATCCTCGCCTGCGGCACATCCCTACTACGCCGCACTGACCGCCAAATACTGGCTCGAATCCATCGCCAAAATGCCGACCGATGTGGAAATCGCCAGCGAATACCGCTACCGCGACGTGATTGCCGACCCCGAACAGCTCGTCATCACCATCTCCCAATCCGGCGAAACATTGGACACGATGGAAGCCCTGAAATACGCGAAGTCCTTAGGGCACAAACACAGCCTTTCCGTCTGCAACGTCATGGAATCCGCCCTGTCGCGCGAAAGCGAGTGGTACTGTACACCCGCGCCGGTGCAGAAATCGGCGTCGCCTCCACCAAAGCGTTTACCACGCAACTGGTCGTCCTCTTCGGCTTGGCGGTTACCTTGGGCAAACAGCGCGGCTTAATATCCGAAGAACAAGCGCACGCCTATATCGAAGAATTGCGCCAACTGCCCGGCAGTGTGCAACACGCCCTCAACCTCGAGCCGCAGATTGCTGCTTGGGCGCAGAAATTCGCCAAGAAAAACAGCGCACTCTTCCTCGGACGCGGCATCCATTTCCCGATTGCCCTCGAAGGCGCGTTGAAACTGAAAGAAATCACCTACATCCATGCTGAAGCCCTACCCCGCAGGTGAGTTGAAACACGGCCCGCTGGCATTGGTGGACGAAAACATGCCCGTTGTCGTCATCGCCCCCAACGACAGTCTCTTAGACAAAGTCAAAGCCAATATGCAGGAAGTCGGCGCACGCGGCGGCGAACTCTTCGTCTTCGCCGATTTGGACAGCAATTTCAACGCCACCGACGGCGTGCGTCATCCGCGCCCCGCGCCATGTCGGCGTATCTCGCCGATCGTGCACACCATCCCCGTGCAGCTCCTGTCCTACCACGCCGCCCTCGCACGCGGCACGGACGTGGATAAACCGCGCAACCTGGCGAAATCGGTTACGGTCGAATAAAGGCCGTCTGAAAAACCGGTGCTTTAACAACAAAAAGGCCGTCTGAAACTTTTCAGACGGCCTCAATCCATTTCGGCCTGCGTTTCAAAAACTTCCCGATAAACCTTGCAGTCTTCGGTATGCGCGCCGGGCAGGTAGCTGGTGCTCATCAAAAATTCGCCGACGATTTCGCCGCCCATGAATTTGAAATGTTTTTAAACAGCGCCACCCATTCTTCTTTTGGTGCGCGGATGGTGCATATCGAGCCAGTTTTTAAACGAGCCGCATTCCTGCCGTATCCGTCGGATTTGTTGCGCGTTGTAAATGGCGGCGTTGATTTTCAAACGGTTGCGGACGATACCTGCGTCAGCAAGCAGCCGTTCGCGGTCGGCATCGCCGAAAGCGGCGACAGTATCGATGTCGAAGCCTTTATAGGCCGTCTGAAACGCCTGCCGCTTCTTCAAAATCAAAGGTCCAGCTCAGGCCCGCCTGATTGATTTCCAACACCAGCCGCTCAAACAGTCCGTTGTCGTCTTCAATCGGAAAACCGTATTGTTGCGCATGATACTGTTTGTTCAGATTGTCGCTGTCTTCGGGCAGGTTGTTGGCGAAGTCGCAGTAATTCATGGTTTTTTGTCCGTCCATGTATTCAAACGCGGTTTGCGGGAAATGTTGCCGCAGGTAGCGTTGCAGGTATTCGGCGGTTTCCCGTTCAATCAGCGGGTCTGCCGGCGGGAAGCGGTTGTATATCAGCATTTCGACGGCTATTCTCTGCTGCCGGCAGGCCGCCAGGCTTAACAGGGTATGATTGATGCTGCCGAGCCTGCCCGATGTAACCAGCACGACGGGATAAGCTTGGGCGCGGATGAAATCGAGCGTGGTCAGGGTGTCGTCCAGCGGCACGGCCAGCCCGCCCGCGCCTTCGAGCAAAAACGTAATCGTAACGTTCGGCGAGTGTGGCGGTGGCGCGGTTGATAACGGCGGGGTCGATACGCGCTCCCGCCATGCGCGCGGCCAGATGGGGCGAGCAGGGGATAGCCGAACAGGTAGGGGCAGGTGGTGCCGTCGGTGTCTTCCGGCAGCAGCGGCAGGTTTTGCAGGCGGCGGTGGACAAGAATGTCGTCGGAGATGCCCGTGCAGCCGGTCTGTACGATTTTCTGGGTGATGACGGAAAAGCCCTGCTGCATCAGCTTGGCCGCCAACCGTACCGGTGGCGACGGTTTTGCCGATGTCTGTATCGATGCCGCCGACAAACAGGATTTTGCCCTGCTTGCGGGTTTGGAGGCCGTCTGAAAACAGTTTATCCGCCATATTCTTCCCTCAATGCGGCAATGAGGCCGTCTGAAAGTTTGTCCAACTCATGCGGCTGCAGCGATAAACGGCGGCATGGTGTACACCAGCTTGCCGAAAGGGCGCAGCCACACGCCGCGTTCAACAAATTTGGGCTGGAGGCGGCGCAGGTTCACGGGTTCCCGCATTTCGACCACGCCGATGGCACCCAGCACGCGCACCTCTTTCACCGCCGCAATGTCGCGCGCAGGCGCAAGGGTTTCGCGCAGTTGCGCCTCAATCCGCGCCACATTTTCACGCCAGCCGCCTTCCAGCAGCAGCCTGACCGATTCGTCGGCCACGGCGCAGGGCCAGCAGGGTTGGCCATGAAAAGTCGGCCCGTGCATAGCAGCCCGCCGCGCCGTTGCTGACGGTGTCGGCGATATTTTTGTGCGTTACCGCGGCGGAAAGCGTGAGGGTAGCCGCCGGTCAGGCTTTGCCCAGACACTATGATGTCGGGCACGACGTCTGCGTGTTCGCAGGCAAACAGCTTACCCCGTGCGCCCGAAACCGGTGGCGATTTCGTCGAAAATCAGCAGCACGCCGTGTTCGCGGCACAAAGCCTGCGCCCGCTTCAGATATTCGGGCGCGTAAAAATACATTCCGCCCGCCCCTGCACGACAGGCTCCACAATCAGCGCGGCGATTTCTCCGCCGTGTTTGTCCAGAAAATCCGCCAACGGCGCAACCGCCTCTTCGCGCCACGGCTCGCCGAATTTCACCGGAGGCTGCGGCAGGAAAAACTGCACCGGCAGACGCTCGGCAAACAGGCTGTGCATTCCGGTAACGGGGTCGCACACCGACATCGCGTGCCAAGTGTCGCCGTGATAGCCCCGCCCGCAGCGCGGCAGAGCTTGCTGCGCCGCGGCGCGCCCAGCGCGTGCTGGTACTGCACCGCCATCTTCATTGCCACTTCCACCGCCACCGAACCGCTGTCGGCATAAAAACACCGTGTCCAAACCCGAAGGCAGGATGCCCAGCAGCGTCTGCGTCAGCTTTCCCGCCGCGTCGTGGGTGAAACCGCCGAACATGACATGGCTCATCTTTTTCAAGCTGGAGGACGGCGGCACGGTTCAGAGCGCGGATGGTTATAGCCGTGCACCGCCGCCCACCACGACGACATGCCGTCAAGCAGCCGCCGGTACGTCTTTCAGGGTAATCGTTACCCCGTCGGCCCGCTCGACCGGATAAACCGGCGCGGGATCGGCGGTGGAGGAACACTGGATGCCAGATATGGCTGCGGTCGAGTTCGGCCAGCGTGTGTATGTCCATGTGTGATTTCTCCTTTCTCCCCGCCCGTTCAAACAAGAGGCCGTCTGAAAATGCCGCAGGGGTTTTTCAGACGGCCTCTAACCTGACTAAAGGCGGCATGGCGGTTTCAACCGATGTTTTTATGGTCTTTCAAAAAATTTTTTCGTACACCGCGTCGGGCACATAACGGCGGATGATGTCGCGCCAACCCTCCGGCCCGACCAGCCCCTTTCACCAAAGTGGATGACACTTCGGCAAATTCGCGTGGCGGAATCAGCAGCACGGTGGATACTTCCGGCTGCAAATCGGAATTGATGTAGCGGATGGTGCGCTCGTATTCGTAGTCCGACGCGCTGCGGATGCCGCGCACGATGTAGCCCGCCTTGACGCTGTGGGCATAATCGACCAGGAAACGGTTTTCAAAGGAATCGATGCGGACATTGGGGAAGGATGCGGTGATGTCTTCCAGCATCCGGCGGCGTTCGGCCACGGTGTAGGTGGATTTTTGTCGGGATTGCTGCCGATGGCGACAATCAACTCGTCAAACAGGGCTTGCGCCTCGCGTATCATCCATAAATGGCCGTTGGTGGGCGGATCGAAACTGCCGGCATAAACGGCGCGGCGCAGGGGCTGTGGGGACATGGTTGGTTTTGATGCTTCGGCATGTAAAAGCGGCAGAATAACGGGATTGTGAAGAAATGTCAAAAGGCCGTCTGAAACAATACGGCGGTAAAATATAGTGGATTAACAAAAAAATCAGGACAAGGCAACGAAGCCGCAGACAGTACAGAATAGTACGGCAAGGCAACGCCGTACTGGTTTAAAGTTAATCCACTATAAAACGGCTTTTGCGGTTTTCAGGCTGCCTTTATTGCAACAGCCGCAAGTCGGATACTTGTATCCGACACCTTGCTTTCAGACGGCCTCAAAGCAGCCTGAAAACAAGCCAAGTGCCCGCCAAACAGGAAAAACACGCCATGCCCCAAACCGTTACCCTTGTGCCGTACGACCCCGCACACGCCGCCGATTTGGACTACCGTCTGCACGGAGAGCAAGCACAATACTCGGTTTCGCCCCAAGAGCGGCTGCAAAACGGTACCGGTTCGCCGCGCCCGACTGTTTGGCCGTAACCATTTTGTGCCAAAACCGCCCCATCGGATTTTTCATCCTTGATAAAGGCAGCGACCGCCTTACTTACAGCACCAACCCCCGCGCCGTATTGCTGCGCTCGATGTCAGTCAACCCCGCATATCAGGGTCAAGGCTGCGCCCGCGCGGCGCTGGCTGACGATAAATTGGCGCCGCTCATCCGCAGCATATTGCCCGACTGCGACGAAATCGTGTTCGGCGTACACCACGCCAACCGCGCCGCCATCGGCCTGTACCAAAGCTGCGGATTTGCCGATACAGGGGCGAACCTTTATGAGCACAAAGGGGCTGCAATATATTTACAGCAAAACGATTCGGTAAAGGCCGTCTGAAACAATAAATCAAGCGGGTAGGTTGGGTCGCGACCCAACAACATGATTAAATCTCTTGCCAAATGTTGGGTTTGGCAACATAGCGGAAAAACCCGAAATCGCGACAATCAGGCTGCGGTTTCAGACGGCCTGTATCCCTAGCGGCTTTTCAACGAAAGCGATTTGCAACCCATGACCCCCGTTATCCCAAGGCATCCTGCTGTGCCTGTTTTCCCAACTCTTATTCGGCGTACTCTACCTGTTCAGCCATTGGATGAAACCCCTTGGGCGGCACGGACGTGTTCGCCCTGCGGATGCTGACCATGGCGGCGGGGATATGGCTGATGACGCTGTATTCCATCGGCCTGCCCGCGCTTGGGCGTTTTTGTGCGCGAACGGCTGGGCACCCGGCGCGACAGGCTGTGGTTTGCAATCGGCACCGCCAATATCGGCAGCCAGTTTTGGCTGTTTATGTGAGCGCCGGTGAACGGCGAAGGGGTGAATGTGGCCACGGGCTGTTCCTGTTTCCGCTGGTGATGATGCTGGCGGGGATGCTGTGGCTGAAAGAGCGGTAAACGAACCGCCTCCAGCTGGCCGCGCTGATATTGGCAGCCGCCGGCGTGGCGCACGAAATCTGGACCGTGCGTTCTTTTTCGTGGACGACGCTGTGGGTGTGCGGCATGTATCCCGTTTATTATTTAGGCCGCCGCAAAATGAATGTTCCCGCCCTTCAGGGGCTGACGCTGGATTTGACCCTGATTCTGCCCTTTGCCGCCGCATACCTGCTGTGGCAGCACGAATCGTTGGCGGTGGTGTGGCAGGAGCCGCGCTACTGGCTGCTGCTGCCGCTGCTGGGACTGTTCAGCGCACTGGCCATGTCGGCCAATTTGAAATCGGGACAGCTTCTGCCGGTCAGCCTGTTCGGCATGTTGAGCTATGCCGAACCCGCCCCTGCTGTTTTTGGCGGCGGTATTCGTACTGCACACGCCGGTGGCCGATTCGGCCTACATCACTTACGGCCTGATTTGGACCGGCCTGCTGTTGTTGTGCTAAACGGCTGGTTGGCTTTCAGACGGCCTAAAGAGGCCGTCTGAAAGCCCGATCAACTTCGACGCTATCCATCATAACCTATGAAAAAACAACAAAATCTCATAAGATTTGGCAACCCTAAAAATTTCGAGGCAATTTTATGTATCATATGTATAAACCCGTTTTTCTACTTGAAACTTCCGCCATGCGCGCCCTGGTCGGGTTGGGCTGGCCTATTCAGGCTGTCCTGCTCTTAATGCGCGGCATTGTGCCGTTTATGATGATAATGCCCGTATTGCTCATCGGCTATGTACTGGCCATCGTAGCGGGCGTGGTTGCCGTAGCGGCAACGGGAACGGGCTTGTCGATACTTTGCACCAATCTTCGGTGGCGCGGCCCATTTCCAGCTCGGACAGTATGTATTGGGAGCACTGGTGTTTGCCGTGATTGTATTCATCTGTTCTCTGCCGCTGCTGTTCGCGGGCGGATTGATGTCGGCAGTGGCTTCGCTGGCGGAACGGGGAGTGTTCGATATGGCGGGTATTCGACGGCTTCAATGGGGCGTTTTGGCCGATTATCAAGCTGATGCTGCTGGGCTGCGTGCCGATGACTGCGGCAGTTTACGGCTTAACAATCATGACCCGTGCGGGTATGCATCCTTCGGATTGGCCCGTCGTCCTGATGATGATGTTGACTTTTGGCCGGCGTATTTGCATTATGGATTGTGCCGCTGCCGCTGATGGTGCTTCACGGCATACTACGGGTTACGCGCCGTCCTGATGTCGCTTATGGCGGTGGCAAAAAACATCCTGCCCGTACTGTGCCATACGGTGGGCATGCTGTTACTGCTGGGTGCGTTCAACCTGTTTTTTGGCACGCAAATGAGTTCCCTGAAAACGGGAGCCATCCTGCCGTTATACGGAAACATTTTTGTTTTGGTTGATGTTCTGGCTGGTTTTGATGGTGCTGGCGTTTGCCGTCCCGCTGACGGGCTATGTGTTTTACCGCAACGTTTTTCACCGATTCGCCGCTGGAGAGCGGCAGCCGGCTCGGATTGGGCGTACTGCTCGCTTTGGCGGCGTGTGCGGGAACAGTTTATTGGCGACAGGCGTTCGGGCCGTCTGAAAACCGCACATCCCTCCAAACCGCCATCGGCGACAATATCCAACCCGCGGAATTACAGAGCAGAGTACAAGACAATGAATCGCCAATATTTGCGGTGCAGGCTTTGGCCGACTACGCAGACCTGCTGAGTAACGATAAAACTATTCAATCGAAAAGAGTCTGCCGAACTGATATCGGAAATGCGTTCCTACAAAACCGATTTCGCCCGCCGCCTTGCCGCTGACAGACGTCTGCCGCAGAACGATGCCGTACTCACCGATCAAAAAGTTACCTGCGCCTACTGGGACCGAAATCCTGGTTGCCGAAGAAAAATACCGCATTCTTTTTCGGGGAGAGAACAAACTTTGGGCCTACGGCGACGAAACGGTAGAGTTGGAATGGCCTGAAAACAACAATGCGGCGACGGGCCGGTCAACCTACATAGAGCGTTTTTGTACCGCAACGGCAAAACCCTTCCAAGCCGTCCAACAGATTAGCTTTGAAAGAAAACCAGCAGATAGCGGGGTACGGCATTTGCGTCTTCCAGCCCGATGGCAAACTGTGGAGGGACGTTACCATATGGCAGGAAAAGAGCAAAAACCGACATCAAACAATACTGCCGTCAAATTTACAGCAATATCATTCATACTCGGGCAACACTGGAACAACGCGTACGCGCCATATGGACGCTGAGTGATGCGGAAAGCGAAAGCGACGCATCCCTCAAATTTATTTCATCTTATGTCGAATATGAAAACCTGCCTGAACTGATGCCTGAAGGCATGACCGAAAACCGCCTTACCGTCGGCTGTGACGCATCCGGACAGGTGCGGAACGTTTTCTGGAGTTTCGGCAAGAACGGTACGTCACACAGTCAAAACTATTATCTTAAAAACGGTAAAGTTTATTTGGCCAAAGCCGACACCTACCGCCCGACCCCAAAAGGTTCGAACCAAGATGACTACTATGTGGAGCAGAAATGGGCGTTTAACCTGCAAGGCAATCCCGTAAACTGGAAACCCGAACAGTCCGGCCCCATGCCCGACTATCCGCTCAACCGCGAAACCATGATGCGGGACATCGAACGCTTCATCAGAGTGGCAGCAACCGGCGGAGCAGAAAGAAAGTACAAAAATAGCCGTATCCGCGCCAACCTTTCCAATTTCTTGAAACCGCACCTTCAGGCCGTCTGAAAACCAATCTGTAAAGAAAGGACAAACCCATGCAGTGCCATATCGTTTGGGATGAAACATGGTTTTGCGGGCAAAGGGCTAGCCGTGTCCCAACCCCGTTGCCTCGCACGCTCTACACCCAGCTCCACCTGCCCGACGGCGGCTGGAGCGTCGTGCTGGAGTTTTTCCGACACACCGCCTGCGCTGCCGTCCGGCGAGAGTATAGCCGAAAAGGTTTATTTCCTCGTAGAATCCGCACCGCACGAATTATTGCAGCCGGGTTTCGCCTTCGACTTTATGAGCGGCGGCCATACAGTTGGCCGCTGCACCGTTGTCGCCCCTTCACTTCCAGGACAAACAAAATGACCGAAAAACCGTACACTATTTGAAAGACTATCAAACCCCCGCCTATCTGGTGTTGCAAACCGACCTGTCTTTCGACATTTACGACAGCCACACCGACATCACCGCCGCCGTGCGTTTCCTGCCGCAGCGCGCTGGGCGAACCGCTGGTGTTGGACGGTTCAGCTCGAACTGTTGTTGCTTACATTGGACGGCAAAGTGGTGCAATATGAGATTGGACGAAAAAAACAGCAGGCTGACCGTATCGCCAACCCGCCGTCCGAACCCTTCACGCTGACCACCGTTACCCGCGTTTATCCGTCCGAAAACAAAACCCCTGATGGGACTGTACGAAAGCGGCGGCAACCTTTACACCCCAATGCGAGCCGAAGGCTTCCGCAAAAATTACCTACTATCCCGACCGCTGACGTGATGGCGGTCTTCACCACCACCATCACCGCCGACAGAGCACGTTATCCCGTCCTGCTATCCAACGGCAACCGAATGAGGCGGCGGCGAGCTTTCAGACTACCGCCACTGGGCGAAATGGCACGACCCGTTTTAAAAACCGAGCTACCTGTTTCCGCACTCGTGGCGGGCGATTTGGCCGTCAGCCGCGACACCTTCACCACCCGCAGCGTACCGCGAAGTCGCCATCGCCTTCTACACCCGCAAGGAAGACGCGGGCAAAACCGCCTTTGCCATAGAAGCCCTGAAAAACGCCATGAAATGGGACGAAACCCGCTTCGGACTGGAATACGACCTGGACATCTACATGGTCGTGGCCGTGAGCGACTTCAACATGGGCGCGATGGAAAACAAAAGGCCTGAACATCTTCAACACATCCTGCGTGCTGGCGGACTCCGCACCGCCACCGATGCCGACTTCGCCCGCGTCGAAGCCGTCATCGCCCACGAACATTTCCACAACTGGACGGGCAACCGCGTTACCTGCCGCGACTGGTTCCAGCTCTCTCGCTCAAAGAAGGCTGACCGTCTTCCGCGACCAGGAATTTTTCCGCCGACCGCGTCAACGCCGCCGTCTGCCGCATCGAAAACGTCGCCTGTTGCGCGCCCACCAGTTCGAAGACGCGGGCCCCACCGCCCACCCCGTGCGCCCCGCCAGCTACGAAGACATGAACAACTTTTACACCATGACCGTGTACGAAAAAGGTGCGGAAGTCGTCCGTATGTACCACATCTTGGGCGCAAAGAAGGCTTCCAAAAAGGCATGAAGCTCTATTTCGAACGCCACGACGGCCAGCCGTTACCTGCGACGATTTCCGCGCCGCCATGGCCTGACGCCAACAGCTTCGATTTCGAACAATTCGCCCTGCGGTACAGCCAGCGGGCACGCCGCGCTCGACATCACAGGCCGTCTGAACGACCAAGGCGACTACGTCCTGAACATCAAACAAAGCATCCCGCCCACCCCCGACATGGCCGATAAACATGCCCATGTCCATGCCCCTGCCGTCGCCCTGTTCAGCCCGGAAGAAGACAGGTTCGGCGAAAAATCCCCTTCCGCCTGACACCGGACGGCGCACCGCAAACCGAAGCCGTGCTGCACTACCGCCGCCGAACAACAAATCACGCTCTACGGCGCAAACCGCCCCGCCGTGCCGTCCCTGCTGCGTGGCTTTTCCGCACCGTCATCCTGAACTACCCCTACACCGACCGGGAACTCGGCATCCTCCTTTCCGCCGACGACGACCCCTTCGCCAAATGGGAGGCCGCCCAAACCCTGTACCGCCGCGCCGTCCGCGCCAACCAAACCGCACTTTCAGACGGCCTGCCCGCGCCGGAACACAACGCACTCATGCGGGCGCTCGAATCATCTTAAACGCCGACTTCAACCCCGCCTTCCAGTCCCTGCTGCTGCAACTGCCGCCCGAAAGCCGACCTGTGGGCGGAAGACGACGACATCGACCCGCTGCTCGTCCACCGCGCGCGCGAAGCCCTGCTCGATGCCGTCGCCGCCCGCTTCCTGCCGCAATTCCGCAGCCTGAACCACGAGCTGCCGCCCAAGAGCAGGCCGCCCCCGCCGCAACGCGTTACGGATACAGCCCCGATTTGGCCGGCTGGCGCGCCCTGCGCAACACCTGCGCGCCTACATCCTGCGCGCCGACCCAGCGCACATTGCCGCCGTCGCCGAAAAGTACGGCGAAATGGCGCAAAAACATGACCCACGAATGGGGCATACTCAACGCCGTAAACCACATCGTCCGTCCCGAACGCGACCGCCTGCTGGCGCAATTTGCCGAAAAATTCGCCGACGATCCGCTGGTAATGGACAAATACTTCGCCCTGATTGCGTCCTGCCGCCGCGCGAGACACCCTGCAGCAGATACAGGCCGCCCTGCAACACCCCGCGTTCAACCTGCAAAACCCCAACAAAGCCGTGCCCTGCTTGGCACATTCAGCCGCAACATCCCGCATTTCCATACCGCCGACGGCTCAGGCTACCGCTTTGGCCGACAAAATCCTCGAAGCCGACCGCTTCAACCTTCGTCCGCTGGCAGCGCGCGCTCGCCTTAACATCTGCCGCCGCCTCGAGCCCGTCCGCCGCAACCTGATGGCGGAACAGCTGCGCCGCATCAACGGCACCGAAGGCCTGTCGGGAAACGGGAAATCGTCGGCAAAAATCCTACAGGCCGTCTGAAAACAGAGGCTTCTGAAGGAAGCCGAGTTTCTGCAAAGCTAAAACGAAGTTTCCGAAGGAAGCGAAGTTTCTGCGAAGCTAAAACAGATTTCCGCCGAACCATCGGGTTTCGGCGGAAACAAAGACACACCCTCACCGCACATAAACTTTTTCAGACGGCCTCTGCTTTCTGTATCATGGCATGCTTGAAATCCGAAAGCCGATTATGTTACCCAGCATCCCCCTCCATAAAGACATCGTCCGACCGCCGGAAACCGTGTTGGTCAATATCACGCCGCAGGAAACGCGCGTGGCCGTGCTCGAAGAAAAACAACATCTGCGAACTGCACATCGAGACGCAATCCCGGACACGGCCTGGTGGGCAACATTTACCTGGGCGTGGTGCGGCGCGTCCTGCCCGGCATGCAGAGCGCGTTTATCGACATCGGCTTGGAACGCGCAGCCTTCCTGCACATCGTCGACGTATTGGAACAGCGGCAAAACCCCGACGAAACCCAGCGCATCGAACACATGCTGTTCGAAGGGCAGACCGTGCTGGTACAGGTCATCAAAGACCCGATCAACAGCAAAGGGGCGCGGCTTTCTACCCAGATTTCGCTGGCCGGACGCTTCCTCGTCCACCTGCCGCAGGAGGAGCACATCGGCGTTTCCCAACGCATCGAAGACCACGAAGACCGCCACAACCTGCGCGACCGCCTGCAAAAGCCCTGCTGCCGCCGGATGCCGCACACGGCTACATCATCCGCACCAGCGCGGAAACCGCCGGCGATGCCGAACTGCAGGCCGACATCGACTACCTGACCAAAGCGTGGGCCAACATCCGCCAACAGGCCAAAACCTGTCCGGCGGAAAGCCTGCGCGTATCAGGATTTGCCCCTCAGCCTGCGCGTGCTGCGCGACATGTTCAGCGACAACACGCGCGAAATCCTGGTCGATTCAAAAGAAAACTTCGCCAAAATGCAGCATTTCGCCACCCAATACGTTCAAGGCGCGGCGGAAAAATCAAGCTCTTCACCGGCGAGCGTACCGCTGTTTGAAAACCCATACAGCGTCGAAGCCGAAATCAACCGCGCCCTCCAGCCGCGCGTCAATCTCAATTTCGGCAGCTACCTGATTATCGAAGCTCACCGAGCCATGACGACGATAGACGTGAACACCGGCGGTTTCGTCGGTGCGCGCAATTTCGACGAAACCATTTTCAAAAACCAACCTCGAAGCCTGCCACGCCATCGCGCGCGAACTGCGCCTGCGCAATTTGGGCGGCATCATCATCATCGACTTTATCGACATGTCTTCCGACGTACACCGCGAAGCCGTGCTGCAGGAACTGGCCAAAGCCCTCAGCTTCGACCGCACCCGCGTTACCCTCAACGGCTTCACCAGCCTCGGCCTGGTAGAGCTGACGCGCAAACGCACGCGCGAAAACCTCAGCCACGTCCTGTGCGAACCGTGCCCCGCCTGTCAGGGCAGAGGCCGTCTGAAAACCCCGCAGACCGTCTGCTGCGAAATCCAGCGCGAAATCGTGCGCGAAAGCCGCCGCTTCGACGTGACGCCAGTTCCGCATCCTCGCCTCGCCGGAAGTGATCGATTTGTTTTTGGACGAAGAGTCGCAGTCGCTGGCGATGCTGATCGACTTTATCGGCAAACCGGTGTCGCTGGCTGTGGAAAACAGTTACACGCAGGAGCAGTTCGATGTGGTGCTGATGTAGGTGGAAAGCCTGTCGGCAAAAAGCAAAGGCCGTCTGAAAACGAAGTTTTCCGAAGGAAGCCGAGTTTCTGCGAAGCTAAAATGCAGTTTCGATTTTGTTAAAACTGCATTTTGGCTTCGCAGAAAACCTCGGCTTCATCGAAAACTCGTTTTCAGACGACTCTACGATCTGGAAACGGAATCCCGCCGTCAATGATGATGCGCGGCGGCACGCGGGCCTTTGCCGTTAATGTGCTGCTGCTGCATTTCAATCCACTCTTCGCAGCGGGCGGTCAGTTCGGCCTCGCTGCCGTCTTCACTCGGCGGATGACGGGGCCGATGATGACGTCTACTGTGCCGGGATATTTCAAAAACGAATCTTTCGGCCAAAAATTCACCGCTGTTGAGGGCGACGGGGACGATGTCCATTTCAAACAGCTTCGCCATCCCGCGCCGCGCCGCTGTAACGTCCCTTGCTGCCCGGTGCGACCCGCGTGCCTTCGGGAAAAATGGTAATCCAATAGCCTTCGTCGCGCCGCTCCCCTGCCCTGTTTGGCCAATTGGGCGTTGGCCTGCGCGCTGCCGCGTTCAATGCCCTATGGTTTTGACGATTTTCAGCCCCCAGCCGAAGAAGGAATTTTTAAACAGTTCGCGCTTGGCACGAAAACCTGCGGTGGAAAAATTTCCTGCAGAGCGAGCGTTTCCCAGCCGCTTTGGTGTTTGGCGCAGATGATGGACGGTTTGTCGGGGGATGTTCTCCCGCGCCGACCAGCCGGTATTTCAAGCCGACGATGTTTTTCAGCGACCACATTAGGATTTTTCACCCACTGCCGGGCTACCGTGTGCGCGCCGTTGGAACGACTGCGGCCAATAGGATGAAGGGGAACATGGCAATCAGGCTGACCACCAATATCAGCCAGTAGATAAGGTTACGCAACAACAACATGGCCTGCCTCCGTTTCGGCTCGTCCTGCCTCATCAGATATTGGGAAAACGCCATCAGGTCGTCGAAAAACCTGCGTACCTTCAGGCAGTTCGGCGGCGTGTTCCGCCAACGTTTTTCTTTCCTTTGCCGGTCAGCACCAGCACGGGTTTGCCGCCCGCTCCGGCCACGGCCTGCAAATCGCGCAGGCTGTCGCCCCACCATATGGGTGTTTTTCGGCTTTGGCGTTGAAACGGTCGAGAATGTCAACACCATGCCGCTTTTCGGCTACGGCAGCCGCAGTCGGCGGCAGCGGTGTGCAGGCAGAACCAAACGCCGTCTATCACGCCACCCGCCTGCTGAACCATTTTGTGCATTTTGTTGTGCATTTCGGTCAGTTCCTGCATGGTGAACAGGCCGCGCCCGATGCCGGACTGGTTGGTGGCCACGGCCACGGTGTAGCCCGCCTCGGAGAGGAAGGCGACGGCATCCATGCTGCCGGGCAGGGGAACCCATTCGTCAGTGAGCTTTACAAAGTCGTCCCGGTCTTAGTTGATGACGCCGTCGCGGTCGAGAATTATCAGTTTCATATCGGTTTTCAAAAAGGCTGCGGCATTGTAGGGGCCTGGCGCGTGCCTGTCAGGTTTTATGCATGGCGGCAGAAAGCCTGCCCCGTCATGCGTTGTGGTACGGATGGATATTTTTCAGACGGCCTGAAGATACGGTTGCGGTAAGATAATCAAAAGCGGGTATAATGTCGTTTCCCAATAATCCGTTATGAACAGTGCGTGGTCAGCCATGACTCCGAAAACCTCATCTTCTGCCGCTTTGGGCAAAAATCAAAACATCCTGGCACCGGTCAGTTTGGTTTTGCGGGCTGCTGGCGTGGACGCTGTTGCCCATCCTCGCCGCGCTGGCCGCCATCCTCACCGGCCATATCGCCTACGCCAAAGACAAGCGGTTGAAAGTCGGCGGCAGGGGATGGCCTTAACAGGGCTGGTGCTGGGTTACAGCGGTTTGGGCACGGCGATGATGTTGATCGGCATTTGGGCCGGCATGCCGGAAGGCAAATCGCTGTGGCCGCAGGAGGCCGCCGCGCCAGTACAGAACAAGCCGCGTCGGTCGTTCAGGCCAAACCCGCCGCACCGCAGCCGCGCAGTTCGGAAAACCAGGCCGCCTCCGCCGTACCGGCGAAAAACGTCAAACCGCTCCCCTGTGATTCCGCCGGCAGCCGTGCTGATTTTTGTCCGCCCAGCAACGAGTGGAAGAAGCCTTGAATGCAGGCACGCCATTGGACGAAATCAATGAAACCCACGAAGAAACGGGGGAAGACGAGTCCCAGCCTGCGCTATTGGCAACGGATTGAAATCAAGCAGGCAATATCGTCATCACGCCGAAAACCGAATATTTACGGCCTATCCGCACAGATTATGCTGTTCTCCACCCGTGAAAACGGCGGCCTGTCTTGGACTTGTGTCGGCGAATTGGACAAAACGGTGGAAGAAACCGTTTGCCGCTGACCCGTCTGGCCATCTTGATTGAAAAGGCCGTCTGAAAACCGGAAAACGGTTTTTCAGACGGCCTTGATGCTTTTATTTTTCCAACGTTTAATTCGTCTTTTATTTGTCTTTGCGGATACGCAGGAAGGTGGCGAAACAGGGGTTTGCCTTTTTGCGTGAAACCTCGGTAACGGTAGGTAATGACCGAGCCGACCGGCGGCGGGTTGGCACGCTCGGCATCTTTAAACCCGCTTCCGATACGGAATTCGCCCAAATCGTTGCGGCAGCCGACCGCGCCGAGTTTGCCCGCATATTTCCCTTTGCCTTCGTAATGGCGCGTTACCGTACATTCGGCATCCTGCTGCGGTTTCAGTTTCAGATAACCGCTGCTGCGGCTTCGCGCGGTACGGCTGTTGCGGATCGCGCAAAATTACGCCCTCTCCGCCCGCCTTCACGATTTTTTCCATCATCGCACGCGCTTCTTCAATATTTTTGACCGGCGTTTGTTTGACAACGACGATGTTCGCCGGATATTTTTTCAGACGGCCTTCCAATACGGCCAGCCTTTGATAAAGATTTCCCTCGGCTTTCGGCAAGTCGAAAACGTACAACATGATGCCGCCCCAATCTCCGTCGACCGAACGTGTGGCAGCGGAAATCCGCTCAAACTGCCCGCGCGAACTGTAAAGCTCGCCATCCAGCGGATAGGGCGGAAAATTGCGGGTAAACCCCGGCGGCGGCGTAAAGGCGTAACCTTGGCGGCTAATCAGCTTTTTGCCGTCCCAATAGGCGCGTACGCCGTCAATTTCTCGCTGGCCGCCCAGCCCTGCACGTTTTGGTTGCTATATTCTTCCGCCAACATCAGCGGCGGCGCAGCTCAAGCAGAGGCGGTTATGGAAAAAAAGCACAAAAAAATAGGGGTTTTTCATGACTGTTTTTGCCCAAGTGATTGGTTTTGGTCAGGGATTATCACATATAATTCATTATCTTGGCATAGCCGATTATTCAAAATAAATATCTTAAGGAAAACGATGTCGCTACATGTTGAAATTATTGCGGTTACCCTGTTCCGCCAGAACTGCACACTGATGTGGGACGACGAAACCAACGAAGCGGTTTTTACCGATGTCGGCGGCAACGTTCCGCGCCTGCTGGAAGAAGCGGAAAACGCGGTTTGCACGTTAAGGCGATTTGGCTGACACACGGCCATCTCGACCATGTCGGCGGCGTGGCGGAAATGACGGCGGGCAATCCGAAAATCGAAGTTTTGGGCCCGCACGAAGCCGACCGCTTCCTGCTGGCGAACCTCACCGAAATCACCAAACAATACAATTTCCCGCCAACCAAACCCCTTTATACCGACGCGCTGGCTGGAAGAAGGCGACGAATTGAAAAGTCGAGTGAAATATGCCTTCAAAAGTGCTGCATATTCCCGGCCACGCCCGGCCATATCGTTTTCTACTGCGCCGAGGCCGACTTGTTGGTGGCGGGCGACGTGATTTTCTGTGAAAGCGTGGGGCGCACCGATTTCGAACGCAGCAACCACGACGACTTAATCCGCAACATCCGCGAAAAATCTTCACTCTGCCTGAAGACACCCAAATCGTTACCGGACATGGCAGGATGACGACGGTCGGCTACGAAAAACAGCATAACCCCTATCTTTAAGCTACAATGTGCCCGGTTTAGGCCCTCCTTCCGAACCGTCTTTTCAGACGGCCTGGCCGTCTGAAAACATTTTGAATGCACAAATACAAGGAACCCGCCATGACTACCCGCTTCGGCCCGTTGCTGCAAGAAGAACTCGTCCCCGTCCTCAGCCTATTTTTGACCGCCGCCGGCGAAAAACGCCGAATCGGGCACGCAGGCGGCAAAAGTGGTTTTACCCGCCGTTTTGGCCGGCGTATTGAAGAGCACGGTACGGCAATCCGATTATGCAGCCGCCCTTTACCGGCAAGCTGGCGCGGAAAGCGGCCTGTCTGCGGACGAAGTTCAGGCACAATCCGAACGCCTGATTGATTTGGGCAACAGCCTGCTGCCTGCCGTGTTTGACGGTAACGCCGCCGATGCGGCTGCCGAATTGGCACGGCAGAGCGGGATTACCAAAGCGTCTGCCGCCCGCCTGCTGGCCATGGCCCCTGCCTTTGGTTTTGTCGCATTTGGTCCGCAGCAGCGGCAGCCTGCCCTGACTTTTTGAAATTGCTGGCCGGTCAATCCGATCATCTGGCGGAAAATCTGAACGGCGGACTGCTCTCGGCTTTGGGCATCAGCAATGTTGCCGCCGTATCAGCCGTTGCCCATAAGCTGTCCGACCATGCCGCTTCCTTGCAATTATCGGATGACGGACTGCCCTGCCTTATCGGGCAAATCGTCAATTGTCGGAAGCCTGCCAGTGTTGCTGCTGGCGGTACGTATTGGCTGTCGTGGCATTTAAAAGGTTGCAGCACCAAAGTGGTGGAACAAGGTCAGGACCGACCTTTCGAGGCCGACGTGGTTTCCAGCCGCATCCCGCCGCCGATCAACCTTTGTCCGCCCAGCCCTTGCCCGACGAAGCGGTTACCACGCCGAACGGGCCGGTAGCCGAATCCGCATCCGCCATCAGCGGGCAATAGACAAATCTTTCCCACTGCAAAGCAGGCCGTCTGAAAATTTCAGACGGCCTGCTTGCTCTATCAAAGCAACATAAGGTTACATAAAACTACAAAGAGATGGCGGATTAAACGGCGTTAATGCCGAATAGTCTGCCGCAAAACAGTACAGGAGCGGGCTAATTGATGCGTTTCCGCGCTTTAAAACATCATGCCCGCACGCTTCCGCCTTGCCCTGTTTGAAACTGAAGCCGCTATAGCTATAAAGGAGAAACTACAATGGAAAAAAACGGCAAACACCCCGTCTGCCCGCGAAGTGCCGAAACCATGTTGGCCGGATTCGACAAGCACTACCGCCTGTTTCGCGAAAAATCCGCCCAAGCCAAAGCCCTGTTTGAACGGCGCGACTGGAAAGGCATACAGGATTTGGTGGCCTACCGCATCCAGATGTACGACCGCCGCGTGTCGGAAGCGGTAGACATTTTGACCGAACGTCTGGAAGGCGGCTCGTCCGACCAATTGTGGGCGGAGGCCAAAAAGAATACATCGCCCTCTTGGTGGATCACAAACAGCCCGAACTGGCGGAAACCTTTTTCAATTCCGTATCCACCAAAGTGTTGGCCAAAGAATATTTTAATAACCGCTTTATCTTCGTCAAACCAGTCGCCAGCACGGAATTTATCGACTCCGACCCACCCGTGTTCTGCACTTTCTACCCTGCCAATGCCGGTTTGCGCGGCTGCCTGCAACGGATATTGCGGCATTTCGGCTGGCAGGTGCCGTTTGCCCACGCCGCCGCCGACGTGGCCGATATTCTGCGTGCGGCGCGCCGGCATTTCGGCAAAGAATGGCCGCCGCGCGAGCTGAACCTGCACGTTCAGGTGTTGAATTCGGCTTTTTACCGCAACAAATCGGCCTATATTTTTTGGTCAGATTATCAACGGCAGCAGCAGGCATCCCTTTGCTCTGGCGGTGGTACACGACACCGAAGGCCGTCTGAAAATCGATGCCGCGCTGTTTGACCCGAAACAGATTTCCGTACTCTTCTCTTTCGCCCGCGCCTATTTCCTGGTGGACATGCCCGTTCCCAGCGGCTATGTGCGCTTCCTGCGCGAAATGCTGCCGATGCGCTCGGACGGCGATTTTTTTACACCCTGCTCGGCCTGCACAAACAGGGGAAAAACATTTTCTGGCGCGAGTTCACGCAGCACCTGCGCTATTCCGACGACAAATTCATCCTCGCGCCCGGCATCAAAGGCTTGGTGATGAGCGTGTTTACCCTGCCCTCCTTCCCCTATGTGTTCAAAGTGATTAAAGACACCTTCGGGCCGAATAAAGACTTTGACCGCGAATATGTACAGCAGAAATACCTGCTGGTTAAAAAGCACGACCGCGTCGGCAGGGATGGCCGATACGCTGGAATTTTCCGACATCCCGCTGCCCAAAAGTACGCTGCGACGAAGCCTTCCTCAACGAAAATGCGCACCTTGGCACCAAGCCAAATCGAGGAAACCGACGATATGGTCATCATCAAACACGCCTATATCGAATACCGCCTCACACCGTTAAACCTGTTTATGCAGAAAGCTTCGCCGGAAGAAAAAGCGGCGGCAGTCATCGACTACGGCTTCGCGCTGAAAGAACTCGCATCGGCCAATATTTTTCCCGGCGATATGCTGTACAAAAATTTCGGCATGACGCGCTTCGGACGGGTAATTTTCTATGACTACGACGAAATCGAATACATGACCGACTGCAATTTCCGCAAAATCCCGGAAGCACCGAATCCGGAAATGGAAATGTCGGGCGAGGTATGGTATCCCGTGCATAAAGGCGACGTATTCCCCGAAGAATTCACCCCTTCCTGCTCGGCGAACCCGACGTGCGGCAGGTTTTCCTCAAACACCACCGCGATTTGCTGACCCCCGAATTCTGGCAGGGGCAAAAAGAGCGGCTGCAACAGGGTTTGTTTGACGATTTCTATCCCTACCGCAATCCGTCCGCTTCAACCCGGAACAAACGGTAAAGAAGGCTTGGCAGACGATACGGATGTTTGATTGGATAACAGTCGCTCCCCGGTAAGAGGCCGTCTGAAACTTGATTTTTCAGACGGCCTCTTGCTCAATTTGATATATTTCGGCATGATTAAATGCTACTTGCAGGCTTGAACGATATAGGTAGAGACCTTTGCAAAATTCTCAAAATCCCCTAAATTCCCATCAAGACATTTAGGGGATTTCTTATGAAACACCTTCTTCCAACAAACCGCACAAGCCATGATCGCCAAACACATCGACCGCTTCCCCATTATTGAAGTTGGATCAGGTGATTGATTGGCAGCCGATCGAACAATACCTGAACCGTCAAAAGAACCCGTTATCTCCGAGACCACCGCGGCTGTCCCGCCTATCCCCTGTTGTCCATGTTCAAAGCCGTCCTGCTCGGACAATGGCACAGCCTCTCGATCCGAACTCGAACACAGCCTCATCACCCGCATCGACTTCAACCTGTTTTTGCCGTTTTGACGAACTGAACATCCCCGATTACAGCACCTTATGCCGCTACCGCAACTGGCTGGCGCAAGACGACACCCTGTCCGAATTGCTGGAACTGATTAACTGCCAACTGGCCGAAAAAACCTAAAAAGTAGAAGGCATCCGCCGCCGTCGTTGACGCCACCATTATTCAGACCGCCGGCGGCAAACAGCGTCAGGCCATAGAAGTTGATGAAGAAGGACAAGTCAGCGGACAAACCACACCGAGTAAAGACAGCGATGCCCGCTGGACAAAGAAAAAAACGGCCTCTACAAACTCGGTTACAAACAACATACCCGTACCGATGAGGAAGGCTATATCGAGAAACTGCACATCACCCCCGCCAATGTCCATGAGTGCAACCATCTGTCCCCTTTGTTGGAAGGTATTACCGAAGGTACGACCGTCTATGCCGACAAAAGGCTACGACAGTAAGGAAAACCGGCAACATCTGGAAGAGCATCAGTTGTTAGGACGGCATTATGCGCAAAAGCCCACCGCAACCGTCCGCTGACGGAAGTGCAAACCAAACGCAACCGCTATTTATCGAAGACCCGTTATGTGGTGGAACAAAGCTTCGGTACGCTGCACCGTAAATTCCGCTACGCCCGGGCAGCCTATTTTTGGTCTGTGTAAAGTGAGTGCGCAAAGCCATCTGAAGGCGATGTGTTTGAACCTGTTGAAAGCGGCTAACAGGCTAAGTGTGCCTGTTGCCGCCTAAAAAGGCGACCCGGATGCCTGATTATGGGGTATCCGGGGAGGATTAAAGGGGTATTTGGGTAGAAATTAGGAGTGATTGGGGGGAAATAGCCGAAAAACCTGTGTTTGGGTTCCGGCTGTCAGTGAAAAGGTGAAGAGAGTATTTTTGCAAAGGTCTCAGGTACCCTATGTTCGATTTTTTTGATTAAATATCCGATTTCCATTTTTGAAATCAAGGAGTTTCTTGCTGCAGCACTAAATTGTCCTTTCGATAAAATCTTTGTCGTTTCCTCTGAAGAGAATGCCGACCTGGAAATTGCCGCTGAAGAATTGGATAAGCTGTGCTGCCTTTGTATTTGCACACAAGTGGAAGGCGATGCCGCTTGGCTTTTGAATCTATATCGGATTGAGGCGGCAGATGACGAAATCGAAAAGAGGATTATCGCCACATCTCAAGCAAAAGCAAATCGCTTGCTATGTTCCCAATGATAACTGGAACGGATATTTGCTAACGGGAAGCAGTCCGGCTCCGATTCAAGTCTATGAAGATGAAGAGGTGGCGGGAGAAAATAAATATATCTTTACGAACGCCATTTAAAACACAGGAATATTTCAAAAAATCAAAAACAACAGCTAGCAATCATTCAAACCATAACAAAAAGCGCGAACCTTGCGATTCGCGCTTTTTCGAACGACCTCAATTATTTTCTTGTCGTCTTTTACTTCTTCAAAAGTCGGCATCTACCACGTCATCGTCTTTTCTTGGCAGAAGACGGCTCGGCTGTGCACTTTTCGCCTGCTTGGGCTTCGGCTTGCGCTTGTGCGTAAACCATTTCGCCCAGTTTTTTGGCTGGCTGTGCCCAGTGCTTCGGCTTTTGGCATCGATGGCGGCTTTGTCGTCGCCTTTCACGGCTTCTTCGGCTTCTTTCAACGCGGCTTCGATTTTTTTCTTTCTCGGCTGCGTCGAGTTTGTCGCCGTAGTCGGCCAGAGATTTTTTCACGGAGTGAATCAGGGCTTCGGCTTGGTTGCGGGAAGCGACCAATTCAGTCAGTTTTTATCTTCCTCAGCATTGGCTTCGGCATCTTTCACCATGCGTTCGATTTCTTCTTCGCTCAAGCCGGAAGAACCTTGGATGGTGATGTTGGCGGCTTTGCCTGTGCCTTTGTCTTTGGCAGAAACGTGCAGGGATACCGTTGGCGTCGATGTCGAAGGTTACTTCGATTTGCGGCATACCGCGCGGTGCGGGTGCGATGTCGCCCAGGTTGAACTGACCTAAAAGATTTGTTGGCGGAGGCGCGTTCGCGTTCGCCCTGCAGTACATGGATGGTTACCGCGCTTTGGTTGTCTTCGGCTGTAGAGAACACTTGCGACGCTTTGGTCGGGATGGTGGTGTTCTTCTGAATCAGCTTTGGTCATCACGCCGCCCATGGTTTCGATACCCAAAGACAGAGGGGTTACGTCCAGCAGCAATACGTCGCTGCGGTCGCCGCTCAATACTTCGCCCTTGAATCGCTGCGCCTACGGCAACGGCTTCGTCAGGGGTTCACGTCTTTGCGCGGTTCTTTGCCGAAGAAGTCTCTAACGGCTTCTTGCACTTTCGGCATACGGCTTTGACCGCCGACCAAAAATCACGTCGTCGATGTCGCTGGTGCTCAAGCCGGCATCTTTCAATGCAATTTTTGCAAGGGCTCGATAGAACGTGCAATCAGGTCTTCAACCAGGCTTTCGAAATTTGGCGCGGGTGATTTTCATGGCCAAGTGTTTCGGGCCGGTTGCGTCCATGGTGATGTACGGCAGGTTGATTTCGGTTTGCTGGCCGCTGGACAATCTCGATTTTTGGCTTTTTCGGCGGCTTCTTTTCAGACGTTGCAATGCCATCACGTCTTGTTTCAAATCAATGCCCTTGTTCTTTTTTTGAACTCGGCGATGATGTGGTCGATGAGGCGTTGGTCGAAGTCTTCGCCGCCCGAGGAAAGGTATCGCCGTTAGTGGAGAGCACTTCAAACTGTTTTTTTCGCCGTCCAAATCGGCAATTTCGATGATGGAAATATCGAAGTACCGCCGCCCAAGTCGTATACGGCGATTTTGCGGTCGCCTTTGGCGCCTTTTGTCCATACCGAATGCCAAAGCGGCTGCGGTCGGCTCGTTGATGATGCGTTTTACGTCCAAAGCCGGCGATGCGACCTGCGTCTTTGGTAGCTTGACGTTGGCTGTCGTTGAAGTAGGCCGGAACGGTAATCACGGCTTCGGTTACTTTTTCTCGCCCAAGTAAGCTTCGGCGGCTTCTTTCATTTTTACGCAGGACTTCTGCGGAAACTTGCGGCGGAGACAGCTCTTTGCCTTGCGCTTTCACCCATGCGTCGCCGTTGTTGGCTTTGATGATTTCGAAAGGCATGGATTCGATGTCGCGTTGGACTTCTTTGTCTTCAAATTTGTGACCGATCAGACGTTTTACAGCGTAGATGGTGTTTTTAGCGTTGGTTACGGCTTGGCGTTTTGCCGGTGCGCCCGACGAGGACTTCGCCGCCGTCAAGATAAGCGACGACAGACGGCGTAGTGCGTGCGCCTTCTGCGTTTTTCAATAACTTTGGTTTTGACCGTTTTTCAGAGATGGATACACAAGAGTTGGTTGTACCCTAAGTCGATACCGATTACTTTTGCCATAGTGTTAATACTCCTTCAAATAATAGAATTTTCAGACGGCCTGTTTGTTTCCCGACCGCTGTTGCTTGGCATGCAAAATAGGGGGCAGACGGCGGTTTTCAAGTGCTGTGTTGTAAAAATGACAACTTTTTGAAATTTAAAATCAAAATGTTAATTTAATTTTTCCGTTTCCCCTTGTGTTTCAGGCGGCCTCTTAGGCCGTCTGAAAAGCTAAAATGCGGGATGGTTTGGGAACTGCGCCTATTCGGCGTTTTCCGCACTTTTGGCCACAACCACCATGGCCGGACGCAAGATGCGGTCGTTCAGCATATAGCCCTTTTTCAAGACACGGATGATGGAATTGGCCTCTTGCTCACTCTCCTCCGCCTGCATCGCCTGATGCTGGTGCGGGTCGAAAGCATCTCGCCGGGCTGCGGGTTGATTTCTTTGATATGCGTGGCATCGAACGCTTTTTGCAATTCGTTCAACGTCATCTGCACGCCCATCTTCAGCGCGTCGAAATTGCCGCTTTGGTCGAGCAGCGCCATTTCAAGATAGTCTTTGACCGGCAGCATTTCGGCGGCGAATTTTTGTCCGGCGAATTTGTGCGTGTCGGCGATTTCCTGCTGATGGCGGCGGCGCGGGTTTTGCTCGTTCGCCAAGCCGCGCAACTGTTCGTCTTTCAACTGTCCTTGCAGTTCTTCCGCGCGCCTGCAATTCTTCGTAAGTGGGTGCGGCGGCTTCGGCTGCAGCATCTTCCCTGTTCGGTCAGGGATGTTTTGTTCTTCTTCGGGTGCTGTGTTTTCGCTCATGGATTTGCCCTTTTTAAAGTGACGGAATAGATTTTTCATGAGCGGCAATATAAGGCCGTCTGAAGCAGTTTCAAGCGCGCGAAAGGTTTCTCCGGCGTTTTTGCGCTTTCAGACGGCCTCTATCCATCAGTGGCTGTTATTTATTGTTGGGCTGTGATTCCAATGGTGCGGAAAGCGGCAGCTCGGGCATGGTTCGTGCCGATTCGGACACGCTGCCGGACAGGGGTACGTTTAAAGCGGTAGGGAGAGTTGCGTCCGCCAAGCTGTCCTTTATGCCCTTGACCGGTCGGCAGGTCGCCTACGTCTGTAGAAGCGAGGTTGTTTGTGGCGGGAGTTGCAGCTTACGGCGTCGCCTTTTGGAGAGACGCGGCTCATACCTACAATTGATGGCCGAGTTTGACCTGTTCTTCGGTAAACGGGCGCAGTTTATGCATTTCTTCGGCACGCGGCAGCGGTTTAAAGATGCCTTGCACACGTTTGAGCAGCTCTTGATCTTTAGGGTGAGGCATTGCTGTCGGCAACCACGACGGAAGCCGCAGAAGCAGCATTCGAAGCTGCATTTTTCAGTAACAGCCGGAGAGGCCGTCTGAACGGCGGTTTCCTAAGCTCCCGAAGCCGCTTCAGACGGCAAGGGTAAACAATACAGCCAACTCCGTCATTGCCGGCCCGCCCCGGCTCGCGGCCTCAAAACGCAGCAACGGCTTTTCATGGCATAATGACAGCCTTCCGGCAGCCGTTTTCCGCCCGTCCCACAGGAGCGGTGCAGCCACAACCGAATACCGCAGATTATTTTTCAGACGGCCTTGCCCTTTCCGCCGCCGCGCGAAAGCCGAGGCCGTCTGAATACCATGAAGGAACAAACAACAATGAACCCCTTTTTCCTCCTTAGGGCCTCGGACGGAAATCGTTTCCGCCCTCACCGAGCAAGGCTACGAAAACCCCACGCCGATTCAGGCCGCCGCTATTCCCAAAGCCCTTGCCGGACACGACCTCCTGGCCGCCGCGCAAACCGGCACCGGCAAAACCGCCGCCTTCATGCTGCCCAGCCTCGAGCGGCTCAAACGCTTCGCCACCGCTTCCACCTCCCCGCCATGCACCCAGTTCGGATGCTGGTGCTCACCCCACCCGCGAACTGGCCGACCAAATCGACCAAAACGTGCAGGCCTACATCAAAAACCTGCCCCTGCGGCACACCGTCCTCTTCGGCGGCGTAAACATGGACAAACAAACCGCCGATTTGCGTTCCGGCTGCGAAATCGTCGTCGCCACCGTCAGCCGCCTGCTCGACCATGTCAAACAAAAAACATCAACTTCTCCAAAGTCGAAATCGTCGTCCCTTGACGAAGCCGACCGCATGCTCGACATGGGCTTTTATCGACGACATCCGCACCATCATGCAGATGCTGCCCAAACAACGCCAAACCCCTGCTCTTTTTCCGCCACCTTCGCCGATCCGATACGCAAATTGGCGCGCGACTTCATGAACAGCCCCGAACAAATCGAAGTGGCGGCGCAAAACACCACCAACGCCAACGTCGAACAACACGTTATCGCCGTAGACACCTTCCAAAAAACGCCGCCTGCTCGAACGCCTGATTGTCGATTTGGACATGAACCAAGTCATCGTATTCTGCAAAACCAAACAAAGCGTCGACCAAGTCACGCGCGACCTGCAACGGCGCGAAATCTCCGCCCAGGCCATCCACGGCGACAAATCGCAGCAAACCCGCCTCGAAACCCTTTCCGCCTTCAAAGAGGGCAACCTGCGCGTCCTCGTCGCCACCGACGTCGCGGCACGCAGGGCTGGATATTGCCGAACTGCCCTTCGTCATCAACTACGAAATGCCCACCCAGCCCGAAGACTACGTCCACCGCATCTACTGCACCGGTACTGCGCGGAGCGGACAGCGTCGCCATTTCGCTGATGGACGAAACCGAACAAAAAAATGTTCGAAGCCATCAAAGAACTCACCGGCAATAACATCCCCATCGAACGCATCGAAGGTTTCGAACCGCGCTGGTGGGACAACGGCGACACGGAAGAAAGGCCGTCTGAAAACGGAAGGCCGCGCCGCGCTGAACGTACGGAACGCGAGGCAGGCAGCCGCGGCGAAAGGCGCACACGCGGCGACAGCCGGGCCGAGCAGGAACCCCGCCCCAAAGACCCGGGCGAATCCTGCGGCAAAATTGCCCGTACGCAGCCACCGCAACCGGCGCGGCGAACGTGCCAAATGTGCACTGGTCCAACCCAATTTCGGCGTGAAATAACCCGAAATCACCCATAGTAAAAAGGCCGTCTGAAACACCCGGACAGGGGTTTTCAGACGGCCTTTCGCTCGTTATTCCCATCATGACGGACGGAATATACAAGCGGCAGCGTACCTCAAAAAAACGAAAGAGATTGGATTCCCAATCAGGCAAAACATACCAACTGCTTTTCGCATGATGCCTACCACCGATACGCCATCCCTGTATGGCACCCGGCAACGCTGCTATTCCAAACTGCCATACTCCTGTTTTTCCGCATCCCAGCGGTAGACTTTCCGTTCGCCGTTTTTCATGCCCTTCACTCGCCAAATGATGTCGTAAAATCCATTATGCTGCTGCGGCGACATTTTCAGGATGTATGTGTCGGTATATACATCATGCTGGCGTGTGCCGTCCTTATTCCAGCTGCCGGCAATGTTTTTCAAGCGTAAAGGTGTTGGCGTTCAAAACGGGTTTCAGACGACCTTCAATAACGGCAAATAGCACCATAAACTCTTCCAAGCTGCCGCCTCCCTGCATAACCGACCGTGTTCTGCAAGCGCAGGCCGAAGGCATCGGTTTTATCGTTCAGGGCGATAAGCGACAAAATCGAGACGGGCGGGCAGCCCTGATTTGCAAACCGCCATCGAGGGATTTGCACGACAAACTGCCGCTTCCCGTCCATGGCGGGTTTGGGTGACGGATAAAATTCGTCTTTTTTTCTTCATAATCATAACGTTCGGTATAAGGCTTGGCGGCAAGGGCGAATTTGCCACCGGCATCCTTTGTCAGCACGGCAAGGGTTATTTGAGCGACAGGGTTGCCCGAGTCGGCTCCGCATTGCGCGTAGTGATTCGGGTTTTCGCGGTAAAAATCGCCAAGCGGATGCTTATTCAGGCACACTAGTGCGACTTGGAGGCCGTTTTTCCAAGGCCGCAGCGACATCATATTAAGTTTTTCCACGTCTGCGTCAGGGTGCAACCAAACTCAGGATTTTCGCGTACGCGCGCATCTTGGCGCGACAGGCTGCCGAAGCCGTCGGCAAGCGGCTTGCCGTCCGTTTGTTTTTGTATGCCGCTGCGTGATTTCCGTCTTCTTGACCTGTGCCCGCCCTTTGCCGGATGAGTGTACGGTTTCCGCCGTGGAAAGCGGGGCGGCGGCGAAGAACGCAAAGGAGAGAAATAATCCGGTTTTATTCATGTTTTGTATCCTGCTTGTTCGAAGAAATGTGGCGGGTCGTCTGAAAACGACAGGCTGGAAATGAAGTCGGAATTCTAGCAGTACAAACTGAAAAAGAATCGAGGCTTGATTTTCAGACGACCTTTTGTTGCTACAATCCATTTTTTCTCATTGCCATTATCATGAAAACCAGCGTCTGCCTCTCACTATTGCTCCTGCTCGCCGCCTGCCAACCCGACTCCGCAGCCGTAGATACCGCCGCGCCGACCGCCGCGCAAGCCTTCTTATTTTTGAGTCTGACAAACGCCAAGCCGCCACGCCGGTTAAAACGCAAACGCCCGCGCTGTCCGCCATCCGCAGCCGCGCAGATTTCGACCTGCTTTCGCGTGTTTACGAACAAGACAGCGAATATGAAATCCCGCACGTCCTCTTCCTTATCGACCGCGAAGACAACAACCGCACCGACTACATCAACACACCGAAATACCGTCTGCACGAAAACTATCTCGCCGAGATTTTTGAAGCCGATGCCGACGCGTAAAGCATTGTTCGAACAATACCGCAGCCCGAACCGCCGCTTCCTGTTCGGCACCATCAGCTGGCAGAACAGCACTCAAGAATACGTTTACGAATTTTGGGAAGGCGACAAAATCACGCCCGAATTGCTGAAATTGGCAGAAGGCCGTCTGAAAGACAGTTTCTTCGCCCCGCTGCGCTACAAAACCAATTCCTGTGGCAGGAAACCGTTGCCGCGCAAAAGCAAAGTCCCCTTCGTAACCCAAGAAAGCCTGATACAGAATTTCCCTTATCTGCCGTTGCACAGGGGGAAAGCGGTAGGCACATTGCGCGTCATTACTCAGGAAGACGACCTTTACGATGTCGGTGCGGACGACATTATCATCTTGAAAGAAGTGCCGCTGGCGTTGCCGCCCGTAGCAGGCATCATCAGCGAAAAACCGTCCACCGCGCTGTCGCATGTGAACGTTTTTGGCGCGCGGCTGGGGCATTCCCAACATCTACCTCAAAGACGCGGAAAAAAATCCTCGCCCCCCTATATCCGTACGCCGCATCGGGTTGGCAGCCGACGCGAAACAATACCGGGTCGCCCAAACCAACCGAAACACAGTCGCCAAAACATTTTCAGACGACCTCTCCCTGCCGCAGCCCGACACTTCCGATTACAACCTGCGGACGCTTGCCAACTTGCGCCGTGAAGACAGCCGTTACTGCGGCAGCAAAGCCGCCAACCTCGGCCATATCCGCGCCCATATCGCAGGCAGCAACGTCCCCCGACGGATTCTGCATCCCTTCGCCTACTACCGCGCCATGATGGACAAACTCGGCATCAACGCGGCAACACTGGCGCAAATCGAAAACGCAAAGCGGCGGCGACAACCGCAAACGCCGTACCGCCTTGCTCGCATTGCAGAAAAAAATCACCGATGCCGAAGTCCCGTCCGAATGGAAACGCACCTGGGCGGAACAATGGCGCAGTCAGTTAAACAGCAAAGGCGTGTTCGTCCGCAGCTCGTCCAATTCCGAAGACCTGCCGAATTTCAGCGGCGCAGGGCTGTACACCACCGTGCCGAACGTAACCGGCGAAAACGCATTGGCGGAAGCAGTGAAACAGTCTTGGGCTTCCGTCTTCAATTACAGCGCGTACGAAGCCCGCCGCATCGCCGGACTGCCGCACGACAGCGTGAAAATGAGCGTCTTCGTCCAACAAAGCATCAATGCCGACCTCTCCGGCGTACTCGTTACCGTCAATCCCTACGATACCGCGCAGAAAAATACTTCCTACATCGCCGCCAAACGCGGGCTGGGCATTCGCGTGGTCGAAGGAAAACGAGTGGCGGAACAAGCCGTTTACAACCGCCGCAACGACGCCGTACAACGCCTCAGCTCCTCCAACGAAACCACTGCGCTGCAACTGGATGAAAACGGCGGCGTCAGGGAAGTGCCGATAACCGGCGGCAACGTCATGAACCACGACCAAATCCGCCGCCTCGACCAAGCCGGCCAGCAAATCAAGCAGCTTTTCGGCAACGGCGAACAAGACATCGAATGGGCTTTCGCGGGCGGAAAACTCGTCATCCTTCAGGCAAGGCCTTATTTAAACGGCAGGCGGTAACACAGAAAGGAAAGAGGCCGTCTGAAAACGCGGCTTCAATGGAGTTCAAAACCAAAACTCAGCCTAGTAAAGAAAAAAATCGCGAATTATCAATATCTTATTAGTTAAAACCCGAAACCCACTACGGCGTTATACTGCCTGACCTGTACAAACACCTCTCCGCCGACGGTATGTTAGACTTTGGCGATTTTATTTTTCTTATAGGGATAAATATGAGTGAATTCTTTTTTATAACAAAAGACTATTACATATATCAGCAATTTTAGGTGGAATGTTATTAGCTACTCCTGCGATGGCCTACTGCCCGAACGGTTCAGAATCTGGTGGGCAATGTTGGGCGCCTATAGGACCCCAAGGTCGGATGGTTGTAATTGGACCTGCGCAACCAAATAATAGCTATAGAAATCAAATAACGGTTGTAGTCAGTCAAGTTCCGCCCCCTGACCCACGGATTAAATGTAAAGCACCGGTCAATGGCACTCAGCAATGCACAAAAGTATTATGATTATGATTTAAAAAGTTGAACAAACTTATACCGCTCTTCTAAGTGGTGGTTTAATAGGTGAAGTTTCACATTATTACCCAAATGGCAAGTTGAAGAGTGTTATGAACTTTAATAAAACAAGGAAGATTGCAGGGTAAAAGCACTCTTTATTGGGAGAATGGTCAGCTACAAAGTGTGATGAACTATAACGCACAAGAAAAAAATTGGATGGAAAAAAATAACGCATTATTGGGAAAAATGGCAAATTAAAAGCAGCGATTGATTATAAAAATGGTTTTAGCGGATGGTTTTTTCTCATGAGTATGACCAAAGCGGTAAACTGATTGCAATTTGGCAATTTTGAGACGCGACCGTGAAGTTCATTTACAAGAAATGAATGGCAATGTTAAGCACGGAACTGAAAATGTTTTTTTCCGTCTTAATAAAGATAGAAAAAAATGAGGGCTACCATGGAATAGAATGGAATAATGGCAAAAAAAGTACGAGAAGAGCGTCTTGAATAGCGTTACTCTTAAAAATGGCGTAAAACCTCATGCCTACATCGCCGCCAAAGCGGGCTGGGCATTCGCGTGGTCGAAGGAAAACGGGTGGCGGAACAAGCCGTTTACAACCGCCGCAACGACGCCGTACAACGCCTCAGCTCCTCCAACGAAACCACCGCACTGCAACTGGATGAAAACGGCGGCGTCAGGGAAGTGCCGATAACCGGCGGCAACGTCGCGAACCACGACCAAATCCGCCGCCTCGACCAAGCCGGACAGCAAATCAAGCAGCTTTTCGGCAACGGCGAACAAGACATCGAATGGGCTTTTGCAGGCGGAAAACTCGTCATCCTTCAGGCAAGGCCTTATTTAAACGGCGGACGGTAACACAAAAAGAGGCCGTCTGAAAACGCAAATAAACCGATTCGGCATTGTCCGTTTTCAATGCGGAAACAAATGCCGCCGAACATCGGACGAAACAGTTTTTGACCCAATTCAAACATATGTTTTTCAGACGGCCTTCCAAGCCCCTGCGCCTTCGGTTATGATTCCGTTTGAAACACGAACAGCAAACGTTAACAATAAGGAGCGAAACATGGCGACACAAGACGATCTGAAACGCATGGCAGGTGAAAAAAAGCGGTGGAATTTGTGCCCGAAAACGAATACATCGGCATCGGCACAGGCTCCACCGTCAATTATTCATCAAAGCCCTGGCCGCCAGCGGCAAACAAATCAAAGGCGCGGTCAGCAGCTCCAAAGCCACCTCCGCGCTGCTGGAACAATACGAAATCCCCGAAGTTATCCTGTCCGACGTCATCCGCCTGGCGGTGTATATCGACGGTGCCGACGAAATCAACCACAGCCTGCAAATGATTAAAGGCGGCGGCGGCGCACTGTTGCGCGAAAAAAATCGTCGCCAGCGCGTCGGACAAATTCGTCTGCATCGCCGACGAAAGCAAATACGTTTCGCGCCTGGGCAAATTCCCGCTGCCCGTGGAAGTCATCCCCGCCGCCCGCTCGCTGGTGGCGCGCCAACTGCTGAAACTGGGCGGCGAACCGCAACTGCGCGTCGGCTTCATCACCGACAGCGGCAACGAAATCCTCGACGTGGCCGACATGGATTTGTCGCGCCCGCTGACGCTGGAAGACGAGCTGAACAAAATCACCGGCGTGGTCGAAAACGGCCTGTTCGCACGCGAGGCGGTACTGACGTGCTGATTCTGGCGCGCGCCGGCGGCGTGGAAGTAATTAAAGTCGGCGGCTGATAAGGCGTTATTCAGCCATCAAAGGCCGTCTGAAAACCTGCAATCCGGTTTTCAGACGGCCTTTCAAATACAAAAATACAAACCCGTCCCTCTGCCGGACGCCGAAGTTTCCCGCCATATCGGTTAAAAATAATGCCCCCTTTGATTTTTAACCAGCATCCCGCGCTATGCCCGATTGGAAAATCCCCGCCCTGTGCCTCGTTGCCGCCCTGGCTTTTATCGAACCGTCCGACATCTCTTCCCGGCTCAAAACCCCGCCGGCTGCCGAAACCATACGCGGTAGCAGCGGCACGTCCTCCCGACCCGCACCGCAAGGCACGCATTACCGGGGGCGGGTAACGTCCGTGCACGACGGCGACACCGTCCGCATCACCGATACCGACAGTACTGCAAACACAAAGTCCGCCTCGCCTACATCGACGCACCCGAAATCGGCCAGGCCCACGGCATCGAATCGCGCGACCGCCTGCGCCGCATCCCTGTCGGACGAAACCGTAGACGTACAGGTAACCGATACCGACCGCTACGGTAGCAGAAGTGGCCTACCTTTTTTCAGACGGCCTCGACATCAACCTGAGCCAAATCGAAAACGGCGCGGCCTGGCACTACACCTCCATCGCCAAAAAAACAACAACCCAAAGCCGATTTCGCCGCCTACGCCGCCGCCGAAGCCTACGCCCGGGCAGAACGAACCAGCGCTTTTGGGCGAGGCGCGAACCCCTCGCGCCCTGGCTGTTCCGCAAACAACAACACCCCGCACAACCGCAATGAACAAACAAACCCGCCAAAAAATGTTCGAACGCTGGCGCGCCGAAAACCCGCACCCGAAAACCGAACTGAACTACACCACACCCTTCGAACTCTTGATTGCCGTCCTGCTTTCCGCGCAGGCCACCGACAAAGGCGTGAACAAAGCCACCGCCAAACTCTTCCCCGTGGCTAACACCCCGCAGGCCATGCTGGACTTGGGTTTGGAAGGCGTGATGGAATACACCAAAACCATAGGCCTGTAGCAAAACCAAGTCCAAACACATCATCGAAACCTGCCGCATTCTATTGGACAAACACGGCGGCGAAGTGCCGCAAACGCGCGAAGCACTCGAAGCCCTACCCGGCGTGGGGCGGAAAACAGCCAACGTCGTCCTCAACACCGCCTTTCAGCCAACCCGTGATGGCCGTGGACACCCACATCTTCCGCGTCGCCAACCGCACGAACCTCGCCCCGGGCAAAAACGTGCGCGAAGTGGAAGACAAACTGATCAAAGTCATCCCGAAAGAATTCATCCTCGACGCCCACCACTGGCTCATCCTCCACGGTACTACACCTGCAAGGCGCAAAAACCCTCTGCCACCGATGTATCGTCAACGACCTGTGCGAATACAAAGGCAAAAACCATAGAACAGGCCGTCTGAAAACATGGGCTTCCGCGTAGCTGAAACGCAGCCCCCGCACCATCGACAAAGCGGCAATGCTTCCAACCCGATTTGCCGCCCGACAACCAAAAACATCCGACCATGACACACACACCCGACAAGCCGTCTGAAACCCGCGTAACCGCCCTTTCAGACGGCCTCATCCCTCCTTTGCCGACCGCCTGATACACTGGCAGAAACAACACGTACTGCCACAACCTGCCCTGGCACAGCCGCGACCCCTACCGCGTCTGGCTGTCGGAAATCATGCTCCAGCAAACCCAAGTCGCCACCGTGGCCGGCTACTACCCGCGCTTCCTCGCCGCCTTTCCCACCGTATCTGCCCTCGCCGCCGCAGCCGAAGACGACGTACTCGCACTCTGGCAGGGATTGGGCTACTACAGCCGGGCGCGCAACCTGCACAAAGCCGCCAAACAAATCATGGCCGACTTCGGCGGACAATTCCCGACCGAACGCACCGAATTGGAAAAAAACTGTGCGGAGTCACGTAGCACCGCCGCCGCCGTTGCCGCCTTCACCTTCCTCAAACGCGAAACCATACTCGACGGCAACGTCAAACGCGTACTCTGCCGCGTCTTCGCCCAAGACGGCGACCCGCAGAACAAAAAAAGTTCGAGCACACCCTCTGGACACTGGCCGAAAAGCCTGCTGCCGCCCCAAAACGCCAACATGCCCGCCTACACGCAAGGCCTGATGGACCTGGGCGCAACCGTATGCAAACGCAGCAACCCCGCCTGCACCGCCTGCCCCCATGAGCGACATCTGCCAAGCCAAAGCCCAAGGCCGTACCGCCGAACTGCCGCGCAAAAAACGGCGGCAGAAGTCAAAACCCCTGCCGCTCTACTGGCTGATATGGTACGACGAAAACGGCGCGCTCCTGTTGGAAAAACGCCCCGCCAAAAGGCATATGGGGCGGCCTCTACTACCCCTGCTTCGACAGCCTGCAAGACCTGCACGACTTTTGCCACCCGATACGGCCTCACCGCCGAAGACTTAACCGAACTCCCGCCCCTAACCCACCGCCTGACCCACCGTATGCTGCTGATTACCCCGTTTGCCGTTGCAGGAAAAAAAGGCCGTCTGAAAAACCTTTCAGACGGCCTCCGGGCTAATGCCGGAAAAACTGGCGGACTACGGCCTGCCCAAACCGCTGGCGGCATGGCTGGCGGAAAAACAGCCCGCCCTGTTTTAAAAATAAAAAGGCCGAGACCTTTGCAAAAATACTCTCTTCACCTTTTCACTGACAGCCGGAACCCAAACACAGGTTTTCGGCTATTTCCCCCCCCAATCACTCCTAATTCTACCCAAATACCCCCTTAATCCTCCCCGGATACCCCATAATCAGGCATCCGGGTCGCCTTTTAGGCGGCAACAGGCACACTTAGCCTGTTAGCCGCTTTCAACAGGTTCAAACACATCGCCTTCAGATGGCTTTGCGCACTCACTTTACACAGACCAAAAATAGGCTGCCCGGGCGTAGCGGAATTTACGGTGCAGCGTACCGAAGCTTTGTTCCACCACATAACGGGTCTTCGATAAATAGCGGTTGCGTTTGGTTTTGCACTTCCGTCAGCGGACGGTTGCGGTGGGCTTTGCGCATAATGCCGTCTAACAACTGATGCTCTTCCAGATGTTGCCGGTTTTCCTTACTGTCGTAGCCTTTGTCGGCATAGACGGTCGTACCTTCAGTAATACCTTCCAACAAAGGGGACAGATGGTTGCACTCATGGACATTGGCGGGGGTGATGTGCAGTTTCTCGATATAGCCTTCCTCATCGGTACGGGTATGTTGTTTTGTAACCGAGTTTGTAGAGGCCGTTTTTTTCTTTGTCCAGCGGGCATCGCTGTCTTTACTCGGTGTGGTTTTGTCCGCTGACTTGTCCTTCTTCATCAACTTCTATGGCCTGACGCTGTTTGCTGCCGGCGGTCTGAATAATGGTGGCGTCAACGACGGCGGCGGATGCCTTTCTCTACTTTTTAGGTTTTTTTCGGCCAGTTGGCAGTTAATCAGTTCCAGCAATTCGGACAGGGGTGTCGTCTTGCGCCAGCCAGTTGCAGTAGCGGCATAAGGTGCTGTAATCAGGGATGTTCAGTTCGTCAAAACGGCAAAACAGGTTGAAGTCGATGCGGGTGATGAGGCTGTGTTCGAGTTCGGGATCGGAGAGGCTGTGCCATTGTCCGAGCAGGACGGCTTTGAACATGGACAACAGGGGATAGGCGGGACAGTACGCGGTGGTCTCGGAGATAACGGGTTCTTTGACGGTTCAGGTATTGTTCGATCGGCTGCCAATCAATCACCTGATCCAACTTCAATAATGGGAAGCGGTCGATGTGTTTGGCGATCATGGCTTGTGCGGTTTGTTGGAAGAAGGTGCTCATAAGAAATCCCTAAATGTCTTGATGGGAATTTAGGGGATTTTGAGGGAATTTTCGCAAGGTCTCAGGCCGTCTGAAAGCAGGAAAAACGGATTTACCGCCGTTACCCCCGCTTTCAGACGGCCTTTATACCCCCGGTGCAACACATTCAGATAAAAAAACAGATTCACTTACGCTCAGCCCACAGCCGTACCCGACCTTCCATACGGGCTTGCTCCATCCGCGGCTTACCGCATTACACCGGGAAACTGTTTATCCGCCGCACGCTAAACCGCCCGCCCGGTTTGCAGCGGCACACCGCTCAAACGGCTCATTTCCGCCACATACGCCGCCACCTTCGGCGGCATCTCCAGCCCGCGTACAATCGTCAGATTACGCAAAATCAGGGAACACCAAAATATCCTCCATCCCCAATTTCCTCCGCCCAATGCGTCGGCAGAAACCACCAAGCCTTCCAATTCGGCAAAATCGTCCGCCAACCGCGCCAGATATTCCGGCGTTTTTCGCCATATTTTTCCGCAAAACTGCCGATTATCTGCTCTTTTTTTCGCCGTAAAATAATCCACCGCGCCTTGTTCGGCAAATTCAGGCAAATCCGCCAGCACATCCCGCGGCTGTACCAACTTATTGTCATAAGTACCGACTTTGTCCAACCAAGCCCGCACCTGCAGTCCGTACTTCTTCTTTCAGACGGCCCTTCCCTGCCATTTCGTCGATATAGCGCACAATATCCAAACTCTCGCCCATAAACGAACCGCCGTCCTTCTGCAAAATCGGCACCTGCTTCGCGCCAATCATCTTAATCGGCGTTTCCTCGTCGTTATTCTGTAAGATAACTTCTTCAACCGGCATGCCGCGCAGGCCGAAAAATCATACGGGCGCGGACGCAAAACGGACAATGGTCGTAAATATAAAGTTTCATCGTCTCTTCCTTTCCCCAAGCGGGAAACATCATGATTAAAAAGCCGGGACAGCCAAATTCCTCATCGTCCGGCCTGCGATACACCTCTGCCGGAATCATACCGTAAACCGCATATCTGGCAAAGCATTGTTTCAAATGAATATTTGACAAATTTTTACAAAAATAAATGTATAAATTTTAATCAAATCTTTATTGTTGTTTTTTTCTAAAATATTTTTCTAAAAATAAACAAGCGGTAGTTAATTTAGATTAACGGGCGCACAATATACCTATTTTTTTCACTCATTTTTTATGATTTACTTAAGCCGTTTGCAGGCATATACTGCCCGCAACTTTACTACTGTTTGAAAACAGAGGTGAACGTCGCCGGGCGGTCCGGTTAAAAACCACACTTACTTATTGATTAGAACAAGTAATCCGCCTATGCCCCTGTGCCGGCTCAGGCAGCTTCCTCTTACCTAACACAATATCTTTGGAGTTTATTATGAATTACGATAAAGCAGTATCTGAAATGTTAAATGTTGACGGTGCTTTGGCCGCGGCGGTTGTGGACTTCGCCAGCGGCATGATGCTCGCAGGCGGCGGTTCTCCCGCAATCGACCTTGAAATTGCCGCTGCCGGCAATACCGAAGTGGTCAGCTCAAAAAAATGAAAACCATGAAAATGCTGGGTCTGAATGACGTTATCGAAGACATCCTGATTACCTTGGGCAAACAATACCACTTGATTCGCCCACTGCAAAAACACGAAGGCCTGTTCCTGTATTCGGTATTGGACAAATCCAAATCTAACCTAGCTTTTGGCCCGCCGCTCTTTGGTTGATGTAGAACGCAACCTGAGCTAATTTTTCTTACTAAACAAAAATCGGCTGTTTTACAACCGATTTTTATCTTATAATGTCTGCGTATTTTTTTATAAATCTTTTAAAATTACACACACCTAACTCATCCTTTTTAGTTTTAGGATAATTTTCGGGATTAAACCGTTTTATTAATTCACTTACGTTTGGGAGTTCATTATGAATTACGATAAAGCAGTATCTGAAATGTTGAATGTTGATGGCGCTTTGGCCGCAGCAGTTGTAGACTTTGCCAGCGGCATGATGCTCGCAGGCGGCGGCTCTCCCGCAATTGACCTTGAAATTGCCGCTGCTGGCAATACCGAAGTGGTCAGCTCCGAAATGAAAACCATGAAAATGCTGGGTGCAACCGATGCCATCGAAGACATCCTGATTACCTTGGGCAAACAGTATCACCTGATCCGCCCGCTGCAAAAACACGAAGGCCTGTTCCTGTACTCCGTATTGGACAAAGCCAAATCCAACCTGGCTTTTGGCCCGCCGCTCTTTGGTTGATGTAGAACGCAACCTGAGCTAATCCCTTTCTAAAAAAACGGCTGGTTCCCAGCCGTTTTTGTTTTTTTGCAGACAACCTGATTTCCACAAATAATCGACGTTTTAGCTTCGCAGAAACCTTGTTTTCCTACCCCTGTCCGTTTCAGCTACAATATCCGTCCATCCCTTCTCCCATACCGTTTCGGAGCATCCCATGGCTGGCATCAACCCTGCACCTTCGTCATCACAATCCGATTTTCAGACGGCCAAACAATGGTTCGAACAATACTGCTCCCAACAAAACGATTCCGACCGTGCTTTATTGCATCATGCCTTAGAATTAGCCGAAAACGCCTATCCGCCCGAGGCAACTACTGAAAGCGGCGAGCCGCTGTCAGAACACCCGCTGAAAGCTGCACAAATGGTGGCAGACATTGATCTGCTGCCGGAAGCAGTCGCCGCAACCATACTGACCGACATTTCCACCTATCGGGACAACTGGTTCGAAACCGTTGCCGAAAAATGCGGAAAACCCGTTGCCGAACTGGTGCGCGGTATCGACGAAGTACAGAAACTGACCCAATTTATCCGCGTCGATAACCTCGCCACGCCCGAAGAGCGCGCGCAGCAAGCCGAAACCATGCGTAAAATGCTGCTGGCGATGGTAACAGACATCCGCGTCGTGTTGATCAAACTCGCCATGCGCACCCGCACTATGCAGTTTCTCAGCAATATCCCCGACAGCCCCTGAAAAACGTGCCGTCGCCAAAGAAACCCTCGACATCTTCGCCCCGCTCGCCAACCGTTTGGGTGTGTGGCAGCTCAAATGGCAGCTCGAAGACCTCGGCTTCCGCCATCAAGAACCTGAAAAAAATACCGCGAAATCGCGCTGCTTTTTGGACGAAAAACGCACCGAACGCCTCGAATACATCGAAAACTTCCTCAACATCCTGCGCACGGAGCTTAAAAATACAACGTCCACTTTGAAGTCGCCGGTACCGTCCGAAACACATCTACTCCATTTACAAAAAAATGGTGAAGAAAAAACTCAGCTTCGACGGGCTGTTCGACATCCGCGCCGTGCGGATTCTGGTCGACACCGTTCCCGAGTGTTACACCACGCTGGGTATCGTCCACAGTCTCTGGCAGCCGATTCCGGGCGAGTTCGACGACTACATCGCCAACCCGAAAGGCAACGGCTACAAAAGTTTGCACACCGTTATCGTCGGCCCGGAAGACAAAGGTGTGGAAGTCCAAATCCGCACCTTCGACATGCATCAATTCAACGAATTCGGTGTCGCCGCCCACTGGCGTTATAAAGAAGGCGGCAAGGGCGATTCCGCCTACGAACAGAAAATCGCCTGGTTGCGCCAACTCTTGGACTGGCGCGAAAACATGGCCGAAAGCGGCAAGGAAGACCTCGCCGCCGCCTTCAAAACCGAACTTTTCAACGACACGATTTATGTTTTGACCCCGCACGGCAAAGTCCTCTCCCTGCCTACGGGCGCCACCCCCATCGACTTTGCCTACGCCCTGCACAGCAGCGTGGGCGACCGTTGCCGCGGTGCAAAAGTCGAAGGACAAATCGTGCCGCTGTCCACGCCTTTGGAAAACGGACAACGTGTTGAAATCATTACTGCAAAAGAAGGCAATCCTTCCGTCAACTGGCTGTACGAAGGCTGGGTCAAATCCAGCAAGGCAATCAGCAAAATCCGCGCCTACATCCGTCAGCAAAACGCCGACACCGTACGCGAAGAAGGCCGCGTCCAACTCGACAAACAGCTTGCCAAACTCACGCCCAAACCCAACCTGCAAGAGCTTGCTGAAAACCTCGGCTACAAAAAAACTCGACGACCTCTACACCGCTGTCGGACAGGGCGAAATTTCCAACCGTGCCATCCAGAAAAGCCTGCGGCACGCTGAACGAACCGCCGCCCGTACCCGTCAGCGAAACCACCATCGTCAAACAGTCCAAAATCAAAAAAAGGCGGCAAGACAGGTGTGCTCATCGATGGCGAAGACGGCTTGATGACCACGCTTGCCAAATGCTGCAAAACCCGCGCCGCCCGATGATATTGTCGGCTTTCGTTACCCGCGAGCGCGGCATTTCGGTACACCGCAAAACCCGCCCGTCTTTCCAACATCTCGCCGAACACGCGCCTGAAAAAGTGTTGGACGCAAGCTGGGCGGCGTTGCAAGAAGGACAAGTGTTCGCCGTCGATGTCGAAATCCGCGCCCAAGACCGCTCAGGGCTTTTTGCGCGACGTATCCGACGCGCTCGCCCGCCACAAACTTAACGTTACCGCCGTGCAAACCCAGTCCCGCGACTTGGAAGCCAGCATGAGGTTCACGCTCGAAGTCAAACAGGTCAACGACCTCCCGCGCGTCCTCGCCAGCCTCGGCGACGTCAAAGGCGTCTTGAGTGTCACACGCTTGTGATGTGGATACATTTGGCCCTACCGCTTTAACGCCTGGTTTTGACTCACCCTTCATCCGTAGAAAGGCCGTCTGAAAACGATATTTAAGGTTTTCAGACGGCCTTTTCTCGGACTACTTCAATTCACAAGGTTTAAGCCATATTTTCAGCCACTACCCCACCTTCTATCGGCTGCAACAGCGGCAAGCCGTTCAACCGCTCCAAGGCCGTCTGAAAAGCAGACAGGCCGACCGTTTCCGAACCGAAACGCTGCAAATGATGCGTATCCTGCTGGCAGTCGATTAACCCGACACCGCAGCGGGCAAGGAACGGCACGGCGCAGGCAAAAGCGATTTTCGATGCGTCGGGCATACGGGCGAACATTGATTCGCCGTAAAACACCCGCCCGATCTGCACGCCGTAAAAACCGCCTGCCAACCGCCATTCCCCGGCCTCATCAGGCAACCGGCACTCGAAAGAATGGGCATGGCTTCAAACGGTGCAGCTCGCCATAGGCCGTCTGAAAAATCCGGCGTAATCCAAGTTCCGTCCTGACCTGGCGCGGCACTGCGGAGCAGGCGGCAATAACGTCGGAAAAACAAGTATTGACGGTAACGCGGTAACTTTTGTTCCGCAGCGTTTTCGCCAGCGAAATCTACCGATATGCAGCTTTTTCCGGCAGCAGTACGGTGCGCGGGTCGGTGGTAAACCAATAATACAGCCCGTTTTCCGAAAACCACGGGAAAATACTCCCTGACGGTAGGCCGACAAAAGCCGCCCCACGTCCAAATCTCCGCTTACGCCGACCAGCCCGTCATATTCCGCCGCCAAACGGGCGGCGTTGGGAAAACCTATAATCATTGGGAGGCAGATAAGGAATTTGCATAAATCCCGCCGCAAAAAAACGGCCATTTTACGTGCAAATCCCATCCTCTGCCTCACCTTTGTTGCGGCAAACCGACAAATATTAACAAAACAACCGATTCTACTGCACATTTTTTGAAACACGACTAATTAGCGTTTATATTTCATTCCTTTATCCCATTCCGCACACAGAAAAAGGGAAAAATATGTCTGCCCAACGCAAACTCCCCTCTTCCCGCTGGCCGTGCTGCCGCTGACACTGGCCGCCGCCTTCGCCCATGCCGACGGAGACACCGTCGTAGAAGGCGCATCGCTCGACACCGTTTACGTTACCGCCGAAAACAACTCCAGCAATCACTCGGCGTTTCCCGCATTTCTAACGAAGACATCGAAAAACGGCCTGCCGTAAACGATATTTCCGAACTCGTCCGCACCATGCCCGGCGTAAACCCTCACCGGCAACACCGCCACCGGCCAGCGCGGCAACAAACGCCAAATCGACCTGCGCGGCATGGGACCGGAAAACACCCTGATTTTTGATTGACGGCAAACCCGTCCATTCGCGCCAGTCGGAACGCATCAGTATGCGCGGCGAACGCAACACGCGCGGCGACAGCAACTGGGTGCCGGTTGAAGAAATCGAATCCGTTACCGTCCTGCGAGGCCCCGCCGCTACCCGCTACGGTTCCGGCGCGATGGGCGGTGTGGTCAATATCGTTACCAAAAAGTACCGAAAGAATTCAAAGGATCGGTGAACTATTACACCAACCAACCGCAAGACAGCAAGGAAGGGGCGACCAACCGTGTCGGCTTCAACCTCGGCGGCCCGATTATCCAAGACGTATTGGGCTTCCGCATCTACGGCAATTTCAACAAAACCGATGCTGATTCCACCGACATCAACCGCGATTCCATCACCACCCTTACCACGCAAAACGGCCCGATACGGGAACGCGGACGTATCGTTGTGCCTGCCGGACAAACCCGCACCGTTACCAACACCACCCTATGGAGCGGCAGGGGTGGAAGGCGTGAAAAACAAAGACATAGCTTACCGCCCTGCAATGGAAAATCAGTCCGTCGCAAACCCTGATTTTCGACAGCGATTACAGCCGTCAGGGCAATATCTACAACGGCGATTCGCAAAACTCCAATGCCGCCAATACACGGACCGTCATCACCGATACCGCCACAGGCGCGGTGATTTCCGACACCGAATCGACCCTGCGCGAAATCTACCGGAGCGGCATCAAGGAAAACCGCCCGCCTCTACTGTTCCTCCCTACGCCCTGACCCATGACGGCGCGTGGGACTGGGGCGACACCAAAAACGTATTGAGCTACGAACGCACCACTCAACAGCCACCCTGCCCGAAGGTTTGGCAGGCGGGCCGGAGGGTAGCTATGTCGGCACGGAATACGTCCAAAGCCGTCTGAAAAACCTGCGTTTCAGCAGCGAGGCCAACATACCGCTCAAACTCGGCGTAGAAAACGTACTGACCGTCGGTGCGGAATTTACCGACAGCAAGCTGGACGATCCCTCATCCAACCGCCAAGGCTTTTACCGACCAAGGCCAAACATCGACCTTCCCAGGCGTTTCCGCCATACGCGGCGGCAAAACATCGCAGCAGAACAAGGCAATCTATGTCGAAGACAATATTTCGCTGACCCCGTCCACCAAACTGATACCGTCCCCTGCGCTACGACCACAACAGCAAAAGCGGCGGCAACTGGAGTCCCGCGCTCAACTTCTCCCAGCAGATTGGTGCAAACTTGCTGGTCAAAGGCGGCATCGCGCGCGCCTACAAAGCCCCCAACCTGTACCCAAAGCAATCCCGAATTCATCCTGTACACGCGCGGTAACGGCTGCCCCGTGGAATTGGGCAGCAACCCGCACTGCTACTTTATGGGCAATGCCAACCTGAAACCCGAAACCAGCGTCAATAAGGAAATAGGCATCGAATTCGACAAAAACGGCTGGCAGGCCTCGGCAACCTACTTCCACAACGCCTACCGCAACAAAAATCATCACCGGCACGGAAATCATAGCCCGCAGCAGCACCAGCACGGGCATCCTCTACCACTGGGACAACTCGCCGAGGGCGACTGTTTCCGGCCCTAGAGGGCAACCTCGTCGTGCCCCTGCACAACACGCTGAAATGGAGCAACAACTTCACCTATATGCAAAAATCGGAAGACTACAAAGGCAACCCCCTGTCGCTGATTCCGAAGTTCACCATCAACAGCACGCTGGCCTGGACGCCGAACGAACGCTTTGACGCCAACCTGACCTTCACCCAATACACGCACCAAACCGCGTTCGGTCGCCATCAACAACATCGAACAAAGCGGCAGCGGCAGCGGCGAAACCTTGGCTTCCGCCCGCAACCAAACCGTTTTTGGGCGGATACGGCATCTGGGGCATCAACGCCGGCTACAACTGGAACAAACGCGTGGCCGTGCGCGGCGGCATCAGCAACCTGTTCGACAAAAACTGTACCGCACCGGCAACGGCGCGCAGACCTACAACGAACACTACCGCGCCTTCTACGGCAGCTTAAAAAGTATCGTTTTAATCGGATTCCGTATCTCTAGCAAAGAGGCCGTCTGAAAACATCTTTCAGACGGCCTCTTATCCCGTACGCACTTTATACCCATCCCCGTCGAACACTATTTTTTCAAAACCGTCCGAAAACCGCGCGGGCATTACAATATGCACAACGGCAACCGGCATTTTGTATAATCTGCCTATTCCGTGCCCACACTGTCCGAAGCCTGTTTTTCAACCAAGCAGCCCGTTTCAGACGGTACCGGTAAAACATTCCAACCAAAGAGACCCCATCATGCAAAAAACCATCCTTTTCCTCTCCTGCCTGCTCGCCGCAACCGCCCAAGCCGCACCAAACTTTCCCGGCCTTCGCACCCCAATGGGCGATTGGGACACCGTTTGCGACAACACCGGCACCCGCCGCGTGGCAGGCTATCACAATGACGGTTCGGACAGTGCCGTATCCGTCCTGTTCACCCGCCCCGCCGGCAAAAACGCCGCCACCACCGCGCAGATTCAGATTATCGAAGAATGCGAAACACCCGCCGCCTGCGCCCAAGCCGACAACACCCGCGGCGAACTGTTTTTCAAACGGCCAATCGCTGGGCACGGTCGCCTTCGGCAAAGACGACTACACCGCCACACTCAGCCCAAAGCAAACGGCACAACTCATCGCCGCCTTCGCCGAACGCCAGCCGCTGTCGATTTCCGACCGTCAGGGCAAGGTATGGATAATCCCCGACAAAAGCCTTTGACCAAGAACGGCTGGCCGAAGGCAAATTCTGGTAATGTACGCACAATCGTTTGACTTTCCCAATGACCATGATGAAACCAACAAAAACGCGCTAAAAATCAAACCGTCGGCCTGTTTGCAAACGGCAGCAAAATCACCGACATCCTCATCGATGAAGACTTCACGCTCGCCACCATTCCCGAAGGCAGCTGCGCCGCCGTCGAAGCCGTGCTGGCGACGGCCAACCAAAGTAACCCTGCGTATCGGCGGCAAAGAACGCGAACTGTCCGACGACGGCGCATATACGCACACTACTCGCCGTCGATGCCTATCAAGGGCGCGTGGGCGACGGCAGCGCGTGGGTGAAAAACGGTGCGACACGGTTTTGCCGCCCAAAGCCCCTGCCGTGCTGCCGCCCCAAGCCGCGCCTCAAAATCCAAAGCCGCCCGCGTACCCGCCGAAACGAAAGGCAAAGAATACGCCGCCGGCACGCCCGAATACCGCAAATTGTGGCGGCTTATCCGCAAACCCTACCAAGCCGGCGAATGCACCATGCTGCAAGATTCCAAACGCAACCGCAGCATCACCGTTTATCCCTTTAAGCGGCGGCAAAATGCTAATCGAAACAGGCTGCGAACTGTTTGCCTATAACAGCAACGGCTTTTTGCCATCACCGACAGCAAATTCAACCGCCTCTACACCGTATTGGAGGATTCGAGCTTGGGCGGATACGGCGGCTTCGACGCAGACAAGAACGGTACGGCTACACTTTCAGGCAGCCAAAAAGGCCGCGGCTTTGGCGACTGTTGAGCACGGTTGAATATGTGGGACGGCAAAGCCTTCATCCGCAGCAAAAGCGAAAGCGACACGCAGTGCAAAGGCTTTGCCGGCGGCGCGTGGGAGCAGCCCGATTTTTGTGGCGGACGTGCTTTGCACCGAAATAAAGGCAGGCCGTCTGAACAGGCAACCGGCCATGTTTCAGACGGCCTTTAATCCCCTCAGCCCTAAAAACCGATATTCCACCCTCTATCTTGCGCCTCGCTGCCGCGCAACCCACAGGCAGCCCCTTTTTCACAACGCCCGAAAGGAAACCCTATGAAACTTCAACGCATCCCCGCCCTGCGCCACAAACTGCGCGCAGCCGGCATCGCCGACGAACCCATCCGCACCCATCACGGGCTGGGGTATAGTTTTGCGGAAAACTGATGCAGCGTTTTCAGGCAGCCTTTCGTTATCGTTTATTCAAAACAATTGGCGGGACTTCTTCCATTTATCGTAATACATAAAACCCATTTGATCGATTTTCCACTCTCCACCTTCCAAAAACCAGCGTATAGGTTTTCTTTTTCCCACTATCATCCAACACATCTATTTCATATTTTTATCACCGATTTTCCGTTCGGACGTAATGGTTTGCTGTATTCTGGTGGCATTCGAAAAGTTAAAGCCTCCAGTCGAGACTGCGCCAATGACAGCGCCCTTTTTGATAAAAAAATTTATGTTGTATGCTTTTAATTCCCTCTGAAAGCTTAACTTTATTTTCTTCTGAATAAAACTCTCCAAAATTATCCTTATCCATATAATTTTGAAGAATTTCTCCCCAATACAGTTCAAAATCTTTCATTTGTTGAATGAACTCAGCTAATGTTTCATGCGCGGTTTTTCATATTACGAATTTCCTTTTGAAGTGTACCCAATTGCATTTTACTCATTCCCTATAAAAAGATTTCGGGCTTTTCAGACGACCTTTTTAAGAAAAACAAATTTTTCCGGGAATCAGCCCTTCAATCAACTTTATCAAGGTATTGATTCTTAATCCAGCCGATACTAAGTTATCGTTTATTCAAAACAATTGGCGGGACTTCTTCCATTTATCGTAATACATAAAACCCATCTGATCGATTTTCCACTCCCCACCTTCCAAAACCAGCGTATAGGTTTTCTTTTTCTCCCCATTTTCCAACACATCTATTTCGTATTTTTATCACTGATTTTCCGTTCGGCTGTAATAGTTTCGTTATATTCAGGTGGCATTTGAAAATCAGGAGCTTCTTGTCTAGCTTGCTTTTAAAGATAAAGCTTTTTAGATAAAAATTGGTGATGTATTTTTTTGATTTCATCAGATCTTTTTACTGTTTTTCATCTTCATCAATTTCAAAAAGTACCTTCATCCAAACTTTTTTTGAGTAAGCTCTCCCCAATACAATTCATAATCTTTCATTTTTTTGAATAAATTGAATTAAGGTTTCTTGTGCAGTTTTCATATAGTATAAACTCCATAGTTATGTTTTGTTACAAGGATTAGGATTGACAAACTCTCGGGTAACTCTCTCGCCACCTATTTCATAGGGTATAAAAAGATTGCATTAGGCATTTTACTGTTTGCATTTGGATATTTAAATAAAATATCAACCTTACCCGAACCGTGATCCCTAATTTCTTTCGCTATATCCATTTCAAATGCACGATATCGCCCCATATTGATACCGGGCATTTGAGGAAATACATGCCCGACTCCACCGCTGCCCCCAAGTTTTTTTGCAAGAAAAATGTCCGGCGTGTACTTTTTCTGCAATTAGCCATTGCTTGCGCTTCCAATCGCGAAGACGGATTCGTTGCAGTACCTTTTTGCCTAAATTACCCACTGTAATTGTAGCCTGTACACGCTCTACCCTCCCGTTAAGCCCCCTTATAGTGTGGCGTTACCAACAATCCAAACGGATCTTGACTTACAAAGTGCCTGATTTCGGGGTTGTAATACCGAAAACGAGTTGTAGTGCAGGCTGCTTTTTCCGGCATTCAAAAAGCAGCCTGCACGTTGAAACTGCGCGTTCAGACGGCCTGAAACCAAGCCACAGATTCAACAGCTTTGTCGAATCCTGACTCAAGATACACATCGTTCAACCCCTAACAGGAGAAGCACCATGCCTTCCGCCAAGCTCATCCAAAAACTCAAACCCGCCCTGCAAAAATCGCTGCCGCCCGAACAAGACGGTATTCTGTTGTGCCTCGATTCCGACGGCGTAACGGGCGACAACGCCAAATACATGAACATGTACAACCGTCTCGCCCTGTTGGTACGACTTCGGCGAACGCTGGATAGCCCGCCTCAGATACGGCAACAGCATCAACGAGACACGGCGCAGCCTGATGGGCGAACTGGAGTGGCGGCAGGATTGCACCGCGCTCTACGTCTCCATCGGCACAGGTACCGATTTAAACCACCTGCCCGCCGACATCGACCCCGCCGCGCTGGACTTGACCGGTGCCGACCCTGTCGCTCGGCATGTTGGAACGCTGCCGCGACGTGTGGCGAGAAAAAGCGGCAGGCTTGGACTTGGTACACTGCAACGCCGAAGATTTACCCTTTGCCGACAATATGTTCGACGTCGTATTCCATGTGGGCGGCATCAATTTTTCAGCGACAAACAAAAAAAGCCATCAACGAAATGCTGCGCGTCGCCAAGCCCGACACCAAAATCATGATTGCAGACGAAACCACCGACTTCATCCAACAACAATACAAAAAGCCTATTCACGCGGAGCTATTTCCAAGACACCGACTTCGACCTGACGCAAATCGAAAACTGCATCCCCCGAAACCGTACAGGAAAAGAAAACGCGGCTGCTGTGGGACAACCGCTTTTACTGCATTACCTTCCGCAAAACCTGCTTAAAACAGCCGCTGCGATTGCTTTTTCAGACGGCCTCAAAAATCTGAAAAGGCTACCTGAAAAATAAAAAGGGGCTGACGTAGATTAGCCCTAAATTCCAAACCAATCCCGCAGGATTTGAAGCTACTGGGACGGTGTGCCGAAGTTAAACCGACATTCGCATTTTTAAATTTTATAGGCAACTGTCAAGTGTCACAGAAAGCTGATATAGAAAATGGCTTAAATTTGTATAATATTAAATAAAAATAGGAATGTAAGGAGGTATTTTTATGTCGACAATTAAAATTGAAAAACCTCAGTTTCTCATATCATGGATATGTAAAAACCTATATTTGAAAAATGTATCGTTTTTCCTTTGAGACAAACTGGAAAAATAGGGTTGATAGGAAGAAATGGAATTGGCAAATCAACGCTATTTAAGTTACTTTTTAAATGAAGAAACTTATCAAGGTAAAATAATTAAGGATGTTGAATTTATTAAATTTCCACCAAATATAACTGATACTTCAAAAATCAGGGATTGAGTTATATAAAGAACTCATACCAGATGGGGAAGAATGGAAATTATTTAGAGAACTTAGTTTGCTCAATGTAGATGAGAACCTTGTTTATAGAGAATTTGAAACGCTTTCCAAAAGGGGAACAAACAAAAATCCTTTTAGCTACTTTTGTTTACAAGAGAAGATGGTTTTTGCTTATTGATGAGCCGACAAAACCATTTGGATATGCACGGAAGAAAAATTGTAAGTGAATATCTGAAAAGTAAAAAGGGTTTTTTGCTCATCTCTCATGATAGAGATTTTTTTAGACGGCTGTATCAATCATGTTATTTCTATTAACAGGAATTCTATTGATGTTCAATCAGGAAATTTTACATCATGAGTATGAAAAACAAATTGATGAAAGACCAATTTGAAATCAGTAAAAAACGAGAAATTAAGAAAAGATATTAAACGATTAAAAAGAATCTGCAAGACAATGTCAAATTTGGTCTGATAAAAATTGAAAAGACTAAAAATGGTGTGAAAATATCAGGTGTAAAAACCAGACAAAGGATATATAGGTCATAAGTCGGCCAAGATGATGAAAAAGGTCTAAGAATTTGGAGAATAGGCAAAATAAGGCAATAGAAGAAAAACAGAATTTACTAAAAGATATTGAAACAAAGGAAAACCTATTATTGCATCCGTTACATCATCGCAAAAAAATCCTCTAATATCGGTTAGTGATTTATCATCATATTATGGGGAAAAACAGATATTAAAGAATGTGAGCTTTGAGATAAAACAAGGCGATATAGTAGCCATATATGGTAGTAATGGAAGTGGAAAATCGACCTTGATTAAAATTTTTATTAGGTCTGAATCACGAGTATACAGGCGAGGTAAATTTAGCAAGTAATTTGGAAATATCGTATATCCCTCAAGATACATCTGATTTAACGGGCAGCCTAAATGAGTATATTCATAAGCAAGATGTTGATGAAACATTGTGTAAAACAATTCTTATAAAACTAGATTTTTTCAAGAGAATTATTTGAAATGGATATGAAGAATTATAGTGATGGGCAAAAAGAAAGTTTTTAATTGCCGTCAGTTTGTCAAAGCCGGCTCATTTTATTTGTTTGGGACGAACCCTTAAATTATATAGATGTAATATCAAGAATACAGATTGAGGAAATCATAAGAGAAGCAAAGCCTACACTTATATTTGTGGAACACGATAAGCGATTTGTAGAAAAATATAGTCAATAAAATCATACAATTATAAATAAAAATAAGCAATTAAAGTTTAGAAAAAGACTAACGCAGAAACAATAAATCAAAGAAAGGTTTACTGTTTTTCTTTTGCTAAAAACAGAAAAGAAAGGAAAACAGAAAATGAAAAACAGATATGAAAAATTTTAATGGCAGAAGAAGAAATCAAGCAGTTACAAAACAAAAAGCCATCAACGAAATGCTGCGCGTCGCCAAGCCCGGCACCAAAATCATGATTGCAGACGAAACCACCGACTTCATCCAACAACAATACAAAAAGCCTGTTCACGCGGAACTACTTCCAAGACACCGATTTCGACCTGACACAAATCGAAAAACTGCATCCCCGAAACCGTGCAGGAAAAAGAAAACGCGGCTGCTGTGGAACAACCGCTTTTACTGCATTACCTTCCGCAAACCTGCTTGAAAAACGCCATAAATGCAATCGAGAAGAAATATGTCAAATCATCAAAATTGGAGCAAAATATGAACATTCCCTTTGCAGCGGCCGCCCTGCTGTTGGCCGTGGCATTTTTTGCCCATCTTTTTGTCGGTACCCGCGAAACCTAAGTCAAAAACCCGATGAAGAAAACACTACGCAACAGGGTATGCGCAACTGGATGCAGGCTGTGTGCGCCTTTCAGTTGGTCAGCATAGATTTGCTGCTGCTTGCCGCCACAGCCTGCCTACTTGCGTTTACACGGGTTTTCGACAGCATGGAAGCCGCCACCGCCCGTTTTGTTGCCGCTTATCTGGGCCTATGGTGCGCCGCGTGGCTGATACAGCTTAAAATGGCCGGTGCGCGCGGCAAAACTTATTTCCTGCTCGGCCAGTGGATATTGTTTTTACTGTGCGCCCTGCTGATGCTGTGGGGCGCATACTGAAAAAAACAGCGCCAGCCCAGGCAGGGCGGATAGCGCTTAAGGCCGTTTAGAAAGTGCAGGCTGCTTTGATGCCGTCTGAAAGCCCAAAAAGGCAGCCTGAAACCCGCTCGCGCCGTAGATAAGGGTTTAGAATGCTTTGCCGGACATCAATGTCCAACTGCAAGCTCAAATTAGGAGAAGATCATGGATCAAAAAGTAAAAATCTGCTGGATGATTGGCAAAAGAGTAATCCCTGCCTTTTGTATGAAATCGCCAATAGTGTGCGCACGAAAATAGGGCAACTGGCAGACATGGCGAGCGAAGAAGTGAAATATGGCGGTATTTTTGTTTGCCGCACCCGAACCGTTTTGCGGCATTTTTGTTTGTAAGCAGCATGTAACCGTGGAATTTGGTCATGGCGCCGAGATGGCAGACCCGCACGGTTTATTGGAAGGCAAAGGCAAAGGACGTCGCCATTTGAAATTACATACGCTGAAGATGTAGAAAAATAAGCATTTGGCGGATTACTTGCGATTGGCGCAAAAGCAGCAGAATAAAAATGCCGGGCTGAAAGAGCGCTGAACTACGACGGCAACCGTTTTCAGGCTGCCTTGAATGCTGTCTGAAAACCCGTTTGCGGGCTTCGCACGGAGTTTGTAGGTCGGTGCATTTATGCCCGACAAACACAGATAAATTTTTAAAACGTCGGGCATAAATGCCCCCGACCTGCGACTGCGCTTGCTTTCAGGCTGCCTATGCCCTATCATCATGCCGTCTGAAAAACCCAACCCATCCGAGCCACACCCCCAACCCCACATCAGAAAGCCCCCATGCCCACCGAAATCCGTATCACCTATTCCCGCCTGAAAATGTTTGTGATGTCGCTCGTTCTGCTCGCCATCGCCGCTGCCGCATCGCCGCTGCTGTTTGTTGGCAGCCTAAAAATCTGTCCTAAGCGGAGCTTTTATCGTTTTTGTTCTGCTTGGTGTTTGCCGCCCTTTTGCTCTACCACGCCGCCGATAGCCGCACCAAACTGGTGTTAAACGCCGACGGTATCCGCATCGTCCAAGCGTTTACCGAAGAAGAACTCGACGGGGTTGGCGCGAAAGCGGCAGCAAAACCAAAGCGCGAAAACGTTTTTATCCGTGGGAGCAGATTAACAGCGTGGTTTTCGTGTATCCGTTTCCCGCCACCCTGTACCTGGAACAGCGAGCCTGCACGCAAATTCAAAGCCGAACTGGAAGAACTGGAAGCCGAGCAGCCGCTGCCCGATAACGCCACGCTCGAGCAAATGGAAGCGCGCGTCGCCAAATATCTGCGCCTGTCGGAAAGCATGACCCGCCAGCGCGACTTCTCCATCACCCCTGCCCGTGATGTACCCTGCTGCACGGCAAACACCTACCTGATTTAATCCGCACGCTGGCGGCAGAACCCGACAAAAAGCCGCCGCCAAGCCGTGCTCGACGGTTTTTGCCAAACCTTTTCCCCAAAGCCCTTGGTTCGCGCCCCGTCGCGCCACCCGAACCGCGCGAGTTCCCGTCCGCCTGCCCACCCAAGTCAGCATCCGCAGCATTGGCGGCGGCTATCCGCTGGCAAACATTTTTGTGCCCTGATGCTTATCGGCAGCCTTGTTTTTGCCGCCGTAATCGTGCGCAACGCCGCCGATCCTGCCGACATCCGCGGATTTCTGCCACTGCTGCCCTTTGCCGTCATTACCGCCGCCGCATGTGGGTGGCAGCTGTCCCGCTACCGCCGCCGTCGCGCCGTGCTTGCCGCCATCAACCGCCCCGAAGCGCAGCCGTGGAAACTCGTCGCCATCCCGATTTACATCGCCGGCACCAATCGCAAACTCAGGCGGACGTATTATTTCTACCCCGCGCCCATCAACGGCAAAATCCGCAAAAATCACATTTAGCGACCACAACTTCCAACCCGTCCGCCGCCACGGACAATATCTCGCCTTCGCTCCCGCAAGGCGGCGGCGCGCCCGTTCCCGTTGATGCCGAGTTGCGCAATATCCGCGGTCTGAACGAAAGCGAACGCCGCGGGCTGCTGCGGCAAATTAAAGAGCTGGCGGCAGAATGAATGCCGCAGGCAGCCTGAAACGCCGTTTGCCGTTTTCAGGCTGCCTTTAGGACAGTTGCCGTAGGTCGGGCATTGATGCCCGACAAATCCCATCCGCAAAGTTCGGGCATAAATGCCCGACCCACACGGCTAAATTAAATTTCCAGCCAACCAAGAATATTTCCAATGAATATAAAAACAGCAGAAAAATATCCAGTGCGAATTTGAATATCTGGTATTAGACGGCTATTTCCCGATACATTTCGCATCGCACGGGCAAGAACGCAGCGACTGGCAGTTTGCGGTTGAATTCATATACCGTCTATTTGAACGCTTATAGCAGCCTGCACCCCGCCGTTTGTATCAACCCAAAGTGTAGGCTGCTTTTTGTATTTTCAGGTAACCTAAAATCAGCCTGCAGGCAGCCCCTCGGAAAGGAAAAATTATGCCCAAGCCCACCCGCCAAGACTTCGCTTTTTTAAAACGACGCGAAAATCGAAGCCGTATTGTTCGACCTCTACACCGCCGCCGTACGCCAGATTCCCGGCCTGATATGGCATTTCCCTGCCCCAACTGCCCAAACTGCTGGGCAAAGGCAGCGGCTGGACGGGCGAAAACGAAGCCTATTTCGACGACAAATACATCCCCATCGTCCCGCAGCAGGGCGCATTCCTGTATATGCAGGCCCTTGGCCAAGGGCGCGAAAAACATCGTCGAATTCGGCACGTCTTACGGCATTTCCACGCTTTATCTGGCCGCAGCGGCCAAGAAAAACGGCGGTCGCGTGATCACCACCGAATACCCGCCGCACAAAGCCGAAGCAGCCCTGCCGCCACTTCGCCGCCGCGGGGCTGGCCGACCACATCGAACTGCGCGAAGGCGACGCGCTGGAAACTTTACAAGACATCCCCGGCGGCATCGATTTTCGTGCTGCTCGACGGCTGGCCGAACTTGGTTTACCCCTGTGTTCAAACTGCTCGAACCCAAACTCGCCCCTGCGCGCCGCCGTCGCCGTAGACGACGTGGCAGCACACCCCCGCCATGCAGGATTATTTGGACTACATCCGCAATCCTGCCAACGGCTATGTTTCCGCCACCCCTAAAGCCGCATAAGGCCTTGGAATACAGCGTGAAAACAGGTGGGGCGGATGCTGTTTGAGGCCGTCTGAAAGCCCAAAAAAGCAGCCTGCACTTTGAAAAAGCAAGGTGCAGGCTGCTTTAGGGTAATAAGCCGTTTATCAATCCAGCTTCACGATTTCTCCGTCTTCCGGAACGTTCACACGGTTTTCAATGCCTTGACCGCGTATAAATTTACGCATATCGGCGCGGCTGACGGCGGTATGATTCACGGTATCCATGTGTACGGTGATGATTTTGGCTTTAGGCATGACTTGGCTGGCTTTTTAATACATCTGCCGTCCCCATAATAATGCCGTCTGAAATGCCTGAAATCAGCGCGTAGCCCGTGTTCATAATCAGATAATCGGGTTTGTAGCGGTTCAATGCTTTGTTTACATCTGCCGTCCACACAGTATCACCCATAATATAAGCGGTTTTATGTCCGCTGCTTTGGAATACCACACCCATTGCATCACCTAAGATTTCGGCTAGCTGCGGGTTGGCATACATGGCTTCGGTACCGTGTACGCCGCCGGTTTTGCTGATGGTTACGCCGTTGAAGACAGTGCTGCCGTTCAACACGCGTACATCAGTAAAGCCTTGGCTGCGGATTTTTGCCGCGTCGGCTTGGTGCTGCACATATACGGGCAGGTTTTTCGGAATGGAACGTGCGGCGGTTTCGTCCCAATGGTCTTCGTGAGTATGGGTAACGATAACTGCATCCACACCGTCCAAAATTTTTATTCACGCTCATCGGCAGCCCGACCAGCGGCATTTTTGGCTTGGTTATTGAATGTGCCGCAGCCGTTCATGGAATGCTTGGGGGCGAAAAACGGGTCAATTAAAAACGTCTGCCCCTGCATATTCGACTTTGGCGGTAGCGTTACGGATATGTTGGTATGAATCGTCTGCCCAAGCGGAAAAGGCTGTCGCGCCCAAAACAGTGGCAGAATAAATTGCTTTGGATTTCATGATGTTGCTCCTTAAAAATCATGGAGCGTATTTTAAGCAGCAGGTGTATCGGCTAAAATAGGCAATATTGCCAACAAACGCAAGGATAGTGCCAAAAATGTCGTCTGAAAACGAGCGTAACGAGCGTAACGAGTTTCGCCAAAAATCAAACTGTCCCCAAAATCGTGCTATATGCTCAATCGGGCATGAATGATTTTGTCTTCAACATTCCCTTTTCTGTTTTTCAGACGACCTATCGGAACCATCCGCTCTTTGACCTGAAAATCTGTTCCGATGACAGCAAAGACGTTATCACGGCACTGGGCGCAAAGCATTCCCGTACACGGTGGCTTGGATTTGACGGAAGAAGCCGACATCATCGTCATCGCAGGCTGGCGCAATATTGAAGAAGCCTCGACACCCGAGTTGAGCGCACATTTACAGAAAGCAGTACAACGTGGTGCACATATCACCGCCCTATGTTACGGCACTTACGCCCTTGCCTACACAGGACTTTTAGACGGCAGAACCGCCGCCACCCACTGGCTTGCCGAAGACGACTTTGTCCGCCGTTTCCCTAAAAATTCATCTGGATACCAACCGCCTATATGCGGAAGATGGCAACTTTTTAACATCGGCAGGTGCGGCGGGCGGGCTGGATTGCTGCCTGTACCTCGTCCGCAAAATCCACGGTGCAACCGTTGCCAACGACCTTGCCCGTACCTTGGTTGCGGCACCACACCGCGAAGGCGGGCAGGCACAGTTATCCACCGACCTGTCGAACGTCGTACCACCGATGACAAAAATCAATCACTTATTGGACGAACTGCGCCAAAACCTTGCCACCCCATACCGCTTGGACGACTTGGCAAAAATTAGCTGTTTCCCGCCGAACCTTTATCCGCCATTTTTCTCAAGCCACAGGCATGAATTTCGGTGAGTGGCTCACAACAGAGCGGCTATGGCAGGTACAGGATTTATTGGAAAATACGGATTTGCCGATAGAACGCATCGCCGAACAAAGCGGCTTTCGGCAGCGCGGCAAACCTACGTTTGCAGTTCAAAGCCAGTTTTAAAATCAATCCGAATGCCTGGCGGAAAGTATTTGGCAGATAGCTAAACACAATACCTCTTCCACGTGCAGGCTGCTTTTGAGGCCGTCTGAAACCCCAAAAAGCAGCCTGCACTGCCTGTACCGATGAAATCGGATTCCTGAATCCCGCCAACGCCACTAAAATATCAAACCCGATGCCCACGAACACCGCCCCCATCATTTTCAGGTAGCCTGAAAGGACGCCCCCATGCCGCAGCCGGATTGGCAATCTATCGAAAACCTCGCCTATCAAATCATCGTGGATGCCGTGCACAGCATCCGCAGGCAGCACCCGCGCGAAACCGTGTATGCCGCCATTTTCCACAATTTCTACTGCGACAACGTCCACCTCTACTTCCCTCGCTATCGGTCGGCACGGAAGAGCTGCTCGTGCGCGTGGTGGAAAAAAATACCAAAGCGAATACGGTTCGACCGCAAGCCGTGCCGAACTGGAGCAGTCGCTGCGCTGGTCGGGCGCGGACTTGGCGGAATATTTTTGACGGCGGCGCGGCGGGCAATGCGGCGGCACAAAGCGTGCAGGCTGCCGTGCGCCAAGAAACCGATTGGGACGACGTTATACGACCGCTTCCGCCAATGTTTTTCCGCGCGCCTGCCACCGTGCCACAGAAGACTTGCTGCACACCAAGCTCGTCGCCCCTGATTTTGTCGCCGTTGCTTGCGATGAAGACGAAGAGCTGATTGCCCCAGCCTCACGCCCGAACAACTGCAACGGCATTTCCCCGAATTTGTGTAACTTTCAGGCCGTCTGAAACCCCAAAAGCAGCCTGCACCCCAACAAAAACAAGGACTTACCATGACCATCCTCCAGCCGAAAAACCTCATCCTTCGCCTCTTCGGGCACGTCGCGCTGCTCGACAAAGCGTCTTTCCAACTGGCCGCGGGCGACAAAGTCGGCCTGATCGGGCGCAACGGCGCGGGCAAATCCAGCCTGCTGAAAATCCTCGCCGCGTGCAGAAGCCCGACGACGGCCAGCTCATCCTGCAAAACGGGCTGAAAACCGTGTATGTGCCGCAGGAGAGCTTTCGACGGCGCGGCCACCGTATTCGACATTGTGTCCGAAGGGCTGGGCAGCCTGCGCGGCGTGCTGCGGCGTTACCACGAAATCGACCCGCGAGCTGGCGCACGGGCAAAACGACAGCCTCATCAAAGAATTGAACGAACTGCAAAACCAAATCGAAGCGCAAAACGGCTGGCAGTTCGACGCGCTGGTCAGCCAAACCATCGGCGAGCTGGGGCTGCCTGAAAACGATCGCCAATCTGTCCGGCGGGCAGAAAAAGCGCGTCGAGCTGGCGCAGGCCTGGTGCAGAAGCCCGACATCCTGCTGCTGGACGAGCCGACCAACCATTTGGACATCGACGCGATTTTGTGGCTGGAAAACCTGCTGAAAAACTTTTCAGGCAGCCTGATTGTGATTACCCACGACCGCCGTTTTTGGACAATGTGGCTAACCGCTATCGTCGAACTCGGACCGAGGCAGCCTGCGCTCCTACCCCGCCTCGTTCGCCAAATACAGTGAGAAAAAGGCGGAAGAACTGGCCGTGAAGCCGAACACAACCGCCTGTTCTGACAAATCCACGCGCAGGAAGAGGCGTGGATTCGCAAAAGGCATCGAAGCGCGGCGCACGCGCAACGAGGGCCGCGTTAAGCGTTTGGAAGAATTGCGGAAACAACGCGCGGCACGGCGCGAACGGCAGGGGCAGGTGTCGTTCAAACTCGATTCGGGTGAGAAAAGCGGCGAAAATCGTCGCCGAACTGGAACACGCCTCGTTTGCGTACGGCAACAAACTGATTATGAACGATTTTTCCGCCGTGATTCAGCGCGGCGACAAAATCGGCCTCATCGGTGCGAACGGCATCGGCAAAACCACGTTTTTGAAGCTGATTTTGGGCGAACTCGCGCCCACCTGCGGCAAAAATCCGCCTCGGCAGCAAGCAGGAAGTGGCGTATTTCGACCAATTCCGCAGCGCGCTGAACGAAAAACGACACCGTGTTCTACACGCTCGGCCAGGGCAACGATTATGTGGAAATCGGCGGCAAAAAGCGGTACGTGATGGGCTATCTGAAGACTTCCTGTTCCACCCCGCCCGCGCCCAGTCGCCCGTGTCGTCGCTCTCGGGCGGCGAGCGCAACCGCTCGCTGCTGGCCAAACTGTTCACCCGCCCCGCCAACATTTTGGTGCTGGACGAGCCGACCAACGATTTGGACATCGACACACAGGAATTGCTGGAAGAACTGCTGCGCGACTACGCCGGCACCGTGTTCCTCGTCAGCCACGACCGTATGTGTTTTTGGATAACGTGATTACGCAGAGCATTGTATTTGAAGGGGAAGGCCGTCTGAAAAGAATACATCGGCGGCTATCAGGACTATGCCGATGCGAAAGCGCGCGAAGAGAAAGTGCAGGCTGCTTCCCACCCCCGCCGCCAAAGCCCGAAAAAGCCGTCTGAAAAAGACAAACCTAAGCCCAACCGCACGGCCAAGCTGTCGTACAAAGAACAGCGCGAACTCGACGCCCTGCCCGACGAAATCGCCGCGCTGGAAGCCGAACAGGCTGATTTGAACGCCCAGCTTTCCGACCCCGAAATCTTCAAAGACTACGAAAAAGCCGACAGCCTGCAAGCGCGCGCGGAGGAAATCGAAACGCTGCTGCTGGAGAAATTGAGCGGTGGGAAATGCTGGAAGGGAAGCAGAACGGGGGTAATTTTGAGGTTTCAGGTAGCCTGATGGGGCGTTTGAAAGGCTACCTGAAAATAGAGCAGCCTGCACTTCAATCAACAAAGTGCAGGCTGCTTTCAGGTAGCCCCCAAACTACACCATCAAAGACTCTTAAAAACGAAGCCTTTTCAAACAAGCCCGGTTTCTGCGAAGCTGAACATACGGGCTTACGCCTGCAAACCTATTCCCAGCCTGCCACCACCAGCTTGCCGACCATATCCCCGCGTTCCACTCCGCTCATGCGCGCGGCGCAGGCTGGCGGCATTGATGCCGTGCAGGATTTGGGTGGCGGTCGGACGGATGATGCCCTTCGTCCACCAGCCGTGCGGTTTCGGCTAGGATTTCGCCCTGCCGTTCGATGTCTGCCGTTGCTCGCGCAGCGGGCGGGTAAACATAAATTCCCAATGCAGCGACAGGCTTTTTGCCTTTGAGCGGGTTCACATCCAACGTTTCGGGGTCGTCAATCAGCGCGATTCTGCTCTTGCGGGGCGATGAGTTCCACGATTTGCGGCAGATGGCGGTCGGTATGGTTGGTGGAAAAACAAACGACGGCGCGCCGATATTTAACGCGGCAACCTGTTCCGCCATGTTTTTCGCGATGGTTGATGACGAAATCCGCCCCCAATTCCTTCACCCACGCGCGGCTTTCAGGGCGGGAAGCGGTGGCGATGACTTGAATGTCGGTGCGCTTTTTCAGCAACTGAATGGCAAGCGAGCCAACCCCGCCTGCACCACCGATTAAGAGCAGCACATTGGCTCCGCCTGCCACGGGTTTGTTCACGTCCAAGCGGTCGAACAGCGTTTCCCCATGCGGTAATCGCCGTCAGCGGCAGCGCGGCGGCTTGGGCAAAATCCAGCGAACGCGGCTTTTGGCGGCAATGCGCGCGTCCACCGCTTGTAATTGTGCGTTCGAACCTTGGCGGTTGATGGCGCCCGCGTAATACACTTCGTCGCCGACTTTGAAATGCCGCACTTCGCCGCCGACCGCCTGAACGATGCCTGCCGCGTCGTAACCCAATACGCGGTACTGTCCTGCTGCAGGCGCATGCGCCGCCCGAACTTTCACATCGGCAGGATTCACCGAAACCGCCTGCACGGCAACCAAAATATCGTGCAGTACCGCAGTTCGGGTTCGGGCAGTTCGATGTCGAGCAGGGCTTCAGGGTTGAAACGGGCAAAGGGCGGTTGAAACCGATGGCTTTCATGATGTTCTCCTGTTAGGGTCGTCTGAAAGCGTGTATCATGCACCCAAAGTACACCATTAACAAGAACGAACTTATTTTTCATATAGTTACATAAAGGATACTGCCATGCCCCGCACACCGCACCTAGCTACGACTGCGCCGAAGGCTGCTCCGGTGGAAGCCGCGCTTTCCGTTATCGGCGGCAAAATGGAAAGGCACGATACTCTACCGCCTGCACACGGACGGCACGCTGCGCTTCAACCAAATCCGCCGCATCCTGCCCGATGTGTCGCAGCGCACGCTAACCGCCCAACTGCGCGCATTGAAGCCGACGGCATCATTTCGCGCACCGTGTATCCCGAAGTCCCGCCGCGTGTGGAATACCGGCTAACGGATTACGGCAAAACGCTTGCCCCCGTGCTGCTGGCATTGAAGGCATGGGGCGACGGCTTAAAAGAAAACCCGCGCGGCAGGCAAGGTGTAGAACGGCAACACCGAAAGGCTTCTGAAATTTTCAAAGACAACGAAAAAGCAGCCTGCACGCACGGAAGAAATCGAAACGCTGCTACTGGAGAAATTGGAACGGTGGGAGATGCTGGAAGCGAAGCAGAACGGGGGGGGATTTGGGTTTCAGGTAGCCTGATAGGGCGACTGAAACATTGATAGACCGGTTACTGATGTCCGCTTTCTGCTACTTTTTGTCCATTTTGCCAATGTCTGCTTCATCTGTGCCTGAGGGATGAAGCGGGCCATCCGTTCTACTTCCTTGCCTTGATAAAACAGCAGCCATGCAGGTGTGGTCAGCACGTGGAAACGTCCAGCCATTTCGGGTATTTCAGCAATATCGGCTTTTACGGCATACACATTTCCTTCCACCGCCAAAGCTGAGCTCAGCTGGGCGGCCACGACCGTACAAACACCGCAGATTGGGTGATGTACAGTGATACTAAAGGGTGTGTGGCGATGGCCTGTCTGATGTCTTTCAGAGTGTGCAGTTGTTGCATGTCATGTACTCCTTTTGAGCGATTAAGCCCTTTTCTAGTTGTCCAGAAAAGGGGCTTTTAACGAAATGAAAAACAAGAAAACGTTTTGAGTCGTCTAGATTTTTCCACAACCACTTTTACCCGCGCTTTCAGGCTGTTCAACACTGGCGAGCTGGCGGCGGAGCGGTCAGCGAAATTTTTGCGAGAGGTAGGAAGGTCGGCGTCGGCTTTTACTTTTACGGTTAGCACCAGATTATCCAGTCCGCCGTAGCCATCTTCCATGCCAAACAGTTTGGCCATGTTGATACCGCCGCTTGCGGATATTTCAAACTGTTCCAGTTTCACGCCTGCTTGTGCTGCTTGCAACTCGAAACCTATAGAGCAGCAGCCTGCAGCAGCGCCGATCAGGTATTCCATCGGATTTGGGGCGGCGTTTTCACCGCCCATGTTTTTCGGTTCGTCTGTGGTAAAGGCAGGGAAGCGGCGCACGGAGATTTCGTTCTTCGTGCCGGATACCCAGCGCGAATCGGCGCGTAATGCTACCTTGCCTTTTGTATGGTCGTTTTCAATCGCTGCCATGGTAGTTCGGAAACGTTCGATATCTAAACCCGTTAATCATGTTTTTGTCCTTTCACTAATGAATTGCAGATGGTTTTTCGCTACACTATTTCGTACCAATTAGCGACTGACAAAATGGTGGGCAAAAAGCCCACCACTTCAAGTTGATGTTTTATCATTAACCAAAACACTTTTTCAAATGTGCTTGGTAGTCTGCGAAAGTATTGTTCTACTTGTGGATTTTTAACTACATCGTTACATGTAAATGTCGGTAGACGGGTCAAAACCGATGAACTCGTTGAGTTTGTGGAAAGGCATGTACACAGCATCCACATCTTTGCTCTTCAAAGAAGTCGCCTTCACGGGTGAACGCTTCAATCGGCGCATTCCAAGTAAGCGAAAGCATGTGTTTTTGCCTTGCAACAAACCACCTGTGCCAAATCCTTCAGTTGGACTCAACACGATGACGGCCATCACTGTGGTAAAAGCTTGCCGTGTCCAGCGATAAATACTTCGTCTATGTATTTCTTCACTGTCCAAGGCTCGTGCATCCACCAAACAGGCATCTGCCAAATCACGGCATCCATCCACAAGAATTTTTCGATTTCGCCTCAACATCATAGCCAGCATCAATCACAGCTTTCTTTTACATTGTGTCCAAGTGCGGTCAAAACTTCTTTTGCTTTTTGTGAAGCGTGTTGTTTAACTCTACTCATGCGAATGGCCGAATTCTTTACCACCGTTTAATAATAAAATGTTCATTTTTACTCCTAGAATAAATAATTTATAGAGGGATGTGATGTTTGCGGTTGGTTGTCCCGTTTTCCATGAAGCGATACGTTTCAAATTATCCACCGTGTCGTGGATTGACGATGGCGTCGAACGTGCCGTCCAGTTTGGCAATTTCTGCTTTGTCTTCATCACTGAGGGCAAAGTCAAAAGATGTTCAAGTTCTCCGCCATGCGTTCGGGTTTGGTGGATTTTTGCCAATACAATGATGCCACGTTCCACCAGCCAGCGGGTAATCACTTGTGCCAGATTTTGCCGTATTTCGCACCGATTTTTGCTTAACACGAGATTGTGGAAAATATCGTTTTTGCCTTCCAGCAAACGGCGCCCATGCTTTCCACGGCGATGCCTTCAGCCTGCAAAGCGGCAACGGCTTCGGTTTTTGTTGGAACGGATTGATTTCAATCTGATTAGCCTGCGGCATCACTTTATTGAATAGTCCCAAATCCACCGCGCGTACGGGCGAAAAATTGCTCACGCCGATGGCGCGATTTTCTGCCGGCTGCCTGATACTCTTCCAGCGCGCGCCATGTGCCGTAACTGTCGCCGTAAGGCTGATGAATCAGCACCATATCGATGTAATCCAAATTCAGACGGCCCTAATGAACGATCCAGCGAGGGCTTTTCGGCGGCTTCGTAGCCGAAATTTTCCACCCAAATTTTGGTGGTAACAAACACTCTTCGCGTGCCACGCCGCTGTTTTTAATCCCCAAACCGACTTCGGTTTCATTCATATAAACCTGCGCGGGTGTCGATGTGACGATAGCCTGCCTTGATGGCGGCAACCACGGCCTGTTCGGTTTCTGCGGGCGGAATTTGGAATACGCCGAAACCAAGTGCAGGAATTTGTACGCCGTTGTTTAATGTGATGTTTTTGCATGATATTGTCTCCTGTTTGTTCTCATGAAAGTGTAGCCATTTTAGCCCGTGTTTTTATTGAGATAAATTAGGGTTTGGTTTTATGATGTCGTGAATTAAATTCACTAATCAGCTAAAAACGGGGGTAGGAAAAATGCAGAACTTTAACGAGCTGAATTATTTTTGACGCTGGCGCAAACTCAGAGTTTTGTGAAGGCAGGACAGCTTTTGGGGATTTCTTCTTCGGCGTTGAGCCACAGCATGAAAAATTTAGAAAACGCGGCTAAATTTGCGCCTGTTCAACCGCACTACGCGTAATGTATCGCTGACCGAAGCCGGACAGCAGCTTTTCGACCAACTCTTTTCCCACTTTATCAAGCTTCATTAACCACGAAGTCGATGCGTTAAATGACTTTTGAATACGCCATCGGGGCTGATTCAGTATCAATGCCCGACGCTGGCAGCGGAAGCGGTGTTATACCCGAAATTAAAGCCGATTTTGAACCAATACCTGAAAATCCGCTGAAATCGTGGTGGACGACCGTTGGGCGGACATTGCTGGAAAAGAGGGATTTGATATGGGCGTGCGGTCTGGGCAACGATGTGGCAAAAGAGATGATTGCGGTGCCGATTTCCGCACCGCTCAAAATGGCGTTGGTCGCCCTCGCCCGATTGTTGGCGCAACACGGTTCGCCGAAAAATATTGACGATTTGCAGCAGCACCGCCTTATCGGCATAAAACTCTCCGCCGAACACGGCGCGGAAATACAGTGGGAATTCAAATACAAAAAGAGCTGATTACATTCACGCCCAAATCGCAGTTTTCCATCAACAACCATCTGCGCCTGCAAGCCGTTTCAGACGGCCTCGGCATCGCGTGGGTAGCACATATGAGCGTGGCGGATGCACTCAATTCGGGGCACCTGGTCGAGCTGTTGCCTGAGTATGCTGCATGACTTACGAACCGCTTTATCTCTATTACCCCAGCCGCCGCGGGCATTCTGAATATGTTTAAGTCATTGTGGATGCGCTGCGGGTGGAGGGCTACCTGAAAGCAAAAAGGCAGCCTGCACATTTGGAAAACAAAGTGCAGGCTGCTTTTTCATAACTCAACCACACCATCACCCATACTTTCAGGTGAGCCTTTAACCAACAAAAAATAAAACATAAAAAGCTCAAAAAGCGACCAATTATTTCTTATCGAGAAAATATATTCTTCCCAAACAAGATTGTTCGCGCAAAAGTTTCCCGTAAAATCATCCGCTTCAAAACGAATTGGAAACACCATGAACAAAAATGCCCGTATTATTTGTCGGACACGGCAGCCCGATGAACGCGCTGGACGCGGAAAAACCCGTTCAACCAAGGCTTCCGCCGCATCGTGCAGAAATTTGCCAAGCCCAAAGCCATTCTGATGATTTCCGCGCACTAGTACGGCAACCGTTTGCAGGTAACGTCCGGCGAACGCCCCGAAATGATTTACGATTTTTACGGCTTCCCTGCGGCACTCAGCCAAGTGCAATATCCTGCGCCCGGCTCGCCCGAACTGGCGGGGCAGGTGCGCTCGCTGTTGCAGCCTGAAAATGTGGAAACGAACCCGGAACGCGGCTTCGACCACGGCGCGTGGGCGGTGCTGAAACACCTGTATCCCGAAGCCGACATTCCCGTGGTGCAGCTCAGCCTGAACCTGATGCAGCCTGCACAATGGCATTTCGATTTGGCGAAAAACTCACCCCGCTGCGCGAACGGGGCGTGCTGGTGGTCGGCAGCGGAAAAAGTCGCTTTGCAGCACGCCGTGCGGGGGCGTTGGCAACGATGGCGAGTGCGCCTTGGGTATGGCGCGGTAGGCGGCAAGTACGGTATCGAGCGGGGCGTTTTGGTCTTTTTCGCCCGCCAGCAGCAGCGTTGGCGTTTTGGATGTGGGCGAAATCGGCGCGGCTCATGCCGAAGCGGTTTACAAGCCCGACCACATCGGGGCGATGCCCGTACCTTTGCCGAGGAAGAAGCCGAACAGGATGTTCATCTCGCCCAGCGGTTCGAGGAAACGGCTGTTGCGTAAGCCGCCTGCATCCACCGCCTTGAAGCCCATGTCCGCGGTCAGCGCTGCCGCCCGTTTTTCGCCTCTTCATCATCGGCGGCGAGAAATACCTGAACCGTCTGCCCACTGCGTGCAGTAGGGTCGAGCAATTGGGCGAAAACGGTGTTGAATCGCTTTGACCACGGTAGCCTGCGGTGCGGCTTTGGCGATTTCCTCGGCAGCGGACGTCGTAAAGCCCAGCGACAGGTTTTGGAAATCCGCCGTAACAGGGATTGCTGATGTCAATCAGCGTCTTGCCCGAAAACATCGAGCTGCTGCAACACTTCCGCCGCAGCGGCATAAGGCAGGGCGAGAAACACGGTCTGCGCCGCAGCAACGGCCTGTGCAAGCGTGCCGCCCTGCGCCTGTGCGCCGGTTTTCTGCACTAGCGCCTGCGCTTTGGCAGCGTCGCGTGCGCCGATAAATACATTTTGCCGGCAGCGGTCAGTGCGGCAGCCAGCCCTGCGGCCATATTGCCGCTTCCGATAATAGCGATGTTGTCATCGTTGTTGCTCCTGTGCTTGTTGGGATGGCGGGATTATCGCCTTCCAAATCCGCAAGAGTAGACGCTAAAATGAAAAACGAAATTTTCAGATATGGAAAGCAAAGATGGATTTCAACGCGATAAAAGTGTTTACCGCCGTGGTGCAGGCGGGCAGTTTGTCGGCGGGGGCAGCGCGCTTGCAGATGCCCGTTGCCACCGTCAGCCGCAAAATCAAAGAGCTGGAAAACGGCCTCAACGTGCAGCTTTGGAACGTACGGGCGCGCGGCGTGCAGCCGACGCTTATCGGTCAGCAGGTGTACGAGCAGGCGCATTTGAGCGTGGAAACGCTGGATAACATCGCGCAGCAAGTCATCGGCGAGCAGGCGCACTGTGCCGGGCGCTGCGCCTGTCGCTACCGTTGACGTTTGAGCCGGGCTGGCTGCTGCTGGGCGATTTTCAGGCTGCCTATCCGCGGATTGAGGTCTTCGTCCTCGCCACCGAGCGCAAACTGATTTGTTGGCCGAAGGCATCGATGTTGCCTTTGCGCAGCGGCGGTTTGGCAAACCGACAGCCTCGTCGCCCGCAAATTCGGCGACATGCGCCTGCAACTGGTCGCCAGCCCCGACCTGCTCGCCCGCTGCGGCACGCCGCACCGCCCCGATGAGTTGGCGCAAAACCCTGCATCGGCTGGTCGCCCCTGCCCGAACATCCCGTGCGCTGGTCGCTCGGCGGACAAAGCATCATCCCGCCCGCCGCCTTCTGCTGCAACGACTACCGCCAACTGCGCCAGCTCGCCCCTGCTGGGGCGCGGCATCACCGACCTGCCCGATTTCTTCGCCCGCCCGCCGCTTGCCGAAGGCGCATTGAGTCGAAGTGCTGCCCGATTTCCCTTCCGCAGCTGCCGCTGCACCTGTCTACGTCAAGCACCGCCACCCGTCGAGCGTGGTGCGGGTATTTGTCGAATTTTGTTTGGATAATGCGGGCAAGTATTTGGCATAAACCCGAAAGCCGCCCTACCCGCCCGTTCCGCCAACACCTCGCCCAGAAAATCCGCCACCGCGCGGATTTTTGCCGAGCGGCGCAGGTCTTCGTGCATCACCAGCAAGAGTTCCGCTGGAATTCGGGCGGCGGCTTATCCGGATTGAGGTGAGACGGGATGCAGCCTGTCGGCGGGGAACACGGCGAAATCAGGCAGGATACCGATGCCGATTTGTTCGCACACGGCTTGTTTGACGGCGGCGAAGTCGTTGCTGGCGGAGGAAATGTCGGCATCTTCGCCGATTTGTTCGGCAAACCAGCGGAAAAATGGGTGTTTACGGCAATTTGTACAAAACGCCAGTCTTCGCGGCGGATGGTTTTCAGGTAGCCTTCACTGGCCATAGATGCGGTAGGCAAAATGGGCGATGCGGCGCACGGCAAGGTCGTTTTTGGGTGGGGCGGACGAGGCGCAGGGGCGATGTCGGCTTGGCGGCTCGTGCAAGTCGGCGAGTGCGGCATCACTTTGAATGATAAGACGTATATCGTTGTGTTTGCGGTAGAAGTCGGCAGTGGGGCATCAGCAGGAGTCGGGCGACGAGATGGCGGTGCGGAAATGACGACGCTGTGCCGCAGCTCGGCCTGTTCGCGCGCGGTACGCTGCAACATGCTCATATCTTTACAGATTTCGCAGGCATGGCGGTAAAGTCGTTCGCCTTCGGGGTGAGCAGGTAGCGTTTGCCGATGCGGTCGAACAGGCGCAGGCCGAGTGCGTTTTTCCAGCTGGGCGATTTGCCGCGAAAACGGTGCGTGCTGCACGCCCAGGTGTTCGGCACGCGGCGGTAAGGGTTTGTTTTTCCACGAGGGTGGTGAAGTGGCGGATGCCGTTCAGTCCCAATCCATTATTGCTTCCTTTGTGCATGTTTTGGCTGTGTTTGCCAATTTATCTTATTTTCGTGTTTTTATAAACGGTTTAAAACTACACGATATGGATTTTTGAGGGGCAGCGAGATGAAAAATTGCTCGAAAAATACGCGGGCGTATTGTTTTCTTTTACGCTTCGGCGGTGATGGTGCTGATTGTGAGGCGCGGTGCTGGTGGCTCTGAATATCGGCATCGACGCGGGCGGCTACCCCGCTGCGTTTGTTGAAATCATATTTGATTACTTGGCCGGTGGCATTCCTTAGCCTGCTCGGCGTGCGCGACCGTTGGTGGTGAAATGGGTGGCGGCTTTCGGTGGCGGATTGAGGCTACCTGAGAAACATGAATAAAGCAGTGACAACCCCTAATTGCATCAAAGTGCAGGCTGCTTTCAGTTTCAGAGCGCGCTTTTCAGACACACTAATATTGTTTTTAAATTTCAGACTGGCTGAATACAGCCAAAAGTTCCTCTGGAAACCAGCTTTTTGTTTACCAACCTTGCAGACAGAGACACACATGTCCGACAAACCCATTCTCTACGTTGTAACCAGCAATGCTGTTAAAGGTCAAGTGGCCAGCCACCGGCTTTTGGTTAGTCGAACTCACGTCCCATGCACGAAACCAGGCTGCCGGGCACCAGAAAGCGAAATCGCCGCTCATCGAGCCGAGTCGCCCCGCTGATGCCGACAGCCTGAATATGGATGACCCCGTGAACGCCCATTACTGGCAGCAAACTGACCTGCAACAACGCTTGCAAGCTGCGCCCGCTGGGCGGTCTGAACGGCGCGGACTATTCCGCCATTCTGTTTACCGGCGGCTACGGTACGATGTGGGATTTCCGCGAAAGCCTTTGACGCGCAACGCCTTATCCGCGAAGTGTACGAAAACGGCGGTATCGTTGCCGCCGTCTGCCACAGCCCCTGCCGCGCTGGTGGACGCGAAACTTTCTAATGGCGAATATCTGGTCAGCGGCAAAAACGTTGCCGCTTTCACCAACGCCGAAGAAGAAGCAGGCGGAGCTAAAATCGTCCCTTCCTGCTGGAAACCGCGCTCGTTGAACACGGCGCGAAACACCATACCGCGCCGAACTGCGAGCGGAAAACGTGGTGACGGTAGTCTGATTACCGGTCAAAACCCGCATCCGCCAAAGGCGTGGGGGTGGCGTTGGCAAAGGCATTGGGTTGATGAAGTGAAAGAAAAAGCAGCCTGCACTTTTGGAAATTGAAGTGCAGGCTGCTTTTGTGTGCCGACTTTGAGTGTTTTCAGACGGCCTTCACGTTTCAAAGCCCCCAACCATGCCGCCAATCCTTGTTCGAGTTGCGTGCGGGTGTCCGCATCAGCTTTCAGCAGCCGCTTTTCGTTTTCCACATGCGGGAACACGGCTTTTTCAATCAATTCTTTTGCCTTTATCCGTCAGGCGGACCCAGCAGGCTGCGGGCATCGTCTGGGTTGGGCAGGCGGTCGATTACCTTGGTTTTCCAGATTTTTCAGGCGCGTGGTCATGGTGCCGGACGTTACCATCAGCGCTGAAAACAGCTCGGTCGGGGTCAGCGTATAAGGCGCACCGCTGCGGCGCAAAGTGGCCAGCACATCGAACGACCCTTCGGTTAACCATATTCTCCATAAACTTTTTCCAATTCGCGCGCGCGATGAAGGCAGCAGCGCGTTTCGGACTAGTGGATTAAAAGCATATTTTAGCAGCCAATTCAAAGCAGTTCCTGTTTCCATTGGGCAACGGCGCGGAGCGGCTGCATCAGGGTGTTCGGTCATAGAATGTTCCGTTCGGTTTTTAAATGACGTTATTTTTATCTTGACTTCAGCTTAATCTCCATTTATATTTAGCTTGAATTCAAGATAAATTCTACAGGAAAAACCATGTTTGCCGATAAAGCAAAGCCGTTTTAAACGCCTTCCGTTTCCGCCACGCCTGCAAAAGTTATGATGCGACGAAGAAAAATCCCGCCGATGATTTTAGCTTATATTCTGGAAACCGCGCGCCTGTCGCCCAGCTCGTTCGGGCTGCGAACCTTAGCGGTTTTGGTGGTGCAAAACCGTACTCTGCGCTCAGAGTTGCGAGGCATCGCATGGGGCGCGGCGGAAAAAATTATGAATTGCAGCCATTTTGTGATTTTGTTGGCACGCACAGGCTGCCATGCAGGCGGATTATCAAGAAAAATCTGGGGCGGCGCGCATGGGATGCCGTCTCGAAACTATTGGGATGATGCAAAAATTTTCAAACGGTTTACTGAAACCGATTTTGCGCATTGCCGATAATCCGCGCGCATTTAACGACTGGGCAGCCAAGCAAACCTATATCGCGTTGGCAAATATGATGACCGCTGCCGCGTTGATTGGTGTGGATTCCACGCCGATGGAAGAGCTTTCAAAAAGAAAATGTGGAAAAACTGCTGTCGGAAAAGGTTTAATCAATCTTGACGAATACCGCGTCAGCGTCATGGCGGCGTTTGGCTGTATCGCGCAGGCGAACCCAAGCTCGCCAAAACGCGGCGAGGCAGTGAGACGATGTGGTTGATTGGATTGAATAAACACCTGAAAATCGCAACACAGTCACTTCACCAGTTGGCAAAATTAAGAGTTTTAACCGATGGCAGCCTGCACTTGAATGAAGAAGAAGGTTTCGGCAGGCCAAATTTCCACCCGCTTATTCATTTATTTGGAGAACTTGTGCGCAGCACTATTCCCAATATGCTCTTAATACCTATAAGGCACTGCTGGCTTTCGGAAGCAAGCCTCACACTGGATAGTACCCTGAAGATTTGGGTGAAACTGCGTGTTTCCACAAATCAATAGCTGCGTTTTTGTGTTGATATGCACGTCAAAGAAGCCAAAGCTGCACGGTGAGCGAGAACTGCGCCTGCACCATTTGGCCGTTTGGCACGAATCAACCCTGTTTACCGAAAAGAACGGACCGCGCTGCAATGGGCGGAAAACCTGACCCGCATCTCCAGACGGGGGTATTCACGATGCGGACTACGCAGCGGTACGCGCTCATTTTGATGAAGAAGAACTGGTGGCGTTGACCCACGTCATCAACACCATCAACGTCTGGAACCGCCTGAATGTGGCTTTTGCCACCCCGGCGGGCAGCATGGGATAGCCTGATGGGATTGGGAGAGGCAGGGGCTGGTTTAGCTTGGCCTGCTCGGCCGAACGTGCAAAAGCAGCCTGCACTTTGCAAAACCAAGTCGCAGGCTGCCTGAAACCCATCAGGGCTTCGCTTTATGCGGCGTTGTTGTTCATCGTCCAGCGGTCGGTGATTTTACCGTCTTTGACTTTCAGGAAATCCGTGCCGACTTTGACGGCGGTTTTGCCGACGAGCGTGGCGGTCACGCGCCAATAGGCGGAAATCATGTCGCCGTCGCAAAACGGGCCGAGCACGAGTTCGTAATGCAAATCGGCTTTGCGGCGCGGATGGGTGGCAATCCAAGCCTTCGCGCTGGCAATGTCGGTAACGGGTGCGGGCGGCGGAGTGGAGTCCAGCGGTCAGGTGCGCTTTGAAATGGGGCGACAACAGTTCGTCGGCAATATCAAGATTACCGTTCCACATCTGCGTCCATGCGGTGTAGATTTTGTGTGCGTCGGTCATGTTTTATCTCCTAATGTATTGGATTACGATGAATATCGTTGCCTGGCAGGGTTGTACCATAATGCGGCGGAACAGAAGCTGCCGTCAAAGGCGGGGCGGCGAAACAATCAGGTTTTCAGACGGCCTTCGGGGCCGATCTTCAGGCCGTCTGAAGGCTACCTGAGAAATTTAAAAGCAGCCTGCCCCAAAAATCGCAGTAAACCCCTAAAATCCCTCTCCCATAGGAAGAGCTGGTTGGTACAGCCCCACTGTCTGCCGCACAAAACCCAAGTGCAGGCTGCCATCGGTCTGATTTTTGATTCAGCCAACTGATATGCATACCTGCGATGCTGCCTTTGCCCCATCACACATCCCGTTTTTCAGATGGCCTTCAGGCTACCTGAAAGCGAAGCGAGTTGCGAAGCTAGCACGCCACATACGCAGAGACCTTTGCACGCTTTCCTCCAACAGCCGAAGCCCAAACACAGGTTTTTCGGCTTCTTCCCCAATCACTCTAATTCTACCTATACCCTTTTAATCCTTCCCCGGATACCCGATAATCAGGCATCCGGGCCGCCTTTTTCAGGCGGCAGCAGGCACACTAGCCTGTTAGCCGCTTTCAACAGGTTTAAACACATCGCCTTCAGATGGCTTTTGCGCACTCACTTTAATCAGCCCGAAATAGGCTGCCCGGGCGTGTGGAATTTACGGTGCAGCGTACCAAAAGCTCAGTTCGACCACCATACGGGTTTCTCGACCATATCATCGGTTACGTTTGGTTTGCGCTTCCGTCAGCGGACGGTTACGCTGGGCTTTGCGCATAATGCCGTCAGCAGCGATGTTCTTTCAGGTGTTGCCGGTTTTCCCGTCTGTCGTAGCCTTTGTCCGGCATAGACGGTCGTATCTTTAGCTATACGGCTTCCAGCAAAAGGCAACAGGTGGTTGCACTCATGGGTATTGGCGGGAGTGATGTACAGTTTTCTCGATATAGCCTTCCGCATCGGTACGGGTATGTTGTTTTGTAACCGAGTTTATGAGGCCGTTTTTCTTTGTCCAGCGGGCATCTTTGTCCTTACTCGGTGTGGTTTGGCGCTGACTCGTCCTTCTTCATCGACTTCTATGGCCTGACGCTGTTTGCTGCCGGCAGTTTGAATAATGGTGGCGTCAATGACGGCGGCGGATGCCGCTCTATTTTAGGTTTTTCGGTCAGTTGGCGGTTAATCAGTTCCAGCAATTCTGACAGGGTGTCGTCTTGCGCAGCCAGTTGCGGTAGCGGCATATAGGGCTGTAATCGGGGATGCTCAACCCGTCAAAACAGCAAAACAGGTTGAAATCGATGCGGGTGATGAGGGCTGTGTTCGAGTTCGGGATCGAGGCTGTGCCATTGTCCGAGCAGGACGGCTTTAAACATGGACAACAGGGGATAGGCGGGACAGTAGCGGTGGTCTCTAAGGTAACGGGTTCTTTTGACGATTCAGGTACTGTTCGATCGGCTGCCAATCAATCACCTGATCCAACTTCAATAGCGGGAAGCGGTCGATGTGTTTGGCAATCATGGCTTGTGCGGTTTGCTGGAAGAAGGTGCTCGCGATCCCCTAAATGTCTTGGTGGGACTTTAGAGGGGATTTTGGGGACTCGCAGGTCTCACGCAAAGAATCCCTATGCCCAACCGCACCACCGCCATTTTCGCCACCGCGCTCGCCCCGCTGATTTGGGCAGCACCTATCTCGTTACCACTGAATTTCTGCCGCCGAACCGCCGTTCACCGCCGCGCTTATCCGTGTATTGCCCGCCGGGCTGTTGCTGTTGGCGTGGACGTGGCGGATACCCAAACGGGACGAATGGGCGACGGTTGTCTTGCTCGGTTTTTTGAACATCGGCTTTTTTCAGGCCATGCTGTTTGTGGCGGCGTATCGCTTGCCGGGCGGTTTGGCGGCGGTGCTGAGTTCCACGCAGACGCTGATGGTGCTGGTGTTCACTAGATCATCAGCACCATGCCGCCGAAAGCGGCTTGGGGCTGGGCAGTAGCGGGCGTGGCAGGGATTGCGCTGTTGGTGCTGTCGCCGCAGGCTGCTATGACACGCTGGGCATTTGTGGCGGCACTGGCGGGCGCGGCGGCGATGGCCTTGGGCGTGTTTGTCGAAACATCGCCGCACTTCGCTGCCCGTGTTGGCGTTCACCGGCTGGCAGCTGTTTATCGGCGGACTGTGCCTCTGCCCGTTGCCCTGTTGGCGAACCGCCACTGGAAACGTTACGCGCAGCCAACCTCGGCGGCTACCTGTATCTGTGCCTGTTCGGCGCAGTGCTGGCCTATGTGCTGTGGTTCGACGGCATCGCCAAACTGCCGCCAGCCGCCGTGTCGTCGCTGGGATTGCCTCAGCCCCGTCTGCGCCTCGTGCTGGGCTGGCTGTTCCTCGGCCAAGGCATGGACGCGAAATCACTGGCGGGCTTCGCGCTGGTGCTGGCTTCGATTTTCCGGTGCAGCGGGCGGTAGCAAAGGCGGGCTGACCGTGCAGGCTGCTTTTAGCTTTGCAGAAAATCGCTTCGCTTCATTTTCAGGTAACCTGAAGCCGTCTGAAACTTTAAAAGCAGCCTGCACTTCACCAATCAAGCGCAGCCTGTCCCAATCCCGTCAAGAATCCCGCCCATGCAGAAAACCACCGCCAAACTCTATTTCAACGAAACGGCCATTTTGAACCGACGGGGAAGAACCTGAAGCCTACACCCACAAACCGCAAGGAGAATATTATGCCTGCAAATCCCTCGTCATCCTGCGCCAAAAATCCGCCAAGTTCACGATGCACTCCCTCGCCGCCGTGCGCCGTGCGGCTGCCCGACGACTCGCCTGAACTGGCTCTATTTCGCCGACAGCACCACAGAAGCCTTTTCAGACGGCATCACCATCACCTACCGCGATTAGACCCGCACGCCCCATACCGCTACATCACCGCCGAACGCGGCACATTTACCGCGACGAAGGCGCCGCCGACCTGCACCGCTTCCTGCTATTACCCGCTGCGAGACATCACCCACTATATCGCCGGACAATACGAACTGGACCACCGCCAGCCCGACCAAGACTTCCGTCGCATCCTGTTTGCCAAACAGCTCGAACTTTTGGCCGCTATCCACCGGATTACGCCGCATGGCGCAAAAGCGAAATAGACACCATCTTTGCGGCAACACCCCTATCGCGACGGTGCAGCCTGAAAAGCAAGTTTCCAAGGAAGCCGAGTTTCTGCGAGGCTAAAAAGCAGCCTGCACCCCACTCCCCACCGAAAGGCCCGAACCATGTGCGATTACTGCGCCGACCTGCCCCACCGTCCGCATCAAACCCCGATATGCTGTCGCAAATGCTACTGCGCGCCGCCGACCGCCTGGCAGACGGCACGCTGGCCGACATCACCCCTCGCCTACGCCAAAGTCCTGCGCATCAGCCCCGACTATGTTCAAAACCTTCGCCCGCAGCGGTTTACATCATCGACACCGACCCGCAGGGCAACCGCCGCCTGCACGGCTGGTACGATTTCCTGACCCACTATTTCCAATGCATACACTGCAAAGCCGTGTTCGAAATTGATGCGAAACCTACCACGGCAGCGGTGGCGAATGGAAAATGCTGGAAGTGGCGGTCGAAGCGTTTTCAGGCTACCTGAAAACAAAAAGCAGCTCTGCACCCCAATTCAAACCCCTTCAGACGGCCTGAACCCCGCCAATTCCTGCAAGATACGGAAACCCTGTGGACTACCGCCCTGCTCGCTGTCCTGCAACAACACGCGAACCCCCGAACGCGCCGCCGATGCAGGCATACATGAAACACCGTTTCGTCGTTTCGGCATCAGTAAACCGAGCTTGCCCGCCTGTGCCGCCCGTTTCTCATGACGCCGCCAAACAGCCGGTCGATTGGGATTTTGTGCGCCGCTGCTGGGATGACCCGCACCGCGAGTGCAATACGCCGCGCTCGAATATCTGATGCAGCGGCACCTGACCCCTGCAGGGACATCCCGCGTTTGCAAACGCTGATTACCGAAAAATCATGGTGGGACAGCTCCGACGTACTCGAGCCCGCATTGTTGGCGACGATTGCCCCTGCGCCACCCCGAAGTCAACACCGTCCTATTGGCATGGAGCACGGACGACAACATCTGGCTGCGCCGCGTCGCCATCGACCACCAACTGCTCCGCAAACAGCACACCGACGCGCGCTGCTGGATCATCTGCAACAATCTGGGGCAAAAGAATTTTTCATCAACAAAGCCATCGGCTGGGCATTGCGCGATTACAGCAAAACCAACCCCGAATGGGTACAAGACTTTATCGACCGCCACCAGCACAAAATGGCCAAACTGAGCTTGCGCGAAGCGGGAAATACCCTGTCCGTCTGAAAGGCTACCTGAAACTCTGTTTAAGCTGCACGCAAAAGGAATCCCCATGTCCTGTCCAATCCCGAATCCGCTACACCGTCCTGCCGACATCCAAACCGTGGCGCACCGTTACTTCGATGACAGACTACGCATGGCGCAGCGATTTGGCCAAAATCGAACGGCTGGACGAAACACAGTTTGTCGAGCACACGCAATCGGGCGCAGCCACACTGTTTCGCGTTACCCAAACGCAGCCGCCCATTTAGCGGGCGTTTGACATGGAAAACGACTATCCGGACATTGGACGGGGCGTTTTCACCGCATTGGACGACAACCGCACTGAGCTGGATTTTGCCGAAGACATTACGCTGAAAAATGGCTGCCGCGCTGGCTAGCCAAGTTCTATTTCGTATAGACAGCAACAGCGATACCGCCGCAATTTATGCCGCAAATTGCAGAACGTCTAAACACGCAAAAAGCAGCCTGCACTTTGTTTTTCCAAATGTGCAGGCTGTTTTTGTGTTCCAACTTCGTTAAGCGCGCGCTTTCAGGCAGACTTATCGGGCTACAGTCCCATAACATGATTGTTGGCACCACGCGCCATGAATTGCTGAGCGCCCAGTGATAATCGATGATGATGCCTTTCGAATTGGCGAAAAAGGTGCGGTCGCTGTGCTGGCCGTAGCAGACGTTGCTGCTAATAGTTGGTGATGATGGGAGCCGTTTTGGCTGCTACCTTGGCATTCTTGGCCGCCGGGGTAATAGTAGGGTGAAACGCCAGAAATAGGAATAGCGGTTTTCGCCCACCTGATGCGTGCAGTGTCGGGCGCGCGTACCGTAGCGTTCGTAAACGATATCGATGGGTTTGCCGACATAGCGTTTCATACTGGAATCGAGGCTGGAGCAGGCGGCGGACAAGCAAACAAGGCCGGCTAGAAGCGCGGTGCGGACAAAGGAAATGGACATGGCGTTCTTTCTTCGGGTAAAAACAAAGTGCGGGATAATAAAGAAAGAAAACTGGCAATCGCGGTACGTCTGAAAAGCAGCCTGCACATTCAATCAATGCACGGCAAATCCGAATATTCGACTGCGCTGCCTGTTCGGTATAATCCGTGCAGGCTGCCCCTCAAAACGCAGTTCCAACGCAGCAAAACCACGCAAGCCACAAGGAGACACCCATGAGCAAACAACACACCTACCGCGCCACCGTCGAATGGACGGGCAATTTGGGCAGCGGCACATCGTCCTACACCGCCTATTCGGCGCGATTACACTGTCCAAATCGCCGGCAAACCCGACCTGTTCGGCTCGTCCGACCTCGCCTTTCGCGGCGACGAACACCGTCATAACCCCGAAAGACATGCTGCTGACCGCCGTTTCCGCCTGCCACAAACTCTGGTACCTGCACCTGTGCAGCGCCGCCGGCATCATCGTTATCGCCTACACCGATCATGCCGAAGCCGTGATGGACGAAGGCAGCCGCACGCAACCGGGCGGGTTCCTCAAAGCCACTGCGCCCGCAGGTCACCCATCACCCAAGCGCAGCACATCGAATAAGCCAAAGCCCTGCACCACGAAGCCCATCGTTTATGCTTCATCGCCAATTCTTTGAATTTTGAAGTGGCATGCGAATGCGAGATTACGGTGGAATGAGGGACTGAAAAGCAGCCTGCACCCGCTTCACGGGAAATTATCATGACAACGCAATACATTCTCCGCTATCGCGACTTTGTCAAAGGTAGTGAGTGTAACCTATATCATTGATCCGGAATACCCGGAATTTGTTAGCTCTTATGGCGAAATTATCTATTGCTCCAACAACAAAACAGAAGCCGAACGGGTATGCAGGGAAGAAAATTTCCGGCTGGCACGTCAGGCTTGTTTGCACGATTGCAATGTCTTATGCGCCACATTTGATGACAAATGGCGAAATTGCCGAGATCATTTGCCCAAAAACATGGCTTTTCCTTATTTGACGAACACGGCGGCCTAATCGAATACCTACCCAAAGAATTGCCTGATGATGTAGTGCATGAATTTATCAAATTGACGGGAATTTATGGTATTGAACTTTTTGAAGTGGATGGCGTTCGACACAACGTGTACGCCCTTTGGATGCCTTCCATTCAAGACTATTATTTTGATTACTACTATCATGATTATTTCCAGTCCGAAAATCCGAAAATCATTCTTACGGCGAAGATCAAGATGCCCTGTTTGAGAAAACCGGCAGCGTGTTCGAACATCGATTGGTGCTGGAAACAAAAAGGCGACGCGCGTTTTTATCAGGGGCAATTACTGACCGATGAATTGAAACACCAATTATGCAGCACACCCCTCGTTCCCACGCGTGCATGGGAGAACAAAATGGCTCGGACGGAACCGTCATCCGGCGGTATGGGCATTTTATTCCCGGTACACTGGAGGAATTATGTACTGATCCGGAAGCATTCAGGCAGTTGATGAAAAAGCAGGAATTAAAAAATTCGTGGTGTAAAGTTACCTATGCTTCAGAAAAAGCCTGCGGCATTTGGATTGCGTGCGATTACGATATGGCGGAATTTTTGCCCTACAACCGCCTATTGAAGCAGCCTCTGTTTGAAGTGCGCGCATTCCGCCGGAGCAGCTGCCGGAGTTTGTCGCATCCAAACCGGATACAATCAAATAAAAACGGTAGAAAGCTCAGGTAATGAGCACATCGGCGGCTTTGAAAAAACAGGCGGAGGCAATGCTCTACCCCGTTACTTGCCGTTTTGATTTGCGCGGTCAGCAGGCCGCGCTTTTTCCGAATTTTTGGCAGCCGTCAAAATCGGTTTTTAGCGGAATCGGTAAAAATGGGTATTTTACTGTACGGTATGTTTTTAGGCCGCCTGAAACACTCAAAAAACAGTATGATTCGTCTGTTTTCTGTTTATAGGAGTCATCCATGATTGCAGCCACCATCACCATCCAAGACCAAAACCTCGGCGGCAAAGTGCTGCACGAGCTGTTTTTGAAGTTCCGAACCAACCGCATCAGCGCGGCGGAGCTGATTGCCGAACGCGTGCGGCAGGAAGTCGCCGCCTACAATGACCGCGCCGCCGATGCCCTGCTGCGCCACAGCCTCGTTATTCCCACCGAGCGGGGCGACATCGTGATTCGGGAAGCGCATGGCAGAAAAGGCGCGCGCCCGCAGCCTGTGGACGCGGAAAAAGCAAATCACCGTCGCCCTGAAAGCTTTTTGAGCAGAACGCATTTTTCATCCTTGCCGACAACCGCCAACTGGAAACGCTGGACGACACCGTGTACCTGCACGACGGGCTGGTCGTCAATTTCATCAAACTCACGCCGCTGGTGGGCGGATAGGCAGCCTGAAAAACCGCCACAGAACGCTACCGCGCCTTTGCCGAAGCCACCTGGATACAGCCTGAACAGCGCGGACAAGAAAACGCTTGCCGACGTTGTCCGCCTTTGCGGCGAAATGGCCCAATCCCCGACACATAAGAAATCCCCATGACCCAAAAACCAAACCGTGCAAATTTCTGATAGCCGCCGTGCCGGGTTCAATCAGCTTCTCGACGTGTTGAAAAAGGAATGGCGCCAAAACCGTTCGCACGAATACTCACGATAAACCTGAAACTCTGCCCCAGCTTTTGCCGAAGTGGAGAAAGCCGCGCCCGAATACCGCGTCGATTTCCTGATCCACTGCATTGATTTGATACGCGGCTGGGGACGAAATAAAGTTTTTAACAAAAGGTAGGGACGGGCTGCACAATTACGGCACCATCCAGTGCGGCGGTGGCGATGGCTCTGACGCGCAAAAACGCTGCCGATGACGGAACAGGATGTGCAGCGCATTTTTGCCGCCATGCTGGACGACAACGGGCTGTCCGAGCAGGAATCAGACTACTATCCACTCAAATATCTGATCAACCAAATCAAAAACAGTTTCCCAATCCGAGCGAAACGCTTTCGGAATGCCTGAAAAACGCCTGCAGCCGTTACCGCGTCTTTGCGGAAAACTTGTGGGACAAGAAAGCCGCTACCGCCAACCTTGCCGCTCTGGCGGAACTGTCGGGCGGTTCCGACGAAGCCTGTTTCCCCGCCCAAGACGACGAGTTTGCCCGATACGCCAATCCGCAACTTGCTGCGCTGCCGCCCGAACAGCAGGAAGTATGGAGCAAAGATCCTTGCGCTTGCCCTGTCCGCCAATGCGGGCAAGCCGAGCGAAAAATACCTGAAAGAAGCCAAAACGCTGATTGACACTCTGGGTGCGGACAGGTTCAAAAAGATGCTGCACGGCTGGATAGAATTTGTCTGCAACAGCGAAGTACAGACCGAAACCGTCACCCACGGAGCATACAGCTACAGCACCCATGTCCTGCCTGTTTGCAGCGTCAACCAGACTGTACTCAAAGGACTGGTGTGGATGTGCAGCCATTTCCACGACAGCGCCACCCTGTCCGCTCTTACCCAACTTGCGCTGCATTCATACGACAAAATCCCCAATCTCGGCGCGCGCTATGCTGCCGTGGGCAACGCCTGTTTCTATGCGCTGTTCCGCTCCAAAGGGCTGGACGGCATCGCCTGCCTTTCGCGCCTGCGCCTGCGGATTAAGTTCAGCAACGTGCAAAGCGCGATTGCCAAATATCTGGACGAAGCCGCTGCGCAGCGGGGCGTATCCCGCAACGAAATCGAAGACATGGCGGTGGACAGCTTCGGCTTGCAGGAAGGCTGCCGCGACTACGACTTCGGCGGCTACACCCTGCCGTCTGGCGGTAACGGGCGTAGGCAAGTCCGAACTGCGCTGGTTCAAACCTGACGGCTCGCCGCAGAAAACCGTGCCCGCCTTTTGTGAAAACCGACCATGCCGACAAACTGAAAAAGATTAAAGCCACACGAAAAACCCTCAACGCCACGCTCACCGCCCAACGCGACCGCTTGGACCAAATGATGCGCTCCGAACACCGCGTACCGCTGGAACACGCCGAACAGTATTACTGGCAACACGGGCTGATGTCCTGCCTCACGCGCCCGCTAATATGGCAGTTTTTCCGCGACGAAAACGATACGCAGGGTCGCGCTGCACTGTGGTTGGACGGAACATGGGTGGACGAAACGGGCGCGCAAACCGATGTTTCAGACTGCCTGCAAGTCAGCTTGTGGCATCCCGCGCTTGCCACGCAGCAAAGCATCGCCCAGTGGCGTCAAACTGCTGCTGGACAAAGAAATCCGCCAGCCTCTGAAACAGGCATATCGTGAAATCTATCTGCTCACCGAAGCCGAAATCAACACCAAAAACATACAGCAACCGTTTTGCCGCCCACATCCTGAAACAACACCAATACATGACGCTTGCCAAAGGGGCGCGGCTGGAGAGGCTCGCTGGCAGGCGCGTGGGACGGCGGCGACGACGCAACCGTCTCGCTAGAATTGCCCGAATACAACCTGCTCGCCCAATTTTTGGGCAAACGCAGTGGACAGCGAAGACGCATGGACGGAAAGCTATATCTGGCAGTATGTCAGCACCGACCAAGTGCGCTTTCACCGGTTGGACGACGATTACCATGCCACCGCGCTGGACTTAATTGATATTCCGCCGCGCGTGTTTTCCGAAGTAGTGCGCGACGTCGATTTGTTTGTCGGCGTGGCAAGCGTGGGCAACGATCCGACTTGGGAAGACAACGGCGGAGAGGCACGTTTTTACAGCTACTGGCAGAGCTATTCCTTCGGCGATTTGGGCGAAGTCGCCAAAACCCGCAAAGCCGTATTGGAAACCCTGCTGCCGCGCCTGAAAATCGCCAAGGTTGCCCACATAGACGGCAACTTCCTCGTTGTACAGGGCAAACTGCGCACCTACAAAATCCACATCGGCAGCAGCAACATCCTGATGCTGCCGGACGACCAATACCTCTGCATCGTGCCCGACAGCCGCAAAAAAGACGCATCCGACAAGCTGTTTATCCCGTTTGAGGGCGACAACACGCTCTCGGTCGTCCTCTCAAAGCCATGCTGCTGCCGACGACGACAAGATTACCGATAGCACGATTACCTCGCAGATTCAACGGTAAATTGGGGACAGCCTGAAAAACGCAAATGCCTCCATCCTTGTGGTTTCAGGCTGTTTTGGAACACAGGACGCGTAGGCAGCAAATGCCCTCTACGCGCATAGGTCGGGTTCAAACCCAACATTTCGGGAATGTTTGACCGTTTTGTTGCGGTTTGAGCCGACCTGCGCTTGTTAAATATATGCTGCCGAAGGCCGTCTGAAAACTCAACTTCAATGTAATAAAACAGATTTTTCCGAAGAAAACACAGGTTACTTTCCCCATCTAACCCAACGACAAACCCTATGAAGTTTCACAAAAACTATGCGAACGAATTCTTGACTGACCTCGTCGCTGACAAGACGAACTTACCTACCCAACGCCATTTCCCCAACCGGCCCAAATGCCTGGCAACAGGCCGTCTGAAAATACGAAAACCCATTTTTCAGACGGCCTGACTTTGCCAAAGCAATTGATTTTATGTAAACTGAAAACTTCTTGTCAGGTGCTGCTTGTTCCCGCAAACAGCTGAGACCGCAACAGCGGAATCCGTAGAACCTGTCGGGGTAATGCCTGCGTAGGAAACAAGCTGTCAAACGCCTGAAAAGGCTTCCGTTCCCTTTCCCGCATTTCCCTGCCATTCGGTGGATTCCGCTTCCGTCTTATCTTTCGTCTTTCCGACTGCCCAAAATACTACGAAAAGGAATCCACCATGCCCCGTATCGCCATTCTCGGCGGCGGCCTCTGTGGCCGTCTGACTGCCTTGCAACTTGCAGAACAAGGTTTATCGGTTTGCCCTCTTTGACAAAGGCGGGCGCAAAGGCGAACACGCCGCCGCTTATGTTGCCGCCGCCATGCTCGCACCGGCTTCGGAGGCGGTCGAAGCCACGCCTGAAGTCATCAAACTGGGCAGGCAGAGTGTTCCGCTTTGGCGCAACATCAGAGGTCGTCTGAAAACGCCGACCATGATGCAGGAAAAGGCAGCCTGATCGTGTGGCACGGGCAGGACAAGCCTTTATCCAGCGAATTTGTCCGCCACCTCAAACGCGGCGGCGTAGCGGATGAGCGAAAATCGTCCGTTGGCGCGCCGACGACATCGCCGAACGCGAACCGCAACTCGGCGGACGTTTTTCGAGACGGCCTTTACCTGCCGACCGAAGGTCAGCTCGACGGACGACAGATGTTGTCTGCACTTGCCGACGCTTTCGGACGAACTGAACGTCCCTTGCCATTGGGAACACGAGATGCGCCCCCGAAAAACCTGCGAAGCCCAATACGACTGGCTGATCGACTCGCCGCGGCTACGGCGCAAAAACCGCGTGGAATCAATCCCCCGAACACCCCAGCACCTTGCGCGGCATACGCGGCGAAGTGGCGCGGGTTTATACGCCCGAAATCACGCTCAACCGCCCCGTGCGCCTGCTGCACCCGCGCTACCCGCTCTACATCGCCCCGAAAGAAAACCACGTCTTCGTCATCGGTGCGACCCAAATCGAAAGCGAAAGCCAAGCCCCCGCCAGCGTACGTTCAGGGTTGGAACTTTTTATCCGCACTCTATGCCGTCCACCCCGCCTTCGGCGAAGCCGACATCCTCGAAATCGCCACCGGCCTGCGCCCCACGCTCAATCACCACAACCCCGAAATCCGTTACAGCCGCGCCCGACGCCTGATTGAAATCAACGGCCTTTTCCGCCACGGCTTCATGATTTCCCCGCCGTAACCGCCGCTGCCGTCAGATTGGCAGTGGCACTGTTTTGACGGACGCGCCCGAACGTGATGGAAAGCGGTTTGGCGTATACTGGAAAATAAGCTTGAGGTAAATAAGCTTTAGTTCGTCTGAAAACGTCGCGCCATCAGTTTTATAAAGGTAACAATATGAATTTAGAAACCAAAATTCCGCCGCCGGCGATATGTTTTATTTGTGCGTTGTTGATGTACATCTCTGCCCAAGTGTCGGCGTTAGCCGACATACTGCCGACGCTTTCCTATATTGCTGTCGGTTGTTTTTGATGGTGTTTGGGACAGCGTTGGGCGTATTAGGTGTGTGGGCGTTTCGCCGTGTGCGCACGACCGTCAGCCCGTTCAACCCCGAACAAACCGGAACACTTCGTTTCAGACGGCGTGTACCGTTTCAGCCGCAACCCGATGTATGCGGGTATGGGCTGCTGGCTGGTCGCCTGGGCGGGCTATTTGGCGCACCCGCTGCCGTGGTTGTTTTTGGCTGCATTTGTTGCCTATATGACACGCTTTCAAATCATACCCGAAGAACGCGTTTTGGCGCAGAAATTCGGTGCAGAATACCGAGTCTTACTGCCGACGCGTCCGCCGTTGGTTATAAAAGCAGGGAGCTTCCAGTCAAGTATCGCCCGTCTTCTGCTTTACGGCATGAGATGTGAGTACTCGATGTTTTCAGACGACCCCCATTAGATGGCTATACCAAGCTGCTCACCTTAGCAAACAATAAAACAAAAAGGAAAACGTCATGATTGAACAAGCAATAGGAAACCTGTCAGGTATCTTTTGGATTTTCCTGCTCGTCATCCCCCTGACTTCTTTTTGAAAGCGCTGCTCCAAAACCCCAAAGTGAAAGGACGCATAGGCGAACGGGCAGTCCGTTCAGTAATCGGAAAAGATTTGGATGAAGAAACCTATATCGAATTTCACGATTTGATTATTCCGTCCGCAGCGGCACGACGCAAATCGACCATATTTATGTTTCGGTTTTCGGAATATTTGTCATAGAAACCAAGAATTACACAGGTTGGATTTTCGGCAGCGGAAGCAATCGAAATGGACACAAGTCGTCTATAAGCAGAAACACTACTTTCAAAAATCCGTTGCGCCAGAATTACGCACACATCAAGGCATTATCCGAACTGCTGCAACTGCCGGAAGAAAAAAATTTCATTCGATGGTGGTTTTCCTCGGCGATTGTGAACTGAAAACGCAAATGCCGCCAAATATCTGCCGTATCAGACAGGCAGCATCCTATATTAGACGTTTTTCGAGACGACCTTATTGCTGTCGCAGGAAATAGAAAGCGGCAACTGCCGTGCTGTCTTCAAACGAATACCAAGCCGACGGCGAAAAAGCTGCGGGCGCATACCGAACGCCTGCAGGAACGCCATCAGCGATAACTTAAAAAGGACACCCCATGACCTTCCCGCCCCTAAAATCCCCGCTTAAATTCTACGCCGTCGTTCCCTCCGCCGATTGGGTGGAGCGCATCAGGTCAAAGCAGGTGCCGACACGGTGCAACTGCGCTGCAAAACCCTGCACGGCGACGAATTGAGCTGCGAAATCGCCCGCTGCACCGCCGCCTGTCAGGACAGCCGCACGCAGCTTTTCATCAACGACCACTGGCGCGGGGCGATAGAAGCAGGCGCATACGGCGTGCATCTCGGACAGGGAGACGCTGGACACCGCCGACCTTGCCGCCATCGCCGCCGCCGGTTTGCGTTTGGGTTTGAGTACGCACTCCGTCACCGAACTCGACCGCGCCCCTGTCCGTACATCCCAGCTACGTCGCCAGCGGCGCGATTTTCCCGACCACGACCAAGCAATGCCCACCGCCCCGCAAGGTCTGGACAAACTGCGCCGAATATGTGAAACAGGCAGGGTGGCACGCCCGTCGTCGCCATCGGCGGCATCGATTTAAACAACGCCGAAGATGTATTGGCAACCGGCGTTTCCTCACTCGCCGTCGTCCGCGCCGTTACCGAAGCGGAAAATCCCGAAGCGGTGGTTAAAGCGTTTCAGGCTTTGTGGAATGAATAAGGTCGTCTGAAAAACCAAATTTCAGACGGCCTGTGAAAGCGAAAAAGATTCGATTTACCGTGTAGGCAAAACTTAGCCCGCTATAAATACAGAAACATCGAGAAACCACTGAACATCATCTTAAACGGCGAACCCGCCGAACTTCACGGCAAAACCGTTGCCGACCTCATCGCCCAAACCGCACCGCAAAAAGCCTTTTGCCGTAGCGGTGAATACCGGATTTGTCGCCAAAGGCGCGTATGCGGAAACGGTTTTGAACGAAAACGACAAAGTCGATATCGTGCGGTAGGTGGTCGGCGGCTGAGGCGGTTTTTGCCTTTTTCAGACGACCCCTGTCCCAAAACAACGTTATAGTGGATTAACAAAAATCAGGACAAGGCGACGAAGCCGCAGACAGTACAGATAGTACGGCAAGGCAACGCCGTACTGGTTTAAAGTTAATCCATTATACAAAGGAACCCATCATGCTCACCCTATACGGAGAAACTTTCCCTTCACGGCTGCTGCTCGGCACGGCAGCCTATCCGACCCCTGAAATCCTCAAACAATCCGTCCAAACCGCCCGTCCCGCGATGATTACCGTCTCGCTGCGGCGCGCGGGAAGCGGCGGCGAGGCACACGGTCAGGGGTTTTGGTCGTTGTTGGAAGAAATTGGTATCCCGGTGCTGCCGAACACCGCAGGCTGCCAAAGCGTGCAGGGAAGCGGTAACGACGGCGCAGATGGCGCGGGAAGTGTTTGGAAACCGATTGGATCGAAACTCGAACTTATCGGCGACGACGACACCTTGCAGCCCGACGTGTTCCAGCTTGTCGAAGCGGCGGAAATCCTGATTAAAGACGGCTTCAAAGTGCTGCTATTGCACCGAAGACCTGATCGCCTCGCCGCCGCCTGCTCGACGCGGGCTGTCAGGCGTTAATGCCGTGGGCGGCGCCGATTGGCACGGGTTTGGGCGCGGTTCACGCCTATGCGCTGAACGTCCTGCGCGAACGCCTGTCCAACACGCCGCTGATTATCGACGCGGGTTTGGGTTTGCCCTCGCAGGCTGCACAAGTGATGGAATGGGGTTTTGACGGCGTATTGCTGAACACCGCCGTTTCCGCAGCGGCGACCCCTGTCAACATGGCGCGCGCCTTCGCACTCGCCGTCGAATCCGGACGGCTGGCATTTTGAAGCCGAACCGGTCGAAGCGCGCACTAAAGCCTAGGGCAAGTACGCCGACCGTAGGTCAGCCGTTTTGGCATTCGGCGGAATATTAAACCCGCCTTCATCATCAGAAGGCCGTCTGAAAACCCCGCAAAAGGTTTTCAGACGGCCTTTTTCTTGTCAGCAGCCGCTTGTGCGCCACACCTCGGCAAAGGCATCGGCCACATAACCGACGTTCGATTCGTTCAATCCGGCCACGCACATCCGTCCGGAAGCAAGCAGGTAAACGGCAAACCCTTCCTGCAAACGCCGTACCTGTTCGGACGAAAAGCCCGTGTAGCCGAACATGCCGCGCTGTTTGAGGAAATAGGAAGAATCGCCCTCCGGCAGCTTGCGGCCCAATTCATCAAACAACCGCTGCCGCATGGCTTTGATGCGCTCCCCGCATCTGCGTAACCTCTGCCTGCCAGCCGGCAAAAAGTTCAGGGCGTATCCATCACCGCCGCCGCGACAAACGCACCGTGCGCCGGCGGGCTGGAATAAATCCGGCGCACGCCGGAATTTCAACTGGCCGAACACCAGCTCCGCTTCGTGCCGCGTCGGGCACACCACGCTCAATCCGCTTATCCTCTCGCCGTAAAGCGACAGGTTTTCGAAAAACGAATTGGCTACAAACAGCGGCAGGCCAATTTCCGCCGCCCGCCGGACGGCGTAGGCATCCTGTTCGAAACCGTCGCCGAAGCCCTGATAGGCAATGTCCATAAACGGAATCAGGCCGTTTGCCCATATCACTTCCAGCACCTTGTCCCATTGCCCGCGCTCCAAATCCACGCCGGTCGGATTGTGGCAGCACGGATGCAGCACCAACACGCTGTTGCGCGGCAGGGCGGCAAAAAGGCCAGCATTTCGTCAAATTTCAGCCTGCCTGTCGCCGGTCGTAATAAGGGTAAACGCCGACTTCGAAACCCGCGCCCTGGAAAAATGCCTTTATGATTGTCCCAAGTCGGATCGCTGACATAAAACCTTGGCCTCGGGAAACCAGCGGGCAAGGAAATCCGCACCGATTTTCAGCGCCCGAACCGCCCAAAGTCTGGATGGTGGCAATCCGCCCTTCCTGCAAAGCGGGATGCTCCGCACCGAACAGCAGCGCTTTGCACGCCGTGCCTGAATGCCTCCAAACCTTCCATCGGAAGATAGGGCAGGGTTGCGCCACGGTACCGCACGGGCAACCTCCGCCGTCCGTACCGACGACAAGACGGGCAGCCGCCCGGCCTCGTCCAAATAAATACCGATACCGAGATTGACCTTTTTCCAGCCGTTTGTCGGCCTGAAAAGTCTCTACCAGGCTCAAAAATCGGATCGCCGAGATAAAAATTCGACGTGTTGGAAACATATTTTTCTCCTGACTCTGTGTTTTTGTTGGTTGGATACCCGATTCTACCGCATCGCCCCTGTCCGGGCGTACTGTCCGCATAGTACCCGCATCCTCCCGAATATAGACAAAACAGCGCGCCCGTAAAAACAAAAAGCCGTCTGAAAACCGTATTTCAGGCTTTCAGACGGCCTTCGATATGGCAAAACTGTCAAAACCCTCAAACCACCAGCCAAGCGTCTTTGTGTTGGAACATCAAATAATCCGCAATGCTTCCGCTTTCGTATGCCGATCTCGCCTCGCTGCCGTTCGGCGGAATACGTACCGTCTTGGCGCACGAATTCCAGCACATGCGTTGTACCGCCTTTTTGACACCATCATGCAATAACTTTCCACATTGCCTTGCTGCAAATCCAAATAGGGATGGGTAGGCATACGGTTGTCCTTTCAAATTTGCCTGTTCGGTTGAGGCCGTCTGAACATTCAGACGGCCTTTGCGACACCATACTGCAACGCGCCGCATCCTCCGCCCGATATGCGCCTGCATCATCGGCCAGGTTGGGAAACAGCGGGCAGGCTACCCGAAAAATGGCTGGTATGCACAAGGGTGTAGCCGATAATGCCGGACAGAGAGGCCGTCTGAAAGAAAAACGGCGGCGGCAAAAATGCTACATGCCGCCCGGCAAACAACCCGCAAAACCGCCATGCAGCCCGATTTTTCCCTGCCCCGTGCTGGCTGTCGATACGAGCACTTCCTTCCTCTCGCCCTGCAAACCGACGTAGCGCATCCTGTCGCGCCACACCGATGCCGGCAACAAACAGTCCGACCTCATCCTGCCGCAAATCGGCGGGCTGTTCGCCGAAAGCAGGCATTACCGCCGCCGATTTGGGCGCGGTGGTCTACAACTGCGGCCGGGCGCGTTTACCGGCCTGCGAATCGGCATCGGCGTGGCGCAGGGGCTGGCCGCGCCGTTCGGCACACCGCTTATCGGTATCCGTCGCTCGATGCGGCGGCCTATCTGATGCAAGGGCACGGCGTGCTGGCCGCCGCCGACGCGCGGATGGGCGAAGTCTTCTACGCCTGGTTCGACACCGCGAACCGCCGCCGCCTCAGCCCCTACCGCGTCGTACTGCGCCGCCGAAATTTCCGTGCCGGAAGGCGCCGTTTTTTTCAGACGGCATCGGCAACGCCTTCGCCCTGAACGACCCGCCGCCTTTCCCAGACTCGCCCGCCATGCCGACGCCGCCGATCTACCTCGCACTGGCCGCCACGGGCCGCTATCCCGCCGCCGATGCCGCCCATGCCGAACTGCTGTAGTCCGCGACAAAATCGCCCTGACCGCCGCCGAACAGGCCGCGCGGCGGGCGGCGGGGAACAGGCGTGAACATCCGCCCCGCGACATCCGCCGATTGCGCCGCGCTGGCCGCCATCGACCGTGCGGGCAATCCCGCGCCGTGGTCTGTACTGCCCAGTTTCAGACGGCCTTTTGAAACAGCTGTTTCGACACCGTCCTGCTGGCCGAACGCCAAAGCCGTCCGGCGGCTTTTATCGTTTGGCAGACCGTGGCGGACGAATCGGAGCTGCACCTCATCGCCACCGCACCGAAAGCCGCCGCCTCGGCCTGGCCGCCGCCCTGATGCAGTGCTGGTTCGAGGCTGCCGCCGCGCAATCGGTACGGCGGCTGCTGTTGGAAGTACGCGCCGCCAACCTTCCCGCGCAAAACCTTTACCGCCGGCACGGTTTATCGAATGCGGTACCGCCGCCGCGACTACTATTCCCTGCCCGACGACACGCGGGAAGATGCCGTATTGATGGAGAAAAACATGCTAGAAAGCCGCTACCTGCACCTGCACGAAGCCCTCGGCTTGGGGCCGATGTGGCTGAAACAGGGCGCGCGCCTGCTGCCCGCCGCCCGCCGAAGGGCAGGACTACCGTTTTCAGACGGCCTCGGATACCGCCCCGATGGTTCACACGACCCCGCAGCCGGCGACCGCCGTCCACGAGGATGCAAAACAGCCGTCAGGCAACGCCGCATGCCGCCACCCTGGCCGCCATCGGCGGCGCGTCCCGAAGGCAAAAGCCGCGAACCGTCCGTACCGAAGCCCGCAGAGCCTGCCGCAAATGCTGCAAACACCGTTTCCGACACCTTGCAAGACGGCATCATCCCGCAAACGCAGGCCGACGCCGCCCGCCTGTTGGCCGTCAGCATCTGCCCCGCCCCCGCCGACTTGGCTGCAGGCCGCCTGTTCAGCGGTGCGGACGGCGTATTGCTCGACAACATGCTTGCCGCCATCGGTCTGACCGCCGCCGACTGCCGCCGCACCAGCTGGCTGCCGTCGGTGAATTTTCCCCGATGCCGCCCGATTGCAGGCCGCCGCCGAACGGATGCGCCACGGAGCGGCTTCCGGCCGCATCCGCGCCGTCCTGCTGCTCGGCCAGTTTTTCGAACAGCCGGAAAACGCCGAAGCCGTCGCCGCGACCTTCGGCAACCTGCCCGTATTCACCGTCCCCCATCCCGCGCGTATGTTGCGCCAGCCGCAGCTGAAAGCCCGTGCATGGACTGAATTGAAACGTCTGCGGCAATATTTTGGAGGCCGTCTGAAAGCATAAAGGCCGTCCGAACAATTTTTCAGACGGCCTTTATCATGCTGCCGATACTGTCGCCCGCCCGTTTTTCGGCGTACCATTCCCTCTGCCGGAACATACCGGCATTATTCGACAAACCAGGAACCTGATGAAAAAGCCTTTATTCCTTGCCCTGTGCGGCCTGTCGCCGCCGCTGCCCACGCGGGTTGCACCGAAAGCGGCCAGCAGTGCGTGCACTACAAAAACGGCAACGTCGCCGGAGAAGGGCGTGCTCGGTGAAAAATGCCAAACCCCAACCGGCAGCAGCCTGAGCTGGAACAGAAAAACGGCCCGGCCGTTTCGGTGGAAACCGATGCGAAAAGCGGCAAAAACGCTGGTGAATAAAAAGCCGGGCGGATAAGTGAAAAACGGCAACGCCGCCAGCATGGACTGACCTGCTACGCCGCAGATGCCAATAAAAACGAACAGTTCTGCGCCACCAGTTATTGATAAGCCGCAGTTTGACGACAGGCCGTCTGAAAGCCGCCAAAACGGGTTCTCCCCGTTCAGGCCGCGCTTTCAGACGGCCTTATCTCGGCTGCCCGCAATAATTCCGCCACGCAGTGCAGGCACGCCCGAACCGCCGTTTGAGCTAGATTTCCACGCCCGAAACATCGGCGTTCGGCTTTGGGGTCGATCAGGTACACGGGCACGCCGAAACGGGCATAGTGCAGCAGGGATGCGGCGGGATAAACCTTCAGCGACGTCCCGACCACGATAACGGTGTCGGCGGCTTCGACCAGACGAACGGCTTCTTCTATCAGCGGCACGGCTTCGCCGAACGAGACGATGTGCGGTGCAACGGGTAACCGCGACTGTCGCGGTCGGCTAGGTTTGGTCGCCCCTGCCACGGCAGGATTTCGTTTTCATCAACCGTGCTTCTGAGCTTGTTCAGTTCGCCGTGCAGGTGCAGGACTTTGCTGCTGCCCGCGCGCTCGTGCAGGTCATCTACGTTTTTGAGTGATGATTTGGACGTCGTAGCGCGTTCCAAATCGGCCAGCGCGAAATGGGCGGCGTTCGGTTCGGCTGCCGCAGCGGCACGGCGGCGGGCGTTGTAGAAGTTGATGACGGTTTGCGGGCTGCGGGCGAACGCTTCGGGCGTGCAGACATCCTCCACGCGGTAGCCTTCCACAGGCCGCCGCTGTCGCGGGAAAGGTTTGCAGGCCGCTTTCCGCACTGATGCCCGCACCGGTGAGGACGACGCATTTTTCATGGTTTGTTCCTTGTTGATTGATTTACCTGTCGGCTGCCGCTTATGTGTCCGACAGTTAGGTTCTGTACGCCACCTTATTTATCGCATCTTCGCCTCATCCGAACAGCCTTCGTACAAATCTGCGGACATGCGGGTTTCAGGCGCAGGACGGGTTTGGCCGTTGCGGGCGGGCGTAATGGCTGCGACAGGGAATTGGCGGCATGCGGTATATATAGTGGATTAAATTTAAACCAGTACGGCGTTGCCTCGCCTTGCCGTACTATTTGTACTGTCTACGGCTTCGTCGCCTTGTCCCTGATTTAAATTTAATCCACTATATTCGATTAGAGGCCGTCTGAAAAACGGGAAACGGGGTTTCAGACGGCCTGCCCGGTTTGTTGGCGGGGCAGTCGAAATAAAGTTCGTAGGCCAGTTTGCTTTGGCGGACGCACACTATGCCGCCTTGGCGAATGCGGTTCGAATAGCTGATTCGCCAGTAACCTTCAAACATTTTCATATCCGACCGGCATGTAGACGGGCACCTCTTTGCATCCCCTGCCGCAGTCATGCACAGAACCGAAACGTGCCTGTTCCACTGTTTCAAATTTGCTGCCGATCAGGCTGGCCGGGCCAAGGATGGAAGCCAACGACCATGTTGATGTAATACCGAGGGCCAGCATGATTAAACTGATTTTGGTCATCATGATGATGGCTGCGGTTATCCTCCCGACAACGGGCGGCGGCGGTAGTGATGGGCGGGCAGGCCCAAAACGGTTTCGTGCATCCATACTTTGCGAACCATCCAAACAGACGGCAGTAAGCCAAGAAGAGTAATGAGCAAAGGCAAGCTGCCAAGCGGCGGCAGTCAGTTTGAAGGGATGAACGAAGAAATACGAGACAAAGGCCAGCACTGTAATGATGTAGAATCCCACGGATATGGTTTTCAAAACCTTACACCCAGCGGGTTCATGGTGGCAAATAGGCGGCGGTATTCGGCGGACAAGGCTCTTTGAAAAACTTCTTCGCTGCTTTGTGCCTGCAAGGCTGCTAGAAAAAGCATAGTGGTCGCGGCACAAGTCCAATCGGAAAACGATAGACGTGACAGTCGGGGAGATAGCGTGCAAGTAAAAGGGTCCCCGCCCCTGCATAACTGCGGTATTCGAATGTCCAATCAGTGGGACAGCTGAAACGTTCGCGTCCGAATGCGCCGTATAACACCAGCCGGTCGTTGGTCAGGGGTTGCAAAACGGCTGCAGGTCAGGCCGAACCACATGCCTTCGGGTAAATGATGCCGAGTAAGAAGATAAACAGGCTGACGGCAATGACCGCCCAATCGGGCAGGATGCCATGGATGATGAAGACAATGGCGGTAATGCCGGCAATCAGCGTCAGCAGTATCAGCAGGAAAAGGAACGAGATGAAAGCCCGTATCCGGGAAGCCGGGAAAACCTGCCCGCTTGTGGTTTTGGACGGAAACAGGTATAGACGAATATTGTTGGTTGTTTTTCTGGTTCATCATTTTTCCTTTCTGTAGTGTGTGATGTGCGGCTATATAGTGCGAATGAGGATAAAGGCCGTCTGAAACATCAAACCGGGGTTTCAGACGGCCTTTGCCTTATTCGGCGCGGTTGCGCAAGAATTGCAGCAAGAGCGGCACGGGGCGGTAAGTCGCGCCTTTTTCCTTACCCGACTTCCACGCCGTGCCGGCGATGTCCAGATGCGCCCACGGGTAGTTTTTCCGTGAAGTGCGACAGGAAGGCGGCGGCGGTGATGGTGCCGGCGGGGCGTACCGCCTATGTTTTTGCAGGTCGGCAAAGTTGGATTTGAGTTGTTCGCGGTATTCGGCAAACAGGGCAGCTGCCATGCCTTTGTCGCCGCTTTTGCCGCGATGCGGTCAGGATTTCATCGGCCAGCTCCCTGCGTGTTAGTCAAAGGCCGCTGGCAACGTGGCCGAGTGCGACGATGCACGCGCCGGTGAGTGTGGCGACATCAACTACGGCGGCGGGTTTGAACTGTTCGGCGTGGCTCAGCGCGTCGCACAGTATCAGACGGCCTTCGGCATCGGTGTTCAGGATTTCGATGGTGGTGCCGTTCATGGCCGTTACCACGTCGCCGGGTTTGCTGGCGGTCGCGTCGGGCATGTTTTTCGCAGGTGGGGACGATGGCGGTCAGGTTGATGGGCAGTTTGGCTTTGGCGGCGGCTGCGATGCGCCGATGACGCTTGCCGCACCGCACATGTCGTATTTCATTTCGTCCATCGCTTCGCCCGGCTTGGGCGAGATGCCGCCGCTGTCGAAGGTGATGCCTTTACCGACGAGTACGACAGGGGGCGGCGTTTTTGTCGTACGCGCCGCGCTCAGTGCAGTTCGATGAGGTAAAGGGTCTTGCGCGCTGCCTTTGGCCACCGACCAGAACGAACCCATGTGTTCGCGGATATGGTCTTTATCGTGATTGTGGCAGCCGCACCGAATTTTTCGGCTTCGGCACGGGCGGTGTCGGCCAGATATTTCAGGGTGCAGACGTTGGGGGCGGTGTTGCCCAGGTCTTTGCACAGGTTGATGCCGTAGAGTTGGGCTTCGGCCCAATTCAGGGCAGTTTGCACGGCGTCGGCGTGTTCAGTGTGGAAGGTCACGCCGTTGAGTTTGGCGGCTTTCGCGTCTTTTTGAAACGGTTGAATCGGTAAGCGGCCTGTCCGAAGGCGAGCGCGAAGATTTCGGCGGCTTCGGAGGCTTGGTTTGGGTCGAAGCCGTTCAGGCCGATGTGCGGGTTTTCCTGTTTTTGCGCCCATGCGGCGGCTTCGGCAGCGGCTTTTTCAAGCGCGTCGCGGTACGTCGTTTTCCGGCAGTGCGACCGCCACGGCTTTCAGTTTGCCCGATTCGGCGGTTTGGGCGGCGGCAAAACGTTCGCCTTCGGCCAGCGATTCGAGCAGCAGGCGGGCGGTTTCGTTGTCGGGTGCGTTTTCACGATTGCGGCAGATATAAAGCAATGCGCCTTCCCTGATGCGGCTGCAAGGCGGCGGCTTTTGTGCTAAATTGCATTTTTATTCCTTTCGGTTGGCCGTCTGAAAAACGGCGGAAGCGTTATTTTACCGTGAATCTTCATCCCATGCCCGACACCCTGTTCCTTGAAGCTTGTGGGAAGGCAAGCGGGGTTTAGAATATTTCTTGAAAACGGCATATGCATTTTTCAATTAAAAATAAAATCCCCAAAAGGAGCTATAGAGCTGTTATGAACAAGATGTTTGTTTGCTTTATCTGTTTTTGGCGGTTGCGCTGTCGGTCGGCGGCTGCAGGGGAGGGCTAGTGCCCAGCAGAAACAGGATCTTTCCCATATGAATGCCCGCCAGCGCGATGAAGCAGGGGCGCGAGGCCGCAGCCAATCTGCGCCGAACGGAGTTGAAGGAAGATGCAGACACGAAGGTGGCGGATATCCGCTACCGTGCTTCTGACGATACTTTTTGTGTATACGCTGATATTGAAGAAAATCGCCAGTCCGAAAGTGCTCGATACCGCACGACGGCGCAAGCTCGATACCATGCTCCATAAGGAAGGCAGAAAAGAAATCTGCCGTAGCCGAAATATGCGCGATTTAATGGTGCACGGGCGTTATTCGGTGGAATACCGCGTGCTCGGCGCGCAACGGCAGGGCGTTGTCTTCTCCGATACACATCAGTGCCCGGGATTGTTGAAGATTTAGGTAGGGATAAGGCCGTTTGAAAAAGCTTTTTCGGATTCTAATTCTGTTTACGCCTTTGTTTTTCATATGACTTTTGAAATGGTTTTTACCCGATTGCCGCCGCCGACTTAAGAAAAGAAGAAATACAGAATATATTGGCAAAGCTTCGCTCAAAGGTTATCTTTACCGTCATACCACCCATTCCCGTATCTGCGCTAAGCCATCAACCCCTCGGTGTATTTGCGATATTCGTCAGCAGCACGGTTTGATGGCGAACGACGGCAATACAATGAAATACCGTATAACCACCGACAACGATTAAAGCATGCCCGAACTGATATGGGTTACCAATTGAAAGACTGCCGATAAATCTTTGCATACTTAGGGAAAAAACATCATGAAAAAAGCCTTGTTCGTCCTCTTGACCGCCCTGCCGCTGGCTGCGTTTTCCGCCGAAGGCATGTCCGATGACCTGAAGCGGTTTTTTCTCCGGCCTGACTGCCGCCGAGCGCGACAATTTGGGCCGGGAGGCCGCCAGGAAATGCAGCAGAAAAATATGAATAAAAATACGGATGCCCAATATTCGCATATCCGCATTCTCGATACCCGCTACCGCAGTTCGGACGATACTTTCGTGATATCGGCAAAACAAAACCCGATCAAGATTCAATCATGAACAATTTTCAATCGACGATGGAGCGCGAGGTTGCACAAATAGTACGCAGTGAAATGTGTGCCAGAGCCGATACGCGCGATTTGATGAAGATAGGCCGTTACTCCTTCGAATACCGCATTACCACCGCCAAAGGGAAAAAATTTAAACCGGTGCGGATTAGTGCGAAAGACTGCAGATAAACCATTTTCAGAAAAATATTTGAAAAATGAAGAAAAATACTATTTTTTATGCTTAACGGCTCTGCCGTTGTCCGCATTTTCGGCAGATGGCATGCCCCAAGATTTAAAGCGTTTTTCGCCGGCCTGACCGCTGCCGAACGCGACAACCTTTGGCGAGATGGTAGCCAACGAAATGAGGCAGAAAAATAAGGACAATCAGTATTCCGATTCCGGCCTCCGTTTTATCGATGTCCGCTACCGCAGTTCGGACGATACTTTTTGTCATGATGGCGCAGAATCTCCCGATCAAGACTCAGTCGCAGACAGCATGCAGTCTATGTTGGAACAGGAGTTTGCACGGATGATGCGCGGCAAAATGTGCTCGATACCGAAATGCGGGATTTGATGACGATAGGCCGTTACGCCTTCGAATACCGCATTACCACCGCCAACGGGAAAAAGCTCAAGCCGGTGCGGATTGGCGCGAAAAGACTGCCGATAAACCGTTTGGCTGCAAATGAAAGCGCAACCCAATATACGGATTTGTGCCAAAGACCGCCCATCAAACCGCAGGCCGTCTGAAAACTTTTCAGACGGCCTTTGAAGACTATCTGCACATGATATACCGACAAAACTTCGTCAAAGAACTCACTTTTACCGCCATCGGCATCTTCGTCGTCATCCTGGCCGTGCTCGTTTCCACGCAGGCCATCAACCTCGCTCTGTACGTGCTGCCGACGGGCGCGTGGCGGTGGATGCCGTAGCCGCGCTCATCGGCTTTTTGGACATTGGGCATGACCCCGCTGCTGCTCGTTTTTAACCGCCTACATCTCCACCTCACCGTCCTGACCCGTTTCTGGCGCGACAGCGAAATGTCCGTTTGGCTTTCCTGTGGCCTGTCACTGCGGCAGTGGGTGCGCCCAGTATTGTCATTCGCCCTGCCGTTTGCCGCACTGGTGGCCGCCATGCAGCTTTCCGTATTGCCGTGGGCCGAACTGCGAAGCCGCGAGATTTGCCGAAATCCTAAAACAAAAACAAGAACTCTCCATGGTTTGGAAGCAGGCGAATTCCGCACCTTGGGCAAGAAAAACGGCGCGTTTATTTCGTGGAAACCTTCGACACCGGCCCGGCATCATGAAAAACCCTGTTTTTACGCGAACAAGACGACAAAGGCCGCGAAAACATCATCTTTGCCAAAGAAGGCCGTTTCTCGCTCACCGACAACAAGCGCACGCTCGAACTGACCCAAGGCTACCGCTACGGCGGCATCCCTGGCGAAGCCGACTACAACCAAGTCTCCTTCGAGCGTCTCAACTAATCATCAGCACCACGCCGAAAAATCATCAATCCGATAGACCACCGCCGCACCATCCCGACCGCCAAACTCATCGGCAGCGACAACCCGCAGCACCGCGCCGAACTCATGTGGCGGCTGGAGCCTGCCCCTGGCCGCACTTATATGAGCATATTGGCCGTCCCCTGTCCTACTTCAACCCGCGCACCGGCCACACCTACAACATCCTGTTTGCCATCGGCTTCTTCCTCATCTACCAAAAACGGCCTAACCTTCCTGCGTAATGCCATAGAAAAACGGCAAACTGGGCTTTTGGACGGGCTTCCTGCCCATACACATCATCATGCTGGCCATAGCCGTCATCCCTGCTGCGCGTGCGCTCCATGCCCGCCCAACCCTTCGCCCAAGCCCTGAAAGCCGCATTGAAAGGCCGCGCATCATGACACTCATCGCCCGCTACCTCATCAAACAGCTCAGCATCACCACCCTGTACGCCATGTTTGCCCTGCTTGCCCTATACAGCTTCTTCGACATCGTTGCCGAAGTGGGCGGCGTGGGCGAAGGCGGCTACACAGGGCATTAAAATGATGCAGTACGTCCTGCTGCAAATCCCCGACCACGCCTACCAAATGATGCCCTTGGCCGTACTCATCGGCGGCTTGATTGCCCTAAGCCAGCTTGCCTCCAACAGCGAAATGACCGTCATCAAAACCAGCGGCATGAGTACCAAAAACATCATCGCCATCCCTGCTCGGGTTCGGCCTGATATTCGCCGCCGCCACCGCCCTTCTGGGCGAAAGCGTCGCCCCCGCCGCCAACCGCTACGCCCAAAACCTGAAAACCACGGCCAAAAACGGCAAAATCAGCACCGGCGCGCAAGGGCTGTGGATTAAAGAGCAAAACAACATCATCAACGTGCGCGAAATGCTGCCCGACCAAAGCCTGCGCGGCATCAAAGTCTTCCGCCACGACCAAAACTTCAAACTGGCCCGAAAGCTGGCAGGCAGAACCGCCGTCATCGCTGCCGACGGCGGCTGGAAACTGACCAACGTCCGCCGCAGCATCTTGGACGGTGACCGCGTCCGTACCGAAAAACACGACGGTGAATACTGGCAGGCGGGCATACGCGGCAGCCTGCTCGACGTACTGCTGGTCAATCCCAACCAAATGTCGCTCACCGCGCTGACCGCATACATCAAGCATCTTGAAGACAACAAGCAGCAGGCAGACAACTATAAAATCGAATGGTGGCGCAAGCTCATGTACCCCGTCGCCACCGTCGTTATGGCCTTGGTCGCACTCGCCTTCACCCCGCAATCCACCCGCCACGGCAACATGGGCTTGAAACTTTTCGCCGGCATCTGCCTCGGCCTGGCCTTCCATTTCGCCGGACGGCTGTTCGGCTTCACCAGCCAGCTCTACGGCGTACCCGCCTTTGCCGCCGCCATGCTGCCCACCGCAGCCTTCGCCGCATGGGCGGTGTGGTTGATACGGAAGCAGGGAAAGGCGTTAAACGGGAATAGAAACAGGCCGTCTGAAAACCGTATTTCAGGTTTTTCAGACGGCGCTATTTCCTCCGGTTTAGTCGTCGCGGCGGACTGAAACCACGCGGGACGGTACGGGCATCGACCTTCACGTTGTATTTCGCGCCCGCACTTGATGATTTCCACATCATAATGCGGATAGCTGTCATCACGGTCGAAATCAATGTCTTTACACGCCCGCCGATACGGGAGAGTGCGGCGCGTCTCGCCCTGTGCATAGCTGATGTAGCGGCCATGGGCATACTCGGATCTTTTTCGCCTTATAGCTTTGGCTGTAACGCGGACGGTAGTCATCATCGTACCAATCGTCATCGTCGGCGAAGGCGGGCGCGGCAGCCAGCAGGGGCAAAGGCGGAAAGGGCGGCAATCAGAGTATGTTTGAATTTCATCGTTTTTCCTTTTCGGTTGCGCCTTGTGTCGGCGTGATGTTATCAGCCGTTGCGTACGGCAAGGGGCATAATACGCCCAATGGATTAGCGTAAGATTAGCATCTGCCCAAAGCAGCTGTTTTACGACAAAAAGGCCGTCTGAACGCTCTGTTTCAGACGGCCTCTCTATTTAAAGCACTAAGCTTCGCGCCCTGCCTTCAACACCAGTCGGGCAAAGAGTGCGACACCGGCTGCGAAAAAGCCCAAGCCCAGCCATTTTGCCGCCGTATCCCAGTTTTTCCAAACCAAGCGCGAGCGGCGCGTCCGAACCGCCGTTGGTCACGGAAACGGCGATGATGAAGGCCATTACCACGCCGATCAGGCTTTCGCCGACAATCAGACCTGCCGAAAACAGCGTACCGATGCGTTCGGCGTTTTTTTCAGACGGCCTTCACGGTTTTCCGCCTTTTTGCCGACCGCATACTTCAATACCGCCGCCAACAGCGCACCCGCCACAATCGGCATAGTCACCGACGGCGGCAGATAAATACCCATGCCCACCGCCAATACGGGCAGCGCAAGCTTGCCGCCGGACGATTTTTCAACACCAAATCAACCACAATCAGCACAACGCCGATACCGACGCCGATAAAAATATAATCCCATTGCAGATTGTGCGAGAAGATACCTGTGGCAATCGTCGTCATCAAAGTCGCCTGCGGGGCGGCCAGGGCCTGCGTCGCGTCCATGCCTTCGCGCGGCATCGCGCCGGTAAAAGCCGTAGGCTTCATACAGCAACTCCAACACCGGCGAAATCACAAATGCGCCGACGATACAGCCGATAATCAACGCCACCTGCTGCCGCCAAGGCGTCGCCTTCATCAGATAACCCGTTTTTCAAGTCTTGCAGGTTGTCATTCGAAATAGAAGCCACCGCAATAACGGACGAACCGCAAAACAGCGTCAGCGCGAGCAGGAACTTACGGTTGGCCTCGTCCGCCATCAAACCGTTCGACTCGCCCACCAGCAGCAACACCAGCGAAATCGCCACAATCGACACAATCCCCACGCCCGAAATCGGGCTGGAAGACGAACCGACCAAGCCCTGCCATATAACCGCAGGCGGCGGCAACCAAAAAAAGCCGATGACGGAAGCCAAAAAGCGTGCACACAATCACCAACAACCATGCCATACCGCCGGAAATGTGCGAATCGCCGATAAAGTGGTAGAAAGATACGCCCAAAATCAGCATCATCGACAACGCAGAAAATCATGGCCTTGGGCGATAAATCCTGATCCACGCGTTCTGCTGCGGGCGCACCGCCGCCGAAGCTTTTGAACGACATTTTCATGCCTTCTGTCATCGGCTTGAGCAGCATCAAGCGTCCAAACCGCCGCGATACCGATGGTACCCGCGCCGATAAAGCGCACTTTTTCCTTCCACAGCTTCATCGCAAACGCCACCATTTCCATATCGGCAGGCTGCGGAACACCGGACGAAAAATACGGCACGGCCACGCCCCAGGCAATCGAGATGCCCAACAGGATGGCGATACCGCCCGTCAATCCGACCAACTAGCCTGCGCCGAGCAGTGCCAAGGAAAAAGCCCATCGGCGAGTTGGAAAATCGCCGCACCGCTCTTAAACCAATAACTCGCGCTGTCGTACCGCACACGCAAGCCGCCGGTGCAGAAACTCACCACACCTGCCAGCGCCACCGGTCGCCAGTTCTTTGATGCCACTGCCGCCTTTTTCATCCTGTCCTTCTTCGCGGCTGCCGACCTTCAAAAATCTCAGCCGCCGCCACACCTTCAGGATAAGGCAAATCGCTTTTCACCACCATCGCATAACGCAGCGGCACGGTGAAAAATCACGCCCAAAAATACCGCCCGCCATACAGCAGCGCGGTCTGCCAAAACGGAAACCGCTCGGTAGCCCGGCCATCAAGAGGCCGGGCAGGACGAGAAATAATGCTCGAAAGCGTACCCGCCGCCGAAGCCTGCGTCTGCACCATATTGTTTTTCCAAAATATTGCTGCCTTTGAAAAACTTCAAAACCGCCATCGAAATCACCGCCGCCGAGATCGACGAAGCGAAAGTCAGACCGACTTTCAGGCCGAGGGTAAACGTTGGACGCGGTAAACACGACGGTAATCAGCGCGCCGAGTATCATGCCCCGCAGCGTCAGCTCGCGGTAGTTGGCATAAGGATCATGGGAAGATTGGGTCATGGTCGTAAAGCCTTTTTACAATGTATTTTTCAAGAGACAGGGCCGCATCCTCAGGGCAAAAAGCACACGGACGTTGCGGCGGCATGCACGGCATAGTGTTGCGATTGCAAGAAATGTCGAGTTTTATCCCAAAAATGCAAAGGCCGAATCGGTGGTTTCAGGCCGTCTGAAACCGCTCCGCAGGCCGAAACGCCGCCCGCCAAAATGCCTTCAAACGGGTAAAAAGAGATAAGTCGGGTAAACGGCATGTAAATCGGCTACAATACATTATTCATTTGTTATTGCTTTTTCAGACGGAGAAACCAGTGTTTGCCTTCAAACCCCCTGCTTGAGATGCCGCGCAAAGAAGCTTTTTGCCGTTGCGGCGGCAGTCGTGGCCGCCATGGGCTATACCATCATCGCCCTGGGCTGGCTGCCCCATGCCATGACCATCATCGCCGCCATTACCGCCCCTCTTGGTGTACGGCCTGCTGCGCGGTTTGAAATATGAAGACATGCAGCGCGGCATGGTGGCCTCGCTCAGTCAAAGCATGGGCGCGGTTTACCTATTTTTCTTCATCGGCCTGATGGTGAGCGCGCTGATGATGTCCGCTCGATTCCCACGCTGATGTATGCAGCCTGGCTTCATTTCGCCCGAATATTTCTATCTTTCCGCCTTCGTCCTCAGCTCGCTGATCGGCGTCAGCATCGGCAGCAGCCCTGACCACCTGCGCCACCGTCGGCGTGGCCTTTATCGGCATGGGCGAAGCCTTCCACGCCGATTTGGCGATGACGGCGGGCGCAATCGTTTCAGTGCGTTTTCGGCGACAAAATGTCGCCCCTGTCGGACACCACCGGCATTTCCGCCTCCATTGTCGGCATCGATTTGTTCGAACACATTAAAACATGGCCTACACCACCGTTCCGGCCTGGATACTCACCGCCCTGTTTACCGGCTGGCTGCTGCCCGCCGCCGCCGCCAACGACTTAAACAGCACCGCCGTTTTCCGCCAACAGCTCGAAGCTCTCGGGCTTGGTGCATGCCTATTCGCTGATACCGTTCGCCCTGCTGGTGGTGCTGGCCGTCCGCCGCGTGAATGCCGTCGTAGCGCTGATTGCCACCATCGCCGTTTCCGTCGCCATCACCTACCTGCACAGCACGCCCGATTTGGCCAAACTCGGCGGCTGGTTTTACAGCGGCTTCTCACTGGAAGGCGAATTCGACAAAATCGGCAAACTGGTATCGCGCGGCGGTTTGGAAAGCATGTTTTTCACCCAAACCATCGTCATCCTCGGCCTGAGCCTCGGCGGACTGATGTTCTCGCTGGGCATCATCCCCAGCCTCGCTTGAAGGCATGCGCCGCTTCCTCACCACCGCCGGACGCGCCACCGCCAGCGTGGCGGCTACCTCCGTGGGCGTAAACGTTTTAATCGGCGAACAATACCTCAGCATCCCTGCTGTCGGGCGAAACCTTCAAACCCGTTTACGACAAACTCGGCCTGCATCCGCGCAACCTCTCGCGCACACTGGAAGACGCTGGCACCGTCATCAACCCCCTCGTTCCCTGGAGCGTCTGCGGCGTATTCATTGCCAACGCCTTGGGCGTTCCTGTGATGAACGACCTGCCCTACGCCTTCTTCTGCTACCTCAGCCTGATACTGACCCCGCTGTTCGGCTGGACAGGCCTGACCCTGAGCATAAAGGCGGGACAAAAAGGCCGTCTGAAACCGTATTTCAGGTTTTCAGACGGCCTTTCCACCGATAAACGCATCCGATACGCCCCCGTAGGTCAAACGCGGCGGGCTGCATCTATATATGCCGTCTGAAAAGGCAAGGGCGGTAAGAATTTTGTTATACTGACCGCCTGTCAAAACAACACACTTGGAAAAACCGTCGCAGAACATCAAATTTGCCGCCCTGCTGGCTGCCGCCGCCCTTTCCGCAGCCGCCTGCGAACAGCAAAGCCGCCACACCGCAGCAAGCCTCGGCAGTCCCTAGTGCCGACACCGCTTCCGCCACTCCGGTACACACTCCGACACTCCGTCTGCACCGCCCGCCGCCGCACCACAAACCCTGACCAGTAGCAGACAACGCCGTCAGCATCTCCGTAACCGGCAATTTCCAAGACCAACTCGGCGGCAACGCCCTGCCCGAAGGCGCGGAAGCCGGCACCATCCTTCAACAATACGACGAAAACACCGACATCACCCTCACCGTCGTCGATGCCGGCAAACCCGTCAAACCCGCCAAAGAATACTACGCCAACCTGAAAAACCGCATTGGAACAAGCCGGTTTTGCCAGCCTGAAAGCCGGTGCCGCCACAGAAAATCGCATGGACTATTCCTTCACCGATGCCGAAGGCAACAACCACAACTGCATCAACATCTACAACCCCTGACAACCTCTACGCCGTCTGCGCCGTCAGCAGCAGTGCCGACAACGCGACACTGGCCGAAACGCTCAAAGACGTCAAACTGCTGAAAAAAGCGATGTAAAACACACATACGCAACACGAGGCCGTCTGAAAGCAACTGCTCCAACAAAGCAACCGCCTTTCAGACGGCCTTTCCACCAACAAACCATCCCGCACCGACCGCCATGTCCCGACCACCATCCCCCGCCGCACCCCCGCCCCGTTTTTCCAGCGACACAGACCGCGACATGATGCGCCGCGCCCTGACCCTCGCCGCCGAAGGCCGCGCTCACCTCCCCCAACCCGCGCGTCGGCTGCATCATCGCACACGGCGGCAAATCGTCGGCCAAGGCTTCCACCTCAAAGCGGGCGGCCCCCATGCCGAAGTCCACGCCCTGCGCCAGGCAGGCGAAACGCGCGCAGCGCGACCGCCTACGTTACCCTCGAACCATGCAGCCACGGCTTACCGCACCCCGCCCTGCGCCGAAGCCCTGATACAGGCGGGCGTATCACGCGTCGTCGCCGCCATCGCCGACCCCAACCCGCAAGTGGCGGGCAGAGGCTTCGCCATGCTCTCCGTTGCCGGCATCCGAACCGAAAGCGGCCTCGCTCGAAACCGAAGCGCGCGAACTCAACCGCGGCTTCCTGTCGCGCATCGAACGCTACCGCCCCTTCGTCCGCCTCAAATGCGCCGCCTCCCTCGACGGCAAAACCGCCCTTTCAGACGGCCTCAGCCAATGGATTACCGGCGAAGCCGCCCGACGCTGACGATACAAATCCTGCGCGCTGAAAGCTGCGCCGTCCTCACCGGCATCGGCACCGTACTGCCGACGACCCCCAACTCAACGTCCGCGCCTTCCCACCCTGCGCCAACCCCTCCGCATCGTCCTCGACAGCCGCCTGCGCCTGCCGCCGACGGCCAAACTGCTGGCCGACCCCGAATCACCTGTCCTGCTCCTGACCGCCGTCCCGCCTGAAAAATACCCCGCCGCCCCTCGCCGCCGTCCCGCATCTCGACATCCTGACCGTCCCCGCCGCCGACAGTACCGCATCAGCCTGCCCGCCGCCCTCCACCCTGCTGGCGGAACGCGGCATCGGCGAACTCCTGGTCGAAGCAGGCGCAACGCTGTGCGGCGCATTCCTGCAATCAGACTTGGCAGACGAAATCGATCCTCTACCAAGCGGGCAAAATCCTCGGCGGCAACGCCCGCAGCCTGTCTGACCTGCCCGAAAACCCCGCCGCACCGCAACAACCCGCATCATGGCAAACCCGTTCCGTAACAATCCTCGACGGCGGCGACCTCAAACAAGTGCTGCGCAAAAAGAGGCCGTCTGAAAACGGATTTTGCACCTTTCAGACGGCCTTTTCCTCCATAAACAACCGCATACATCACAAACACTCAAGCGGCTGAAGCGGCTTTCCCGCAACCGCCGCCCCAACTCCGAACAACCCGCCCGACAAACACACCGCTCCGCCGCTTGCAAGCCTCCCCTAGGAGCCGCCCATGAACTTCGCCAACCTCCACCAAAACTTCATCCTCCTCTCCCCGCTCACCCTCAACCAACACCTCGGCAACCACGGCTTCTGGCCCGCATTCATCGCCGAAGCCACCCCTTCGTCCGCAACATCAAAAGCACGCCCCGCATCAACGCCGGCCAATTTGACGGCGGCAAGGCAATCAAACACGTACCGCCTGTCGTGGCGCGACGAAACCCCTGCAAAAACTCGCCGACAACTACCACCGCAGCACCTTACCGGACACCTTCCATTTCGACTTCTTCTCCGCCGAATTCCCTCCCCGCCGCCTGCGCCAAACAAAACACCACCCCCGCCCTGACCCCTGAAGCTGACCGGCATCTACGGCTGCAGCCACAGCGGCCTGCTGCTCAGCTTCCGCCAAGACTATTTTCGACGGACTGGGCGAAACCGCCGTAAACGCATCCCTCAACCGCCTCACCGCCCTGCTGCAAACCACCCTGCGCCTGAAAAACAACGGCAATACGCTTACCCCTGCAACGGCGGCACCCACGGCGCATGGACAAACTGCATCATGGACTTATCCCCGCCGATGCCGCCGAACCGAACGGCGGAGACTGGACAATCAACGAAGAATTTGCCGACTGGGCAAAAATTTTTAAACATCAGCCGATAAAAACAAATCAACCGCAAACCTTATCCCGCCATAACTGTCTGCGAATGGAAGAGGCCGTCTGAAAAACGTTTCAGACGGCCTTTCTAAGCAATTAGGGCGTAACTATTATCTTCAGCATTATTCGGACTCTGCTATTATCCTAGGTATGAACGGCTTTTTCCTCTAGAAACATACATCTTTGTTTCATTAAGAAATATTTTCATGACAGCCATTCTTTTGAAACCCCTGTCAATGCTTCCCATTCGGAATCGGCTTCTGCTTTTCCATGCGGGATAAAAATTTGTCTGCAAAATCGTTTTTCGGTAATTTGAGAACCAGTAAGACCGCCATCCTTTACTTTTTCTAGTTCCCACCACGAAAAGGTTGCATCCCCTTAAATCCACATTTTTGCAGTTTGGCTCCCTGACAAATTGGCATTTTGCAGGTTGGCTTCAGTTAAATCGGCATTTTGCAGGTTGGCTTCCCACAAATTAGCATTTTGCAGGTTGGCTTCCAACAAATTAGCATTTTGCAGGTTGGCTTCCCACAAATTAGCATTTTGCAGGTTGGCGTACGACAAATTGGCATTTTGCAGTTTGGCAAAATATAAAGTGGCATATTGCAGATTCGCACCATACAATTGACTTTTTCAAAATGAACTTTTTAGATAGGCTCCCCTCGAAAATCAACCCTCGCTCAAATTCAAACCCGACCAATCTCTGGCCTTTTTCATCAACCCCTGCTCAAATTGAAATTCATCCCGACCAAGCAAAGATCTCGGCAGCATTTCAGGAAAATCGCGCAGATTCAGTTGCGTATGATCCAAGCTGAGCAGCACATGGGTTAAAGCCACACCCATAGGGCTGTCTGCCTTCCGTATTAATTCCTCAATAATTGCTTGCTGCTCACGATCAGATAAATTTTCCTTTTCCCATTTCTTCAAACTGTCCTGCTGCATTGCCTCGCCAGGCGGATTTCAACAGATTGAATGCCGGCAGGCGGAAACTTTCGCCATAATCGCCCCTAAAAAAACGGCAGCAGGTTATAGACGGCGGAAATTGCAAGGCGACCGCGCCCTCACGCTTGCCAAAAAGTATCGAAACCCTCGGCATGCGGTTTTTGCCGTACTCTTCCGTTTTTCTCCGTCGTACGCTCGATAAGCTGAAGTTCTCCTTCAATTTCGCCCTTGTCTTTTAAACCTTCCTTTGCGTGGTTTTATCCACCGTTTTAATTTCCGGCAAATGCGCCGCTCACCCATTCGGACAGCTTTTTGAAATTCCTTCAGATTGATGCTCTTTCCGTTGGTTTTCGATTTGCTGCCTGTTGTTTTCGTCGCGGAAATGCCAGATGGCGAAGGCGACAGGTGCGGAAACGACCAAAATAATAGAAATTCCAAAACCCGGCGGATTTTTCCATCAGCTCGAAACAACTTTGAAAAAGATAAACAAAAAGATGAAAAATAACAACGGACGCTATTCCTGCACAAAAACTTTCCCTGCATTGGTCAATTTTCTCCAAGCATATGCTCCTCCCAAAACAATCAAACCAAATCACTCAATCATCCACTTACGGGCAGCAAACCAAACACCGAGTTTGCTCCCAAATGTAATCTGCATTTCCCATTGCTCGTCCTTTCGTCAATCAGCCTCGTCATTTTTCCATGCCACCCCGCCGGAGACAAGCCGCCGCCTGTATGAATCTCCATCCCACAGGCAATGTGCGGCATATCCGCACAAAATTTCGGTTTTCCCGAAACCACTCGAAAAGCAATCCGCCGTTTCGACATCTTCCTTTCAGACGGCCTTTCCTTTCAGGCCGTCTGAAAAACTAAAAGCCGGGCATTGATACCCGGCTTTCATTGTGCTGCCCGCGCTGTTTTTCAGACGGCCTATTTCTTCCCGCCCGTGCTGCTCGGCTGAATCACGATATTGACCCGTTTGCCCGGCTTGCCGCCCGCCGCCTTGCTGCCGCTGACGGTATAGACTTCGGTGCGGGTGTTGTAGGTGATGACCGCGCCCTCGGCTTTGTCGCCGCCGCGCGTTACTTTGGCGTTGCCGCTCAGTTTGACGACGTTGCTGGCCGAGGAGTATTCGACTTGGCTGGCCTCGCCGTTTACCGTTCCTTTGCCGCCGTCTAGCGTTTGCCCGAAACGGACGGGGCTGCCGCTGGCTTTCATGGTTTGCTGGCCGTCCGCGCTGCGCACGACACTGACGCTGGCGGCGCGGATGTTGAGCGTGCCTTGTTTGATGACGACGTTGCCGCTGAAGGTGGTGGATTGGTTTTTGGTCCAATTCGCCTTGGTCGGCTTCGATTTCAATCGGCTGCTTGCGGTCGCTTTCCAGCGCGTGCGCTTGGAGGAAAACGGCCAGCAGGCCGCAGCACAGGCCTTTAAGAAGGATTTTTCGGGTCATAGATGGTTGCTTTCACTCGTGAGGGCAGCAGGAGCAGCCCTTGTTCTTCGTTATAACTGAAACCGCCCGCTGAGCCGTGCGACAGGCCGTAGCTGAATTGTACGGGGCGGTCGGAAGCGGCGGTTTTCTTGACGGTATCGACGGTTATCCTTTCGGCGGTCAGCTTGCAGCCGTATGCTACCGTCGCCCGCCTCTTTGTGCAGCACGACCTGCCGTTCGAACAATGCCCGCCGCGTTTCGGTATCGTAACGCGCCTCGTTGCCGTTTATTTGGTAGGTTTTCACGCCTTGGTGGTACATCTTCATTTCAGGCCGTCTGAAAACCACTTCCGTGCTTTTCGGCAACTGCCAGGCCGCCTCGGCATCCAATTGCTCCCGCAACAGGCCTTCGCTGTCGAAACGCCGTCCGGCAATGCCCGACATCGAATATTGCGGCTCTTTCGGATTCAGCGCCACTTCTTCCACCGTTACCTCGCTGATGCGGTCGAGCCAGGCGGAAAGCCCGCCCAGCACTGCGGCCAACACCAGCGGGAACAGCAAACCGTATCGCCACTTCTGCATCATTTTACATATTCTTCCAAAAGCGGGAGCCAAAGTACCCTGCGCCTGCATAATCAAATCGCACAGCTCGCGCACCGCACCGCAGCCGGCATGGTTCAGGGTGATGTGGGCGGCATATTGTTTGACAAACCAATGCGCTGGGCACGGCTACCGGCAGCCGCAGCGCACCATAACCGGCAAATCGACCACGTCGTCGCCGATAAAGGTGCACTCGTCTTCCGCCACGCCCGCCAGCCCGCGCAATTCGGCATAAGCCGCGCGTTTATCGTGTATCCCCTGAAATAATGGTTGATACCGAGCCGTTTGACGCGCAGGCCGACAGAGGGTGCATCGCGGTAGGTGATAATCGCGGTTTGAACGCCGCTGTTTTGCAGCATCTTCAAACCATGCCCGTCCAGAGTGTGGAAAGATTTGATTTCCTCGCCGTTGTCGCGGATGAAAATCCATGCCGTCGGTCAGCACGCCGTCCACATCCATAATCAGCAGCCTGATTTTGGCGGCGCGTGCCTGCAATTCGGAAGAAAGGGTTTGCATTATGATTCTTTCAGACGGCCTAAAAATAGTTATTTTTAGCATTGAACGTACCCGCCGTCCGCGATACCTTGACCTGGCCACAAACAGATTTTACAATTATTCTCATTATGATTTAATATTCAAACCTCCGCACCGCAATCACGAAAGGAAACACCAATGAGCAAAAAGTCAGCATCTTGGTCGGCAGCCTGCGCAAAGGCTCGTTCGCCCGCAAAATAGCGCAAAACGTCATCCCGATGTTCCCGGAAGGATACGAAGCCTGAATCGTCGAAATCGGCCACCCTGCCGCTCTACAACTTCGACTACGACGACCCCGCCGAAACCGATTTTTCCCACGCCCGAAAGCTACACCGCCTTCCGAGAAACCATCAAAGCTTCAGACGGCGTTTTGTTCGTTACCGCCGAAAACAACCGCACCGTGCCCGCCTGCCTGAAAAACGCGTGGACATCGGCTCCAAACCGAACGCCGACGTCGCATGGAAAAACACGCCAGCCGGCATCATCAGCCATTCCGTCGGCAAAATGGGCGGCTACAGCTCGCAGAAAAACCTGCGCCTGGCCTTGTCCTACTTCAATATGCCGCTGACCGGACAGCCCGAAGCCTTCCTCGGCAACTCCCCCACCTTGTTTGACGACAACGGCAAACTCATCGAATCGGCACGCGGCTTCGTGCAAGGCTACATCGACCAACTCGTCGCCCTGATTGAAAAATCCGAAGTAAAGGCAACGCCGGACGGCAGGCCGTCTGAGACATACAGCCAAACAGGCAAACCAGTTTTCAGACGGCTCTTTAAAATTTAATTTATATAAATATCAGCCTGATAAATCCACCAGCTCAAATTCCGCTTGCCTAGATGTGCGTAACATGATTTTAATCGCGCGCTTCAAACAAATGTGGCCAGATAGCCCAGTCGGTAGAGCAACGGATTGAAAAATCCCTGTGTGTCGGCAGTTCGATCCCGCCTCTGGCCACCACATCATACCGCCCTTTCAGCGGTTATGCCTGAATATCCCTGCTTCCTTAACCGAATCGGCTGAAAAATATACGGCCTTCCCTCCTGTACCGTTTCAAATCAAAAACGTGCGAATGCCGCAGCCATGAAACCGAACGGCCTCAAGCCGAGCATCAAAACCGCCGCCCGCTTTTCAGACGGCCTCCGTCCCTGTTCTGACAGACTTTGTTTTCCCCAAATGTAAAAACGGCATCGGGCTATACAACGACCGATGCCTGTCTATTCTATAGTGAATTAAATTTAAACCAGTACAGCGTTGGCTCGCCTTGCCGTACTATTTGTACTGTTCTGCGGCTCACCGCCTTGTCCTGATTTAAATTTTAATCCACTATATCTTTCTGCTGAGCTTTTATGATGAAACATCCAAACGATAGCGGGCGGTAAAACGCTTTGCCCCGCCCGGCGGCAGAATGGTCAAGCCGATGCCGTTGTTGAAGCAGTCGGGCGCGCCGCTGAGGTTTTCCAACGCGATGGAGGTACGTTCGGGCGGGATGTAGATTTGCAGCAGAGGATAGTTTTTTCGGCAAAAACGTCGAGCGTGCGCGCGCCGTGCCGTAAGGTGCAGACGGGGCGTGTGCCGCCGTTGCCGTTCAGCTCAAAGCTGTTATCCAATTCTATGCCGCGCAGGGAGGCGGCTTCTGCAAAGCGGTTATCGGACAGGCGCGCACCGGTGGGCAGCAGGTCGGCATCAAATTCAAGCTGTGTGCCGCCGTTGATTTGCAAAGTCCAGTCGTCCGCCGTGCCGCCGAGGGTGAAATAGGGATGCCAGCCGTCGGCCAGCGGCATGGGGGCAGTGCCGGTGTTTTTGGCGGTGGTGGAAACGGTGAGGCCGTCTGAAGACAGGGTGTAGCGCACGGTCAGGCGGTAGGGGAAGGGGAAACCGTTTTGGTCGGCAGGATAAGCGTACGCCAACTCTATCCAAGCCGCGTCTTCGCTGCTGCCGTGCCCGTACCGATGCAAACGGTGCGTCATAAAGCAGGCCGTGGATGGCATGGCCGTTCAAAACGTGGCGGCTCGGTTTGATATTCGCGCTCGTCGAAACGGTAGCCGCCCCGGTTCAGGCGGCAGGGGAAGGGGCTGAGTTTGGCACTGCGAAAGCCGTCGGTGATGTGTTGCCGGGCATCGTCAGTACCGCGATAAGCGGAGATGCAGTTCAACCACTCGCCGCCGCCGAAAAACGGCATAGCGGTTCAGAAGTGCGCCGAAAAATAGATTTCCGCTTCGGCATGGCCGTTTTGCCGCAACACGGCGCGGTCGGATTCGGATTTGGCAGGAAAAAGTCATGATGAGGGCCGTCTGAAAAGAAGAAGGCGGAATTATGGCGAAACAAAACGGCAAGCAGGCGGCGTATAACGTCCGTCTCTGCTAAAATCCGCTCCGCACCGTTCCGACATGTCCGACACCGCCCGAATCACCGCCAGCTATGGCCGCCATTACACCGTCCGTACCGAATCCGGCCAAACCTACACCGCCACCGCGCGCGGCAAACAGGTGGATTTCGCCTGCGGCGACCGGGTGCACATCGAAGTGCAAAACGGCGAACAGGCCGTCATCCGCGATTTCCCTGCCGCGCCGCAGCCTGCTTTACCGCCAAGACGCATGGCGCACCAAACTGATTGCCGCCAACGTGGACCGGCTGTTCATCGTTACCGCCGCCGTCCCGTCGCCGAGCGAAATGCTGCTGCAACGCGCCCTGCTGGCGGCGGAAGCGGGCGGCATCGAAGCCTTTATCGTACTGAACAAAACCGACCTGCCTCGAAAGCCCGGCCTGGCGGGAAAAACTGGCCTTCTACGAAGGTTTGGGCTATCCAGTTGGCCGCCGTCAGCGCACTGGAAAAACGCCGAAACCCTGCGCCCGCTGCTGCAAGGCTGCACCAGCATCTTCCTCGGACAATCGGGCATGGGCAAATCCACCCTCACCAACGCCCTGCTCGGCGGGGAACATGCCCGCACGGGAGGCCTCTCCGCCGCACTCGATTCCGGCAAAACACACCACCACCCACGCCCAAATGTACGACCTTGCCGCCGACAGCTTCCTCATCGACTCGCCCGGCCTGCAGGAATTCGGCCTCGCACCATCTGGACGCCGCCGACCTGCTGCAATATTTCCCCGACCTGCGCCACCCTGATCTGGACCGATGCCGCTTCCACAACTGCACCACCGCAAAGAACCCGGCTGCGCGGTCAAACAAGCGGTAAAAGCGGCGAAAATGCAAAAAGCCGACCGCCTGAACTTCCTGCAACGCATCACCGACGAGACCGACCGCCAAACCCTATTAAACCAAGCCCGCCCTAATCCGATTCCAACCTCACCGAACCCATACTTTCAGACGGCCTCAACCCATCAAACGCCATGAACACCCTGCCCGCCCATTTCCCCATCCTCGCCGCCCCTCGTTGCAGTGCCCTCCCTTATCGTCATCATCATTATCGGCCTGCTGTCCCGCAGCCGCCGTCAGGCTGAACTCGTCCGTCTTCACGCCGAACGCGACAACCTGAACGAACGCCAACGGCAGTCCGACCTCAAGCCGCCGAATCCGCCCGGCAAATCCAAACCCTGCAACAACACCTGCAACAAACAGAAACCGAATTGGCCGCCGCATCCGCTCCTCAACCGCCGCCTGCCCGAACTGCAACAGCAACTGGCCGACAGCCGCAGCGAATACGCCGAACTCGAACAAACACCCGCCGCCTGCACGGCGAATCATGCCGCCGCCGAACAACAAACTCCGCCACCTCACCGCCCAAGCGGAAGAATTAGGCCGTCTGAAAACCGACTATGCCGAACTGCAACAACAACTGGCCGAACAACAAATCCGCAACGAACGCCTCAACACCCTGCTCGAACAAGAACGGCAGGCACAGGAAGAAAAAACTCGCCCTGCCGACAACGCCCGCGACCTCATGAGCGGCCAATTCCCGCCACCTGGCCGACGAAATACTCGAAGACGCCGCTTCACCGAACAAAACCGCGAACACCTTTACCGCCTGCTCAACCCCGCTGAACGAACGCATCAGCGGCTTCGCCCAACTGGTTCAAAACACCTACGAAAAAGAAGCGAAAGAACGCCTGACCCTTAGAAAACGAACTCAAACGCCCTGCAACAACTCAACAACCGCCTGCACGACGACGCCAACGCCCTCACCGATGCCCTCACCGGCAGCCGCAACAAAAACCCAAGGCAACTGGGGCGAGATGATTCTGGAAAGCGTGCTCGAACACCCGGCCTGCAAAAGGGGCGCGAATACATCATACAGGCATCGGGCACGCAAACGCAGGAAGACGGCCACACCCGCCGCCTCAGCCCGACGTTTTTAATCAATCTGCCCCGACAACAAACAAATCATCATCGACAGCAAAGTCTCCCTCACCGCCTACGTCCGCTACACACGGGCGGAAAACGAACACGAAGCCCGTCAGGCACTCGCCGCCCACGTCCAATCCGTGCGCCAGCACATCAAAGAACTGGCGATACAGCGACATCGACGGCCTGAAAACGCTGGATTTCGTCTTCATATTCATCCCGTCGAACCCGCCTACCTCGCCGCCCCTGCATGCAAGAACCCGGCCTGTTCCAAGAATGCTTCGACAAACGCATCATGCTCGCCGGCCCCGGCACCCTGCTGGCCACCCTGCGCACCGTCGCCAGCATCTGGCGGACCGAACAGCAAAACCGCAACGCGCTGGCCATTGCCGACGAAGGCGGCAAGCTGTACGACAAATTCGTCGGTTTCGTCGATACCCCGCAAAAAGTCGTACCGCAACATCGACCAGGCGCAAACCGCCTCACCAACAAGCGTTCAACCAACTCAAAAGCGGCCACGGAAACCTCGTGAACCGCGCGCAAAAACTCCACCGCCTCGGCCTGAAAACCGCCAAACAGATCGACCGCCAACTGACGGAAGAGGTACGGTAGCGGAAACCGAAACATTCGCCCTGCCCGCACCGGAAAGCGGGGAAACGGAAAACTGCGGATAAGCCCTGCAACAGCAGAAATGTACATCCGGCAACCAAACCGATTGGCAACAGGGAAACAAATCTGGAGGCCGTCTGAAATACCGCAGCACCTGTATCGGCATCTGACTATCCAAATGATGACAGCCTGTGAAGCGGATACCTGAACACCGCATCCGCCCGTGCATGACAATAAACAAAAAAGTGCCCGCAAAATGCTTTGAGGCCGTCTGAAAACAGTTTTTCAGACGGCCTCAAACATTTTTGGCAGACTAACTGGCAACCATTGATGCACAGGGTTGAAATAATGCGCCCCGACAGCTGGAAGATTATCCAGCTGCCGGGGTGCGGTTCAAGCCTTCAGACGGCCTCTTTTCACAAGCGGACAACTGCAACAGGATGCCTGTTTAAAGCCTCATCCGCCATCACACAAGCCGTTCGGCTTATTTCATACCGGGAACAAGCCCTTCATTCCCTTGGCCATGCTCATCAGTTTGCGCATATTCTGCCCGCTGAACATTTTCATCATTTTTCAGTGACTGCTCGAACTGGTTCAGCATTTTATTGACTTCCTGAACCGTGGTACTCGAACCGCATGCCGATGCGGCGTTTGCGGCTTTGCCTTGATTAAGGCGGGATTGGCGCGCTCTTCGGCGTCATCGAATTGATGATGGCTTCGACATGCCCCCATCGCTTTTTCCGCCGTGCCTTCGGGAATCTGTTTGGAAAGCTGGCCGATTTCGCCGGGCATTTTTCGACATCAGGTTCTCCAAACCGCCCATATTCCGCATCTGCTGGATTTGCGCTTTGAAGTCGTTAAGGTCGAAGCTCTTGCCCTTGCGCAGTTTTTCGCCATCTCGGCGGCAGCGGCTTCGTCTATGCCTTTTTGAACATCTTCCACCACAGGTCAGAACGTCGCCCATGCCCAAAAATCCGGCTGGCGATACAGTCGGGGTGGAAGGCTTCCAAACCGTCGATTTTTCGCCCACACCGATGAATTTAATCGGTTTGCCGGTCACTTGGCGCACAGACAAGGCCGCACCGCCGCGCGAATCGCCGTCCATTTTGGTCAGCACCACGCCGGTCAGCGGCAACGCCTCGTTAAAGGCCTGCGCCGTATTGACCGCGTCCTGACCCAGCATCGCATCAACGACGAACAGGGTTTCCACGGGATTGACCGCCGCATGAGTGCCTTTGATTTCGTCCATCATTTCCTGATCGATGGCCAAACGTCCGGCGGTATCCACCATCAGCACGTCGTAAAACCCGCGCTTGGCATGGTTTAAAGCCGCCAAAGCAATATCGACGGGCTTTTGCGTCGTATCAGAAGGGAAGAAATCAACCTGCACCTGCTCGGCCAGCAAACGCAGTTGCTCGATGGCGGCGGGCGGTACACGTCGGCTGAAACGACGAGGATTTTTCTTTTTTATCAACCGTTTTTCAGCAGCTTGGCCAATTTGCCGACGGTAGTGGTTTACCGCACCCTGCAAACCTGCCATCAATACGACGGCAGGCGGGGCAACCGCCAAATCCAATTTGCTGTTTTTCCTTGCCCATCAGTTCGATCAGCGCCTGATTGACGATGGTGATGAAGGCCTGTTCTGCCGTCAGGTTGTCGTTGATTTCCCGCCCGACTGCCTTTTTCTTTAACATTGTTGATGAAATCGCGTACGACCGGCAAGGCGACATCCGCCTCCAGTAACGCCAAACACGGACTTCGCGCAGGGCGGGCTTGATGTTTTCTTCATTCAGCGTCGCCACGCCACGGATATTTTTGAAAACGGAATAAAACCGGTTGGTCAGATTGTCTCAACATGGACTTCCTTCATAAGCTGCCACGCGGACAGTGTTATTTGATAAAATCGGCGCATTTTACACTACCTGCGTCATAGTGGATATGCGCAGGTCGGGAAGTTTGCTATGCCGGTTATGATGATTTGTTTGACACTTGTTTGTCGCCGCACTGGCGGGATTCGTTTGGTTTTGGCGTTTGAAGAAAATGCCGCCGACTATCCGCTGCGCTGGGAATTGGCCGTTCTGGCTGGCTCCTCGCTGCCGCACGGCCTGATGATTATGTTGCCGCCGCTGGCCAATCAGACGTTGATTATGGGCTTCGGGCATGCATCGGCGGTGATTGTGTGGTTGATGCTGATGCTGTATCTGATGGGTAGCTTCTTCTATCGCCTGCGCGGTTTTGCAGCTGCTGCTGTACCCCTTGTCCGTCTTGTTCATGTTGCTGGCAATACTCTTCCCCGGCCATGTGGAATCCTACCGGATAACGGACTCGGCCGTTTATGCTGCACATTATTTCATCACTGCTGGCATACAGCCTGTTTGGCATTACCACCTTGATAGCCGTGCTGATTTTGTGGCTGAGCCGCGATTTTGCATCGGCACAGGTTGTCGCCCGCCCGCTCTTTCCCTGCCGCCGCTGCTGAGTTTGGAGCGGATGATGTTTCAAAGTATGTGGATAGGTTTTGCCCTGCTGACGGTTTCGGTTATCAGCGGTACGTTTTTGCCGAGGAGGTATTCGGTAGTCCGATGACGTTCACGCATAAAACCATTTTCAGCATTGTGTCTTGGTTTATTTATGCGGGCTGCTGCTGAAACGCAGTATGACGGCATGGCGCGGAAACGGCCCGCCGTTTGGACGATTGTCGGCTTCATCAGTTTGATGCTGGCTTATGGGCAGCAAATTCGTACTGGAAGTTATCCTGCACCGTTAAAGCCGATTTACTGTCAGGCCGTCTGAAAACTGTATCGAAGCATTTTTCAGACGGCCTGTAAGGACAATAACCGGCAAACGCAAAACAGGCCGCCCTTATGGGACAGCCTGTTTATCATACTACATGTGGGTTATGCCCTATTTCCTCATTTCTATATTGCCTTTGTTTACTTGGCGTTGAGCGTTTGCTCTTATGTAGTGCAATGTAATGCAAAAACGGATTGCCTGGCAAGTACTATTATCATTACATCTTTAACAAAGACATTAAATTGCCGATACATTTTATTTAGGGGCGGTTTAAATGTTAAATTTGATTTTTACCTGATTTAAGCACAGTCCCTCTTAAAAACAAAAATCCTGTAATTGCTATTTTGTTGCATCCAGCCGTCTGAAAAAGGACTTCATGAGAATTTTACTTGTTTTTGCTGCTTTTGCCAATAAGGCAAGTTTGGGCCGAAATGCGCTACGGCGTACTGACATATCATGATGTGGTCGAGGGCAAAGGTGTCCGATCAAACGGACACCCCCACGGTCAGCCGTAGCAAACTAATCGAGCATTTCGACTGGTTGAAAAACAATGGTTATACGCCCGTCAGCTGGAAGCAGATTAGAAGCGGAAGCAGGCAAAGGCAGTCTGCCCGAAAAACCTGTCCTGCTGACTTTTTGACGACGGCTATTTGAGCTTTTTACCAAACCGTTTTTCCCCATTGTTGCAGCAATACCGTTATCCCGCGGTATTGGCCGTTGTAACTTCATGGCTGGATGAAAAAGATTATGTCCCATATGGCACGATCAAGTTGCCACGTAATCACTTTTAAGTTGGCCGCAAATAAAAACTTTGCAGCAAAGCGGTCTGGTGGAAATTGCTTCCCCATAGCGACAATCTGCATCGCGGTCAGGCTGAAACCCTATGGGTTCGGAATTTGCCGCCGCCCTTTCTGGATATTACCGAAACGAGTGAATTACGAAACAGCCGAAGAATATCGGCACAGGGATAGAAGCAGATTTGAAAACGTCCGCAGACAAAATCGAGGCGGCATACCGGAGTAAAGGCCTGGGATTATCGTTTGGCCGTATGGACGGTTTAAATCAAACGACCGTGATGTCGCCCGCAAACAGGTTTTGACGGTAGTTTTCACCCTACGACCGTCGGCTAAACCGTCTTTCAGACGGCCATATAGGCCGTGCAATGTTAGATGAAAGGCAGTGATACCGCTTTTTCTGCAAAGCTATTTGCAAGAACAACTGCCACGTCACAGACCGCAAAAATAGCCCATGTCGATTTTGGATTACATCTGACACAGATGAGCGGCAAATGAACCGCAATATTGATGCATTGATTGACCGCATCAGCAAATTGGGCGTGAACACCGTTTATCTTCAGGGCATTTGCCGATCCTGACGGCGACGGCACAGCGGATGCCGTTCATTTCCCAAACCGCCGTATCCCCATGCGTGCAGACCTATTCAGCCGGGTTTCATGGCAACTAATGAGCCGTACGAAAACCGAAGTTTATGCCTGGATGCCGATGTTGGCTGTGAATGCAGGGAAAAGGTCACGAATATGTAACCGACCATCGTACCCCAAATGCCCGATCCGCCCATTATCTGCGACTCTCCCGTATAACGATCGAAATTATTGGAAGATTTGTATGAAGACTTGGCCTTTCATGCCCGGATTTAACGGCATCATCTTTCATGATGACGGCCTGCTTACCGACAATGAAGGCAAAATCGCACCCGGAAAGCGCAGTGAAGAACAATACCGCCGCGAAGCCGTACAAAAAGAACAAGATTTAATCAAACACGGGGATCGCCTTAAAACAGCTGCCTTAAATTACAGCTTCAACGGCCTCGAACAGATGAAAACCGCGCGCAACCTTTATGCGGAGTTATTACCGATAAAACCAACAGAAATGGTTTGCCCAAAGTCTGCCGGCTTTCGTAAAACATTGTGATTACACAGCCATCGTGGCTGCTGCCCTACATGGAAAATGAAGCAGCAATCGATAGTCTTCAAGCCGCCGAATGGTTAAAAAGGACTAGTAACAACCGTGCAGAACAGTGGACTGCCGTCTGAAAAATCGTTTTTGAACTCCAAACTGTCAATTGGCGTGAGCGAGCGTCCTCTACCCGCAGGAGAAATTACCAACTGGCTGCACATCCTGCGCCAAGCCGGAGTACAAAATATTGGCTATTATCCAGATAATGTACACACCAATCAGCCACCAATACAACAAATAAAAACCCGTGCTCGATCAATTTCAATCAGTCAAAAGGGGCTGTCCAGTTTCTTGGACAGCCCTAAAATTATTTAATCCATTATAAGTTTACTCAATCAGAAACCGTTTTCCATCAAAATCTGTCCCGGATTCTTATTGCGATGCATGGAGAAACCCATATTCAATAAAGCCTGCAAAAGTATCTTTAACCATATCAGGATTGCCACGAGCATAAAGCGAGTATGTTCCGGGAGTAAAGGGAAGCTCTAAAGCTTTCAGACAAAGTGCCCTCCCGTCAATAACTCCGGCAAACGTTTGTGGAGTACGCCATCATCCCTCGTTAATACTGGTAGAAAACTAAATTTAGTAAAAGTACTCACCAACTAAGGATGATCTGCCAATTCATCAAGCCGATTTCTGAAAATCAATTCCTCAGCATAAGAAACAGAATGAACCAATACTAAACGTTCAAATTTCTGCCAGCACCTCAGGTTGCTCCAAAATAGACAGGAAGGGAGCTGTTCCGAAACCCGTACATAACATTATCAACTCTCGACCGTCTGAGTAAAACGTTCGGGCAACAAAAACCTGTAGCGTTCTTATCGAGCAAAAATAGTATCTCCGGCCTTCATCTGCATAAAATACGCAGACATCGGGCCGTCTGAATCAAGACGGCAAAATATTCCAAAAATATCAGGAATATTCCGCAGACATAATGGAATAAGCACGCCAAATATAGCCATTCCCATCACGAAAGCCTAAACGAGAAAATTGTCCTGCTGAAAATCTGTAAGTTTCCGGACGACTAATCGTAAAAGTGAGCAGCTTCGGCGTATGACGGTGACATCTAATACGATTTCTTCCTGTAAATTTACTTTCTTGCAAACCTGACATGATTTTCCTAATCTTGCTATTCAATAGGGCTCGTAATAATCACTACACAAAACAACCCATCCACCGAACCGAGCTGGTCATCCCTACTTAGCCGCATTTTTCCCCTGCTGCGGGTTGGGCGGCAGATTTGGCGGCTGCGGGTTTGGCTGTTGTAGCCGGCGCAGCAGTACCGACCGTTGCCTCATCCTTCAACTTACTGAAGATACCCTCGCGATACCCTTCACCTTCTTTCAAATCCTCCACCGATTTGAAATGGCCGTTTTCCTTGCGTGGTAATCCACAATGGCCTGAGCCTTTGCCGGACCAATCCCGGGCAGAGCCTTCAACTCCTCAACCGTGGCTCGTAGTTGATATTGACGGTACCGCCAAAGCCAAAGCCGCAACTGCATAAGACAACAAACCAAACAAAGCCTTTTTCATACCTGCTCCTTTCTTAAATCAAACGCCAATCACACCTAATTATCCGGCCAAAATTGCAAGATAATGCCGAATCATAAATACAAGTACCTGGCAAACACATTGGCCACACCAGCCGAAACAAATTCCCATCCGAAGAATCAAACCGTCATAACCTTCTTCAGCAACCTGTCTATGTTAGATAGGGCAAAAAGCACGAGTAATAGAGAAGCCCTGACGAACATCATCAGGCTTCAAAATAAGTGTTTGGCAGTGACCTACTTTCGCATGGAAGAACCGACTATCATCGGCGCTGGAGTCGTTTCCCACGGTCCTGTTCGGGATGGGAAGGCGTGGGACCAACTCGCCATGGCCGCCAAACGTAAACTGTACAAATCGGTAGCCGATAATCAATGATGGTAATGACTGAATCCAGTCAGTAGCTTTTTATATTTTGAAGTTCTTCAAATGATAGAGTCAGCCTCACGAGCACTCAGTGCGGGTTAGCTTCACACGTTACCGCGCTTCCACACCCCACCTATCAACGTCCTGGTCTCGAACGACTCTTAGTGCGGTTAAACCGCAAGGGAAGTCTCATCTCAGGCGAGTTTCGCGCTTAGATGCTTTCAGCGCTTATCCTTCCGAACTTAGCTGCGGCGACGCCACTGGCGTGACAACCCGGTACACCAGAGGTTCTGTCCTCACCCGTGCCCTCTCGTACTAGGAGCAGCCCCCGTCAAACTTCCAACGCCCACTGCAGATAGGGGACCAAACTGTCTCACGACGTTTTAAACCCAGCTCACGTCACCACTTTAAATGGCGAACAGCCATACCCTTGGGACCGACTACAGCCCCAGGATGATGAGAGCTGACATCGAGGTGCCAAACCCGCCGTCGATATGAACTCTGGGCGGAATCAGCCTGTTATCCCCGGAGTACCTTTTTATCCGTTGAGCGATGGCCCTTCCATACAGAACCACCGGATCACTATGTCCTGCTTTTTGCACCTGCTCGACTTGTCGGTCTCTGCAGTTAAGCTACCTTTGCCATTGCACTATCAGTCCGATTTCCGACCGACCTAGGTAACCTTCGAACTCCTCCGTTACTCTTGGGAGGAGACCGCCCCAGTCAAACTGCTCTACTATGCACGGTCCCCTGACCCGGATTACGGGTCTGGGTTAGAACCTCAAAGACACCAGGGTGGTATTTCATGACGGCTCCACAGAGACTGGCGTCTCTGCTTCAAAGCCTCCCACCCTATCCCTACACAAGTGACTTCAAAGTCCAATGCAAAGCTACAGTAAAGGTTCACTGGGTCTTTCCGTCTAGCAGCGGGTAGATTGCATCTTCACAACCACTTCAACTTCGCTGAGTCTCGGGAGGAGACAGTGTGGCCATCGTTACGCCATCTCGTGCGGGTCGGAACTTACCCGACAAGGAATTTCGCTACCTTAGGACCGTTATAGTTACGGTACCGCTGTTTACTGGGGCTTCGATCCGATGCTCTCACATCTTCAATTAACCTTCCAGCACCGGGCAGGCGTCACACCCTATACGTCCACTTTCGTGTTAGCAGAGTGCTGTGTTTTTAATAAACAGTCGCAGCCACTCGTTCTCTCTGCGACCCTCCAGGGCTTACGGAGCAAGTCCTTAACCTTAGAGGGCATACCTTCTCCCGAAGTTACGGTATCAATTTGCCGAGTTCCTTCTCCCGAGTTCTCTCAAGCGCCTTAGAATTCTCATCCTGCCCACCTGTGTCGGTTTGCGGTACGGTTCGATTCAAACTGAAGCTTAGTGGCTTTTCCTGGAAGCGTGGTATCGGTTACTTCATGTCCGTAGACACTCGTCATCACTTCTCGGTGTTAAGAAGACCCGGATTTGCCTAAGTCTTCCACCTACCGGCTTAAACAAGCTATTCCAACAGCTTGCTAACCTAACCTTCTCCGTCCCCACATCGCATTTGAATCAAGTACAGGAATATTAACCTGTTTCCCATCGACTACGCATTTCTGCCTCGCCTTAGGGGCCGACTCACCCTACGCCGATGAACGTTGCGTAGGAAACCTTGTGCTTTCGGCGAGCGGGCTTTTCACCCGCTTTATCGCTACTCATGTCAACATTCGCACTTCTGATACCTCCAGCACACTTTACAATGCACCTTCATCGGCCTACAGAACGCTCCCCTACCATGCCAGTAAACTGGCATCCGCAGCTTCGGTTATAGATTTGAGCCCCGTTACATCTTCCGCGCAGGACGACTCGACCAGTGAGCTATTACGCTTTCTTTAAATGATGGCTGCTTCTAAGCCAACATCCTGGCTGTCTGGAGCCTTCCCACTTCGTTTACCACTTAATCTATCATTTGGGACCTTAGCTGGCGGTCTGGGTTGTTTCCCTCTTGACAACGGACGTTAGCACCCGCTGTCTGTCTCCCGAGGAACCACTTGATGGTATTCTGAGTTTGCCATGGGTTGGTAAGTTGCACTAACCCCCTAGCCATAACAGTGCTTTTACCCCATCAGTGTCTTGCTGAGGCACTACCTAAATAGTTTTTCGGGGAGAACCAGCTATCTCCGAGTTTGTTTAGCCTTTTCACCCCTATCCACAGCTCATCCCCGCATTTTGCAACATGCGTGGGTTCGGTCCTCCAGTACCTGTTACGGCACCTTCAACCTGGCCATGGATAGATCACTCGGTTTCGGGTCTACACCCAGCAACTCATCGCCCCTATTAAGACTCGGTTTTCTACGCCTCCCCTATTCGGTTAAGCTTCGCTACTGAATGTAAGTCGTTGACCCATTATACAAAGGGTACGCAGTCACACCGCAAGGGTGCTCCCACTGTTTGTATGCATCAGGTTTCAGGTTCTATTTCACTCCCTCCCGGGGTTCTTTTTCGCCTTTCTCACGGTACTGGTTCACTATCGGTCGATGATGAGTATTTAGCCTTGGAGGATGGTCCCCCATATTCAGACAGGATTTCACGTGTCCCGCCCCTACTTTTCGTACGCTTAGTACCACTATTGGAGATTTCGAATACGGACTATCACCCACTATGGTCAAGCTTCCCAGCTTGTTCTTCTATCTCGACAGCTATTACGCACAGGCTCCTCCGCGTTCGCTCGCCACTACTTGCGGAATCTCGGTTGATTTCTTTTCCTCCGGGTACTTAGATGGTTCAGTTCTCCGGGTTCGCTTCTCAAGTCTATGTATTCAACTTAGGATACTGCACAGAATGCAGTGGGTTTCCATTCGGACATCGCGGGATCATAGCTTTCATTGCCAGCTCCCCACGCTTTTCGCAGGCTTACACGTCCTTCGTCGCCTATCATCGCCAAGGCATCCACCTGATGCACTTATTCACTTGACTCTATCATTTCAAGAACTTTTGACTTTTGCCTGATATTCCCGTTGACTAGAACATCAGACTTGAATTTCCTACTCTGATAAAAGCTTACTGCTTGTTGTGTCTTAATCCCGCCTTTTGTTTTTCGGGACTAAGTCGATACAATCATCACCCAAATACTGCACCTGTTTTTCTTTTCCTATTCAGGAGACAACTGACCGTTTGCAATCGGTCAATCATCAAAAAGCAGATACATTGTCTTTGTTTGTTGATTTCGGCTTTTGCCAATTTGTTAAAGATCGATGCGTTCAATATTAAGCTATTTACTTTGCAAATTAAAAGAAGCTGTCTCTAATACAACCTGTTTTAATTTGTAAATTATTTGTGTGGAGGCAAACGGGATCGAACTGATGACCCCCTGCTTGCAAAGCAGGTGCTCTACCAACTGAGCTATGCTCCCCAGTACTGGCCTCCGGCCCAATCTAGCCTTCTTTGCCTTTGCGGTCTGCATGCGTGGGTCTGGTAGGACTTGAACCTCCGACCCCACGCTTATCAAGCGTGTGCTCTAACCACCTGAGCTACAAACCCCTTTTGTGCTGCATCTTCGATTACCGATAGGTGTGAGTACCTAGACCCCTCTTTCTCTAGAAAGGAGGTGATCCAGCCGCAGGTTCCCCTACGGCTACCTTTAGTTACGACTTCACCCCAGTCATGAAGCATACCGTGGTAAGCGGGCTCCTTGCGGTTACCCTACCTACTTCTGGTATCCCCCACTCCCATGGTGTGACGGGCGGTGTGTACAAGACCCGGGAACGTATTCACCGCAGTATGCTGACCTGCGATTACTAGCGATTCCGACTTCATGCACCTCGAGTTGCAGAGTGCAATCCCGGACTACGATCGGTTTTATGAGATTGGCTCCGCCTCGCGGCTTGGCTACCCCTCTGTACCGACCATTGTATGACGTGAAGCCCTGGTCATAGGGGCCATGAGGACTTGACGTCATCCCCACCTTCCTCCGGTTTGTCACCGGCAGTCTCATTAGAGTGCCCAACTGAATGATGGCAACCAATGACAAGGGTTGCGCTCGTTGCGGGACTTAACCCAACATCTCACGACACGAGCTGACGACAGCCATGCAGCACCTGTGTTACGGTTCCCGAAGGCACCCTTCCGTCTCTGGAAGGTTCCGTACATGTCAAGACCAGGTAAGGTTCTTCGCGTTGCATCGAATTAATCCACATCATCCACCGCTTGTGCGGGTCCCCGTCAATTCCTTTGAGTTTTTAATCTTGCGACCGTACTCCCCAGGCGGTCGATTTCACGCGTTAGCTACGCTACTAAAGCAGTCAAGTTGCCCAACAGCTAATCGACATCGTTTAGGGCGTGGACTACCAGGGTATCTAATCCTGTTTGCTACCCACGCTTTCGAGCATGAACGTCAGTATTATCCCAGGGGGCTGCCTTCGCCATCGGTATTCCTCCACATCTCTACGCATTTCACTGCTACACGGGAATTCTACCCCCTCTGACATACTCTAGCTACCCAGTTCAGAACGCAGTTCCCAGGTTGAGCCCGGGGATTTCACATCCTGCTTTAAGTAACCGTCTGCGCTCGCTTTACGCCCAGTAATTCCGATTAACGCTCGCACCCCTACGTATTACCGCGGCTGCTGGCACGTAGTTAGCCGGTGCTTATTCTTTAGGTACCGTCAGCAGAAACGGGTATTAACCGCTCCTTTTTCTTCCCTAACAAAAGTCCTTTACAACCCGAAGGCCTTCTTCAGACACGCGGCATGGCTGGATCAGGGCTTGCGCCCATTGTCCAAAAATTCCCCACTGCTGCCTCCCGTAGGAGTCTGGGCCGTGTCTCAGTCCCAGTGTGGCGGATCATCCTCTCAGACCCGCTACTGATCGTCGCCTTGGTAGGCCTTTACCCCACCAACTAGCTAATCAGATATTGGCTGCTCGAATAACGCAAGGCCCGAAGGTCCCCTGCTTTCCTCCTCAGGAGCGTATGCGGTATTAGCCAATCTTTCGATTGGTTATCCCCCATTACTCGGTACGTTCCAATATATTACTCACCCGTTCGCCACTCGCCGGCAGTAGTGCAAGCACCACCCCGCTGCCGTCCGACTTGCATGTGTAAAGCATGCCGCCAGCGTTCAATCTGAGCCAGGATCAAACTCTTATGTTCAATCTCTAACTTAATAACTTCTGGTCTGCTTCAAAGAAAACCAACAGGACAATGTTCAAAAACATTATCTTGTCTGTCTTTCTAAACAGTGTGAGGCCTAAGCACTCACACTTATCGGTAATCTGTTTGTTAAAGAGCAAAGACGATTATTATAGCACGCTATTTCTTTTTGTCAAAACTATTTCTAAAAAGAAACCAAACTCAACTGTCAAAATATGCTGCCGAAGCAGCGAAGAACCGAACTATACGCACATCCGAAAATACTGTCAAACATATATTGTAAGAAAAATATGGGAAATTACTTATCAGCATGTTTTTAAAATTTTTATTTTTCTAAACCTCCAACAATAAAACTATAAAAACTTATTATGCGTACATTCTTTCCTAGTAAGTTTGTATATTTGATATGATGCCGCAGTTTTAAAAACCGAACTGTTTATTCTCTAAAGATAGGCGATTCCCATGTCTGTTTAGTACCAGTGTTTCCGATGATGAAATGCGTACTTTTTGACTGATTACGATTTGGGTGATTTTTATTTCCTTAGTAGGAATTGCCCAAGGCGTAACCAATAGCAATTATTTTTAACCACATCCCATGGCCGTTATGTGCTGACTGTATTTGAAGTACTGCAACAACACGAACTGCCTTTTTCTTTTTGTTGAAACAGCATTTGAGCAAAAGCCGGTGTTGCCTGCCCGGCGCTCATCATGCGCAAAGACGGTCGTTTTGATTCTATCTTGGCAGGGAAACCGGCTTGTTTGGTTAGCTGCCTTCAAGGTGCGGATACGGGTTCGCCGACCATTGGGCAATGTTTTAACACAGGTGCGATGCTGGCCAAAAATGGCACTTGGCAGGCCGAGATTTTTCCGCTGCATATGAAAAACCCCCGCCATGCTGCCTGGTGGCATGAAGCGGCAGATAAACTGCTGCCGGTATTAAATCAGGAAGATGCCGAACTCTTGTGTGAGGAGATTGCTTATTTAGACAACCACCCCGATACAGGTTTGCCGCGCGGCATTATCCATGCAGACTTATTTAAGGATAATGCTGCTGAACGGCGACGATGTAGCGGGTTTTATCGATTTTATTATGCTTGCGACGGCAATTTTATGTACGACTTTGGCGATTGCGGTGAACGATTGGGCGCGAACGGCGAGACAATCACTTGACTCTTCTTTGAAGATGCTTCGTTCGCGGTTGTGAAAGCATCCGTCCGCTTTTCCGATGCCGAACGTGCTTATTTCCTACGGCCCAGCGTGCCGGCTGTATACGTTTTTGGGTTTCCCGCCTGTTGATTTCCACTTCCGCAAGAGGGAGAAATGACCTTCATCAAAGACCCGAATGTATTCCGTGATTTGCTACTGACCTTCAGACGGCCTTAATCCTCTTAAACGGCAGTCTTGTCCCTTTCGCCGCCGCTCCGAAAGAGTAAATTACCGAATATGGCCGTTACTGTTTTTAGATATTTCACTGAGTACTGTTTCAGACGGCCCCGTCCTGCTTTTTGAGGCCGTCTGAAAATGTTTTTCACACTGGAGAAACCGCTCATGAAACTCTACCGCTACCTCACCGGACCGGACGACGCCTCGTTCTGCCGCCGCGTTACCGAAGCCCCTGCAAAACGGCTGGGAGCTGTACGGCAACCCCACCCTCACGTTCGACGGCGAACACATTATCTGCGGGCAGGCTGTCGTCAAGGAAAGCGACGGCGGCTACGACCGGGAAAAACCGCTGTCGGAATACTGACCGGACACGCCGCCGGTTTTCGTTTTTGTTTTTCAGACGGCCCTGATGACAGTTTGAGGCCGTCTGAAACCCGTCTCCCACCGAACCTATGCCTCCGAAACCTTCTTATTTCAACCTGTCGAACCTGCTGGCACTGGCGGTACTCTTTTATCGCCAGCCTCTCCGTCGGCGTCGACGATTTTAGCTGGCGACACGTCCTCTCGCTTAAAAATCCTTAAAATATAAAGAACCCAAATACCATACGGCATATCCATCGCTTAGAAAATATATTCTCTTTTTAAAGAAACGAATTACCTAAAAATCCGTACTTGATGATTTTTGTTGAGATTGCACAGAAAATAGACTAAGATAGGGATTATAAGAAAACTTGGTAACATTATTATCAAAACAAACTGTTTAGCGTATTCCCAACATACCCAAACAATGATGCTTTTGTTCCTGTATATCCTTGCCGCCCCAATTACAGTCAAATATTTCTCAAAAGGCAGAATCGGAAATTCTGCCTTTTTCTCAATTCGGCGCATTTCCCTGCTGCGTTTCATTGATTTTTGTTTTTTTCCGTTACAATCGGACGGTAGTTTTTAATAATCAGACCGTTTGACTATGAAAGGAAGGCCGTCTGAAAAATATCCTGCCGACCGGAATAAGAAAAGGAACTCTAATGCCGCACAAACTCCTTCTACCCCTGCTATTACTCTTTTCCGACTTCCGTTTTTCGCCGCCACACCCGACGGCTCAACTCTAAGTTTGTTATGGGGTTTGCCGTTCGCCTTGATTCTGCTGTCGATTGCTACCGGTCGCTGCTGTTCTCACACACTTGGCATCATCACTTCGGCAAAATTACCGCGTTTTGACGCTGCTTTTCCTTATTCCGTTCTCGCTCAGCTATGGCTTGGGTTCCGCATTTCTACCGTTATCCACGCTTTAGTGGACGAATACATTCCCTTTATCGCATTGCTGCTGGCACTCTATACCGTGTCCGGGGGTATTTTTGGTATGGGGCAACCTGCATGGCTCGCCCAAAACGAATACTCCATCCTCGCTATCGGCACCTTGCTGGCTTCCGTGATGGGGACGACCGGCGCGGCGATGTTGATGATACGCCCGCTGCTGAAGGCCAACGATAACCGCAAACACCGCGTACACGTCGTCATTTTCTTTTATTTTCCTGGTAGCCAACATCGGCGGCGGCCTGACCCTCGCCTCGGCGACCCGCCCCTGTTCCTCGGCTTTTTGAAAGGCGTGGATTTCATGTGGACGGTACGCCATATGCTGATGCCCGTATTGATCAGCAGCACCGTCCTGCTGACCCTGTTTTTATTTTTCTTGACAGACATTTTTACGGCAAAGAAGACGAAATCCAACCCCGCGACCCAAGCCCCGACAGCCGTCTCGCAAATCCACGGCAAACGCAACTTTGCCTTTGCTAATCGGCATCGTCGGTACCGTATTGATGTCCGGCATCTGGAAACCAGGCATTTCCGTAGATGTATTCGGCAGCCATTACGAACTGCAAAACCTCATCCGCGACCTGCTGCTGCTGTCTATAACCGCCGTTTCGCTGATGATTACGCCGAAACAGGTTCGCGCCGGCAACGAATTCAACTGGGATCCGATAGCCGAAGTCGGCAAACTCTTCCTCGGCATCTTTATCACCATCACACCCGTTTTGGCCATCCTCAAAGCAGGCGAAAACGGTGCGCTGGCAGGCGTGGTCGCACTGGTGCACGACAGCTCCGGCCATCCGATTAACACCATGTACTTTCTGGATGTCGGGCCTGTTGTCCGCCTTTTTGGACAACGCACCGACCTATTTGGTGTTCTTCAACCTCGCCGGCGGCGACCCCACATTTTTAATGAACGGCCACCCTGTTCCATACCCCTGCTGGCCGTTTCAATGGGTTCGGTCTTCATGGGCGCGCTCAGCTACATCGGCAACGCCCCCAACTTCATGGTAAAAGCCATCGCCGAACAACGTAAAGTGCCCATGCCCAGCTTCTTCGGCTACATGGCCTGGTCGTTCGGCATTTTGGTTCCGCTCTTCCTGCTCCACACCCTGGTTTTTCTTCGTGTGGCAGATATTTTTAAAAAAACGGCAGACAGCCTTTTCGGGGCCGTCTGAGAAACATCCACCAGTACCGGACGGAAACGTCCGGCCTGCCCTATCTTCCGATAAACCGCAGAATACGAATAACCAATGTAAATCAAGTGCGGCACATTTTGGGCAAAGCCCGCAAACCTTGCTATCATCCCTCCCTGCTTTCAGACGGCCTCCAACCTATCAAACACACAATATAGGCCGTCTGAAACCCGCGACAGAAAAGAACGACGACACATGATCCGATACAGAATACCCCTGATTGCCGCCCTGCTCTTGGCAGCATGTACCGCCGAAAAGCCCGTAGAACCCGTAAACAGCAGGCACGCCCTACTGTCCGACGTTTCCGGCGGCTTCAGCCTGCCGACCGCCCGCAGCAGCGAAAACCCAGCAAAAACACTGAACGACTACGCCCTCTACGAAAACGTATTGCGCGCCGCCAAAGCGGGCGACGACATCCAGCCCGCCCAATTCCTCAGCAGCCAGAGCGACAGCGCGATGGGCGAAGCCGTCCGCAACGAATGGCTCAAAAGCCTGGCGCGGCGCGGCGACTGGGCAACCTTCCAACGCGAATACGCCAAACTCGCCGCCGAAGGCCGCAGCCAGAAGTCGGCTGCTACGCCGAAAACCCGCAAGACACCGGCTTGGCGGCAAAACTCGTCCGTGAAACCGTACCGCCTGCCGCAAGGCTGCACCGCCTTAATCGAAACCCGCGCACGGGAAGGCCGTCTGAAAACCACCGATGCCTGGCGGCGCGTACGCGGCCTGATTGCCAACAACCAAACCACCGATGCCTCCCGTCTTGCCGCCGCCCTCGGCAGCCCGCTTTGAAGGCGGCAGCGGGCAAGGCGTGCAAGAAAACCTCCTGCGCGGCATCATCGGCGCAAACGCACAAAAAGCCCGGCGGCAGCCCAAAACCCTGAGCAACCAAGAAAGCCTCTTCACCCGCGAACAGGCCGGATTCGCCTGGGGCATACTGGCGCACCGTCAGGCCAAAAGCCAAAACTTCGCCACCGCCCTCGAATACTACCGCCGTGCCGACCGCAACCAACTGACAAACGACCAATTCGAATGGTTCGCCCGTTCCGCCCTGAGGCTTCAAGACTGGGGCACACTGGCCGACATCATCACCTCCATGCCGGTCGAACTGCAGGACAATCCAACCTGGCTGTACTGGCTCGGCCGCAGCCACGCCGCACGCGGGGACAACGCCCGCGCCCAAACCCTCTATCGTAAAGCAGAGCAAAGCGGACGCAACTTCTACGCCGTACTGTCCGCCGAAGAACTCGGCAACCGCATCCGCACCGACAACAATGCCGCCGCTGCAAGCCGCCGCGACCTCGACACCCCTGGCACGCGACGGCGCCATCGCCCGCGCCCTCACCCTGTTCAAAGCAGGCGGCGGCGAACGCGCCATGCGCCGTGCGGCACAGGCGGAATGGCGTTACGCTACGCGCGGCTTCAACGAAGACACCAAACTGGCCGCCGCCCAGCTTGCCTACGACAACCAATTCTACGAAATGGCCATCCACACCGCCGACAGCACCACGCACAAACTCAACTACAACCTGCGCTACATCTCGCCCTTCCGCGACATTACCTACCGCTATGCCGCCGAAGCGAGCATCGACCCGGCATGGGTTTACGGCCTCATCCGCCAAGAAAGCCGCTTCATGCTCGGCGCACAATCCAGCGTCGGCGCACAAGGCCTGATGCAGGTTATGCCCGCCACCGCGCGCGAAATCGCCGGCAAAATCGGTATGGACAGCAGCGAACTCTACACCATGGACGGCAACATCCGCATGGGCACATGGTACATGTCCGATGCCAAACGCCGCCTGCAAAACAACGAAGTCATGGCCACGGCGGGTTACAATGCTGGCCCAGGCCGCGCCCGCCAATGGCAGGCATCATCCCCGCTGGAAGGCGCGATTTACGCCGAAACCATCCCGTTCGATGAAACGCGCGACTACGTGAAAAAAGTGATGACCAACGCTACCTATTACGCCTCGTTGTTCAAACAGGCAAACACCTCGCTGAAACAGCGCATGGGCGTCGTTCCCGGCAAATAAACGCAGAAAAATCACCTGAAAGGCCGTCTGAAAAATCCGTTTTCAGACGGCCTCTTTTTATTGAAACACATCATAAAACGTAAATCCGCCATTGCCCGTTTTGACAAATTTTTAAATATTGAGTTACAAATCACTACAAGGCAGGCAGGATTCGGCTTCTCCCGTTGTTTTCAGACGGCCAGACTGCCGAATACCGCCTGCCGGCTAAGAAAAACCGATTGCCTTTTTAGAGAATTTATGTCCACCCCAAACCCGGCCAAAAATTCTTCGGCCACCCGATCCAACTCTCTACCCTGTTCCACATCGAACTGTGGGAACGTTTCTCGTTCTACGGTATGCAGGGTATCCTGATGATTTATCTATACTACACAGCGAAGGAAGGCGGATTGGGTATCGACAAAACGCTGGCCGGCGGCATCGTCGGCGCATACGGCGGCAGCGTCTCACCTCTCCACCATCCTCGGCGCGTGGCTGGCCGACCGGATTTTCGGGGCGGAAAAACGCTGTTTATCTCAGGCATCGTCGTGATGCTCGGCCACATCCTGCTGGCCGTTATCCCCGGCCTGTCCGGCCTGCTTTTTGGCCTGGTGTGCATCGCCTTGGGCAGCGGCGGCGTAAAGTCGTCGGCCAGCTCCATGGTCAGTTCTGCTATATGAAAGCGATGAAATGAAACCGCTGCGCGATGCGGGTTTCTCGATTTTTCTACATTTCCATCAACGTCGGCGGTTTCTTCGGCCCCATCATTACCGGCCTGCTGCAAAAGATTACGGCTTCCATTACGGTTTCGGTGCAGTAGCCGTCGGCATGGCATTTGGTTTGTGGTGGTATTCCCTAGGCCGCAAAAAAATCTGCCCCATACGCCCGCCCCTAATCCGTTGCAGCCGGAAAAAGTAAAAACCGCCGCCGCAATCGGCGTATTGATAATATTGGTTTTGGGCAGCCTGATCGCCACCGGCGCGCTGAACTTGAAACATTCCCTCAATTCCTGCTGGTAACAGTCATTCTGGCCGTGATTGCTCTACTTCTCGCGCCTGCTGGGCAGCCGGCATGTGGATCAAGAAAACAAACGCCACATCATGGCCTATATCCCGCTGTTTATTACCATCTGTGCCTTCTGGGCGGTATGGTTCACGCGTACACCGTAGCCACCGTATATTTTGACGAAACGGTAGACCGCACATTCTTCGGCTTTACCGTACCCGTGGCATGGAAAGACTCGATACAGAGCATGTGGGTAGTATTGTTCTCCGGCGTATTGGCCGCCGTATGGACGAAAATGGGCAAACGCCAGCCGAAAACACCGCTGAAATTCGCTCTGGCGATGCTGGTGGTCGGCGTATCCTACCTCGGCTTCGTGCCCTACATTTCTTCCGGCACACCGATGCCGATCATTATCTTCGCATTGGTACTGCTGTCCGTAACGATGGGCGAATTGCTGCTGTCGCCGATTTCCCTCTCCTGGCCACCAAAATCGCCCCTCCGATGTTCAAAACCCAGATGGTGGCCTTAAACTTCCTCGCCCTATCCATCGGTTTTTACCTTGGGCGGCCAGTTGTTCAAACGGTTCTATGATGAAAAGCACCGCTCGATTTCTACTGGTTGCTGTGCATCATCGGCGTATCGGTCGGCATCGCGCTGCTGGTACAGGTTCCCGTACTGAACCGTATGCTCAAAGGTGCGGATTAACATGCGCTTCAGGGCCGTCTGAAAACGTTTTCAGACGGCCTTCCTCGTTTTTTCAAAGGCAACCATGAAACGTACCATTCTCCTTCCCCCTACTGATCGCCGCCGCTGCGCAGCAGGCCAACGACAGTACCGGCTTTGTTGAAACCGGCGGCATCCAATATTTGAAAAACCCGCATATTGAAATGCAAAGCGAGGATTTATACATCAGCCAAAAACAAATCCGCGTGGCTTACTCGTTCAAAAACAATTCCGCGCAAGACATTACCGAAACGGTGTTATTCCCCACTGCCCGAAGTATCGGAAATGTATGAAGGCGATTTTGCCGACACGAAAGACCTCATCAACAGCTTCCGCATTTGGGCCGACGGCAAAGCAGTCAAACCGCAGACTCATGTGCGCGCGTTTTTCAAACCAAAAACGATAAAAAGTCGACCTGACCGCCGAACTGAAACGATGCGGGATCACCGACAGCGAACTGATGAACCCGTGGACACAAAAACACAATTTGGACAAATTATCGAACAAGGTTCAAGCCTCGCCTTGCCCCGCAGGCCGACAGGCTCAACTTAAACGTTAATAGCGAAATTGACTATATCTGGTCATCGCAAATCGTGTACAGCTGGCAGCAGACTTTCAAGGCGGGCAAAACCACCCAAATCAAACATCAATACGCTCCGCTGGTAGGCGGCAGCTTCTTTTCGCCGTCTGAAGCAAAAGGCCGCCCCTATGGCCGAGGCTTACTGCATCGACGACGACCCTGCGCCGCACACTGGGCAACTCCGACAGCACGACACATGTTTACTCCCAATTGGGCTACATTCTGACCACCGGTGCAAACTGGGCCAAACCCATCGGCAAGTTCACACTGACCGTCGAACGCTAAACCCGGCCAGCTCATTTCCATGTGCTGGGACAAATCCTTGCGTAAAATCGGCCCGAATGTTTTCCGTGCCGAAAAACCGACTTCCTACCCCGAAAAGACTTGGATATTATCTTCTTCACCAAACTGAAACAGTAAATTAATAAACCGAACCACAGAGGCCGTCTGAAAAACCGAAGTCCCCGCTTTCAGACGGCCTGCCCTGTCAAACCTGCCGCCGAAACGGCATGCCCGCAGAAAGTGAACAACTCATGAACCCCGCCGCCCAACGCCTTGCCAAACTCCGCCAAACCATGCGCGAACACAACCTCGCCGCCTGGATTATCCCGTCCGCCGACCCGCATTTGTCCGAATACCCTGCCCGAACACTGGCAGGCGCGAGTATATTTTTCCGGCTTCACCGGTTCGGTCGGCACCTTGGTCGTTACCGCCGACAAAGCCGGCCTGTGGGCGGACAGCCGCTAGTGGGAACAAGCCGCACACCAGCTCCAAGGCAGCGGCATAGAATTGCAGAAAGTCGGCGAAGTCGCGCCCCTACACCGACTGGCTGGCCGCCGAACTGCCGAACGGCGCAGCGGCGGGCGCGGCACTGACATGCTGTCACTGACCGCCAAACGCCAGCTTGAAACCGCCTTCGCCGCCAAAAACATCCGCCTCGACGTATCGCGCGACATCGCCGACGCGGTTTTGGACCTACCGCCCCGCCCCGCCGCAGGAAACCGTTTTCCCGCACGACGCGGCCTTCGTTTCCGAAACCGCCGCCGCCAAACTCGCCCGCGTGCGCTGCCGCCATGAAAAGAACAAGGTGCGGCCTGGCATCTGATTTCTTCGCTCGACGACACCGCTTGGCTGACCAACCTGCGCGGCAGCGACGTACCGTATAACCCCGTATTCCTGTCGTACCCTGCTCATCGGCACCGATTCGGCAACCCTGTTCGTTGATGAAGCTGCTGAATCCGGCATCGCGCGCGCTGCTGGCCGAAGCGGGCATTACCACCGCGCCCTACGCCGCCGTGCGCGAAGCCTTGGCCGGAATTTCAGACGGCCTGCTCGTCAACCCCGACAAAACCGCCGTCAGCACGCTGCAACTCATGCCGTCTGAAAACCGCCTGATTGAAAAACATCAACCCGTCCACCCTGTTCAAATCCGTCAAATCCGCCGCCGATTTGGACCATGTGCGCGAAGCCATGCGCCAAGACGGCGCGGCACTGTGCGGCTTCTTCGCCGAATTCGAGCGCAATCTGGCCGACGGCACCGCCATGAACGAGCTGGACATCGACACCATGCTCCACAAATACCGCAGCGCGCGCCCGAACTTCGTTTCACCCAGTTTCAACACCATCGCCGGCTACAACGCCAACGGCGCGTTGCCGCACTACGCCGCCACGCCCGAAGCGTTCAGCGACATCACAGGCAGCGGCCTGCTGCTGATTGACTCGGGCGCGCAATATCTGGGCGGCACCACCGACATCACCCGCGTCGTCCCCGTCGGCGAAACCACGCCCGAACAAAAACGCGATTACATTGGTCTTAAAAGCCCATATCGCGCTGGCCGAAACCGTGTTCCCCGAAAACATCGCCGCCCCCTGCTCGACGCCATCTGCCGCAAAACCCCGTGGCAGGAACAATGCAACTACGGCCACGGCACGGGCACGGCGTGGGCTACTTCATGAATGTGCACGAAGGCCCTGCAGGTCATCTCCCTACCTCACACCCCGCCAATCCTCATCACGCCATGAAGGCGGGCATGATTACCTCCAACGAACCCGGCCTCTACCGCCCGGGCAGATGGGGCGTGCGCATCGAAAAACCTTGTCGCCAACCAACCCGTGGCCTCGCCGCAGGAAACCGAATTCGGCAAATTCCTGCATTTCGAAACCCTCACACTCTGCCCGATAGACACGCGCCCGATAGACCTGTCGTTGATGACGGTACCGAAGAAATCCGCTGGCTCAACGCCTACCACGCCGACGTGCGCGAAAAACTGCTGCCGCTGGTAGACGGCGAAGCACGCGACTGGCTGCTGCTGCGGACAGAGGCCGTCTAAAAACGGCAAAGGCCGCAATAGTTGAAGGCCGTCTGAAAAAACCTGCAACAAGGTTTTTTCAGACGGCCTCTTGATGTCGAAAGCCGTACAGGCTCAATACCCTGCCCCTCCAGCTGCAAAAACGCCCGATAGTAATCCTCCACCGCAGCATCATCGGCAACGGATTGCCCGGATTTGGCCAGATAATCGCCGGCCAAACGGCGGCTTTCGTTTACCGAATTTACCGTCGGCCTTAATCTTATAACCGCCTGCCTGCAAACGGCGTTGGATATACAACACCTGCTCTTTTTGCGCAGGCAGTTCCATCCTTTCGGTATGATTGTCAGAAGGCCGGCAAAGGCTGACGAAATCCCGTTTCAGCTTCGCAAAAACCGTTTCCTTCGAATTCCCCGTTTTCAGACGACCCCAACCACCCGTCCGCCTGCCTGCACGCCGCCCTGAGTTACCTCCAAGGCCAAACGGCCTCGCTTTTCGGCAGCCAATCCCTGCGAGGCGGCAAAACCGTAGGCGCAGGCCGCCAGCCATACAAGGAAGCCCCAGCCGAACAATTTTTCCGAATGCCTCCGCATTACGCATCTGCTGGCGGTAGCAGGCGGCACCTCGCGCCGCCGCCAGGCCACGACCACCATACTGAGCAAAGAAGCCGAAATGCCGACGGCAAACGGGATTAGCAGGAAAGCCAATCCGCCGCCCAGTAATGTTCCGAACGGCTTCGCGGCAATATTCTGTTCGGCATCCCATTCCTGCAGCAAGGCCAGATAGGCCAAAACCGGCAGGCCGAACAAAAATCCGCACGGCTGGAGAATAGGCGGGAGACACTTTATCGATGATCAGGTTCAGCACATTGGCCAGCCGCCCTGCCATTTCCGTACTGATAAAGCCTTGGCAGGCTGTCTGAACGGCATGGCCGGTATCTTCGTCCTGCGCCGTGCGGCAGTCGGCGATTTTGCGCATGGCATCATCCAAAAACCGGCTGTCCGGCATAGCGGCTGAAAAACGCCACCGCATCCTTTTTGCCCAATTTCCGCTTTCCGGACAAATTCGTCTGCAGGAATGCCAGCTCGTCGGCAAACAAATCGTCGAACACGGTCAGCACGCACATAGGGATAAGGCGGATTGGAAAACGCATGGCGATATACGTCTTCCCCTTCAGCCCGAACGGCAGCATGACGGCGGTGCTGATACCGGCGTACGACATCCCGTGCGTCTTTTTCACCCGCCTGCTCCCCATTCAAATCGAACGGGATTTTCTCGCCGCAAAATTCCGCACCTGACCGGGCCAGCAAATCACTTAATGCCTGCGGGTGCAAACCGCGTATCCGCCGCCACCTCGTACGACGGCACGGCTAATGCCTGTATTTCGCGGACACGGGTAAAAAGCCGTAGCCCGAACATTCGTTGCATTTTCTCCTGCCGCTGCCGGAACACGAACCGCACGTCCTAAAACCGTAGCCCGAACAGTAGGGACAGCTTTTATACACAGTCCGCATACCCTGATATTGGTTGTAATTGTCGTATGCGGCACCTGCTCGGCACGCTGCCCCGAACCGCCGCATTCAGAGCACCGATTCCCGCCCCGATCCCTGGCAGGAGTGGCATGAGACATTGCCCTTGCCGTGGCAGGATTGGCATTGCTCATGCATGGAAAACAGTACGGAAAGTATGGAAAAGCCGTTTCCCGCCCCTGATTCGGCCACACCTTTCCCGCCCGCAGCACGCAGCCTGTCCAAAAAGCCCGCCCGCAAATCCGTATCGCAGGCCGCCCGTTCCGACACCCGCCGCTGTGCCGCGCAAACGCCGCGCCGTTGTAACCGAAATGGTCTTTCATCGAAGCATCGCCCGCCGTTACGCTGTCCTCCATCCTGCCGAAAAAGACCACAACACAAACAAACGGACACGAAAAATCCTCCGCTTCATACGCCCCGGGTACAACGTCATCCGCACGCGCCTGATTGCCGTCAATCAGATTGCGCAAACCGAAACAGCAGAATGCCCGCCAACTCCTCATGCCTTCGTTTATTATCCATTGATTTTTCCTAAAAACAGCCATCCTACCATCCCAAACGTGCAACTGGGCGCACCGACCTTCCCAATTATAACTGCCCGCATCAAATCCTGCCGTCCGTTTCGCACTATAATCCCGCCCGTTTCAATCCATTCGAGAAATCCCCATGATCAGCCGCCTGACCGGAAAACTAATCGAAAAACAGCCACCGCAAATCGTCATCGACGTAAACGGCGTAGCCTACGAAGCCGACGTTTCCATGCAGACCTTCTACAACCTGCCGCCGCTGAACGAAACCGTGCAGCTCTACACCCAACTCGTCGTCCGCGAAGACGCACACCTGCTGTTCGGCTTCGGCACGGCTGCCGAACGCGCGACCTTCCGCCAACTGGTCAAAGTAAGCGGCATCGGTGCAAAAACCGCCCTGGGCATCCTGTCCGCCATGACCGCCGACGAACTGGCGCAGGCCGTGGCGCAGGAAGACGTCAAACGCCTCCTCCGCTCCCGGCATCGGCAAAAAAACCGCCGAGCGCATGATACTCGAACTGCGCGGCAAACTTTCCGGCAGCACCGTTTCAGACGGCCTGTTTGCCCAACCACAGGCCGCCGACGAAACCGACGACATCATCGGCACGCTGCTGGCCCTGGGTTACAGCGACCGCGAAGCCCGCGCCGCCGTCAAAGGCATTGCCCCGGGAACGGAAGTGGGCGAAGGCGTACGTCTGGCCTTGAAAAACCTGCTGAAATAAACTGCACAACCATAAAAACGCAACAGGCCGTCTGAAAATACCGTTTTCAGACGGCCTTATATTCGGACATAGCGGCAAACGTCAATAAAAATTCCCTTTAGCCGATTAGGAGAAACTTTTTCTTTACTTGCCTTTACTTTTTGATAGCATAATAAATAAAAATTATTATCAGGAGTTGGGATGAAACAAAAATACTTGGCCTGGCTGCTGATGAGCGGCCTTGCATCAGCCCCCATTTCCGCGGAAACCTTGGCAGACCCTGACGAAATCCAGCCTGTCAAAACCTTCTCGCCCCCAAGCCCGTTGCGCCGACCGCAGCTCAGGGCTACTTCCCCGAAAAACCAATTCGACCGCACCGACTGCAGCGATCATTACTTTGTTACCGAAAAACATAGACCAAGCCTTTCCGCCCGCTGAAAGGCAAACAGCGGCTTCTACGGCAAAAGTTTTTATAATTCCATTACCGCGCAAGCACGTGGGGCAAAGGTGTACGGCGTGGCCAACCTCAATCACACCAAGGCAAACGGCTACAAAGATGGCGATCGGGCAGCGAGACCGATTGGAAATACAGCCGCTTTTCAATCAGGCTTTGGTACTCGGTTTCGTGCCGTCTGAAAATCAGGAATACCGCCTCACCCTACCCTACACGACGACATCAACAACGACCGCCAGCCGCAGTTCGTCAACGACGCATTGGATACCGAACGCCACATCGCCAAACTCAACGCGCGTTGGGGCAATGCCGATTTGAGCAATACGGTCAGCGCGGAAGCAGGCGTCATCAAACTCAAACGCCATGCCAACAATTACTCCCTGCGCCCAAACAATACGCCGCAGCAAGTATTTGTAGAGCTTGACCGCAAAGTGTACGACTTCTCGCTCAAACACGATGCGGATTTCGGCAAGTTCCACAACACGGCCGCTGTCAGCTACCGCAACGACAGCCAAAACGGCGAGCGCAACGCCCACACCGCCATGCGCGATTTCCTCAACGGCTACCGTTTCGCCGATGTACACATCGACCGCTGGCGCATTGCCGATACCCTGTCTTACAAATTCAACGACCAACACAAACTGGGCTTGGGTTTGAGCTACGAAATCAACGAAGTGGACGTTCGCAAAAATACAGCGCAACCCGCCCACCCGATGAACCGTAATCTCGCCTTCGCCTCATCACAACAAATCTGGAAAACCCATTACGGCTACGACTTCGACGGCAAAGTGCGCCGTCATGCCTTCTCAGGCGAACTCAAATACGATTTCACGCCGTCTGAAACGCAAAAATACAGCGTCGCCCTTGCTCACTTAGAACGAATCGGCGACAACACCGAACGCTTCAACTCGCTTGCCGCCATCGTGCAAAACCGCATGAACGGCGCGTTGATGAACCAAAACCCAGCCGCCGCCATCGCAGGCAATCCCCTGCTGAAAACCGAAAAACACAACCGCATCAAGCTCACCGCCGACAGCCGCAACGACTACTACAACGGCTACATGAACTCGTTGGCAGGCTCGGGCTGGAACGTGGGCGGCACGCTTGTGGCGGACAAAGTCAAAGACCTGATTATTTTTGACCGCGCACACGGACAAAGCGGCACGGCTTCCAAAGGCGGCGGCATCATTACACGCAACGTGGACGCACGATTGTTTACCGCGCAGGCCTACGCGCGTTACAACTTCAATCCGCATTGGGCGGCAGGCATCAAAGCCACCTACAACTACGGACACAACGAAACCGACGGCAGACCGCTCTATCAAATCCGTCCGTTTGAAGCCGCCGTCCAAGCCGACTACAAAAACTACTTTGCCCACGGCAGCTACAACATCGGCGCAGCAACGCGCTTTGTTGCCAAACAAACGCGCGGCGATTTTGATGCGGCAAGCGGTCTGGGCATAGACAAACGCGAAGCCGCCAAAGGCTTTACCGTTGCCGACGTGTATGCCGGCATGAACATCAAAGACAAATACGGCTTGCGTTTGGGCGTGAACAACGTGTTCAACAAAAAATACGCCGAACACATCAGCGGCGACCACGTCCTCGCCCTGTCGCCCAGCGTAGTGTATGCACCGGGCAGGACATATTGGTTGAGTTTGCACGCGGCGTTTTAAAATCAGGCCGTCTGAAAGAATGCCTACACTGGCTTATTAAGAATTAGGAGATAAAAAATGGACATGAAAAGACGTGATTTCTTAAAAATGACCGCCGCGCTGGCAGCAGCAGGCGTTTCGCCTTCATTGTTGGCTGCCGGTAAAGAACAATTTACCGTGTACGGCGCACCGGCAATGCCCAGCGTTACCATCGCCGTAGCGGCGTTGCAAGGCAAGCTGGCGAAGCAGGCGGACGTGTCGCTAAAAATTTGGCGTTCGCCCGACCAGCTTCGCGCGGGCGTAGCGAGCGGACAATTTAAAGTAATGATGAGCCCGAGCAATGTCGGCGTGAACCTGCGCAACCAAGGGCAAAAAGTCGGCATGGTCAATATTTTGACCAACGGCATCACGCAGCTGATGTGCAAAGGCAGCGCGATTGCCTCGCCGCAGGATTTGGTCGGCAAAAAAATCCTCGTACCGTTTAAAAACGACATGCCCGACATCGTGCTGCAAGCCTTGCTGAAAAAACTGAAAATCGACGCACACAAAGTCGGCATCACTTACACCGCCACGCCGCCCGAAGCAGTCGGACTGTTTTTAAGCAAAGACTACCACGCCGCCATCCTGCCCGAACCGATGGCAACAGCCAGCCTACTTAAAGGCAAAACCATGGGCGTAAACGTTGTGCGTGGTTTTGACTTAGTAAACGCATGGGGACAGGCGTTTGACACCAAACCGCTGATTCCGATGGCAGGCATCATCGCCAACGAAGAATATTTCCACGCACACAAGGCGCAGTTCGACATCTTCCATCAGGATTTGAAAAACGCGCTTAACTGGATACTTGCCAACCGCCAAAGCGCGGCGAAAATCGGCAAAAACTACCTCCCCTGCCCCCTGAACCCGCCCTAGTCATGGGCTTGGACGGCGCACGGCTGACGGTAACCAAAGGCAGCGAAGTGAAGAACGAGATTTTGAAGTTTTACGAGATCCTGATGCAGTTCAACCCGAAACTCTTGGGCGGCAAGCTGCCGGATAACGGGTTCTTCTTGGCTTAGAAGGGAAAGAGGTCGTCTGAAAAAGGGTAGGTTGTATTGGGGAATCCAATATACCCTTTTCAGACGACCTATCAGATAAGAGTTCGAGCAGTACAGAAGAGCCGTCATTCCCGCGCAGGCGGGAATCCAGTCTCTGATATTGCAGGAATGTTTTTATAGTGGATTAACTTTAAAACCAGTACGGCGTTGCCTCGCCTTACCGTACTATCTGTACTGTCTGCGGCTTCGTCGCCTTGTCCTGATTTAAATTTAATCCACTATAAAATTGCAGCAACGTCAAACTTCTAGATTCCCGCCTGCGCGGGAATGACGGTGAGTGATAACCGTAGGTTGTCAACCCCAACAAAACCGTTGAATTGTCTGAAATGTTGGGTCATGACTCAATCTACGTTTTGCTTTTGAACGGTGGATAAACCCCGCTGCCCGACTATGGAAACGCCACAAAGCCTGCTCGCTTGTGAGATTTGCCAGCCAGAGTTGCAGGGGAACCGGGACAGGTCAGTGTAGTATGCGGAGAGGTTATTTTTGTAAGGATTTTTAAATTAAGGAAATAAAATGTCAATAATACTGAATAACGAAGAGCATAAACTTGTTAAGAACAAAAATAATAAAAGCTATCAATGAATCTTTTAAAAACAGAATATCATCAGATAAAAAAACAGAATATCATCAGAGCCAGAATTAATTTCAAGATTAACTTACGAGTTACCAAAAGTTTTGAATTCTATTTGTTTGGGTAATATCAGATTTTGAATCTGGTGGAATATTTATTCATCAGAAGCCATATGTGAAAAATATATCCAATCCAAATAAGTGGCATAGGAAATATGTTGAACTAGAGATTTGCTGCTGGTAAATAATATTGTAATAAATAATAAAAATTAAGCAAAGATTGGCTTTGCTATTGCAAGCAAAAAGAGCCCTATCAATTCGACAGCAAATATTGAACCAGATAATGCAGATCAATGGGATTTATATGCCACTTGGCCCGGAATTTGAATATGTGAAAAATTCTAAATTACGTAACAAAAACGATATATTGATTGCATTAAAGAGCCAGATATTTTTTGATGGAGCAAAATATTTATTTATAAATGAATGTAGAAAATTTTACCGATATCCTTTTTATCTAAGTGATTATGTTGCTAATGCCACTAAACCATTGAGTAAGTTTAAGCCATTTTTATTGCGAATTATTTGATTTTATTACTGAAATTCTGGAAAAATTTTTAATTTAGATAATGTAAAAAAATAATGGCAATAAGGGATGGGATAAGATTATTGATGATTTAATTTCTGAAGTCTCAAGCGCTAGCCTATCAAAGGGCATTGCTAGAGACTTTTCCAAATAAAGAAAAATTAACAAGAGGACAAAGGAATTTTTATCTCTTTACGGTAATTTTTCTAATCCTGCAAGTCTTTTTAACAGATTGAATATAGTAAATAATGGAGATAATTTTCCACCATTTCATGATGATTTAGAAGATTTTTGGGAAGGTGGTGGAATATCAACAATAGAAATTAATACATTAATTAGCCAAGATGAATAATGATTTTTTTAACTAACTTCGTGAGCGCTGCTGTTTAATAGGTTTTTTATTATCTTAATAACTGTCTGAAACCAAAAATATAATTCGGACGATCTTTTAAAGTACGGTTAAACCCTAAGTAGCGCAGTCAAATTCTTGAATCCGACATTTCGGCTTTTTTCAGACGACCTATCAGATAATAGTTAGAACAGTACACAAAAAAGCCGTCATTCCCACGCAGGAGGGAATTCGGTATCTAAATTAGTTGATGCAGATAACGAAAAAAATATGTGAGCATTTAAAGGGAGTGATGATGGAATTTTTGCCGATGGAGCAATATTTATGTTAATTAAAAATTTCTTTTTACATGTTTTATTGCCATTATTTTTGCCGGTGCCAATGCTTGTACCCGCACTATTAACGAGGGTTGTGAGAAGACTATTCAATTTACAATGGATGATAATATTACCGTTTCCAATGTGATACATTGGGAAATTATGCCTGGAAAATATGTTCTAAATTTTTAGACATTATCAGGCATCAGACTCAGAAGGGCGGTTCATCGTTTGACTGAAGATCAGCTCATTAATGCCATTAAGTACTCCATTGCGCAAATCGATAAAAAAATAAATTGTATGAAATACAGTTAAACTGGAGCAGCAGCGAGACATCACGGAAGTCGGTTGAGAAAGCGCTGAAGGAAAATACTTTGTTGGGCGGCAGGTATTCGGCATTCGATAAAAAGATACAAAAGATTACAACGAAATCTTTTGTTCAAAGCCCGTTCATACAGAAGTTGTGCATGCAGATTGATAATTTGAAGATGAGCTGTAATTTTAAATCATATTTCTTGGAGCCCATTTTATTTAAGACGGGCGAGTATAGCTCCGGAAAAACGATTCGCTCAGATGAAAATGCAAATATCGACTGGATTGGTTTAGCTTCATATGAACTATGGTTTGGTATTCCTATTAGTCAGAGGAACCGCAGTCATAACCCTGACGAAACCCCGAAATCCCAAACAAAGCAGCGTAAGTCGGATTCTTGAATCCGACATTTCGGCTAATTAGGCTGTCGGATACGAGTATCCGACCTACTCTTTTCAGACGGCCTATCAGATAATAGTTAGAACAGTACACAAAAAGCCGTCATTCCCGCGCAGGCGGGAATCCAGAGGTTTAATGTTGCTGCAATTTAAAACATTCCTGCAGTATCTACGACTGGATTCTCGCCTGCGCGGGAATGACGGCGAGTGGTAACCGTGGGTCGACTCCGGCATCCGACTTTACGGCATAGCTGAACAAACTGTCGGATACAAATATCCTGATAACTGATTTTTTCAGACGGCCTATCTTTGCCAAAAACATAACGACAAACCAACACCCAAACCATGATTAAAAACCGACAAAATCCGCAAACCGCAGCCTGCGGTGTTTTTACATCATCGACTACCTTTGGAGCGGCTTTGCCGGTCTAGGCGTGGCAATGGTGGTGGTGGCGTTGTGGGCGTGGGGCAGTGCCGTGTTCGGCGAGTTTATGCTGCCTGCGCCGGTGGAGGTGTTTCAAAAATCTTTGGATTTATTGAAATATTTTCAGGAAAACGAAATCGGGATTTCGCTGTGGCGTTCTGTGGTGGGCATTTCGGTTGCGCTGGTAGCGGGATTGGCGGCAGGGCTGGTGGCGGGCAGTTTTAAGACGGCGATGGCGTTGCTCAAGCCTGTGATTACGGTTTTGTTGGCGATGCCGCCGATTATTTGGGTGGTGATGGCTCTGTTTTGGTTCGGTTTCGGCAATCCGAGCGTGTTGTTTACCATCATTGTGTTGGTTGCGCCGCTGACGTTTGCGAGTGCGGCAGTCGGGATGGCGAGCGTGAACAAGCAGCATGAGGAGTTGTTTGACGCTTATAAATTAGGCCGTCTGAAAAAAATCCGTTATCTGTATATCCCTCATCTGACGGGTTATGTGATTTCCAGCATCGGCGTGGCGGTGGCGATGGGGGTGAAGGTGGTGATTATGGCGGAACTCTTGGGCGCGAGCGAAGGCGTGGGCGCGCGGATTGCGGACGCGAGGGCGATGCTGGAGACTTCGACGGTGATGGCTTATGTGGTGCTGGTTATCGTGTTTGTATCGCTGTTTGAATACCTGATTACCAAGCCTTTTGGAAATTTTTGTTTATGCCGTGGAGAAGATGATGCTCTGTCTTGAAAAACGTGCGTTTTGAAATTCTCCGCGACCCCATCGTGCGCGATTTCAGTTTGAACCTGCAACACGGCGAAGTAAAAGCTTTGTTCGGGCCGAGCGGCTGCGGCAAGACGACGGTTTTGCGGCTGATTGCGGGCTTGGAAACGCCGAAATCGGGCACGATACGCAATACTTTCCGCAAAACGGGTTTTCTGTTTCAGGAAAACCGCCTGCCGGAAAACCTGACCGCGATGCAGAATATCGCCATTTTTATGGACAAACCCGATGAAGGCGAAATTGTCGCGCTGGCGGCGAAAGTTGGGCTGACTGCGGGCGATTTGAACAAATATCCGACCGAATTGTCCGGCGGCATGGCGAAACGGGTAGCGTTTTTTTGCGCCTGCTGCTGTGCGGCTGCGACCTTGCCTTGCTGGACGAGCCGTTTGTCGGTTTGGACCGCGATTTGCGCTATATTTTTGGCCGCCATGCTGGTGGAAAAAAATCGAGCAGCAGGGCATGGCGTGTATGCTGGTAACGCACGACCGCTTCGAAGCCGCGCGCCTGAGCCACGAGATTATGTTGCTCTCTCTGAAAGGCATGAACGTGCAAAACGTGATTACCCTGCCTACGCCGCTGTCCGAACGCGATTCGGCTTTTGAAGAAGCCGTGGTGGCAAGGGAGTTTCAGGGGATTCATTATTATGAGTGATAAGGGATTTGAATATCTGACGAACCTAGCGAGTTTGTTGCCCTCTCCCACGGGGAGAGGGATCAGGTTGCTGAAAATCAGAGAGCGCAGGATTGGGAATCGAATGGCAGGTAAACCTAAAAATGTTCAGGCTCGACAGCTCAATTCCCTCTCCCCGTGGGAGAGGGCTAGGGAGAGGGTAAGCAAGCCGCAGGCTTGCCTCTTTAGCGAAAGATACGAATCTGTTATCCGAACGCGATTCGGTTTTTGAAAAAGCCGTGGTGCCAAGGGGGCAGGGGATTCATTATGAGGTGCTTTATGTTTTCGACTGTGATTACTGCTGCTGTTTTATATATTGCTACAGCAGTAGATTTGTTGGTAATACTATTAATATTTTTTGCTAGAGCAAATACTAGAAAAGAATATCGAGATATTTATATCGGACAATATTTAGGTTCTGTAATTTTAATATTAGTTAGTTTATTTCTAGCTTTTGTTTTGAATTATGTTCCGGAAAAATGGGTGTTGGGTTTATTAGGTTTAATACCGATTTACTTAGGTATTAAAGTTGCTATTTACGACGATTGTGAGGGCGAAAAAAGAGCTAAAAAAGAATTGGATGAAAAAGGGTTGTCAAAATTAGTCGGTATTGTTGCTTTGGTTACAGTTGCTAGTTGTGGTGCAGATAATATTGGACTTTTTGTTCCTTACTTTGTGACTTTAGATCTTGTCGACTTATTAGTTACTCTTCTTGTATTTTTAATATTGATTTTTGTTTTAGTATATACAGCACAAAGATTGGCTAATATTTCAGGTGTTGGTGAAATTGTAGAGAAGTTTAGTCGTTGGATAATGGCTGTTATTTATATTGGTTTAGGGTTATTTATTATTATTGAAAATAATACAATTCGAACAATAATATCAATAATATGAATGATACGGGCATTTGAGTATCTGACAAACCTTGCGGTTCGTTGCCCTCTCCTAACCCTCTCCCACGGGGAGAGGGAATCAGGCTTTCTGAAAAATCAGAGGGCGCAGGATTGGGAATCAGATGGAAGGTAAACCTGAGAATGATCGGACTCGACAGCTTTAATCCCCTCTCCCCGTGGGAGAGGGCTAGAGAGGGAAAGCAAGCCGCAGGCTTGCCTCTTTGGCGAAAGATACGGCCCTGTCCATCCAATAAATCTATATCCGAAAGTATCTTCATGCAGAATCAAGCCAAGCCATGAATAAATTTTTTACCCACCCCATGCAGTCGTTTTTTTCGTCGGCGCGGCGATGCTGCCATACTCGGCGCGTTGGTGTTTTTTCATTAGCCCCTAGCGCCATCGTCCTGCACCGCCAAATCTTCTTGGAACTCATGCTGCCTGCGGCATACGGCGGTTTTCCTGACTGCCGCCATGCTTGAATGGACGGGTTATAAAGGTCGTCTGAAACCCGTCGCCACCGTCTTGGCGGTACTGTTGCTCGCCGCATCCGTCCTGCTGCCGTTTGCGCCGCAAACCGCTTCGTTTTTGGTTGCTATCTATTGGCTGGTGTTGCTGCTGTTCTGTGCTTGGCTGATTTGGCTCGACCGCAACACCGACAACTTTGCCCTGCTTATGCTGCTTGCCGCGTTCACCGTTTTTCAGACGGCCTATGCCGTCAGCGGCGATTTGAACCTGCTGCGCGCGCAAGTGCATTTGAACATGGCGGCTGTCATGTTCGTATCCGTCCGCGTCAGTATTCTTTTGGGTGCGGAAGCCCTTAAAGAATGTCGTCTGAAAGACCCCGTATTCATCCCCAACGTCGTCTATAAAAAAATATCGCCATTACTTTCTTGCTGCTGCACGCCGCCGCCGAACTTTGGCTGCCCGCGCAAACCGCCGGTTTTACCGCGCTTGCCGTCGGCTTTATCCTGCTCGCCAAACTGCGTGAACTTCACCATCACGAACTCCTGCGCAAACACTACGTCCGCACTTATTACCTGCTCCAGCTCTTTGCCGCCGCAGGCTATCTATGGACAGGTGCGGCGAAACTGCAAAAATCTGCCCGCCTCCGCCCCCCTGCACCTGATTACCCTCGGCGGCATGATGGGCGGCGTGATGATGGTGTGGCTGACCGCCGGACTGTGGCACAGCGGCTTTTACCAAACTCGACTACCCCAAACTCTGCCGCATCGCCGTCCCCCATCCTCTTCGCCGCCGCCGTCTCGCGCGCCGTTTTTAATGAACGTGAATCCGATATTCTTCATCACCGTCCCCGCGATTCTGACCGCCGCCGTGTTTGTACTGTATCTGTTGACGTTTGTACCAATCTTTCGGGCGAATGCGTTTACGGACGATCCGGAATAATGAAGAGGCCGTCTGAAAATCAGATTTTTATAGTGGATCAAAATAAAAATGCCTGCCATCGTCATTCCCGCGCAGGCGGAATCGAGACCGTAGAGTAACAGCCCTTCTTATCCATTTCTGAAAACCCAATTTCTAGATTCCCGCCTGCGCGGGAATGACGATATAGGACGTTCGTATTTGAATTGACTACAAAACATCAAACCTACCAATCCATGACAAATAACTGACAAAATCCGTCAGCTGCCGCCCAGCGTCCCTTCCAACCTGCCCCCTGAAACGTCAAATCTGCCGTAAAAATACACCTGTCATTCATGCCAATCAGATACTAAATACAATTTGATTAAAATTTAAAATATAAAATAAACAAATAGTTAAATAAAAAAATAGCTGAAAATACTCCATTGGCACAAAGCTTTGCTTGATACATTTCATCCGCAACAGGCAACGCCCAAAAGCGAAGCCTGAAGCAAATTGAAAGAATATGTGCCAAGCACATTATGGATAACCACAAGGCGGCGCCGCATGGGGCGGCAAAGCTGATTTTTTAAAACGGTAACTTTTACCAAACACTTAACTGGAGTTAATCATGAAAGCAATGCAAAAAGGTTTCACCCTGATCGAGTTGATGATCGTAATCGCTATTATCGGTATTTTGGCTGCCATCGCCATCCCCCAATACCAAAACTACATTACCCGCTCGCAGGCTTCCCGCGTAATGGGTGAAACTTCCCAGATTAAAACTGCCGTTGAAACCTGTATCTTGGATGGCCGCATGCTGCCGTTATCCACAACGGTACTCCTGCTCCTACCGCCATTGCCACTACTTGTGTAACCGGTGCTACGCAGTCCAACCTGCTGGGTGCTTCTACCGCGGCAGCGGCTGGCTTCCCGACTGTAACCATCAACGACAACGGCACTGCCACTATTAATGCTACTTTCGGTACTAACGCTGCCACTGCTCTGAAAACCAAAACTTTGGGTTGGTCACGTACTGCTGAAGGCACTTGGTCTTGCTCTACCAACATCGATGAGAAATACCGTCCGACCGGTTGTCTCTACTACTGCTGCTGCAGCTACTCCTAGACCTTAATAATCAAGATATTTCTTATTCTGGTTATTCAAGAAACGCACCCCGCGCGGGTGCGTTTTTTTATCATTAGTGCCGTCGAAAACAGGTTTCTACGATGTCCGCCAAACGAACCAAAGATATGCTCACTGTGGCCGTGCTGCTGGCTGCTGCTGCCGCCGCCATCCATTTTTATGTCGACAATATGGCGCGCAACGCGGCATGGCATGCCCTCTATCCCCTGCGTGCCAAGCTGGCTTTGTCCAAACTTTCGTGCAGCCCGGGCAGCCCCGCCTGGATGGAGGGCGCACTGCGGCTTTCCGTCGAGCGCCAAGTCGCCCCTGCCAACCAAATCGCCTATATCGACGCGCAGGGGCAGGGAATTCATTGCGAAAACGGCTTTTTCGACAAGCCTTATCTTTCCGATGCGGTAACGGAGCAAACGCGTTTCCGCTATGCCAGCATGACCAAGCTGTGGACGGTACCGATGCCGTGCTGGCGCTGGTCAACGAAAACAAAAATCGGCCTGGATACCAAAAGCCGTCGACATCCCTGCCTGAAATCCGCAACCAAACCGATCCGCGCATGAACGACATCACGGTTGCCCATCTGCTGCTGCATCAGGGCGGCTTCGACCGCTATTCCATGCTCGGCATCGATATGTTCAACCCGAACGAAGAACCGCTCTGCCCCAACCATTTGGCCGAACTGGGAACAATCCGTTTGAATTTCACGCCCGGCAGCCGCACCAGCTATTCCAATTTGGGCTATTGCCTCTTGGGCGAAATCGTGGCGAGAAAATCGGGCGGCGGCACTTATACCGAGGCGATGGGCAGGCTTTTACCCTCTGGCGCAAGACGGCCTGAAATTCATCCGCCAACAGCAGGAAAGTGACGAAGTTAGTTACAATTATGTCGAAAAAGGGCTTACCGGCCTTGCAGACATTTATTCTTCTTTTCGATTACGCTGCGGCGGCCTCTGCCGCAGGCCTGTCGGGCAGCGCATTGGGTGCGGCAAAGAAATCCGCGCCATGTTGGCACGGGAAAAAGCTTAATATCACTTCGCTGCCGGAAAATGTAAGCTGCAATTTGGCGCAAATGCGCGACTGTTACGGCTATGCCATGTTTCCCTATCGGGAAAACTGTACGCTCTTTTGGTTTGGTTTCGCGACGGCAATCTGCCCGCCGCCTCTTCCGTAGCCATGGTAGACGGCGAAGGCGGCGTCACCGTGCTGCTGGCCTCGGGTTGGGCGGAATCTCCCGCCGAGGGGGCAGACGAAATCAAACGTTTTATTTACCGCAGCAGATTTTTAAGCGGCAGGGCCGGACGTACCGCCGCATGTTAATGAGAAAGTCAGTATGAACAACGCAAAAACACAAAGGGTTTTACCCTGATCGAGCTGATAATTGTGATCGCAATCATCGGCATTCTGGCGGCCATCGCCATTCCGCAGTATCAGAACTATATCGTCCGCACGCAGCTCAACCGCGCTTATTACGAAGTGAAATCCACGGTAACCAGCATTGAAACCGTGTTGGGCAACGGCACTTTCCCGACCCTGCGGTACGGAAGAAGACAATACGGTGGCCGACGGCGTCAAACGCGAATACATCGGCCTCAATTCCACCATCCCACAATCCAACATCATCAGCTCGGTACCGTCATCACGAAGGATGCGTCTAAAAATTTCAAAGACATCAGCATTGTTTTGGGAAAAACGCGACCAACACCCTGCACGGCACAACCATCACGCTGACTCGCGATGCGGAAGGCGGATGGACGTGCAGCATCAAAAAGCCCAATGGTTCTTCCGTAAACCTGCCTTCGATCAACAGCTTGTGCACGCTTTCTTAATCAACATCCGCATGATATGAAAAATCTTCGCAATCTGCCGGCTTTGCGAAGATTTTTTTACTGTAGGTGTGATTTCCTTAATGAATTGAAATGGTTTGAGAAACAGTATGACCCAACCCAAACTTTCCCGATGGCGTTTTGCCCTTCGGCTTGCATCCATACATCTGCTTATCAATATCTTGGTGGCGATACCGTGGTTGCCGCATTGGTGTTTTTTCGTCTGGTATCCGCAGCCTTATCCGGATTTGATGGGCGGTTTGCAGATTTTCGGTTTGATTGTGGCCGTGGACATTATCTGCGGGCCGGTATTGACGTCGGTTTTGGCTAATCCGGCCAAGCCGAAACGGGAAACAGTAACGGATTTGCTGTTGGTTGGCATGATACAGGGCGGCGGCGCTGCTATACGGGTTGTATACGGTGACTGCGGTGCGCCCCGTTTTGGGTGGTGTTTGAAAACGACCGCTTTACGACTGTGAGCGCGGCAGAAATCGACAAAAAAACAGGTTGAATGAGGCTTTGCCCGAATTCCGGCAGCTGCCCTGGACGGGCGTGAAACGAATCGCCGTGCGGATTCCAAAAGCGGAGACGAGGAGCAGGCGAGAATCGAAATGTCCATGCAGGGGATAGAACCGCGCATGCTGCCGGCTTTGGTGGGAAGCGGAAAACGAAACCCACCGCGACCGCATCCGCAGCAAAAATGAGGCCGGTGGCCGAACTGGAAAAACGAGTATCCCAGCCATCCCGCTTTGGCTCAGGCCATCAGTAAAAGCGGGCTGCCAGGGCTGCCGATTTGTATTATCTGCCGTTTACCTCACAGGAAAACAAAGACTGGACGGTGCTGCTTGATAAGAACACCGATTTCAAAGCTTTTGCGCCGCTGGATGCGTTTAAAAATAAGTTCAGCAAAAGGCCGTCTCGCCCGTTTGGGCGAAAGCGCTTTATTCCACCACAATCTTCGGAAACGCCTGGCTGTAATCCTTGCCTTTATCGGCAATCGTCAGTGCAATGTTGAATGCCGCATCGGTATAAAGTTTGGCAACGGCGGGATGGTTTTCCTGCAAAGCCTTAGCCGTACCACTATCCATCGCTTCGCGCACTGCCAATGTGAGCGGCAGTTGGCCCAAAAGCGGCACGTTCAACCTTTCAGCCAAGGCCTTGCCGCCGTCGCTGCCGAAAATTGCTTCGCTATGGCCGCAGTTAGAGCAGATGTGTACCGACATATTTTTCCAGCACGCCGAAAATCGGGATATTGACTTTGTCGAACATATCCACCGCCTTGCGTGCGTCTATCAGTGCGATGTCCTGCGGCGTGGTAACGACCACCGAGCCGGTAACGGGGATTTTCTGCGACAGGGTAAGCTGAATATCGCCCGTACCCGGCGGCAAATCGACAAACAGGTAATCCACATCGTCCCATTCGCTTTGAAACAATAATTGCTGCAAAGCCTGGCTGACCATCGGCCCGCGCCAAACCACGGCCTGATCGGTATCGACCAAAAAGCCGATGGACATTACTTGGATGCCGCCGTCCGCCTCCACGGGAATCAGTTTTTTTGTTTTTCCTGATCGGGCTTGTGGTCTTGCACGCCCAGCATGGTCGGCTGGCTGGGACCGTACAAATCGGCATCCAGCACACCCACGCGCGCGCCCATCCGCGCCATGGCCATCGCCAGGTTGGCAGTGGTGGTGGATTTGCCCACGCCGCCCTTGCCCGAGGCCACGGCGATGATGTTTTTTTCACGCCTTTTAATCGTCGCCACGCCGGGCTGCACTTTGTGCGTGGCGATTTCGGTGGCGATTTCGAGATGCAACGGCAGGGGTATTGCCTGCGGCAGCCAAGGCCGTCTGAACACGCTCCGGCCAGCCCGTCCCACAAATGTGCGGTCGGAAAACCGAAAGATAACTCAATATGCAGGCCGTCTGCCTCTTCATGCAGTTTTTAACGGCTTTTTCGCCGCCCAAGGTGCGCGTACAACCCGGCAGGCAGACGGAAGACAATGCCTGCCGGTAAATTTCCATATCCATTTTATTGTCCTTTCTTTCCTATTGATGGCGTACGCCTGTCGAAACAGACGGCAAACGGGGATTCTAGCAGATTTGCCACCCTGCCCATCTCTGTTTTTTTCAGACGGCCTGCAATACGGCAGGCCGTCTGAAAACCACAACAGGTTCGAGCATACCCTACAGCCGTTGAAACGGCAAAATATCAGCCGTTTGCATACACTTCCGCGTTTAAAGCATCTTACAGGCCGTCTGAAAATTTGCCCTGCCGCAACAAATATTTAGAATGCAAAGCTTTCAACTTTGAGCCGCACCATGACCCAGCCGTTTATCGAAATGAAAAACGTCGTCTTCGCCTATGGCGAACGTCCGATACTGCGAGATGTCAGCTTCCGCATCGCGCAGGGCGCGTTTGCGGCGGTAATGGGCGGTTCGGGCAGCGGCAAAACCACGCTGATGCGGCTGATTACCGGCCAAATCCGCCCGCAGTCGGGACAAGTGCTGGTTCAGGGGCGCGATTTATCGGCATTTTCGGCGCAGGAACTCCACGAACACCGCCGCCGCATGGGCGTGCTGTTCCAGCATGGTGCACTGTTTACCGATTTGTCGGTATACGACAACATCGCCTTCCCGATGCGCGAGCTGACCAAACTGCCCGAAGCCGTCATCCGCGATTTGGTGCTGCTGAAGCTGAACGCCGTCGGCCTGCGCGGCGTAGAAAAACTGATGCCCGCCGAATTGTCGGGCGGCATGGCGCGACGCGTGGCTTTGGCGCGCACCATTGCGCTCGACCCCGAATTGATGCTGTACGACGAACCGTTCACCGGACTCGACCCGATTTCGCTCGGCGTCATCGCCCACTTAATCAGCCGTGCCAACAAAGCACTGCGTTCCACCAGCGTGATGGTTACGCACGATATTGAAAAATCGCTGGAAATCGTCGATCAAGTGATTTTTAGCACACGGCGAAGTGGTATTTTCCGGCTCGCCCCAGGAAATGCGCGAACTCGATTCGCCTTGGGTGCGCCAGTTTGTCGGCGGCTTTGGCCGACGGCCCCTGTCGCCTTCCGCTATCCGGCGCAAACGACTTTGCAGCAGGATTTGCTGGGACGTTAAACCAGTTTTTCAGACGGCCTGCCGAATACAAAAAGGCCGTCTGAAAAACAATTGAACTGAAATATGAACCTTATCCGAACCGTCGGGGCGAAAAACCCTCGGCTTTATACAGGCACTCGGCAGCGTCTGCCTGTTTCTACTGCAGATACTGGCGCACTCCGGCACATCGCTTTTACGCTTCCGCCTGAGCGTGCGGCAAGTGTATTTTGCCGGCGTGCTTTCCGTGCTGATTATCGCCGTCTCCGGCCTGTTCGTCGGTATGGTGCTGGGCTTGCAGGGGCTAGCACCCAGCTGGCCAAATTCAAATCTACTCGACATTTTTGGGCTACATGGTGGCTGCCTCACTGCTGCGCGAACTGGGCCCCGTATTGGCGGCCATTCTGTTTGCCAGCAGCGCGGGCGGCGCGATGACCAGCGAAATCGGCCTGATGAAGGCCACCGAACAACTCGAAGCCATGAATGTTATGGCGGTAAACCCCGTTGCCCGCGTCGTTGCGCCGCGCTTTTTGGGCGGGCGTGTTTTCCATGCCGCTCTTGGCCTCAATCTTCAACGTGGCCGGCATTTACGGCGCGTATCTGGTCGGCGTGCAATGGCTGGGTTTGGACGGCGGCATCTTTTGGTCGCAGATGCAAAACAACATCTCCTTCGGCTACGACGTACTCAACGGCCTGATCAAATCGGCCTTTTTCGGCGTGGCGGTTACACTGATTGCCGTCCATCAGGGTTTTCACGCCTTGCCGACGTCCGAAGGCATCCTGCGCGCCAGCACGCGCACGGTCGTATCGTCCGCGCTGGTCGTACTGGCGATAGACTTCATCCTGACCGCCTTCATGTTTACCGGCTGAACGCAGCGCAATTACAACCAAGGAATTTTTTTCATGAAACGAAGCATTTTGGAATTTTGGGTCGGCCTGTTCGTCCTGATCGGCATCGCCGCACTGGCCTTCTTATCCTTCCGCGTTGCCGGCGGCGGCAATTTCGGCGGCGGCAGCGGGCAAACCTACACCGTCTATGCCAACTTCACCGACATCGGCGGACTGAAAGTGAAAGCACCGATCAAAGCATCGGGCGTACTGGCTCGACCGCGTGCAAAACATCGCGCTCGACCCGGCAACCCTATCAGGCCAAAGTAACGCTGCAATTAGACAAACAATACACTTTTAGCAGCGACGTTTCCGCCCAAATCCTGACTTCCGGCCTGCTTGGCGAACAATACATCGGCCTGATGCAGGGGCGGCGACAGCGACAGCCTGGCCGACGGCGACACCATCAGCCTGACCAGCTCCGCACTGGTGCTGGAAAACCCTGATCGGCAAATTCATGACCAATATGGCGGAAGGCAATGCCAAGCCGTCTGAAAAACAGCCGACAGCCAACCCTAACCCCACAACTCCCGAACCGAGAAAGTTACAACATGAAAACCACATTCTACACAGCAGCCCTGATTACCCTTGCCGCAGCAGGTACCGCACAGGCCACGCCGCAGCAGGCGGTTTCCCAAGTACGCGAAAAATGCCGCCCAAGTATTGGCCATCCTGAAAAAAAGCCAACGGCAGTAACGATGCTGCCGTACGCAAAGAGGCGGAGAACTACGCCCTGCCCTATTTCGACTTCCAGCGCATGACCGCACAAGCCGTCGGCCAACCCTGGACGCAGGCCACACCGGCGCAGAAACAGGAATTGTCCAAAAGAATTCCAAACCCTGTTAATCCGCACCTACTCCGGCACCATGCTGAAATTTAAAAATGCCGCCGTCGATGTCAAAGGCAACCCCATCATCAACCGTGGCGGCAAAGAAGTCATCGTCCGCGTGGAAGTCAGCCAGGCAGGCAGCAAAACCGGTCAATATGGACTTCACCACCCTATCAGAGCGGCGACAAATACCGCGTCTACAACGTGGCCATCGAAGGCGCGAGCCTGGTTACCGTTTACCGCAACCAGTTCGGCGAAACCATTAAAAACAAAGGCTTCGACGGCCTGATTCAAGAACTGAAAAAAACAAAAAAACGGCGGCAAATAATGAACTGCGAAATCCGCGACGGCATCTTGCACCTTGACGGCGAAATCACCGTCAGAACCGTGCACGGCAGTGCCTACCGCCGATTTGTGCAGCTGAGCGGCGGCGACATCAAGGCCGTGGACTTGTCTGCGGTCAGTCGTGCCGATTCGGCCTGCCTGTCGCTGCTGTTTTCCGTACTGCGCCGCAACGGCAGTCGTCCCGAACTAAGGCATATGCCGCCCGCCGTGGCGGACTTGGCCGAACTGTACGAAGTCCGAGAATGGATCACGCCATGAAACGACACCCCATCGCATACACCGCCGCACTGGCATTGCTGCTTGCCGCCCCTGCCCGCTGCCGCCGCCGATAAAAGAAACCGCGCCGCCGCAAAACACAACACAATCCGGCACGCCTTTTTCAGACGGCCTCCGAACCCGCCCGGCAGCCGGCCAAAGCAAAAGCAAAGACCCCTACGAACGCTACAACCGTTTCATGTTCAAAGTGAACGACAAAGCAGACCGCTACGTCCTCGCGCCGGTTGCGCGCGGCTACCGCAAAGTTACCCCCGGCCCGGTACGCACCGGCGTGGGCAACTTCTTCAACAACCTGCGCGACGTGGTCAGCTTCGGCAGCAACCTGCTGCGTTTGGACATCAAACGCGCCAGCGAAGACTTCATGCGCGTTTCCGTCAACACCACCTTCGGGCTGGGCGGCCTGATTAACGTGGCCGGGGCGGGCGGCATCCCGAACAACAAAAACACACTGGGCGACACTTTCGCCTCATGGGGCTGGAAAAAAACAGCAACTACTTCGTTTATCCGATTTTTGGGCCCCTCCACCGTCCGCGACAGCCTGGGCACGACCGCACTGATGGCCTATCCGGTGCAAAACGCCGTATTCCACACCACCGCAGGCCGGGCTGCAGCCTCTGCTGTCAATGCGGTCAGCACGCGTGAAAGCCTGCTCGACCCTGACCGACGGCATGGAGGAAGCCGCCCTCGACCCCTATATCATGATGCGCGACGGCTACATGGAAATACGCCGCCGTCAGCTCGGTTTGAAGCCGTCTGAAGGCAGCGGGAAGACATAGACATCGACGAATTGGTGGCACTGGAAGAATCTGCCGCCGCCATACTTACCGCACCAACTGCCCTCAGCCGCTTCCGAACCCTGCCGTTGACACAAACGCCGCCGGCATTGCCGCCCCCGAAGCAGCTTCTGCGGAAGAATCCAATCACATCGGCAATATCGGCGAATAATCCGTTTTTACCGTTTTTCACTATCATCTCTGAGGCCGTCTGAAAACACCTTTCAGACGGCCTCATACAATTGGATAACAAGCAAACGGCAGCACCATGGTTCACACCATCGGTTTCCGACTATGCACGGAAAGAACAATGTGATAATGTATCATTTCCGTTAAACAACCTTTGCCAAGGTGAAATGATGAAAAACTGCTTTTAATTTCCTTAATCGGCATCTGCGCGTCCGCACAGGCGCACGAAGTGGGTAAACGCCCCGGCAAAACTCGCCTCGTCCGACACCCTCCGCGCCGATTTGGCCTACAGCCACGACTTCCCTCATGCCGAAAAATTGCCGACGACCGTTTGCATATCTTCGCCCCGCTGCAACTGACTTCGCCCGACGGCAAACACAGCAACATGAAACAACAGGGCGAGAATTACCAATACACCGGCGGCAAGCTGAAAAAAAGGCAGTTACATCATCAGCGCAACCTACAAACCGACATTCTGGTCGAAAGACGCGGCGGGCAAATGGGAACAGAAAAATTTGGCCGAACGTCCGGAAGCGGTATCGTGCGAACAGAGCCGGATGTTTGGAAAAAGCGTTCTGATCGTCGATGACGGCGAAGATTTGTCCGCCATCAGCCGCCCGATCGGCCAAACCTTGGAAATCGTACCATTGGCCAATCCGAACACCGTGCGTACCGGGCAGCCTGTTTCCGGTACAAATCCCTATACGAAGGCAAACCGCTGGCAGGCGCGACGGTAACCGCCACCGCCGATACCGTTGCGGCAAAAAGACCCGGCGGCCACGCACGACCACCGCGAGCCGCAAGCGTTTTTCCGGCAAAACCGACAAACAGGGCAAAGTGAACATCCTGCCTTTGGTTGAAGGGCTGTGGAAAATCAGGCTGGTACACAAAACCCCGTTTGCCGACCCCAAAGTATGCGGGCGACTCTACCGCGTATGCCACACTGATTATGCCTGTCGGCACTGTGCGGGCGAATGCGGAACCGCATCACCATCATCACCATTAAGCGGCAGATAAAGACAAGAGGCCGTCTGAAACCCTGAAAAATCGGGTTTCAGACGGCCTCTCGGTTTATCCGTACGGCTTACAGTAAGAACGCCGTGGCCAGCCGAGAAAAATCAGGAAGCCGCCGGAGTCGGTTACGGCGGTAATCAGCACCGAGCTGCCGAGTGCGGGGTCGCGTCCGAGTTTTTTCCATCACAATCGGAATCAATACGCCCACCGCCGCCGCCAGCAGCAGATTGAGCGTCATCGCCGCCACCATGACCAAACCGATGCCGATGCTGTCGTAGAGCAGGAAGGACACCAGCCCCATCACGCTGCTCCCCAAATCAGGCCGTTGGCCAGGGCGACGCCGATTTCTTTCTCAGCAGCCGTCCGGTCTGGATGTCGGCCAACTGGCCGACGGCAATGGCGCGGACAATCATGGTGATGGTTTGATTGCCCGAATTGCCGCCGATGCCCGCCACAATCGGCATCAGTGCGGCGAGGGCGACGATTTTGGAAATGTTGTCTTCAAACGCGCCGATAACGCGGCTGGCGACGAATGCGGTGCAGAGGTTTACCGCCAGCCACGTCCAGCGGTTTTTTTCACCGAATCCCACACCGGTGCGAACAGGTCTTCCTCTTCCCTGCAAACCGGCCATATTCAAGATGTCGGCTTCCGATTCTTCACGGATAACGTCCACCATTTCGTCCACCGTGATACTACCTGATGAGCTTGTTGTTTTCATCGATGACGGGCGCGGTAACCAAGTCGTAGCGTTCGAACGCCTGCGCCGCCTCTTCCGCATCGTCGGACGGACGGAAACGCACCACGTCGGTCGCCATCACGTCCGCAACCAAATCTTCGGGGTCGGATACCAGCAGTTTGCGGATGGGCAGCACGCCGATGAGGATGTCGTCTTCATCCACGACGAAGATTTTGTCGGTGTGGTCGGGCAGGCTTTCGAAACGGCGCAGGTAGCGTAACACAACCTCGCAGCTCACGTCGGCACGCACGCTGACCAATTCGAAATCCATCAGTGCGCCGACCAGGCCGTCTTCGTACGACATCGCCGCCTTCACCCTGTTCGCGTTCTTCCTCGTCGCGGGTTTGCAGGGCTTCATAGACCACCTGGTGCGGCAAATCGTCGGCCAGTTCGGCCAAATCGTCGGCATCCAAATCTTCCACCGCCGCCAGCAGTCTCGTCTTTGCCCATGCTTTCGATCAGGGTTTCGCGCACGGCTTCCGACACTTCCAGCAATACGTCGCCGTCGTCTTCCGGCTCGGCCAGTTTCCACACGACGACGCGCTCTTTCGGCGGCAGCGATTCGAGCAGTACGGCCATGTCGGCAGGGTGCAGTTCGTGCAGGATGGCGGTCAGCTCGACCAGTTTCGCGTTCAGGTTTTCGTCGGCAGGCGCGCGCCCGGCGGAAATATCGGCGTAAACGGGCAGCAGTGCGTCGGCCAGTTTGTGAACGTGGTCGATATCCAAACTCGAGGCGTTGGCCGTCTGCGGCCTGCAGGGGTGGGGATGTTCGGTGTGGTCATAATGCTCCGCCCGCAGGAAGGCGGCGGCGCATTCAGGCGGGTTCAGAATCAGGTGGAGAAGCGGGAATTTTCGGGAAACGAACCGGGAAGTTCCATGATTTCGCTCTGCGGCGCAGGCGGGCTGTCAAAAACGGGGCGCATTCTAACATAGAAGAGGCCGTCTGAAAAACCGTTTGCGGGTTTTCAGACGGCCTCCGGCGTTTGCCGATTTACCAGCCGGGCTTGGCCAGGTTTTGCAGGCCTTCCCTTACTTTGGTTTTGCACTTCGCCGTTGAGGCGGCGGCCGATGGCGCGCGCCAAATCGTCTTCGTCAGGCGTGTAATCCACCAGTTCGGGGCTTGACGACATCGCGGGCGACGCTGTAAATGCTGCCGAAGCCGTCTATCAGGCCGTTTTTTTCTTCGCTTCCAGCCGGTGTAAACGCTACCGCTGAATATTTCGGGATCGTTGTCCTTCAAGCGGTTGCCGCGCCCCAACTTGACGGCTTTGATGAATTCGCCGTGCATGTCGTTGAGCATTTGCTGCCAGATGGCCTGCTGTTCGGGTGTTTCCGGCGAGAAGGGGTCGCCCATGCCTTTGTTGCTGCCGGCGGTTCTCAGGCGGCGTTTGACACCGACTTTGTCCATCAGCTCCGTAAAGTCGAAGCTGCCGCCGATGACACCTATGCTCGCCCACCAGGCTGGACGGGTCGGCATAGATTTTTGTCCCGCCGCCGCGGCGATGTAGTAGCAGCCGGAAGCACACATGTCTTCGGTAACGACATACAGCGGGATGTCTTTGTGTTCCGCTTTCAGACGGCGCACTTCTTCAAAGGCAGTATTCGAGATGACGGGGAACCGCCGGGGCTGTTGGCACGGATGATGATGCCTTTTGACTTTGCCGTTGGCGTAGGCGGCTTCCAATCCGTCGCGCAGCATCGCCACTTGGTCTTGATAACCGCCGCCGATGACGCCGTTCAACCGGATGACGGCAGTGTGTTCTTTTTCGACTGTTTGTGCAACGCGCTGCCCAAACTGTTTCGCCGGCTACCGGTGCCGCCGCTGCTGCAGCTGTACATGGTGAACAGCGTGCCGGCAAACAGCATCGCGCCGACACCGCGCCAAATATTGCGCCACAAGCGGCTGCTGCGTTGCTCCTTGTGTACGCTCATCAACAGCTTGTAGAGCGTGTCGCGCTCCCAGCTTTCGTTTTCAGACGACCCGGACGAAGGATGGAGGCCGGGTTGTGCCTGCTGCTGTTCTTCTTCACGTTGGATTTTTAAAGCTCATAAATGATTTTCCTGATGTGTAAACGGTGTCTGCTTTGTTTTCAGACGGCCTCTATGCTTCCTCGTTGCTGTAAAAGCCTTCCAGCTCGCCAAAGCACGACAAGATACCGATGTTCGGCGCGCTCTGCAAGGTTTCGCGGCTGTGCGCGCCCGTTGTCACGCCTATCCCGCGCGCACCGGCATGGGCGGCCATTTTCGAGATCGAAGGCGGTATTGCCGATGACGATGCTTTCAGACGGCATCACGCCCAGTTCGTCGCACAACCGCCATACCATATCGGGCGCGGGCTTGACGGGCATTCGGACGCACAGGCCGTTGCCAGCCAAAAAAATCCCCCGTCCCGGTTTGGGCTATGGCCTGATTCAAACCGCTGCGCCCCTTGCCCGTGGCCACCGACAGCCAATATCCCGCCTCCCGCAGACGCTCCAAGGTAGGCAGCACGTCGGGAAACAGCCGCATATGGCGGTTGTTCGGATTCAGATAATGCACGGCATAAATTTCCACCAGTTCTTCATGCTTACCCATGCCCGCAGACGGCGCAAGCTGCTGCATCATCTGCATCAGACTCGTCACTGATTAAATTGCGGATTCGGTCGGCAGGCGGTGTGCCAACCCGCATTCGTAAAAAGGCCCTGCTGCACGGTTTCGATAATCGGGTTGGTGGTGTCGGGCCAGTGTGCCGTCCCAATCGAAGATAAGCAGTTTAGCTGCATCGCTCTCTCCTGTGCCCCTTTACAAAACCCAATTCCCCAATCGGTGTTCGGATTGATGCAGAACCCGTCGGTACAGTTTTCGTAATGGCGGAAAAATAATATCGGTTACTTCGTCGGCGGTGCTCTACCGTTTCAAACAAATCCAAATCGTCGGGCTTGATAAAGCCGCGCGTCAAAAGGTGGTCGCTTATCCAGTCGGTCATCCCCGCCAGAAAATCGCGGCCAACCAAAATAATCGGACGGGCGGAATCTTGCCGGTCTGCACCAGCGTCAGGCTTTCAAACACTCGTCCAGCGTGCCGAAGCCGCCGGGCATCACCACGTACGCCACAGCGTGTTTCACAAACATCACTTTTGCGCGGGAAAAAAATGTTGAATTTAACCGACAAATCCTGATACGGATTGGACTGCTGCTCGCGCGGCAGCACGATATTGAGGTCGACGGCGGGACTGCGTCCGGCAAACGCGCCCTTGTTGGCCGCCTCCATAATCCCCGGGCCCGCCGCCGGAAATCACCGCGAAGCCCGCATCCGAGAGGCGGCGGGCAATCAGTTCGGCCAGCAGGTAGTCGGGATGGTTTACCGGCGTGCGCGCGCTGCCGTATATGCTGACGGCGGGATAGATGGCGCGCAGTTCTTCGCCCGCCTCGACGAACCTGCAGACATGATTTTCAGCAAATGATAGCTTTCGCGCGCCTGAATTTCGTTGCGCGTGCCGTCGGGCAGGATGGGTGCGGCAGCTTGTCTTGCAAGGGCATGGGGGCAACTCCGAATTGGGAAAAACGGCGGTTATAAACCGATTTGCGCCGCACTGCAAATCTGCTCGTTGATGAGAGGCTGTCTGAAAACCGCGCTTGCGATACGGAAACGGGTTTTCAGACGGCCTCAAACTGCGGCGGACGCGTTTATTTGTCTACAAGCAAACTTTGGCCGAGGAAGCCGCCCTTTTCCACGCCGGGGAGGGTGAAGAAATAACCGCCGCCGAACGGGCTGATGTATTCCTCCAAGGGTTCCAGATTGAGTAGGTTTTGCACAAAGATAAAACCGTCAGCAAGATTGGCCTGATCATAACTCAGAATCAGGCCGACGTCCAACTGGCCGGACTTGGCCAAACCCATGGAATAGTTGAACGGGCGGCGGAACAGCAAATGCTTTTTTCATGAACTCGGGGTCGCGGGATTACCCAGCCGTATATGGCTGTCGGTAGGGACGGCCTTGCCTTCCGGGTCTTTGGTATAGTCGGGAATGTCGCCCTCTTTTTCCATGCGCCTGGGGGCGCGCCGCTGTATTTTTTTCGCGTACCGAAAATGGCCTGTTGCTCCTGCAAGGGGCGTCCTGTCCCAAAAATTCGACAAAATGGCGGATGATGCGCACGGCCTGATAGCTGCCGTTTTTCGTCCATGCCGGTTCGTCCAAACTGTTGGAAGCCACACCCGTCCACAATACTTGGTCGGCGATTTCAGGCTTGCTGACGTCGGGGTTGGCCGTACCGTCGCGGAAGCCGAACAGGTTGCGCGACGCAATCGCGCCCGGCTCGGCCTTTCGGGCAGCCAGCCGTCCAGCGACCACCGCAATCGCGCATTTGGCGGTGTTTTTGATGATGTCGCGCAGGGCGTTTTGACAGGTTTCGGGCGAAAAGCGCAGATTTGATGCTGATGTCGCCGTCGCACCACTCTTTTTGCAGTTTGTCGTTGGGGAAATCCTTCATTTCCCTGCAAATGTTAGGCTTTTTGCCGCCCAACCCGAAACGTGCGTCAAACAGGCTTGCGCCGACGGATACGGTAACGGTCAGGCTGTCGGGCGGGACGGTTTTGCCCAGCAGGCCGCTGCCGGCAGGCGGCAGCTTTTCGTCGCCGTCCACCAGTTCTCCGCCTTTGGTCAGAAATTCGATGCGGGCGGTCAGGGTGCGGAAATAGTTGATGAGCTGGGAAATATCGGAAACGGTAACGTCGAAGGCGCAGAGGATGCCGAAGGTTTGGTGCGGCGTGGTAATGCCGGCCTGATGTACGCCATAGCAGTCGTAGGAAGTTTGGCTGTGGCTGCCGTTGCCGGAGCAGTCAGCGGCGGCTTTGCCCTCGGGCGATGAAGCCGTTTGAGCGGATTGGCTCGCCTTGTCCGCAGGCCGTCAGTGCGGCGGCGACCGAAACGGCGGCAGCGGTTTTGAGCAGTTTGCGGCGGTCGGGATTGTCGGGCTGTTGCATATTTTTTCCTGAGAAAGGCCGTCTGAAACCGGAAAAACGGTTTTCAGACGGCATCATTTACCTGAATGTGAATCTCTTTCGATTACAATACCCGCCTTTTCAGACGGCTTTCAAGTATCAGAATCAAATTTTTTACCGGGCGGATGTCCCAAATATGCTCAAACAGGACAGCCTTCTTCCGCCGGCTCTGTATCCAGCCGTGCAAACCAGCCACCCACCACGTTTTCCACTTCTTCCATGCCCTGCTTTTTCAAACTCGAAAACAGTTGCACCGACACATCCTGCCGCTCCGAAAACGGTTTTAACGCTTTCTTGACAGAAGACAAGGTTTTAATCTGTTCGTTCTTAGATAATTTATCGGCCTTTGAAAGCAGGATATGCACTTACTTTACCGGTTTTTTGGCGAAAAATCCAACATTTGGATGTCCAGCGGCTTGAGCGGATGACGGCAATCCATAATCAACACCAAACCGATGAGTTGCCGCCGTGTCTGCAAATAATCGCCCAACAGGGTTACCCAATGCTGACGCACCGCCTCCGGTACGGCCGCGTAGCCGTAACCGGGCAAATCAACCATAAAATGACCGTCGGCCAGTTCGAAAAAATTGATATGCTGCGTACAGCCGGGCGTTTTCGATACATAGGCCAACCGAACATGGTTGCACAGTGTATTGATCGCACTGGATTTGCCCGCGTTGGACCGTCCGACGAAGGCTATTTCGGCTCCGTATCGGGCAAATCTTTCGAGCGGGTTTACTCGTAGTAAAAAAATTTTGCGTTTTGAAATAAGTTCATAACTATGGAAAAACAGGTAAATTTGGTATAGAATACCACGTTTGCCGAATAATCGGTTTAAAGCGGCAGAATTCCGCCGCATATTTTGAGTATCACAGATAAAAAAGGGTATTGCGGATACCGCAATGCCGCAATCAGGAGCCTTCCATGAAACGTACCACCTTACTGACTCTGGCATTGGCGTGCGGTGCGGTGTTTGCCGCGCGAAGGTCGATTTGGCCAAAGGCAAACAGGTCGCCCAAACCGTATGCGCGGCCTGTCACGCCGCCGACGGCAACAGCGGCATTTCCTCCCACCCGAAACTTTCGGCGCAACATGCCACATACATAATCAAAGAAACCGTCGCCATCAAAGACGGCAAACGGACAACCGGCGGGGCGGCAGCAATGCGCCCGATGGTGGGCAGCCTGAGTGCTCAGGATATTGCTGACGTGGCCGCTTTCATGCCACTCAAACTCCGAAACCGGGTGAGGCCAATCCGAAAGACAATCTGGACCTGGGCGCCAAAATCTTCCGCGGCGGGCTGTCCGAGAAAAACTGCCTGCCTGTATGGCTTGCCACGGCCCAAGCGGGTGCGGGCATACCAGGCAGCGGCACCGATGTTTCCGCCTCATCTCGCCTGGGCGGCCAACACAAAGACTACACCATGACACAGCTGAAAGCCCTATAGCTTCCGGCCAGCGCAAAAGTCCCAACGGTATGATGGAAGACGTAGTCAAACGCACGTCTGAAGAAGAGATGAACGCCGTAGCCAACTTCATCCAAGGATCAGACTGATTTTTCAGACGGCTCCACCTGATAAAGGCCGTCTGAATACCGCCATTGAATAAACACGACCATCGGGCTGCCGGTACATCCAACGTATCGGCAGCCCGATTTGTAGTAGAATCCACCCTTTTGTTTTCCCTGAAATTTCTCTTCCCCTAAAGATGGCAACCGGTAAAATCCCGCTTATCCGCCGCCCATGGTTCGCTTTTTTAAGCTCCATGCGTTTTTGCGGTTGCGCTGCTGTGCGTATTAGGCATCGCCTCGGTCATCGGCACGGTTTTGCAGCAAAACCTGTCCCTACACCGACTACATCGTCAAATTCGGCCCTTTCTGGAGCCGGATTTTTCCAAGCACTCGGCCTGTTTGACGTTTACCCTCCATCTGGTTTGTCGTCATCATGCTGTTTCTGGTACCAGCACCGGCCTTTTGCCTGTGGCGCAACATTCCGCCCTTTATGCGCGAAATGCGCTCGTTCCGCCTGAAAGCAAGCCGGCAGTCGCTTGCAGCCATGAAACACACCGCCCTGTTGGAAAACGGCCTTACCCCGTCTGTAGGCATGCGTTATTTCAACGTCCGCGGCTTCGCTGTCAAACAAGTCGAACGTGAAGACGGCTCGGTATTGGTTGCCGGTAAAAAGGGCAGCCAACAAATGGGCTACATTTTTTTGCCCACCTGGCCATCATTGTCATCTGCCTCGGTGGCCTGATAGACAGCAACCCTGCTACTAAAAATCGGCATGCTGACCGGGAAAATCACCCCTGACAACACAGCGGTATTCGCCCGCGACTTCAAACCCGAAAGCATCTTAAGCGACGGCAATCCGTCATTTCGGGGCAACGTAAACCCCAGCGAAGGGCAAGAAGCCGACGTTGTTTTCCTGAATGCCGACCAAGGGCTTTTTGGTTCAACAGCTGCCGTTTTCGGTCAAACTGAAAAATTCCACATCGATTTCTACTGATACCGGCATGCTGAGTGATTTTGCCAGCGATCTGAAGTTACCGATAAAAACCGGCAAGGTCAGCGAACACACCATCCGGGTAAACCACCCGCTCACCCTGCACGGCATTTCATCTACCAGGCAAAGCTTTTGCCGACGGCGGCTCCGGCCTCAATTCAAAGCTTTGGGATTTGGCGGCGAACAGCAGCCGTTTTTGCCGAATTGAAAGGCACATCGATGAACAGTTTTCCGCTGAATATGGGCGGCGAACAAAAATTCACTTTGAATTCGACAAATTCACATCGATGAACGTTGAAGACATGAGCGAACCCTACTCGAAAAAGAGCAAGGTTTGAAACAAAAACTCAACGATGCCCTGCGCCGTGAAACAGGAGAAAAAGTTCACCAACCTGGGCCCCAGCATCATCTACCGCCTGCGCGATTCTGCGGGACAGGCAATAGAATTTAAAAACTACATGCTGCCGATCAAGCAGGAAGATGACTACTTTTTCATCACAGGCACCCGCTCCGGCCTCGAGCAACAATACCGTTGGTTGCGCATTCCCTGCCGACAGCAAACACAAGGCCGACACCTTCGATGATTTGGCGCGAACTAATGAACGACGAAACCGTCCGCAGCCGCATCAGTACAGCCGCAGCTGCCAGTGCGCCGGAAGACATCCGTCCGCATCCAAACAAGCCGTTGAAAACACTCTGCTCCTGTTTCGCCCGCGGCGGCTATCTGAATTGATAAATTCGTCCAAAACCGCGGTTCCTGAAAAACGAACGGGAAAAATGCGCGATTATTTCTATCAAATCTAATCGGCGGTGCCAGCCTCACCTTAGACGAAGCCTTAAACCGGCAAAACCCGCCCGCCTGGCAACAGGAAGACAAACGCAACCGTTTCCTATTACACGCCATGGATGCCTATACCGGCCTGACGGAATATCCCGCACCCGTACTGTTGCAACTGGACAGCTTCCAAGAAGTCCGTTCCTCTGGCCTGCAGATGACGAAATCCCCGGGCGCGGTGTTGGTTTACATCGGCTCGCTGCTGCTGGTATTGGGCACCGTCTTTTATGTTCTACATCCGCGAAAAAAACGCTTCTGGCTGTTATTCGAACCCAACGGCATCCGCTTTGCCATAGTCGTCCAGCAGGCACGAACGCGACCTGCAACGAGAATTCCCGAACATCTGCAAGGCCTGAAACGGCTTGCCGAGGATTTAAACCATGATGCAAACCACCGACAATACTAAAACACACGCCGACCTACCACAGCACGAACTCTGGCAGAACGTTCTTTTTTGGCACTCTCTGGATGCCAAAGACTGGCTGTTTGCCGCCCTTATCCCGCTCATTGCCGCCTTCGTGCAATACACCCTGCCGCACAGAATGGATGTATACGAAGTCGTTATCCTGTCGGTCGAGCGCAATCTGCACCGTCGGCCTGGGCTGGTTTTTCAAACCCATGCGCTGGTTCGTCCCGCCTCGCTGGCACTGGCCTACGGCGGCGTATCCCTCTATGCAGGAAACTTCGGCAACAGCGATAAATTCCTCCTGCGCTACTTCCTCAGCAGCCAGTCGGCGATTATGTGGCAATGCGCGATGATTTTTGCCGCCCTGTTCGCGTACGCCTGCGGCTCCCCTGTTGGCTGCACACAAAAAGCCAAACCAATACCCTGCTCGGCATGGGTACCGCCTTCGGTTGGATCTCCGCCTGGCGGGCTTTACCGGCCTCCTGGTTCGCTGGCACGAAAGCTACCTGTTGTTGGGCGATGCCGGCCATATCCCGGTTTCCAACCCCTATGAAGTCTTCATCCTTTTTCCTCGTCATCAGCTCATTGATGTACCGGTATTACGAAACCCGTTTTGCCGTGCAGCGGCTGGGCGTGTTTGTTCACTACACTAATGGCCGGAATCGTCTGCTTCGTGCTGTGGTACAGCCTCGCGCGCAACGCACAGCAGATTCAACCGCTGATTCCCGCCCCTGCAATCGTGGTGGATGAAAATCCACGTTCCGGCCAACTTTATCGGCTACGGCGCATTCTGTATGGCCGCCATGCTCGGCGTGGCCCAGCTTATGGTCATCCGCAGCACCGAAAAAGGCAAAGCCAGCCGCCCTGCCCGATTCAGCCGCCATTGAAGAAATCATGTACAAAGTCATTGCCGTCGGCTTCCTGTTCTTTACCATCGCCACCATCCTAGGCGCACTGTGGGCGAAAAGCCGCGTGGGGCGGTTATTGGAGTTGGGACCCGAAAGAAGTATGGGCACTCGTCGTCTGGCTGAACTACGCCACTGGCTGCACCTGCGGCTGGTTGTCGGCTGGCGTGGAAAAATATTGGCCTGGTGGGCGATTATCGGCCTCTTCATCACCGCCTTCGCCTTTGTTGGCGTCAACATGTTCCTCAGCGGCCTGCACTCCTACGGGGAACTGTAATCCGACAAAAAGGCCGTCTGAAAAACGCAGCTATGCAACGTCTGAAGTCTTTAAGACTGACACTGTCCTCATCAGATTTTTAAATACTGTTGAAACATTTTCAGACGGCCTCCAAACCACACATCTATCAGCACACACCTGCAGCATGACCCAACAAACACACCATCCTGCTGATAAGGCCGTCTGAAACGAAATACCGAACAGTGCCGAGCTTCTGCAAAGCTCAAAACAGAGTTGGAAGATGCAGAGTTTCTGCACAACCAACACAAAAGCTTCCCTAAAAACAAGCTCCTACCAAACTGCAGCACAGCCCGCCCTACCTTATAGTGGATTAAATTTAAATCAGGACAAGGCGACGAAGCTGCAGACAGTACAGATAGTACGGCAAGGCGAGGCAACGCCGTACTGGTTTAAAAGTTAATCCACTATATTTTCAGAACGGCCTCCAAACCACACCAACCCGCAAAAGGAAACATCGCTGACAACCTGCCGCGAAATCCTTGCCTGGTGCGACGACATCCTGCAAACCGCCCAATTTAAAGACTATGCGCCCAACGGCCTCCAAGTCGAAGGCGCGGAAAAATTGAAAAATCGTTGCCGCCGTTACCGCCAGCCGTGCCGCCGTCGAATGTGCCGCGACAACAAGGCGCGCAACTGCTGCTCGTCCACCACGGCATGTTCTGGAAAAGCGAACCCGCCACCATCACCGGCTGGAAAAAGCAACGCATCGCGACCCTCCTGCACCACAACATCAACATGCCAGCTACCACCTGCCGCTCGACGCCCACCCCTGAACTCGGCAACAACGCCCAACTGGCCAAACTGATGGACTGGCAAAATCAGATTACACTCTGCGGCGAGCAAAACCTACTGAACATAGGCCGTCTGAAAAACCCCGAAAACCGTTTCCGAACTGACTACCGAAATCGCCCAAAAACTCTACTTCGCACCCCCACCGTCGTCGGTAATCCGCAACAAACCGTCAGCCGTGCCGCATGGTGCACCGGCGGCGCACAGGGATTTTTCAGACGGCCATAGACGAAGGCGCCGAAATCTACGTCACCGGCGAAATTTCCGAAGCGCAATACCACCTTGCCAACGAAACCGGCACAGTCTTCGTCTCCGCAGGCCACCATGCCACAGAACGCTATGGCATACAGGCACTTGTCCGCGCCCTGCAAACAAAAAAATTCGGCACGGAAATTTACTTTTTGACGAACAAAATCCTGCTTAAAATCAAAAAGACTTCAAAAATTTACCTTATTTTTAAATACTACTTTAAGCAACCCCTACGAATTCAGGTAGAATTACGGAGTTTAATGGCTCGGTATTTTCAAAAATCTTAGGATGACTGAAATAATGGATAATCATGAAATCAATCAAGGCCGCCGCCGCTTCCTCGTGCTGGCAACAGCAGGAGCGGGCGGATTGGCCGCCGCAGGCGTGGCTGCGCCTTTCGTCGCCAGCTGGTTTCCGTCGGAAAAAGGCTCAGGCCGCCGGCGCACCTATAGAAATCGACGTTAGCAAAATCGAATCCGGACAAATGCTGACTGCCGGAATGGCAAGGCAAACCGATTTGGGTGGTAAACCGCACGGATCAACAACTCAAAGACCTGAAAGGACTGAGCGGCGTCTTGACCGACCCAAACTCCGAGGTCAACCACCAGCCGGAAGACTGCAAAAAACGAGACCCGCTCAATCAAACCGAACGTCTTGGTCGCCATCGGCATCTGCACCCACTTGGGCTGTTCGCCGACTTACCGCCCGGACATCGCTCCGGCAGATTTGGGTGCAGAGTGGAAAGGCGGCTTCTTCTGCCCGTGCCACGGCTCCAAATTCGACATTGCCGGACGCGTTTACGCCGGTGCGCCCGCCCCAACCAATCTGGTTATTCCTCCCCATAAATACCTAAGCGACACCACCATACAGGTCGGCGACGAAACATAAAAAGGGACTTAAATTATGGCAAACCAAACCAATAGCAAAGCAAAAGGCATTGTTGGACTGGGTGGACGCCCGTTTCCCTTTTGTCCAAAAATGTGGCGCGACCACCTGTCTGAATACTACGCGCCGAAAAAAACTTCAACTTCTGGTACTTCTTCGGCTCACTGGCACTTTTGGTGTTGGTGATTCAGATTGTCAGCGGGATTTTCCTCGTCATGAATTTCAAACCCGACGGCAATCTGAACCAATACAACCTGCCGGCTGCGTTTACCGCCGTCGAATACATCATGCGCGACGTATCGGGCGGCTGGATTATCCGCTATATGCACTCAACCGGTGCATCGTTCTTCTTTATCGTCGTTTATCTACATATGTTCCGCGGCCTGATTTACGGTTCGTTTAAAAACCGCGCGAACTGGTATGGGTATTCGGCTCGTTGATTTTCTTGGCATTGATGGCTGAAGCCTTTATGGGTTACCTGCTACCTTGGGGACAAATGTCCTTCTGGGGTGCACAGGTGATCATCAACCTATTCTCCGCTATTCCGGTGATCGGCCAAGATTTGTCGGTTTGGATTCGTGGTGACTTTACCATTTCCGATGCCACTCTGAACCGCTTCTTCGCCCTGCACGTCATTGCCGTACCGTTGGTACTGCTCGGCTTGGTCGTAGCGCACATTATCGCCCCTGCACGAAGTCGGTTCGAACAACCCTGACGGCGTGGAAATCAAAAACTGAAAAGATGAAAAACGGCGTACCTTTGGACGGCATCCCGTTCCATCCGTACTACACCGTTAAAGACATCTTGGGCGTAGTGGTCTTCCTGATTGTCTTCTGTGCCGTTATGTTCTTCGCACCCGAAGGCGGTGGCTACTTCCTGAAGCGCCGAACTTTGACCCTGCAGACCCGCTGAAAACCCCTCCCCATATTGCACCTGTTTGGTATTTCACACTGTTCTATGCCATTTTGCGTGCCATTCCGTCCTTTGCTGGCACACAAATATGGGGCGTTATCGGTATGGGGGCTGCAGTCGTGCTGATTGCCCTGCTACCGTGGCTGGATCGCTCTCCGGTAAAATCAATACGCTACCGTGGTCCGATTTTCAAAATTGCGGTTGTCCTGTTCATTATCTCCTTTATCGGTTTAGGCATCCTCGGCGCAATGGCGGCAACTCCGTCCCGCACCTTTATTGCCCGCGCCCTATCGGCTATCTACTTCCTGTTTTTCTTAGCCATGCCGATTTACAGCAAGCTGGATCCAACCAAACCGGTTCCCGAACGTAACCATGAGTACTGGCAAACAAAAAGTGATGTTCTTCGTGTACACCGCCATTACATTAATCGGCGCATACCTGTTTGCAACCAATGTTTGATGAGGGCAGCAAAATGAAAAATACATTGAAAAATGGATTGTTGCCTTTGCTTTGGCAACCCCTATGGCTTTAGCCGGCGCAAGCGGCGACCACCACTACGAAAAAGTCGATATCGACTTGGGCAACCAAGTCAGCCTGCAACGCGGCGCGCAAAATCTTTACCAACTACTGCCTGTCCTGCCATTCGGCAAGCAGCATGCGTTTCAACCGTTTGAAAGACATTGGTCTGACCGACGAGCAAATCAAAAAAACATGATGTTCACCACCGACAAAGTCGGTGATGTGATGCATGCCGCCATGACCCGGCAGACGGGAAAAATGGTTTGGAGCGGCACCTCCTGATTTGTCGCTGATTGCCCGTTCGCGCGGTGCCGACTACCCTGTATGCCTACATGCGCGGTTTCTATAAAGACCCAACCCGTCCGACCGGCTGGAACAATACTGCGTTTAATAAAGTAGGTATGCCGCATCCGCTGTGGCAGCAACAAGGCGTGCAAGCTGTCGAGCTGGATGGAAAAGGCCAACCCGTTATGGTAAAAAGACGAACACGGCCAAGATGTTCCGAAACTGTATTGGGAATCCACCGGTTCCATGACACGCAAAACACCGGACGGCAAAAGTCATTACCAAAAGAATATGATGACTACGCCCGCGATTTGGTGGCCTTTATGGTTTACATGGGTGAGCCTGCACAGGTAGAGCGCAAACAAATCGGCTATGCCGTCTTGATCTTCTTGTTTGCGGTAATGCTGCCGCTGGCCTACTTCCTGAAAAAGAATACTGGAAAGACGTTCACTAACCTGTCTGACTAAATTCAAGCGGAGGAGATTCCTCCGCTTTTTATTTTTCTCCAATAAAACATCATGATATAACGAATTTGTAGTATTTTCAGACGGCCTTGTGTATCATTCTCTTAATTTTCAAACACATCATATCTGCCTTGGCGGATATTTCTTTTCAATCTAGTCGGAGTAATCCTTATGATGATTTTTGTATTCGGGCATTACCTGCCCGTTCAGCCACCGCTGCCGCTTCGTCCCTATATGAAAAAGGGATGGATTTTGAAATTAAAGACGTGGATATTTTTCAACAAACCTGAAGATTTGGCTGTCATGAATCCGTATAACCAAGTACCTGTTTTGGTAGAGCGCGATTTGATACTGCACGAATCCAACATCATCAACGAATACATAGATGAACGCTTCCCCCATCCCCAATTAATGCCGGGCGACCCCGTTCAACGCGGTCGCGGTACCGTTTGGTACTATACCGTCTGGAACGCGAATTGTTCAGCCATGTGCAGGGTTTTGAAACACCCGAATCTACATCCAAAGAACAAGCCAAAGCACGCGAAGCCATTTCCCAAGGCCTGACCATGCTGGCACCTGCATTTTCCAAACACAAAATACATCATGGGCGACGACTTTTTCCATGATTGACGTCGCCATTGCCCCTGCTCCTGTGGCGTTTGGATCATTACGACATCAAATTAGGGAAAAACGCTGCACCGCTGCTCAAATACGCCGAACGCCTGTTCCAGCGCGAAGCCTTTATCGAAGCACTGACACCGGTACCGAAAAAGCCATGCGCCGCTAAAAATATCATCGGGGAAACAACGAATGAACAGCAGCACCAAACCTTACCTGCTCCGTGCCCTGTACGAATGGTGCAACGACAACGGCTACACCGCGCACATTGTTGCCTGGGTAAACGAACATACCCGCGTACCGATGCAATATGTGCGCGACAACGAAATCATGTTGAATATCGGGCCGAATGCCGCACACAATCTGAGCATCGACAACGAATGGGTAAATTTTTCCGCCCGCTTTGCCGGTGTGGCGCACGAAATCTGGATTCCTGTCGGCCACATCTCTAGCCTGTTTGCCCGCGAAACCGGCGAAGGCATGGGTTTTGAAATAGAACCCTACCAACCCTCAACCGAAACTTCGGGCGAAACGGAGACGAAAACGGAAGAAAAAGGCCGTCTGAAAAACCGGAAAACGGCACAGCAGAAAAAGAAAAAGGTTTTGAAGTTCGTCAACAACCGCCGGCTCACGGCAGGCCGTCTGAAAGCACGTCCTTTCAGACGGCCTCATCCGTATTAACTGGCATCACAGTTTGCATATAAGGAAACACCATGACTCCCGAACCCAATATCGGCTCTCCGCTGTTTTACGGCGTATTCTTTATCGCCGTCCTCATCATGATCGGCATAGACATGTTGTCGCTAAAAACCGGCGCACACAAAGTCAGCACCAAAGAAGCCCTGCTCTGGTCAGCCATTTTGGATTGCCGTATCCTGCGCCTTCGCCGGCTGGCTGTATGGGAAATCAGCAGCAACCCCGCCTATGGCCACAACATCGCCAAAACCAAAGTAATAGAATATTTCACCCGGCTACGTTTTGGAAAAAATCGCTGGCCGTAGATAACCTGTTTGTCTTCCTGATGATTTTTCATACTTCAAAAGTACCGCCCCAATATCAGCACCGGGTATTGTTATACGGCGTATTCGGGGCCATCGTCCTGCGTGCTGTTATGATTTTTATCGGCGCGGTGCTGGTCAGCCGTTTCGAATGGATATTGTATATTTTTCGGCGCATTCCCTGCTCTACACAGGCATCAAAATGGTCAAACAGGGCGGCGATGAGGAAGGCGAAGACCTGTCGCAAAACAAAATCCTGCAATGGCTGCAAAAGCATATCCGCGTCGGCAAATCATTGAACGGTGAAAAATTCTTTACCGTGGAAAACGGCAAGCGCGTTGCCAGCCCGCTGCTGATGGTACTGATTATGGTCGAACTGAGTGATGTCATATTCGCCGTCGACAGTATTCCGGCCATTTTTTGCCGTTACCACCGACCCGTTCATCGTCCTCACCTCCAACATCTTCGCCATCCTCGGCTTGCGCGCAATGTATTTCCTGTTGGCAGACATGGCCGACCGCTTCGTATTCCTGAACTACGGCTTGGCATTCGTCTTGAGCTTTATCGGAATCAAGATGCTGATTATTCATTGGATCCCCATTCCTGTCACCATCTCGTTGGCAGTCGTCTTCGGCGCGCTTGGCGCATCCATCCTCACCTCGCTGGTATACAGCCGGAAAATGGAACGCCGCTGATGATGCGCTACCGCCGATAAAACACAAAAAGGCCGTCTGAAAATATCTTTTTCAGACGGCCTCAAATTTCTAAAACAGCTTACAGACCCAGTTTTTCTTTCACATGTTTCACATAGCCGTGGTCGTTGCGGCGGATATGCAGGAACAACCAAGTTTCCAACAAATCCAACATTTCCCTGACCGACATCGTCGCCGTTATCGAAACGGCCTTTGAATGTTTTCACTTTATTAACGAAATTTTCATGCACGCGGTGATGGGCATCCAGCAGGGGATATTCTGCCATTTCCAACAGGCTTTCCTCATCGGAGAAGTGTTGAACGGTGTAATCAATCAAATGGTCCAAAGCCACACCCATTCCTTCACGGTCATTTTGCAACATGGGCATCATGCATCTCATTGATATACTGAACCAAAAATTTTATGCTGTTCGTCCACCTGTTCGATGCCGTGTGTCCAAATCGGAAGTCCAATGCAAGAAAGTATCTGCCATTTTTAATTCCCTTCATGTGTCGATAAAAATCGAATTATAGGGTTTTCCATGTAAAGAACAGACAACATTTGCATAATTAAGTTAGGGAATTCATTCAAATTTTTGACTTTTTATCAAACACTTAATTGTGATTTATTCTCAATCGTCCGATTGCGCAGCCAGCGGGCGGTACGGAGCGAGTTCGCCGGCCAGCAACCCGATTTCCCCGCGCCGGACGCACGCAATACATCCGCCGCCGCACCGTGCAGCCATACGCCGCCGCAGGCCGCCTGAAACGGCTCGATTCCCTGCGCCAGCAGGCTCGCCGATGATGCCGCTTAACACGTCTCCGCTACCCGCCGTGGCCAAACCCGCATTGCCGCTCAGGTTTTCATACAACATCCCGTTACTGCTGCACACGAGGAACGATGCCCCTTCAGCACCACCACGGCACGGAAGCGTTCAGCCAGCCGCCGCACCGCCGTTTTCCCGGTCGGACTGCACGACGCTTGTCTCCGTTCCGAGCAGCGCGCGGCTTCGGCGGGATGCGGCGTCAGGACCAACTGCGGATACAGCGCGGCTTCGGCGGCCAATGCCCCATCATGCGCCAACAGATTCAGTGCGTCCGCATCCAGCAGCAACGGCGTATCGGAGGCCGTCTGAAAAACCGCCCACAGCAACTAGTGCCGCCTCCGCAGCGCAACCCAAAACCGCACCCGGCCACGCGTGCCGACAAATCCGTCCGTTTAAGCAATGCCGACGCCGTATCCAGCATGATTTCGGGATAGGCGGCAATCAGCGGCATGGGCAAAACAGGCTGATGAAAACCGGCCCACACCTTGCCGCAACCGAGCATCAAGGCGGACGACGCTGCCAATACTACCGCCCCGCTCATACCCGCCGCACCGCCCAACACGGCCAGCGTACCGAACGTACCTTTGTGGCTGTCGGCCTGTCGCCGGGCGGAATATTTGCGGAAACCGTTGTGCTGCCTCCTCAAGCAGGAAACCTTCGGGCAATCGGTAAAAACGTTCATGGCCATACTCCTTTACTTCGGATTTTCCGTTTTTCAGACGGCCTTATGTATGCTTTGTCGCCGTCGGATTTGCACCATCCGCATGAATTATTTTAATATTAGTCTTCTTTTACCAACTTTTGCCAACGGTCGAGGCCGCCCCATGGAATCCATTATCGAACTGCGTCATCTGAAAACCCTTCTGGCGTTGGAGGAAACCGGCAGCGTTTCCCTCGCCGCGCAACGGGTATTCCTGACCCAATCCGCCCTGTCGCACCAAATCCGCACGCTGGAAAAACTATTACGAAAACCCCCTGTTCGAACGCAAATCCAACCCGCTGCGCTTCACGCCTGCCGGTGCGCGGCTGTTGAAACTCGCCCGGGATTTGCTGCCCCAGGTGGCCGCGGTAAGCGCGACATGGCGCAGATTATCGAAGGCGAAGCGGGCGAACTGCGGCTGGCGGTGGAATGCCACACCTGTTTCGATTGGCTGATGCCCGCCATGGGCGAATTCCGCCCGTTGTGGCCGCAGGTGGAACTCGACATCGTATCCGGCTTTCAGGCAGACCCCGTCGGCCTGCTGTCCCACCGCGCCGATTTGGCGATTGTCTCCGAAGCCATGCCGCAGGCGGGCATTGCCTACCGCCCCTGTTTGCCTACGGCATGGTCGGCATCTGCGCCCCCGAACACCCGCTCGCAGCCAAAGAAATCTGGCAGGCGGAAGACTTTGCCGGCGAAACCCTGATTACCTACCCTGTCCCCGACGACATGCTCGACCTGCTGCGCAAAATCCTGCTGCCGCGCGGCATCAACCCGCAACGCCGCCACAGCGAGCTGACTATCGCCATCGTACAACTCGTGGCCAGCCGCCGCGGCATCGCCACCCCTGCCGTATTGGACCGTGATGCCGTATTTGGAGAAAGGCTACGTCGTCTCGCGCAAAATCACCGAAAACGGCCTGCAAAGCGAACTGTACGCCGCCATGCGGAGCGAAGACGGCGACACCGGCTATCTGGCCGACTTCTGCCAAATCGTGCGCGACCAAGGCTTCGCCACCCTGCCCGGTCTGAGCATACTGGAATAAGGCCGTCTGAAAATGCTCGAACTGCAAAACATCCGCAAACAATTCAACGGCAAAACCGTTGCCAACGGCATCAGCCTCCAAGTCGCGCGAGGCAGCCTGCTCGCCATCCTCAGTACGTTCCGGCTGCGGCAAATCCACCCTGCTCAACATCGCCGCCGGACTGACCGCCCCGACGGCGGACGCGTCCTGCTCGAGGGCACGGACATCACCGCCCTGCCGCCCGAAAAACGCCGCATCTCGCTGATGTTCCAAGACTACGCCCTCCCTGCCGCACCTGTCCGTCCTGCAAAAACACCGCCTTCGGCCTCAAAATGCGCGGCACCGCCAAACGGCAGGCGGAAGAGGCCGCCGAAGCCATGTTGGAACAGTCGGCCTGTCGGGCGAAGGACACCGTCGCCCCGACACGCTTTCCGGCGGCGAACAACAACGCGTCGCCCTTGCCCGCGCCCTGGCCGCCGAACCCAAACTGCTGCTGCTGGACGAACCCTTTTCCAGCCTCGACACCGGCCTGAGAAACAGCCTGCGCAACCTGACTCGCGCACAGGCAGGCCGTCTGAACATCCCCGCCGTCCTCGTTACCCACGACCCCGAAGAAGCCTTTCCTGATGGCCGACCGAATCGCCCTGATGGCCGACGTACCGCATCATTCAAGAAGGCAGCCCCGACGAACTGGGCGCGCACCCTGAACAGCGGCGGCGGCCAAAGCTGCTCGGCTGCCGCAACGTTGGCGACACATTCTACCTGCCGCCCGACGCGCTCTTTCCCGACCCCGACGGCCCCGCCTGCCCCTGTCCTCGCCCTACACTGCCTTCCCGGCGGCATGCGCGCCGAAATCGGCCACCCGCAGTTCGTACGCATAGAAATGCCTCTGCCGCCCGGCTTCCCACAGCGGCGAAATCCGCGTCGGCACAGATACAGCCCGCCTGGTACGCTTTCAAACGCCGCCGGACAAACCGGCATAAATACAGGCTGTCTGAAAACAAACGCCGCATGTTTGAGCCTCACAGAAACCCGCAGCGTTCGTTTTCAGACGGCCTTTTTGCTACTGCCGTTTTTTGACACGGAAACAGAAAGCACCGCCATGTCCGCCCCCGCCCCTATCCCGCCCCGAACTACCGCCAACGCCTGCAACCGTCTCCCTGCACTACCTGCTGCCCCAACTGGCCGTTACCCGTGCCGCAGGCTGGCTAGCCGAACGCCGCTGGGGCGTATTGACCACCTTCATCATCCGCGCCTTTGCCGCCCGCTACCGCATCAACCTCGACGAAGCGGCCCGCAGCAATCCCGCCGATTACGCCAGTTTCAACGAATTCTTCATCCGCCCTCTAAAAAGACGGCGCAAGGCCGATAGACGGCGACGGGCAAAACCTCTGCCTGCCCGCCGACGGCCACGTGAGCGAATGCGGAACCATCGAACACGGACGGCTGTTGCAGGCCAAAGGCCACAGCTTTACCGCCGCCGAACTGCTGGCAGGCGACGAAGGACTGGCCGCACGTTTTTCAGACGGCCTCTTCCTCACCACCTACCTTTTCCCCGCGACTACCACCGCGTCCACATGCCCTGCGACGGCACTTTGCGCCGCATGATTTATGTGCCGGGCGAACTGTTTTCCGTCAATCCTCTTCAGCCGAACACGTCCCCAACCTGTTTGCCCGCAACGAACGCCTCATCTGCCTCTTTGATACCGAATTCGGCGGCATGGTGCAGATTTTTGGTCGGTGCCACCGTAACCGCCAGCATCAGCACGGTGTGGGCGGGCGTCGTCAATCCGCCGCGCACCGCCGCCGTGCGCCAATGGGACTATCCCGAATCGGGCGACGGTGCGGTCGTCCTGCGCAAAGGCGAAGAAATGGGCGCATTCCGCCTTGGCTCCACCGTCATCAACCTTTTTCCCGCACGGCAGCGTCCGCTTGAAACGAACGCCTGCAAGCAGGCGTGGAAACGCGGATGGGCGAAACCATGGCGCAACGGCTGTCCTAACCCGCACATCGAAATACAGAAAGGCCGTCTGAAAACCGGTTTTCAGGTTTTCAGACGGCCTTTTATGCTGTTCCTCATACGGCAGACCGCATCAGCAATGAACCAGCGTACCTTCGTTTTCACCGCAAACCACGCGTTTGAGCGCGCCTTCTTTGGCGATGCCGAACACGACGATGTTAGCTGGCGTTCGCGGCACAGTGCGAAGGCGGTGGCATCCATGACTTTCAGTCGTTTGCTCAAAGCCCTCGTCGAAAGTGATGGTTTCATAGCGGACGGCGGACGGGTCTTTTTCGGGTCGGCGGTGTACACGCCATCGACATTGGTGGCCTTCAGCATCACGTCGCAGTTCATTTCCGCACCGCGCAGGAAGCGGCGGTGTCAGTGGTGAAGAAGGGATTGCCGGTGCCGCCGGCGAAAAATCACGACTTTGCCTTCTTTCAGATACTGGATGGCTTTCGGACGGGCGTAGGTTTCGGCTATCTGCTGCATGGGCAGTGCGGATTGGACACGGGCTTTCACGCCGGCGGATTCGAATGCGTCTTTTCAGGCCAAAGGCATTCATGACGGTGGCCATCATGCCCATATAGTCGGTACCGTCGCACGGTCCATGTTGTCGGCCTGCGTGGAAACCCCGCGGAAGATGTTGCCGCCGCCGATGACGATGCCGACCTGTACGCCGAGTTCGACGATTTCTTTTACCCTGGCCGACAATCTGCATGATGGTTTCGCGGTTGATACCGAAGGCATCATTGCCCATCAGGGCTTCGCCGGACAGTTTCAACAGGATTCGTTTGTATTTGGTTTGCGGGGGTCATGTGGGATTCCTTTCGGCTGGGAGAACGTGGATAAACGGCGCGCATTATACGCGCTAAACCCCGGCTTTATAAACAGGTAAAAGGCCGTCTGAAAGCAGGCTTTACACGATAAAGCAGCTTTCAGACGGCCTCTTGTCATCCCGACGGAACGTTTAGCCGGAGAATTTCTTGAACACCAGCGTGCCGTTGGTGCCGCCGAAGCCGAAGGAGTTGGAGATGGCAACGTCGATTTTCGCGTCGCGCGCTTCGTTGGCGCAGTAATCCAAATCGCAGCCCGCTTCGATGTCTTGTTCGAAGATGTTGATGGTCGGCGGGGATTTTTGATCGTGTACCGCCAACACGCTGTACAGTGCTTCCACGCCGCCCGCCGCGCCGAGCAGGTGGCCGGTCATGGATTTGGTGGAATTGACGATGACTTTGCGGGCGTGGTCGCCCAACGCCAGCTTAAGGGCTTTGGTTTCGTTGGCATCGCCCAGCGGAGTGGATGTACCGTGCGCGTTGACGTAATCGACGTCTTCGAGTTCAGTCCGGCATCTTTCAGCGCGCGGGTAACGGCCAATGCAGGGGCCTTCTTCATTCGGAGCGGTGATGTGGTAAGCATCGGAACTCATGCCGAAACCGACGATTTCGGCGTAAATTTTTCGCGCCGCGTTTTTGGCGTGTTCCACTTTTCTTCCAACACCAACACGCCCGCGCCTTCGCCGATAACGAAGCCGTCGCGGCCTTTGTCCCACGGACGGGAAGCGGTGGCGGGATCGTCGTTGCGGGTGGAGAGGGCTTTCATCGCAGCAAAACCACCGACACCCAAAGTGCTGATCGCGCCTTCGGCACCGCCTGCAATCATCACATCTGCGTCGCCGTATTTAATCAGTCGGGCGGAGTCGCCGATGGAATGCGCGCCGGTGGTACAGGCGGAAACCATGCCGTAGCTGGGGCCGCGGTAGCCTTTGAGGATGGTTACGTGGCCGGAAATCAGGTTAATCAGCGAACCGGGAATAAAGAAGGGGTTGATTCTGCGCGCGCCGCCTTCGAGTACACGGTTTTCCCGGTGGCTTCGATGCTGGGCAGGCCGCCGATGCCCGAGCCGATGTTCACGCCGACACGGTCTTTGTCGAGGGTTTTCCGCGTCGTCCAATCCGGAATCGCTGATGGCCTGCAGCGCGGCGGCGATGCCGTAGTGGATGAACACGTCCATGCGGCGGGCTTCTTTGCCGCTGATGTATTGGCCGATGTCGAAATCGCGCACTTCGCCGGCGATTTGGCTGTTGATGTCGGATGCGTCGAAACGGGTGATGAGGCCGATGCCGCTTTTTGCCGGACAACAGGTTATTCCAAGCGGTTTTGTACGTCGTTGCCGACCGGGGAAACTTGCCCGAGGCCGGTGATGACTACTCTTCTCTGACTCATAGTCTGCTCGCTGTAAAACGGGATTCGGAAGCCGGAACGCGCTTGCGGGGCGGTTTGTTCCGAGCCGCTGTTAATGAGAAACGACCCCTGTGTGCAGGCAAGCCCGCGCGCAGAGGCCGGAATAGGGCAAAGGCCGTGCTTAACCTTGGTGAGCGTTCACGTAGTCGATGGCCAATTGAACGGTAGTGATTTTTCGGCTTCTTCGTCAGGGATTTCGCAACCGAAGGCTTCTTCCAAAGCCATAACCAGTTCTACGATATCCAGAGAGTCTGCGCCCAGGTCGTCTTGGAAGGAAGATTCGTTTTTCACGTCGGCTTCGCTGACACCCAGTTGCTCGGCAACGATTTTTCTTCACTTGTTGTTCAATGTTTGACATATTCTTTCGTCCTTAATTTAAAGCCTTGCGGCGGTGGTTAATGTAAAAACTCAAAACGGTCGCATTGTACCCGATTGATTTAGAGTTTTTCCATCTAATGATGTGTTTGCCTTTCAGACGGCCTTCGGAGGCAGCCGCCGCAGGTGCGAAACGCGGGCATATTAGCATAGGCCGGATTTTTGCCGACAAGGGCGTTTTTCCGCGTTTTTCAAGACTTATTCTGCACCGCTGCTGTGCTCGCCCGATTACTTGCACACGGTCTCGTTTAAAAACTGCAACACCAGTGCCAATTCTTCCGCCGCTTCTTCCTGCGTGCCGTTGCCGGTATGGCCGCCGCAATCAGGGGGCGTAGAGCCGGGATTTAGGCGAGATGCCGCGCAGTTTGGCGTAAAACTTCAAGGCGTGGGCGGGGTGTACGCGGTCGTCGGACAGGTTGGTGGTAATGAGTGCGGGCGGGTGGTTTAGGCCGTCTGAAAGGTTGTGGTAGGGGGAAAGCCTTTCCAGGTGCGGGCGCATTTCGGCATCGTTCGGGTCGCCGTATTCCTCTATCCAGCTTGCGCCGGCGGAGAGTTGCGTATAAGCCAGCATGTCGGTCAGGGGGACTTCGCACACAAGCGCGCCGAGGCCCTGCGGTTCGCGCACAAAGGCGGACGCGGTTATCAGGCCGCCGTTGCTGCCGCCCCTGTATGGCGATGTGCGGCGGGAACTCAGGCCGCGTTCGGCCAAGTCGCGCACGACGGCCAGCAGGTCGTCCACGCTGCGGTGTTTGTGTTCGCGCTGGGCGGCGGTGTGCCAGCCTTTTGTATTCGCCGCCGCCGCGTATGTTGGCCAAGACGAAGGTGTGGCCTTGGGCCAGCCAGTGGCGGCTGATGTTGCCCGAGATAATGCGGCAGTTCGGCCACGTCGAAGCCGCCGTAGAGCGTAAACAAGCGTAGGGATGTCGGCGCCGCTGTTTTTGCCGACGTGGAAATACGGTATTTGCGTGCCGTCTGCCGAACGCGCCCAGAAGTTGCCGTACGGCGATGCCGTCTGCGTCGAATTGTTTGGGCTGGCGGCGCAGGACGCTCAGTTCGTTTACCTGCAAGTCGAGTGCGTACAGGGTCAGCGGGGTGGTGAAGTCGCTTGCGGCGATGTAGAGCAGGTCGCCGCCCCACGGCTGGTCGGTCAGTTCCAGCGCACCTTGCGGCAGTTCGGGCAGGGTTTGTTCCTGCCATGTTTTGCCCGTCCATTTCCATGCTTTCAGACGGCCTTTGACATTGTCGAGCAGGGAAACGGCGATAAAGCGTTTGGTGGTTTCCACGCTTTTCACCGCCTGTGCGTCGTCAGGGTCGCGAGCAGCAGGACGGCCTCGCCCAGTTCGCCTTTTGTTGAGCTTGACCGCCACAAGCGCGCCAGCAGGGTAGCTTTTATTGGCACGGTGCCACTACCGCACGAGTTTGATCAGGAGTTGTCCGGCGATGTAGCCGGCGATTTCGCAATCGGGCGGCAGTTTGAGTGCGGCGGTGCGGTACCGTCTGAAAAGACTTGGTAATAGGGTTTTGGTGAAAAAGCCGGCGGCGGCTTCGATTAAATCGACGGGCGAACCGAGTCCGTCCAGATAACGCCAGGCTCTGCACCATCACGCCGTCTTCTTCCATGCGGAAAACCGGCAGGCCGTCTGAAAATTCCTGACCGCGCCGCAACAGCCACACTTCGCGCGGATAACCCGACGCGGTGAGCTGGCGTTCGTCCCACGCGGGGCAGACCCAGACGCTGTCCGCGTCGCGCCAGGCGATGTGGTTTTTTGCCTGCGGGAAAATGAAAGCCGCCTTCGACGATGCGGCGGTTGGCCAAATCGAATTCGACGGTATATGCCGCGTCGCCGCCTGCCGCACTCAGCGTCAGCAGGGCTTGCAGGGGCTGTTCGACATAGTGCGACACGCCGTCCAAATACACGTCGTCGCCCAAAATTTCATCGAAATCGGCCACGGAAAACAGGATTTCCCAATCGGGCATCCCCGCACGGTAAGACGCGGTACGAGCAGACGCGGTACACGCCTTTGGGGAATTCCTCGCTTTGATGGAAATGGTACATCCGCGCGCGGTGTTCCTGACAAAAAGGAATCTGCCTCTCGTCCCGCAACTGGGCGAAAAATATCGTCCCGCAGGGCGAAAAATCTCACTGAACCGGAAAAACTGCGCCAGTAGTTTCGGCATGCGCTTCGGCGGCAAAGCGGCGGGTTTCGGGGTCGTTTAAATCGTGAAAGTGGGCGTAAGGATCGTGCATGGTGGAAGGCCGTCTGAAAAAGCGGGATTATATAGTGAATTAAATTTAAACCAGTACTGCGTTGCCTCGCCTTGCCGTACTATCTGTACTCGTCTGCGGCTCGTCGCCTTGTCCTGGTTTAAATTGAATTCACTATAACGGCAAATGTTTGTCCGAGTCGGATTGGAGGCCGTCTGAAAAACGGTTTTCAGACGGCCTCGATAGCCTTAACGGGTTGTTTTTCCCGTAGCAACAAAATATCCATCCTACGATATTGATGCCGAAAATGCAGGCTGCTTTACGGAAACGTCCGCCACACGCCGCGCACGCGCTCGAGTACGTTCAGACGGTTCAGGTCTTCGCCTCAATAGTCATGTCTGGGTATTCGGGATTGTCGCAGGCCAGAATGATTTGGCGCAGCAACGGTTTCACACGGCGGACAAGGGAGCGGCTGCCGATTTGCAGGGCGTAGATGCCGCCGTCGGTGAGCTTGTTATCGGCAAAATCAACCAACAGCTCGCAACGCCCGTCCAGCGTCGGCTTCATGGCTTCGCCGTGCACGCTGAAAAATGCCGCAGTGGTTTTTATCAATGCCCACTCGTCCATCAGCTCGCGGTACCGAACAGCAGCGGCGGGGTGGTGGTGCTTTTTCAGGCTGCAAGGGCTCGCTGGGTGGGGTGTCGGTAAGCAGATGGGCGGGGATGAAATCAGGAGTTTCCATAGGGTTTGGCTTTCGGTGGGAGATGGGGCAGCCTGAAAACTTTTTCAGGCTGCCTGAAACTGCTGTTTACACGGGCTGCGCTGCCTCGTCTATGTTGCTGCATCAGCCCGGCGGTGCGGGTGAGGGCGAGGATGATTTTTGGTAGTGTTCGATGTCGGCGGCGGTGAGGGTTTGGCCTTTGCGGTCTTTGAGCCATTTCTGTGCGGGCTGGTAGCCGCCGATGTAGAACCGCCATGCGGCGGCGGGAACTTTGCGGATGCAGGTGGTTTTGTTCAGTACACGCTGCCGGTTTCGGGACTGTCGGGGTCGGGGACGTAGCGGGGTTTTGTCCACCCGATAATCGGGTTCGGGGGCTGTCGAAGGCGGTGATGAAATGGGCGATGTCGGCTTGAGGGTGCTCCAGGGTGTGCCACTGGCGCAGCTCGCTGCCGATGGCGGCGAGGCGCAGGAAAGCACTCGCGGTTGGCGGGTTGGGGATGCGGGAAACCGGTTTTGAGGAACTCGGCATAGCGGCGGCGGTAGGCGGGGCTGTGCAGTACGGCGTAGATGTAGTCCAGCAGGGTTTCGGGGTGAAGCTGCCGGCTGTGGCGGCGTTTGGGTCTGCGGTGTCGGTTTTTCAGGCTGCCTTGGGCTTCGGTTTCGGCATCGGGGCGGTAGGCGAGATTGGTTTGGTTGCAGAGGGTTTGCAGTTGGGCGGGGTCGATATTGGGATGGCGGTTGAAACCGTTGTTCAGGATGCTTTGGTCTGGGTAGAGGTAAAGGGGAAAAACGTAATCTCCGCCCGGCATTCCGGGGGCGAGACCAAAAAGCGGAAATCGGAAATGGTGTCGGCAACAAACACGGGGCAGCCTGTAATTCCATGCCACCGCGTTTGCTGACCAGCCCGATATTTTCCCTGCCGCTTAAATGCTGCATGACTTTGCCGCGCGGCATGCAGTGAAGCCTTTGCTGTTGCCGGTAAAGAAGGTGTAGCGGGTGTCGAAGGGCGGTAGCAGATGGGGACAATCCTGCCGTCGTCGTCGTTGTCCAAAAACGTCTTTTTGGGCGGCGGCTGCGCTCCAGTCGCGCACGTCTTTGCCCAGTTGAAATGCGTCCGTGCCTGCTCGGCAGGCATTTGGCTGAATTCGTCCAATACGCGGCGCATTTCTTCCCTGCTCTCGGCAATGGTGAGATGGTCGCGGGCGGTAACAATCCCTACGCTGTTTACGGAAACAGTTTGTCCAATTCGATGCCTCTGAGCCAGTCTTGGCGGGTTTGGCTGTCTGCCTGCTGGGGACGAAAAAGTAGTCGGGCGCCTGCGGGGCAAGGGTCTGCCATTGGATGCCGTCCAATGTTTCGTGCTGCAAGAAGGCGTATTTGTCTTGGCGGCGGTAAGTAAAGGTCGCAATCAGTGGATTTGGGCGCTTGTGTCTTTTTCTTTTTTACCGGGGGTTTTTGATAAAGAGGTTGATGCACACGCCTTCGGTGATGTCGAAGACGTTTTCGTCTTTGCCGCCGTCTGGGGCGGTTTCTTTCTTTGAGACCTTTGCAAAAAGCCTTTTCCTCCAACAGCCGAAGCCCAAACACAGGTTTTCGGCTATTTCCCCAATCACTCCTAATTCTACCCAAATACCCCCTAATCCTTCCCGGATACCCGATAATCAGGGCATCCGGGCCGCCTTTTAGGCGGCAGCAGGCACACTTAGCCTGTTAGCCGCTTTCAACAGGTTTAAACACATCGCCTTCAGATGGCTTTGCGCACTCACTTTAATCAGCCCGAAATAGGCTGCCCGGGCGTAGCGGAATTTACGGTGCAGCGTACCAAAGCTTTGTTCGACCACATAACGGGTTTTCGACAAATATCGGTTACGTTTGGTTTGCGCTTCCGTCAGCGGACGGTTACGCTGGGCTTTGCGCATAATGCCGTCCAGCAACCGATGTTCTTTCAGGTGTTGCTGGTTTTCCTTACTGTCGTAGCCCTTTGTCGGCATAGACGGTCGTATCTTTGGCTATACCTTCCAGCAAAGGCAACAGGTGGTTGCACTCATGGGTATTGGCGGGAGTGATGTACAGTTTCTCGATATAGCCTTCCGCATCGGTACGGGTATGTTGTTTTGTAACCGAGTTTGTAGAGGCCGTTTTTCTTTTGTCCAACGGGCATCTTTGTCCTTACTCGGTGTGGTTTTGGCCGCTGACTTGTCCTTCTTCATCGACTTCTATGGCCTGACGCTGTTTGCTGCCGGCAGTTTGAATAATGGTGGCGTCAACGACGGCGGCGGATGCTTCTCTATTTTTAGGTCGGTCAGTTGGCGGTTAATCAGTTCCAGCAATTCTGACAGGGTGTCGTCTTGCGCCAGCCAGTTGCGGTAGCGGCATAAGGTGCTGTAATCAGGGGATGCTCAACTCGTCAAAACGGCAAAACAGGTTGAAATCGATGCGGGTGATGAGGCTGTGTTCGAGTTCGGGATCGGAGAGGCTGTGCCATTGTCCGAGCAGGACGGCTTTTAAACATGGACAACAGGGGATAGGCGGGACTACCGCGGTGGTCTCTAAGGTAACGGGTTCTTTGACGATTCAGGTACTGTTCGATCGGCTGCCAATCAATCACCTGATCCAACTTCAATAGCGGGAAGCGGTCGATGTGTTTGGCAATCATGGCTTGTCGGTTTGCTGGAAGAAGGTGCTCATGGGAAATCCCCTAAATGTCTTGGTGGGACTTTAGGGATTTTTGGGGATTTTGCAAAGGTCTCTTTTTGCTATTGCCGTGCAGGTTGAGGATGTAGATGTGGTCGTAGGTCTGTATCAGGTTGTGGCGCATGCCGCGATGGATAAGGCCGTCGAGATAGCTGTTGGAATTGATGTAGGCGAGGATGCCGCTGCCGTTTTTGGCGATGTAGTGCTGGGCGGCGCGGATGAATTTGATGTAGTCGTTGTTGAGCCATTTGCTGTTGCGCTCTTTTGAGCCTGCCGCTGCCGTCGGGCTCCTGTTTGTAGTCTTCCATCAGATCCATAATCCATGCGCCTTTGTTTTTGGCTTTCGCCGTAATACGGGGATTGCCGAGCACCACCATCACGGGGGTGTCGCGTTTGACGGCATTGGCTTCGTTGGCTTCGGCGGCGAGCCATTGGGGCAAAACAGGGTGTTGGTGTCGGGTGGTGCTCTTCAAGGAGTCGGCAAGGAATACGTTGAAGCGGCGGGGTTTTTCAGGCTGCCTGTATCCGGTTTCCTGTAAGACTAAATCGAGTTTGAGGTGGGCGACGGCGGCTGGCCATCATGAGTCTCGAAGCCGTTGAGGCGGGGGATGAGATCCTGCTCGGCGTAGCTTTGCCACAGGCCTTGCTGGGCGGCGTAGCTTTGGTGGATGTGGCGGATGATTTCGGCAAGGAAGGTGCCGGTGCCGGTGGCGGGATCGAGAATTTGCAGGCGGTGGATTTCTTTGTCGGCGCTGACGGTTTTGCAGTACGCCGCCTTTGGTTTGTTTGGCGGCGGAACCTGTATTTTGATGGTGGTTTTACTGTTGTCGCGCAGGCCTTTGGGGGATGTCCAGATGGTTTTTGAGGGCGTGGTCGGTGGCGCGGACGATAAACTGCACGGCTGCCTGCGGGGTGTACCATACGCCGTTGATTTCGCGCAGCTGGGATCGTATTCGGATAGGGAAGGTTTCGTAGAAGTGGATGAATGGGTCGGCGGTTTGGGTGGCTTTTGCCGAAGTTTTTGAGGATGTCGGCAATGTCGGCGACGCGGGAAGATGTCGGCAAGGGCGTCGACTATCCAGATGATGCGGGCATCGAGCCGCTCGCCGGAGATGGTGGTGAAGAGGTTGCGCAAAAGGGGTTGGATTTAGGCAGCAGGCGGGCGGCAAACATGCCGTAAGCGAGGGTTTGGGCGTAGAGGTCGGCAAAGGTTTTTCGTCCAAATCGTGCAGCAGGTGTTCGCGGAAACCTTGCAGGTAGTTTTCCAGCTCGCTGGTTTCGTCGCTTTGGCGTCTTGTTCGAGGGCTTTGGCTATCACGTCGGCCATCATGCGGGCTTTGGCGGCCATCATGCGGGCGAGGGTGGCGGGGAATTGATGGTTTGGCCGGGATAGCCAGCGAAGTTTTTCTATCAGGGCGGGCGAATTCGGCAAACTGCTGGGGATGGGGCTGGATTTGCCCCATCAGGGCATCGGCAAGGCGGATGTGGGCGACGAGTTTGCCTTCGCGGTAGAACTCGAAATAGAGGTAGTCGGTGATGATGAGGTTGTCGAGGGCGCTGCGGTAGCGGTTGAACTGCTCTTGCAGGGTTTTTGTGGCGCAGGTCGAGGTTGATGTCTTTTGGCTTCGATGTAGCCGACGGGCAGGTCGTTGCGGGTGATGATGTAGTCGGGCGCGCCGCAGGCGATGCGCTTGGGTTCGTTGGTAATCTGGCACTGGGGCATCAGCGCGACAAGCAGTTCTTTCAGGGCGGGGCGGTAGCTGTGTTCGGTGGCATTGCCTGCGGCGTAGAGTTCTTGGCATTCGGCAAGATAGGCGGTAATGGGCATGGCGGGGCTTTCTTGGTTGACGGTTATTGGGATGGGGAGGCAGCCTGAAAGGGGTTTCTGGCTGCCTTTACTGCGGTTTGCTGCGGCTCAAAGCCAGCAATTCCCGGCAATATCGCTCTCGCCCCTGCTGTTCTTTTGATGGCGCGTTGCGCGGCGGCATAGCGTTCGTATTCGGCGGCGGCTTTTTCATCTGCCTGCTTCTTGCTGATTGTACCCGCGCCTTGCAATACGTCGCGGTCGTTAAACTGCAAAAACCGGTCTAACTTTTCCTGCCAGTCATGCAGAAAGATTTGTTTTTGCGCCTGGCCTGGTCTTCGGCAAAATCCAGCCACATGGTAACAATGCGGTTCAGTTCGCCGATTTCGTCTTGGCTCAGATAATTTTTCGCCGTTTTGATGTCGGATTTGCGCACGCTGCCCGTTGCCGTGTGCGTCAGCCCCATCAAAGGCTGCGATGCGTCGGCACGGTTGAATACGACTTTGCGCGGCGGTCTGCCCCCGTGCAGGCGAAATGCAGCTTGTTCTGGATGGTTCGGAAAAAGCGCGTGGTGTCCTTGAAAGCAGGCTGGTAATCCGCCGCCAGCGCGAAAATCTCGCGCACGAGATATACGCGCTTTTCGCTGGCGCGGATGTCGCGGATGCGCTCGAGCAGTTCGTCGAAATAATCGGGCGCAGCCACCGTGCCGACGGGCGGGTTTTTCAGGCGTTCGTCGTCAATGGCAAAACCCTTTTGCAGATACTCGCCCAGCGTGCGCGTCGCCCACTGGCGGAACTGCGTGCCGCGCGTGGAGCGGACACGGTAGCCGATGGCGATAATCATCGGCAGGGCGTAGTGTTTGAGCTGCCGCCGCACTTCGCGCCTGCCCTCGGTTTGAACTTGTAAGAATTCCTTACATGTTGCCGCTTCGCTGATTTCATTTTCCCGATAAATCGCGCGGATATGCTGGGTAACGGATTGGGGCGTGATTTGGTACAGCGCGGCGATTTCCGCCTGCGTCAGCTAAAAGCTGTCCGCCCAACTCGCGCAGAGCAAATTGTGCTGTGCCGTCTTGGGTGGTGTAGAGGATAAGCGTGTTGTCGGTCATGGTGTGCTTTCGGGTTTGCTTTGCTGAGGTTGCTTTCAGGCTGCCTTTTTATGTTTGCCGGTATTCAGCTTGTTTTCAGGCCGTCTGAAACCTATTTTTTCAACTTTGGCAAACGCATCCGCCATCGCGCTGTTTTTGTGGGGCGCGTTCGCGCTGGGGTTTGCCGCTTTTCAGGCTGCTTCGGTTGTTGTTTTGGCTGCGCGAATTTCGGCTTCCTTCGTTTTCAGACCGCCTGAAACTGCGCTTTTTCCGCGCCCGCCTCGTCATCCAGCCGCATGGTCAGCGCGATGCGTTTTCTGGCGGCATCGACTTCCAGTACTTTCACTTTCACCACGTCGCCGGCTTTCACGACTTCACGCGGGTCTTGGACAAACTTGTTGGACAGGGGCGGAGATGTGCACCAGGCCGTCCTGATGGACGCCGATGTCCACGAACGCGCCGAAGTTGGCGACGTTGGAGACCACGCCTTCGAGTATCATGCCGACTTGCAAGTCGCTGATTTTCGTGGATGCCTTCGGCGAAGGAGGCCGTCTGAAACTCGCCGCGCGGGTCGCACTAGGGTTTTTCCAGTTCGGACAGGATGTCCAGAATGGTCGGCAGGCCGAAGCGTTCGTCGGTGAAGTCGGACGCTTTGATTTGCTTCACGCGCTCGCGGTTGCCGATGAGTTCGGCGGCGGTAATGCCTTGTTGCGCCAGCATTTTGGCGACGACGGATAGGGCTTCGGGGTGACGGCGCTCGCGTCCAACGGCTCTTTGCCGCCGTTAATCCGCAAAAAGCCCGCCGCCTGCTCGAAGGTTTTTTCGCCCAAACGCGGTACTTTCAGCAATTTCTTGCGGCTGTCGAATGCGCCGTTTTCATCGCGGTAGGCGACGATGTTTTGGGCAAGGGTTTGATTCAAACCGGAAATCGCGCGCCAAGAGTGGGGCGGAAGCTGTAGTCACGTCCACGCCGACGGCGTTCACGCAGTCTTCGACCACCGCGTCCAGCGATTTGGCGAGCTGGCTTTGGTTCACGTCGTGCTGATACTGCCCCACGCCGATGGATTTGGGGTCGATTTTAACCAACTCGGCGAGCGGGTCTTGCAGCCTGCGGGCGATGGATACCGCGCCGCGCAGGGAAACGTCCAAGTCGGGGAACTCGCGCGCCGCCAGTTCGGACGCGGAATAAATCGATGCGCCGGCTTCGAGACGACGATTTTGTGCAGCCCCATTTCCGGCATCCCGCGCACCAGTTCGCCCGCGATTTTGTCGGTTTTCGCGGCTGGCGGTGCCGTTGCCGATGGCGATGAGCTTCACGCCGTGTTGTTTAATCAGGCGCGACAGTGTTGCCAACATATTGTTTTCTTGGTGCAAATAGACGATGACCGTATCCAGCAGCTTGCCTGTGTCGTCCACCACGGCGCATTTCACGCCGTTGCGGTAGCCGGGGTCGAGACCAGAGTGGTCAGCCGTCCGGCGGGCGCGGCGAGCAGCAAGTCTTTTGAGATTGCGGGCGAATACGGTAATCGCGTCGGTGTCGGCGGCTTCTTTTCAGACGACCTAAGGCTTCGAGTTCCAGCGACAAAAGATTTTTTGCGCAAGTCAGGCGCATCGGTATCGCGCAGCCATTTGTGGCCGTCTGAAACCTTGAAGCGGCGGGCGATGATTTGCTCGTATTCGCTTTGCTGCGTAATCGGCGTGTCGTCGGGCTGGTATTTGAGCGCGATGTTCAACACACCTTTCGTTGCGGTCGCGCAAAAACCGCCAGCGCGCGGTGGCTGGGCATGGCGCGGACGGGTTCGCGGTGGTCGAAATAATCGCTGAATTTTTCGCCTTCGGTTTCTTTTGCCTTCAACGACTTGCGCGTGGATTTCGGCTTCGTTCCACAGCCTGTCGCGTAGCGTGCCGATGAGTTCCGCGTCTTCGGCAAACTGCTCCATCAGAATAGCGCGCGCCGTCCAGCGCGGCTTTGGCGTCTGGGACGTTTTTCGTTCAGGTAGCCCTGCGCGGCGGCTTCCACGTCCTGCGGCTGCTCGGCAAGCAACACGTCCGCCAGCGGCTGTAAACCGTGTTCGCGCGCGATTTGCGCCTTGGTGCGGCGTTTGGGCTTGTAGGGCAGATACAGGTCTTCCAGCGCGGTTTTGTTGTCGGCGGCTTCGATTTGCGCCCTGAGGTCGTCTGAAAGCTTGCCTTGTTCTTCAATGTTTTTAAAAACAACGGCTTTGCGCTCTTCCAACTCGCGCAGGTATTGCAGCTGCTCGGCAAGCTGGCGCAACTGCGTATCGTCCAGCCCGCCCGTGGCTTCCCTTGCGGTAACGGGCGATAAAGGAGCACGGTCGCGCTGTCGTCCAAAAAGCTCGACGGCGGCGGTGATTTTGCGCGGCGGTGGCGGAGAGTTCTTGAGAGGATTTGGGTGATGTTCATGGGGGTCCTTTTGTGAATGGGGTGCAGGCTGCTTTTTGAGGCTACCTGAAATCAAGGGTTTTTCTGTTTCTCAAAATAGCCCAGATAGCCGGTAGAAGGTGGCAAATCCATATTTTCCAATTCTAGAGGATTGATGCTCCACAAACCCGCCAGTTGGGCGGGCGTTTCTTCATCTTGCGCGGCTATCCATTTTTCAAATACTTCGCCTTGCTCAAATTCTTCTTCGGATTCAACAGATACAAGGTTTAAAGATTTTTCGGCGGCGGTTTGCCCGCCAAGAACTTTTCAAGATACAGCTGTCGGAAGTTTCAAAACGCCGTATCCATTTTCCATCCTCCGCTTTTTGCCCATGCCAGATAATCCGTTACACGGTAAGAACCGAAATATTGTACTTCTTTGAATCGGTCTAATAACGGCTTTGTCAGCATATTGAACGGGCGTTCCGGATGGAGGCACGGCAGAGCCAAATGGCTGACAACGAACACCCAGCCGCGAATGCGGGGCGATACGAAAAACGGGCTGCAGGCTGCTTTGATAGTCCGCCGCTTCCATGATTTGAAAAACTGCTTTGCCAGTTGGCCGGCTGTATATTCTGCAACGGCAGCTTTTCCAATACGGCTGGGCGAATCGGATTTGACCGCCAGCCAATTGGTTTTGAAACCGAATGACAGCGGTACCGGTCGGGCTGTGTGTGATTTCAGGGCATTGTGGTTTTGGTTTGCAGCTTGGCTTTCGGTTTGGCATTTGATGAGACCTTTGCAAAATACCTCTCTCACCTTTTCACTGACAGCCGGAACCCAAACACAGGTTTTCGGCTATTTCCCCCAATCACTCCTAATTCTACCCAAATACCCCTTAATCCCTCCCCGGATACCCCATAATCAGGCATCCGTCGCGCTTTTCAGGCGGCAACAGGCACCACTTAGCCTGTTAGCCGCTCAACAGGTTCAAACACATCGCCTTCAGATGGCTTTGCGCACTCACTTTACACAGACCAAAAATAGGCTGCCCGGGCGTAGCGGAATTTACGGTGCAGCGTACCGAAGCTTTGTTCCACCACATAACGGGTCTTCGATAAATAGCGGTTGCGTTTGGTTTGCACTTCCGTCAGCGGACGGTTGCGGTGGGCTTTGCGCATAATGCCGTTCAACAACTGATGCTCTTCCAGATGTTGCCGGTTTTCCTTACTGTCGTAGCCTTTGTCGGCATAGACGGTCGTACCTTCGGTAATACCTTCCAACAAAGGGGACAGATGGTTGCACTCATGGACATTGGCGGGGGTGATGTGCAGTTTCTCGATATAGCCTTCCTCATCGGTACGGGTATGTTGTTTGTAACCGAGTTTGTAGAGGCCGTTTTTCTTTGTCCAGCGGGCATCGCTGTCTTTACTCGGTGTGGTTTGTCCGCTGACTTGTCCTTCTTCATCAACTTCTATGGCCTGACGCTGTTTGCTGCCGGCGGTCTGAATAATGGTGGCGTCAACGACGGCGGCGGATGCCTTCTACTTTGCAGGTTTTTCGGCCAGTTGGCGGTTAATCAGTTCCAGCAATTCCGGACAGGGTGTCGTCTTGCGCCAGCCAGTTGCGGTAGCGGCATAAGAGTGCTGTAATCGGGGATGTTCAGTTCGTCAAAAACGGCAAAACAGGGTTGAAGTCGATGCGGGTGATGAGGCTGTGTTCGAGTTCGGGATCGAGAGGCTGTGCCATTGTCCGGAGCAGGACGGCTTTGAACATGGACAACAGGGGATAGGCGGGACATACCGCGGTGGTCTCGGAGATAACGGGTTCTTTGACGGTTCAGGTATTGTTCGATCGGCTGCCAATCAATCACCCTGATCCAACTTCAATAATGGGAAGCGGTCGATGTGTTTGGCGATCATGGCTTGTGCGGTTTGTTGGAAGAAGGTGCTCATAAGAAATCCCTAAATGTCTTGATGGAATTTAGGGATTTTTGAGAGTGCAAAGGTCTCTTTGATGATGCGAAACCCAATTTGTTCAGCAATCCGGACAAAAAAATTTTGCATGGCGTTTTTCCTTTCAAGGCAATATTTTTCAGATACTTTGTGAAGTAATTTGAGGCAGGAATCGTCTGAAAAACAAAGGTGGATTATGCCACATCGTGATAGGGCTTTCAGGCCGTCTGAAGGCAAACCGGATGGCGGGCAAACGGTATTACAACGCGTCTCCGCCTTGCATGGCGATTGCCCTGCATTTTTGATAGTGATGCGTAAAGGAGGTTTGTGCAGGATGTTTGCCATCTTTTTGAGCATGTATTTGGAGAAAAGGCCGTCTGAAATATTTTTCAGACGGCCTTTTGTTTGAATTCTGTTTGTTGTCAGACGGAATCGGCTTAGATTTCGGTCTGCGTTTTCGGTTTTACGCTGGTAACGATACCGTCTCGGCGGTTTTGTTGTTTCTGCCCTTTGCCGTTGGGAAGGATTTGTTCGACCTTCACGTTGGCCGTGCCGGTGTGGATAAAGCCAAGTTCTTTGGCGGCGGCTGGACACATCCATTACGCGGTTGCCGTGGAAGGGGCCGCGGTCGTTGATGCGGGACGACGACGCTTTTTGCCGTTGGAGAGGTTGGTTACGCGCATAACTGGGGATGGGCAGCGTGCGGTGGAGCGGCGGAGAGGTGTTCATGTCGAAGCGTTCGCCGCTGGAGGTTTTTACCGTGGAAGCCGGGGCCGTACCATGAGGCCTTGCCGGTTTGGCTGAAACTTTCGATTTTTGGTCGGCTGGTATCGTTTGCCGGCTACTTTGTAGCTGAGGTTGGCTGTTTTGTGCAGCGGCTCGGTTTTGGAAGACTACATCAGGTTGGGCGGTGGCCGCGGCTTGAACCGAAGTGTCTGCGGCGGGAGAGGCGTGAGGCACTGAGTGAGAAGGCGGCAACCAGGCCGACGAATAAGTTTGGTTTGGTTTGAATCAAAACTAAATCCTGTTCCGGAGTTGATAAGGTTGGCGCTACAAATTCCTTTACGGCCTGTTTTTCAGACAGCCTGTCTGTATGCGCAGCTTATAGGCCGTCTGAAAAACCGTTTTGCCGCCACGCTTCGAAAAACGACGACGGCCACTGTGTTCGACAAATTCGTCTTCTGCTGCCCGCTTTCATCGGCAGGCGGATTTTTTGCCCCGCCGGAAGGCTGTCGAGGATTTCGGCGGGTAGGGCCGCGAGTTTCCGGACCGAACAGAAAAACGTCGCCCTACTGGAATGATACTTGGTCGGGACGTGTGCTGCCCTTGGTGGTCAGCGCGAAAATGCGGCAGCCGGAAGGGCGGACAGGGCAGTCGGCGAAGTTTTCATGCACGGTCAGGCTGGCGAATTCGCGATAGTCCAGCCCGGCACGTTTCATTTTGCTCGAATCAAGCGGGAAACCGAGCGGTTTGACCAGGTGCAAATCCGCACCGGTATTGGCGCACAGCCGGATGATGTTGCCCGTATTGGGCGGGATTTCCGGCTGGTATAAACGACAGTAAACATAAAATCAGTCACTTAAAACGGGAGGCACTATACCCTATGCGGCGCGGTCGTCAAGATTTTTTGCATTTTGGCCTGAGCCAGCGTCCAGCAGTATAGGTTTCCAGCCCCGCCCGCTTTAGCATTCGGGAAAGTTCGGCCAATGTTGCGTTTGTGGTCGCAACGTCGTCGATTAACAGCAAATTGCGTTTTTTAACATCGCCCGCCACCGCGGAACAGCCCCTGCCACATTTTCTTCCGCCGCGCATACGGCAGTGTGCTTTGCGGCGGTGCAGGTCGTCTGAAAACGGTATCTTCGGGCAGCAGGCAGGCCGTATCGGGCAGACAGCAGGCGGGCGAGTTCGCCGCATTGGTTGAAGCCGCGTTCCACCAACCTCTCGCGGCTCAGCGGTACGGCGAGGATGCCGTCTATACCGGCATCGTACAGCCAGGCGGCGGCAGGGCGGCCATCAGTTCTGCCAACAAACGCTTCAAGGCTATCTGCCGCAGGTGTTTGAATTCGTGCAACAGGCCGCTGACGGGCGGTTCGTAATGCAGCGACGACCATATTTTCAAACGGCGGCGGTTTGCGCTGACAGCCGCCGCAGAAATGCCGTCGCCGATGCCGCCGCAGCGCGGGCAGCATTGGCTGCCGGCAGCTATCGAATGGCACAAATCGTCCAGGCAGTCGCGGCATATGCCTCCTGAAGCCGAGCGTGGCATAATAAGCAGCATTCCGGCACATACAAATGCAACCATCGGGAAAGGATATTCATGAACAAGCATCTTCCTCATTCTGTTTACCTGATACACGGCTGGGCGGCAAACGGTAGTATATTCGACGGCCTCCGCCCGCTGCTGCCCGAAACCTGGCGGGTGCATACGCCCGACCTGCCCGGACACGGTAACGCGCCTTCGGACGGCACGTTCGACATCATGGCCGCCGCCGATGCGCTGGCTAGTGGAAATGCCGACAACAGCGACGTGGTGGGCTGGTCACTCGGCGGGCTGGTCGCACTCCATCTTGCCATCCGCTATCCGCACAAAGTCCGCCGCCTGTGCCTGACCTCGTCGTTTGCCAAATTCCTCGCCGCATCCGACTACCCGCAAGGGCAGAGCCGAACGGCATTGGACAAAATGATTGCCCTGTTCGAACAGGACTACCCGAAATATATGCGCCAGTTTCTGCAACTGCAACTGCTGAACACGCCGGACGGCGAGGAAATCATCGCCTCCGTCCTGCCCGACATGGTGAAAAACGGCGCGCCCGCCGCCCTGAAGGCCGCGCTTGACGCGCTCTCGCTGCCGACGCACGTCCCTTCCTGCGCCAAATCCGCCAGCCCGTTTTGCTGGTTTACGGCGGCGAGGACAGCATCACCTCCGCCGCGCATGGGCGAATACCTGGAACAACACCTGCCGTTTGCCGAATTGCAGATTATCGAAAAAGCGGCACACACCCCTTCCTCAGCCATGCCGACGAATTTTCCGGCTGTGAAACGCTTCTTCGGCTGAATATTTTTCAGACGGCCTGACAGAACTCCATCATCCGAACCACTAGAACGATCACGACCTGACAGAACACCTTTTGGCACCACTGGCCGCAGGCATGTGTCCTGTCGCCCGCGTATCCGGCTTTACGCCCGGCAGAAAATCCCCACAACGGCCACCTGTGCAGTGCGCGAATGGGTGCTTTACCGCGGAGAAGACGGCGTTTTCCGCGCCACAGACGCATTCTGCCCCCATATGGGCGCACACCTGCAAAAGCGCGCGCGTAGACGGCTGCTCCCTGGAATGCGGCCTGCACGGCTGCCTGGCAGACCCCGCGCAACAAACCGACACCGAACTGCCGCCCATCAGCAAAGGCTGCCGCATCGGCGCACAAGCCTGGGCACTGCATCGAACGCTTCGGACTGGTGCTGGCTGCACCCGCCGACCGCCACCCTCCCCGCCGTTTGACGGCAGCGGCAGCATCACTGGCTGACCGCAGGACCGCGCCGCATCTGCGCCGACTGGCGCGCCATGATCTGCAACGGCTTCGACCTCGCACATGGCGATGGTGCACCAGCGCACCGTAGACGGAGAACCACAGTTCGAGCCCTTACCCGAAGGCGGCCTCAAATGACCTACCGCACCCGCATCCTTCCCAAAGGCGGCTTTTTCCAGCTGGCTGATGCAGCGGCTGTCGGCGGGCATATCGACTTAATCCACACCTGCATCGGCAGCAGACATCATGGTGCAAAGCCGCGTCTGCTCGTTTCGCGCGACGGGCGTTTTCGCCCTCGCCCGAAAACCCCGCCGGACACCCTCCCGAACAACGCAGCACGCAGGCGCTGCCGCCATCGGCATCCCGCACGGCGCACCCTCGCACCGCCTGCAACTTTGGACTGTCCCGATTCCTCTACCTGGCCTTCCTGAAAAAGACTTCGTCGTCGTCGAACACATGCGCCTGAAACTCGACGGTGCGGACGACATCGGCGTCAAACAGGCAACCGCCTACCAAAGCAGCCTCAAAAAGCATGTAAGGCCGTCTGAAAAACCGCCTTGCCCCGACAAACATGATAGACCCCCACTGCCACTCCACCGTTTCGACGGCGCGCACTCACGGCTGAAGTCGTCCGCCTCGCCCACGCCAACGGCTGCACCCTGCTCGCCCTGACCGACCACGACCACACCGGCGGTTTGGCCAGCCCGTGCCGAAGCCGAAACCCTCGCATCCGTTTTTATCAACGGCGTAGAAATCTCCGTTACCTGGCGCAAACGCACCATCCACATCGTCGGCCTCGACTTCGACGAACACCACGCCCCGCTGCAAAACCTACTGTCCGAAGTCCGAAAAGGCCGTCTGAAAAGACTCGAAGCCATTGCCGCCAAACTCGAGGCATCTTCGGCGCATACGAAGGCGCATTGGAACGGGCGGCCAACCCGGAAATGGTCAGCCGCACCCAATATCGCCTCCTTCCTGCTCGACAACGGCCATGTCCGCAATCAAAACAGCAAGCCTTCACCAAATACCTCGGCGAAGGCAGATCCTGCTCCGTCCCCCACCAATGCCGGGCCGAATTGCCGACTGCGTGGACGCACTAAACGGCGCGGGCGGCATCGCGGTATCGCCCACCCCATGCGCTACAACCGTCCGCCACCGCCAAGCGCAACCTATTTGACGAATTCAAAGCCCTGGGCGGGCGCGCCATCGAAGTACACAGCGGCAACAGCAACGCCAGCGACCGCCACAGCTACGCCCCTGCTGGCGGAACGCCACGGCCTCGCTGGCCGGCGCGGGCAGCGATTTCCACCGCCCCGGCGACTACGGTGGCGGCATCCTCGGCGCATGCCCCGCCCCGCCCGACCGCTGCCGCCCCGTATGGCACGCCTTCCGCACGCCTATGGCGGCTGAAGCAATCAAATTCAAAAAGGCCGTCTGAAACCATTATTAGTTTTCAGACGGCCTCAATCAGAAATGCCTACAATCGGTTTGGACAGGGGAATGACAGGAACAGGTGGGCTGAGTTGGCTGAATCGAGTGGCTGGAGGCAGACTTCACCTCCTGTGTGCTTTTTCGATTTTTACCAGTTTCGCATCAAAACATCAAATCTGCCGTATGTCCCCTATTGGATCAAAGCAAGAACCATGAATCTCGCGGCCTTCGTATTCAATCATAACGAATCGCTGTTTTCGGCCTATCGGTCGCTATCCTTTTTCGGCAGTGGTTGGGACGTTATCTTTGGCGGCATCCTTTCAGGAAGGCTTCGCTTTTTCTGATTTGATTTCGGTTTCACCTGCCGTTATTTCTCGCTTTTTCAGACTGCACATCTCGAATCTCGTAGAATGCTTTTTGCATTTCTTCGCGGGTCATCTTGGTTTCGCGGCCTTCGTAGGCCGTCTGCAAAGCTTCAATATAATTTTCAATATCGATTTCCCCACTGCTTCGCTCGTCTCTTTTTCAAATCATGCCGAATATGACACCTTTTGCATAACCGTATCGTTCCACAGGGGTGGCAAAGGGGCAATGTTTGTTGCGACGGACGCGGCGGCATTTTTCCGCCTGCTTTCCGTTTGGCCTGCTTATGTCGAACGCGCCTGTTCTTTTGTTTTCTGATGGTGTGTATACCCATTCTTCCCAAATCGCTTCGGCTTGTTTTCGGTCATCTTGGTCGGCTCGCCTTTTGTAAATGGCCAATATGGCCTCAGCCATGGCGTCCATATCGATTTCCTGACCCATCTCTTTTATCATTCTCATTCTTTCGCCGTTAGCCATGCCCAATGCGTAAGCTGCCCTTTGGCCAAATGTGTTGAGAGAAGCATCGTTGGCTGTACGTTTTGCCGATACGGCTTCTTCTGTCTGACTTCCGGTCAGTTTCGTTTTACCTTCCGCACCGGATGCATACCCATTTTTGGGCAGGCATCTCTGGCGGCGAGTGAAGGGGCTGTAGCAGCGAGAGTGACTAGCGAAAAGGCACAAGCAAATGCCAACATACCGACTCTGAAAGTTTTTCATATATTTTTACCTTTATGTGTGTATTGAAGGGTTAAGCCGCTTTTCAGACGGCCTTTCTTTATAAAGCCCCTGCTTCTTCGAGTACGTTTTGGGCGGCGAGTTCGGTACGCATCGCGGCGCAGCATGTGGTGCAGTTCGTGAAAAATCGCGCTGCAGGGCGGCGCACTCTTCGGGCGATTCGTACCATTGATCAGCGCGTCGGCCAGCGAGTTGCGGTTTGGCGCGGCTGCAGCAGTTCGGGCACGGCCTCGCGCCCCAGCAGGATGTTGGGCAGGCCGACGTGCGGCACTTTAATTTTCCGCTTCACATGGGCGTAGGTCAGCGGGGAGATTTTGTAGCTGATGACCATCGGGCGTTTGCAGCAGGGCGACTTCGAGGGTGGCGGTGCCGCTGGTTACCAGTACGGCGTCGGCGGCGGGTGCAGCCAGGTCGGCATGGGCGGTCATCAGTTGTATGGGCAGGTGTTTGAACCGCTCTTCGGCCAGCAGGGCGGTCAGGCGGTTGCGTGTGGCATGGGTGGCGACGGGCGGCAGGAAGCGGGCGTCGGGTAGCGTTGCAGGATGAGTTTGGCCGTCTGAAAAATATCGGCCCCATGTAGTCGATTTCACTGACGCGGCTGCCGGGCAGCAGGGCGAATACGGGGTGTCGCCGTCAAGTTTCATTCTCTGCCGGGCGGCGGCGCGGTCGGCTTCCAGCGGCATGGTTTGCGCCATCGGGTGGCCGACGGATCTGCCCGCCCGCCCGCGTCGCGGTAGAGTTGCGGTTCCATCGGGAAGAGGCGAGGACGCGGTTGGCCTGGCGGACGATTTTATTGACGCGCCCGCGCCGCCATGCCCAAACGGAGGGGCTGACGTAGTGGACGGTGGGGATGCCCGACTGTTTGAGTTTTTTCTTCGACGTGGAGGTTGAAGTCGGGCGCGTCGATGCCGACAAACACGTCGACCTGCGCGGCGCGCATTTTTCAATCAGGCCTTTGCGGATGGAGAGGATTTCGGCAGGCGTTTGACGACTTCGGCAAACCTGCGCACGGCGAGTTTTTCCTGTTCGTAGAGGCTTTTTCGAAACCGAGCGCGGTCGTGCGCGGGCCGCCGATGCCGGTAAAACGGGCGTTCGGACAGCGGGCGCGGATGGCTTCCATCAGGTGCGCGCCGAGCAGGTCGCCCGAGGCTTCGCCCGCACACAGGGCGATGAGGGGAGGTCTGTTCATGTGTTCGGAAGATGCGTTTTTGTTTGACTGTCTCGAATGGCGGCGTACCGCCCGAATGCGGTTGAGGCTGTCTGAAAGCGCGGTTTTAGCCAAACCGATGTTGTGCTTTCAGACGGCCTTTTTTGTTCAGGCTTTCGCCAACCGCCGCTGTAGTTCCGCCGCCAGTTCGCGGTAGGCCTGCGTGCCTTTGGCTTTGGCATCGTACACCAGCGCGGGCATGCCGTGGCTGGGGCTCGGCCAGCCGCACGTTGCGCGGGATGGTGGTGGCGAAGAGTTTGGCTGCCGAAGTGCTGTTGCAATTGTTCGCCGACTTCCGCCGCCAGACGGCTTCGGCTGTCGAACATGGTGCGGACGATGCCTGTCAGGTCGAGCTTAGGGGTTGATGGCCTGACGGATTTTGCGGACGGTGGCCACCAGTCGGAAATGCCTTCGAGTGCGTAGTATTCGCACACCATAGGCACGATCACGCCGTCGGCGGCCACCAGCCCGTTCAGGGTCAGCAGGGTCAGCGTGGGCGGGCAGTCGATGAGGATGAAGTCGTAATCGTCCGCCACTTCGACCAACGCGTTTTTCAGCCGCATTTCGCGGGCAATTTCCTGCACCAGTTCGACTTCCGCCCCGGCCAGCGCGCGGTTGGCGGCCAAGACGTGATAACCGCCGCTGCCGCCGGTATCGACTGCCGTTTTCACGTCGGCCTCGCCCAGCAGGACATGGTGAACACCGTGCCGGATGGCGGTTTTGTCCACACCGCTGCCCGTGGTGGCGTTGCCCCTGCGGGTCGAGGTCCACCACCAGGACGCGCGGTACGTCGGCGGCCAGCGAAAGCTGCAAGATTGACGGCGGTGGTGGTTTTGCCCACACCGCCTTTTTGGTTGGCAATGGCGATAATATGCGCTCATGGTTTTGGTCGGCCCGCTTTGTGTTTCGAAACGGCGGATTGTACCGTTATTTGCCGCCGCCCGAAAACAGACGGGCGCAAGGCCGTCTGAAAGACGGTTTCAGACGGCCTGCCGTTTCTTTATAATGACGCGGCTTGATATCCGCACCCACATCCCTGAAAGGAATGCCCCATGAAGAAATACCTGCCGGTTTTACTGTTGCCGCCCTGTCGCCTGCGGCGGCCAGCCTGCCCGAAAAATGTCGAACAGCCGCCGAAACCCGAATTTACCGTCAAATTCCTCGATATTTCGGTGCTGGTGCCGAAGCTGCCTTTGGGCGAACCGAAAATCAGCGAGGGCAGGATCGGCGAAAAACCTACCGTTATCCGATTAACGGCCTGCCGAAAGACAATTTTTGTCGAAATCAACGGAAAATTCCCGAAAACATGCATGCGGTTAACGGCCAGTGTATGGAAGACCCGGCTGCCGGTTGGGCGCAAGGTAGCGTCTGCCGCGACCTGTTCGACAAACTGACCACCGCCGTAACCGCCAAGCCCGACGTTATCGGCTAACTACCTGCTCAACCACGGTGGTTTTGCAGCCCGTGCCGGAACAACGCGCTTACGGCGCGGTTCAAGACGGACGTTTCGTGTTCGACGTAGACCGCAAAGGCATGTTCTCGCTGCGCCGCCGCTAAACGGTTTGAGGCCGTCTCGAAACCTGCTTTTCAGACGGCTCTTCCGTCACGGCAAGCCCTTGTTTAAACCCAACCGCCCGCCGAATGGCGGACAACCGCCCCGCGCACGGGCAAGCCTTCACCGGCACACAGGCCGTCTGAAAGCACCGTACCCGCATAGCCGAACCCGTTCCGGCACAATATAGTGGATTAAATTTAAATCAGGACAAGGCGACGAAGCCGCAGACAGTGACAAATAGTACGGCAAGGCGAGGCAACGCCGTGCTGGTTTAAATTTAATCCACTATAAAAACACCACGAGGCTAAAACCATGACGCCAAACCCGACACCCGACTCCGTCCTCCATCTGCTGACCGCCCGCCTCGCCGCCCGAGGCCTCACCGTCAGTTGCGCCGAATCCTGCACCGGCGGCCTGCTGGCGGCGGGAATTCACCCGCCTGCCCGGCAGCTCCGCCTGGTTTGAAACAGGCTTCGTTACCTGCTAGCAACGAAGCGAAACAACGTCTGTTGGGCGTTTTCCGCCGACAGCCTGCGGCAATACGGCGCAGTCAGCGAAGCCGTGGCGCACGAAATGGCGGCGGGGGCAAGGCAGGCGGCGGATGCCGACTACGCCCTCAGCATTTCGGCATCGCCGGCCCGGACGGCGGCAGCCCTGAAAACCCGTCGGCACCGTCTGCTTCGGCCTTGCCGACCGTCAAACCGCCTACGCCCGAACCGCCCGCTTCAGCGGCAACCGCGACGAAATACGGCGGCAGGCCGTCGATTTCGCCCTCGCGTTCCTCAACGAAACCCTGTCATCTGCACTAAGCAGGCAGAAATGGATATTCATATTTATTTTTGAAAATTTAACGGTTTACACCCGTTTTTATACTCAGACTTTCCCCGCACAATCCCTTACCATCGGCCCTTTTTTCAGTATCACACACTACCACAACAGCCATGCTTGATCATTACCGGCTGCCGGGCCCGTTGCGCCGTCGTAGCCACGTCTACAAGTTCCCTTTGATGAAATCGCATCGGATGACGACCTGCTCTACATCCTGCGCCTCAACATCCATATGGACGGCATCGTCTATTCAGACGGCCTGACCTGCACCCGATGCCTTCACCTCTGGCAGATGGAAACGCCCGACGATGCGGCCACCACTTCGCCGCCGGAGGAAAAAGCGTCAGAAGGCAGTTTGCCGAACTGCGCGACCTCGGCTACCGCGAGGTCATCGTTACCACCTTAAGCAGCAAAATCAGCGGCGCGGTACCGACATCATCCGCAAAGTGGCGGTGGAAATGGCGCGCAAAATCACCGTTTACGTCGTCGATACCGGCACGGCCTGCATGCCCGAAGGCCATTTCGCACTCGAAGCGCTGAACTGCTGCACCTGGGCTTTGCCCCGCCAACATCGTGGCGCACCTCGAACGATTGCAGCCCACCGCCGAAATCATATTCAGCGTGCACAACACACGCCAACTGCGCCGCCAAAAGCCACCTGAATCCGACCGAGAAATTCTTTTGCCGGACTGCTGGACCTGAAGCCCGTCCTGCGTTTCCGCGACGGCGAATTTTCGCGGCTGGATGTCGGCAGAAACACCGAAAATGCTGGATGCCTTGGTCGATGCCGTCAAAAGCAGACTCACGGCAACACGTCCGCGCTCTACGGCCTCTACAGCGGCAACCGCGACCTTTACGAGCAGTTGGCGCAAAAGCTGAAAGACAAAACCGGCTTGAAAAATGACCGGCTTTCCGATTTCACCCGTTATCGGCGCGCACTCGGCCCCGATGCCGTCGGTGTCGGGCTGGGTGGAAGAACTGATGTGATTCCCGCCTCGTCCGGCACTATCATAGTAGCCGGCACTGTTCTCTAATCATCTGCGCGCCGTCTGAAAAATGCGTTTTCAGACGGCCTCATCTTTCCGGCATCTTTTTAATCATCGAAACAGGCTTCATACAGCGGCAGCAGCGCGCGCACCGTATCCGCAATCCAAGCCGCACTGTCGAGCTTTTGCCCAAATCGGCGCGTCTCGATGTGGCGTGATACAGAAGAAAATCGTCTTTGCCGTCCAACACGGGCACGCCGCTTTGCGCCACGGTCGGATAATCGGCGTATTCGTCGTCCGAACTGCGCCAAATATCGAAAGCTCGCATAACGTTCGGCTTCCAAAACATCCAGCCAGCGGTTGTACTGCGGCAGGGCGATAGGCGAAACATCGGCCTTGTAGCAATGCCAGTCCAGGCTGACGGTCAGGCGGCGGCGGTTGAGTAACACCGACAAAATCGCCGCTGCATCGCTGTATTGCGCGTATTTGAAATAGGCGAAAAATGCGCCCGCACCTGCCAGCCGTTGCACCAGCGTTCGATGTGCGGCGGGGCGAACGGCGCACCCAAATCTTCCGCCACCTGCCGAATCAAGGCCTGCTCATCCTGCCACGCCGCCTTGTAGTCGGCTTTGATTTGCGGAATCGACTCGCTGGTATTTTTCAACTGGGAAAACTGGCAAAACGGGATGTCGAACAGTTCGCTGTGTTTCGGCGCTCAGCATGATGCCTGCTCCTTTTTGCGGTGAATTGAAACGGCCAATATCCGATTGCCGTCATCGGCTTTGCAGCCCCTGCATATTTCCGGCAACCCAATCCGGATTCCCGCCTGCGCGGGAATAGCGGTACGGCCTTACTATATCCTGTATCGGTTCTCAGGGCGGGAAGGCCGTCTGAAAACGGCTTTCAGACGGCCTCTTCCTATTCTTCCGGCAGTTCAGCGAACCCATGCGTTTCAAAATGATGTTGGTTTTGGCGCGCAGGCGTTTGCTGTTCGGTTGTCGGCGTAGAACAACGGGGCGGGAACGCGGGCGGCCAGGGCGGCGGCCTGTTGTTTGCTCTAGGGTGGCGGCGGGTTTGCGGTAAAACGCTGCGAGGCGGCTTCCGCACCGAATACGCCGTAATCCCATTCGATAACGTTGAGGTAGAGTTCGAAGATGCGGGTCTTTGTCGGTAGTGGCTTGAGCATGGCGGTGATGGCGGCTTCCTCGCCTTTGCGGATGTAGCTCTGCCATTCGTTGAGGAACAGGTTTTTGGCAAGCTGCTGGTTGATGGTCGAGCTGCTCGCCTTTGATGCGACCGTCTCTGTTCGTTGCGGCGCATGGCGTTGCGGCGCCAGTCTCCAGCCGAAGCCACCGTGTTCGGCAAAGGCTCGCGCCTTCCGAGGCAATCAGTGCCTTTTTCAGATTGACGGAGATGCGGTTGTAGGGAAACCCAGCGGTAGTCCAGCGCAACTTCCCGCCCTTCGCTGCGGAATTCGTTCATCCATGCTGGTCATAAACGCGCTGTGGTGCGGGGCGACGGCGCGATAGGTCAGTATGCTGCCGCAAACATAGGCGTTAAACAGGATAAAGGCGGCAAAAGGTACTGCAATCAACCATTTCAACATTTTCAGACGGCCTTTCTCAACGTTTCGATAACGGGTTCGACATCGGCGAAAACCCGCGCCAGGCGGTAGGATTCGGCGGCCTGGCCGACCAGCATGCCAGGCCGTCTGAAACCTTGTGCGCGCCGTTTTGACGTGCCAGACATAAAGGCGGTCTGTTGCGGTACGTAAACCATATCGTAGGCCAGTTCGCAATGTTCGAAAACGGCGGGAGATACTATCGGGGTTTGCCCGTTCAAACCGCCCGACGTGCCGTTGATGACGATGCTCGAAGCCTTTCCGCCGCGTCTGCCAAAGCGCGAGACAACCGCCGAATTGTTCCGCCAACTCATGCGCTGGACGGCGTGCGGTTGGCAACGGCACGGCGGCGGGTTCTTGCGCCAGCAACGGCTGCAGCACGCCGCGCACCGCGCCGCCCGCACCCAACACCAAAATCCGTTTGCCGCGCAGGAAACGTTTTGACGGGCGATGTCCCGCACCAAACCGACGCCGTCGAGGTTGTCGGCTTTTCAGACTACCGTCTGAAAGCCGTATCAGCGTATTGGCCGCACCCGCTGCCGCGGCGCGTTCGGACAACTCGTCCGCTGCAACGCGAAGGCTTCGGTTTTTAAAACGGCAGGGTAACATTCGCCCCCGCGCCGCCCGAAGTAAAAACGCCCGCACCGCCGGCGCGAAGCCGCCGATGTCGGTCAGACGGCGACCGTATTCGATTTCCACCCTTTCCTGAGCGGGCAAACAGCCGGTGGATTTCGCGACCTGCTGTGGGCAATCGGATTGCCGAACACGGCGTATTGCGAAACGGATGTCGTGTCTTTCCTTTGCAGACGGTTTCTCAGACGGCCCCAGCCTGACGGTAGATTTTCTTATCGACCCAATACACCAGCAACAGCACCGGCAGGCTCGATCAGCGCGGTAAACAGGAAAAAGCCCGGGTAGCCGATTTTGCTCAAATCGTGCCGGAATAGCCGCCCAGCGTTTTCGGCAGCAAGGTCATCAGCGAACTGAAAATAGCGTATTGTACGGCGGTAAAACGGATATCCGTCAACGAAGAGAGGAAGGCGACGAACACCGCACCCGCCAGCCCTGAAGCCAAATTGTCGAAGCCGACCGCCAACACATAAACAGCACGTCGTGCCCGCGATAAGCCAGCGTGATGAACAACAGATTGGTAGCTCGAAGCCAGTACCGCGCCGGCCATCATCATCTTCATCAGCGAAAACCGCTGCGACAGCAGCCCGCCGAGGAAACCGCCCGCCACCGCCATCATCCCACGCCGAAGGTTTTCACCGCCGCGATTTCGTTTTTGCTAAACCCCATTTCCTGATAAAACACATTGAAAATCACCCCGGCCACACACATCCGAAATGCGGTACAGCCCGATTAAAGCCAAAAGCAGAAGGGCCGAACTACCGTAACGCCGGAAAAATCGCTACCGGGCGTTACCCAGGTATCGACGGCCAACCGCTTGGGCACGATTTCAGCCACACCAAAACCGCACCGGCCAGCCCCGCCGCACCCCACCGACATCGTCAGGCGGGCCGCCTCAACCAGCAAGCCCAATAGCGCGTCGTCCTGCTTCGAAAACAAAACCGCCGAACCAGGAAAACATTGCCGCAAATGCCGACACGGAACCGGAGGAACAGCACAATCAGGCGCAGGCTGTCCGCCAAACTCCGCCGCTTGTCCGCACGGGCGGCCACTTCTGCAACTGCGCATCAGCAAAACCGTCGCCATGCCCACCGCCATCACCGCCGCGCATCAGCAACATCGTCTGCCGCCACGCGGCATACACATAATGCCCTGACTTCGACCCGAGCGTTTCCGCCGCATCACAGCGCGCCCGCGCTGAAACAATCATGCCGACGCGGTACCCGCGTGTAGGCGGCCGACATTACCGACTGCATCGCCGTATCGTCCCCCGCCGCCTCGATGCGGTAAGCATCGATAACGAGCATCCTGCGTGGCCGAAGAAAAGCCGAGCAGCACCGCTGCCGCCGCCATCACCGCTCAGCCCCGTGGCTGCGCCGGATCGACCATCGCCATCCAAACGATGGCCGACGCCACGTACCGCCTGCGACAACAGCAGCCAGGAACGCCGCCAACCCAGCCGCCCCAAAACAGGCAGCGGCAACGAATCGATTAGCGGTGCCCAAACGAATTTGAACGAATAAGCCAAAGCCGCCCAGCTGAACATCGTTACCGATATCGCGCGACACGCCGGCCCTCGCTCAACCACAACGACAGGCTGGAAAAATCAGCATAATCGGCACACCGGCGGAAAAATCCGAGGAAAAACAGCACGACGGCGCGCGGGTCGGTATAAACGGCGGCGGCATGCAGCCAGCTGAAGATTGTTTCATGTTGCGAATTTCAAAAAGCCGAACGGCGGAAGGCCGCATGTAACAAAGGCCGTCTGAAAATTCGAGACGGCCTTGCGGGTTTTAACTTTACCGGCGTTTCGTTCCGTTTGACGGCCATACCGTTTTCTCACTCTGCCGAAGCTGCATTTTCAGACGGCTTATCCTGTGGCAAAACAGTTAAACGAAACGAAGAGTCTTGTATCTACCGGCTTCCTCGTCCCGTATGGCGGGAAAAATAACTCTCCCAATGCCGCTTTGTGGGCGGCTACGATCCAACCTGAGGAACCTTTTAGACGGGACTTTACCGAAACGATCTTTCCTTCCGGCGAGACATGCACCGCTATGCGGACAGTCCCCTCCTCGCCCTCCTCCATCGATATGGCAGGATAACGCGGAACCGGCAGGGGAATAGGCCTCGCCCGCGCGGTTATGCGCCCGGGCCGTAAAACCAATAAACATATTCGGCATAAGATTTTCACCGGCTTGCAGACTGTTTGCCCGTCCTCTGCCGTTTCGCACGATTTCGGCGGCGTAAACCGCTGCCGTCCCGCATCGGCAACGGCCTGCCTGCGCAATGCCGGATTGCCCGACTTTCCTTCCTGCTACACGCGGCGTTTTACTCCCGCCCTTCTCGTCTATATCGAGTAGCATGACCAGCTCGGCACCCGCCGCGCTGTCCCGGTCGGCAATACTTTTTCAACACGGGCACTAGAACACGCTTTGCGTTTCCGCAACTCGCTGCTCCGTACTCGCCTGCCTGCACACTGTATGCCGAGAGGGCGGATAAAACAAAAATCGAAAAATATTTCATCATAACAATCACCTTGCACTTTCTTCTATTCAAATCATAACGAAAGCGGCGGACAATGTCATGCAGTCCGCGTACCTTTGTGCCGCAATACTCAGGGGAGGTAACAGTAAATCATACAGAAACGGCGCATGACAAGTTCCTCAGATGTGATGTCGCAATGAAAAGAACAGTAAAGGCCGTCTGAAAATTCAGACGGCCTTGCGGGTTTTAACTTTCTACCGGCGTTTCGTTCCGTTTTGACGGCCATACCGTTTTCACTTCCGCCGAAGCCGCACTTCAGACGGGCTTATCCTGTGGCAAAAATAAACTTAAATGGAAGGAGGAGTCTTGTATCTACCGGCTTCCCGTCCCGTATGGTAGGAAGATAAATTCCCCAGCAATGCCGCCTTGCGGGCAGCCCTTCCAACCTGATGGGCCTGTTTTTCCATTTGGGAATCAGACAGGACTGTTGCCGAAACGATCTTTCCTTCCGGCGAGATATGCACCGCTATGCGGACAGTCCCCTCCTCGCCCTTATCGACCGATGCGGCAGGATAGTGCGGAGCCGGCAGGACATAGGCCTTGCCCGCGCGGTTGTCGCCCGGGCCGTAAAAACCAACAAACATATTCGGCATAAGATTTCACCGGCTTGCAGACCGTTTTGCCCATCCTCTCGCCATTTCACACGATTTCGGCGGCGTAAACTGCGGCTGCCCCTGCATCGGCAACGGCCTGCCTGCGCAATGCCGGATTGCCCGACTTCCTCCTGCCACACGCGGCGCTTTTACCCCTGCCCCTTCTCGTCTATACGAGCAGCATGACCAGCTCGGCACCCGCCGCGCCGTCCCCGGGTCGGCAATATTTTCAATACGGGCAGCTGAACACGATCGCGTTTCCGCAACTGCTGCGCTGCATTTTGGCCTGCCTGCACGCTGTGTGAGAGGGCGGACAAAACAAAAATCGAAAATATTTCTTCATAACAATCACCTTGCACTTTCTTCTATTCAAATGTAACGAAAGCGGCGGACAATGTCATGCAGTCCGCGTACCTTTGTGCCGCAACACTCAAAAAGGGAGGTAAATAGTATAGTGAATTAAATTTAAACCAGTACGTGTTGCCTCGCCCTGCGTACTATCTGTACTCGTCTGCGGCTTCATCGCCTGTCCTGATTTAAATTTAATCCACTATAAATCATACAGAAACGGCGCACGACAAATTCCTTAGATATTATGTTGCAATGAAAAAACAAAACAAAGGAGGCCGTCTGAAAAACAATACTCTGCTTTTCAGACGGCTCTGCTTGCAGGCTGCAACGCCTTTATCCTTGGTATGGGTTTTCCACTCCGCCACCAGGGCGGCAAGGTATTCGCGCAGCTGTTTCTCTCCGCAGCCCATCAGCAGGGCATCCCTCAAACGCATCTTGCGCCAGCTGGAAGAGTTCGGTCATATTTTCGTTCATGACTTTGATTTTTCGCGTGAAACGATGCTGCCGTCGTCGCCGTACCATTTCGGCATGTCAGGCATGGCCATATTTCGAGACTCCTCTATCCTTATGGTTTATCTGGTAAAACGACCTGAATCGTAGCGCTTTCACCCTGCGGGCGGTAACGTATTTGCTGTTCCAGTATGTTGTTGCCCAGGCTGGTGATTTCGATGCTTTTTCCGGTGCGCGGGGGCATGGATGAAGCGGTTGTTGCCGATGTAGAGGCCGACGTGCGAGATGCGTCCGCGCGAAGTGCTGAAAAACACCATGTCGCCCGGCTGGAGTTCGCTGCGGCTGACCGCCACACACCCATTTTCGCCTGCTCTGCCGATGTGCGGGGCAGGTTGATTCTGCATGGTTTTGCGGAAAATGCTCGCATGAAGCCGCTGCAGTCGAAACCGCTGCTGACGGACGATCCGCCAAAACGTAGCTGACGCCGAGCAATCCCATTGCGTTGCCGATCAATTCGTTTCGCTTCGCGGCGGGAAAGGGCTGCGGCTACGTTTTTGAAGAGGATTGGCTTGAAGCGGACTCGGAAAATTCCACTTTCGGAGAGGGGCGGGAGGGTCTTTACTTCCTGCCGCCGCTCTGTTTCCGACTGCTGCTTGACCAGTGCCTGCATGCCGTCTTCGTCATAAGACTGGCGGGGGCGGACGAGGGGCGGGGCGGACGGAGTCTCTCGATGTGCAGCTTCTTGGCGGGCGGCTTCCCTTCTTGCCGCCTCGCGGCGTTCCGCTTCTCGCGGCCTCTTGCTTTTTCTAGGGCTTCCTGTTTGGCGTTATCGGCCTTTTTGTCCTTTTGTTTGCCGTCTTTCTTTTTGGCTTTCTTGGTTTCTGCCGCCTGTTTGCGCTTTCTTGTTTGTTTTCTTTTTGTCTTTGCCTGTTTCTTTTTATTTTTACTGTCTTTTATTATCTTTTTCTTTGCTGTTTTTGGCAGCCTCTTTTGGGGTTTCTTTGGCGTTGTTCTTTTCTTTTTCCTGTGCCGCCTTTGGCATTGTCTTTTGCTGTTTTTCCGACTTTGCCCCCGTCTTTCTTTTTATCGTCTTTTTCTTGTCGTACCGGTTCTTTTTGGCGTTGTCTGGCTGCGTCTTTTTGACAGTGTCTTTTTGGCCGTTTTTATTGTCGGCTGTAGGCGGCAGGGAAGGCTGCCGTCAATAGGGCAAACACCGTAAAGAAGTAGGTAAGGATTTGTTTCTCAAATGGGTCATGCTGTTGTTTCGCTTGCTTGTCGGCCCTGCTATCCGGGCAGCCTGCCGACGGTGTTGGTAAACTCATCAGACGGCCTCCCTGTGCCGTCCGCGCGCAAAATATGCATGCTGGGCATCTGTCGAGCCGAAAAGATACCACATAACCGCCATGATGATACCAACTTTACTCGCTATGCGCGATTTTTCGCGGCTGCGCGAAATCATTGCCATTCTGACCAAACACGGCTTGGGTGAGTTTGTGCAGCGTATCAAATTGTCGGGCAAAACGCCGTCTGAAAACCCCCGATGCGGACAGCCGCCATCCCTACGCCGCGCCGTTTCCGCCTGGCTTTCGAGGAACTGGGGCCGACGTTTTGTCAAGTTGGGGCAGATTTTGTCCACGCGGGTGGACATTTTCAATGCCGAGTGGATAGAGGAATTCGAACAGCTGCAACGCAATGTCGCGCCGATTGCCACGGAAGACATCGGCGCGTTGATTGAGGGCGTACGGCCTTTACCGTACTGATGGACGAAGTGTTTGCCGAGTTGGACGGCAAACCGGTCGGCAGCGCGTCCATCGCACAGGTGCACGGCGCGGTTTTGTGCAACGGCAAAACGGTGGCGGTTAAAAACTCGCTACCGGACATTGAAAAAGCATACGCGCGGATTTGCGTATTTTGAACCATCTGGCAGCCCTCATCGAAACGGAAATCCCCGAAAACCCGCCGCTACCGTACCGGTTCAGATGGTTCAGTATTTTGCCCGCAGCCTGGCCAGGGAAACCGATTTGTCGTTCGAACTGCGCTATATGCAGCGTTTTCGCCAATGCCTTTGCCGGCCATCCTTTCGTCCACATTCCCAAGGTCTATGCCGAGTATTCCAACCGCCAGATTCTGGTGCAGGAATATGTCGGCGGTACCCTCCCTGCGCCATGCCGATATCGACCGGATGCCGTCTGAAACCCGCGCCATGCTGGCACGGCGTATTACCGACACCTTGTTTGCCATGATTTTTGCAGCAAGGTTTCTTTCATGCCGACCCGCACCCCGGCAATATCTTCATCCGCGACGACGGGCGGATCAGCCTGATTGATTTCGGCCTGGTCGGCCACCTTTCCGCCCCGAGGCGGCACGAAATCCTTTCCCTCATCAAAGCCCTGGCGGAGCGCGACCCGTTTACCATGCAATATGTGCTGGGCAACTGGGCGCAGGGGCGAACTGCCCGACGAAAACCTGCTGGGTGCCGACGTGCTGGAAATGCTGTTGAACTACGAAAAACACGCCCGTCGGCGACTTACGCATCAGCTAAGTCATCAACGACATCACCCAAATCATGCGCGGCCACGGCCCTGACGCTGCCCGCCGATTTGGTGATGCTGTTCAAAACGCTGATTACCCTCGAAGGCGTGGTCAAACGTCTGGACGGCTCGACCGAACTCTTGGAACAGGCCAAACCCATCGTACTGGCCGAACTGAAACGCCTCGCCTCGCCCGACTACATCATGCGGAAAAGCCGCGGGCAGCTGAACAGCCTGCTGCAAACCGCCGACGAACTGCCGCAAACCTCATCCGCCTGTCGAGGCGGCTGCAAAAAGGACACTCAGCCTCGACCTCGACCTCAAACGGCTGGACGACCTCAGCCACCAGCTCGACCGCGCCACCAACCGCCTGACCATGGGCATCGTTACCGCCGCCTTGATTATCGGCTCCTCCATCGTCATGAGCGTAGACAAAGCCCCCGGCTTCCTCGGCCTGACCGGCTACCTGCTGGCCTTTGCCAACAGCCTGTGGATTATCTGGTCCATCTGGCAGTTCGGGCAGGCACTAAGCGCGCGAACACCCATTACAAACCGTTCAAACCGGTTTTTCAGACGGCCTCCATGTAAACAAGCATCAAAAACATCAAATCCTGCAAACGGCATTTTTAAATCCACCCCTTCGCCGCATATTGCCGCCCTGTACACACCCAAACAAAGGAAAAACATGCTGGCCACCATCCTCATCGGTTTCGTCATCGGCGTTCTAGCGAAATTCCTCTATCCCTACCGCGACAAACTCGGCTTTATCTTCACCACCCTGCTCGGCATCGGCGGCTCGGTGCTCGGCAGCTGGGCCGGACAGACGCTCGGCTGGTACGGGCTGGCCAACCCGCAGGCTGGATTGTCTCCACCATTGCGGCTAGTCGCCATCCTTGCCGTTTACAGCCGCATGACCGGAAAACGCCAAACCGCAAAAAGGCCGTCTGAAAGACCGTTTCCGGCAGAAGCATAATCGGAACACCGGACCTCCCAAAACGGATTGTTCAGATGGCCTCTTCGCTATTATTTGAATAAAAAGTAAAACCTTCGCATTTTCAAGACTTACTGTTACAATTCGCATCCTTATTCACCAACCCACACATAGGAACGACACCATGCAACATGATGTTTACGACTATACCAACCCGGCCATGGGCGTGCAGCGCAGCAGCGTTTTTGCGCAAAACCCTACGGCCTCTTGGCAGTGTCCTTCATCCCCTGTGCGCTGGGCGCATTCGCCGCCGCCGCCACGAGGCTTCAACCTCTTCAGCCTCACCTGGCAACCGCTGGGCGGGCATCATCGCCTCTTCGCCTTTCTACGGCATGGTTTTTCTTGATTGAGAAAAACCCACAGCAACGTGGGCGCAGGCCTTCTGATGGTTTTCACCTTCGGCATGGGCGCACTGATTTCCCGCTGCTGCAACACAGCCTGAGCATTCCCCGGCGGCGCGAACTCGTCGCCACCGCAGCCCTGATGACTGCGGCGTATTCGGCGTTGCGTCGGTGATGGCGCGAAAAGCCAACGTCGACACCAACGCGTACCGCTTTCCTCTCCGTCGGCGGCGTCATCCTGATGATTGCCGTGGCAGCAACCCTGTTCCTGCAAATGCCTGTCTTCGGACTGCGCCATTGCCGGCGCATTCGTCTTCTTCAGCTCGCTGGTCATCATGTGGCAGGTGCGCACCGTCATCGAAGGCGGCGAAGACAACCACATCAGCGCGGCACCAACCATCTTCATCTCACTGTACAACATCTTCCAAAGCCTGTTGCACATCCTGCTTTCACTGGCCGGCAACGACGATTAAGCCGTACACAAGATAAGATGTTGAGAGGCCGTCTGAAAACGGAAAACCGTTTCAGACGGCCTTTTCACTTTCCAACCCGGATACGGACGCAACCGGCATCAGCCATTCAGAAATTCCCACCAAGACTGCGGCATACCGCCGCACTCCGCATCATCCGCCATATTCCCGTCCTGCCAAAGCATTTCCCGCTATAATCGCCGCCGGTAAGCGTTTTCAGACGGCCCCATCCCCTCCCATCCATACCGCCATGAAAATAGCCCCTGCTCCTGCTGCTTTTACCCTTCACGCCGTATCCGAAACCGTGCACATTCCCGCACCGGTTTCATTCGACCGATTGCCGGAAACACCAATCAGCCCCTCGAGCCGCCGCCCCCAACCCGCACCGCCCGCCGCCGTCCCTACGACGACAACGGCAGCGCCCGGAAGCGCAAATCAGCCGCGCACTGACCGAACAAGACTGGCCGCACCTGATAAAACTGCTGCAAAAATACCAAACCCTGCCCGCGCGCAGACCCCGTCCTCCACGACTACGCACTCGGCGCGCCTCCGCGCACCAACTCCGCTCGTGACGAAGCCGTCGCACTGTATCGCGGCATTTTGGCGCAACAGCCGGACTTGGCCTATCCGCGCTTCGATTTGGGCGTCATGCTGTTTGAAAACAAACAATACCGCGAAGCGGCGGCGGAACTGCAACGTGCCAAAACCAGCCTGCAGTCCGACATGCGCACTGCCGACCGTTATCTGGCAGCCATCAAAAAGAGCAAGGCTGGCAGCCCGAAATTTTCCTGCAATACGCCGCCACCGACAATGTAAACAACGCTTCCGAAGCCGAAATCATCGAATGGGACGGCAGGCAATGGCGGAAAACCGCCGACAGCCTGCCCCAAAGCGCGCACGGTATCCGCTACGGCTTGGGCGTATCGCGCGAAATCAACTTGGGCGGTACCGCCACTTCGCCGCAGGCCGTCTGAACGGCGACGGCGTACATTATTGGGACCGCCGCGAATACAACGAGCAGAGCATCCACCTTGCCGCAGGCTACAAAAACCGCTCCGTAACGCGCTCGTTCGGCATCCTGCCCTTTATCGAATACAACCGGCTGGGCGGCGAACCTTACAACCTAGTATTCGGCGCACAGGCCGACTTTTCAGGCCGTCTGAACGACAAATGGCGCATCGGCGCTCAACGCGAGCCATATCTGGAAACGCTATTGCGAAGAACGCACGGCGGCACGCTACGACGGCCATATGCCGTCGGCGGCGCGACCCTGATATACGCCGCGCCGAAAAACTGGCTGCTGTTCGGCGGCGCGGACTGGTCGCACGACATCACGCGCGAAGCGGAACAGGCTTCCGTGCGCAAAGGCGTTCGGCTGGGCGTGTTCAAAACCTTTTCAGACGGCCTCGGCCTGCGCGCCAACCTGCGCTACTCCCGCCGTGTTTTCGACGCGCCCAGCACGCTGGTTTACCGCTTCGTGCGCAAAGACCGCGAATATCAGGCCGGCGCATCCGTCTGGTACGAAAAATTGTCGTGGAAAGGCTTGGTGCCGCGCCTGAACCTGCAATACCTGAAAGTGGACAGCAATATGGGCGGCTTCTATTCGCGGCGGAATATGCAATGGTTTGTCAGCGTGGAGAAACAGTTTTAAACGTACCCGGCATCGATCACACGGCAGGCTCTCCAACGCACGAGACAGCAGCCGCACGGGAAAGCAGGCATAAAAAGGCCGTCTGAAAAAGTTGTCGCCGCATCGCAGCCACACTTTCAGACGGCCCGCTTATCGCCCTCGTATTTAAAACGCTTCGCCCTACCCGCACGCCGCCGGCCAAACCCCTGGCGCCCGACAGTTGCTCCGTCAGCATACGGGCGTGCTGGAAGGCTTCGGTTTGCAGCACAGCCTGCCTGCGCGGCGCGTCAGCTCATTGGCCATGATTGCCAACGCGCCGCCAACTGCGGATTGTCAGGCGCGACAAAATCGCGGCACGTTCGTCCACCAAATCCGGTACGGTTGCAAAACCAGCGCGATGTCGCAGCCGGCATGGAATGCCGCCTGTGCCTGCTGCGCGATGCCGCCTGCGGCAGCCGCGCCTTCCATGGTCAAATCATCGGAAAAATCACACCGTCGAATTTGAGCTTACCGCGCAGAATGTCTTGCAGCCAAACGGGTGAAAAGTCGGCAGGCGGCTGTCGATTTGCCTGCTACACCACGTGGGCGGGCATAACGGCAGGCTAGTGCCGGCGGCAGAACAGAGCGGGTAAACGGACGCAGGTCGTCCGCCCGCAATTCGTCCAAGCTGCGTGAGTCGTGCGGCAGGGTCAAGTCGGCTGTCGCCGCCGACGAAGCCGTGGCCGGGAAAGTGTTTGCCGCAGGATTTCATGCCGCCGCGGTTCAGGCCGCTGCAATGCCAACGCCAATTCACAGTCACCACGTCCGCATCTTTGTGAAGCTGCGGTTGCCGATAACGGCGCACTGCCTCAGTCCAAATCCAATAGCCGGTGTAAACGATAAATCGATGCCGCAGGCGGCCAGTTCGGCAGCCAGCACCCAACCGACCGTTTCCGCCCGTTCTTTGGCGGCTTCCGCCCCTTGTCCGTCCCATATTTCGCCCAATAGGCGCATGGCGGGCAGGCGGGTAAAACCCGTGATAAACCGTTGCACGCGACCGCCTTCGTGATCTGACGGCCACAATCAGGGGCGCGGTTGGCGCAGGCTGATTTTCTGCACGAGCAGGGTCGCTGTTCTCTATCTTGGAAATTTCGGCGGAACAGAATCACGCCGCCGATGGCGGGATCAAGCAGGCGTTCTTTTTCTGCGTCGGTGAGTCGGAAGGATTCGACATCGGCCATTATGGGGCCGCGCGGCAGGGTTTTCGGCATCATGGTTTTCAGCGTATGAAAGATTTTTCAGACGGCCTGGAGGCCGTCTGAAACGGGTCGTCGGATGGTTATTGCAGGCTGAGCGCGAGGAACAGGGTGTTCTCGCCGCGCTGGACGAGCAGCGGGATATTGTTGCGCTGCTTTCCAACGCGCCCCGCATCGAGGCTTCGTCCGTTACCGGATTTTGGCCGACGGACAGGGATGTAGTCGCCGCGCTTCAGTCCGGCCTGGGCCGCCACTTTGTCGGCACGCAGCACCAGCAGGCGGTGTTTGTCGCCCGTGATCTGTTCGGCCAGCGTCAGTCCGATGTTGTCGAGGGTGAAACTTTGGTTTTGCAGATTGGCACCGTCGCCGCCGCCAGTATGGGCCGCTTCGGCTGCCGTTGTTTTTATCGGCATTGTCGAGCAGGATTTTTCTGTTCGATGACTTCGCCGTTGCGCCAGACTTGGAGCGTAAATTTTCCTTGCCGGGGGCAATGGAGCCGACCATGACGGGCAGGTCGTTGGAGGCGCGCACTTCTTCGCCGTTCACGCTGAGGACGACGTCGCCCTGCTTCAATCCGGCCTGTGCCGCAGGACCGTCGGGCATCACTTGGGTAATCAGCGCGCCCATCGGTTTGCTGGAGGCCGAAAGATTTAGCCAGGTTGTATTGACTTCCTGAATGATGACGCCCAGCCGCCCACGCTGCACTTTACCCGTGGTGCGGAGCTGGTCGGCCACATTCATGGCGACGTCAATCGGAATGGCGAAGGAAATGCCCATAAAAGCCGCCGCTGCGGCTGTAAATTTGGGAATTGATGCCGACAACCCTGCCCGTTTAGGTTAAACAGCGGGCCGCCTGAGTTGCCCGGATTGATGGCAACGTCGGTTTGGATAAACGGGGTGTAGTTTTTCGTTCGGCGAGGCTGCGGCCTTTTGGCGGAAACGATGCCACCGTAGTACTGTTTTCAAATCCGAACGGCGCACCGATGGCGGCCACCCATTCGCCGATGCGGAGGGTTTTGACATCGCCGATTTTCACTGTCGGCAGGCCTTCGGTCAATTTTTCAGTAAGGCGACATCTGATTGGGCATCCGAACCGATGAGTTTGGCACTGAATTCTCGCTTGTCGTTCAATGTTACTTTGATGCTGTTCATGCCGGCCACCACGTGGGAGTTGGTCAGGATGTAGCTGTTTGCGCTGATAATGAAGCCGGAACCGAAAATTCTGATCTTTGTCTTCATCGGGAGCTTGCAGTTGCGGGGCGTTGGGTACCAGGCGCTTGAAGAAGTCGTAAAACGGATCGTCTTCGGGGAAAGGGCTGTGGTCGGTTTGGTCGGCATTATTTTCGGTTTGTTTGGTTTGCCTGGATATTGACCACGGTCGCACCTTCCTGCTCCATAAGCTTGGTAAAGTCGGGCAGCAGCATATCGACTTTCCCTGCCGGTCTGTGCCTCGACCGGCTTTGGCAAAAACCTCGCTCTTGCGGTTTGACTGCCGGAACATCATTGCTTTTTCTTCTTTACCGCAGGCGGTCAGTGCCAGCAAGACGGCAGCGGTAAGGGCGAGATAGTTTGTGGTGGCGGTTCACGTTTTTACTCAATTATCCACAGGGGAAACGGCAAAATTTTAACGGATTTGCGGGTATTCTTCCAGAATGTAATCAAAGGCCGTCTGAAAACGGATTGTTTTTCAGACGGCCTTTTGCCGTTGCAGGTTTAATGTCAGAACAGGTTGTCCATGTCGGTTGTCTGCCGCTTGGGTGCCGGCTTGGCGGGCTTGTCTACTTTATTGGCGGGCTTGTCTGCTTTAGGGGCAGGTTTGTTAACCGGCTCTACCGCGGATTCGCTGTTAGGACGTCTGTTGATCGGCTCAACGGTAGCTCACCGCTGTTTGAAGCTCGATTTATCGGCTCCAACGGCTTTTCTTGATTAGGCGATAGTTTTTCCCTGCTTAATCTGATCGTCTTTGACTTTGTTGTCTTTCGCTTTCGGTTTGTTATTGGCCGGAGGGTAATCGCTTCAACCGCCGTATCATCAGGCGCATCCGGCTTGGAAGCAGGTTCGTTTTTCGGCGCCTGCGGTACCAGCGGGTTGCCGTTATTGGCCGGGGCCACAGCTGATGCACCATTCGGCGACCAAACTTCTACTGTATTTTGCTGCTGAACAGGCTGACTCTGCGGCGGCTGCGGACGTTGCAACTCCAGCCAAACATTGATCAGTAATGCCGCTACGGCAACGGCGAGGAGAAAGATAAAGAACCAGAACAATTTGCCGATGCTTAAAAACTTTTCTTTTTAACCGGCTGATTTTTCTGATGAGTTTTTTCTTCGTTCATTCAGGTTTCCTTTTATGCGTGATAAAACCGTCTTTCAGGACGGTTGAAACTATATAAAGTTCATGGGGAAAAGCAGGCTGCAAAACTGAGCAGCCTGCATCCGAATAGTATTTCTTTGCCCGATTCAAACATCGTTTGACGCCATGCTTAATTATTCGGCATATAACTCTGATAAAGGGTAACAACTTTTTGCACGCCTACCGTTGTGCTGACCCTCTGTGTAACCGCCGCCTGCTCTTCAGGTGTCAAAATACCCATGACGTAAAGTAACGCCATCATAAGTAACGATTTTCACTCGTACCGGGATAAACGCCGTTCACACCCAACATCACGGTTTTTACTTTTGCCGTGCTCCAAGTATCGGCAGAAATATTGCCAAACGAACGAACTTGTGGAGCGATTTCGATATAGTTGTATACGGCCTGTGCAGACTGTTCGGAACGGGCCACTTGTTCGACAAAACGACGTTCATCCTCTGTAGCAACCTTGCCCAAAAGTAAAATATGCCGATTGTAGCTGACAATACTCAAATTTGGATTATATCCTTCCAAATTATTATTCTGTTTCAGATAAGAAATAGCGGTATTCTTAATCCTCATCTCCATAATCTGATCGTCAGCCTGAGCACCCGTAGTGCGACGATCAATCACGGAAGAAGTGCCGGCACTGCACCACCGATAAGTGCTACAGCGCAACCACTCAGAAAAAGGCTGTCAAAAACAGTAGCCGACAATATTTTTATTTTTGGCTAAATTTGGAATCATAAGGCATCCTTTTCACAAACAGGCAGTTTGCGGACAAACTGCCTGGTAATTAACGAGTCATATTGTAGCGGGTATTAGGCATTATGCGTAGGGCTATATATACGAAATTTCACCTCACTTAAAGGAAAAAGCGTCCACTTTATCAAAACTGAAATAGAAAGGCCGTCTGAAAAATATTAACTTCATTGAAGTAAAAATATTTTTCAGACGGCCTCTACATATATAGCTTGTTATGCTTCAAAAATCGGGTCATTTAAAAGCAGCTCACCCCGCAAAAGAGAATGTAAATGCTTCCGTAATCTTGATTTCAACCATTTGATTGATCAATTCGGGATTACCGACAAAATTTACCACACGGTTATTGGCTGTTCTAGCCTGCAACTGCTCCGGATCCTTTTTGGACACACCTTCAACCAAACAACGCTGCACCGTACCAACCATGATTTTGATTGATACGTGCCGTTTCAGCCTCGATAACTTCGTTTAATGCCTCCAGCCGACGCACTTTTTCTTCATGAGGAGTATCGTCATGCAGATTGGCAGCCGGGGTCCCAGGACGCGGACTGTAAACAAATACAAAGCTTAAATCGAAAGCAATGTCTTTAACCAATTTCAACGTTTGTTCAAATTCCCGCTCAGTTTCACCCGGAAATCCAACAATAAAATCAGAACTCAAGCACAAATCCGGACGAATAGCCCGCAACTTTCGAATAATCGACTTGTATTCTAGAGCCGTATAGCCGCGCTTCATTGCACTCAACACGATCTGAACCACTTTGAATCGGCAGATGCAGGTGGAAACCAACTTGGGCAAATCGCGGTAACATTCAATGATCGCATCAGAAAAATTCCCTTGATGACTGGTCGTAAAACGAAGACGTTCAATCCCGGAATTTCATGCACAATTCTCAGCAAAGTAGCAAAAATCACATACCCTCGCCATCATCCATCAATCCAGCGATAAGCATTAACGTTCTGCCCCAAGAGATTGATTTCTTTACACCTTGCTGTGCCAAACCGGCAATTTCCGTCAATACATCATTCAAGGGGCGGAAAATTCCTCGCCTCGAGTATACGGTACTACACAAAAAGAACAATATTTTCGAACAACCTTCCATAATAGAAATGAAAGCAGACCCACCATCAACTCGCCGGTAGGCAATGATCAAATTTTTCAATTTCGGGAAAAAGAAATATCAACTTGGGGAAGGCCTGTTTCCTTCTTTATCATCGATCAGGCGCGGTAACGGTGAAGTGTTTGCGGACCAAACACTATATCTGACAAACGGTGCGCGTTTTACGATTGCTTCACCCTCCTGGGAAGCTACACAGCCCGCGACACCGATAATCAAATCTGGTTTTTTTATCTTTTAACGGGCGTACTCGCCCCTCAAATCTGAAAAATACTTTTTCTTGCGCCTTTTCACGCACCGAACAAGTATTAAAAAGGATAATATCTGCTTCATCAGGTTCTGCAACTTGCTCTATGCCGCCATGCTCTTCCTCTAAAACAGATAACATTTTTCGCTGTCATATTCATTCATCTGACAACCGAACGCACGTATAAAAACTTTCTTCATGGTTTGTATCTTTCAGGTGACCCGTAATCGCGGGACTGATTTTTATAAACCTATAATTATAACTCGTTTACCGAAAAATAAAAATAAAAGTGTACCGCATTATAAAAATGCATAACTAAAAATTTTTCAATATTTACTTTAGTGAGGATTCAAGGATACTCAAATTGACCAATCTCTCATTATCAGCCTAATCACGACCACGCTTTTTCAGTTGTTCATATTCACTATGGCGTCAAAATCCAAACTCTCTTACCTGATTCTGATGATTCAAAAACACCCTACAGGTTGCCCCACATATCCTTGTAATCGATTTTTAGTAATAAACCCTATTGTGAGTATCCTTAATTCGAATACTTTCTAAAGCTTCAGTTTCAGTTCTATTGCTTCAAGTAGCCCCAGAGTCAAAATCTGAGTCCAACTCCATCCATCCCCAGCCAATACGATATTCTGGATAATTAACTTGTTTCAGTACAGCTAAACGAATATCAGAAGGTAAAACTCGGGCAGCCCAAAACCTGAGAACCTATAAATAGCGTCAACCCCAATACCAATAACTTCTTCATATAACACCCATTCATATTTCCTAACATTTTAAACTAGTAGATCATGATAAGCCTAACGCAACGCAAAGTGTAGCATAAATGAACACCTTAACACGACTTAAGAATCTGACTTTCATGAAATTACCCTACACATCAAAAATTTTTAGGGGCTAACTGCAGATTAGCCCTCAATTTTAATTAGAACTAAAATATCCCAGATTATCTAGACGCATATAGCAAATATACAAAAAGCCGGTCAAAAAGTGACCGGCTTTTATATTACTCATCCCGTGTATCAGCTTTATCAACCAACTCAACCAAAGCTAGAGGTGCATTATCACCTTGACGGAATCCACATTTTAAAATACGAATATAGCCGCCATTACGAGACATAAAACGTTGCCCCAAATCATCAAATAGCTTAACCACTACATCACGATCACGTGTCCGATTAAAAGCCAATCTACGATTTGCCAAAGATGGCTTCTACCTAAAGTAATTAACGGCTCTACAACTCGGCGAAGTTCTTTTTGCTTTTGGCAAAGTTGTCACGATAGATTCATGAATCAACAAAGAGTTTGCCATATTCCTTAACATTGCAGCCCTATGACTACTAGTCCTATTTAATTTACGATTACCATTATGATGGCGCATACTATTATCCTTTAATATTCAAACTTTAAGGCTTCTCTAAATTTATTGGAGGCCATGCTTCAAGTTTTGAACCTAGAGTCAATCCTTTAGAAGCAAGAACTTCTTTAATTTCATTTAAAGACTTCCACCCAAGTTTGGTGTTTTTAACAACTCTGTCTCAGTACGCTGAATCAAATCACCAATATAATAGATATCTTCAGCTTTCAGGCAGTTAGCAGACCGTACTGTTAATTCCAAATCATCTACAGGACGTACAAAAAATAGGATCAATAGGTGGAGCTACTCTCAACTTCCTCAATAGGAGTGCCTTGCAAATCAGCAAATACAGCCATCTGATCAATCAATATTCGAGCAGCACTACGAACTGCTTCTTCTGGCTCTAAAGAACCATCCGTTTCAATATCTAAGACTAACCGATCAAGATCTGTTCGCTGCTCACTCGTGCAGGCTCAACATCAAAGCTAACACGAGTAATAGGAGAAAAACTTGCATCCAATTGAATAGATCCAATATTATTTTCATTCCCTGACTTTTTCCGTCCTACAACAGATTGGTAAACCGCGGCCTTTCTCAACCTTAATTTCCATTTCAATGTCAGCATTATCGGACAAATGACAAATAACATGATTAGGATTTATAACTTCAGCATCATGTGGCAACTCAATATCACTTGCTAACACCACACCTGAACCTGACTTTTTCAACCTCAGACGCACTTCATTCTCGGCCATGCAGTTTAAATATTATACCCTTTAATATTTAACAACACATCAACAACATCTTCTTGAATACCATCTAATGTAGAATATTCATGTAACACACCTGTTATTGAAACCTCTGTCGGTGCAAAGCCATCCATAGATGATAATAAGATGCGACGCAACGCATTACCTAAAGTATGACCAAAATCCCCGCTCAAATGGTTGCATCGACACTTTTTTGCGGAGTAGGTGATATAGTGCTAACATCAATTTGCCCTAGGCTTCAAGAATTCGGAAGTGCTATTATGCATTTAGCTGTCCCTCTTTGCTTTAGTATTTACTTGAATAGAATTCCACCACTAGCTGTTCATTAATATCACCAGTTAACTCTGAACGGTCGGGCATATTTTTTAAAAATACCTTCCATTTTTCCAGTATCAACAGCAACCCAGCCAGGCAAACCAATCTGAATAGCCAACCCTAACGCTTCCTGAATTCGAACCTGTTTTTTTAGCCTCTCTCGAACGGCAACAACATCACCTGGTTGAACTTGAAAAGAAGGGATATTTACTACATGTCCATTAACGACAATAGCCTTATGAGCAAACCAATTGTCGCGCTTCTGCTTTCGTAGACCCGAAACCCATACGATAAACCACATTATCTAAACGGGATTCTAATAGTTGCAATAACAATTCTGTGGAGCCTTTTTCTTCTAGAAGCTTCCGCAAAATATCGTCTAAATTGACGTTCCAATACACCATAAATACGGCGTATTTTTGCTTTTCACGCAACTGCAGACCATACCCCGAAAGCCGTGCTTTTTGCACCATGCTGACCAGGAGCTGAGTCAAATTTACACTTAGATTCTACTGAACGACGAGCACTTTTTAGGAACAAAATCAGTCCCTTCTCGACGAGCCAATTTACATTTAGGGCCAATATACCGTGCCATAATTCCAATCACTCCAAATTCTAAATACGACGTTTTTAGGCGGACGACAGCCATTATGTGGCAATGGCGTCACATCTGTAATACTAGTTATTTTAAAACCCAGAGCATTCAAAGCACGAACAGATGACTCTCGACCAGGGCCTGGTCCTTTAATACGCACTTCTAAATTCTTGATACCATACTCTTGGGCAACTTTACTAGCTGTTTCTGCTGCGACTTGAGCAGCGAATGGTGTACTTTTTGCGCGAACCTTTAAAACCGGCACCGCCAGAAGTAGCCCAAGATAATGCATTCCCTAGCGATCGGTAATAGTAATGATAGTATTATTAAAAGATGCATGAACATGCACAATACCTTCACTAATAGTCTTGCGTACTTTTTTTACGTACACGCAAAGCTGTGTTTGCTTTTTGCCATTAAACTAATCCTTTAAAAATTTATTTTTTACCTGCAATAGCTTTTTCTTGGACCTTTACGTGTACGAGCATTTGTTTTAGTACGCTGCCCACGACAAGGAAGACCACGACGATGGCGGAAACCTCTATAACACCCCATATCCATCAATCTTTTTAATAGACATAGTTATTTCACGACGCAAATCACCTTCAACTTCATACTGAAGAACTTGTTCACGTAAAGCTTCCAATTGATTTTTCATCCAAGTCTTTAACTTTTGTACTACCTTCAATACCTGTTGCAGCACAAATTAACTTGGCACGAGTACTACCTATACCATAAATCGCTTGCAATCCAATTACGATATGAGCATTATTAGGGATATTTACCCCTGCTATACGAGCCATATTTTTTTCCTTTTATTACAAACCACTGACCACAATAATAAATTTTAGCAAAGTTAACCTTGCTGTTGCTTATGCCTTGGATCAGTACAAATCACTCGAACTATTCTATTCCGACGAATAATTTTACAATTACGACAGATCTTTTTAACAGATGGCTGAACGCGCATTATAACTTCCTTTCATTCAATTACCTAGCTCGAAATACAATACGAGCACGTGACAAATCATAAGGTGTCAATTCAACAGTAACCTTATCACCAGGGCGAAATCCGTATGTAGTGCATCCTCATCTTACCTGATATATGCCCTAATACTATATAATCATTCTCTAGTTTCACTTTAAAAAGTTGCATTAGGCAAAGTCTCTAGGATTTCCCCTTGCATCTGTATAATGTCTTCTTTAGCCATATACTACTCAACTATTACTTATAATATATCTCTATTATATTTTTTCATTAACTGTTCATACTGCTGGCTCACCCTATATGAAGAAACTTGTGTACTAAAATCCATTGCCACAACAACAAGAATTAATAGAGATGTTCCCACCCAGTGATAAACCAGCCCCCAAAAACTGAGGAAAAAGCTCAGGAATTAAGCATATAACTCAGTGATATATGCTGCTCCCCACAAAGTTATAGCGCATAACCACATTCTCTAAGTATAGAGATGTTTGAATTCCAGGTCTTACTCCCGGCACAAAAAGCACCACTCTTCTTGAGATTTTCCGCCATTTCCTGGGACTAAAAAAACTAACGCAGTATAAAAATAACAAAAAGAAAATAATAGAAACTGCAAAAAGGAAATATAAACAGAATTGCCATGCTGTAGCCATAGCAACAGCTTTTGCACCCAACCCTACATTATTGCCTCCCCAAACCAGCCAATAATTGTAACAGGGAAAAGGATTATACTTGAAGCAAAAATAGGCGGAATTACCCCAGCCATATTTAACTTTAAATGGCAAATGATTGCTTTTCCCTAAAAACCCCTGGCTATTTGAATTTCTCGCATAATGCACAGGAATTTTACGTTGAGCTGATTCAAAGTAAACAACAATGTATACCAAAAACGAAACACTAATAACAACAATTAATGCTAAAGCCAAATTATTAGTTGCAACATTTAAAAATTGTGAAACTCCAAAAGGTATACCAGAAGCAATTCCTGCCATGATAATAAGAGAAATGCCATTACTCTATACCTCTTTCCGTTATCTGCTCCCCAAGCCACATCAAAAACATTGTTCCTAGTTACGAAACAAATTATCGTAGAAAAATAAAAATTCTATTTGTCCAATAACCACAACATTCTGCTGATAAACAAAGGCAGCAGCAGCCACACTCCCTGCAAAGTAGCTAAGAAAAACTGTACACAATCGAGTATATTTAGTAATTATCTTCCGCCTGTTTCACCTTCCTTTTTAACGCTTTTAATGTTGGAATTATTTCTGATGCAAGCTGAACCACAATAGAAGCAGAAATATAAGGCATTATACCAATTGCGAAGATGCTAAATCGTTCCAAGGATCCACCAGAAAACATATTAAGCATATTAAGGATGCCATTGGTAGAATTTTGATAAAAAGTCGTTTAAAGCTAGCTGCATCAACACCGGGGACAGGAATATGAGCACCAATCCGGAAAAACGAATAATGCAGCTAAAGAAAGATTAGCTCGTTGCTTAAATTCACCAGACTTAAATAATTCTAATACCAAATGCTGATTAGCTGCCATTTAGTTATCAACTCTTACTCTTCAATTCTACCACCAGCTGCTTCGATTGCAATTTTTGCACCTTTAGTAGCCTTGATACCCTTTTAAAAACAACAGCTCTTTCTATGCTTCCAGATGAAATTATTTTTACAAATTTCACTTTATCCGAAACAATACCTGCTTGTTTCAGAGAAAATAAATCAACCACATCAGAACTCAATGAATTAAAGCTCTGTTAGGTGAACTTCTGCAGTTACCAAAAGCAGTCAAAGATCTAAAAACCTCGTTTAGGTAATCTTCGTTGTAAAGGCATTTGTCCACCTTCAAAAACCAACTTTATGGAAACCACCTGAGCGGCTTTTTGCCCCTATGGCTACGCCCACAAGTCTTACCTAATCCACTGCCTATACCCCCGACCAACTCGACGGCAAGAATGCTTTGCCCTTCTGCAGGCTGAATAGTATTTAAAAACATAACTATAGCTCCACCTTTTAGCAAATAACGGATTTTATTAATCATACCCCAATTTTCCAGCGTATCTAATACATTCACAACATGGCCACGTCTTTTTAAACCTAAGCCGCGAGCACATGCTCGATGCGAGGAAATGGTACCAATCAAACTTTTTAACTAAAGTTATTTGGATCAATCTCACTCATCAATATCCCCTAAAAATCTTCTCTACGGACATTCCTCTTTTTAGCAGCAACTTCTGCTGGCGTATACAATTTTTGATAAACCATCCAATGTAGCACGCACAATATTATAAGGATTAGTTGAACCATGAACCTTTAGCAGAAATATTATGTGATACCCTAATGCGTCAAATACTAATCTCATTGGTCCCATCCAGCCTTTTAACACCGCTACCTTCTTTTGCCGGCTGCATGAATACACTGTGTTGCACCATGACTTTCCAAGCACCTCGTGATGAGATAGTACCATTTTTAAGAGGAACTTTTAATCATTGATCTACGAGCTTGATCCATTGCTTTTTGAACAGCAACAGGAACTTCTTTTGACTTACCTTTTCCCATACCAATACGACCATCACCCATCACCAACAACAGTTAGTGCAGAGAAAGCCATGATACGACCACCTTTTAACTACTTTAGTTACGCGATTAACTGCGACCATTTTTCAATCAGGCCGTCACCACGTTCTTCAATTTCATGTTTTGCCATCTGAAAGTCTCCAATTATTAGAAGCTTAAACCATTTTTCACGTGCAGCTTCAGCCAAAGCTTTCACACGACCGTGATATTGGAAACCTGAACGATCAAAAGCAACTTTTTCTACACCTACTGCTTTTAGCTTTTCTCAGCAATACGCTTTTCCTACTACTGCAGCTGCCTCGACGTTGCTACCAGATTTCAGACTATCACGCACTTCAGCTTCCAATGTAGAGGCTTGAGCCAATACTTTATCACCTTCAGCACTAATTACTTGAGCATAAATATGATTATTGCTACGGAACACACATAATCTTACCATTTTCAAGTCCGCAATACGTGCACGGGTTTTGCGTGCACGACGGAGTCGGGTTGTATGTTTATCCATTAGTGAACCTCAATTATTTTTTCTTGGCTTCTTTCATCACTACTACCTCACCTACATAACGAACACCCTTACCTTTATAAGGTTCAGGAGAACGGAATGCACGAATTTCAGCAGCGACTTGACCAACTACTTGTTTATCTGCACCAGTCAAAACGATCTCTGTTTGGCTAGGAGTTTGAACAGAAACGCCTTCAGGCATTTCATATACGATTGGATGAGAAAAACCCAGAGACAAATTCAAAACTTTGCCTTGAGCTTGAGCACGATAACCCACACCAATCAATTGTAGTTTTTTCTCAAAACCTTCTGAAACACCTTTAACCATATTATTAACTAATGCACGAGCAGTCCCTGACATAGCATTTGCCTGCTTACTGTCATTTTTTGCAGCAAAAGTCAATTTGCCATCGTTCAGTTCAATGGCTACATCAGAATGCAAAGGAAAGGACAACTCGCCATTCTTACCCTTGATAACCAATGCTTCTGTTCCAAATTTTACTTCTACACCAGCAGGAACAGTCACTGGGTTTTTTGCGACACGTGACATTTACTTTTCTCCACTAGGCTACGATGCACAACAACTCACCACCAACACCCTCAGAACGAGCCTTGCGGTCAGTCATCACACCTTTAGAAGTACTAACAATAGCGATACCCAAGCCATTCATAACATTAGGAATTTCGCTAGAAGCTTTGTAAATACGCAAACCTGGACGTGAAACACGTTTAATTTGCTCAATCACAGGGCGACCTGCATAGTATTTCAATTGAATTTCCAATACCGGCTTCGCATCAGCAGAAACCGAAAAATCCTCGATATAACCTTCTTCTTTCAAGACTTTTGCAATTGCACACTTTAATTTGGAAGAAGGCATGGCAACTACTACCTTATTGGCACGTTGCGCATTACGAATACGAGTCAACATATCGGAAATAGGATCATGCATACTCATTATTAATACTCCTATTACCAGCTAGCTTTAACAACACCCGGAATCTCGCCACGCATAGCGATTTCACGGATTTTAATACGACCCAAACCGAATTTACGGAAAGTACCACGAGGACGACCTGTCAAAGCACAACGACGACGTTGACGTACAGGAGCTGCATTACGTGGAATGGATTGAAATTTCAGACGAGCTTCAAAACGCTCTTCTTCAGTTGCATTCGCATCATTAATAACAGCAAAAATTGCCTCACGTTTGGCTGCAAACTTTTTCGCCAAAGCTTGACGTTTCAGCTCACGATTAATAAGTGCTTTCTTAGCCATGATTATCCTTTAAACGGAAACTTGAACAGTGACAATAAAGCTTTAGCTTCTTCATCAGTTTTTGCAGTAGTTGTAATAGTAATATTCAAACCACGCAAAGCATCAATTTTATCGTATTCAATTTCCGGGAAAAATGATTTGCTCGCGAACACCCATATTGTAATTACCACGGCCATCAAAAGATTTACCACTTACACCACGGAAGTCACGCACTCGAGGTAATGCAATAGTAATCAAACGATCCAAGAATTCGAACATTTGATCACGACGCAATGTTACTTTGCAACCCACAGGATAATTATCACGAATTTTAAAACCAGCGATAGATTTACGAGCAACAGTAACTACTGGTTTTTGACCAGCAATTTTTTCCAAATCAGATACAGCATGCTCCATAACTTTTTTATCAGCAACAGCCTCTCCAACCCCCATATTTAAAGTGATTTTTTCAATACGAGGAACTTCCATTACTGACTTGTAACCAAACTGTTTAACCAATTCAGGAACAACTGTATCTTTATAAAACTCTCTCAAACGAGCCATGTTATCTCCTTATGCTCCAATAACAGAGCCATTTGATTTGAAGAAACGAACGCGCTTCACTTTGCCTTCATTTTCAATCAGTTTAATACCAACACGGTCTGCTTTATTAGTTTCCGGATTCAGGATTGCAACATTAGAAATATCCAACGGCATTTCTTTCGAAACAATACCACCCTCAACACCACGCATTGGATTAGGTTTTTGATGACGTTTAACAACGTTAACACCCTCAACAACAACTTTACCACCCAATACACGAACTACTTGACCTTGCTTACCTTTATCCTTACCAGTGATCACAACAACTTGGTCACCTTTAATGATTTTATTCATCGCGCTATTCCTTATAACACTTCAGGCGCCAATGAAACGATTTTCATAAATCGCTCAGTACGCAACTCGCGGGTTACCGGTCCAAAAAAATACGAGTACCCAGAGGTTCAAGTTTATTGTTTAACAACACTGCAGCGTTGTTATCAAATTTAATCAACGCACCATCAGGACGACGCACACCTTTAGCGGTACGAACAACAACCGCATTGTACACATCACCTTTTTAACCCGCCCACGCGGAGCTGCATCTTTAACTGCGACTTTAACAATATCGCCAACAGAAGCGTAGCGACGCTTAGATCCGCCAACACTTTTGATACACATCACGCGACGCGCACCAGAGTTATCAGCCACATCTAAGATGGTCTGCATTTGAATCATATTATTACCTTTAATTAAATCCAACTTAATTTATCACTTTTTAATATTGCATTACAGCATTCAATTTATAGCAATACTAAAAACCCAACTAATAGGTTCAAATAAATCAGTTTTTGGCCCCAAAGGGAGAAGCATCTAGGAATCTAGCAAGCTCAAAATAAGGGCAGAGTATACAGCGGTTTTTAAAATTGCAAGTCCGCCCCTGCTATATAAATAGCAAAACTAAATTATATCGAGCGCACTTTTTCTATCAATTCCTTAACTACCCAAGATTTTTTGTTTTTTTGATAAAGGGCGGCTCTCTTCAATAATTACAACATCACCAACATTACATTGATTTGTTGAATCATGGGCATGAATTTTTGTAGAGCGACGAATAACTTTACCATACAAGGGATGCTTTTACTTTCCGCTCAACCAAAACGGTAACCGTTTTATCCATACTATTGCTGACGACCTTACCTTGCAATGTACGAACATTTTTAATTTCGATCATTATTGAGCACCTTTTTCAGCTAAAACAGTCTTAATACGTGCAATATTTCGGCGTACTTTTTTTAACTCACTGGTTTTCCCTAATTGGCCAGTTGCATGCTGCATACGCAAACCAAATTGAACTTTTAATAAAATCTATCAACTCTTGGTTTAACTGTTCACTTGATCTATTCTTCAATTCATGAGTTTTCATTATTTCCCACCTGTCTCGTTACAAATACAGTTGGAATTGGCAGCTTAGCTGCAGCTAATGCAAAAGCTTCACGTGCTAAAGATTCTGCAACGCCATCCATCTCATAGAGAATTTTCCCAGGTTTAATTTCTGCAACATAATATTCAACAGAACCCTTACCTCCCACCCATACGAACTTGTATTGGTTTCTCTGTAATTGGCTTATCTGGGAATACGCGAATCCAAATACGAGCGCCACGTTTAATATGACGTGTCATTGCGCGTCGAGCAGCTTCGATTTGCCTTGCAGTAAGCCTGCCACGACCCACAGCCTTCAAAGCAAAATCACCAAAACTAACAGCATTACCACGTAGAGCCAAGCCTGTATTACGTCCTTTATGTTGCTTACGGTACTTCAGTCTAGTTGGTTGCAGCATTACGTCCTACCTTTCTGCGTTTATGCTCTTGTTCAGGTTTATTCAAAACAACATCTTTGCCTTCACCAGTATATACCCAAACCTTTAATCCAATTACACCATATGTAGTATTTGCCTCACTGGTAGCATAACTCACATTAGCACGCAAAAGTATGCAAAGGCACACGCCCTTCTCGGTACCATTCACTACGGGCAATGTCAGCACCATTTAACCGTCCAGAGGTCATAATTTTTGATACCTTTTGCACCAACACGCATAGCATTTTTGCATGGCACGCTTCATAGCGCGACGAAATTGAACACGCTTTTTCCAGTTGCTGAGCTATTCCATCTGCAATAATTTGTGCATCCAATTCAGGTTTTCGAATCTCTTCGATATTAACATGAACAGGAACACCCATTAAATTTTGCAAATCACGTTTTTAACACATCAATATCTTCACCTTTTTCTACCAATCACCATTCCTGGCCGAGCCGAGAAAAATAGTAACACGAGCAGATTTGGCTGGCCTCTCAATAACAACACGGCCAATTGATGCATTAGACAAGCGTTTACGTAAATATTCACGAACATCAATATCTTGCTTTAAGACAACAGAAAAATCGCTACTTTTTAGCAAACCACTTTGAAGACCAATCTTTGTTTACTGCCAAACGAAAGCCAGTTGGATGAATTTTTGTCCCATAGCTTTTCCTTAGTTACCCACCGTCACAGCAATATGACATGTTTGTTTTTCAATACGATTTCCACGACCCTTAGCTCGAGCCTGAAAGCGTTTTTAATGATGCGGCTTTATCCACACAAATCATAACAACCTTCAGATCGTCAATATCAGCACCTTCATTATGCTCTGCATTGGCAATCGCAGATTCCAGTACTTTTCTAATCAACTCAGCACCTTTTTAGGGCTAAAAGTCAAAATATTCAGGGCGTGGGCAACATTTTTTTCCACGAATTAAATCTGCCACTAAACGAGCTTTCTGAGCAGAAATACGGGCATTCTTATGTAATGCAGATACTCTCATGTCTTCCCCCTACTTTTTCTTCGCTTTTTATCAGCTAAGTGACCCTTAAAAGGTACGGGTCAATGAGAATTCACCTAATTTTATGACCTACCATGTTATCACTGATAAAAACAGGTACATGTGTCCGCCCATTATGCACTGCAATTGTCAGACCAATAAAATCAGGCAAAATGGTAGAACAGCGAGACCAAGTCTTAATTGGGCGTTTATCATTGCTTTGCACGAGCTGCATCAACTTTTTTTCAACAAATGCAAATCAACATATGGGCCTTTTTAATGAACGAGCCATATTAATTAACCTTTATTCGAGTAACGACGTCGAACAATCATATTGTTCGTGCGTTTATTATTGCGAGTACGATAACCTTTTGCCGGAGTACCCCAAGGGCTAACAGGCTCGCGAGCTTCACCAGTACGACCTTCGCCACCACCATGAGGGTGGTCTCACCGAGTTCATTACCACACCACGAACAGTCGGTCTAACACCGCGCCAACGATTAGCACCAGCCTTGCCAATTTTTGCAAACTTTGCTCTTCATTGCCTACTTCGCCAATTGTGGCACGGCAATCAACATGAATCTTTGCGGACTTCACCAGAGCGGAGACGAATCTGAGCGTAAACCCCTTCTTTAGCAAGCAAAAACTGCAGATGCTCCAGCAGAACGATGGTGCGCACCTTTACCAGGTTTCATCTCGATACAGTGAATGGTTGTACCAACCGGGATATTACGAATTGGCAAAGTATTGCCCGCTTTAATGGGAGCCTCTGCCCAGAAATCAGTACCGCACCAGCCTGAATACCTCGAGGGGCAATGATATAGCGGCGCTCACCATCTGCATAACACAGAAGAGCAATATGAGCAGTACGATTTGGATCGTATTCGATTCTTTTCCACTTTAGCAGCAATACCATCCTTATTGCGCTTAAAATCCACCACACGATAATGATGTTTGTGACCACCACCTTTGTGACGGGTAGTGATATGGCCATTATTATTACGTCCGGCAGTAGTTTTTTTCTTCTCAACCAGGGCCGCAAATGGCGCACCTTTATGCAAACCTTCAGTAGTTACGCGAACCATGCCGCGTCGACCAGCGGAAGTAGGCTTCATTTTTACAATAGCCATCTTACCTTACTCCTTATCAGCCACAGCAGCGGCAGCCTCGAGATCAAGCTCTTGACCTTCAACCAAACTTACATAGCTTTTTACATCGCTACGACGACCAACATTGCGACCAAAACGTTTCACTTTACCTTTGGTTGTAGTTGTCGTTACCGAAGCCACTTGAACACCAAACAAAAGCTCAACAGCAGCCTTAATCTCCGATTTGGTAGAATCTGGCAATACTTTGAAAGTCATTTGGTTTCGCTTTTTCAGCCAACAAATTGCTTTTTCAGAAACAACAGGGGCTAAAAATTACCTTCATCAAACGTTCTTGATTCATACCCACTGCTCCTCTAACTGGGCAATCGCATCCCTAGTAAAAAACTACTTTTTTTATAACGCAGCAAACTATAAGGATCAACTTGATGTGCTTCCAATACCAATACATTTGGCAAATTGCGGGAAGCCAAGTAAACATTCTCATCAAGTTGTTTAGTTACAAACAACACCTGTTCCAAACCCTAAATTTTTACCTGTCCGGCAAACTCTTTAGTTTTTAGGAGTGGCGGCAGCCAGCTCTTCAACCACATAAAGCCGTTCATCACGCACCAACTGCGACAGAATAGTCGCCATACCGGCACGGTACATTTTACGGTTTACTTTTTGAGTGAAATTTTCGTCAGGCTTGTTAGGGGAACGCACGCCCACCACTACGCCATAACGGAGAAGAGGTCATACCTGAGCGGGCACGTCCCTGTACCTTTTTGGCGCCACGGCTTTTTAGTAGAATGTTTAACTTCTGCGCGAGTGAGCTGTGCACGATTACCAGAACGGGCATTTGCCAAAAATGCGGTTACCAACTGATGAACCAATGCCTCGTTATACTCACGCGCGAACAAAGCATCAGAAGCAGACAATGCGCCTGAAATCTGACCTTGAGCGTTGATTATTTTTAATTCCATTACGCACCCACTTTCACGCTAGGACGTACAATTACATCGCTATTCACAGCACCCGGCACTGCACCTTTAACAAGCAAAAGATGACGTTCTACATCAACACGTACAATTTCTAAATTTTGCACAGTTGCTTTTAGTGTTACCGTATTGGCCCGCCATGCGCTGACCTGGGAAAACACGGCCCGGATCTTGAGCCATACCGATAGAGCCAGGCACACGATGTGAGCGCGAGTTACCATGAGAGGTACGTTGAGAATCAAAAATTGTGTCGCTTGATCGTACCGGAAAAACCTTTACCTTTTTGAGGTTCCGGTAACGTCGACCAGCTGACCGGCTTCAAACAGGGCTACAGTTACTTCGCCACCCTGCTTGCAGTTCAGCAGCTTTTTCAGCAGAAACAGCAAATTCAGCAAACCACGACCAGCTTCAACACCTGCTTTTTGCAAAATGTCCAGCTTCAGCCTTGTTAACGCGATTTGCTTTTTCTGACCGAAGGTAACTTGAATCACTGTATAACCGTCAGCATCTTCGGATTTGAGTTGAGTGACGCGGTTCGGAGTCATTTCCAACACGGTTACCGGAACAGAAGCACCCTGTTCGTCAAACACGCGAGTCATGCCCACCTTTGCGTCCAACCAGACCCTAATGTCATGATTATTTTCCTTAAATAAAAGGGGTTAGCTACGATTGGCTAACCATTCGGACAAAAATAAATTCTTGGCATCGAATGCCAAGCCCCGCACTATACTACATTAGCGCATGTATTTTCAAGAAAAAAATATCGATTTCACATACTTGTCGGCCAATCGTTGTATTTTTCGGTAACGCCATAATCAGGCCGTCTGAAAATCAAAAAAAGGGCGGTCTGAAATTATTTTTCAAACCATCCTTAACCCGATAAATCAAATCCGATTTCGCTTACCCTTAACGGATTACCTGACTCAGTTCGCCCCTTAGCATAGCGGTCGGCCATTTTTCAAGTGAAACAGGTTTGATTTTGTCTGCCTGACCTTCGCAACCGAATGCAAGGTAGCGATCGAGACAGATTTGTTTCATGGCTTCGACGGTTTTGCTCAGGTATTTGCGCGGGTCGAATTCGGACGGATTTTTCTGCCATGAAGCGGCGGATGGCGCCGGTGGAGGCGAGGCGCAGGTCGGTGTCGATGTTGACTTTGCGCACGCCGTGTTTGATGCGCTTCGACGATTTCTTCCACGGGGACGCCGTAGGTTTCGCCGATATTGCCGCCGTATTCGTTAATCACTTTCAGCCATTCCTGCGGTACGGAGCTGGAGCCGTGCATGACGATGTGGGTATTGGGCAGGGGCTTGGTGGATTTCTTTGATACGGTCGATGCGCAACACTTCGCCTGTGGGCGGGCGGGTGAATTTGTAGGCGCCGTGACTGGTGCCGACGGCGATGGCGAGCGCGTCCACGCCGGTGTCTTTAACGAAGCGCACGGCATCTTCGACGCTGGTCAGCATTTGGTCGTGGGAGAGTTTGCCTGCCGCGCCTACGCCGTCTTCTTCGCCCTGCTTCGCCGGTTTCGAGGTTGCCCCATACGCCGATTTCGCCTTCGACGGATACGCCGCAGGCGTGGAGAAGTTAACGACGGTACGGGTGGCGTTGACGTTGTATTCGTAGGTGGACGGGGTTTTTGCCGTCTTCAAGCAGCGAGCCGTCCATCATGACGGAGGAGAAACCCAGCTGGATGGAGCGCTGGCACACGTCGGGGGATGCGCCGTGGTCTTGGTGCATGACGACGGGGATGTGCGGAATTCTTCGACGTACCGCCAAAATCAGGTGGCGTAAAACGGCGCACCTGCATATTTGCGCGCGCCGGCGGATGCTTGAACGATAACGGGGCATTGACGGAATCGGCAGCCTCCATAATGGCGCGCATTTGCTCAAGATTATTAACGTTGAATGCGGGCAGGCCGTAGCTGTTTTTCGGCTGCATGGTCGAGCAGTTGGCGCATGGATACGAGTGCCATAGGAAACTCCTGTTTGAATACGTAATTGACTGTAATCGGAATGGATTATAGCAAAGAAGAGAGCCGTCTGAAAGGCAGATGCACTTTTTCAGACGGCCTCAAAACATCCTGATTAGCCAAACAGCATTTGCGAATCGCTGACGCAGGGTTGTTTCTATCCCAAGCATATCCGGCCAAAATCGCGCAGAGCATACGGCGGACATCGGGATTGCATTTTTGTCGAATATCAAATCTTGGAAACCCCGTCATACCATCCTTTAATCGCGCTGCCAAACGCGGTAACGCCGCTCATCAAAGGAACGGAAAACTCTTTATGCCAATCCACCTTACCTGCGCAACTCGCGGATCACGCAATCTGCCGCCAACCTGGCTGACTGCACGGCTATCGTTACCCCGATGAGACACGGGGTCGAGAAACTCGCCCGACGCACCCAGCAGGGCGAAATGGTAGCCGTAAAGGCCTTTTACCTTGGTGGTATAACCCGGCAGGTAGTTAAACGGAAAATCGTTATCCCATTTTGCATCGGCAAGGATTTCCGCCAGATAAGGCACTTCCGACACCGCCTGCTTTCAGAATGTGGGCACTGCTGTCGTGGCCGAAATAACGTTCTTCGCCAACCACGCCGACGGAACTGCGGTACGTTACTGAACGGAATCAGCCACAACCAAACATCACGATGCTTCGGATGAATGCACACAAATTCTTATTGCGGTCGAATTTCGGTGAAGTGATACGGTCGTCGATGTGGGTAAAATGCGCTTGGCGCATCACCGTGTTCGGCGGCAAAATCCCAGCCCATCAGGCGCGGCAGGGCGCGGTAGAAACCGCTGGCATCCAGCACGAAACGGGTTTCGCTATCATAGATTTCACCGTTTTCCCGCTGCACGGTCAGCAACACCGTATTGCCCTCGTTGTCGAACGCCTTCAAACTTTCGCCGAAGCGCACCGCCACGCCCTGCTTTTTCCACTTCGTCTATCAGCGGTTTGTCAAAAGCGGCACGCGGCACATTGAACGCAGTTTCATTGCCGGTGCCGAATTTATCAAAAACTAAACGAGGTATATTTATCACCCCAGAAAACGCAAAACCGTTTTTATACTGAAAACCCCAGGGCCGGTAGCCTGAACCGCCCTCAGCAAACCAGCCTCTTCAAGCATCCATCGCATAAGGCAGCAGGCTCTCGCCAATCACAAAACGGAAATGCTGCTTCTCCAACACAGAACACTCAGGCCGCTCCGATTCAACAAAGCCGCAGCCACAGAGCTACCTGCAGGTCCCGCGCCGATAATCGCCACATCGTAAATAAATGCAGACATCGTTCACCTTTTTTTAAAAATCTGATTGAATATTTGCCGTTACACGATCTTACATATCCCATTTTAACGACAAACGGCAGAAGCTGACAATCGGATGGCATGTTTAACCGTTCCCGACCGTCGGAAACCGCCCAAGCAAACAAACGGGCGCAATCCAACCGCCGAACGGAAAAACAGCCCCCGTTCAGACAGCTATTCGGAAAAAGGCCGTCTGAAAACACTAACAGCCATTGCATTTTCAGACGGCCTTTCCGCCGCATCAGCCGGACATCAAATCCGCTTCGCCAAATTTTCGGCCTTGCGCGACATACGATGCCGGAGTCAAATCCAGCAACTGCTGTTTTGCTTCGTCCGGAATATCCAAATCGCGGATGACGATGCCAGCACCTCCGGCGTGATGCCGCCTTTACCGCGCGTCAAATCCTTCAGCTTTTTCATCAGGATTGGCCACGCCGTAGCGCGCATCACCAGTCTGAATCGGCTCGGCCAACAACTCCCAAGTCGCATCCAAATCGGCGGCCAACGCGGCGGATTCGCCTCCACTTGTTCAGCCCACGCAGGTGCGCCGCCAAACCCAACACCGCATAACCGATGCCGACGCCCATATTCCGCAACACCGTACTGTCGGTCAAATCGCGCTGCCAACGGGACACGGGCAGTTTTTCCGACAAAAGGCCAAACCGCATTCGCCATACCCAAATTGCCTTCGGAATTTTTCAAAAATCAATCGGATTGACTTTATGCGGCATCGTGGAAGAACCCACCTCGCCCGCCTTCACCTTCTGCTTGAAATAATATGAGGAAATATAGCCCCACACATCGCGGTTGAAATCAATCAGAATGGTATTGATGCGGGAAACGGCCTGGAAAAACTCCGCCATATAATCAGTGCGGCTCGATTTGAATCGATGTACGGATTGAACGTCGCCCCAAATCCTCCTCGACAAAACGGCAATGCCCCTCCCAATCCACATCGGGATACGCAACCATATGGGCATTGTAATTGCCCACCGCGCCATTGATTTTGCCCAAAAATTCCTGAGCGAAAGCTGCTTCGCCTGACGTTCCAAACGATACAGCACGTTGGCGACCTCCTCACCCAAAGTCGTCGGTGTGGCAGGCTGCCCGTGCGTACGGCTCATCATCGGCACCGCCGCCAACTCATGCGCCAACGAGCGCAACTTATCCGACACCTCGGTCAACTTCGGTAGCAAAACCTCATACGCGCCTCGCGCAACATCAAAGCGTGAGACAAATTATTGATGTCCTCGCTGGTGCAGGCAAAATGGATGAACTCCGACACCGCCGACACCGCAGGCACACCGGCAAACCGCTCCTTCAACCAATACTCGATAGCCTTCACATCATGATTGGTCGTCGCCTCGATGGCCTTTTACCGCCGCCGCGTCCTCCAAAGAAAAACCGGCAATCACATCATCGATTTCGGCCAACACCGCCTCGTCAAACGGCGGCACCTCCACGATTTTCGGCTCGGCGGCCAACGCCTTCAACCAAGACAACTCCACCCTGACCCTGGCCCTCATCAGGCCGTATTCCGGAAAAACGGGGCGCAAGGCCTCGACGGATTTCGCATAACGCCCGTCCAACGGCGACAAAGCGGCAATCGGATTGATCATGTTCGGATTCCTGTTCAGAACGATGAAAAGCGCGATTATACTTCAAACCGCCGCACAAACACCACAAAAGGCCGTCTGAAAAACCACCCTTCCCCGCTTTCAGACGGCCTCAAACCCCAAAATGCGCCGCACAATGGCATTTCATCAACAACGGCGATACAATGCCCCCTTTTGCACCACCCGTATCCGACATGAAAAATCCCCCTGCTCGAAAAACATTCGAAGAAGCAATCAAACGCCTCGAAACCCTGACCCAGGCCATGCAAAACAGCGAAATGCCGCTGGAAGAAGCACTCGCCGCCTACCAAGAGAGGCAACGAACTGGTCAAATACTGCCAAACCAAACTGGCCGAAGTCGGACAAAAACTGCAAGTACTCGATGCCGACGGCCCTCAAGGAGCTGACACTCGATGCCGACGAATGAACTGAAAACCTGGCAGGCACAGGCGCAGGCGCAAACCGAACTGCTGCTCGCACGTCTGATGCCGTCTGAAAAACCAACTCCCGCAAAGCCTGCACGAAACCATGCGCTACGCCGCCCTCGACGGCGGCAAACGCCTGCGCCCCCTGCTCGTGCTTGCCGCCTCCGAACTGGGCGAAGCCGTTCCGATGCCGTCGAAGCCGCGATGGCCGCCATCGAACTCATACACGTCTACTCCCTCGTTCACGACGACATGCCCGCCATGGACAACGACAGCCTGCGGCGCGGTACGCCCCACCTGCCACATCCGCTACGGCGAAGCCGCCCTGCTCGCGGGCGACGCACTGCAAACCCTCGCCTTCGACCTCCTCAGCCGCCCCACCGCCCCTGCCGCCGCAACGTCAGCTGCACATGCTCTCCACCCTCGCGCGCGCCTCCGGCAGCCTCGGCATGGCGGGCGGGCAGGCCATAGAACCTCGCCAACGTCGGTGCAGCATCACCCAAAGCGAACTCGAACAAATGCACAGCCTGAAAACAGGCGCGCTCATCCGCGCCGCCGCCGCCCTCGGCGGCCTCAGCTGTCCCGATCTGACCGACCACGACCTGCAACGCCTCGACCGCTACGCCGCCCGCCTCGGCCTCGCCTTCCAAAGTCATAGACGACGTACTCGACTGCGAAGCCGACACCGCCACACTGGGCAAAACCGCCGGCAAAGACGCCGACAACGACAAACCGACCTACGTCAAACTCATGGGTCTGTCAGTCGCACGGCAATACGCCGAAACACTCGTGGCGGAAGCACTCGAAACACTCGAATCGCTTCGGCAGCCGCGCCGCACACCTTCGCGGCCTCGCCCACTCGTTACCGCGAGGAAAAAACTGACCCGCCTCCGACACACAAGGCCGTCTGAAAACCCGACATCAAGTTTTCAGACGGCCTTCATCCCAAATAACGGAAACGATGGCGGACAAACAACAAACAATCAGAGACCTTTGCAAAAATCCCCAAAAATCCCCTAAATTCCCACCAAGACATTTGGGGATTTCTCATAAACACCTTCTTCCGGCAAACCGCACAAGCCATGATTGCCAAACACATCGACCTCTTCCACTATTGAAGTTGGATCAGGTGATTGATTGGCAGCCGATCGAACAATACCTGAACCGTCAAAAAAACCCGTTACGTCCGAGACCACCGCGGCAGTCCCGCCTATCCCTGTTGTCCATGTTTAAAGCCGTCCTGCTCGGACAATGGCACAGCCTCTCCGATCCCGAACTCGAACACAGCCTCATCACCCGCATCGATTTCAACCTGTTTTGCCGTTTTGACGAGTTGAGCATCCCCGATTACAGCACCTTATGCCGCTACCGCAACTGGCTGGCGCAAGACGACACCCTGTCCGGTGCTGGAACTGATCAACTGCCAACTGACCGAAAAACCTAAAAATAGAAAGCATCCGCCGCCGTCATTGACGCCACCATTATTCAGACCGCCGGCGGCAAAACAGCGTCAGGCCATAGAAGTCGATGAAGAAGGACAAGTCAGCGGCCAAACCACACCGAGTAAGGACAAAGATGCCCGTTGGACAAAGAAAAACGGCCTCTACAAACTCGGTTACAAACAACATACCCGCACCGATGAGGAAGGCTATATCGAGAAACTGCACATTACCCCGCCAATACCCATGAGTGCAACCACCTGTTGCCTTTGCTGGAAGGATAGCCGAAGATACGACCGTCTATGCCGATAAAGGCTATGACAGTAAGGAAAACCGGCAACATCTGGAAGAGCATCGGCTGCAGGACGGCATTATGCGCAAAGCCCACCGCAACCGTCCGCTGACGGAGGCGCAAACCAAACGCAACCGATATTTGTCGAAGACCCGTTATGTGGTCGAACAAAGCTTCGGTACGCTGCACCGTAAATTCCGCTACGCCCGGGCGGCCTATTTCGGACTGGTTAAAGTGAGTGCGCAAAAGCCATCTGAAGGCAATGTGTTTAAACCTGTTGAAAGCGGCCAACAGGCTAAGTGCGCCTGTTGCCGCCTAAAAAGCGGCTCGGATGCCTGATTATCAGGTATCCGGGGAGGATTAAGGGGGTATTTGGGTAGAATTAGGGAGTGATTGGGGGAGGAAATAGCCGAAAACCTGTGTTTGGGTTTCGGCTGTCGAGAAGGAGCTTTTTGCAAAGGTCTCAATCAATATAAAATCCCCGCAAAACAACCACAAATATAGTGGATTAACAAAAATCAGGACAAGGCGGCGAGCCGCAGACGGTACAAATAGTACGGAACCGATTCACTTGGTGCTTCAGCACCTTAGAGAATCGTTCTCTTTGAGCTAAGGCGAGCCAACGCTGTACTGGTTTTTGTTAATTCACTATACAGCAAAACTACACCAATCTCGGCCTATTTAAACGTCGCCAACCACCAACCTCACCCGCAAACGCAAGAAAGGCACACCCATGTCCCTCAACCCCCGTCTACCTCTGGAACCCGCAAAACTTCCCCGATCCGCAGGCCATGCTGCCCGACGGTTTCGACGCGGCGCACCGCATCGTCTCCGAATGGGCCGACCAACCCCTGCCGCAAGGCGCGGACACAAGCGCGTTTGACAAACTGGCCGGATACATCGCCGAAGCCGCCCTCAGCGGCAAAGCCTCGGCTAAACTTCAAAGCCGCTTACGCCGATATAGGAACCCAAATAGCCGAACAACTGAAAAGCCGTGCCATACTCGAACTGTACGAACACTACCTCGAACTGATGCCGATACTGACCTGCCGCAGCGAAAGCCTCGGCCTCGTGCTGTACGACGCCAACGGCTACCTGCTGCTGCCCGACGGCCGGGAATACCCCGACCAAGAAACCCAAGACGAAATCACGGCATACTGGCGGCAGCGCGAAGCCGAAGAACACAAATGGCGGCAGGAAAACAGAGGCCTGCCGAAGAACATCAAAGACTTCTACAAATACTTCCGCCCCAAAAGTGGACGAACTGATGGCGCGCCACGGCTTCGAATACGCGCCGCATCTGTTCAATACCGAGATACACAAACGCAAGAAAGATGGAACCGGACGTCATCATCTACGCCAAACCGATAACAAACGGCCAGCAGACGATATACATCAACTATCGCGATGTTTATAAAGACGGCGAATACAGCAATCTGTGCTTGGGTGGTATCTCTCGGATAAAGAAATGGAACGCGTTTACCTGCACGATCTGGACAATATTCGTCCGCGTTACGGAGAAACCGAAAAAAACAATTGATTGCAGGGAGGAGGGGCGAATATAGAGTACTACCTGACCCAAATGTGGTACCACACTGGCCCGTCAGTCAGCTACAAAACCGAAACCGAGATAGAGGCGCTGCTGGCCTATTGGGATCAGAAGCTGCGGGAAGTGGCGTGGATTGATACCTACGACGATGTGGAAGCCTATATTGCCGCCAATTTGGAAGAAATCGGCAGGCTGCACCTTCGTATCGTGATTTCCTACCTGCGCGGGTAAAAGACCTCATCGCCGAAAAAGAAGAGTGGTTGCGGACTTATCAGATGGTCGGCAGGGGAAGAGGATTGCTGGAAAAATCGGTTTCCTATCTGATAAACAAGCAGAAGGAAGAAAGTTAGACGCAGGGGCATCCGTTGCCCCTTTTCATTTTTCAACCGCTGACAGAACGCACACAGCGGCAACGGCACGACCCGTATACCTTTGGCAGCCCAACCCCACCACCGCAAAGGCATCAGCCGATATAGTCGAGGTTTGCGGAATCGGTAAAGGCCGTCTGAAAACACAATACATGTTTTCAGACGGCCTTCTTTTATAGCTGCCGCATGAAGCGGTTTCAGCATAAACGGTAATATTTTTCATTGCATACCGCCCTGCCCCATATCGCCGTTTCAGACGGCCTCACTCTATAATCCGACTCATCCCAACCCTCTGAAAAGCGAGAATCCCATGAGTTTCAAAACCGATGCCGAAAATCGCCCGCAGAAGCCGCCGTCCGCCCGATACGCGAAATTGCCGCCAAGCTGGGCATCAGCGAGGACAAAGCTCGAGCCATACGGCCACTACAAAGCAAAAATCAATCCCGCCGAAGCCTTTGCCCTGCCCGACAGGAAAAGGCCGTCTGATTTTGGTTACCGCCATCAACCCGACTCCGGCGGGCGAAGGCAAGACCACCGTAACCATCGGCCTGGCCGACGCATTGAACCACATCGGCAAACAGGCCGTGGTCGCCATGCGCGAACCTTCGCTGGGCCCCGTGTTCGGCATCAAGGGCGGCGCGGCGGGCGGCGGTTATTCGCAGGTTTTGCCGATGGAAGACATCAACCTGCACTTCACCGGCGACTTCCACGCCATCGGTGCGGCCAACAACCTGCTTGCCGCCATGCTCGACAACCACATCTATCAGGGCAACGCGCTGAACATCGACCCCTAAACGCGTGCTGTGGCGGCGCGCGGTGGACATGAACGACCGCCAGTTGCGCAACATCATCAGCGGCAACGGCAAACCGACCGACGGCGTGTTGCGTCCCGACGGCTTCGACATCACCGTGGCATCCGAAGTCATGGCCGTATTCTGCCTGGCCAAAGACCTGACCGACCTGAAAAACCGTTTTGGGCAACATCCTGATTGCCTACGCCAAAGACAGCAGCCCGTTTACGCCAAAGACTTGAACGCCCACGGCGCGATGGCCGCACTCTGAAAGACGCCATCAAGCCGAATCTGGTGCAAACCATAGGGCGGCACGCCCGCCTTCGTCCACGGCGGCCCCTTCGCCAACATCGCCCACGGCTGCAACTCCGTTACCGCCACCCGCCTCGCCCTGCATCTGGCCGATTATGCCGTTACCGAAGCGGGCTTCGGCGCGGATTTGGGCGCGGAAAAATTCTGCGACATCAAATGCCGCCTGGCCGGCCTGAAACCCGACGCGGCCGTCGTCGTCGCTACCGTCCGCGCCCTGAAATATAACGGCGGCGTGGCGAAAGAAGACTTGGGTAAAGAAAACGTCGAAGCCCTGAAACAGGGCCTGCCCAACCTGCTGCGCCATATTTCCAACCTGAAAAACGTATTCGGCCTGCCCGTCGTCGTCGCCATCAACCGCTTTAGTTTTCCGACACGGATGCCGAATTGGCACTGATTCAGACGGCCTGCGCCGAACACGGCGTGGAAGTATCGCTGGCCGAAGTGTGGGGCAAAAGGCGGCGAAAGGCGGCGCGGACTTGGCGCGCAAAGTCGTTTCCGCCATCGAAAACCAGCCCAACAATTTCGCCTACGCCTATGATGTCAACGACAGCATCCCCGACAAACTGCGCGCCATCGCGCAAAAATCTACGGCGCGGTAGAGGTCGATTTCAGTGCCGAAGCACGCGCGGAAATCGCGTCTTTGGAAAAACTGGGCTTGGACAAACTGCCGGTGTGCGTGGCGAAAAACGCAATATTCGTTCAGCGACAACGCCAAACTTCTGGGCTGTCCGAGCGGCTTCACCATCACCGTCCGCAGCCTGACCCTGTCTGCCGGCGCGGGTTTCATCGTCGCCGTCTGCGGCAGCATCATGAAAAATGCCCGGCCTGCCGAAAGTGCCTTCCGCCGAAAAATCGACGTGGACGAAAACGGCAACATCACCGGACTGTTCTAAACAGTAGCTACAACACAAGCCGCCCCGAAAGGGCGGCTTTTTGCACTCGAACCGTATTTTCAGACGGCCTCAAACAAACAGGCGCGGGCAGGACAAATCGTACAAAACCGATTCACTTGGTGCTTTAACACCTTAGAGAACCGTTCCCCTAAAGCTCAGGCGGGCAACGCCGTGCCGTTCTGATTTAAAGTAATCCGCTAAATATTGCGCCGCCGAACGGAAAAAAAGGGATTAAGATTGCCGCTGCAGCTAAAGAGGCCGTCTGAAAAGCGAAAACCGCCGATTCATCAAATAAAAAGGAAACACCATGCCCGCCACCCGCTATTTATTTGCCGCCCTGTCCGTTTTTGGCTCTGGGTGCATATGCCGAAACCCCTGCCGTTATCAAACTGCCCCAGAGGCTGGCAAGGCGGAATCGAAGTGCAATGCCGCGAGGGGCTTCTGCTCGAGCGAAGGGGCGGTATTGCTACAAATCAACAGTACTGCAAACACCACCTGCCCGCCGATTTTTTTCACCTTCAGCACCCGTCCCGACTCCGGCAACACCCCAACCCCCGATCCGATTACCGTGGACGACTTCAATTTCGACGGTAAGTAGGACATCGCCGATGCCGCGCGGGCAGCAAGGCCCCTACGGCTCTTGGTCGGATGACATCTACCTGCAAACCGAAGACGGAAACCTGCTGAAAAGCCAAGAATTAAGCGAACTATCCGATTATTACATGGGCACCCGAAATCGACCGCAAACGCAAACTACTGATTGTTTATGGAAAATCCGGCGCAGCCATCCACTACACCGCACATTACCGCGTTGCTGCGGACGGAAGCCTGCAACAGGTTTACCAACGCGACGACATCCACGGCGGCTGCAAGCGGCAGACGGGCATCAAAATCGAAGAAACCACCATATCCGCCAACGGAAAAGCAGCATACGCGCACCCGCTGCCTGACCGAGGCGCAATACGAAAAACAAATAAAGCGCGACCTGGAGGAAACGCGGCAACTCCGGCCTGACAACGCAAAATAATTGTTTACGCCACGCCCTACCGCCGCATACATGAAAGGCCGTCTGAAACACCGTTTAAACCATGTTTTCAGACGGCCCATCCTGCTCTCCACCTATAAATGTATCTTTTAAACAACAATAAAAATAAAACAATCGGCGTTATTTTCAGACAAACGGATATTCATCTTCTTTTTATGGTTGAGCAGCATTCCAAACCTTCTTGATTGCCCGTTATTAAACGAAGCGCAAAACAAATCCAACACACTGAATAAAAATTAAATTTTTAACACCCATCACCTTCCGCCCAAAGATACCGTTTTCAGACGGCTCCAACCCCTGCCGCCTGACGAGTAACGGCCTTCAAACATACCGTTTGTCATATGTTTTCAGCAAATTTGTGCGACAAATTAAAATTGATTGCACTTCATAGATAATCACCCCCGTTCGGTCGGCAGCGTGCCCGCCCTTCCCAATATCGGGTGAACCCTCCCTTCGCGCTGCCGCACTCAACAATGATTTTGTTTTGTGTATTCTCTCTGTTTTATCGCCCTCCCCGTGAGGGCTTCTTTTTGCCCCGCCGATTGGTTTTTCAGACGGCCTCCGCACCGCCGCATTAAACAGATTCATATAAAATCTTCAAATAACTCGTTTGCCTATTGCACGGAAACGGCGCAAGATAGCAGCATTCAAAACTTTCCCCTTAATTTACTCCCAGGGAGTTACTCAATGAATACTTTTCATCTTTCAGGCTATCCGCGCATCGGTGCGAAGCGCGAGCTGAAATTTCGCCGTCGAAGCCTTTTTGGAAAGGCGCGAAAACCGAAGCCGAGCTGCAATCCGTAGCCGCCGAAATCCGCCGTCTGAACTGGGCGGCACAAAAAGCCGCCGGTGCGGATTTGCTGCCCGGTGGGCGATTTCTCGTTCTACGACCACGTGCTTGATTTGCTGTGCGCTTTGGGCGGCATTCCGACACGCTTCGGTTTCGACGCGGCCAACCTGACGCCTGCCCAGAATACTTCCAGCTGGCACGCGGCAACGCCACCCAGTTTGCGATGGAAATGACCAAATGGTTCGACACCAACTACCACTTCATCGTGCCCGAATGGTCTGCCGACACCGAATTCAAAGTAAACGCCAAAAACCTGATCGCGCAAATCAAAGAAGCCAAAGCGCAAGGGCTACGACATCAAAGCCCACCTTTGGTCGGCCCCCGTTACCCTGACCTGGCTGGGTAAAAAGAAAGACGGCATCAGCTGCCGCGTGAAAAACCTGCTGCTGCCCAAACTGCTGCCTGCTTACGCGCAACTGCTGCGCGAACTGGCGGCCGAAGGTGCGGACTGGGTTCAGATTGACGAGCCGATTCTGGCTGCCGAAGCCGGTTCCGTATGGCTGGACGCGTTTGCGCCCGGTTTATCAAGAACTGTCCGGCACCGGCGTGCGCATCCTCGTCGGCACTTACTTCGCTTCGCGTTGCCGAACACGTGGACCTGTTGAAATCCCTGCCCGTACAAGGCCTGAACATCGACTGCGTGCGCGCACCGGAACAACTGGCCGTGTTTGCCGAAGGCTGGCCGAAAAGACCGCGTGTTGTCCGTCGGCCTGATTGACGGCCGCAACGTGTGGCAGTGCCAAACCTGTCCAAAGTCATCGCCACACTGGAACCCGGTGAAAGCGAAATTGGGCGAAACAACCTGTGGATTGCCCCAAGCTGCTCGCTGCTGCACAGCCCGCAGGATTTGGCCGTGGAAGAAAAAAACTGGACGGCGAAATCAAATCGTGGATGGCTTTTGCCGCACAAAAACTGGTGGAACTGGGCGTGGTGAAACGCGCTGGAGCAAAGGCAAAAGACAGCCGTGTCACGCCGAACTGGCCGCATCCGATGCCGCCGCCGCCGACCGTGCAACCAACAAACTGATTCACAACGATGCGGTCAAAGCCCGCGTGGCCGACCCTGCCGAAAGGCGCAGACCAGCGCAAATCTCCCGTTTGCCGAACGCATCAAAGCACAACAGGAATGGATGAAGCTGCCCGCACTGCCGACTACCACCATCGGTTCCTTTCCCGCAAACCACTGAAATCCGCCAAGCGCGCGCCGCGTTTCAAAAAGGCGGGATTGAGTGCCGCCGACTACGATGCCGCGATGAAAAAGAAATCGCCTACTGCGTCGAAGTACAGGGAAAACTGAAATCGACGTGCCCGTACACGGCGAAGCCGAGCGCAACGACATGGTGGAATACTTCGGCGAACAGCTGTCAAGGCTACTGCTTCAGCCAATTCGGCTGGGTACAGAGCTACGGCAGCCGCTGCGTGAAACCGCCCATCATCTTCGGCGACGTTTCCCGTCCGAACCCGATGACCGTTTTACTGGTCCACCTACGCGCAAAGCCTGACCAAACGCCCGATGAAAGGCATGCTGACCGGCCCGGTAACCATGTTCAAATGGTCGTTCGTCCGCGACGATCATTCCCGTTGAGCGAAGTGGCCAAACAAATCGCATTTGGCACTGAACGACGAAGTGTTGGACTTTGGAAAAAGCCGGCATCAAAGTCATCCAGATTGACGAGCCCGCCATCCGCGAAGCCATGCCGCTGAAAAAGCGCAGTGGGACGAATTCCTGGCCTGGGCCTGCGAATCCTTCCGCCTGTCCAGCACCGGCGCGGAAGACAGCACGCAAATCCACACCCATATGTGCTACTCCGAGTTCAACGACATCCTGCCCGCCATCGCCAGCATGGATGCGGACGTTATTACCATCGAAACTTCGCGCTCCGACATGGAATTGCTGACCGCGTTCGGCGACTTTCAAATACCCGAACGACATCGGCCCCGGGCGTGTACGACATCCACAGCCCGCGCGTTCCGACCGAAGCCGAAGTGGAGCACCTGCTGCGTAAGGCAATGGAAGTCGTGCCCGTGGAACGCCTGTGGGTAAACCCCGACTGCGGCCTGAAAACACGCGGTTGGAAAGAAACCATCGAGCAGCTTGAAGTGATGATGGCGGTTACCAAAAACTGCGTCAGGAACTGGCTAAATAATCGGGCCGCCTGAAAAGCATCAAGGCCGTCTGAAAACCTCAAACGGGTTTTCAGACGGCCTATAGTGGATTAACTTTAAACCAGTACGGCGTTGCCTTGCCTTGCCGTACTATCTGTACTGTCTGCGGCTTCGTCGCTTTGTCCTGATTTAAATTTAATCCACTATATTATCCGATTCAACTTGCCAAAAAGAACGAAAACCGCATCCGCACCGTCTGAGCCATAAGAAGCCAAACCGACTGACGCTGCGGCATCAAGCTAACTTATCCCGCGCAACCCATCCATCATCTGTCAGGCCGTCTGAAAAGCCGTTCCCGTCTATGGCGATACGGCTTGATTCGCCAACCGTTGCCATGCCTTGGCTCAAAAGAACGGTTATTTCAAATACCGAAGCACTCGATAAATCTGCACCGCGATGTACAGCCTACGCCTCCGAGGCTTCTCCGCCTCATCCTGATTGAAACGCCGCCCGCTATAAAATTTCTACTTTCGAATGCCAGTTTTTCATCCCGCCCAAAAATTTGTTCGGCGTATTGCCGGGCAAAAACCGACGATAACGGCAGGTTTCATCGCTGAGATAATAATCAAAGTAACGAATTTTTCCGCTTCCCATTGCGCAACGCCCATTTCTGCCAATGCCGGCATTTCGGGCAGATTGCCTGCAGGGTTCCGAGGTAAAAGGGTAGGCAAAAATTAAGCTGGTCATAAGTGGTGCAGCCATTGATCGGGATTGTCCGGGTTTTCCAACGTGATGCAGACCAGATCGGTAGTTTCGGCCTGGCGGTTCTCCATTTCGGAGAGTAGGGAAATGAGGTCAAGCATTTGTTTTTATCCTTTAATCAAGTCTAATTTGACTGGGCCTATCCGGCATTGAGGCCAGTCTGAAAAGCCGTTTTTCAACGTTCGAACTTTGTTGCGGCTTCATTTTCAGACGAGCCTCTTTATCTAAGGTCAGCGTCCGCCCTTGCCGACGACGACGACGTTCAATTCCTGCGGATTGAGGCGGCGGTGCCAGACTTCGCACTTGTTCCGCCGTTACTGCCTCGATGCGGGCGGTGTAGGTGTCGTAGTAGTCCAAAGGCAGGTCGTTCGCACCGACGTTGGCGGCGATGGCGACGGTTTTTGGCATTGGTATCGAAGGTCATGGGGAAGCTGCCGACAATGTTGTCTTTGGCCTGCTTCAGCTCGGCCTCGGTGGGATCCCTTCGGCAATGAAGTCGGCCAGGACGGTGCGGGCGGCGGCCAACGCGTCTTCGGCACTATCTTTTTGGTGGAAAAGGCGATGCTGAACGGGCCTTTACGCGTCATCGGGCTGGGGCTGCTGGATACGCCGCACCAGCCCTTTTTCGTCGCGCAGTTTTTCATCAGGCGGCTGTCGAATCCGCCGCCGCCGAGGATGTAGTTGCCGACGACGAGTGCGTAGCGGTCGGGGTCTTGCGCACAATCAGCGGCAGCCCCATGACGACGAGGCTTGCTCTTTACCGTCGAACGGGATGTCTCGGCGGCAGTGGCGTTATTAGGGATTTCGGGGATTTCGGTGCGGGCGGCGGCTTGCGCGGGCAGGCCTTCCAATACGGCAGTACGCCGTTTTTCGGCCTGACGGCGGTCGATGTCGCCGACGATGGCGACGTAGGCGTTGTTTTTGGCGTAGTGGCTGCGGTGGAATTGCGACGGGTCTTCAAGCGTGATGCCGTTAATGCTCTCTTCGCTGCTGCGCGCGCTGTTAGCATAGGGATGGCTGCCGTAGTTGAGCAGGGTTACGGCGCGGTACAGCGAGAAACCGGGATCGCTGAGGCTTTTGCTTCAGCGAGGTCAGTGCCCTGCCCGTGGTGCGGTTGAGGACGGCGGGATCGAATTTCGGATGGGCGATAATCTGATTGGCCGGTTTGAGGCCGTCTGAAAGGTTTTGGCGGCGACTGAGCGAGGCAAAGCTGATGGTGGTGTTTTCCGGGCCTGCCGCCGTGCTGACGGTTACGCCGATGCGGTTGCTTTCGTCGCGCAGGGCTTCTTCGCCGTATTTTTCGGTGCCCGAGGGAGCATGGTGGCGGTGAAGGCGGCCAAGTCGGGTTTGTGTTCGGCAGCTCGACCCGCGCCTTTGAAGGTAATCTGCATATTGACGATGGGCGGTTCGTGCCGTTCCACCAGCGTGATGGTTACGCCGTCGGCGGTTTTCCAGCGTTGGAATTCGACGGCATGGGCGGCGGTGAAGGCAGACAGGCCGCGAAGGCCGGGATGAGGACGCGAGGTTTTTCATGGTTTTACCTTTTTCAGACGGCCTTTTGCGGCTGCGGGTGGTTGCGGTTGCTCCGCCTGTTGCGGCAGAACGGTGATTTGCGCCATCGGGCTGTCGAGCAGCAGGCGGGCGGCGGACTACACTTGTTCGGGCGTTACTTTGAACAGGCGGCGGACGATTTCGTCTTCGCTCTTCCAACCGAAACCGTTGTGTTCGAGTTCGCCCAAGGTGTCGGCCTGGCTGCGGATGGAATCGCGGGCGAAAATGCGCGGGTCTCCACCGGTGTGCGGATGAGTGCCAATTCGTCTTTGCCCACGCCGTTTTCGGCAATGTCGCGGATTTTCGTCCAACAGGCGTTTTTCAATTCTTCGGGCGTGGTTTGGCCGTTGGGCATGGCGAAAACGCTGAATATGGCGTTTTTGCGGTAGAAATCGGTGTATCCTAGCAAAAGTGTCCAAGGCAACAGCATCGCCGCGCTGGAGTTTGCGGCTGTAACGCGAGGAGTCGGTGCCGTCGAGCACCAATCCCAGCATTTCCAGCGCATAAGGCATGCCGTCGCTGATTTTTCGGCATGCGGCACGCGCCAGTTCAGGGTGATGATGGGCTGGGCGGTAACGGCACTAAACGGGTTTTCGTTCACTTCGCGGGCATCGGCGGTGCGTTCGGCTTCGTCGTTGCGCGCTGCGGCAGCGGGCGGGCGGAATGCCGCCGAACAGCCGTCCGACTTTTATCCGTGGTTTCCTTGGCCTTCACGTCGCCGACGATGACCAGCATGGCGTTGTTGAGGGCGTACCATTGTTTGTACCAAGCGCGTAAATCGTCGGCCTTCAGCGTATGCAGGTCGTTCATGTAGCCGATGACGGGGGCTTTGTTGAACGGTTTGTCCCACATTTTTGATGTTCAGCGTTTCCCACATTTTGCCAGTACGGCTGTCGTCGGTTCGCATCCGGCGTTCTTCGCGGATAACGTCCATTTCGTTGTCGAAGGCTTTGTCGCTGAAATTGAGGTTGACCATGCGGTCGGCCTCCATTTTCAACACTTCGTCCAGATTTTTAACCGCAATATTAGTGGTATAGACGGTTTCGGTGCGGTTGGTGTAGGCATTGTCGTCGCCGCCCAACGCCGCCACGCGGCGGCTGAATTCGCCCTCGGCACGCTGTCCGTGCCTTTGAACATCATGTGCTCCAAAGCGTGGCTCAGGCCGGTTTTGCCCTCATGCTCGTCCACGCTGCCGACCTTGTACCACAGCCGCACGGTACTACCCAACGGCGCGCGCATCCTCCTTAATCAGTACCTTCATCCCGTTGGGCGGCGTCGAGAACAGCGTTTCCGCCTGCACCGACGACAACCCCCGCCAACAGCAACAATCCGGCATAGCGCAGCATTTTTCCGATTCCTATCCGATGTGAAAAGCCGCCATATTAATGGCTTAAGGCCGTCTGAAAAGCAAAAATACGCGCACGGCAATCGAAAACCACCGCCGCTTGCGTTACAATCGGCCCGGGATTATTTAATGACTGCATTAAAAAGGAATAAATCATGTTCAGCTTCCTGGCCAAACTGTTCAAACGCCCGTCCGCCAACCGCCTGCCGAACAGCAGCCGCCTGCCGAGCCGCAACGCACGGTGCATTCGAAGCGACGGCGGACTTCAAATGGACGACGGCGATTTGGAGGCCAACGTCAGCTTCGACGACGACAGCCCGCTGACCGCCGAAGAACGGAACATGGTCTCCAAACAAACCGACAAACAATAACCGACAGGAACACTCCATGGCGTATTCGATTTCCTATTCAAACGGAAAAAGACGAACCGCAGCCTGCCGCAGAAGACAGGCCGTCTGAAAACCCGCCCGCCGAAGAAGCGGCGGAAAGCGCGAAACCCCGAACCGCCTTCAGAACCCGCCCCGCCTGCCGAACCGTCGCCACAAGCGAGATAATGCCGAAGCCGACACGGCGGAGGGCGAACCCCTCAGCGAACGCGAAGCCTTCCTGCGCGACATCCGCAACGCCGACCGCAGCAGCCTGCTCAGCTCATCCGGCACAGGCCGGCACGGCGGCGGACGCGGAAAACAACCAACCCGCCGCCCCGGTACCGAAGCCCCTGCACCCACGCAAGAGCCGGAAACGCTTTCAGATTGGCCTTCATCCTGAAAAATGAAGCCGAAACGGCGGAAGAACCGGCAGAACAAGAACCCGTAGAAGAAAAAGAACAGCCTTCGGAAACACAACCCGCCGAGGAACAGCCAACCGAAGTGCGGCATGCAGAAGAGCAACCTGAACAAGAACCGGCGGTACGAAAAAGCACCAACCGTTGAAGACCAGTCTGCCGAAGAACAGCCTGCAGAAACAGGCGGCTGGACGGCGCGCCTGAAACAAGGCCTGAGCAAATCGCGCGACAAAATGGCCAAATCGCTGGCCGGCGTATTCGGCGGCGGCAAAATCGACGAAGACCTGTACGAAGAACTCGAAACCGTGCTGCTCACCAGCGACATGGGCATCGAAGCCACCGAACACCTGATGGACGAAGTCCGCCGCCGCGTTTCCCTGAAAGGCCTTTCAGACGTACCGCGAACTGCGCCAGGCACTGAAAGAAGCCGTTTACGACCTGCTCGCCCCGCTGGAAAAACCGCTGGAAATTCCCGACAACGGCCACCCCTTCGTCATCATGATGGCGGGCATCAACGGTGCGGGCAAAACCACCTCCATCGGCAAACTGGCCAAATACTTCCAATCGCAGAGGCAAATCCGTGATACTCGCGGCGGGCGACACCTTCCGCGCCGCCGCGCGTGAACAGCTCCAAGAATGGGGCGAACGCAACAGCGTAACCGTCATCTCCCAAGCCAGGGCGATTCCGCCGCCGTCTGCTTCGATGCCGTCGAAGCGGCCAAAGCGCGCAAAATCGACATCGTGCTGGCCGACACCGCTCACCGCCCTGCCCACCCAGCTCCACCTGATGGAAGAAATCGAAAAAGTGAAGCGCGTACTGCAAAAATCCATGCCCGACGCGCCGCACGAAATCATCGTCGTCCTCGATGCCAACATCGGCCAAAAACGCGGTCAATCAGGTTGCCGCCTTCGACGACACCCTGGGCGTAACCGGCCTCATTGTTACCAAACTCGACGGCACGGCCAAAGGCGGCGTATTGGCCGCACCTCGCCTCCAGCCGGTGATACCCGTGCGCTATATCGGCGTAGGAGAAAAATCGACGACCTGCGTCCGTTTGACGCGCGCGCCTTCGTCGATGCACTGATGAGACAACTAAAACAACCGCAAAGGCCGTCTGAAAGCAAAAGCTCCAACGAAGCGACAACCTTTCAGACGGCCTCCTGACATATATGATGAGAAAACGCCTCGCCACCCCTCCTCCTGCCCTGCTGCCGTCCGTCCTGCCTGCCGCCGGATTGGACTTGGGCGGCATCCTCCCAGAAAGAAGCCGCCGTTTACGTGCAAAACCTGCGGACGGGGCAAATCACCGCCGCCCACCGCGCCGACGCATCCGTGAATCCGCCTCCACCATGAAACTCGTTACCGCCTTTGCCGCCCTTCACGCATTGGGCGAAGACTTCCGCTGGCAAACCGAGTTCAAATCCGCCGCCCGCTGCGCCCGAACGGTCTGCTGGACGGCGACCTTTACTGGGCGGGCAGCGGCGACCCCTGTATTCGACCAGCACGACCTGCTCGAAATGCAGGCGCAACTGCGCGACAACGGCGTGAAACACATCGGACGGCTGGTCTTCGACCGCAACCTGTGGCCGCACGGCGGCACAGTAGACGACTTTGCCGACGATTCCGACCGCGCCTTCACCACCCGCCCGACCCGCAAATGCTCGCCTACAAAGTCGTCGGCCTCACCATAGGGCGCGACGAAGGCGACGCCTGACCGTACACCAGCCCCCCGCTGCCCGAAATACCGCTGGACAACCGCGCATCCTTCACCACCTCCGCCGCCCCCGCCCCCAAGCCTGCCAAATTCGTTTGGGGCAAATACGAGCGGCATCCTGACCGTATACGGCAAAGCCCGTCCTCCTGCCTCGGCAAAGAAGTGTACGTCAACATGTTCGACGCGCAGGACTTCGCCCGCCGCAGCTTCATCAACCAATGGCGGCACGGCGGCAACAGCATTTCAGACGGCCTCGCCGTCGGCCCTGTCCCCCGCAGGCGCGCGACGCTCGCGCGCATCCGTTTCAAACCCCTGCGCGACGTACTGGCCGACATGAACAAACACTCCAACAACATCATCGCCCGCACCGTATTCCTCACCCCTGGGCGAACGCGCCGCCGCCGACAAAGCCAGCAAAACCCCGAAGCCGCCGTCCGCAGCCGGCTTTGCCCTCTCGGCATCCCCACCGCCCCGCTCATCTTGGAAAACAGCTCCGGCCTCTCGCGGCGCGAACGCGTTTCCGCCCGCATGATGGGCGACATGCTCGCCGCCGCCTACCGCAGCCCGTTCAAACAAGCCTTTATCGGCAGCCTGCCGATTGCGGGCAGGGACAGTACGCTCAAATCCCGCTTTAAAAACATCGGCGCGCCCTTGAGGCTGAAAACCGGCACGCTGAAAAACGTCCGCGCACTGGCGGGCTACTATCTGGGCGGCAACGGCTCCGACCCGCTGGCCGTCGTCGTCATCATCAACAGCAAACGCGCCGACAAACTGCTCGGCGAAATGGACAAACTCACCGAACGTCTGATCGCACCACGCCCGCCTTCAGACGGCCTCACGCGGGGCGGCCAACCCATAAGGACACCGCATGAAAATCGAACCCGGCTGCCGCGCAGCCTTCCATTCACCCTGAAAGACGACGACGGCCAAATCCTCGACAGCTCGAGGCGGCCAACCCGCATGAGCTACACCGCAGGCGCGGGCGAAATCGTCCCCGGCCTCGAACACGCCCTGATGTACCGCGAAGCAGGCGAACACCTCGACATCTCCGTCGCACCGCAGGGGCTACGGCCTGCGCGACGAAA